>Ga0209164_1000005_pt1 | contig 666240 bp, 606 predicted proteins | sample MTBNYHSulfiMetaG_FD_187458 | JGI IMG/M metagenome (GOLD analysis project Ga0209164, IMG submission 187458) | Enrichment culture microbial communities from rom New York Harbor, USA that are MTBE-degrading - MTBE-NYH (New York Harbor Sulfidogenic)... | ecosystem: Environmental > Aquatic > Marine... | reverse complement strand
CTGCCGGCCCATCTCGGTCAGGGGGGCCTCGTCGTCGACGAGGAGGATTCTCTCTTGGCCCCGGGGCAGGGGCAGGGCGGGCTTCATCTCCTGGGCCGGCTCCTCCTCGATGGCGGGCAGGAAGACACTGAAGGCGGCCCCCTGGCCCGGCCGGCTGTCCACGCTGATGGCCCCGCCGTGGCTTTTGACGATGCCGTGGACCACGGCCAGGCCCATGCCCGTGCCCTCGCCCGGCTTCTTGGTGGTGAAGTAGGGCTCGAAGATGCGCTCGATGATGGCCGGATCGATCCCCGGCCCGGTGTCGCTGACCTTGAGCCTCTGATAGCGGCCGGGCTCCAGCCCGGGGCTGCTGGCCGCCTGCTCGGGCTCGAGGCTGATTTCGTCGAGCGAGACGGTCAGGAGGCCGTCCCGGTCCTTCATGGCCTGGGCGGCGTTGGTGCACAGGTTCATGAGGACCTGATGGATCTGGGTCGGGTCGGCCAGAACCGGGGAGTGCTTGGCCGAGACCTGATTCCTGATCTCGATGGTCGAGGGCAGGGAGGCCCGGAGCAGCTTGAGGGCCTCCTTGACCACGGGCCTGATCTCGATGGGCCGGCGCTCGTGCTCGGTCTGGCGGCTGAAGGAGAGGATCTGCTTGACCAGGTCCGAGGCCCGCTCGCCGGCCCGGATGACCTGCTCGATGTTGTTGCGGTGGCGGGCCCGGGGCGGGATGTCGGCCAGGGTCAGCTCGGCGTAGCCGATGATGGCCGCCAGGATGTTGTTGAAGTCGTGGGCGATGCCCCCGGCCAGGGTGCCGATGGCCTGCATCTTCTGGGCCTGGAGAAGTTGGGCCTCCATCAGTGTTCGTTCTGCTTCGATCTTCTTGTATTCCGTCAGGTCCTGGGCGATGCCCCTGAGGCCTAAGAGGCGACCCTCCCGGAGAACCGGGGCCGCCTGAATCAGCACGGGCAGGGGCCGGCCGTCCCGGCAAAGCAGGGTGTACTCGCCGTCCTCCTGGGCCTGGCCCCGCCGCTCCCGGCTCAGGCTCTCCCGGGCCCGGTCCCTGTCCTCGGGAATGAGCAGGGCGAAGAGGTTGAGTCCCCTCTCCAGGTCCGCCCCGGTGTAACCCAGCTTGTCCAGTCCGGTCCTGTTCAGAAAGGTGAACCTCCCCTCACCGTCCGTCTCAAACACCGCCTCGGGCAGCGAATCGCTCAGCTCCCGGTACTTCACCTCACTGGCCCGCAGCGCCTCCTCGGCCCGCCTGTGCTCGAACTCGGTGCGCAGGCCCCGCCGGACTATCAGACCCGACAGGAGCATCGTCATCCCCAGGATGCCCAGACCGACCCAGCTCAGCCTCCGGGTCATCGCCGCCATCTCGGCCCGGACGTCCTCCGCGTACATCCCCGTCCCGATCACCCAGCCCCAGGGCTCAAAAACCTTGACAAAAGAAAGCTTGGGCACGATCAGCCCCGGCTCGTCCTTCCACTGCCAGTCGTAGCTCACGAAGCCCGAGCCCTGCCCTTTGGCCACGGCCACGACCTCGTTGAAGAGGTGCTTGCCCTTGGGATCGGTGAAGCCTGAGACGTCTTGCCCCTCCAGGTCAGGCCGGTAAGGGTGAACCACCATGAAGGGCCTGAGATCGTTGATCCAGAAATAGTCCTTGCCCTCGGGGCCGTAACGCAGCCCCCTGACCTGCTCGATGGCCCCGGCCTGAGCCTCCTGGCGGCTCAGCAGCCCGGCCCGCTCCTTCCCGGCGTAATCCGCCAGGACGGACCAGGCCGTCTGGGTCAGCTCCCTGACGGCCTCCTGCCTTCTTTCCATGACGTTTGTCTCAAAGGCCGGCAGGATGATCCAGAACAGCATCACCCCAAAAAGACCCACGCTCATCAGTGCCGGCAGAACAACCTCCAGAGATCTCCCGGCCCAGGAGAAGTCTCTCTCTGTTTTTCTCATCCGTTGCCCCCCATGACCGAGGCTTCCTGGTTGCCTTAAGTTGCCGAGAGCGCTTGGTGAGGGCTGCTGTTCCCTGAATGCAGGCTCCATGAATTCTTACCGATCCGGTGCGTCCCCTCAGCCTGAACCGGGGTCGCGCCGGCCGTTTTCCGGCCCGGCGCGACCCCGGCCGCTCCTAGGTCTCCTCGACTAGAAATCACTCACGTCAGCGGTTTCCCCGTCGAAGGGGATCACCTCGCTGGGCTTGATCTCCTTGATTCTGGCCCTGGCGGCGACCTTCTTGGCGCCCTGCGGCGGAGGCAGCTGCCTTCTCTCCTTTCCGCCCCGGTTCGGGCCGGGCAAGGCTTTGTGGCCATTGTGGCCGTTGTGGCCGCCGGTGATCAGGCCGGCCAGTTGATTGATCATCTCCTTCATCGTCACCGCCTGGGCGTCCAGCTCCTCGGCGGCGGCGGCCGACTCCTCGGCGTTGGCCGCGTTCTGCTGAGTCACCTTGTCCATCTCGGTCATGGCGATGTTGATCTGCCCGATGCCCTGGGACTGCTCGCCGCTGGCGGCGGCGATCTCGCTGATGAGAGCGGCCACTTTTTCGGTGGACTCGCTCACTTCCCTGAATCCGGTCTGGGTCTTGCTGACCAGTTCCGAGCCTTCATTGATCCGTCTGACCGTGTCCTCGATCAGGACCTGGGTGTTCTTGGCCGCCTCGGCCGCCCGCATGGCCAGGGCCCTGACCTCGTCGGCGACCACGGCGAAGCCCATGCCCGCCTCGCCGGCCCGGGCCGCCTCCACGGCCGCGTTGAGGGCCAGCAGGTTGGTCTGGAAGGCGATCTCGTCAATGGACTTGACGATCTTGGAAATCTCCTGGCCGGACTGGGCGATCTTGGCCATGGACTCGGCCATCTGATCCATTTCCCGACCGGCCTGGCCGACTGTCTGCTTGGTCTCCTTCATCAACCCGTCGGCCTGGCCGGCGTTGTCGGCGTTGGACTTTGTCATGGAGGACATCTCCTCCATGGAAGAAGAGGTCTCCTCCAGACTGGCGGCCTGCTCGGCGGCGCCCTCGGCCAGTTGCTGACCGGCGCCGGCGACCTGGCTGGCCGCGGAGCTGACCTGATCCGAAGCCTCCCTCAGACCGCCGACCACGGCCAGGATCGGCTTGGAGATGCTGCGGGCGAAGAGGAGGATTACCAGAATCCCCAGGGCCAGGGTGATGGCGCTAATCAAGCCGACGCCGTTCCTAATGGCCACCACCGGAGCCATGAATTCCTCGGTGTTCTGGGTCGCGCCCAGGGACCAGCCGGCCAGCGGAACCGGCGCGTAACCACAGATCTTGGGCACGCCCTTGTAGACGTAATTATCAACCCCGCTCTTCCCGGCGAGCATGTCCTTGGTGATTTCCTCCATGCCCTGCAAATCCCGGATGGTCGAGGCGAGGAGGTTCTTGGGGTCGGGGTGGGCGATGAAGTAGCCGTCCTTGTCCACCATCCAGCCGTAGCCGGTCTTGCCGATCTTGGTGCCGCAGATCTGTTCGACCAGAAACTCGGTCTTCATGACCAGGGCCAGGGCGCCCAGGAACTTGCCGTCGCCGGAGTGGATCGGCGAACAGATCACGGCCACCGGCTTGCCCGTCATCTTGGATTTGACCACGTCACCGACGTGGTTCTTGCCGGCCTTGGCCGCCTGGAAGTAGCTCCGATCACCCAGCGAGGTGCCCTTGTAAGAACCGTTGGCGCTGTCGGCGAAAACCATTCCCGAGGCGTCGGCGACCAGGATGCTCTCGTAGTCCTGGCCGAGCTGCTTGAGGGCGCCGCCCAGCTTCTGGTTCAGTTCATCGACCTCATTGGTCGCGGCCGCGGCGCTGGTCCCGGCTAAATGGGCCGCCACCTGGACGACCTTATCGTCGACGGCCAGCGACTTGGTCAGCTTCAGTTGTTCCAAGAGGGCCAACTGAGTCAGGTCGGCCAGCTTCTGGGCCATGGTGGCCGCGCGCTCCTCGGCCAGAGACTTGAGCCCGTCCGAGGCCTTGGTGTATGCCAACCAGCCGATTACACAAAGCGGGATGAGTACCAGAGCGATACCGCCCAAGGTCATCTTCATTCCCAAAGACATCCGTTTCATTGCCCAGATCTCCTTTTATAGTCTGCCTGTGGTTTGATTACTCACTTGCGTTAATTCGGCGGCCGTTCTGCCCGACCGGAAGATCCGGGTGGCCGATAGGCCTCTGCCTCCCCCAAGTCACTCAGGCCGCCTTTTCCACGATTTCGATCTCGCGGTTGCTCAGGACCCGATCAATGTCGAGCAGGATCTTCACCCCGCCGTCGATCTTGGCCATGCCTAGGATGTAGTCGGTTTCAACGGCCGCTCCAAAGGTCGGGGTGTCCTCAATGTCCTCGCCCTTGATGTTGAGAACCTCGGAGACCGAGTCGACGACAATGCCCATCTGAACCTGTCCGGCCAGTCCCTTGATCTCGACGACGATGATGCAGGTCTTGTCCGTGTAAGCGATCTCCGGGATGCTGAAGCGGAGCCTCAAATCGATCACCGGAATCACCTTTCCCCGCAGATTGATGACCCCCTTGACGAAATGTGGCGCCCGGGGAACACTGGTTATCGGCATCACCCCCATGATCTCCTTGACCTTGAGAATGCCGATGCCGTATTCCTCTTCGTCCAGGGTGAAGGTCAGGTACTTGCCTTCCTTGTTAACCCTGAAGCCAACTGCCGCCGCGCTTTGTTCACCCATTTCTTCACCGCCTCCTTTCTCTCCTGATTCAATCCTATTTCCTCTAAAGGGGACCGAGGACATAAAACCACCATAATCAAGGACATTAACGCCTTCCCCTCTCCCTTAACTCAACGCCTCGAGTCGGCGCTGATAAGGGAGCCCAGCCAAACTCCTTCTCCATTCCGGCGCCGGCGATCATCTTGCTCAGGACGGCGGCCACATCCTCCAGATCGCCATCGGCGTAGCTCAAGAAACGCGGCCGCAGGTTGTGGCCCTGGGCCACGCTCTCGGGGTCCTGGTCGGGTAAAACCAGGATGGTCCGGACGTCCTGGAGCAGGGGACGGATCGAGAGAATCTGCCTCAGTTCTTCCTTGGTGTCGGCCAGGACCACCGCGATAAACGAACCGGGGGACATGTGGGGGAGCAGCGAACGAAAGGCGTCCAGGGTATGGCACTGCACGATCCGGTTACCCGGGACAACCCTGGAGATTACTTCCTGTAGTTTGGCCCCGTGGATATTCACAGGGGCTAGGGTGATAACCTTTAGAATCATGTTTCCCTCTGACTGGTGAGATTCGACCTGCGCCGTTTCTGATCCTGGTCCGCTCAACGGCAGGAAACGTGCCAACCGGTCAGAAAATAATTATTAAACAAATAATATTAAATAGTTATTGAGGCATGACCCCTCCGCCGGGAGGGTAAGCCACCCGTCTCAATCCAGGGGAATTCTCCTCTCGGACAGGAGCCTTGACTCCTGTCGGACAGGACTCCTGCCCCTGAAAATGCCCTTCAAAGCGCGCTCAAAGCCGGGGGGCCGAGAAGGGCTGGCAGGTTCGGCTGCGGCCGGGATGGACTCGGTCAGAGCCCGGGCCGGCCCCCGAAGCGGAGCCGGGCCCCGGCCCTGGCGGGGAGAAAGCGCCTGAAGGGCGCCCGCTCCCGGGCGGGGGTTCAGTCGCCCCTGAACCGGGGCGTGTCGTACTTTTTCAGGAGGGCGTGGAGGCGGGACGGAGACAGGCCCGAGAGGCGCAAGGCCTCCTTGATGCTGCCCCTGGTGCGGCGCATCAGCTCGATAAGGTACTTCCGCTCCGCTTCGGCGATTATCGAGTCCCGATATTCCTTGAGGGCGGGCAGGTCCCCCTCAAGGCTCTGGTCTTCGGCCGCCTCGATTCCCGGGGAAGACGGCTCGACCTCCGGCTCCCTCAGCTGGCGGAGCCTGATGGCCGGGGGAAGGTGCTTGTGATAGAGGGTCGGGCTGGTGGCCGCCGAAGCCAGGGCGCTCTCCAGGGTGTTGATGAGCTCCCGGACATTGCCGGGCCAGTCATAGGTCTGCAGCGCTTGAAGGAACTCGGGGGAAATGCCCTTGGTTTCCATGCCCCAGTGGTCACAAATCTGGGCGACCTGATGAATGACCAGAGCCTTCACGTCATCCCGGCGCTGGCGCAAGGGGGGCAGGTTGATGGTCAGGGAGCGGACCCGATAGAGCAGGTCCTGGCGGAAAGAGCCCTGAGCCGCCATGGTCTGGAGATCGCGATTGGTGGCGGCTATCAGACGGAAGTTGCTTTCTTTCTCGTGACTGCTGCCCAGGGCGCGGAAACGGTGCTCTTGGAGGACCCTGAGAAAGGATTTCTGGATGGTCAAGGGCAGCTCGCCGATTTCGTCCAGAAAGAGGGTCCCCCCGTCAGCCTGTTTGATCAGGCCGTCTCGCCCCCGATCCGCCCCGGTGAAGGCGCCTTTCTCGTGGCCGAAGAGGGTGCTCTCAACCAGTGTCTCGGGCAGAGCCGTGCAGTCGACCACGACGAAGTTGGCTCCGGCCCGGCTGCTGTTGTGATGAATCGCCCGGGCGAACAGCTCCTTGCCCGTGCCGGTCTCACCGGAAATGAGGACGCTGGCGTCGGTGCCGGCCGCCTGGGCGACCAGCTCGAAGCAGGCCTTGATCGGCGTGGAGTCGCCGATGATTCCTTCCCGCCTCAGGAACTTGGGTCTCTCACCGGTCATTTTCTCCTGCCGGTACTGGAGAGCCCGGGTCAGGGGCAAGGCCACGTCCTCCGGGAGAAACGGCTTCTGGATGTAGTCCCAGGCGCCGCTCTTGAAGGCCAGCTCAGCCCCGCTCCGGTCGCCCGTCCCGGTGACGATCACGACTTCGGGCGCCGAGGGCGCGGCCATGATGTCCGGCAGCGCGCTCAAGCCGCTGCCGTCCGGCAGGGCCAGGTCCAGAAACACGACGTCTAGGCCGCCCCGGGCGACTTGTTCCAGGCCAGCCCTCAGAGTCGAGGCCTGGCGGACCTCATGACCCATCTCACCGATGATCCGACCCAAGAGCTGACATATCTTGGCGTCGTCATCGATGACCAGCACTCCGGCCACGCCGCCTCCTTTCTCTATTGGCTCAGGTCCGATAACGGGCTTCCTGTCTCGGCCAGTCGCGGTTGGTTCTCTGCGTCCAGGACGCGCCGGATGAGGCGGGTCATCTGCTGGGTGGTGAAGGGTTTGATGACGAACTCGGTCGCTCCCGCCGATTTTATCTCCTCGGGTCCGACCAGTCCGCCGAATCCGGTGCAGAGAATGACGGGTACCTTCGGCCTCAGTTTCTTGATTTCCCTGATCAGATCCAGACCGGTCAAGCGGGGCATGGTCTGGTCGGTGACGACCAGATCAAACGCCCCGGGTTCGGCCCGAAAGTACTCGAGAGCCTCCAGGCTGCTCGTGGTGGCGGTGACCGTATAGCCCAGCCGGGACAAGTTCCTGTCCCAGAGGCGGATCAGGGGCTCCTCGTCGTCGACGAAGAGGATGCGCTCCTGGCCCCTGGACAGGGGGCCGTGCTCCTCGGCTTGAAGGCTGACTTCACCTTCAAATTTAGGCCACCAGACCTTGAAGGTGGCCCCCTGTCCCGGTTCGCTCTCCACGGTGATGGCCCCGCCCTGGCTCTTGACGATGCCGTGAACCACGGCCAGGCCCATGCCCGTGCCTTCGCCAGGCTTCTTGGTGGTGAAATAGGGCTCGAAAATGCGCTCGACAACGGCTCTATCCATGCCGGGACCGGTGTCGCTGACGCTGAGTCGCAGGTAGGGCCCCGGTTCCAACTCCGGGCTGGGAGCGGTCTCCGCGGCCTCCAGATCGACTTCGCGCAACTCTACCTCCAAGTGGCCGCCCTTCTCGCGCATGGCGTAGGCGGCGTTGGCGCACAGGTTCATCAGGACCTGGTGAACCTGGGTCGCATCGGCCAGAACCACGTCGGACTGGACGGCAATGTCCTGCTTGATCTCGATGGTGGTCGGCAGCGAAGCCCGGAGCAGCTTGAGGGCTTCCTTGATGACCGGTCCCAGCCTGAGGGCTCTCTTCTCCTGTTCGCCCTGACGGCTGAAGGTCAGAATCTGCTTGACCAGATCCTTGGCCCGGTTGCCGGCCTCGAGCACTTCTTTCAGGTCCTGGCTAGCCTGTTGGGCCGTCTCGGGGAGGCTTCGCCGGGCCAGCTCGGCGAAACCGATGAGTGAGGCCAGTATGTTGTTGAAATCGTGGGCGATGCCCCCGGCCAGGGTGCCGATGGCTTCCATCTTCTGGGCCTGGCGGAGCTGCCTTTCCAGGCCGACCTCATGGGTCATGTCCCGGCTCAGGGCAACGTAGTTGATGATCTGCCCCTCGTCGTCACGAACCGGGGTGACGGTCAGCTCCACTTCGCGGCGCGAGCCGTCCCTCTTCTGGATGGTCATGCGGCCCTGTGAAACCAGGCCGCGCTCCAGGTGGGGCCAGGCCGTGTCAAAGAAGGCCGCTTCCCCAGGTCCGGCGGAGAAAAGGGCCGTGCTCTGGCCCACCGCCTCCTCGGCCTGGTAGCCGTAGATGCGCTCGAAGGCTGGATTGACGTACCGGATCGTTCTATCCAGACCGATCACGGCCATTGCTTCGGCGGCCTGTTCGATGGCCGCGGCCAGACGGAGCCGCTCCTCGTTGGCCTCCTTGCGTTCGGTGATATCCAGGCCGACCTGGAGGAAGAAGTCAAAATCCCCTTCCATTCCGGACACGGGTCTGGCCTGCCAGGCCACCAGAAGCTCCCGTCCGTCCTTGGCCAGGACGCGGCTCTCATTTATTCTGGGCTCGGGCTTCTCCCTGAGATCCCTGAAGAGCGCGGCCGCTCTGCCGCGCTCGGCTTGGGGTATGAAGGTGGTCAGAAAGTCCCTGCCGCTGACCTCCTCTTCAGAGTAGCCCAGGGCTTGCCGCATGGCCAGGTTCATCATCAGAGTCCGGCCCTCGGCGTCGATGGTCACCAGAAAGGCGGGCGAGGAATCAATCAGGTGCTGGTTCAGGTCCCTCTCCCGCCGCAGCGCCTGCTCCGCTCGCCGGCGGGCGGTGACGTCGTTGCCCACGGCCAGGACTTCCGCCACTCGCCCGGTCTGATCAAGCAGGCCCTTGTTGGTCCAGCCGATCCAGACCCGCTCGCCGTTGCGCTTGAGGTTCTCGTTTTCGTTCTGGGAAAACTGGTCGGGCCCGAGGCAGATGTCCTGGATCATTGCCTCCAGGTCCCGGCCGGAGGACTCGGTTTCCGGGACAATGGTGCCGCTGAGGTGCCGTCCCAGGATTTCCTGTTCCGAATAGCCGAAGAAGGTCTGGGCGAACTCGTTGAAAAAGGTGATCCGGCCCTGGGTGTCAAAACGCAGGATGATGCTGTTGGCGTTTTCAACCAGCTCCCGGTACTTGACCTCGCTGGCCCGTAAGGCCTCCTCGGCCCGTCTGCGCTCGAACTCGGTGCGCAGGCCCCGCCGGACTATCAGGCCCGACAGCAGCATCGTCATCCCCAGGATGCCCAGACCGACCCAGCTCAGCTTCCGGGTCATCGCCGCCATCTCGGCCCGGACGTCCTCCACGTACATCCCCGTCCCGATCACCCAGCCCCAGGGCTCAAAAACCTTGACAAAAGAAAGCTTGGGCACGATCAGCCCCGGCTCGTCCTTCCACTGCCAGTCGTAGCTCACGAAGCCCGAGCCCTGCCCTTTGGCCACGGCCACGACCTCGTTGAAGAGGTGCTTGCCCTTGGGATCGGTGAAGCCTGAGACGTCTTGCCCCTCCAGGTCAGGCCGGTAAGGGTGAACCACCATGAAGGGCCTGAGATCGTTGATCCAGAAATAGTCCTTGCCCTCGGGGCCGTAACGCAGCCCCCTGACCTGCTCGATGGCCCCGGCCTGAGCCTCCTGGCGGCTCAGCAGCCCGGCCCGCTCCTTCCCGGCGTAATCCGCCAGGACGGACCAGGCCGTCTGGGTCAGCTCCCTGACGGCCTCCTGCCTTCTTTCCATGACGTTTGTCTCAAAGGCCGGCAGGATGATCCAGAACAGCATCACCCCAAAAAGACCCACGCTCATCAGCGCCGGCAGAACAACCTCGGCCAGCCGCCAGAACCATCGGGCGTCCACTGCCTTTTCATTCATGGCTCGCTTCCAAGTGTCAGGGTCTTCCTGCTTCTAATCCCATTGTAATTATATACTCCGCTGAGGCGTCCACTCTAAAACAAGAAAAGGATTAATTTTACTAGAAGATGGTCGGTTCAGCCACGGCTGTCGCTCAAGGGCTGAATGCGGTTCATCAGATTCAGTCTCTCGCGCTCGTAACCAGGGGCAATCATGGCTAAGTGAGATTGTGAAGTGGTACACAAATTCCTTGACCCCCCTCGGAGCAGCCTGTACTCTCAGGAAGCAAGGAGACTGGGTATGCCCCACCCGGGCCGTGTACTAATCATAGATGACGACGAGGCCGTCCTCAAGTCCTGCCGCCGGGCCCTGACCAGGACCGGCCACGAGGTCGACTCGGCCAGCCGGTCCGAGGCCGGGCTTGAACTTCTGGGACGCTGGTCCTTTGACGTCGTCCTGCTGGATCTGCGCTTGCCGGACATGCCCGGGTTGGAGGTCTTGAAGAGGATCAAGGCCCTCGATCCCGAGGTATCCGTGGTCATCATCAGCGGCTACGGCACGGTCTCCGACGCCGTCGAGGCGATGAAGCTGGGCGCCTTCGACTTCCTGCCCAAACCCTTCACTCCCGAGGAGCTGCGGCTCCTGGTCAAACGAGCCTTGGAGAGGCGCCAGCTCGACCTGGAAAACCTATACCTCCGCCAGGAGCTCAAGAAGCGCAACGGCGAGATCAGCCTGGTCTTTGAAAGCGGGCCCATGGCTCAGGTCATGGACATGCTTCGCCGGGTCGCCCCCACTGACGCGACCATTCTGCTGACCGGAGAGTCGGGCACGGGCAAGGGGCTTATCGCCCGGACCATCCACCAGCTTTCCACTCGCCGCGGCCTGCCCTTTGTCAGCGTCGACTGCGGCTCGCTGGTCAAGACCCTCTTCGAGTCGGAGCTGTTCGGCCACGTCAAGGGTTCCTTCACCGGAGCCGACGAGAACAAGGTGGGTAAGTTCGAGCTGGCCGCCGGCGGGACGATCTTCTTCGACGAAATATCCAACATCTCCCTGGAGATCCAGGCCAAGCTCCTCAAGGCGGTCGAGGAGCGGACCGTCGCCCGGGTGGGTTCGGCCCGGGAGCAGAAGATCGACTGCCGCATCATCGCCGCCACCCATCAGGATCTGGAGAAGGCCATTCAGGAGGGCATCTTCCGGGAGGATCTCTACTACCGCCTCAACGTCGTCTCGGTCCACCTGCCTCCGCTGAGGAAGCGGCCCGATGACGTGGCCCTCCTGGTGGAGCACTTCATCCCCCATTACAGCCGGCGGCTGGGCAAGGACATCAAGGGCGTCAAGCCCGAGGTTCTCCAGGTCTTCAAGGAGCACACCTGGCCGGGCAACGTCCGCGAACTGGAGAACACCATCGAGCGGCTGGTCATCTTCTCGCCCGGGCCGATGATCGGGTTGGAGGATCTGGTCTTTGCCCGGGCCGATTTCTCGCCGGCGGTGGAAGGGGATTCCCTGCGCCTTCGCGACGTGGAGAAGTCCCACATCGTCAAGGTGCTCAAAATGTTCTACGGCGCCCGGTCCAAGGCGGCCCAGGCCCTGGGCATCGACCGCAAGACCCTCAGGGAGAAGATCAGGCGCTACGAGATCCGGGTCCCCTCGGCCGGGGGTTAGTCCCGGACCGGCCCCGTCTGAGGAGTCGGCGGCTCGATTCAACTCCGGCTGTTTTCAAGGATAGCAGCGAAGGAATCAAGGCCTGGCCAGAAGCCGGCCAGGCTTTCCGGGCCCCCCTCTCGCCGGGGAGCCTCACTGGCTCAGTTCAATGAGCCTTATCTCTCCCTTGACCAGATCCGGCACCACCACCAGGCAGCCACCCTCCCTGGGCACCACGGCAAAATCGGCCGGGCCGCCGAAGCCCTGAGCCAGGGGCTGGGGTTTGCCCTCCTTGCCCAGGGCGAAAAGGCCCTGGCCGGCCCAGTCGGTGTAGAGGATGGTCCCGTCCTTCAGCACGGCCAGCCCGTCCAGCCGGCCCAGGTCAGGACTGACGTCGGAGATCCGGCCGTCCGGGCTGAGCCGGTAGATGGCTCCGGAGCCCCCGTCCAGGGGAGAGCCGGCGGCCAGGAGCTGGTCCTTGTCGATGGCCCACAGCCCGTTGGGGGCCAGGTCCGACTCCTGGGCCAGGATCGAAATCTGGGGCTGGGCGCTGAGGAAGTCGGCCGGCTGGATGAGGTAGACCGCGCCGGTCTTGGTGTCGCTGACATAGAGCTTGCCCCCGGCCTCGACCACGTCGTTGGCGAAGCCGGCCCCGGGCAGATCGAGCTTGCGGCCCTTCTTCGTGGCCAGGTCAAAGATCCAAACCGCGTCGATGTCCGTCGTCCACAGCCGGCCCCCCGAGGTCCAGACGCCCTTGGGCTTGTTGAGCGTCTCGCCCTCGGCCGGCAGGAACCTCTCCTCCAGGACCTGTCCGCTCAGGTCCAGCCGGCTGATGAAGCCCTGGCCGTCCTTCTGCAGGGGCTTGAGCTCCGAACCGAAACGGCTGACGTAAAACGCCTTGGCCTGGGCGTCGAAGGCAACTGACTCCGGGTGACCCAGGCCGGTCACCGTCTTCTGGGAGATCACCTTCCAATCCGCCCCGGCCGCGACCGGCAGAAGCACCAGGGTCAGGACCAGAAGCAATCCTGTGAACTTGTTCATTGCCCCCTCCCGCGGCGGCACAAGCCGGATTCAAAATCTCCAGCCGCCAGGAGCCTTGAGGCCGCCGTCGTTGCCTGGATCATAGCAGAGTTTTAGCCGGATGAGGCAGAAGAAGTTACCAATTCCTGACTCCGCCCCAGGTCCGGCCTAGGCCGAGCCCTTCCGGACCAGCCGGGCCAGCTCGACCAAGGCCGCGGCCGTGGCTCGGGCCGACTGGAGGCCGAAGTCGTCCGCCAGGACGCCGTGCCTCACCTGGGGGTCGAATTGGCCCCCGCCCCCGGCGCTGGCCACGGCCCCGCCGCCGAAAGTGCCCAGCGACCCGGGGGTGGCGATGAGCATCTGAAAGGTCAGAAAGGCCAGGTGGATGCTCTGCAGGGTCGTCTCTATGCCCGAGTGGCGGAACCAGCCCACGGCCAGGGCCCCGCCGACCTTGTACTTGAGACAGCCCCGGGTCCGGCGCCCGTAGTGCAGGGCCCTGAGTCGATCCAGGCAGGCGGCCAGCCGGCCGGACAGCCGCCCCAGGTAGACCGGGGAGGCGACGAGCAGGCCGTCGGCGGCCAGGACCTTGGGGTAGAGCCGGGCCATGTCGTCATCCAGGACGCAGTAGCGCTCCGGCTTCTGCTTGACCAGGCACCAGTTGCAGTGCTGGCAGTCTTCGACGCTCAGGCCGGCCAGGGGGACCATCTCCCAGTCCACCTCCCGGCCCAGGGCGGAGGAGGCCTCCTCGAGCAGCCGCTCGGTGTTGGAATCGGCCACCGGCGAGCCGGAGAGGCCCAGGATTTTCAAACCCATTCCTGCCCCCTGCCCTTATCAGACCTGGATATAGACCGCTCCTTGGCCGAGGCGTTTCGATTATAGGCCGATCCCGGACGGTCCGGCAAATTTCTTTTCCAGGCGGCGGCCCTTGCCTGGGCCGGGCCGGTTTGGTAAATTCTCAATCCTATCCCCCCAGTGCCGAGGTATTTTTGCCCGCCGACCAGTCCATACTCAGCCGGATCGGCCGCACGCCGCTGGTCAGACTGGACAAGATCAATCCCAATCCCGGGGTCGAGCTCTGGGCCAAGCTGGAGTCCTTCAATCCGGGCGGCTCGGTCAAGGACCGGCCGGCCCTGTACATGATCGAGGCCGCCGAGGCCGACGGACGTCTGACCAGGGACAAGATCATTCTGGAGGCCACCTCGGGCAACACCGGCATCGGCCTGGCCCTGGTGGCCGCGGCCAAGGGCTACCGCCTCCGGCTGACCATGCCCGAATCGGCCTCCCTGGAGCGGCGCAAAATCCTCAAGGCCCTGGGCGCCGAGATCCTGCTCACCCCGGCCCGGCTGGCCACTGACGGGGCCATCGAAGAAGCCTACCGCCTGGCCCGCGAGAAGCCGGCCGAATACTTCCTGGTCGACCAGTTCAACAATCCCGACAACCCGGAAGCCCACTACAGGACCACCGGGCCAGAGATCTGGCGAGACACCGGCAGCCGGCTGACCCACTTCGTGGCCGCCCTGGGCACCACGGGCACGGTCATGGGCTGCTCTCGCTTCCTCAAGGAGCGGAACCCGGCCGTCCGGATCGTGGCCATGGAACCTTACTTCGGCCACAAGATCCAGGGCCTCAAGAACATGAAGGAGTCCTACAAGCCGGGCATCTTTGACAAGAGCCGCTGCGACGACATCGTCCAGGTCGAGGACGAGGAGGCCTTTGAGATGGCCCGCCGCCTGGCCCGGGAGGAGGGCGTCCTGGCCGGCATGTCCTCGGGCGCGGCCGCGGCCGCGGCGGCGCGCCTGTGCGGGCGGCTCCAGTCCGGCCTGGTGGTCTGCCTCCTGCCTGACAGCGGAGAGCGCTACCTCTCCACCAGCCTCTACCGGACCGAGGACGAGCCCCTGCTCGAGCTCTACAACACCCTGACCCGGGCCAAGGAGCCCTTCCGCCCGCTCGAGCCGGGCCGGGCCAAGATCTACACCTGCGGCCCGACCGTTTCCGGCTACCTCCACGTCGGCAACGGCCGGCGCTACGTGGTCGCCGATCTGCTCCGCCGGGTCCTGGAGAGCAAGGGCCTCGAAGTCAGGCAGGTGGTCAACCTCACGGACCTGAGCGACAGGACCATCCAGGGCTCCGAGGAGGCCGGCCAGGATCTGCAGGAGTTCACCGAGGGCTTCATCCAGGCCTTCCTCCAAGACATGGAGGCTCTCAGGGTCAAGCCGGCCTGGAAGTATCCCCGGGCCAGCCAGAACGTCGAGGAGATGCTCGCCCTGGTGGCCCGGCTCCTCTCCCGCGGCCTGGCCTACGAGAAGATGCGCTCGGTCTACTTCGACCTCTCCCGGCTGCCTTCCTACGGCCGGCTGTCGCACGTGGACCTCTCCAAGATCAAGCTGGGCAAGACCGTGGACCTGGAGGAGTACGAGAAGGACAACCCCAGGGACTTCACTCTCCTCAAGCGGGCCACCCTGGGCGAGCTCAAGCGGGGCATCTACTGGACCAGCGACTGGGGCAAGGTCAGACCGTCCTGGAACCTGGAATGCGCGGCCATGGCCGCGACCCACCTGGGCGAGCGCTTCGACTTCCACACCTCCTCCATTGACCTGATCTTCCCCCACCAAGAGAACACCCTGGCCATCGGCCGGGGGCTCTTCGGCCACGATCTGGCCAGTTTCTGGCTCCACAACGAGTCCGTGACCTACCAGGGCCACAAGATCTCCGAGAACCACGGCCATCTGACCACCTTGCGCGACCTGTTCGACTGGGGCTTCCAGGGCCGGGAGATCCGCTACTGGCTCCTCAAGAGCCACTACCGCCAGCCCCTGGTCCTGTCGCTGAGAGCCCTCAGGGCGGCCGGGCGGGCGGTCAGGCGGCTGGACCACCTGATCCAGCGGCTGATGAACCTTAAGCCCGGGCCGGGCTGCCTGGAGCTGGATCAGCTCATCTACGAGACCAAGACCGGCTTCGGCGCCGCCCTGGACGACGACCTGAACATCGCCCGGGCCCTGGCCGTCCTGTTCGACTTTGTCCGGGAGGTCAACCGGCGTCTCGACCAGGGGCTCCTGTCCCGGGAGCAGGCCGACAAGGTCCTGGCCCAGATGCGCGGCTTCGACCAGATTCTGGACGTCATCGACTTCTCCCCACCCGAGGCCGACGAGGGAATCGAGCGGCTGATCCAGGAGCGGGACCGGGCCCGGCGCCGCCGCGACTTCACCGCCGCCGACCAGATCCGCCTGGAGCTGGCCCGGCGGGGCGTCCGCCTGAGCGACACCGCCCAGGGAACCCGCTGGGTCAGGGAGCGAGGACCGTCCCAGACCTGAGGGGCACCAGTCGGGCCGGCGCCAGGAGCGGCGGATTGAGACGGGTCAGCAAAGCGGCCCACTTCCTGGGCCTCAACCAGAGCATGATCGGACTGCTGGGCATGGCCGTTCTGATCGGCCTGGGCGAAAAGATGGCCGAGCGTTTCCTGCCCGTTTACCTGTTGGCCCTGGGCGGTGGGGCCATCTCGGTCGGGCTGCTCAACGGTCTGGACAACCTCCTCTCGGCCCTTTATTCCTTTCCCGGCGGCTATCTCGCCGACCGGCTGGGCACCAAGCGGGCCCTTCTGGTCTTCAACCTGATGGCCATGACCGGCTTTTGCGTGGTTGTCCTGGTCCCGAGCTGGCCGGCCGTAATTGGCGGTGCGGTTCTGTTTCTCTCCTGGACGGCCATTTCGCTGCCGGCGACCATGGGCCTGGTTGCCTCAGTTCTGCCCCGGAACAAGCGGACCATGGGCGTGACCATGCACTCCCTGATCAGGCGGATCCCCATGGCTCTGGGGCCGGTTCTGGGCGGGCTGTTCATCGGGTGGTGGGGCGAGCGAAACGGGGTCAGGCTGGCCTTTTTGGTCGCCCTGCTCCTGGGCCTGGGGGCGGTCATCCTCCAGCAGAGACTGATCGAGGACGAGCCCTCGGGCCGGGCCGGCTCAGTAGTGTTGGCGAGAGCTGAGGGCAATCCCATGAGGCTCTGGCGGCAGGTCGACCCAGCTCTCAAGAACTTGCTCATCGCCGATATCCTGGTCCGTTTCTGCGAGCAGATCCCTTATGCCTTTGTGGTCGTCTGGGCGATGAAGACCATCGCCTCGCCGGTCAGCGCGGTCCAGTTCGGATTCCTGACCGCAGTGGAGATGGCCACGGCCATGCTCGTCTATATCCCGGTGGCCTATCTGGCCGACCGCGGCGCCAAGAAGCCATTTGTGGTGATGACCTTTATCTTTTTCACCCTTTTCCCGCTGGCCCTTCTCCTGTCCCGGTCCTTCTGGTCCCTGACGGCCGCCTTTGCCCTGAGGGGCCTCAAGGAATTCGGCGAGCCAACGCGCAAGGCTCTTATCATGGACCTGGCCCCTGAGGGCCGTAAGGCCGCCGTGTTCGGGCTCTACTACCTGATTCGGGACACCGTTGTCTCAGTGGCTGCCTTTGGCGGGGCATTCCTGTGGCTGGTCAGCCCGGCAACCAACTTCCTGAGCGCCTTTGTCTGCGGCCTGGCTGGGACCGCTTGGTTTGCTCTCAAAGGCCGTGAGTTGACCGGGGCCGGGCCTGGTTCGGGGGGACGGTTGCAGACCTGAATGGCCGGCCTCTATTTTATTGTCACGGCGGCGCGGCCGCCCTTGACGCGGGATCGGGGACCGATCTATCTGGGCCTTTACCCAATATAGTTGGCCGGCAGGCTCTGGGAATGGGCTTCCGCCCCGGAGTGGCCTCGGGCGGGCGGGCCCAAGGGTTCAGGCCCGGACGCGGGTTAATTCAAATGCAAAACAACAAAGGCCGGGCCGAGGATATCTATTTTTTGGGCTTCAACCCAAAAAACGCTTTTTTTATATACCGGGGTGTGTTACGCTTGCTGGCAAAAGAAGAACCTTGCCTCGAGGGAAAGACAATGACTCGTTTTAAATTTGTCTGGATCTTGGCGCTGGGATTGGTTCTCCTCGCCATCGGCCCGGCTGGGGCCCAGCAGACCGGTCCCGCGACCTTCAGGTTCATGGTCGTCGCCCTGGGCGGCGAGGGCTGGGTTCGGGTGCAGGATGGGGCCTGCCAGATAACCTCCAACGGCACTGCCCGGCCAACGGTCTTGATCCGCAACGGCTATGTGGAATTCACCCTGCCCAGGCTGGGCCAGAGCAGCCTGTTCCTCTGGTCCAGTCAGTTCAGCCCCTTCCGCTTCACCATCCGCTTCGGCAGCGACGGCCGGCCGAGCGTGTTCGACTGGCGCAACCAGGAGCTGACCAGGGGGCGGGCCAGTGACGGCAAATACTGGTTCGAATTCATCGCCGGAATCAGCGATTTCCATCGCATGGGCATAATGGAGCCGGCTCAAGCCAACGCCCCCATCCTGGGGCTCCTGGAGGGGGCGCCCCAGTCTCCGCTGACCGTCAGCCGCAGCCAGACGACCTACTACTCCCAGCACCGGATTTTCATCTACGGCGAGCCCCAGGGGCAGGAGGTCCGGCTGCAGATCAGGTGGACCTATCCCAACCGCAGCACCCGCAACTGGACCTACCCCCTGCCTTCCTACTCGATCCGCCAGGATGGAACCGTAGTCGACATCACCGACGGCCCCCGCTACCCCGGCGGCCATCCCCGCCTGGACATGGTCATCAATTACTCCGCTGAGTTCCTGAGAAGTCTCGGTGCGGGGACCTATTTCCAGACCTACTTCCTGCTCGATCCCAGGGGCAATCGCTCCAACGGCCGGGTGGAGCGGCTCGAAGTCAGCAACTAGCCCGACCCAGACCGCCAGGCGCCTCCGACCCTCCGGTCGGAGGCGCTTTCTTGTCTCAACTCAGAGCAGCTTCTCCAGGCGGGCCCGCTGTCTCGGTCCGGGCTGGAACAGGGGCAGGGGGGCGAACCAGGCCTGGCCGCCCGGCGGGATCTTGATGACGTACTGGCGTTCCGGACCGCGTTTAGGGGCCAGGAGCTTCTGGTAGTAGAGCTTGACGTTGGCCCGCCACCTGAAGTCTCGCCTCTCCGGGTAGTGGTAGTTCTGCCAGACCGCCTGAGCGAAGATGAGCCCCAGCAGGCAGAGGGCGGCCGCCAGGGCCCGCGGTTTGGGGCCGGGTCGCCCCAGGCGGGCCAGGTGGAAGATAAAGAGGATGAAGAAGAAGCAGGGCACCACGAAGTAGCGGTCGCCGCCCAGGTAGGCGTCACGGCCGACGAAGTGGGCCAGGGCCAGGGGCCTGATCAGGGCGTAGAAGGCCAGCGGACTGAGGATGTAGTAGATCAGGATCAGTCCGATCCGGCCGGCCTCGGGCCGCCGGACCAGAACCCAGATCTGGACCAGGACCAGGGCCAGGAAAAAGCCGCTCAGCCCCAGGTAGGCGCCCCTTGAAGCCAGGTGTCGGGCGGCGAAGTCCTGGCCGAAGAGGGTCAGGGCGATCACCTTGAAACCCACCGCCTTGGCCAGGAAGGTCAGCAGGAAGCCCGCTCCGGGCCAGATCAGCTCCGGCCCGGCGGTCTCGCGGGCCAGGGCCAGGGCCAGGCCGACGTTGACCGCGACCAGGCCGAGGGTCCAGGCCTGAAGGTAGAAGCCGTAGCCCCTGGTTCGACGGTTCCGGATAAGGTTGACGATCAGGACCGGAACAAGAAGGACCGTGGTCGGGGCCGAAAAAGCGGCCAGGGCCATGAACAGGGGCAGGGCGATTCGAGCCAAGCGGTTGAGATGATCCAGGTCGGCCAGGGTGATCAGGGCGGCGGCGAAGAAGAGGTACCAGTGGGCGTTGGTCAGGTTGCCCAATGTTTCGGTCCACCAGGGCATGAGGCAGATGGCTGCGGCGGCCAGGAGACGCCAGGGCCGGGGCAGGAGTTCCCCGGAGATGTCGCTCAGGAGAAGCCAGACGGAAAAGGCGGCCGCGGCCAGGGCCACGGAGTTGAAGAACAGGGGCGCGTTGAGCAGGGTGTAAATGGAGAAGAAGCTGGCCACCAGCCGGGGCAGGAGCTGCAGGTAACCGGCGTGGGGCTTGACCAGGTTGGCCCAGCCGGGCTCCTGGAGGGCCTGGGCCAGAAAGACCCGTCCGTCCTCGGCCCAGAGCTGGGGCTCGATCAGCATCCCGGGGGAGCGGGAGAAGAGGATGAGGCAGATGACCGGAAAGGCCAGCCAGAAGCGGCTCGGCCAGGCGGAGTTGAGCCAGGCGCTCAGCCTGGAGCCGCTGCCGAAGAGATCGCGCGCCATCGGCTCATCCGAGCTCAAGCGGGCGGGCCGCCGCTCTCAGAGGTTCGTCCTTTTGAAGACCCTCTCGGGCAGCCACCTGATGATCAGCATGATGTAACGCCAGAACCATTTGGAGTAGACCCGATCCTTGCCCCGCTTGAAAGCCCGGTAGATGTCCCGGGCCGCTTCCTCCGGCTCGGCCACCAGCAGCCCGGGCAGATCCAGACCCTGGGTCATCTTGGTGTTGACAAAGCCGGGCAGGACCGTCAGAACCCGGACGCCGCTCCGGTGGAGGCGGTGGCGCAGGCCGCTCAGGTAGACGATGAGCCCGCCCTTGGCCGTGCCATAGATGTAGTTGCTCTGCCGGCCGCGCTCCCCGGCCGGCGAAGCGAGGCCGATGATGAAGCCCCTTCCCTTGGCCTCGAAGTCGGCGGCCACTATCTCCAGAATCGACACCGCGGCCATGAGGTTGACCTCTAGGACCCGCCGGGCCTGCTCGAAGTCCCGCTGGGACCGGCTCTGCTCGCCCATGAAGCCGAAGGCCAGCAGGACGCCGTCGGGCTTGGGATCCAGCCGCTGATAGAACCCGGCGTGGGAGGCGTAGTCAAGGGCGTCAAAGGCCAGGACCTCGGTCTTGACCTGATAGCGCAGTTCCAGATCCTTGGCCCGCCGCTCCAGGCTCTCCAGGTCCCGGGAGGCCAGGTAGAGGTGGGCGCCCTCCTGGCGGGCGAAGACGGCGGCCGCGGCCTGAGCGATGTCGGAGTTGGCTCCCAGGACGAGAAGATGCATCTTCAGACCCCCAAGCGTTTGGACTGCAGCGAGGCCAGCTTGGCCCCGGCCCCCAGGCGCTCCCGCAGGGCGGTGAACTCGGCCCAGCGGGGATAGCCCTGTCTGAAGGTCTGGCGGCTCATTCTGACGTCCTTGGCCAGGTAGATGCGCCCGCCGTGGTCGAGGACAACGCGGTCCAGTTCCTCCAGGAGAGGGAAGAGGCGGCCCTGGATCTGGAAGTCCAGGGCCAGGGTGTAGCCCTCCAGGGGGAAGGAGAGGCAGTTGTCGTTGGCCGGGCCCAGGAGCTTGAGCACGACCAGGAAGGAGCCCAGCCCGGCCTGGGAGATGCGGTCGAGAACCGAGCGCAGGCCTTGGTAGCTGGCCTCCTTGGGGATGACGAACTGGTACTGGGTGAAACCCCGCCGGCCGTACATCTTGTTCCAGTGGCCGATGCTGTCCAGGGGATAGAAGTAATCTAGCAGGTGGCTGACCCGCTTCCTCACCGGGGCGCGCTGGAGGTGATAGTAGAGGTAGTTGAACAGCCCCACCGTGGCCTGGTTGAAGGTCCAGCGGGGCAGGTCCACGGGCAGGACCAGGCCCTTTTTCCGGGGCAGGTGGAGCCCTCCGTCCCGGGCCGGCCGGCCGAGCATGAGCAGCGAGCGGCCCATGTCCTCGCCCCGGGCCAGGCAGTCCAGCCAGGCGACCGAATAGGGCCACTCGTGGCTGGCCTGAAAATAGGCGAACGTCTCCTCCAGGTTGCGCGTCTTGATGATCCGCTCGTCGATGTAGGCGCTGGAGAGAGGGCTCAGCTTCAGCCTGGCGCTGAGGATGACGCCGGTCAGACCCATGCCGCCGCAGGTGGCCCTGAAGATCTCGGCGTTCTCCAAGGGCGAGCAGGTGATCACCTCGCCGCTGGGCAGCATCAGCTTGAAGGAGAGGACCGATTGGGAGAAGCAGCCGGCCTGATGGTGGTTCTTGCCGTGGACGTCGGCGGCGATGGCCCCGCCCACGCTGACGAAACGGGTCCCCGGCGTGGTGCCCAGGAACCAGCCCCGGGGCAGGAAGGCCTCGATCAGCTCGGCCAGACTGACCCCGCTCTCGCACTCGACCAGGCCTCTCTGGGGGTCGAAATCGAGGACGTGATTGAGCCGCCGGGTCAGGAGCACCCGGGAGTTGAGGGCGCTGTCGCCGTAGCTGCGGCCCAGGGCGTGGACGATGAGCTCGCCCCGGCCGTCCAGGCACTCCCGGATGTGGGAAGCCTTGTCCGGGGTCAGGCTCTGGGCCTTGAGGCGCGGGTAGCGGCCCCAGCCGCTGATGCTTCTGGCCTGAGAGGCGTTCAAGGGCCCTGCCTCCCCACGTAGAGCAGCAGATAGAAGCTGATGACCCACAGCCCGACCACGATCTGAAGGAAGATGTCGGTCAGGAAGACCATGGTCGGGGCGCCGCTCTTGTGCATGACCAGGGTGATCTGGAGGTAGCGGAGCAGGCCGACGATGACGAAGACGGTGGTCAGGTACAGGTTCGAGGTGCCGTGCTTGCCCACGACCTCGGGCGAGACGGTGTAGAGGAGGTAGCCGACGATGAGAACCGCGGCCATGATGACCATGCTCAGGCTGACGAACTCGAGACTGTAGCCGTCCAGGGAACCCCTCAGGTTGTGGCCTTCCTGGGCCAGGAGCAGGTCGTCCCGGCGCTTGGCCAGGGCCAGGAACAGGGCCAGGAGGAAGGTCATCAGCACCAGCCAGTGGCTGATCCAGACCTGGGCGGCCAGGCCGCCGCCGAGGACCCGGAGCACGAAGCCGACGGCGACGCAGACCACATCGATGATGGCCACGTGCTTGAGCTTGATGGAGTAGGACAGGTTGAGGGCCAGGTAGGCGGCCATCAGGGCCGCGGCCCAGCCGCCCAGCAGACCCAGGCCGGCCGCCAGACCGGCCAGGAGCAGCACGGCGCTGAAGACGCCCGCCTCGGCCCGGCTCAGGACTCCCGCGGCCAGGGGGCGGGACTTCTTGACCGGGTGCTGCCGGTCGGCCTCGATGTCCTTGAGATCATTGAAGGCGTAGACCGCGCTGGCGGTCAGGCAGAAGGCGATGAAGATCTTGATCGTCGCCAGGACGGCCTCGGGCTGGTTGAGCTTGTGGCCGAAGAACAGGGGAGCGAAGACGAACCCGTTCTTGATGTACTGGTAAGGTCTGGCCAGAGTCAGATAAGCTCTCAGCTTACTCATCGCAACAGGTCCGTCTCCCTGCCTGAACGGCCGGCCGAGCCGGGGGTGAGGCTGACAATACACGATTGCTGAATGATAATCAATCCAGAGGGTTTAAATAAGCCGGCCCCGGCCGTCAGGCGGGCCCGGATGGCGGCTGGCCGGCCCGGGGGCGGCCGCAAGCGGGGCAGTCCGGATCCCGGCTGAGGCTGACCTCCTGAAAGCGGGCGGTCAGGCCGTCGTAGACCAGCAGCCGGCCCTGGAGAGACTCGCCCAGGCCGGTCAAGTACTTGATCGCCTCGGTCGCCTCCAGGCAGGCGATCAGGCCGGGGGTGGTTCCCAGAACCGGAAACTTCTGGGGCGGGATGTCGTGGGGGAAGATGCATTCCAGGCAGGGCCCGCCGGGGGGCTGAAAGAACGAGACCATGCCGGTCAGGCCCTGAATCCCCCCGTAGATGAAAGGGACGCCCAAGTCGACGCAGGCCCGGTTGATCAGGCGGCGGGTGGCGAAGTTGTCCAGCCCGTCCACGACCAGGTCGTGCTGGCCGACCAGCTCCGGGGCGTTTTCGGCGGTCAGGGTCAGCTGGCGGGCCGAGATCTCCAGGCCGGAGTTGAGCCGCCTCAGCTTTTCCGCGGCCGACTCGACCTTGGGCCGGCCCAGGTCGGGCTCATGGTGGAGGATCTGGCGGTTGAGGTTGCTCAGCTCCACCGCCTCCTGGTCGACCAGGGTGAGGCGGCCGACGCCGGCCGCGGCCAGGTACAGGGAGGCCGGACAGCCCAGACCGCCCAGGCCGACCACCAGAATCCGGGCTGCTTTGAGCTTCTCCTGGCCGGCCGGGCCGAATCCGGGTAGGATGATCTGGCGGTCGTAGCGAAGAAGTTCCTGGGGATTGAGTTTCGCCGTGCTCACTCGGCGCCTCCGCCGTTGCTAAAACCGATGAGGGCATTATAGCCGGCCAGGCTCTGAGCCTCAAGCCGGACCGGTGAACCCGGGGCCAGTCCGGACGGCCATTTGCGAGCAAGTGAAGGACTTTTGGGTTGACAGTCAAGCCTCATTTGGTAACATCCCCCGGGTTCGTCTGAAGGCGGGCCCGACTCATGGGACGCTTCAAAGAGCACCGGGACTCGATTGAATACCTGGCTTTGGTGTCCCAAGTCGGCCTGACCATGGCCGGATCGATCGGTCTGGGCTTTGCCGTCGGTTACTATCTGGACCGCTGGCTGCGAACCAGAGGGATTCTGCTGGTGGTCTTTTTATTGCTGGGCGTGGTCGGCGGAGCGGCGACCGTCTACCGCCAGATCATGAGCCTGGAAAAGGATAAGAGCCAGTCCGGGGAGAAAGCGCCGGAGGAAAAGAGGTGAAGGCCCCACCCGGGCCGGAGATCACCCCGGGGGTTGATCTCGAGGATCAGGGCCGCTTTGTTCGACAGCGCATAAAGCGGGCCCTGTTTCTGGCCCTCGTCGCGGCCGTGGTCCTGCTGGTCCTGGGCCACAAGGCGGCGGCCAGGGGTGTGGCCCTGGGGGCTCTTTTCAGTGGCTTGAATTTTGCGCTCTTGAGCCGCATCCTGACCGCCAGGCTGGCCCGGCCGGGTTGGCAGGGCAGCGCGGTGGGGATTATCTGGGCCCTGGGCAGATTGGCCATTCTGGCCGCACCCCTGGTCCTGGCCGCCAAGAGCGATTATTTCAGCCTGCTGGCCACCGCGGCCGGGCTTTTTGCCGTTCAGGCGGCTTTGCTGCTGGAGCCCTTCTGGGCCAGATTTGCGAGGCGATGAGTGGAAGAACTGACCAGTCTGCCACAGTGGCAATTCCAGCTGGGCGATCTGACCATCACCCTCAACTCCCAAACCCTCTACATGACCTGGCTGGTCATGGCCGTCCTGATAGCCTTCGGCTTCCTGGCCACCCGGCGCCTGAGCCTGGTGCCCAACCCGTTCCAGGTCGTCGCCGAACTGCTGATCGTGGCCTTCCGCAACCTGGCCGAGGACGCCCTGGATGAAAAGGGCCGGACCTTCTTCCCCATGATCATGAGCCTGTTCATGTTCCTGCTGCTCTGCAACTGGCTGGGGGTGATTCCCTTCCTGAGCGAGCCGACCAAGGACCTGAACACGACCCTGGGCCTGGGAGTCATGGGCTTCTGCATCGCCCACTTCGTCGGCATCAGGACCAAGGGTCTCAAGGCCTACCTCAAGGACTACTGCGAGCCCATCTTCTTCATGGCCCCGCTCAACGTCATCGGCGAGATCGCCAAGGTCGTGTCCATCTCGTTTCGTCTCTACGGCAACATCATGGGCGGCTCGATCATCATCCTCGTCGTCTCCAACCTGGTCTACCATCTGGTCCTGCCGCCCCTGCTCAACGGTTTCTTCGGGCTGTTCGTGGGGACAATTCAGGCCTTCGTCTTCACCATGCTGACCCTGGTCTACATCTCGGTCCAGATGAAATAGGAGTTCCGGCTAGTGTTGGACTTGCAATTATTCCTGGACGTGCAGGCCGTCAGCTACCTGTCGGCGGGCATCTGCATAGGCTTCGGGGCCATCGGCGCCGCGGTCGGCGAGGGCTACGCCGCCGGCCTGGCCAACCGGGCTCTCTCGGCCGCTCCCGACCAGGCCGGCGGTATCCTCAAGACCATGCTCGTCGGCCAGGCCATCGCCGAATCGGCCGGCATTTTCTCACTGGTCGTGGCCATGCTGTTGATCTTCATCAAGTTTCCGGCCAGCGGGGCTGTCGGGGCGGCGGCCATTCTCGGGGCCGGCCTGTCCATGGGCCTCAGCGCCGTGGGCTCGGGCATCGGCTCGGGCTACCCGGCCGGCAAGGCCTGCCAGGCCATCGGCGCCCGGCCGGACATGTCCGGTCCGGTGACGACCAACATGCTCATCGGCTCGGCCATCTGCCAGACGCCGACCATCTTCGGGCTGCTGGTGGCCTTCATGCTCATGTTCCTGGACTTCGGCGGCAAGCCCGAGCCGGTCTCCTGGGCCGCCCTCTTGGGGGCCGGCCTGGCCATGGGCCTCTCGGCCATCGGTTCCGGCCTGGGCGCCGGCCTGCCGGCCGGCGCGGCCTGCCAGGGCATCGCGGCCCGGCCGGAGCACTCCAGCCTGGTGACGACCAACATGCTCATCGGCTCGGCCATCTGCCAGACGCCGACCATCTTCGGGCTGGTCGTGGCCTTCATGCTCATGTTCGTCAACCTGGGCAGCCACTCCGACCCGGTCACCATGGCCGCCCTGCTGGGGGCCGGCCTGGCCATGGGCTTCGCGGCCATCGGCTCGGGCGTGGGCGCGGGCATGCCGGCCGAAGCCTGCTGCGAGGGCATCGCCGAGCAGCCCCAGGTTTCGACCCAGCTGACCACCAACATGCTCATCGGCTCGGCCGTCTGCCAGACGCCGGCCATCTTCGGCATGGTCATTGCCTTCCTGCTCATGTTCATCGACTTCTCCTCCCGGCCGACCCACCCGACCGTGGCCGCCCTGCTGGGCGCCGGTCTGTCGGTGGGCCTGGCCTGCATCGGGCCGGGCATCGGCAACGGGTTGACCGCCAAGGACGCCAACCTGGGCATCGCCCGGCAGCCCCAGAGCTACAGCCGGGTGACCATGACCATGCTCGTGGGCATGTCCGTGGCCCAGTCCACGGCCATTTACGGCTTCCTCATCTCCCTGATCCTGATCTTCAGGATCTTCGAGCCCAACACTTCTCTGGCCGCCTCCGGGGCCCTGCTGGGGGCCGGCGTGGCCATGGGCTTCGGCGGCTTCGGGCCGGGAGTGGGCGAGGGCATCACCGGCGGCTACGCCGTCAAGTGGGTGGCCAGGTCGGTGGACCAGAGCGTGCTGCTGACGCGAACCATGCTCGTCGGCCAGGCCGTGGCCGAATCGACGGGCATTTATTCCCTGATAGTGGCGCTGTTGCTTACCCTGACCGTTTAGGTTTAAGGCATAGGTTTAAGAAAAAGGAGATCTGAAATGGCGTTTGAAGGCGCGGACATCGTCAAGGCGGCCGCTCTCCTGGGCGCTGGGATTGCCATGGGCCTGGGCGCGATCGGTCCCGGCGTGGGCGAGGGCTACGCCGCCGGGCGGGCCTGCGAGGCCATCGGCCGCAACCCCCGCGAGGCCGGACTGCTGACCCGGACCATGCTGGTCGGCCAGGCCGTCTCGGAGTCGACGGGCATCTACTCCCTGGTCGTGGCCCTGCTGCTCATCTTCGTCGTCTGAGGCCCTGTCAAGAGGGGAGGCCGAGGTTGATCAGCATAAATTTCACCCTCTTCGTCCAGATCGCTCACTTCCTGCTCCTGGTCTGGATTCTCAACCGGATCCTCATCCGGCCCATGGTCAAGCATCTGGCCGCCAAGGAGGAGACTCTCGGCCAGAGCCGCCAGGAGATCGAGCGGCTCACCGGGACGGCCGCCTCCCGGCAGCAGGACTATGAGGCCCGCCTCAAGGAGATCCACTCCCAGGCCTCGCTGGAGAGGGAGGAGATGCTCAACCAGGCCCGGGGTGAGGCCCAGCGTCTCAGACGGGACTCGGGTCGGGAGGCCAAGGCCTTTGTGGAGAAGGCCCGCGCCGAGATCGCGGCCTCGGTGGCCGAGATTCGCGAGTCCCTGCTCGCCCGTGAAGACGACCTGGCCGAGGAGCTGAGCCGGGTTTTCCTGGGGAGGAAGGCATGAAGCTCAAGTCTCTCGGCTGGCCGCTCCTGGCGGCTGGCCTGGGGCTCCTGACCCTGGCCGGCCCGGCCCTGGCCGCCGAGAAGTCGACCTTTGACCTGGTCTGGAGAACCGGCTGGCGGATCGTCAACTTCTGCATCCTGGCCGGGCTCCTCTTCAAGGTGGGCCGGGAGCCTATCAAGGCCTTCTTCAGGGGCAAGCGCCAGGACGCCCAGGACACGCTGACCCAGCTGGAGGAGTCCCGCAGCAAGGCCCAGGCCGAGCTCGACGAGCTGGAGGCCAGACTGGAGCGGGCCGACCAGGAGACCGAGGAGATCCTGGCCCAGCTCAAGGGCCTGGCCACGCGCAACTGCGAGCTGATCCTCAAGGAGGCCCGCCAGCAGGCCGAGGAGGCGCTGGCCCACGCCCAGACCGCGGCCCAGACCGAACTCAATCGGATAAAGCACGAGCTGGCCGCCGAGACGGCCCAGGCGGCCATCGTCCTGGCCTCGGACAAGCTCAAGGCTCGCTTGAGCCCGGCCGATCACGAAAGGCTCCAGAACGAAGCCCTGACCGACATCGCCGCCGGTTCCGCCGAGATGAGGGAGCTGGGAGGTTCAGCCTGGTGAGCGGCGTTCCGGCCCGGTGAAGGACTCAAGGGGGCGAGAAAAATGGTCAACAAGGTCATTCTGATCGGAAACCTGGGCGCCGATCCCGAGGTCCGTTACACCGCCGGCGGCACGCCGGTGGCCACCTTCCGCCTGGCCACCACCGGCCGCTTCAAGGACGCCTCGGGGGAGTGGCAGGAGCGGACCGAGTGGCACCGGGTGGTCTTCTTCGGCCGCACCGCCGAGGTCTGCGGCGAGTACCTGACCAAGGGCAGCCAGATCTTCGTCGAGGGCCGGATCCAGACCCGCACCTGGGAGGACCAGGAGGGCCAGACCCGCTACATGACCGAGATCGTCGGCCGGGAGATGAAAATGCTCGGCCGGCGGGGCGAGGCCGGCCCGTCCGCTGGACGGACCCGGCCGGCGGCCAAACCGGCCCCGCCGGCGGATGAGCCGCCCGAGGACTTCGAGGACGACATCCCCTTCTAGGCGGACCTCCGGGCCCGGCCCGAGAAACCCGACTACTTTTTGTAAACCGGCGACATGGCCCGCAGCCGCTGGACTATGGGCGGCAGGGCCTGGAGAAACCGGTCCACCTCGGCCGCGGTGTTGTCCCGGCCGAAGGAGATCATCAGCGTTCCCTGGGCCTCGGTGAAGTCCATGCCGATGGACAGCAGGACGTGCGAGGCCTGGAGGGCGCCGGCGGCGCAGGCCGAGCGCGTGGACACGCAGATGCCCTCCTCGTCGAGCATGATCATCACGCTCTCGCCCTCGACCCCGAAGACGGAAACCGAGACCAGGTGAGGCAGGCACTGGGTCGGGTGGCCGTTGAAACGGACGTCGGCCACCCTCTCCTTGAGGCCGTTGATCAGCTTTTCCTTGAGGGCCCGGCTCTTGCTCATCCGCTGGTCCATTTCCGCCTTGGCCAGCTCGGCCGCCTTGCCCAGGCCGACGATGCCGACCATGTTCTCGGTCCCGGCCCGGCGGCCCCGCTCCTGGACTCCGCCGTCCAGTAAGGGCCACATGGTCGTGCCCCGCTTGACGTAGAGCGCCGCCGCGCCCGAGGGGCCGTGGAACTGGTTGGCCGCCAGGGAGAGCAGGTCCACGTCCAGGGCCTTGACGTCGATGGGCACCAGCCCGCAGGAGGCCACGGCGTCGGTGTGGAAGGCGACCTTGCGCTGGCGGCAGATCTTGGCGATCTCGGCGATGGGCTGGATGGTCCCGATCTCGTTGTTGGCGTGCATGATGGTCACCAGGACCGTCTGGTCGGTGATGGCCCTGGCCACGGCGGCCGGGTCGACCAGGCCGTGCTCGTCCACCGAGACCGAGGTGACCTGGTAGTCCAGGAGCCTGAGGCGGCGCATGGTCCTGAGCACGGCGTTGTGCTCGATGTCCGAGGTGACGATGTGCTTGCCCTTGTCCCGCAGGGCGAAGGCCACGCCCTTGATGGCCGTGTTGACCGACTCGGTGCCCGAGGAGCAGAAGACCACCTCCCTCTCCTCGGCGTTGATCAGGCCGCAGACCTGCTCCCTGGCCGCGGCCAGGGCCTCGGCCGCCCGGTCGCCGACGCTGTGCTGGCTGGAGGGGTTGCCGAAGGTGGTCCGGAGATAGTTGACCATCGTCTCCAGAACCTGGGGATGGAGCGGCGTGGCCCCGTAGTTGTCCAGATAGGCTAGATCCATCGACCACCTCCTCCAGGCTAGCTGGCGCCTTCGGTCAGTTCGTGGCCGCAGGCCTTGCAGTAGGGGGCCGGCTCCTCCAGCTCGGCGTCGCAGTAGGGGCAGGTGCAGGTCTCCTCGCCCACCTTGGGCTGGAGGGTCTTGAAGAAGGGCCCGTAGCCCTGCCCCTCGGCCGGGGGCTCCTTGCCCGCCTGGCGGTCGCGGTAGTTCTTGATGGCCATGTGCAGCGCGTCGGCGCCCAGGTTGGAGCAGTGGAGCTTCTTCTGGGGCAGGCCGCCCAGCCCCTCGGCCACCTGCCTGTTGGTTATCTTCATGGCCTCCTCAAGGGTCTTGCCCTTGGCCATCTCGGTGACCATGCTCGAGACGGCGATGGCCGCGCCGCAGCCGAAGGTCTTGAACTTGATGTCGTCTATCCGGTCGTCCTTGACCTTGATGTACACGGTCATCATGTCGCCGCACTGGGGATTGCCCACCTCGCCCACGCCGTCGGCGCCTTCGATCTCGCCGACGTTGCGAGGATTCTTGAAATGATCCATGACGATCTCGGAATACATCGCCCACCCCCTGATAGTGTTCTCAACCTGGAAGGGGAGCCCTCCGCCCCAATAAGGCTACCATACGGCCGGCCGGCCGGCCACTCGGGTCGAAGGGAAGAATCGCTCAGAGGCTGGTCAGGGGCCTGGCCGGCGGTCTGATCTCCACCGGCCGGAGGTAGTTGGCCCTGAGCCCGGCCGCGTCCACGCTGAGGCCCTGGCCGGCCGCCTCCAGGCCCAGGCGGGCCACCTGCCCGGGCCGGATGGTCCAGGCCGGCTCGGGGGCCATCTCGACCCGGCCGGCCAGGCGCTCCCGGAACAGCCGGCCGTAGGCGGCCAGTCCCTCGCCGGCCAGAAGGATCGGCTCTCGTTCGGCCAGCCCGGCCAGCTCCAGGGCCCACTTTTCCGGGGCGGCGGCCGCGTCTTGGTTGAGCCGGGTCAGCCGGCCGTCCTCGAGGCGAAAGAGGGCCGTGTAGATGAGCCCGCGGCGGGCGTCCAGGAGGGGGCAGATCAGGCGGCCCGGGGTCAGGCCCTCGGCGGCGCCCCGGGCCAGGGCGGCCAGGCTGGAGACTGGCGCGATCCTGAGTCCCAGGGCCAGGCCCAGGCCCTTGGCCGCGGCCAGGCCGACCTTGAGGCCGGTGAACGAGCCCGGGCCGGCGGTGACGGCCAGGAGGTCGAGACGGCTCAGGTCCAGGCGGCCCGACTCGACCAGGCGGCCCAGGTAGACAAAGATGGCCTGGGCCTTGGAGGCCGGCCGGGACTCGGAGACCTCGGCGATGACGCCCCTCTCGTCGGCCAGACCCACCCCGGGGCTGAGCGAGGCCGCCTCCAGGCCCAGGCAGAGCAAGCCTAGCTCTTAGCCCGAGCCCGCGGAAGAGGAGAGGATCCGGGCGATGTCGTTGTAGAAGACCAGGGCCATGAAGATGAGGATGAAGGCCAGACCGGCCTGCTGGGCCCGCTCGCGGATGCGCATCGAGACCGGCCGGCGGATGATCATCTCGATGGTGAAGAAGACCAGGTGCCCGCCGTCGAAGACCGGGATGGGCAGCAGATTGAGAAGGCCCAGGTTGACCGAGAGAAGGCCCATGAAGAAGAGGAGGCTGACCGCGCCGGCCTTGGCCTGCTGGCCGGCCGCCTGGGCGATGAAGATGGGCCCGCCCACTGTCTTGAACGGAATCTGGCCCTGGATGAGCTTGACGATGGTCAGGAAGGTCAGCCGGGTGACCTGCCAGGTCTCAGCCAGCCCGTCGACAAAGGCCCCGATCGGTGAGACCCGGCGGACAAAGGTCTGGCCCGAGGGCGAGATGCCGATCATCGGCCTGGCCACCAGTTGGCCGAAGGGGTCCCTGGCCTGGCCCTTGATCGGAGTGATGGTCACGGTCAGGATGTCCTTGCCCCGCTTGATGGCCAGGTTGAGCGGCTTGGAGCCGTTGGCGGCGATGAGCCCGGCCATGTCCTCCCAGGAGGAGACCTCCTTGTCCCCGACGCTGAGGACCGTGTCGCCTGGCCGGAGGCCGGCCGTCTGGGCCGGGTAGCCGTCCAGGACCTTGCCCACCTGGGGCAGGAGCATGGGCGTGCCGTAGACCAGGGTGATCAGCCCGAAGAGGATGACGGCCAGGACGAAGTTGGCCAGGGGGCCGGCGGCGACTATGATCAGGCGCTGGCCGGGCGGCTTGTGGGCGAAGGAGACCGAGGTCTTCTCGGGCTCGATCTCGTCGTCCAGGGCCTCGCCGAGCATCTTGACGTAGCCGCCCAGGGGCACGGCCGAGATGCGGTAGTCTGTTGCCCCCCGCCTGAAGCCGGCCAGGCGCGGTCCAAAGCCCAGCGAGAAGCGCCGGACCTCGACCCCGCAGGCCCGGGCGGCCAGGAAGTGCCCCAGCTCATGGACGAAGACCAGGACGCCCAGGACGACTATGGCGGCCCAGAGAGTGGTCACGAAGCCATCTCCTTGAGGCCGGCCCAGGAACCGGCCAGTCGTTCGACCACCAGGCCGGCCTGGCGGCGGGCCGAGGCGTCGACCTCGAGGATCGTCTCCAGGTCGTCCAGAGGCCGGGGCCGATGGGCGGCCAGGGTCTCCTGGATGATCGTCGGGATGTCGGTGAAGCCGATCCGTCCCTCCAGGAAGGCGGCCACGGCCACCTCGTCGGCGGCGTTGAGCGCGGCCGGGGCGCTCTGGCCGGACCGGGCGGCTTCGAGGGCCAGCCCGGGGCAGGGGAAGCGCTCGAAGTCGGGCCGCTCGAAGGTCAGGCGGCCGACCTGGAAAAGATCGAGCGGCTCCAGGCCGGGCACCGGGGCCCGCCGGGGATAGTGCAGGGCAAAGGCCAGGGGCAGCCGCATGTCTGGCACGCCCATCTGGGCCAGGATGGAGCCGTCGATGAACTCCACGGCCGAGTGGATGACCGACTGGCGGTGGATGTGCATCTCGATCTGGTCCGGTCCCAGGTCGAAGAGCCAGCAGGCCTCGATGACCTCCAGGCCCTTGTTCATCAGGCTGGCCGAGTCGATGGTGATCTTGGGGCCCATGACCCAGGTCGGGTGGGCCAGGGCCTGGGTCGCGGTGACCCGGGTCAGCTCCTCGGCCGAGAGATGGCAGAAGGGGCCGCCCGAGGCGGTCAGGATCACCCGCCTGATCTCCTGGCGGCGCTGGCCGGCCAGGGCCTGGAAGATGGCCGAGTGCTCGGAGTCGACCGGCAGAATGGCGGCCCCCGAGGCCTTGGCCGCCTTCATGACCACCGGCCCGCCGGCGACCAGGCTCTCCTTGCAGGCCAGGGCCACGGTCTTGCCCGCCTGGAGGGCGGCCAGGGTCGGGACCAGCCCGGCGAACCCGACTATGGCCGAGACGACCAGGTCGGCCTCGTCCAGGCGGGCGACTTCGGTCAGACCGGCCTCGCCCTCCAGGATCCGGCTCCCGGTTCGGCCGCCCAGGCGCTTCTCCAGGGCCCGGCGGGTCCCTTCATCGGCCACCGAGACCAGCCTGGGCCGGAAGTGGGCCACCTGCTCGGCCAGGAGCCCGGCGTTGCGGCCGGCGGCCAGGCCGATCACCCGGAAGCGGTCCGGCCTCTCCCCGGCCAGCTCCAGGGCCAGGGAGCCCACGGTGCCGGTGGAGCCTAGCACGACCAGATTTTTGGGCCGTTCAGCCATTCAGTCCGGCCACAGCTCCAGAAGCAGGTAAAGGCCGGGCCCGGCCAGGATGAAGCTGTCCAGCCGGTCCAGCAGGCCGCCGTGGCCGGGCAGGAGCCCGGAGGCGTCTTTGACCTGGAAGGTTCGCTTGATCATGGAGACGATCAGATCCCCGATCACGGTCAGCGCGGCCAGGCCCAGGCCGATCAGGCCGCCCAGGAGCCAATCCGCGCCGTCGCCGTCAAAGGAGCCGCCCACCACGCCGATCAGCAGGCCCGAGAGCAGCCCGCCCCACAGCCCGGCCCAGGTCTTGCCCGGGGAAACCTCGGGGAAGAGCCGCTTCCGGCCCCAGCCCCGCCCGGTGAAATAGGCGCCCACGTCCGCGGCGAAAACCACGCCCAACAAAAAGAGCAGCCACAACCGGCCACCCGCGGGCCGGAGGGCCAGAGCGGCCACCAGGCCCAGAGGCAGGAAGAAGAGCCCCAGGCCCAGCCAGACCAGGCTCAGTTCCTCCAGGGCCGCCCTTCTAGAAGGATACAACAACACGGCCAATCCCGCCACCAGGCCCAGGCAGGCCACGGCCGCGGCCAGGGCCCAGACCTGGGAATGGAGCGACAGGGCCAGCAGGAGGGCCTCGCCGCCGGCCAGGCCGGCCAGTTTCAGCCAGAGATGGAGCCGGCCGACCAGGCGGAGGTACTCGAACCAGGCCACCGCGCCCAGGCCGAGGAAAATGATCCTGACCAGCCAGGCCGGGCCCCAGATGAAGGCGGCCAGCAGGGGCGGCAGCCCGATCAGGGTCGTCAGGACGCGCTGCCTGAGCATCAGGCCTCCTCCCCGGACGGATCCCCGGACTGGATCTGCTCCGAGGTCAGGCCGAAGCGTCGCTCGCGAGCCTGGTACTCGACCAGGGCCTCTATCAGCTCCGCCTCCCGGAAGTCTGGCCACAGGATCGGGGTCAGGAGCAGCTCGGCGTAGGCCGCCTGCCAGAGGAGGAAGTTGGAGAGGCGGTGCTCGCCCGAGGTGCGGATGAGCAGGTCGACCTCGGGCAGGTCCGCGTCCATCAGCTCGACGGCCAGCCTGTTCTCATCTATCTCCTCGGGCCTGAGCCGGCCGGTCAGGCAGCGCTGGGCCAGCCGCTGGCAGGCCGAGGCTATCTCGGCCCGGGAGCCGTAGCTCAGGGCCAGGTTGAGGACCATCTTGTCGCCCTTGGCCGTGGCGGCCACGGTCTGTTCCAGGAGGCGGCGGACGTCCCCGGGCAGGCGCTCGATCTGGCCAATGGACTTGAGCCGGATGGACTGGTCGATCATTTCCTGGCGCTCTTTGCGCAGGAAACGCTTGAGCAGCTCCATCAGGGCCCGGACCTCGGTTTTGGGCCGGCCCCAGTTCTCGGTGGAAAAGGCAAAGAGGGTCAGGACCTCAAGGCCCAGCTTGCGGCAGGCCCGGACCACCTCGCGGACGGACTCGGAGCCCTCGAAATGTCCCTTGACCCGGGACAGACCCCGCTCCTTGGCCCAGCGGCCGTTGCCGTCCATGATGATGGCCAGGTGTCGGGGAAGCCGGTTGGGGTCCAGTCGCTCGGCTCCGGATTGGGTTGGGCTCATGGTCCCCTTCAATCGGGGTGACGACCAGGCTAGAATTCCATGATCTCCCGCTCCTTGGCCGCGGCGACCTCGTCGGCCTTGGCGGTGAAGGAGTCGGTGATCTTCTGGACCTCGTCGGTGCCCTTGTACATCTCGTCTTCCGAGATTTCCTTCTCGGTCTTGAGCTCCTTGAGCATCTCGTTGGCCTCGCGCCGGATGTTGCGCACGGCCACCTTGGCCTCTTCGGCCATCTTCTTGATGATCTTGACCAGGTCTCGCCGCCGCTCCTCGCTCAGGGGCGGGATGTTGATGCGGATGACCTTGCCGTCGTTCATCGGGGTCAGGCCCAGTTCGGACTTGAGGATGGCCTTCTCGATGTCACCGATGATGCTCTTGTCCCAGGGCTGGATCATCAGCAGCCTGGCCTCGGGAGCCGACAGGGAGGCAACCTGGTTGAGCGGCGAGGCGGCGCCGTAAGCCTCGACGGTGATGCCCTCCAGGAGGGCCGTGGAGGCCCGGCCGGTCCTGACCCGCTTGTACTCCCGCTCCAGATTGGCCAGGGACTTCTCCATGTCCTGACGGCACTCGGCAAAGACCTCGTCGATCATGACTCGCCTCCCTGGATCAGCGTGCCCCGGCTCTGGCCGCGCACGGCCGCCTCCAGACCGCCGGCCTCCAGCTTGAAGACCAGGATGGGCAAGCCATTTTCCCGGCAGAGCGAGACCGCGGTCTGGTCCATGACCCTGAGGTTGTTGATCAGGACCTCCTGGTAATCCAGCTTGTCGTAGCGTCTGGCCCCGGGATTCTGGACCGGGTCGGAGTCATAGACCCCGTCCACCTTGGTCGCCTTCATCAGAACCTGGGCCTTGATCTCCACCGCCCTGAGCGCGGCCGCGGTGTCGGTGGTGAAGTAGGGCAGGCCCGTGCCGGCGGCGAAGACCAGGACCCGGCCCTGGTCCAGTAGTTCCAGGGCCTCGCTCCGGTTGAACGGCCGGGCGATGGGCTCCATGGGCACGGCCGACATGACCTGAGCCGGAGCGCCGTGCCGCTCCAGGGCCTCCCTGAGAGCCAGGGAGTTGATGACCGTGGCCAGCATGCCCATCTGGTCGGCCTGGACCCGATCCAGGCCCTTGGCCGCGGCCGATATCCCCCGGAAGATGTTGCCGCCGCCGACCACGACGGCGATCTGGGCGCCCTGTTCCCGGGCCCTGGCTATCTCGGCGGCCACCTCGTCGACCACTTCGCCGTCGAGGCCAAAGGCCCGCTGGCCCATGAGGGCCTCGCCGGAGAGCTTAAGCAGAACCCGGGTGTATGGCCGGGGGGAGGCCACCTGGACGGCTCACTCCTAGTCCTCGCCCAGCAGGAACCTGGCGAAACGCCTGATCTCCATGTTCTCGCCGGTCTGGGCGATGGTCTGGTTGAGGTAGTCGGACACGGACATGTCCGGGTCCTTGACGTAGGGCTGCTCCAGGAGAACCGTTTCCGAGAAGAACTTCTTGAGCCGGCCCTCGATGATCTTGTCGACGATCTTCTCCGGCTTGCCCTCTTCCAGGGCCTGGACGCGATAGATCTTCTTCTCCTGCTCCACCACCTCGGCCGGCACTTCTTCCCGGTTGACGGCCAGCGGAGCCGCGGCGGCGATGTGCATGGCGATGTTCTTGACGAACTCGCCGAACTCAGGGGTCCGTCCAACGAAGTCGGTCTCGCAGTTGACCTCGACCAGGACCCCTATCTTGCCGCCGCCGTGAATGTAGCTGCCCACCTGGCCCTGCTTGATGGCCCGGCCGGCCCTCTTGCGGGCCGTGGCCAGGCCCTTTTCGCGCAGGTACTCTATGGCGGCCTGGATCTCGCCGCCGGACTCGGTCAGGGCCTTCTTGCAATCCATCATGCCGGCGCCGGTCTTTTCCCTCAGCTCTTTGACCATGCTGGCGGTGATTTCCACAGCTCAATCCTCCCCGACCTAAGCCGGCTAATCGGTCTCGGACTCGTCCTCTTGATCGGGCTTTTCCTCGAGTTCAGCCTGGGCCGCCTGGACCACTTCGGGATCGAGATCGCCCGAGGGACGGCCCTTGCGGTCGACTTGGACCTGGACGCCGTCGGCGGTGGTGATGACCGGCTCCACGGCCGCCTCTTCCACGGCCGCCGGTTCGGCGACGATGGCCTCGCCCTCCTGGATGGCCCGCTCGTGACGGGTCTCCCTGAGGGCCAGACCTTCCAGGCAGGCGTCGGCGATCTTGGCGGTGATGAGCCGAATGGCCCGGATGGCGTCGTCGTTGCCCGGGACGACGTAGTCAATGGGATCGGGATCGCAATTGGTGTCAACGATGGCCACCACCGGAATCTTGAGCCGGTTGGCCTCGGCCACGGCGATCTTCTCCCGCTTGGGATCGATGACGAAAATGGCGCCGGGCAGCCGGCCCATCTCCTTGATGCCGCCCAGGTTGCGCTCGATCTTGGTCAGGTCGCGCCTGAGGCTGAGCTGCTCCTTCTTGGGTCTCAGGTCCAGCCCGCCATCGTCGCGCAGGCGCTCCAGATCCTTGAGCTTGTCGATGGAGCGGCGGATGGTCTTGAAGTTGGTCAGCATGCCGCCCAGCCAGCGGTGCTGGACGAAGAACTGCTGCGCCCGGCCGCTCTCCTCGATGATGGCGTCACGGGCCTGCTTCTTGGTCCCGACGAAGAGGACCGGGTTGCCCGTGGCCACCGTCTCGACGACGAAGTCGTAGGCCAGCTTGAAGAGCTGGACCGTCTTCTGGAGGTCGATGATGTAGATGCCGTTGCGGGCGCCGAAGATGTAGGGTTTCATCTTGGGGTTCCAGCGGCGGGTCTGGTGGCCGAAGTGAACCCCGGCTTCGAGAAGCTGCTTCATGGAAATCTGGAACACTTGACTCCTCCCGGTTAGCCGCCGCGCCCTTCATCTCGCCCGGCCCATCCCCGGGAAACCCGGGAACACCAGGAGGCGATCCAGGCGCGTGTGAAATTCTTCGAAGTGCTTCTAATACCACAAGGACGCGGGCGTGACAAGGGGAAAGGAGGAATTGGGCCGTCTTGTCCCGGGGTTGAGGGCCGGACCGGAAGAGCCTCCGGCGGCCGGCCGGCTCAGTCGCCGCCTTCCCGGTCGAACAGGATCCGGTACCGGGACGGCTTTTCCTCCTCGGCCTGGCTCGATTCCTCCCCTGCCTTCTCCTCCGGCTCCGGGGCGGTCTCGCTGCGGGGGACGATCTCCTGAGGGGTCGAGGCCACCCCGGCCGGCTGGGCCGGCTTGGGGATCGGGGTTTCCGGGGACGCCACCGGCGGTGCGGTCCGGGCTTCCGCGGGGGCGGCCTGTGACGGGGTTGGAGACTCCGGGGCCGGGGCCGGCGGCGGGGTCGCGGCCTGGGGAGGAGCCGGAGAGGCCTCGGGCGCCTGACGGTCGGTGTCGAACCTCAGGCCCAGGACGTAACGGCTGGAGTCCTGGAAGAGGGCCTGCTCGGCCACGTAATGCTTGCCGGGGATGAGATCGATCACGATTCTGAGCTTGTCCTTGTGGCGGCCGACGCGCACGGCCGCGGCCAGGGGGCTGGGCGAGGCAATGTACTCGGGCAGGTCCGGTCCGTCCGCGCCCAGGAAGTCCAAGGCGAGCATGGGCCGGTCCGGTCGTTCCAGGACCCGGACCACCTTGGGGGCCAGGGGTACGGTCAGGTTGATCTCGACAAAGAGCATGCCCTTCTTGGCCAGGACGTTGAGACCGGTGATGGTGACCCCGCCGGCCCAGACCTGGCCGCACAGGGCCAGCAGAAGGACCAGGCCCAGGCAGATCGGCCGGATCGGCCGGCGCGCGATTGGCTCACCAGGGTTGAGCATGGCCACTGAGCCCCACCGGGCCGCTGTCCGCTGCGGCCGCTCCCAAGGCCTAGGTAGCACCGGTCAGCCGGACAGGTCAAGCCCGTCTCGACCTCGAAGCGCCGTTACTTCAGGCCGGCCCGGGCCAGATTGGCCAGCATCCGCTCCAGGACGGCGCCGTTCTTATAAGGCAGCCGCTGGCGGGCGACCTGGAGGGAATAGTCGGGATTGAGGGCCAGCATGTCCTTGACCGCGGCCGAGGCTTCCTCGAGCCGGCCCAGTTCGGCCAGGGCCGCGGCCAGCATGACCTGAGCGGCCATTAGCTTGGGGTCGAGGAGGAGGGCCTGCCTGAGGCTCTCGACCGCTTCCTCGGCCCGGCCCTCCAGGATCTGGGCGTGACCCAGATAGAAAAGATACCAGGCCGGGTAGCGGGGGTTGAGGCGCATGGCCCGCCCGATCAGCCCGATCGCCTCGCCGGGCCGGCCGGCAAAGGCCAGGGCGTGGGAGAGGAAGGCCATGGAGTCGGCGTTGTTGGGGTCCAGGGCCAGGGCCTTTTCTCCGGCGGCGATGGCCTGGTCGTGCTTCTCCCGCCACAGCTCGATCCAGCCCAGGAGGACCCGGGCCTGGGGCAGCTCGGGATCAAGGGCGATGGCCTTACGGGCCAGCCCTTCGGCCCGGTCGAGGGAGTCCGCCGCCGGGCTCCAGCCCAGGGGAAACTCCTGGAAATAGGTCCAGCCCAGCCCGACGTAGGCCAGGGCGTAGTCCGGGTCCAGCTCCACGGCCCGCTCGTAGAGGCGGCGGGCCCGGGCGTTGGCCTCCCGGGAGAAGCGGATGGTGTACTGCTGGCCCCGCAGGAAGTAGTCGTAAGCCTCGGGGTTGACCTTGTAGCGTCGGGAGCGGCGGGCCCGCTCCTCCTCGGTCAGCTTGACCTTGAGGGCGGCCACTATCTCCCGGGTGACCTCGTCCTCGAGGTTGAAGACGTCCTCGATCTCCCGGTCATAGCGCTCGGACCAGAGACGGCCGCCGCTGGCGGCGTCGACCAGCTCGGCGGTGATGCGGACCTGCCTGCCCTGGCGGCGGACGCTGCCCTGGAGCAGGTAGCGCACGCCCAGGTCGCGGCCGACTTGGGCCGGGGTGACTGTTTTTTCCTTGTAGCTGAAAGCGGTGTTGCTGGCGATGACGAACAGGCCCGAGATCCGGCTCAGGTCGGTGATCAGGCTCTCGGTCAGGCCGTCGCTGAGGTGATCGGGCTCGGACTCGGGGCTCAAGTTGGCGAAGGGCAGGACCACGATCGAGGGCCTGGCCGGCGGCTTGAGGGCCGGAGCCCGCTTCTGGGGCCCGGCCGGGCCCTGGTCAGGTGTCCGGGCCAGCCAGAACCCGGCCCCGAAGATCAGGACCGCGGCGGCCAGGGCGCCCAGGAGGCCGAGGAGGAGCCGGCCGCGCCGCCGGTCCGGGCAGACTGTCAGACCGGCCCCGGGCCGATCGACCACCCGGTAGATCCTGACCGGCTCGTCGATGTTCTTGACCGCGAAATCGCCCAGGCAGTCGAAGCCCAGGTCGAGCCGGCCCTTGACCTGCCTGAAGGCCATGTCGGAGATGAAGACGCCGCCCGGCTCGGCCAGCTTCTCCAGGCGGGCGGCCAGGTTGATCCACTGGCCGTAAATGCGGTTTTCCTCGGCCAGGACATCGCCGCAGGTGACCCCGATGCGGAAGACCAGCCTCCGCTCTTCCTCCAGGGCGGCGTTTCTGGCCGCCAGCTGGCGCTGAATCTCCACCGCCGCCTGGACCGCCTCGACGACGCTGGAGAACTCGGCCATCAGGCTGCCGCCCGGCGAGTCGACCACCCGGCCGTGGCGGGCCTCGATCAGGCCCCTCATGACTCCCTGGTAGTCGGCCAGAAGGCTCACCGTGGCCGCCTCGTCCCGGCGCATGAGCCGGGAGTAGCCCTCGGCGCGGGCCATGAGGATGGAGGCCAGGCGGCGTTCTACCTGGGGCGGCAAGGATTGGTTACCTCTGGCGATAAAATTCTGATCCCGCCTGAAGTTAGGTCCGCCGACCCGGGCTGTCAATCCGGGTTTTAAGTCGGCCAGCCGGGCCAGGATCGGACCGGTTCCGGAGATGTTGTTCCAAGAGCTCGATTCTGGTAGGATTCTTTAAACCGCTCTACCTCCAGGGTCGCCCCTAGGGCTGGATTTCGCCGGGGCGGAGGTCAGATCCCGGGGATCGCTGGTGAAGCACAAGGTCCTGATCCGGCGTTGCGACGACTATGACCCGGCCAGAATCGCCGGCCTGGTCAGGGAGGGCATGGAGGAGCTGGACGTCCGGCCGAGGGGCCGGGTCCTCCTCAAACCCAACGTCGTCCTGGCCCATCCGGAGATATTCCCCCACGCCTTCACCCGCCGGGAGTTCCTGGAAGGGGTCATCCTGGCCGTCAAGGAGTGGGCCCCGGACCTGGAGGAGCTGGCCGTGGGCGAGCGCTCCGGCATCACCGTGCCCACCCGGTTCTGCTTCGGCCAGGCCGGCTACACCGACCTGCTCAGGCGGCACCGGGTCAGGGCCCATTACTTCGACGAGGCCAGGCAGGTGCCGGTCCGCCTGGGGGGACGGGAAAACCTGCGCGACCTGATCTTTGTCCCGGAGCCGGTCAGGCGCTGCGATTTCCTCATCAACCTGCCCAAGCTCAAGGCCCATCCCTGGACCAAGCTGACCCTGAGCCTCAAGAACTTAATCGGCCTCCAGGACGACCGGTACCGGCTCATCGACCACAACAGCTTCTTGGAGCACAAGATCGTTGACCTGAACCAGGCCGTCCGGCCCGGCTTCATCGCCGTGGACGCCATCACCGCCGGCCAGAAGATGATGCTCACCCCCACGCCGTTCAACCTGGGGGCCGTGGTCATGGGCCTCAATCCCTGCGCCGTGGACGCCGTGGGCTGCCACATGGTCGGCCTCGACCCGGCCGACCTGATCCACCTGAGGCTGGCCGCCGGGCGCGGCCTGGGTCCGCTGAGCCTGGACGAGATCGATGTCGGCGGCGACTTTCCCCTGGACGAGGTCCGGGACAAGACCAGGGCCTTCCAGTTCTGCCTGGAACACATCGACGACTACTTCAACAGTGACTTCAACCTGCGCTGCACGGTGGGTCGCTTTCCGGAGGACCACTCGCCCGACTACTGTTGGGGCGGCTGCCCCGGGGCCCTCCAGGAGGCCATGCACATCCTCCTGGGCTTCCAGCCGGACGTGGCCCGGAAGATGGGCCGGGTCCGCTACGTGGTCGGCCGGGTCGAGGAGCCGCTGGACCTCGAGGCGGGCGAGCGGGTCATCTTCGCCGGGGCCTGCACCAGCTGGCGGGGCCGGATCGACGGCCGGGAGGTGGTCATCGAGAGCTCCTACCGCTCGCCGGCCCAGGTGGACGCCAGCCGGGCCGGGAGCAATGACATGCTCCTCAAGATGTCGGCCGCCCTGTGGAGGTGCTTCAGGAGCGGCTCCCTGAGGTACATCCACGACCCGGCCTGCCCGGTCTCCGTGGCCGACCACGTCAACTACCTCTCCTTCCTGGGCCGGGTGAGCAACCCCAACTTCGACCGCCGGCTCTTCCTGCCCCTGGCCAGGTCCTACCTGGCCATGCGCTTCCATGGCCTGACCAATCGGCTCTTCGGCTGAGGCCCGGCCGGAAAGCCCTGCCCTTGCTCAGCGCGGTCCGGGTCCGGCCCGGCCTTGACGGCCGCCGCCGGAGGTGAATACTGTCAGACTCAGACCCGATCCCGAGGGGCGGCCATCAGCCGCGGAGGTCCGGCGTGTCCCAGAAAAATAAAATCGACCATCCGATTCAAAGCCTGGACACGGATGTCCTGGTGATCGGCACCGGCGGGGCCGGCTGCCGGGCCGCCCTGGAGGCCTGCGGCGCCGGGGCCAGGGTGACCCTGGTGACCAAGGGGCGCTTCGCCAAGAGCGGCACGACCGCCTTCAGGGTGGCCGACACGGCCGGTTACAACGCCGCCGACGGCGGGGTGGATCCCCTGGACAGCCCCGAGGAGCACTACCGGGACATCCTCGAGGCCGGCCTGGGCATGGCCTACCCCCGCCTGGCCCGCGTCCTGGCCGAGGAGGCCCTCGAAACCATCCCCTACCTGGAGTCGGTGGGGGCCAGGCTGGAGCGGGACCCGGCCAGCGGCCGGTTCATCGAGGTCAAGGGCTGCTTCGCCAGCCGGCCGCGGATGCACATCCTCAAGGACCACGGCGAGCGCATCATCAGGGCCCTGGCCCCCCGGATCAAAGCGCTGCCCATCGACATCCGGGAAGAGGTCATCATCACCCGGCTCCTGGTGGAGGACGGCCGCTGCCTGGGCGCGGTGGGCGTCAACGGCCAGGGTGAAACAGTGGTTTTCCGGGCCGGGGCGGTCATCCTGGCCTGCGGCGGGGCCGGCCAGCTCTTCGCCTACACCCTGACCCCGCCCGACATTACCGGCGACGGCTACGCCCTAGGGCTTCGGGCCGGGGCCGACCTGGTCAACCTGGAGTTCATGCAGGTGGTCCTGGGCACCCTGGAGCCGACCCGGAACCAGTTCAACACCTTCCTCTGGTGCGCCCAGCCGCGGCTGCTCAACGCCGCCGGCCAGCCGCTTCTGGAGGCCTATCTGCCCGCCGGGGTCAGTCCCGGGCAGGCCATGGCGGCCAAGTCGCGCCACTTCCCCTTCAGCAGCCGCGACGACTCGCGCTTCGTGGAGATCGCGGTCCACAAGGAGATGCTGGGCCCCTCCGGAGCGGCCGGGGTCTTCGTCGATCTGACCGGGCTGAGCGACGAGAAGGTGGCCGCCCTGCCCCCGGACTGCGGCCTGCCCAAGGTCTGGCCCTTCGTCAAGGAGTTCATGGCCCAGCGCGGCTTCGAGATCGGCCGCAAGCCGGTCCGGATCGGCTGCTTCGCCCACGCCATCAACGGCGGCCTCAAGATCGACGCCGACGGCCAGACGACCGTCGCCGGCCTCTACGCCGCCGGAGAAGCGGCCGGCGGGCCCCACGGGGCCGACCGGCTGGGCGGGAACATGCTGGTCACCTGCCAGGTCTTCGGGGCCCGGGCCGGCCGCCACGCCGCCCAGGCGGCGGCTTCGACGGCGCCGCCCCGACCGCCCCGGGACCAGGTGGACCTGGAAGCGGCCAGGCTCGAGGCCCTCAGGCAGCAGAGCGGCCCCCGCCGGGCGGCCGACTTGAGAAAGAGCCTCCAGGAGTCCATGTGGCGCGGGGCCATGGTCGTCCGGACCGAGGAGAAGCTGAAGCTCGCCCTGGGACGGCTGGAGGACATCGAAGCCTCGCTCAGGGCCGCGCCGGTTCGCGGCCCCAGGGACCTGAAGGACCTGCTGGAACTGGAGAACATGGTCCTGGTCGGCCGGGCCATCTGCCGGGCGGCCCTGAGCCGCCGGGAGAGCCGGGGCAGCCACTACCGGGAGGACTGGCCGGCCCTGGACCCGGCCTGGCGCAAGAGGATCCTGATCCGCCAGGAGGACGGGGTCCTGCGGGAGATCGAGGAGCCGGCCGAGTAACCGTAACGGGAACCGCTCCCGGCCGGGCCTCGAGGCGCCGCCCCTGCCCCCTCCCTCCAGAGTTATCACCTCATTAAAACAGCTATTTATTCGGCTGGAATCGGACCGGCCGGCCGCCCCAAGAAAAGCCTTGACAATTCAACTCGGTTGAGCTTCGATAAATTTAGTTGCACGATCTGAAACCTGGAGGAGCCGAGAGCAGTGCCATTGAACCATGGGCCGAGAGGGTCCCTTTGAACGAAGTTGAACTAAAGGGGCCTCTGTTCCAGATCCGGGGCGGCCGGCCGGTCCGGAGACGGCTTCCTTTCCTGGAGGGTGAGACTGGCCAGGGAGCGTGGTATGGTGGGCCAACCGTGCTGTTTTTGCATTATTTGCCGCGCTCATGGAAGGAAGGACCGTCATGACCAAGGAGATCGAGAACCTGGGCAACGTGATCAGGAGGATCAGGCTCCAGCAAAAAAGGACCATCAAAGAGATCGCCGAGGAGTGCGGCTTTTCCAAGAGCCTCCTGTCCAAGATAGAAAACGGCAAGGTCATGCCGCCCATGGCCACCTTGTCCAAGATCGCCCAGGCCCTCAGGGTGAAAATCTCCACCCTGCTCGAAGAGGACGGCGATCGTACGGCCATCTACAACAGCGCCGCCGAGGTGGCCGGCAAGGCCACCCTGACCAAGGCCGGTTACACCATGTTTCCCTTCGCCACCGACTACCGGGACAAGAAGATCCAGCCCTTCTGCGTCGTGGCCAGGAAGGGCGCGGTCGAAAAGAACCGCTGGTCCCACGGCGGCGAGGAGTTCATCTACGTCATCGAGGGCTCCCTGATCTTCAAGGTCGGGGTCACGGAGTACCACCTGAAACAGGGCGACAGCCTCTACTTCAACTCCGCCGAAGAGCACTCCATTTCGCCCACCAGCGCCGAGGTGAAGTATCTCAACATCTTCATGCAATAGCCGCGGCAGATCCGGGGGAGGGACGGCTTCCGGCCGGCTGTCGCGCCCCAGGCGGAGACGAGAGCGGAGCAGCCGTCCGGCGGTCGGTGAGGCGTCGAATCATAGACGACTTCAAGAAAACTAACGGAGAGGAACATGGGAAAACATTACGATCTTGATGGGAAGATAGCCGTTGTCACCGGGGCGGGCAGCGGCATCGGCCGGGAAGTGGCCCTGGTCCTGGCCGAGGAAGGGGCGGCGGTGGCCCTCCTGGATTTGAGCCAGGCCGGCCTCGACGAGACCGCCAAGCTGATGGCCGCGGCCGGCTTTACCAGCGCCGCCTACGTGGTCGACGTCAGCGATGCCGAATCCGTGGCCCGGGTCTTCAAGCAGATCGAGGACAAGTGGTCCCGGGTGGACATCCTGGTCACCTGCGCGGCCATCATCGCGCCCACGCGCACCTGGGACGTCAGCATCGAGGAGTGGAGCCGGATCGTGGCCGTGAATCTGACCGGCACCTTCCTGCCCGTCCAGAGCGCCCTCAGGATCATGAGGAAGCAGCGCAGCGGCAAGATCATCACCTTCGGCTCCGACGTGGCCAAGCGCGGCGGGGGCCGCTTCGGGGGCAGCGCCTACGCCGCCTCCAAGGGCGGGGTCCTGGCCTTCACCCGGACCGTGGCCCGGGAAGTGGCCCTGGAGGGGATCTCGGTCAACTGCGTCAACCCCGGCCCCACCAAGACGCCCATCCACAAGGGCATCACCCCGGAGCAGATGGAGATGCTGCGGGCGGGCATCCCCAAGGGCCGCCTGGGCGAGCCCAGGGACCTGGCCAACGCCGTGGCCTTCCTGGCCTCGGACCTGTCCAACCACATCCACGGAGAAACACTCAACGTCGACGGCGGCGTGATGATGGACTGAGGCCGGGCAGCGGCCCCAGGATCGAGCGGGTGAAAAAATGAAGGGCGTCATATTTTCCGAACCCAAGAAGGTCATAGTCTCGGAGGCTATCTCCAAGCCCAAGCTGGAGTCCGGGGACGTCTTGACCCAGACCCTGGCCAGCGGGGTCACCCCCGGCACCGAGATGAACTTCCTGCTGGGCGGCTGCTATTCCCGCCGCTGGCCGATCATCCCGGGCTACCAGAACGTGGGCCGGGTGGTCGAGGCCCCGGCCGGCTCGCCGCTGAAGAAGGGCCAGCGGGTCTACTCCCACTACTGGTACCGGCCGGTCCAGTTCGAGTACCAGGGCCAGACCTACACCGATGACGCGGCCGGCCACCTGGAGTTCCGGGGCGGGCCGCCGGCCCACCCCAATCTCATCCCCCTGCCCGATGATATCCCGGACGAGGAGGCCGCCCTGCTGAGCGTGGTCTGCATCGGCATGCACGGGGCCAGGCGCAGCGGGGCCTCCATCGGCAAGAAGGTCCTGGTCATCGGCCTGGGCCTGATCGGCCAGTTCGCCGCCCAGGCCGCCCGGGCCCTGGGCGCCTGCTGCCACGCCGTCGATCTGGTGCCCCTGCGCCTGGAGACGGCGGCCAAGTACGCCTGCGAGCGGGTCTTCAACGGGGCCGACGATCAGGTCTGGACCGATATCCAGAAGGAAGGGCCCTACGACATCATTATCGAGACCTCAGGCGTGAACGCCCTCCTGGACAAGGGGCTCCAGTGCCTGGCCGGCGAGCGCAACGAGGAGCGGGAGATGATGCGCCAGGGGGTCGTCTACCTGATGGGCGGCCGGGACAAGGTGGAGTACACCAACATGCTGGCCCACCCCAAAGAGGCCATCCTGATGCACAGCAGCCACCACACCAGGAAAGAGGTCCACGAGGCCCTGCGGCTGCTGAAGCGGGGCGCCCTGACCATCGCCCCACTGATCACCCACCGGCCCTCCCCGGACGAGGCGCCCCGGATCTACCAGGCCATGGTCGAGCGCGACCCGGAGATGCTGGGCGTGGTCTTCAGGTGGTCCTGAGGCCGGCCTTTTAGGAGCAGGTGAAAAATGGACGAATCGCGCCTTAAGAGTCAGACCATTCCCGGGTCGCGGAAGAAGCAGGCCGAGGTGGGCCGCTACTACCGCCGGACCCTTCTGAACGCCATCGGCCTGGACGAGCAGGAGTTCAAGAAGCCCCTGGTCGCCGTGGTCAATGGCTGGAACGAGATCAGCCCGGGCAACTTCCACCTCCGGGGCGTGGCCGAAGCGGTCAAGCAGGGAATCCTGGAGGCCGGCGGGCATCCGGCCGAGTTCGGGGCCCTGGGCCTCTGCGACGGCCTGAGCGTCGGCAGCCTGGCCGACCGCTACAGCCTGCCCTACCGGGACGCCACGGCCCTCTACCTCGAGTCCATGCTCGAGGCCAACATGTTCGACGCCGTGGTCTTCATCCCCTCCTGCGACAAGGTCGTGCCCGCCTTTCTCATGGCCGCGGCCAAGGTGGACATCCCCTCGATCTTCGTCACCGGGGGCTACATGGCGCCCGGCTGCTTCCAGGACAAGCCGGTGGTCATGTCCGACATCGTCGAGGCCTTCGGCGCCCTGGAGAGCGGCCAGCTGAGCCGCCCCGACTTCGAGAGCATGCTCAACAGCGCCTGCCCCGGCCCGGGCATCTGCCCCCTCATGGCCACCGGCAACACCGTGGCCACCCTGGCCGAGGCCCTGGGCCTGTCCCTGCCCTACAACACCACCACCCCGGCCATGAGCTCGGCCCTGCTGAAGACGGGGCGGGCCGCGGGCCGGCAGATCCTTAAGCTCCTGGAGAAGGACATCCGGCCCAGCAAGATCCTGACCCAAGGGGCCATCGAGAACGCCATGCGGGTCATCCTGGCCGTGGGCGGCTCGACCAACCTGCTCCTGCACATCGGGGCCGTGGCCTTCTTGGCCGGCCACCCGGTCAGGCTGGAGCGCTGGGAGGAACTCAGCCAGGACACCCCGCTCCTGACCAAGATCAAGCCCTCGGTGCCGGAAAAGACCATGGTCGACCTGGACCGGGCCGGCGGCATTCCGGCGGTCATGAAAAACCTGGCCGCCAAACTGGACATTGGGGTCATGACCGTGACCGGGAACACCCTGGCCCAGAACCTGGCCCGGGTGGAGCGGATCGATCCCGAGCAGATCAGGACCCTGGACAACCCCCTGGCCCCGGAGGGCGGGCTGGCCGTCCTCAAGGGCAACCTGGCCCAGGAAGGGGCCATCGTCAAGCAGTCGGCCGTACCGGAGAACATGCGGGTCTTCGAGGGGCCGGCCCAGGTCTTCGACTCCGAGGAGGAGGCCATCGAGGGCCTGATGGAGGGCCGCATCCAGGACGGCCAGGTGGTGATCATCCGCTACGAGGGGCCCAAGGGCGGGCCGGGGATGCGCCAGCTCCAGTTCTTCATGAACATCCTCTGCGGCATGGAGCGGCAGACCAAGGTCGCCCTGGTGACCGACGGCCGCTTCTCCGGGACCAACTGGGGGCTGTTCGTGGGCCACCTCTGCCCCGAGGCCGTGGACGGCGGCAACATCGCCCTGACCAGGGACGGAGACCGGATCAGGATCGACCTGCCCAAGCGGGAGGTCAACCTCCTGGTGGACCAGGAAGAGCTGGCCAGGCGCCGGAGCCAGTGGACGCCTCCCCCGCCCAAAGCCAAAGGCGGCCTGCTCCGCCTCTACGCCCAGACCACCACCTCGGCCAGCGTCAACGGGGCGACCATTTTTCCGGAGTCCTGATCTTCAGCCCGTTTCCCGGGCAGAGGAGTGCAAGAGATGACCAAACCCAGGTTCAGCCTCAACCCCGCGACCATCGGTCAGTGCGATTTCGAGAAGTCGCTCGAGATTGCTCGCCAGGCCGGCTTCGAGGGGATCGGCCTGAGGCACAACCTGCTCGCGGATTACCTGGGCCGGGGCCGCACCCCGGCCCAGGCGGCGGAGCTGATCGAGAAATCCGGACTGACCACCACCGAGGCCGGCTTCCTGGCCGGCTGGATGTTCCACGGCGGCGTTCCCCTGGCCGGCAAGCGGGCCAGGTCCGGGGAGAGCCGGGAGCAGCTCCTCCGGGAGATGGAGGAGTTCTTCCAGCTGGTCGGAGAGCTGGGCGCGCCGCCCCTGACCGCCCTGGTGGCCACCCAGGAGAACGGCGACCTGGACCAGGCCGGCCGGGACCTGGCCTGGCTCTGCGATCGGGCCGGCAAGCACGGCCTCAGGATCATGGTCGAGCTGATCGGCAACGCCCCCCTGATCAACTCCGTCCGCCAGGCCAGGCGGTTGATGGAAGCGGCCGGAAAAGACAACTGCGGGCTGCTGCTGGACAGCTTCCTGATGTTCCTGGGCGAGTTCGACCTGGACGAGGTGTCCCGCCTGCCCGGGGAGAGGATCTACACGGTCCACCTCTCCGACGCCCCGGCGGGCAAGGCCAGGGGCGAGCTGGACATGCTCCGGGACCGGCTCTTCCCCGGAGCGGGGGCCATCCCGCTCCGGGAGCTCGTCCAAGCCGTCCAGGCCACCGGCTACCGGGGCTGGTACACCGTGGAGATCTTCAACCCCGACTACAACCAGAGAGATCCCCTGGAAATAGCCCAGTTGGCCCTGGGCGGGATGGAGAGGCTGTTCGGATGAAGCCAACCCTGGCGGAGGGTCCGGCCGCGGGCCGGGGTGATTCGCGCTTCTCGGCCGATCAAGCCCGAACCTTTCCCGGGCAGGGAGGATTTGGGGAGTCCATAAACACACTGTCGTGGGACAATCAAAGCTAGGAGGATGATCATGAAGGGTAAGTGGTGCTTGGGTTTATTGGCGCTAATCCTGGCTCTGGCCTTGTCCGGCGCCGTGGCGCAGGCCGCGGTCCTGCTCAAGGCCGAGCACGACGAGCCGGTGGGTTCGATCACCGACAAGGTCATGAAGGCAATGGCCTCGAAGGTCGAGGGGGCGACCGAGGGCCGAGTCAAGATGCAGGTCTTCCCCGGCTGCCAGCTCTCCGGGGGCAAGATCAAGACCATGATCCAGAACACGATCCTGGGCTCCACCAGCCTGTCCATGGTCTCGGCCGCGACCTACACCTCCTGGGACATGAACGTGGCCGTGTGCAACCTGCCCTTCCTGGTCCAGAACTACGACGGCTTCGAGAAGCTCCGCCACGTCGAGCCCTTCCGGGCCCTCCTCAAGGACTGGGAAGGCAAGGGTCTCAAGGGGATTGACTACTGGTCCCGCTGCCTCAGGCAGGTGGTCAACACCAAGCGGCCCATCCGCACCCCGGACGACATCAAGGGCCTCCGCTTCCGGGTCATGGAGACCCCTCTCTACGTCTCCATCTTCAAGTCCATGAGCGCCGAGCCCATCGGCATGCCCTTCGGCGAGATCTTCACCGCCCTGAAGCTGGGCACCATCGACGGCGCCGAGCGGCCGACCGAGTTCCTGATCACCGAGAAGTGGTGGGACCTGGCCAAGTACGTCAGCTTCTGGGACTACACCGGAGACATGCTGATCGTGGTGGCCAACCTGAAGACCTACAACAAGCTGACCAAGGAAGATCAGGCCGCCCTGGAAAAACTGATCAAGGAGGCCGGGGACGCCAAGTACCAGGCCGAGAAGAAGATGCAGGAAGAGGCCATCAAGATGCTGCGCGAGAAGGGCATGACCGTCGACATCCTGAACCCGGAGCAGAAGGCCATGTTCAAGGAAAAGATGACCGGCGTCTGGAAGGAATACGAGCCCAAGTTCAAGGCCGGGCTCCTGGACAACGTGGTCAAGGCGCTGGAGAAGTAAACCCTAGGACAGCCGCGGCCTGGGGAGCGGGGACTACTCCTCTCCCCCGGCCGCCGGGCCGGCCCGGCCGGACAGGGTTGGACTTATGAAGAGGCTGATCTACGGCCTGCACCACCACTTCGACACCGTGGCCGCGGCCGTTTTCCTGAGCGCCATGATGGGCATGACCACGGCCCAGATCATCGGCCGGGTGACCGGCTTTCAGATACCCTGGACCATTGAGGTCAATCGCTATTTATTGATTTACCTTGTTTTCTTCGGAGTGAGCTCGGCGGCCAGGGCCAAGGCCCACATCGGCACCGAGTTCCTGCAGAACTTCCTGGGAGGCCGGACGGCCTTCTATCTCTGGCTTCTTAATCAATTCATATTTCTGTTTTTTTCCATTGTCATGGTCTACACGGGCGTCTCCATGGTCCAAATGCACCTCCTGACCCAGCAGGTGACCGCCAGCCTGCCGGTGAACATTTCCGTGGCCTACATCTCCGTCATCCTGCCCATCGGCTTCGGGCTGACCGCCATAAACCTGATCGTGGTCATCCTGGAGGGAATCAGGGCTGAAAAGGACCGAAGGCGCGCCGAACTCGGATAGGCCGACGATCCAGGGCAAGGGAGAGGAATCAACGTGTCAGCCAGTCTAGTCTTCGCCATCGTGGCCGGCCTGCTGATCATTCTGGGCTCTCCCATCGCCGTTTGCCTGGGCATGGGCGCCTACATCGGGTTGATCCTTATCGGCCAGGACGCCAGGCTGGCCCCGGTGATGATCTATGACGCCCTCGATTCTTACATTCTGATCTCGATTCCCTTCTTCATCTTCGCCGGCAACCTGATGGCCAGAGGGGGGATGGCCCGGCGGATCTTCGACTTCTCCAACGCCACCTTCGGCTGGATGCGCGGCGGACTGGGGGCCGTCAACGTGGTCGGCTCCATGATTTTCGGCGGCATGTCCGGCTCGGCCACGGCCGACGCGGCCGGCCTGGGCATCATCGAGATCCAGGAGATGGTCAGGCACGGCTACCCCTTGAAGTACTCGGCCGGCATCACCCTGGCCACCTCGTGCATGGCTTCCATCATCCCGCCCAGCATCATCATGGTCGTCTACGGCATCTACGCCGGCGAGTCCGTGGCCAAGATGCTCGTCGCCGGGATCTTGCCCGGACTGCTGGTGGGCGCCTGCTTCCTGCTGACCAACTACCTGGTCGCCATCAAGCACAACTGGCAGCCTTCCATGCACTTCAGCTGGCGCGAGGCCTTGAAGACCTCGCGCGACGCGATCCTGGCCCTGATCACGCCCCTGATAATCATGGGCGGCATCCTCCTGGGCACGGTCACCCCCACCGAGGCCTCCTGCGTGGCGGTCTGGTATTCCATGCTGGTGACCATCTTCGTCTACAAGGAGCTCAAGCCGGGCGAGCTCTTCGGGGTGATCAGGGAGACGGCCCGGACCTCGGCCGTGATCATGCTCATCGTGGCCACGGCCTCTCTGTCCTCCCAGCTGCTCACCTCCGATAACGTGCCCCAGGCCGTGGGCACGTTCATCTCCACCGTGACCGTCAACAAGTACGTCGGCCTGGGCCTGGTGGTGCTCTTCCTCCTGATCGTGGGCCTGTTCATGGAGGGCATCGCGGCCATAATCGTGCTCACGCCCATCTTCCTGCCCATCGCCAAGGCCTGGCAGGTGGACCCCATCCACTTTGGGGTGATCATGGTCACCTGCATGGCCATCGCGGTCATGACTCCCCCGGTGGGGGTTTGCATCTACGCCATCTGCAGCATCTCCCACCTGTCCATGGAGGACGTGGCCAGATCCCTGGTGCCCTTCGCCCTGGGCCTGATCCTGTCGCTGATTCTCATCATAGCCGTCCCCGGGATCAGCCTGCTCCTCATCGATCTGTTCTGGTAGGCGGTCTCCCAAAGTTTCGAGGCGCTCCACCGCGACCCGGCCCTTCGGGCCGGAAGGGGTTGAGGCGTCTTGACCCCGACCGCCCCGGCCGGCGGCTGAAAAATTTTTTGATTGACACGGGGCGAATCGAGGCGGTAAGTAATTTACGTTAACGCCTAACGTAGAGCGTTATTCGCGGTCATGGTCATGCCCCGTCAACCGAAACATTTTATCCAATCCCTGGCCCGGGGCCTTAAGGTCCTGCAGGCCTTCACCGCCCAGCGGCCGCGCCTGACCCTGCGCGAGGTGGCCGAGCTGACCGGCCTGAACACGACCGCGGCCCAGCGCATGACCGACACCCTGCACTCCTTAGGTTTCCTGGGCCGGGACGAGAACCTCAGGTTCTACCTCGAGCCCAAGGTGCTCTCCCTGGGCTACGCCTATCTGCGGGGCTCCGAGCTGCGCCAGCTGGGCGAGACGCACATCAGGAGATTCGCCGAAACCATCGATCACACGGTCAACCTGGCCGTGCTGGACGACCTGGAGATCGTCTTCATCTTCCGTCACGAGGTCAAACGGTTTCTCCAGTTCAAGCTCTTCGAAGGCTCGCGCCTGCCCAGCTACTGCACCTCCACGGGCAAGGTCCTGCTGGCCTCCCTGAGCGACGAGGACCTGGCCGAGCGAATCGGCCGGATGAATCTGGAGCCGCACACCAAGTTCACCATCACCAGGGCCGAGGACCTCCTGGCCGAGATCAACCGGACCAGGACGCGCGGCTTCGGCTTGAGCAACCAGGAGCTGTCCCTGGCCCTGGTCTCAGTGGCCGTGCCGCTCCTGGACCACGAGGGCCGGGTCGCGGCCGCCCTGAACGTGTCCATGATGCGCGAAGAGGCCCGCAGCGAGCAGTACAAGCGACTGGTCGAGTTGCTCAAGCAGGAGGGCGAACGCCTCTCCGGCTTGCTGGGCTACCAAGGGGTCTACTCGGCCTGGACGGCCTCCCAGCGACCGAGCGGCCGAAGACGGCGCCGGGTTGATTGACTCGCCCCCGGGCCCGATGATGAGAGGATCAATGGCTCAAGACCTTCCCGAAGACCTGCGTCTCATGCTCGATACCGTCCGGCGTTTCGTCGTCCAGGACCTGGCCCCCATCAGCCGTCAGGTCGAGGACGAGGATCGCATCCCCGAAGAGATAGTCCAGAAATTCCGCGACCTGGGCCTGTTCGGCCTGGCCATCCCCGAGGAGTACGGCGGCCTGGGCCTGTCCACCCTGGGCGAGATCATGGTCTACGAGGAGCTGGCCAAGGTCAACGCCTGCTTCAGAACCCGCATCTCGACCAGCAACGGCATCGGCTCCATGGGCATCCTCATGGACGGCACCGAGGACCAGAAGCGGTATTACCTGCCCCGCATCGCCAGCGGGGAGTGGACCGCCGCCTTCGCCCTGACCGAGCCGGGGGCCGGCTCGGACGCGGCCAACCTGGCCACCACGGCCGAACCGGACGGCGACTGCTGGCGGCTCAACGGCCGGAAGCACTTCATCACCAACGGCGATTGCGCCCACGTCTTCACCGTCATCGCCCTGACCGACAAGGCCAAGGGCGCCCGGGGCGGGATCAGCGCCTTCATCGTCGAGAAGGACGCGCCCGGCTTCTCCCTGGGCGTCTACGAGAACAAGCTGGGCGTGCGGGGCACGCACACGGTCGAGCTCATCTTCGACGACTGCCGGCTCCCCGGGGACCGGGTCATCGGCGGCGAGGCCATGATCGGCCAGGGCTTCAAGACGGCCATGCGGGTCCTGGACAAGGGCCGGCTGGCCATCGGCGCGGCCAGCGTCGGGGCAGCCCAGAAGCTCCTGGACATGTCCCTCGAGTACGCCAAGCAGCGGGTCCAGTTCGGCCGGCCGATCGGACAGTTCCAGATGATCCAGGCCATGCTGGCCGACATGGCCACCGAGGTCTTTGCCGGCCGGCAGATGCTCTACGAGGCCGCCCGGCTGAGGGACCAGAAACGGCCCATAAACCGTGAAGCAGCCATGGTCAAGCTCTTCTGCACCGAGATGGTCGGCCGGGTGGCCGACAAGGCGGTCCAGATACACGGCGGCATGGGTTACATGAAGGATCTGCCGGTGGAGATGTTCTATCGCGACGTGCGCCTCTACCGCATTTACGAGGGCACGAGCGAAATCCAGAGGCTGGTCATCGCCCGGGACCTTCTTAAGGATTAGCCGACCCAGGGGCAAGGGCGGCCGAGGCGGTCAGGCCGCCGGCCGGCCCTCGCGGCTCGAGACGAGGAATCGCCTGATGTCCAGCCCGCTAGTCAATTACCACCTCGAGGACCGGACGGCCGTGGTGGCCATCGACCACCCGCCCATGAACGCCCTGGACGTGGCCACCAAGGAGGCCCTGGCCCAGGTCTTCACCGAGCTGGACGAGCGCCGGGCCGAGATCAGGGCGGTCATTCTGACCGGATCGGGCGAAAAGGCCTTCGCCGCCGGGGCGGACATCAAGACCTTTCTGGAGCTTAAACCGGAGACGGCCAGGCGCCGCCTCAGCCGGAGCCACCAGATCTACGCCCAGGTCGAGAACTTCCCCTGGCCGGTCATCGCCGCCATTCACGGCTTCTGCCTGGGCGCCGGCCTGGAGCTGGCCCTCTGCTGCGACGTCCGCTACGCCGAGGAGACGGCCAAGCTGGGCTTCCCCGAGGTGAACCTGTCCGTCTTTCCGGGCAACGGCGGCACCAGGAGGGCCCTCTACCACCTGCCTCTGGGCAAGCTCAAGGAACTAATCTTTGGCGGGGAGTTCCTAGACGCCGCCCAGGCCGAACGGCTGGGGCTGGTGGAGAAGGTGACGCCCAGGGGGCGGGTCGTGGACGCCGCCCTGGAACTGGCCGCCCGGATCAGGGACAAGGGTCCCCTGGGCGTGGCCGCGGCCAAGAAAGTCTTGAACCGGACCAGGGACCTCTCCCTGGAGCAGGGGCTTGAGCTGGAGTCGGACCTCTGGTCCGGGCTGACGGCCAGCTCGGACATGAAGGAGGGAGCCCGGGCCTTCCTGGAGAAGAGGAAGCCAGACTACAGGGGCGTTTAGGGTCGCAAGCGGGTCAGAAGCGGGGCCGCCCCACAGGGGCGGCGGTTGGGTCACGGGCGATTTTGGGGAACTGATCTCACCAGACTGAGGGGCAGGATGATCCTGGAACTGACCGAAGTCTCGAAATCGTTCGGCGGGCTGCAGGCCGTCCAGAGCTTCAGTCTGGCCGTGGAAGCCGGCCAGATCATCGGACTCATCGGTCCCAACGGCTCGGGCAAGACGACCCTGTTCAACCTGATCACCGGCTTCCACGCCGTCGACGAGGGCTCGATCAGGTTCGACGGCCGGGAGATCACCAACTCCCCGCCCCACCGCCTGGCCCGGCTGGGCGTGGGCCGGACCTTCCAGATAGTCAAGCCCTTCCCCAACATCACGGTCATCGAAAACGTCTGCGTCGGGGCCATGTTCGGCAGCGGGCGCAAGATCCTGTCCCGCCGGGAATCCCTCAGAATCGCCGAGGAGACCCTGGAATTCACCGGCCTGATCGACAAGAGGGATCAGCTGGCCGGCAGCCTGACCATCGGCCAGCGCAAGCGGCTGGAGGTCTCCCGGGCCCTGGCCGCCTCGCCCAGGCTGCTCCTCCTCGACGAGGTGGCCGCCGGGCTTAATCCGAGCGAGATCAAGAAGATGATCGATCTCATCGCCCGGATCCACCAGCGGGAAATCACCCTGATCATCATCGAGCACGTGCTCCCCGTGATCATGCGCCTCTGCCACCGGGTGGTGGTGCTCAACTACGGCCAGAAGATAGCCGAGGGCACCCCCAGGGAGATCGCCGACGATCCGGCGGTGGTGACGGCCTATCTGGGAGAGGGCTTTCACGATGCTGCTTGAAGTGGACGGACTGGACGTCTACTACGGCAAGATGCAGGCCCTCTGGGACCTGAGCCTCAAGGTGGACCGCGGCGAGGTGGTCGCCCTGCTGGGGGCCAACGGCGCGGGCAAGACCACCTCGCTCAAGACCATCTCCGGCCTGATCAGCCCGGCCAAGGGGCGCATCCTCTTCGAGGACCAGGACCTGACCCAGCTGCCGGCCCACCTGATCGTCTCCCTGGGCGTCTCCCACGTGCCCGAGGGCCGGCGGATCTTCGCCGCCAGCACCGTCCTGACCAACCTGGAGATGGGCGCCTACACCCGCCGCCGCGAGAACGACCTCAAGGAGCGGCTGGAGTCCTGCCTTAAAATTTTCCCGGTCCTGAGGGAGAGGCTGACCCAGACGGCCGGCACCCTGTCCGGGGGCGAGCAGCAAATGCTGGCCATTGCCCGGGGGATAATCAACAGCCCCAAGCTGGTCCTCCTGGACGAGCCCTCCCTGGGCCTGGCCCCCCTGGTGGTCAAGAACATGTTCCAGATAGTCTCCGACATCCAGGCCCGGGGAATGGCCGTGCTCATCGTCGAGCAGAACGTGGTCCGCTCCCTGGAGATCGCCGACCGGGGCTACGTCCTCCAGAACGGGCGGATAGTCCTGTCCGGCCCGGCGGCCGATCTGCTGGCCGAGCCGGAGATCAAGAAGGCCTACCTGGGCCTCTGAAAAAGGACGACCGATGTCGATTGAACAGGCGATCGTCAACCAAGCCGAGAGGCTTACCGAGGAGGCAATGGCCCTCCTGACCCGGCTGGTCAGGATCGAATCGCTCACCGGCAACGAGGGCCCCATCCAGGCCGAGGTGGTCCAGACCCTGGAGGCCCTGGGGCTGGAGCTGGACGTCTGGGAGCCGGACCCGGCCGAGCTGGCCGGTCATCCCGGCCACGCCCTCCTGCCGGCCGACTTCAGGAACCGGCCCGTGGTCGTCGGCCGCTGGCCGGGGCCGGACGACGGACGGTCCCTGCTCCTGAACGGGCACGTCGACGTGGTCAAACCGGGCTCGGGCTGGAGCCGCGATCCCTTCGGGGGGCAGACGGAAGAGGGGCGGCTCTACGGCCGGGGCGCGGCGGACATGAAGGGCGGCGTGGCGGCGATGATCATGGCCCTCCGGGTCCTCAAGGCCCTGGAGCTGAAGCCGCGAGGCCCGGTCCTCCTGGAGACGGTCGTCGACGAGGAGAACGGCGTCAACGGCTCCCTGGCCGGCCTGCTCAGGGGCCACACCGCCTCGGCCTGCATCAACGCCGAGGCCTCGGATCTGGACATCCAGCCGGCCCACAGCGGCATCATGGAGTATTTCCTCCACGTCTACGGCAAACCGACGCCCATCTCGCGCAAGGACGACGCGGTCAGCCCCATCGAAAAGGGCGGCCGGATGGTCGAGGCCCTCAAGGACCTGGAGTCATTGCTCCGGGTGACCTGCGGCCACCCCCTCTTCCCGCCCGGATCGATGAACGTCTACGTCACCTCCTTTCACGCCGGGGTCCAGACCACGGTCCTGCCCGACGAGGCGATCATCGGCGGCATGGTCCGCCTCCTGCCGGGCATGGACGCGGCCGAGACCCGGCGTCAGGTCGAGGCCTACGCGGCCCAGGTGGCCGCCCTGGACCCCTTCATGCGCCAGCGGCCGCCCCGGTTTCGCTGGGAAGGCCTCTACGCCGAGTCCATGGCCGTGGCCGAGGACCACCCCCTGGTCGCCTGTCTCAAGGAGTCCTTTGCCGCGGCCACCGGCCGGCCGGCCAGGATCAGCGGCCACGAGGGGGCCTGCGACCCCTGGATCATCAACAATCACGGCCGGATACCGACCGTAATCTTCGGACCGGGCCGCATCAGCCAGATGCACGCCGTGGACGAGTACGTCGAGGTGCAGGATTACCTGGACGCGGTCAAGACCCTGGCCCTGGCCGTCTACAAATGGAGCTTCAGCAATGGCGGATAGAGTGATTGACGCGGCAATCATCGGCCTGGGCGGCATGGGCCGCGCCGCGGCCAGGATAATGTCTCTCAAGTCCGGTTTCCGGATCGTCGGCCTGGCCGACCGGGCCGAGCTGGCCGTCGACCCCGAAGGGCTGGACGCGGCCGCGATCCTGAAAATCCTGGACAACGGCGGGCGGCTGGCCGACGCGCCCGGGTCGGGACGGAAGAGCCAAAACCCGCTGGCCGATCTCCTGGCCGCCGCGCCCGGGCTCGAGGCCGCGCTCCTGGCCGTGCCCAGCCTGCCCCACGACCTGGTCGCCGGCCAGGTCCGGCGCCTGATCGGGCTGGGCTTCCACGGGGCCGCGGTGGACCTGCTCGATCAGAGCGGCGCCCTGGGCCACCTGCTGCCCCTGGAGGAGGAAGTCCGGCGGGCCGGCCTGACCTACGTCACCGGCGGCGGTTGCACGCCCGGCCTGCTGACCGCGGCGGCGGCCCTCATGGCCCACTCCTTCCTGGAGGTGGAAGGGGTCAGAATCCACTTCGGCGTGGGCATCGCCAACTACCTGGACCGGGACGAGGCCTCCTTGAGGGAGCTTCTGGCCGGCTGGCGGTCGCTGGGCCCGGCCCGGGCCGAGGCCCTGACCAGGGCGGAGATCCAGAAAATCCTGGACGAACAAGGCGGCGTCCTGGAGGCGGCCGGCCTGGCCCACGGCGACGACGTCCTCCTGGCCCGGGCCGGGGTGACCCGGGCCGAGAGAGTCGAGGTCGGCGGCCGCATCGACACGACCAGGGACATAAAGCCGGTGAGCACGACCATCACCGTGACCGGCCTGACCTTTGACGGCCGGCAATCGGCCCACGTCCTGACCCTGGGCGACGAGACGTCCATGTCGGCCAACACGGCCGGGCCGGCGGTGGGCTACCTGGCCCGGGCCGTGGAGCTGAACCGCCGGGGGATGACCGGCCTGTTCGGTTCCACCGACCTCATGCCCCGCTTTGTCGGGTGAGGGGGAATGAAATGGCCCTTGGGTTTCGCCCGCTAACCGGCCGCCCACGGGTTTGGAGATAGAGAAGCGGGTCAGAATCTAGGTCAAAACCAAAAAGGGGGAATCAGATGAGACGCAGAACATTTCGGGGTATCGTTTTAATCCTGGTCGCGGCCGTGGGCCTGTCTCTCGCCGCCGGGCCGGCCCTGGCCGAGGAGCTGGTCATCGGCTGCTCCCTGCCCTTCACCGGCGGCCTGTCCTCCGAAGCGCCCTACTTCAAGGACGGCTACAGCCTGGGCGTGGACATGATCAACAAGTCCGGCGGCCTGATGGGCAAGCAGGTCAAGCTGATCATGCAGGACGACCAGACTGACCCGGCCAAGGCGATCACCATCTACGAAACCCTGGTCACCAAGGACAAGGCCGTGGCCCTGTTCGGCCCCCTGGGCTCCTCGGTCACCGCCGCCGCGGCCGGCGTGGCCGAGAAGCACAAGGTGCCCATCGTCAGCTCCTACGCCGCCAGCGAGTCCCTCTACACCCAGGGCTACACCTATCACTTCGGCATCTGCGCCAGCCCCTACTTCGGCGGCTCCTACTCGGTGCCCTTCGTGGACATGGTGGCCGGCTTTGACAAGTGGGGCCCCAAGGGCCAGGCCAAGCCGACCAAGATCGCCATCATCGCCGTCAGCGGCGCCTACGGCCGCGACGCGGTCGATCGCTGCGTCAAGCGGGCCAAAGAGGTCGGCCTGGAGGTCGCCCACCAGGGCCTCTACGACGCCAAGACGGGCGACTTCACCCCCATGCTCCAGAAGATCAAGGGCAGCGGGGCCGAGGTATTGCTGGCCGTCTCCTACTACAACGACGCTGTCATCCTGGCCCGGACCATCGCCAAGCTGAAGATGAAGTTCAAGGTGGTCTTCCTGGGCACCGGGCCAGACCTGCCCGAGTGGAAGGAGCTGGGCCCCATCGGCTACAAGTACTGCTCGGCCTATCCGCTCTCGCCGGCCTGGAAAAGAGGCGGCTACCCCGAGTTCGTCGAGGCCTTCAAGGCCAAGTTCGGCAAGGCGCCCATCTACTCCCACGCCTGGGCCTACGGCGTGGCCCAGGTCTTCAAGGCGGCCGTGGACAAGGCCCAGAGCCTCGATCCGGTCAAGATTCGCGAGGCCATCGCCGTCCTGGACATGGACATCGCCTGGTGTCACGTCAAGTTCGACAAGGCCGGCTGGAACGCCGGATACGGCGGGACGTACATCAGCCAGAACCAGTCGGGCAAGACCTACGGCGTCTGGCCGCCGGAGGTGGTCGAGAAGCCGGTGATCTACCCCTTCAACTGAGTTTCAACCCCAACTCTCAGGGGGTCGCCCCGCGGCCCCCTGACCGGGAAGAACGATGCCGACTCTAGCCGGTTTCCTCCAGACCCTGGCCACCGGGATATTCCAGGGCAGCGTCTACGCCCTCATGTCCCTGGGCTTGGCCATTATTTTCGGAGTGATGCACGTCATCAACTTCGCTCATGGTGAATTCCTTTTAATCGGCGGCTACATGACCTATTGGCTCTTTTCCGCCCTCCATCTCGATCCTTTCTTGTCCCTGCCCCTGACTTTCGGGGCCGTCTTTTTCTTCGGCCAGGCCATCCAGCGCTACCTCATCGAACCGGTCCGGCACGACCATTTCTTCGTCCTGGTGTTAACCTACGCCCTGTCCATCCTCATGGTCGGCCTGATGTTCATCTTCTTCAAGTCCAACCTCCGCTCCGTGGTCACCAGCTACTCCCTGCTGAGCCTGGACTTCATGGACGCCAACGTCATCCTCAACTACCAGGACCTGGCCATCCTCGTCCTGGCCGTCCTGTTCTTCATCCTGACCCACCAGTTCATGTCCCGGACCTGGCTGGGCAAGTGCATGAGCGTCTGCGCCCAGGACGAGGACGCGGCCAAGCTGATGGGCATCGACACCCGCTGGGTGGCGGCCATGGCCTTCGGCCTGGGCTCGGCCATGACCACCCTCACCGGCAGCCTGATGGTCACCTCCCAGGTCTTCCAGCCGGGTCTGGGCGGCATCCAGACCCTGATGGCCTTCACCATCGTCATCCTGGGCGGCATGGGCAGCATCTGGGGCGCCGCCCTGGGGGGGCTGATCGTCGGCGTGATCGAGTCCCTGGCCATCCTGTTCATGCCCTCGATGTACAAGCCGATGATCGGCTTCGCCATCCTGCTCCTGGTGCTGCTGCTCAGGCCCTCCGGGCTCCTGGGCAAGAAGGCGGGTTAGTTATGGGCCGGGTCAGAATAATCCTCCTGATCGCGCTTCTAACCGGCCTGGTCGCGGCCCCCGGCCTCCTGCCCAGCTACCTGATCCACTCGCTGATCTTGATTTGCAGCTTTGCCGTTCTGGCCAGCAGCTGGAACCTGCTGGGCGGTTACGTCGGCCTGACCTCCTTCGGCCAGGTCGCCTTCTACGGCCTGGGCGCCTACACCGCGGCCGTGCTGTCCATCCACCACCTCGCCCCCTTCCCCCTGACCCTGATCCTGGGCGGACTGGTTGCCTCCCTGTTCGCGGCCCTGATCGGCTATCCCTTCATCAAGCTCCGGGGCGGCTACTTCGCCATGGGCATGCTCGGCCTGTCCGAGATCCTGCACGTCTACTTCTACAACGAGGACATCTGGCTCAAGTCCTCCCGGGGGCTGAGTCTGCCAATAATTACCGATAATATAAATCTCTTCTATTACCTCATCCTGGCCCTAACCCTGGGCTCCCTGGCCTTCATGTACTGGCTGCCGCGCTCCTGGCTGGGCATGGCCTTCACCGGCCTCAAGGAGAACGAGGACGCGGCCAAGATGTGCGGCATCCAGGTCAACCGCTACCTGATGTACGCCTTTGTCATCAGCGCCTTCTTCCCGGGCCTGATGGGCGCCTTCTACGGCCACTACGTCATCTACATCGAGGCCTCCGACGTCTTCAGCCTGGTCACCAGCGAGGCCATGCTGGTCATGGCCATCTTCGGCGGGCTGGGCACTTTCTGGGGTCCAGTCGTGGGGGCGGTCTTCATCTACATCCTGGGCGAGATCGTCCGCTCGACCTGGACCTCCTACGGCCACCTGGTCGTCTATTCCATCGTCCTGATGATAGTCTGTCTCTTCTTCCCGGGCGGGGTGATGGGCCTGCTCCGGGGCGAGGTGCGCCGGCCCTGGTGGCTCAAGCGCCGGCGGCCGGCCAAGTGAAGCGGGAACTGACCCAGTTCGGGCCGGCCTGATCCGGTCCGATAAGGAGCAAATGCCGTGGCGGAAACTCACCAGAAGTCCATCGAGCTGTACGAGCGAGCCAAGAAGGTGATGCCGGCCGGTGTATCCTCCCACCTCCGTTCCCTGGAGAAGCCGGTCCCCCTCTCCTTTACCCACGCCCAGGGGTCCAGGATGTTCGACGTGGACGGCAACGTCTACATCGACTACGTCCTGGGTCTCGGTCCCCTCATTCTCGGCCACAGCCACCAGCGCGTCCTCGAGGCCGTCAGCCAGGCCATGCACCGGGGCCAGATCTACGCCGGCCAGCACGAGCTGGAGGCGGCCACGGCCGAGCTGCTGATCAAGCTCATCGACTGCGCCGAGCTGGTCCGCTTCGCCCTGTCCGGGACCGACGTCACCCAGCTGGCCCTCCGCCTGGCCAAGGCCTACACCGGCCGGCCCAAGGTGATCAAGTTCGAGGGCCACTACCACGGCTGGGCGGACAACGTCTACGTCAGCACCTGGGTCCTGCCCGACCAGTTAGGCGACCGGGCCCAGCCGCCCTCGATCCTGCACTCCAAGGGCCAGTCCGCCTTTGTCGGCCAGGAGACCATCGTCCTGCCCTGGAACGACGCCGAGGCCCTGGAGACGGTCCTCAAGCGCCAGGGCGACGAGGTGGCCTGCCTGATCATGGAGCCGGCCATGTGCAACAACGGCGGCATCTGGGCCCGGCCGGGCTACCTGAAGGCGGTCCGGGAGATGTGCGACCGCTTCGGGGTGGTCCTCATCTTCGACGAGGTCATCACCGGCTTCCGCTTCCACCCCGGCGGGGTCCAGACGCTCCTTGGGGTCGTCCCGGACCTGACCACCCTGGGCAAGGCCGTGGCCGGGGGCTTCCCGGTCTCGGCCCTGGTGGGCCGGGAGAAGATCATGCGCCTCATCGGCACCGGCGAGGTCATGCACGCCGGGACCTTCAACGGCAACGTGGTCGGCCTGGCCGCCGCCTTCGAGACCATCACCTGCCTCATGGAGGATAACGGCCGTCTCCACCGGGAGATGACCGTCCGGGGAGCCCGGCTCATGGCCGGCCTGAGGGCCAACGCGGCCAGGTACGGCCTGCCCGTCATGGTCAGCGGCCGGGAGACGGCCTTCCACGTCCACTTCACCCCCCGCCGGGAGCTCTTCGAGTACCGCGACCTGATGGACAACGACGGCAAGAGCTACAACTTCTTCCAGAAGCGGCTCCTGGAGCTGGGCGTCCGGCTCATCTTCAGGGGCAACTGGTACCTCTCGGCGGCCCACACCGACGAGGACATAGACTTCACCCTGACCCAGGCCGAGAAGGTAATGGCCGAGATGGCCGGCCTCCGCAGGAACCGAGGGAAAGCCCATGGCGGCCGAAATCTTTGACCTGAGCGGCCGGACGGCCATCGTCACCGGCTCCGGCCGGGGCCTGGGCCGGGCCATCGCCCGGGCCCTGGGCCAGGCCGGGGCGGCCGTGGCCGCGGCCGACGTCAACGAGGCCGACGTCAAGGAGACCGCCCAACTGATCGAGGCGGCCGGCGGCCGGGCCCTGGCCGTCCGGGCCGACGTCTCCTCGGCCGAGTCGGTCCAGGCCGCGGTCCAGGCCGCCCTGGACCGGTTCGGCGGCCTGGACATCCTGGTCAACAACGCCGGCCTGGCCTGGCGGCGCAAGCTCCTGGAGGAGAACGAGGCCGACTGGAACCGGATGCTCTCGGTCAACCTGACCGGCCTGTTCCACTGCTGCCGGGCCGCCGGGCGGATCATGGTCGAGCAGGGCCGGGGTAAGGTCATCAACATCGCCTCGACCAGCGGGGTGGAGGGCGAGATCGGCTACACCGCCTACACCGCCACCAAGGCCGGGGTGATTCTCTTCACCAAGAGCCTGGCCCTGGAGTGGGCCGAGCACAACGTCAACGTCAACGCCATCGCCCCGGGCTGGTTCCACACGCCCCTGACCGACCCCCTGACCAAGGACCCGGTCCGGTTCAAGGAGATCATGCGCGGCCTGCCCAAGGGCCGGCTGGCCAAGCCGGAGGAGATCGGGCCGCTGGCCGTGTTCCTGGCCTCGCCGGCCTCGGACTTCATGACCGGCAGCGTGACCTTCATCGACGGCGGCCAGACGGCCGGCATCTGGCCTTGAACGGAAAGCGGCCATGAACCTGTTCACCATCGCCCAGGAATCGCTGGCCCGGGGAGGCGAGAAGGAGCTCCTCGTCTTCGGCGAACGCGGCCTGACCAACGTCCGCCTGGTCGAGGAAGCCGAGCGACTGGCCCGGCTCCTGGCCGGGCGGGGCCTGGTTCCCGGCGATCACGTCCTGATTCTGCTGCCCAACGGCCTGGAGATCTTCCTGGCCTTCCTGGCCCTGGCCCGGCTGGCCTGCGTGGGCGTGCCGGTCAGCATCCGGCTGACCGAGCCGGAGCTGGGCCTCATCGCCCGGGACTCGGAGGCGGCCTTTGTCCTGTCCGAGGGCGACCTGGCCGGGCGGGCCGAGCGAGGCTGCCCCCACCTGGCCGGCCGGATCATCGATCTCGGGCGGCTGCTGGCCCAGGGCGGCCGGGGCGCGGCCCTGCCGGCCCAGGGCGGCCGGGAGGAGGACCTGGCCTACATCATCTACACCTCCGGCACCCAGGGCCGGCCCAAGGGGGTCATGCTCAGCCACGGCAACATCATCGCCGAGGGGCGGGGCGTGGCCGAGGCCTTCACCGTGCCGGGCGAGGACCCGGCCGACCTGTCCCAGCTCCTGGTCCTGCCCCTGTCGCACTCCTACGGCCTGATGGTCATGGGCATGACCTACTTCCTGGGCAACAAGACGGTCATCCTGCCCCGCTACCGGACCGAGGCGGTCCTCGAGACCATCCGGGAGCGCCAGATCCGCCTCATGTGGGCCGTGCCGACCATGTACGCCCTCATGCTGGCCCACCCCAAGGCCGAGGAATATCTCAGGTCGGTCATCCACTGGGACTCGGGCGGCTCGGCCCTGCCCCTGGCCAACCACAAGGCCATCGAGGAGCGCTTCGGCGGCACGGTGACCGACGGCTACGGCTGCACCGAGGCCTCGGGCTGCGTGACCACCCAGTCCCGCAAACGGTATTCGCCGCCCGGCTGCCAGGGCTTCACCCTGGAGGGCGACTTCCTGGAGGTGGTGGACGAGAACCGCCGCCCCGTGCCGGACGGCCAGACGGGCGAGTTCCTCATCTCCGGGGCCACGGTAATGGCCGGCTACTGGAAGCAACCCGACCTGACGGCCGGGGTCCTCCGGGGGGGCAAGTACCTCTCCGGCGACCTGGGCACCAAGCACCCGGACGGTTACTACGTCTTCATGGAGAGAAAGGACGACCTGATCATCCGGGGCGGCGAGAACGTCTACCCCCGGGAAGTGGAGAATCAGCTCTACCAGCACCCCGAGATCAGGGAGGCGGCCGTCAAGGGCGTGCCCGACCCGATCATGGGCCAGGACGTCAGGGCCTACGTGAGCCTTCACCAGGGCTCCGGCCTGGACGAGGACCAGATCCGCCGCTTTCTGGCCGATCGGCTGGCCAACTTCAAGCTCCCCGGCCGCGTCGAGATCTGGCCCGATCTGCCCAAGAACTCCAACGGCAAGATCCTGAGACGCCGCCTGCCCGACAAATGAATTCCCCCAGGAGGTAAGGCCATGGCCGGACCAGAGGCTAGTCAACTTAAATCCGACCTCTATCGAACCATGCTCAGAATCAGGTACTTCGAGGAGAAGGTCTCCAAGCTCTTCGCCGGAGGCGAGATACCCGGCTTCATCCATCTGGCCCTGGGCCAGGAGGCCGTGGCCGCCGGCGTCTGCGCCGCCCTGAGGACCGAGGATTACCTGACCAGCACCCACCGCGGCCACGCCCACGCCATCGCCAAGGGGGTGGCCTTGGACCGGTTCATGGCCGAGCTGATGGGCAAGAAGACCGGCTACTGCCAGGGCAAGGGCGGCTCCATCCACCTGGCCGACCGGTCGGTCAACCACCTGGGCTCCAACGGCATCGTCGCCGGCGGCCTGCCCCTGGCCGTGGGCGCGGCCGTGACCGCCCAGTATTTGAAATCCGGCCGGGTGGCCGTCTCCTTTTTCGGGGACGGCGCGGTCAACGAGGGGGCTTTCCACGAGTGCCTCAACCTGGCCGCGATCTGGCGGCTGCCGGTGGTCTTCTGCTGCGAGAACAACGGCTGGGCCGAGTACAGCCCCCAAGCCGCCGCAACCCTGATCGAGCGCGTCGTCGACCGGGCCTCGGCCTACGGCGTGGCCGCCTTCCGGGTGGAAAGCCACGACCCCTACGACATCTACCAGCGGGTCGCCCCGGCCGTCGAGGAGGTCCGCCGGGGCGGCGGGCCGCTCCTGATCGAGTGCCTGACCTGCCGCTGGCACGGCCATCACGAGGGGGACGTCCAGAAGTACCGGCCCGCCGGCGACCTGGCCGCGGCCCTGGGCGTGGACTGCGTCGCCCTGTTCGAGAAGCGGCTCCTGGCCGAAAGCGCGGCCGACGAGGCCGGCCTGGCCGCCGTCCGGGAGGAGGTCGCCGCCGAGATCGAGGCGGCCGTCCAGTTCGCCCGCCAGAGCCCCCTGCCAGAGCCGGACGCGGTCCTGGCCGACGTCTACCGGGAGGTGAGCCGATGACCAAGCTCTATTACGGCCGGGCCATCAATCAGGCCCTGGCCGCCGAGATGCGCCGGGACGAAAGGGTCGTCATCTGGGGCGAGGACGTGGCCGGGCCGGGAGGCATCTTCAGCGTCACCCGGGGGCTCATCAAGGAGTTCGGCCCGGACCGGGTCAGGGACACGCCCATCTCCGAGCTGGCCCTGACCGGCGCGGCCGTGGGCGCGGCCATGACCGGGCTGCGTCCGGTCGTCGAGATCATGTTCATGGACTTCATCGGCTTCGCCATGGACCCCCTCTTCAACCAGGCGGCCAAGATCAGCCACATGTTCGCCGGGCAGTACTCGGTGCCCCTGGTGGTGAGGACCGCGGCCGGCGGCGGCTTCAACGCCGGCCCCCACCACTCCCAGTGCCTGGAGGCCTGGCTGGCCCACGTGCCCGGCCTCATCGTCGTCGCCCCGGCCTTCCCGGCCGACGCCTATGGCCTGCTCGTCGCCGCCATCAGGAACGACAACCCGGTCGTCTTCGTCGAGCACAAGGGGCTCTACGCCCTGGCCGAGGAGGTCGACGAGGAGGGGCCGCCGGCCGAGCTCTTCCGGGCCAGGGTGGTCCGGGAGGGAGACGACCTGACCCTGGTGACCTACTCCCAGCAGGTCCACGCCGCCCTTAAGGCGGCCGACAGCCTGGCCGAGCGCGGCGTCCGGGTGGAGGTCATCGACCTGAGGACGATCAACCCCTGGGACCGGGCCGCGGTCCTGGCCTCGGTGGAGAAGACCAGGCGCCTGATGGTCGTCCACGAGGCGGTCAAGGACTTCGGCGTGGGCGCCGAGATCGCGGCCACGGTGGCCGAGGAGGCCTTCGGGCACCTGGCCTCGCCCGTCATCCGCCTGGGCGCGCCCTTTGCCCCGTCGGCGGTCAGCCGGCCGCTGGAGGAGAGGTATCTGGTCGGGGCCGGGGCCATCGTTGAGGCGGCCAGGCAAAGCCTGGGCGTCTGAGCCGGACCGCGAGTTGATCACCGCTTGATCTGGCCGGGGCGAGGCCGGCTTCCCGGCTCCGCCCCGGCCGTAACTGAACCCGCCAGGGAGCCCCTGTCCCAGCCGTCTTGCCCGGCCGGGCGAAAGACCCGGCCCTCGCCTTGGACCATCCCGCCGCTCCGGGCCCGGCCGCTCCCGAGTTGGCAGGAGGGCCGGCCTGCGCTAAGATCAGATCAGGCGGCAGTCCGGGGGGCAGAACGGGCGCCGCCGCCGAGCCCGCCTTTGGGGAGGCCCGCCGATGAAAAAGAACGCCTTACTGCTTTGTCTCCTGGCCGGATGCCTCTTCCTGGCCGGCCAGGCCTGGGCTCTGGAGGAACAGGCCGAAATCGTCTGCCCCTCAGAGGCAGCGGTCGGCGGGGCCGAGCCCAAGACCGGGGTGACCACCCCGGCCCTGAGCCTGGGGGTCAAGCTCGACCTGGCCGAGACCGTGACTCTGGAGCCCCTCGATCTGGAGCGGCTGCGCCGGGAGGACGAGGCCGCCCGGCGCCAGGGCAAGGGCCCCCTGCGCATCGGGGTCCACCGCCAGCTTCCCGAGGTCGACCCCCAGGACTGGCGCCTCATCTCTGACGGGCCCGAGGGGCGGATCCTCCGCCTGGTCATCCAGGCCCCCGAGGCCGTCCTGATCCGGCCCCACTTCAGCCGCTTCCCCAGCTCGGTCAAGACCAGGGTCTTTGTCTACGGCCAGGACCCGGCCACGGCCGAGGGGCCGATCGGCAAGCCGGCAGTGGTGACCACGGCCGACTTCTGGGGCCCGCCCCTGCCGGGCGAGTATTACTTCATCGAGGTCGTCTCGGCCAAAGGGCAGTCGCTTGACCTGCCGGTGGTCGACAAGATCAGCCACGTCTACCGGGACGTCTTCTTCGGCCAGGATCAGGACAAGGTCGGCAGCTGCCACAACAACATCACCTGCGCCGGCGCCACTTATCAGAGCTACGGCAGCGGCGTGGCCGGGCTGGCCACCGAGTCCTACAGCACCTCCTTCTGCACCGGCTCCCTGGTCAACGACTTCGACACCACCAGCCAGATCCCCTGGTTTCTGACGGCCAACCACTGCGGCGTCAACGCCAGCCGGGCGCCCTCGACCTATTTCTACTTCCGCTACCAGACCTCCACCTGCAACGGCCCGCACCCGTCCATGCGCGGCACCACCCGGCGAGACGGGGCCAGCCACGTCTTCTCCACCGCGGCCTCGGACGCGACCCTGCTCAGGCTGGCCCAGGCCCCGCCGGCCGGCTCGCGCTTCAACGGCTGGCGAACCGCGCCGGTCAGCGCCGGCCTGAACACCTTCTGCATCCACCACCCCGACGGCTCCTACAAGCGGATCAGCTACGGCCGGACCATCGGCTGGCGTTACAACTACTACTATGACGAGGCCAACCACATCACCAACCAGTGGACCTCGGGAACCACCGAACCCGGCTCCTCGGGCGCGCCGCTGTTCTACGGCCAGGAGATCATCGGCCAGCTCCACGGCGGCCCCGGCTCCTGCACCGCCGGCTCGCACAACTACGACTTTTACGGCCGCTTCTCCGTGTCCTACCTGGCCGGCCTGAGCCAGTACATCGGCCCCACCGCCGGTCAGGGGATCAACCTGCCCCCGGCCTGCGTCACTTCCATCAACCTCGGCCAGACCTTGAGCTGGACCGTAAGCAACGCCTGCGCCTCGCGCAGCCGCGGCAGCGGCTACTACGCCCGCTACTTCAGGCTCCACGTCAGCAGCCCCACCCAGGTGACCATCGACCTGACCGCCTCCTGGGACACCTATCTCTACCTGCTCGACAACAGGGGTAACATCGTCAGCAGAGACGACGACGGCGGAACCGATCGCAACTCCCGGATCGGCCGGACCCTGGCCGCCGGCGACTACCTCATCGAGGCCACCTCCTACCAGCGGGGCCAGACGGGCAGTTTCAGCCTGGCCGTCAGCGGCGGCAGCTCCATCCCGGTCCCGGCCGGCTGCTTAAGCTCCATCAGCCTGGGCCAGAGCGTGACCGGAGTCCTGTCCTCGGCCTGCGTCTCCCTGCACCGTTCCAGCAGCTACGCCCGCTACTACACCCTGCGCCTCACCCAGGCCACCCGGGTGAGCATCGACCTGACCGCCTCCTGGGACACCTACCTCTTCCTCCTGGGCTCCGGCGGGCAGGTCGTCAGCAGCGATGACGACGGCGGGAGCGACCTCAACTCCCGGATCGACCGCTATCTTGACCCGGGCACCTACACCCTCGAGGCTTCCTCCTACGGCGCGCGCCAGACGGGCTCGTTCAGCCTGAGGGTCGTGGCCACGTCCTTCAGCAGCCCATGAGGCGGGTCCAGGGAGGCCGGAACATGGATCGAATCATCACCTTGACCCTGGCCCTGACCTGCCTCCTGATCGCGGCCGGCCCGATCTGGGCCAACGGCGGGGAGGTGGTCGCCCCGGGCGAGCAGTCCTGGGCCCAGCCGACGCCGGAAAGCCCGGTCGAGACGCCGGCCATGAAGCTCAAGGTCGAGCGGTCCCCGGCCGAGACGGTCGCCCTGGATCCCTTCCAGCCGCCCTGCGGCAAGGACTCGGCCCGAACCGGCCAGGACAAGGGGCCCCTGGAGATCGGAGTCCACCGGCCGGTGCCCCCGGTCTCGCCCGAGCAATGGCGCCTGATCGTGGAGGGGCCGGGCCAGTACGTCCTCCGCCTGGTCATCCACTCCCCCGGCGCCGTGGCCATCCGGCCCCACTTCGCCAGCTTTCCCCCGGCCTCAAAAGCCCGGGTCTTTGTCTACGGCCAGGACTTCGCCGCGGCCGAGGGGCCGCTGGTCAAGCCGGAGGTCGTCCCGGGGCCGGACTTCTGGGGACCGCCCCTGGACGGGGAGTACTACTACATCGAGTGCGTCTTTCCGGGGAAGGACGGGGCCGAGCCGCCGGTGGTGGACGAGATCAGCCACGTCTACAAGGGCTCCTGAAGAGGCGCCCAACAGCGGTCACGGCCGGGGGGGCGCCCCCGGCCGTTTCTTGAATCCCGCCCGCGGACGGGCCTCGGGCCGGCTCAGGGCGCGGGGCTGAAAACCCGGACCACCGTGTTGAGGTCGAGCTGGCGGGCGTAGGCCAGGAGGGCCTCCTTGTCCCCCGGCTTGAGGCTCAGCTCGACCTTGGCCCCATCCAGCATGAACATGAGCTGACTCTTAGCCTGGCTGGTCTCCAGCAGGCCGGTCTGCCCCTGGTGCTCGAAGGCCTCCTTCTCGGGTCCGCCGGCCTGGCCGCCGGACTTCTGAGCCCTGAGCATGGCCCCGATCATGGCCGCGGCGGCGCCCATCTTCAGCCTGGGGCTGGCCGCGATCTCGATGCTCAGCTCGGCCCCGTCGCTCTGGCGGCGATAGCTCTTGTCGGCCGTGCGCATGAACACCTTGCCCTGGCCCCCGGGAACCTCAGAGATCCGGGCCTCGGCCGTGGTCCAGCCGGACTGCGGCTGGGGGAACCAGGCCTGGAAGTCCTGGGGCGCGGCCGGGGTGCCGGAAGACGGGCTGGACTCCGTCGGCGAGGCCGAGACCTGAGGCGGCTGGTCCTTTTCCTTGGTCTGGGGGGTCGTCTCGGTCGCGGCGGCCCCGGCCTCCAGGGAGGCGGTGAACGAGACCCGGTGCCCCTCGAAGCCGGCCTCAAGGCGCTCCTTGGTCCGGCCGCGCATGACCTCGGCCTCACTGCCCTCCACCGGGGCGGCCTGGCTCAGATCGACTCGCCATTGCCCCCCCTCCCGGCGGATGCCCTGGGGTCCCACCTTGAGGACCTGGCCCTGGTCCGGGTCGATGACGTACCACTGGACGGCGCTGATGAGGTAGAGGGTTCGCGACTCGTCGCGAGAGGCCATAACCATGAACCTACTCGGCTGGCCGTCCAGGAGTTGATCCCGGACCTGGACCGGCCCGAAGGCCACTTCTTCCCCCTCAACCTCAGTCTCAGCCGACTTTGACTCGGCCGCCTGTGACTCGGTCGATTGAGACTCGACCGCCTCTTTCCGGGTCCGCGGCCGCTGGGACTCGGCCCCCGACGCGGTGCGGTCCGACTTGCCCCGCGACAGGGAGCCCAGGTCCATTACCTTATAGCCTTCCGGCATCTCGAAAAGACTGTCCGGCTGGCTGCCCAGCTTGATGTTGCGCAGTTCCGAAACGTCGCCGTCCTGACTCTCGATCCGGATGTAGGTCCCCAGCTTCTCGGACCACCAGGCCGTGGCGCTTTCCTCTTTTCCGCTGATGGGGTGGCGGTAACGAAGCCGATACTTGTCGCAGCGATAGCCGCTCACTCTTTCGCGGCCCAGCTTCTCCTTCTCGATGACGTCCGAGAAGGCGTCCTTCTCCATGCTCTTGAGCTTATCATCGTCGAGCTGGCTCTTGAGGCAGCTCTTCCTCTCGGCCATGCAAATCCACATCACCTTCTGGTCGTAGCGGATGATGACCAGACCCTGGTCCTGGCCGGAGCCGGGATCCAGGCGCATCTTCTGCTTGCCCACGTAGACCTTGGTCGTGCTCTCCTTGCCGGACTGGCCGTGGAACCAGTCGGCCGAGAACTCCCTCTTGGGATTATCGGTGAAAAAAGCTCCGGCCGGCGGGGCCCAGGCGGCCAGCAACACCGCGGCGATGAGACAAAGACGGGCCATTTTCATGGCAATATCCTCCCCCTCTCGACTTGGGGACGGCAGGTCCCGGATGCCGGTTCAGTCCGGCTGGCGGCAGTCCGCAATTAAACCATGACGGTCTGAACATACTAACCTTTGAGACACCAAGTCAACCGTCTCCTCGGGGAGCGGTCCGGGCCGGAGCGGTCCGGCGGCCAAAGGGGCCGTCCGGCCCGGGATCAGGTCCCGGCCCGGTTGACAAGGCCGTCCGGGCTGTAATAATGACTAGATCAGGGTCAGGCCCGCCTGGGGGCCGTCCGCGGGGATCTTGGGGTGCCACGGCGCATCGGCGCATACCTGGTCGAAGGCAGGCGCTGCCGCCTCGAAGAGGTCGAGCAGGCTCTGGCCGAGCAGTCCGTCCGGATGAGGCTGAATGATTACAAGCCCCTGGGCGAGATCCTCATCGAGCACGGCCACCTGAGCGAGTACGATCTCCAGCGCGCCTTGGAGAAACAGCGCCTGGAGGTCCTGGCCACGGTCTCGGTCTTCAGGAACCTGCCCCTCCAGTCCCTGCGGCAGATCTCCGAACTGGCCGAACAGGAGTCGCACCCCAAGAAGACGCTCCTCATCAGGCAGGGCGAGGCCGGCGACAGCTTCTGCGTGGTCATCTCCGGCCGGGTCAGGGTCTTCCGGACCTCGGAGGCCGGCCAGGAGATGACCCTGACCACCCTGGGGCCGGGCGAGGGCTTCGGCGAGATGGCCCTCCTGGCCGGTGAGGCCCGCTCGGCCTCGGTGGAGACCATCGAGCCCAGCAGCCTGCTCTTCCTCTCCCGGGAGTCCTTCTTCGCCCTCTGCAAGACCAACGCCGACCTGTCCCTGGCCTTTGTCAAGGTCCTCTGCGACCGCCTGGCCCAGGGCAACGTGCGCCTGGAGCTGCTCTCCGAGGAGGAGCTGGCCGTCAGGAACCTCTTCGGTAAGTACATCACCCCCGAGATCAGGGACGAGATTCTCTCGGGCCGGGTGCCCCTGGACGGCGAATTCAAGGAGGTGACCGTTCTCTTCGCCGACCTGAGGGACTTCACCGCCCTGGCCGAAGTCACGCCCCCCAAAGAGATAATCAGGCTCCTGAACGGCTACTTCACCGAGATGGCCTCGGCCGTCCGCCAGCACAAGGGCCTGGTCCTGCAGTACATCGGCGACGAGATCGAGGCCGTCTTCGGCGCGCCCCTGCCCCTGGAGGACCACCCCCGCCTGGCCGTGGAGGCCGCCCTGGAGATGCGCCGGCGGCTGGCCCTAGTCAACGGCGACATCCAGCGCCAGGGTCGCCCGCCCCTGGCCCACGGCATCGGCATCCACACCGGCCAGGCCCTGGCGGCCAACATCGGCAGCCCGGAGCGGATGGCCTACGCCCTCATCGGCGACACGGTCAACCTGGCCTCCCGGCTCCAGGCCCTGAACAAGCAGTTCGGCACGGACATCATCGTCAGCAAGACGACCCGCGACCGGGTCGAGGCTGACCTGCCCTTTGTCCAACTGCCCAACGCCCTGATCAGGGGCAAGACCGAGGAGGTGGAAATATTCTCCCTGGGCTGACCGCCCGGCCCGTCCCCGCCTGGCTGGGGACGATCCTGCTCTTCGTCCTGCCCCTCGCCGCCGGTCCCCTGGCCAGGGCCGCCCAGGCCGGGGGGAGCCAGGTCGCGGTGACCTACAAGCCCCTCTACCAGGAGACCGACTTCAGCCTGACCGGGGCGGGCTGCCCGATGAGGTGGACCTACCACGGCAGCGAGCTCAACAGGGGCATCCTCCAGCCGCGGAGCGACTGCCCCCTGAGCCTGGAGGAGCAGCGGCCCTGGCTGGCCCTGCTCCTGGCCAAGGTCCTGGAGGAGCCGGAGCGGGCCGCCTCGCTGCACACCCTCTTCTGGGGCCGGCTGGCCCCGGGTGAACCGGGCGGCCCCCTGGAGATGTCCCGGCGGCTGGCCCTGGCGGCCAGCCGTTCGCCCCTCTGGGACTCCAATAAGGGCAGGTCCAGGTCCGGCCACGTGAACCGCCTGGTGGTCAAGCTGGCCAACCAGGCCCTGATCTACGGCGAGCTGAAGGAGCTTTTCGCCGGCTTCGGCCTGGACCTCATCTTCTCCAGCGCCGAGAAGGTCACGGTCTTCGAGGCCCGCAAGCTGCCCTACCTCGACTGGCTCAGGGAGCGGGGAGTCGGAGAGAGGGACCGGCTGCCCTTTGACTGCCTGACCTGGTTCGCCGTATCCCGCAAGCCCAGGTAGCCGCGCATGTGTCGCCGGGGCCGCGTCCCCGGCGACAGGCCGCAGGCCAGGACAAGCCCCTATCGGCCCCGGACCTATTTGAACCGATCCAGGAGCTTGAGGGCCAGTTCGGGCTCGACCCCCCGGTCGCGCAACGGCCCCTTAAGGCCCTGGAGGACCAGCTCGTCGTAGCTGGCCCGCTCCTCCAGGTAGATCAGGCCCAGGGGCTCCCGCTGGCCCGGGTCCAGGACCAGCTCCAGGGCCTTGAGCTTGTCGGCCGGGTCGTGGTCGGTCAGCTCATAGACCCGCTCGTTGTGATAGGCCCAGGTGTGGACCTTGTCCCAGCTGACGCAGGGCTGGAGCACGTTGACCAGGGAGAAGCCCTTGTGCCGGATGGCCCGCTTGATCAGCCCGACCAGGTGGTCCGGCCGGCCCGGGTAGCCCTGGGCGACGAAGGTGCCGCCCTGGCTGATGGCCAGGGCCAGGGGGTTGAGGGGCCGGTTATTGACCCCGTGGGGCTGGAGCTTGGCCGGGAGGCCCTGCTCGGTGGTGGGCGAGGCCTGGCCCTTGGTCAGGCCGTAGACCCGGTTGTCGTGGGCGATGAGGGTCAGGTCGATGTTGCGGCGCAGGGCGCTCAGGAAGTGGTTGCCGCCCTCACCGTAGGCCCCGCCGTCGCCGGCGTGGACCAGGACGGTCAGGTCCGGGGCGGCCAGTTTGGCCCCGGTGGCCGAGGCCACCTCGCGGCCGTGGAGGCCGTTGAAGCAGTTGCAGTTGAGGTAGTGGGGCAGTTTGGGCGCCTGGCCGATCCCGGAGCAGATGAGGACCTGGTGGGGGGCTAATTCAAGTTCGACCAGGGCCCGCTTGACCGCCTCCAGGATGCCGAAGTTGCCGCAGCCCGGGCACCACTGGATCTCGACCTCGTTGTGATAGCTCTCCAGGGTCGGTCCCATCAGGCCACCTCCTCGCCCAGGCGCTGCTCCAGCTCGGCCAGGTTGAAGGGCCGCCCGTCCAGGCGGACTATCTCGGCGTCGGCCGGCCGGAGGGCCTGCTCGCGGATGAGCCGGCTCATCTCGCAGCCGACGCTGCTCTCGACGACGATGACCCGGGAAGCCTCCCGGACGGCCTCGATGAAGGCCGGGGCGGGGGGCCAGAGCCAGGTCGGGCTGAGGTGGATGGCCGGCCGGCCCTGGACGGCCAGCCGGGCCAGGGCCTCCTTGACCGTGGCCTGGCTGGAGCCCCAGCTGACCACCAGGGGCCGGCCCTCGACCCGGCCGGAGACCTCGGGCTCCCAGGCGGCCGCGGCCACGGTCTCGGCCTTGGCAAACCTCTTGCGGCTCATCCGCTCGCCGATGTCGGCCCGCTCGTTGATGTGGCCGGACTCGTTGTGCTCGTCCGAGTCGACCACGACCAGGTGCCGGGAGGCGCCCGGCGCGGCCAGGGGCGAGAGGCCGCTCTCGGTCAGGGCGTAGCGGCGGTACTCCTTGAGGCCCGCCAGCTCCGCCCGTTTGAGGAAGTGCCGCTCCCGGGGCAGACCCTCGACGCTGAATGGCTCCACGGTCAGGCTGGAGTCCTGGAGGAGCTGGTCGGTCAGGACAAAGACCGGCACCTGGAAGCGCTCGGCCAGATCAAAGGCCCGGGCGGTCACGGAGAAGCATTCGGGGACGGACCGGGGAGCCAGGATGATCCGGGGGAAGAAGCCCTGGCCGGCGTGGCGGACCAGGTTGAGGTCGCCCTGGGCCTGGCGGGTGGGAAAGCCGGTGGCCGGGCCGGGCCGCTGGGCGATGACGATGACCGCCCCGACTTCGATCTGGCCCAGGAGGGAGACCCCTTCGGTCATGAGGCAGAAGCCGCCGCCCGAGGTGGCGGTCATGGCCCGGGCCCCGGCGTAGGCCGCGCCGGCGACCATGTTGATGGCCGCGACCTCGTCCTCGGCCTGCTCGGTTAACAGGCCGGCCTCCTCGGCCCAGGCGGCCAGATTGGTGATTATTCCGGTGGACGGGCTCATGGGGTAGGCGCTCATGAAGCCGCAGCCTCCGGCCACCGCGCCCAGGGCCACGGCCTGGGCCCCGGTCAGGTAGAGCCGACCCCGGCCCTGGCCGGCCGGGAGGCGGAAGCGCTCCACTCCGGGCAGGTCCCCGGCCGCCCGCCAGCCGGCGGCCACGGCCTTGAGGTTGATCCCGATCAGCTTTTCCTGGCCGGCAAAGGCCTGCCGGACCTGGTCCTCGATCAGAGCCCGCTCCAGCCCCAGGAGCGGGGCCAGCACGGCCAGGGCGACCACGCCGGCCGTCTTCTCCGAGCCGGCCTCTTCGGCCAGCCCGGCCAGGTTGAAGGGCGCGGCCTGGGGGTGGGGCCAGGCCTCCTGGGTCAGGACCAGCCCCTCGGCGGACAGGCCGGGGCTCATTTCCCCGAGGGCGGCCTCCGTCTGGGCGACCAACAAGTCGATCCGCCGGCTCACCCCGCTGAGCGGCCTGTCCGAGAGGCGCAGGTGGGAGAAGTTGAGCCCGCCCCGGATGCGAGACTCCACGTCGTTGTAGCAGTAGGCGTAGAGGCCGGACCGGGTCACGGCCTGGCCCAGGAGATCGGCCGTGGTCTGCAGGCCCTGGCCGGCCGCGCCGGCCAGCCTGACGTTGACCTCCATAACTCCTCCTCGCCAGTGGGGGTGGACGGTAAGGACGCCGAGACCCGAGAGCCGGCCGGATCGGCCGGGGGGCTCACTCCTTACTTATACCGCCGCCGCTCCCCGGCGCAAGGTCAAGGGGGACTGACAGTACCTGTCGTCAGGCCGGCCTGGTCGTCTCTCTCAGCCGCCGATGTCCTGCTTCATCCTCTCGAACTCCTCCCGGGTGATCTCGCCCCGGGCGTAGCGCTCCTTGAGGATGTCCAGGGCCCGGCCGCCGGAGGGGCTCGACCCGCCCGGCTGGCGCGAGGCCTGGATGAGCCACCGAACCACGAAGACCAGCCCGACAATGATCAGGCCCCAGAATAAAAACATCATGATCGTCCCTATCCAGCCGCCGCCGTAGTACATCATGTAGTGCGGCCCCCAGCCGCCGCTGCCCCAGCCTCCGCCTCCCCAGCCGCCGCCGCCCCAGCCGGGCTGGGCCAGGGCAGTACTGGCACCCAGGACCAGGGTCGCGGCCAGGACAGTCCAGAGGCCTGTTTTCAGCCATCTCTTGGTTGGCATCTTCATTCTCCTTTCAATTCTCAGGTCTGATAAAAGACCACGTCGGCCATGCCCGCCTCCATGTGATAGAGGTTGTGGCAGTGGTGAAACCAGCGCCCCGGGTTGTCGGCCGTAAACTCCACCTCCAGCCCCTGCATCGGGGCGACGATGAGGGTGTCCTTCTGGGGCCACCTCTCCGGGGGCAGGCCCGGGTTGACCAGCCGGAAGAAGTGGCCGTGCAGGTGCATGGGGTGGGGCATGGGGCTCCGGTTGAAGTAGCCCAGGCGGATTCTCTCGCCCTGGGCCAGGGGCAGATTGTCCGAATCGGGGTAGACCCGGCCGTTGATGGTCCAGTAAGGCGAGTGCATCCCGCCGCTCAGGATCTGGCGGTACCGCCGATCGGGCGACTTTGAGGCACCTTCGGCCGGGTTGAGGGCCTGGAGCCGGGAGTAGTCGGCCAGGCGCAGGCCCGGCCGGAAGAGCGGCGGCTCGGGCTGGCCGGTCTTGACCTCCTCGTAGAGGACCGGCACCCGGAGCTGACCCTCGCCCAGGCCGCTGTCCCAGGCGGCCAGCAGCCAGCGGCCCGGATTGTCGGCCGTAAACTCCACGTCGTAGCGCTCGCCCATGCCGATCCGGAGCACGTCCGCCTCCACCGGGACGACCGGGTTGCCGTCGGCGTGGGTGACGGTCAGGACGTGGCCGGCCAGGCTGAGATCGTAGATGCTGGTCGAGGAGACGTTGCCCAGTCTCAGCTTGATCCGCTCACCCCGTCTGACCCTGATCGGCTCCCCGGCCGGGTAGAGCCGCCCGTTGACGGCGTAGCCGTCGTAATAGGGCTCCAGCAGGGGCAGGGGCCCGGCCGGCGCGGCGGGTCCCATCATGCCGCCGCCCATCATGCCTCGGCCCATCATGCCGCCGCCCATCATCCCCCGGCCCATCATGCCCATGGCCGGCCGGCGGCTGGTCGCGGCCGGGCCGCCCCCGTCCTGGAGAACCCAGTCCTCCAGGAGCAGGGTGTACTCCCGGTCAAAGGCCCTCTCCTGGCCGGCCGGCTCGATTATCAGGGCGCCGTAAAGCCCCTGGTCGAGCTGGTAGCCGAAGTGGGAGTGGTAGATGAACGTCCCGGCCGGCCGGGCCGGGAACTCGTAGACAAAGGTGCCGTCCGGCGGCACCGGCTCCTGGGTCAGGTTGGGGACGCCGTCCATGGGGTTGGGCACGGGCAGGCCGTGCCAGTGAATGGTCGTGGCCTCGGGCAGATCGTTCTTGAGGATCACCCTGACCGTCTGGCCCTCCCTGACCCGGATCTCGGGGCCGGGGACCTGGCCGTTGTAGGTCCAGGCCGTGAACTCCGGCCCGGCACCCAGGTTGATCCTGGCCGGGTGGGCCCGGAAGTTGAACTCCCTGACCTGGGTCTCGTCCGCGGCCCGGGCCAGGCCGGGCCAGGCCTGGCTGAGGGTCGCCCCGGCCAGGGCGGTCAGCCCGGCCTTGACGAACTGGCGTCTGGTCAATGACATCGGCTTCGCCTCCCCGGTCCGGCCCGGCCAGGTGAGGTCGGGGGGCTGTCGAACAATATCGCTTCCAGTTTATCCCCGGCCCTGGTCCCGGCACTAGGGCGAGGACCTTGTTCTCACCTGGAGGAAGAGCAGGAAGCCTGCCAGACGCGGGGTTGAAAGACGGATAAAGTAATTTATCGTGTTAAATAAATGACCTGAACCAACGAGGCTGAGACGGTCGACTTCCGGGCCGGCTGGCTGGCTGGATAATTTTTTTACAGAGGGGCGGCCGGTCGGTCTAGACTCTGCCCAGCCCGGGCCGGCTCGGCCCGTCCTTGACGCCCCTTAGCCGGACTGGTAAATTTGGCCGGGCAAAAATGATTGGCGTCTCAAAACTTTACTGCGGCACGGTCGAAGCTTCCGACCCCCTGCGCTACGGCCGCCGCTCCAGGGATCTGCCGGCGCACCTGCTCCAGTTCTCGGCCGACAAAAAGCCGGTCGTGGTCTGGAACGTGACCAGGCGCTGCAACCTGAAGTGCGTCCACTGCTACGCCCGGGCGACCGGCGAAGCGGACCCGGACGAGCTGACCTTTAAGGAGGGCCTGGCCCTGCTGGAGGACCTGGCCCGCTTCGGCGCGCCGGTGGTCCTCTTCAGCGGCGGCGAGCCCCTGATGCGGCCGGACCTGAGCGACCTGGTCCGCCGGGCCGTGGAACTGGGCCTCAGGGCGGTCATCTCCACCAACGGCACCCTGATCACCCGGGCCAAGGCTGACGAGCTCAAGACCCTGGGGTTGAGCTACGTGGGCATCAGCCTGGACGGACCGGCCGAGATCAACGACCCCTTCCGGGGGGTCAAGGGCGCCTTTGACCAGGCCCTTAAGGGCGTGGCCAACTGCCAGGCGGCCGGCCTCAAGGTTGGCCTGCGCTTCACCATCAACCGCCGCAACCAGGCCGAGGTGGGCCAGATCTTCGACCTGATGGCCGAGCGGAAGATCCCCCGGGTCTGCTTCTACCACCTGGTCTACGCCGGCCGGGGCTCGGAGATGATGGCCGAGGCCCTGGCCCCGGAGGAGACCCGGGCCGTGGTCGACCTCATCCTGGCCCGGACCAGGGCCCTGCACCAGGCCGGCTGGCCGGCCGAGGTCCTGACCGTGGACAACCACGCCGACGGGCCCTACATCTACCTCCGCCTCCTCAAGGAGGACCCCGCCCGGGCCGCGGAGGTGCTCAAGCTCCTCAGCTTCAACCAGGGCAACAGCACCGGCCGGGGCATCGGCTGCGTCTCCTGGGACGGGGCCGTCCACCCGGACCAGTTCTGGCGCCACGCCAACCTGGGCAGCGTCCGCCAGCGGCCCTTCTCCGAGATCTGGTCCGACGAGAGCCTGCCCCTCCTCAAGGACCTGCGCCGGCGGCAGGAGCTCCTGACCGGCCGCTGCGCCAGGTGCCGCTGGCTGAGCATCTGCAACGGCAACTTCCGGGTCCGGGCCGAGGCCGCCACCGGCGACCTGTGGGCCCCTGACCCGGCCTGCTACCTGACCGATCAGGAGATCGGACTGGCCTAGCCAGGGGAGGCGAGCATGTCTTTTCCCTTGATCAGACCGAGGCGGCTGCGGACCACGGCCGGGCTGAGGCGGATGGTCCGGGAGACCTCCCTGAGCCCGGACGACTTCATCTACCCCCTCTTCGTGGTCGAGGGCCGGGGCCGGCGGGAGCCCATCGCCAGCCTGGCCGGCCAGTGCCACCTCTCGCCCGACCTGGCCGCCCAAGAGGCCAAGGCGGCCTTTGATCTGGGCATCCCGGCGGTCATCCTCTTCGGCCTGCCCGAGCGCAAGGACGCCTCCGGCTCCGAGGCCTGGGCCGAGGAGGGCGTGGTCCAGCAGGCCGTCCGGGCCATCAAGCAGGCCGCGCCCGAGCTGCTGGTCATCTGCGACGTCTGCCTCTGCGAGTACACCGACCACGGCCACTGCGGCCTGCTCAAGGGCGAGACCGTGGACAACGACTCGACCCTGCCCCTCCTGGCCCGCACGGCCGTCAGCCAGGCCCGGGCCGGGGCCGACCTGGTCGCGCCCTCGGACATGATGGACGGCCGGGTGGGGGCCATCCGCCTGGCCCTGGACGAGGCCGGCCTGAGCCAGGTGGCCATCATGGCCTACTCGGCCAAGTACGCCTCGGCCTTCTACGGCCCCTTCCGCGAGGCGGCCCAGTCGGCCCCCTCCTTCGGCGACCGCAAGGCCTACCAGATGGACCCGGCCAACGCCCGGGAGGCCCTCAAGGAGGTCAGCCTGGACATCGAGGAAGGGGCGGACATGGTCATGGTCAAGCCGGCCCTGCCCTACCTGGACGTCATCCGCCGGGTCAGGGAGTCCTGCCACCTGCCCCTGGCCGCCTACAGCGTCTCGGGCGAGTACGCCATGATCAAGACCGCGGCCGAGCATGGCCTCCTGGACGGCCAGGCGGCCATGCTGGAGTGCCTGACCGCCATCAAGCGGGCCGGGGCGGACATGATCATCACCTACTTCGCCCCCGAGGCGGCCGGGCTGCTCGGGTGAGCCACCCGGCCGGACAGGCGGCCGGGCCGGACTCGCCGCCCCAGCTGAGGCTGCTGGCCTGGGAGATCACCCGGCGCTGCAACCTGAGCTGCCGCCACTGCCGGGCCGGCGCGGCCGACCAGGTCTACCCCGGCGAGCTGACCACCCAGGAGGCTAGGGACTTCCTGACCGGCCTGGCCGCCTGGGCCAAGCCGATCGTCATCCTGACCGGCGGCGAGCCGCTCCTGCGCGACGACGTCTTTGACATCGCCGCCCACGGCACGGCCCTGGGCCTCCGCCTGGTCATGGCCCCCAACGGCACCCTCCTGGACGAGGCCAAGGCCAGGGAGGCCATCAGGGCCGGGATCCAACGGGTCAGCGTCTCCCTGGACGGGGCCGCGGCCGAGAGCCACGACGCCTTCCGGGGCGTGGCCGGCGCCTTTGAGGGCGCCCTCAGGGGCCTCGAGGCCTGCCGGCGGGTGGGGCTGGAGTTCCAGATCAACACGACCATCACCCCGGACAACCGGGCCGAGCTGGCGGCCATCCACAAGTTGGCCAGGGACCTGGGCGCCGCGGCCCACCACATCTTCCTCCTGGTGCCCACCGGCCGGGGCCGGGCCCTCAAGGGCCTGGACGCCCGGGCCTACGAGGAGACCCTCCACTGGTTCTACGACCAGCGCTCCCCGGACATCCACCTCAAGGCCACCTGCGCCCCGCACTACTACCGCATCCTGCGCCAGCGGGCCAAGGCCGAGGGCCGGACGGTCAGCTTCGAGAGCCACGGCCTGGAGGCGGTCACCCGGGGCTGCCTGGCCGGGACCGGCTTCGCCTTCCTGTCCCACGTCGGCCAGGTCCAGCCCTGCGGCTACCTGGAGCTCCAGGCCGGGAACATCAAGGAGAGGCCCTTCCAGGAAATCTGGGCCGACTCGCCCCTCTTCCGGAAGCTGCGCGACCCGAGCGGCTACCAGGGCAAGTGCGGCCGCTGCGAGTACCTCCGCGTCTGCGGCGGCTGCCGGGCCAGGGCCTTCGAGGCCACGGGCGACTTCCTGGCCGAGGAGCCGCTCTGCACCTACCAGCCCGGGGCCGGGCGCTGAGAGCCATGGACGACCTGGACCGGGCCATCCTCAACGTCATCCAGTCCCACTTCCCCCTTGTCCCCAGGCCCTACGCCGAGGTGGCCCGCCAGGTGGGCTCCAGCGAGACCGAGGTCATGGAGCGGGTCAGGAAGCTCAAGGAGCGGGGAATCATCCGGCGCATCGGCGGCAATGTCTCCTCGGCCTCGGTGGGCTATACTTCGACCCTCTGCGCGGCCAGAGTGGAGCCGGAGCGGCTGGAGGAGTTCGTGGCCGCGGTCAACCGGCGGCCGGGCGTGACCCACAACTATCAGCGGGGCAACGACCGCTTCAACGTCTGGTTCACCCTGATCGCCCCCTCGGCCGAGGACCTGGACGCCGAGCTGGACAGCCTCAGGGACGAGACCGGGGTGGACATCGTCAGCCTGCCGGCCGAGAAGACCTTCAAGATCGCGGTGGATTTTCCGGTCTGACCTACCTCTCCGACGAATAGAGCTAGCCCGGATCCTGAAGCCGGAAGTGGGCCCGGAAGGAAACGCCCGGGTCGGGCTCGGCCTTGTGCTCCAGCCGGCCGCCCATGAGCCGGATCAGGTGCCGGGCCAGGGTCAGACCCAGGCCGGTCAGGCCCTGGCCGCCCGGCTGGAGGTCCGGGTCTTCGGCAAAGGCCTCCCGGAGCCAGGTCCGCCACCGGGTCAAGCTCCCGGGGTCGGTCGGGCGGATGGAAAAACGGACCTCGGCCCCGGCTTCACCCCGCCAGCCGGGCTCGACGGTCAGGCTGACCCGGCCCTGGGGAGTGGCGGCCATGGCCTGGTCCAACAGGCTCAGGAGGACCTGCTTCAGCCGCCGGCCGTCGCCCAGGAGTCTGGCCGGGACTCCGGCCTCGAGGCCGCAGGCCAGCGTCAGGCCCGCCGCTTCGGCCCGGCCGGCCAGACCGGCCTCCACCTCCTTGATCAGCTCGCCCAGATCAAAGTGTTCCCTGTCCAGCTCCAGGCGGCCGGCCTCGGCCCGGGAGAGGTCGTGGACGTCTTCGAGCAGGGAGAGCAGGGACTCGGCCGAGGCCCTGACCTGGGCCAGCCGCCGCCGCTGGCTCTCCTCCAGCCGGCCGGCCAGGACCAGCCCGGCCTGCTTGAGGATGGCCTGGACCGGCCCCGAGATTTCCCGGCTCATCTCGGCCAGGAAATGCCCCTTGGCCTGGCCGGCCGCCTCGGCCCGGGTGACCTGGCGCTCCAGCTCCTTCTGGTAGGCCTTGATCCGCTCCAGGTCCTGGCTCATCCGGTCGATCAGCCCGGCGGCCTCGATGGCCAGGCCCAGCAGGTGGCCGAAGGCGCCCAGGAAACTCCGGCCCGAGGCCGAGACCGGCCGGGGCGGGCGGAGCAGGACAAAGCCGATGAGCATGCTGGCCGAGCGAATGGGCACGACCGTGATCCGACCCCGGCCAAAGCAGTCTCTCAGCTCGGGGGCGGACAGGCTGAAGGGTTGATCCGGCTCGGCCGCCGGCTCGAGGCCCAACTGGGGCAGGGCCAGGAGGTTGAGCCGGCCCTGCCGGGTCTCGTCCAGTCCGGTCGAGGCCACCAGGGCCAGCCGGCCGGTGTCCTGGTCGAGGAGATGAATCGAGACCGGCGTCCCGGGGCCGAAGGCCTCCTGGAAGGCGGCCAGCAAGTGTCCGAAGACCTCGGCCGGGTCCAGGTGGCCGCTGGCCTGACGGACGAAGCGGTCCAGGATGGTCAGCCAGTCGATCCGCCTGGGCATGGCCTCACCTCTCCGTCCTGATCTTATTAACCGAGCCGGCCTGAGCGGTCCTCAGCTCTCCTGGCCTGAGGACTGGCTGTTGAGGCGCTGGGCCCGGTAGTTGACCACCGATTTCTGCCAGGCCATCACCGCCAGGGCGTTGATCGACCAGGACCAGGCCGTCTGGACCAGGCCGTCGGAGCGATAGCGCCGGGGCGACTCCAGGACCCTCAGGTCCTTGAGGTAGACCACCCGGCCCAGCTTGCCCAGGCGGACGAAGAGATCGACGTCCTGGCTCATGGGCAGGTACTCGTTGTAGCCGTCGATGCGGAAGAAATAATCGCGCCTGACGATCTGGCACCAGCCGCCGGCCACGTGGATGCCCAGCCGGTTCTCAAAGGCCATCAGGTGGCTCTGGCAGAAGTGGAAGGTCTTTTCCCCGAAGCGGGCCATCTCCGGGTAGACGGCCAGCCGGCAGGTGGCGGCGATGACCTCCTGGTCGGCCAGGACCTGGAAGACCCTCTCGAAGAACCGCTCCGGCTGGTCGGCCAGGATGTCGGCGTCCTGGAAGAAGATCAGCGGCGCCGAGGCGGCCAGGGCGCCCCGGTTGCGGGCCGCGCCGGGGCCGGTCATGTCGCCGGCCCTGGGGGTGACCAGCTTGTCGCACAGGGGCGCGGCGATCTGACAGGTCCGATCAGAGGAGCCGTCGTCCGAGACGATCACCTCCAGGCCGAAGCGCTGGCGGAAGGGGGCCAGGTGCTCCAGGGTCTGGCCGATGTACTCGGCCTCGTTGTAAGCCGGGATGACCACGCTCAGCCGGGGCGGCTCCAACCCGGGCGCGGGCTGGAGCGGCCGGGGCACCGGGACCAGCTTGGGCCGGGGGGCCAGCTCGACCAGGATCTCCTCCAGCCGGGCCATGGTCCGCTCCAGGTTGTAGTGCTGCTCGACGAAGCGGCGGCCGGCCGTGCCCAGCCGCCGCCTCAGATCTTCGTCCTGGATGAGCTCCAGCCAGCTGGCGGCCAGGGCGGCCGGGTCGCGGGGCGGGACCAGGAAGCCGTTGCGGCCGTGGGCCACGATCTCGGCCACGCCGCCCACTTCGGTGGCCACCATGGGCCGCCGGCAGGCCAGGCACTCCACGGCCGCCCGGGGCAGGCCCTCGAAGAGGGAGCTGAGGATGCCCAGCTCGGCGGCGGAATAGACCTCCTCCACCCGGTCGGTGGCCTCGATCTGGTCGACCGCGTCGCCCAGGCCCAGCTCCTCGACCAGCCGACCCAGGCTGCCGTTGCGGTCTCCGGCCCCGACCAGGATGAGCCGGGCGTCGGGCCGGGACTGGCGGACCAGCTTGAGGGCCTTGAGGGCCGTGACGTGGTCCTTCTGGGGATGGAAGCGGGCCACCAGCACGGCCAGGGGGGCCTGGGGGTCCAGGCCCAGCCGCAGGCGGGCCATCTGGCGGTCGACCTCGTGGTAGAGCTCCATGTCCACGCCGTTGGGCAGGTAGAGGACCTGGTGGGGGCTGATCCGGTAGGTGCGGCGATAGAAATCCTGAAGCTGGCGGGAGTTGCAGATGACGGCCGTGGTCAGCCTGGTCAGGACCGGCTCGTACCAGATCTTGCGCAGGTTGCGGAAGGCCGAAATTATGACCGGCGCCTTGGCCCGGGCCGCGGCCAGGCGGCCCCAGAAGTTGGCCAGGTAAGTGAAGGTGTAGACCACGTGGGGCGCGAAGCGCCGGACCACCGGCTTGACTCTGGCCGCCGGCCAGCCCGGCCCCTTGAGGAGGGGCACCTCGACCAGGTCGGCTCCGGCCGCCTGGAGCAGCCGGGCCAGGGGGCCGCCGGGGGTGAGGGAGACGACCTGGACCTGGAAGCGGTCCGGGTCGAGGCGCTTGACCGTCTCCACCAGATGCCGCTCGGTGCCGCCGTAAGTGAGCTGCCCGATGATGAACTGGACCCTGATCCGGTTCACGCCGCCTCCACCAGCCGGCCGTCGGCCAGCCGGAAATTGACCGGGCAGTGGGCGGCCAGGCGGGGTTCGTGGGTGACCAGGACCACGGTCAGGCCCTCCTGGTTGAGCTGATCGAAGAGCTCGATGATGCGCTGGCCGTTGTCCTGGTCCAGGTTGCCGGTCGGTTCGTCGGCCAGGATCACGGCCGGCCGGGTGACCAGGGCCCGGGCCACGGCCACCCGCTGCTTCTCGCCGCCGGAGAGGAGGCGGACGTCGTAATCGAGCCGGTGCTCCAGGCCCATGCGGACGAGGGCCTGGCGGGCCTGCTCGCGGCGGCGCTGGCGCGGCCGGCCGGCATAGACCAGCGGCAGGGCCACGTTGTCCAGGACCGAGAGGTTGTCCAGCAGGCAGAAGTCCTGGAAGACGAAGCCGATCCTTGAGTTGCGCAGCCGGTCGACCTCCCGCCGGCCCATGGTCCCGACCTCGCGGCCCTCGAAGAAGTAGCGGCCCGAGGTGGGCGGGTGGAGAAAGCCCAGGATGTGCATCAGGGTCGACTTGCCCGAGCCCGAGGGGCCGGTGATGGCCGCGAGCTGGCCGGCCTCCAGCTCCAGGGAGACCCCCTTGAGGACCTCGGTCGACGGGGAGCCGGGGGAGCGGTAGGTCTTGGTCACCTGCTCCAGTTTGAAGAGCGGGTCGGCCATTCAGAAACCTCTCAGGGCCTGGACCACGTCCCGGCGGCTGGCCTTGAGGACCGGCTGCAGGGAAAAGACCAGCCCAATGGCCACGGCCAGGCCCAGGGCCTCGCCGGCCGAGCCGAGGCTCAGGGACAGCGGGGTCTGGGGCATGAAGCGGCTGATGCCCGCCACCAGCCCCAGGCCCAGCATCACCCCGACCAGGCCGCCGCTGAGGCCCAGGGTGAAGGCCTCGGCCAGGAACTGCCAGAAGATGTCGCCGCCGCTGGCCCCGACCGCCTTGCGGATGCCGATCTCCCTGAGCCGCTCGGCCGTGGAGGCCAGCAGGGTGTTGCCTATGCCCAGGCCGCCCAGGACCAGAGTGGTCAGGCCGACGACCCGGAGAAAGGTCTTCAGCAGGCTCACGGTCCAGCGGACCTGGTCCGCGGCCTTGCGGTTGGCCCTGACCGCCAGGCCGGGCTCGATCTGGCCCCGCTCCCGGCCGCCGCGCCTGACCCCCAGGCCCAGGAAGTAGCTCTCCAGGGCGGCCAGGGCCGGCTCCAGGCGGGCCAGGTCGTCCACCTTGACCCTCAGCCGCCGCTTGGAGACGAACTGGCCCAACCGCCGCTCGGCCGCCTCCAGGGGCAGGAAGACGGCCTGGCCTGACTCGCGCCAGGGATTGCTGGCCACCACCCCGACCACCCGGTGGGGCTGGCCCTGGACCAGAATGTGCCTCCGCTCGCCCATCCGCCTGGCCAGGCGCCAGCCGATGACGGCCACCGGCTCGGCCCGGTCGGCCGTACTGAGCCGGCGGCCCTGGGACAGGTCGAGATTCATGATCCTGAAGAAGCCCGGCTCCACGCCCATGACCAGGGCCCTCAGCTCCTCCTCCTTGCCCCAGCGGGCCGCGGCCCGGCCCAGCTCGGCCTCGGCCGAGGCGGCCGAGACGAAGTTGAAGCGCCACTTCAGCTCGGCCGCGGTGCGCGGGGTCAGGAAGCGCTCGTCCCCGGGCGCGGTCTCGACGCGGATGACGTCGGCCAGGCCCATCTTGCTCAGCGAGGCCGTGGTCTTGATCTCGGTCAGCCGGCCCAGGTCGCCCAAGCTGATGAGCACGCCCACGCCCAGGGCGACGCTGGCCAGGGCCAGGCCGCAGCGGCGCAGGTTGGCCTTCATCTGAGCCAGGGCCAGCCGGATCAGGTCAGCCGGCACGGTCCCCACCCCTGGCCTGGGGGCCGAAGCCCCGGTCATTGACCTCCCAGTAGCTGGGCATGGGCAGCTCGCGCCGGAGCAGGTAGCGGAGCAGGACGCTCTGGATGGAGAGCCGGAGCGGGAAGAAGTAGTGGCCTTTGGCGTCGAAGCGGCGCATGGAGACGTAGACGAACAATTCGGGGTCGAGAACCCCCACCGAGGAGGGCCGGCCCTGGGCCGGGGCCAGGCTCCGGTGGACCCGGAGGAGGTACTCGGAGTCCTCGAAGGGCTCGACCCGGGAATCGAAGCCGCCCAGCCGCCAGAAGGCCTCGCGCCGGGTGGCCAGGAACTGGCAGGTGCCCACCGGGAAGCCCCGCCTCAGCCAGAAGCGCTGGCCCCGGGACTGGGTGCGCATCATGAACCGGTCCCAGCGCTGCAGCCCCGGTCGGGCGTAGCCCTTGTCGCCGGGGCGATAGTAGGGCGCGCAGTCGCAGACCGCGGCCTGGACGCTTTGCCGGTCCAGGTCCTCCAGAACCCTCTCGGCGAACCGGTCCTCGGGCAGGCGGGAGTCGGCGTCCAGGAAGAAGAGCCAGTCGCCCCGGGCCTGCCGGGCGCCGTTGTTGCGGCCCAGGCCGGGCCGGCCGCCGGGGACCAGCCTGGCCCCGAGTTCGGCGGCCACTCCGGCCGTGCCGTCCGGCGAGCCGGCGTCGGCGACCAGGACCTCCAGGGGCGGCCGCGACTGGGCGGCCAGCTGGGGCAGCAGCTCGGCCAGGTTGGCGGCCTCGTTGAGGGTCGGGATGACCACGCTGAAGCTTGAATGCACGCTCTTCTCCTGGCATTTGATAGCTTTTTCGGCGGTATTTGTCAAAATGGCTGGTCTGTCCGGGAGCGTCGGTCTCCGTCGGCCGGCCGGCCCGCTCGCCTCGAAAAAGCCCGAGACTCATTTTACTTCCCGGCCCGGCCGGCGTCGAGGAGTGCACCTGTAAAGCCCGGTTACTCCCAAGGCCGCCCGCCCGGCCCACCGGCTTGACAAAACAAGCCTTCTCGTCCTAAACAAGGGCGCATGAGTGAGACCAGATCCCTTTGCTTCCTGACCGTCCTCGGCCACGACCGCAAGGGCATCGTCGCCAGCGTCTCCAGCCTCCTTTACGAGGCCGACGTCAACATCGAGGACATCTCCCAGAAGATCATGCAGGGCTACTTTGTCATGGCCATGCTCATCGACGTGACCGAGTCGCCCTTGAGCCTCGAGGAGCTCAAGGCCAAACTGGCCGAGCTCGAGGCCGAGCTGGGGCTCAGGATCCAGCTCCAGCACGAGGAGATTTTCTCGGCCATGCACCGCATCTGAGGACCGGTCATGCCCTTCACCATCTCCGTGGAAGAGGTCTTCGAGACCACCCGGATGATCCTCTTCGACAAGCTGGACATCCGGGCCGTGACCCTGGGGGTCAACCTCAAGGACTGCCTCTGCGGCGGCGAGGCCCAGGTCCTGGAGGCCGTCCGCCGCAAGATCGTCGGCCTGGCCCGGAACCTGGTCGAGGAGAGCCGGGCCCTGGAGACCAGGCACGGCATCCCCATCGTCAACAAGCGCCTGTCCATCACCCCGGCCGCCTGGCTCATCGAGGGACGCTCGCCCGGCTTCGGCCTGGAGCTGGCCCGCTGCCTGGACCAGGCCGCGGCCGAGGCCGGCGTCGACTTTGTCGGCGGCTACGGCGCCCTGGTCGACCGGGGGCTGACCCCGGCCGCGGAGAGGCTCCTCCAGGGCCTGCCCGAGGTCATGGCCGCCACCCAGCGCGTCTGCGCCTTCGCCAACCTGGCCTCGTCCCGGTCAGGGCTCAACCTGGACGGCCTGGCCCTGATGGGCCGGATCCTGAAGGACGTGGCCGCCGCGACCGAGCAGGCCGCGGGCTGCGCCAAGATCGTCTGCTTCGCCAACGCGCCCAACGACAATCCCTTCATGGCCGGGGCCTTTCACGGGCCGGGCCAGGGCGAGGCCGCGCTCAACGTCGGCGTCTCCGGCCCCGGGGTGGTCGCGGCCGTGGTCGAGGAGCATCCGGACTACGACCTGGGCGCCCTGAGCGAGCTGATCAAGCGGACCGCCTTCAAGATCACCAGGGCCGGCGAGATGATCGGCCGGGAGCTGGCCGGGGCCCTGGGCGTGCCCTTCGGGGTGGTCGACCTCTCCCTGGCCCCCACGCCCCGGGTGGGCGACTCGGTGGCCCGCATCCTGGAGGCCATGGGCGTGGACAGGGTCGGCGGCCCGGGTTCGACCCTGGCCGTGGCCCTGCTGGTGGACGCGGTCAAGAAGGGCGGGGCCATGGCCTCGGGCAACGTCGGCGGCCTGTCCGGCACCTTCCTGCCCATCTCCGAGGATCTGGGCATGGCCGAGGCCGTGGCCGCCGGGGCCCTGTCCCTGGAGAAGCTGGAGGCCATGACCGCGGTCTGCTCGGTGGGCCTGGACATGGTCGCCCTGCCCGGCGACACCCCGGCCGAGACCCTGGCCGCGATCATGGCCGACGAGCTGACCATCGGCCTGATCAACCACAAGACCACGGCCACCCGGCTGATCCCGGTGCCGGGCAAGAAGGCCGGCGAGTGGGTCGAGTGGGGCGGGCTGTTCGGCAAGAGCCCCATCCTGCCCGTGTCCCGGGTCTCCCCGGCCCGGCTCATCGGCCGGGGCGGCCGCATGCCGGCCCCAGTGACTAGCTTGAGGAACTGAAGCCCTCCCGGACCCGGACCCCGCTTCCAGGGGCGCTGTTGCGCGGCACACTCCCCTCCGGGGCCGCTCCTGGCCTGCGGCCTGGCGCCAGGGACGCGGCCCTGGCGCCACGTCAGGAGGAGGCGCCTGGATTGTTCTCCAGTACATCCGGGTTCATTCGTGCCTTTTGGGGAACAAAGATGGGCCCGGATTCAGCCGTAAAAACATGAATAAAGACGTAGCGTCGGGGCCGCGTCCCTGACGCCATCGCGAAGCGACCGAACTTGGCCAGGCTGGCCGGACTGCCTCAGTTCAGCCCCAACTCCCGGACAGGAAAAGCGCTTCCAGGTCCCGTCCGCCCTGCCCCTCCCTGAGGCCGGGGAGGCCGTCTCCGGCCGCGATCAGGCCGGCCCCCTGGCCGTCCCTGGAGAAGCAGAGGACCTGCTCCGGCCGGGCCGCCCTGACCAGGATCGGGGAGTGGGTCAGCAGGAGGACCTGGCTCTGGTCCAGGGAGGAGAGGATCTCGAAGGCGGCCGCCTGGGCGCGGGGATGGAGGCCCTCCTCGGGCCGCTCGATCAGGTGGACCTGGGCCGGCTTGGGCAGGTGGGGCAGCAGGCTCAGGGCCAGGAGCCTGAGGGTCCCGGCCGAGGCCAGCCAGGCCGGCAGCTCCAGCCCCCCGGAGAAGCTCAGGGCCAGGCTGCCGGTGGAGTCGCCGGGCTGCCGCAGGGGCCTGACCCCCTCCAGCCCGGGCAGAGCCGGCCTGATCGTCTCCAGCCAGGCCTGGAAGCGCTCGGGGTCCCGGCCCAAGTCCTCCACGGCCGCGGCCAGGTCGAGCCTGGCCGGGTCGGGCCGGCCCTGGCTCATGAGGGCGGGCTGACCCGAAACGCCTTGGCCGGGCCCAAGCCGCCGCACCCCCCGGCTGAGGAGTTTCTTCAGCCAGGTCGAGGCCGGCCAGACGGATTCGTCCTCGGGCAGGTTGGCCAGGGCCGAGCGCCCCGGGCCGAGCTTGTAGGAGGGCGACCAGCGCCCGCCCTTCTTGGTCGAGACTTCCGGGTTGAACTTGTCGCTGCCCTCAGGAACCTTGTTGACGATCCGCCGCCGCCTGGCCCTGGACGGCCGGTCGGTGGAGATGATGGTCGGCGGCGGGAAGAGAATCTCCTCGTGGTCGTAGAGCTTGTCCGAGCCGGACTTGAGCAGGACCCGTTCGGCCGAGATCGATACGCCACCGGCCTGGGGGTCCCGGCGTAACCGAATCTCGTAGCGGATTGTATCAAAGGCTTCGATCACCTCGGCCCTGATGCGCTCCGGCAGGGTTGCCTCGACGGCTAGTTCGAAGCTCTCTCCCCGCCGGCCGAAGACCAGATCCTGAAAGTTGCTGGTCCGCCGGCAGACCGCCTCCTCCGGTCCCAGACGCAGGAAGTCGCCTAGGAAGGAAACCGCCTCGAAGAAGGTCGTCTTGCCGCTGGCGTTGGGCCCGACGAGAAGGTGGAACTGCCCCAAGGGCTGGCGAAGATAGCGCAGGCAGCGGAAGTTCAGGGCTTCAACCAGGGAGATCATGGCCCGACCTCTCAGTCTCAGTTCGACCTGGGTCAGCGGCTGGAGCGGCCCGTCCTTCTCTTTCTACCACAGCGGCCGGCTCCCTCACAACCGGCCGGGGGTGTGCTATTCTCCAATCAAGCGACTCGATCAACCCGCCGGGGGACCAGCCGTGGCCCGCTGTCGGCTCTGCGGCCGCAAGGCCCGGACCATCTCGGCCCGGATCGGCTTCTGCCGGACCTGCCTGGTCGAGCGCTTCGACGAGATCGAGGACCAGGTCCGGGCCGTCCACGAGCGCACCCGGGCCATGTTCGGCCTGCCCCCGGCCCCGCCCCGGAGCCCGGGCGGCCTGGTCTGCGACCGCTGCCTCAACGCCTGCCGCCTGGCCCCGGGCCAGACAGGCTACTGCGGGCTGAGGCGGAACCAGGCCGGCTCGCTGGCCGGCGGCGACGAGGACTCGGGCCGGGTGTCCTGGTACTTCGACCCCCTGCCGACCAACTGCGTGGCCGACTGGGTCTGCGCCGGCGGCAGCGGGGCCGGCTACCCCGCCTGGGTCAGGACTCCGGGCCCGGAGAGAGGTTACGATAACCTGGCCGTCTTCTACCGGGCCTGCTCCTTCAACTGCCTCTTCTGCCAGAACTGGCACTTCAAGGAGGAGACCTGGCTGGAGCCGCCGGTCTCGGCCGCGGATATGGCCGGGGCGGTCGGGCCGCGGACGAGCTGCATCTGCTACTTCGGCGGCGACCCCACCCCCCAGGTGGTCCACTCCCTGGCCGCGGCCCGGCTGGCCCGGGCCGAGCGGCCGGGCCGAATCCTCAGAATCTGCTGGGAGACCAACGGCTCGGTCAAGCCCGAACACCTCAACGAGATGCTCGAGCTGGCCCTGGAGTCGGGCGGCTGCCTCAAGTTCGACCTCAAGGCCCACAGCCCCTCGCTCCACCAGGCCCTCTGCGGCGTAGGCAACCAGCGGACCCTGAGCAACTTCGCCGCCGCCGCGGCCTGGGTCCGGCGGCGGCCGGAGCCGCCCCTCCTGGTGGCTTCGACCATGCTGGTGCCCGGCTACGTCGAGGCCGAGGAGGTGGGCCGGCTGGCCGGCTTCATCGCCGGCCTCGACCCGGACATCCCTTACAGCCTGCTGGCCTTCTACCCCAGTTTCTACCTGGACGACCTGCCGACCACCTCCCGCGGTCAGGCCGAGGCCGCCCTGGCCGCGGCCCGGGCCCAGGGCCTCAGCCGGGTCAGGCTGGGCAACGTTCATCTGCTGGGGGCTGAGTGAGGCGGGCCGATACGGGTCGGGCCGACTGATCGGCTTCAGCTAACTATAACCAGGCAGGTTCAGAGCGTTTCTCCGCCCGCCGCGGCCTGGCGGCGGGCCAGGAGGCCGATGAACTCCTCCTCGGGCAGGGGCTGGGAGAAGAGAAAGCCCTGCATCTGGCGGCAGCCGTCGTGGATCAGGACCTCCAGCTGGGTCGCCGTCTCCACTCCCTCGACCACCAGGTCCAGGCCCAGGCTCCGGGCCATGCCGATGATCATCTTGACGATCTCCCGGTCGCCCTTGCTGGTGCAGATGTTCCGGACAAAGGACTTGTCGATCTTGAGGGTGTCCACCGGAAAGCGGCGGAGGTAGTTGAGGGTCGAGTAGCCGGTGCCGAAGTCGTCCACCGAGAAGCGGATTCCCTGGCTATGTAATTTTTTCATTTTTTCCAGGGCCGTCTCCGGGTCCTCGATGACGCAGCTCTCGGTCAGCTCCAGGCGCAGGCAGCCCGGGTCCAGGCGCGATTTGCTGAGGGCGGTCTCGATGCTCTCCACCAGGTCCTCCTGGAGGAACTGGCGGGCCGAGAGGTTGACCGAGACGTAGCCCAGGCCGTGGCCCATGTCCCGCCAGGACTGGAACTTGCGGCAGGCCTGTTCCAGGACCCAGCGGCCCATTTCGATGATCACCCCGGTCTCCTCGGCCAGGGGGATGAACCGGGAGGGCGGCAGGATACCCAGCTCCGGGTGCCACCAGCGCACCAGGGCCTCGGCGCCGACGATCTCCTGGCGGTCGAGGATGGGCTGAAAGAAGAGGACCAGCTCGTCCCGGGCGATGGCCCGGCGGAGGTCGGTCTCCAGGCGCATCCTCTCCTGGGCCCGCTCGTTCATCTTTTCGGTGTAGAAGCGGTAGCAGTTGCGCTGCCTCTTGGCCGCGTACATGGCCGTGTCAGCGTTCTTGACCAGGTGCTCCACCGTCTGGCCGTCGGAGGGATGGACGCTGATGCCGATGCTGGCCGTGACGTAGAGTTCGCGGTCGGCGATCTGGAAGGGAACGGCCAGGGCCGCGAGGATCTTTTCGGCGATGATGGCTGCGTCGACGTCGTAGGAGAGGTGGTTGAGGAGGACGGTGAACTCGTCCCCACCCAGCCTGAAGACGTGGTCGCTGCTGCGGATGCAGCTAATGATCCGCCGGGCCGCCTCCTTGAGCAGCAGATCGCCCGCGTCGTGGCCCAAGGTGTCGTTGACCTGCTTGAAGCGGTCCAGGTCCACGAAGAGCAGGGCTCTCAGCTTGGGCACCACGGCCCGGGAAGCCTGGTTGATGATGTCCTCCAGCCTCTCGTAGAAGCTCTTGCGGTTGGGCAGGTTGGTCAGGCTGTCGTGATAGGCCAGGTGCCTGAGGGCCTCTTCCGCCTCCTTGCGCCGGGTTATGTCCTCCAGAATGACGACGCTGCCCCGGTAGCTGCCCTCCTCGTCGAGGTGGGCGGCGGCGCTGATGCTGACCTGAACCGTCTGCCCGCCCTTGGTCACCCGCCTGGCTTCCAGGCCCGAAAAGGACTCCGGGGCTTGAACCCGGCCGACCGGGGCCCGGCCCTCCGCCTCGTCCCGGGCCAGCCCCAGAGCCAGCTCCTCGCCCTGGCATTCCTCCAGGGTCCAGCCGAAGACCCGGGTGAAGGCCGGGTTGAAGTAGGTCACCCGGCCCTGCTCGTCATAGACCACCATCGGGTTGGGGGCCGTCTCCAGGACCACCCGGTAGCGGCTCTCGCTCTCCCTGAGGGCCAGCTCGGCCTTCTTTCGCTCGATGGTGTAGCGGATGGTCCGCATCAGGAGGGAGCTGGTCAGATCCCTCTTGGGCAGGTAGTCCTGAGCCCCGCTCTTGAGGGCCTCGATGGCCACGGTCTCGTCGTCCAGGCCGGTCAGGACGACGATGGGCACATTGGGGGCCCGCCCGTGGAGGCGGTAGAAGGTCACCAGGCCGCTGCTGTCCGGCAGGGAGAGGTCCAGCAGGACGACGTCGAAAGAGCCCGGCTCCAGGACTTCGAGCGCCCGGGCCAGCCTGTCCACCACGGTCACCTCGACCCGGACCGTGTTGCTGAAGCCGAGCATCTCCCGGACCAGAAGGGCGTCGTCGGGATTGTCTTCGACCAGGAGAACCCTAATCAAGGTCGGACCCATCGGTTCAAACCCTCTGCGGCAAGATCACCAGCTCCAGCCAGAAGGCCTCTATGGCCCTGACTATCTTCAGGAACTGTTCGAAGTCCACCGGTTTGACCAGGTAGCAATTGGCGTGGAGCTGGTAGGCCTTCAAGACGTCTTCGTCCGACTCGGAGGTGGTCAGGACCACCACCGGGATGTCGCTCAGCCTGCCGTCGGCTTTGAGCTCCCTCAGCACCTCCCGGCCGTCCTTGCGGGGCAGGTTCAGATCCAACAGGATCAGGTCGGGCCGGGCCTTGTCGGCGAAAGCCTCCTCCTGGCGGAGAAAGGCCAGGGCCTTCTCCCCGTCCTGGGCGACGTCGATCTCGACCCGGAGCTTGGACTGCTCCAGGGCGGCCAGGGTCAGATCGATGTCGTCCTGGTTGTCCTCGACCAGCAACACCCGGGCCGGGCGGCCCTCTTTCTGTGGCGTGAACAAGTTCAACTAGCTCCTCTGTGGGGCAGGGTGAAGTGGAAGGCGGCCCCCTGGCCCGGCTCGGACTCCACCCAGATGCGGCCGCCGTGCCTCTCGACGATCTTCTTGCACAGGGCCAGGCCCAGCCCGGTGCCCGGGTATTCCTGCCGGGTGTGGAGGCGCTGGAAGATGAGGAAGATCCTGTCGGCGTGCTTGGGGTCTATGCCGATGCCGTTGTCCCTGACCGAGAAGACGTATTTGTCCCCGTTCAGGGAGGCCCCGACGTGAACCCTGGGGCTGTCCTGACCCCGGAACTTGATGGCGTTGCCGATGAGATTCTGAAAGAGCTGGACCAGCTGGGTGTCGTCGCCCTGGATGGTCGGCAGGCTGTCGTGGCTGATCACGGCCTGGCTTTCGCTCACGGCCGCGTCCAGGTTCTCCAGGCTGACGGCCAGCACGCCGGCCAGGTCGACCGGGCCGAACTCCTTGCCCCGGGTGCCCACCCGGGAGTACTGGAGCAGGTCCCGGATGAGGGTCTGCATCCGCCGGGCCGCGGCCACGGAGCGATTGATGTAGTCCTGGCCCTTGTCGTCCACCAGGTCCCGGTAGCGCTGCTCCAGGAGCTGCAGGAAGCCGGAGATGGCCCGCAGGGGCTCCTGGAGATCGTGAGAGGCGATGTAGGCGAACTGCTCCAACTCGGCGTTGGAGCGGGCCAGATCCTTGGCGTGGGAGGCCAGGGCCGCCTCGGCCCTCTTGCGCTCGGCCACCTCGGCCTCGAGCTGCCGGTTGACCTGCTTGAGCTGGCTGGAGCGCTCCTGCTGCAGGGCGGCCAGAGCGTCGAGAATCTGCCAGACCGAGACAATGCCCAGCGGCTGGCCCTGGCCGGTGACGATGACGTGGTCGTAGATCCGGTGCGAGTCCCGGCCCATGGCCTGGCGGGCGGCCACTTCGATCTGGACCTCGGCCTCGACCATGAGCGGCTCGGGATCCATGATCCTGGTCACCGGCTTCTCGTAGTAGAGGGAGACGCCGAATTCCCGGCTGAGGACCCGGTCCAGGTGGAGGCTCATGATCAGTCCCACGGGCCGGCCGGCCTCGACCACCACCAGGGCGTCCAGGGATTTGTCCTCGCCGATCATCATCTTGGCGTCGCGGACGATCGTCTCCGGGGAGACCTGGATGACCGGTACGACCAGGCTCCCGATGAGCAGATCGGCCAGGGCCGTCTTGGCGTCTGCTGGGTCCAGGGAAATATCTCCTCTTACCGGGACGCTTCGCCCCCCCAGCGCGGCCCTTCGATGCTCCCGGCCGGCCGCGGACTGCCGGCCTGGCGGTCCTGATCGGCCCCAGGTTATATCGTCATTGATATGGCTATCGGGCTCAGGTTACGGTATCGGGTCTGCGAGGCATCAGAATCATGACACCAAAACCTGGATTTGACGGGCAGGGCCGTCTCAAGCCGGGCCGGGATTTGACACCGCCGGACCGGTCTGCTATGCAGTAATCAGGCGCTGGGGGTGCCGCTGGGACGGCTGAGAGCGGGCCACTTGGAGTTCGCAACCCCTTGAACCTGATCCGGGTCATGCCGGCGTAGGGAAGCGTAGACAGCGGGCCCGGCCCGCTATTTTTGTCTGGCCGCCTTCCCGGCGGCCACTTTTGTTTGGGAGCAAGGCCAATGAAGCGAGTTCTGACCATAGCCGGTTCCGACAGCGGCGGCGGGGCGGGCATCCAGGCCGACCTCAAGGCCATTACCGTGCTGGGGGCTTACGGCCTCAGCGTCATCACCGCCCTGACCGCCCAGAACACCGTGGGCGTGGACGCGGTCCACTTGAGCCCGCCCGAGTTCGTGGCCGCCCAACTGGACGCGGTCCTGGGCGACATCGGGGCCGACGCGGCCAAGACCGGCATGCTGGCCACGGCAGGGATAATCGAGGTCGTGGCCGACCGGGCGGCCAGGTACGGTCTGGCCCGGCTGGTGGTCGATCCGGTCATGGTCGCCAAGTCGGGCCAGGCCCTCATCGACGAGCCGGCCAAGGCGGCCCTCAGGGACAAGCTCCTGCCCCGGGCCTTCCTGGTGACGCCCAACCTGCCCGAGGCCGAGGAGCTGACCGGCCTTAAGGTGGCCGACGAGGCGGACATGGCCCGGGCGGCCCGGAAGCTTCATGAGATGGGGCCCCAGAACGTCCTGCTCAAGGGCGGCCACCTGGCCGGCCAGCCGGTGGACCTCCTCTTTGACGGCCGGACCATCCACCGCTTCCCCGGCGCTAGGATCGAGTCCAGGAACACCCACGGCACCGGCTGCACCCTCTCGGCCGCTCTGGCCACCTTCCTGGCCCAGGGCCTGGACCTGGTCGAGGCCGTGGGCCGGGCCAAGGAGTTCATCAGCCTGGCCATAACCCGGAGCCTCAGCCTGGGCCGGGGCCACGGCCCGACCAACCCCCTGGCCTGGCTGGAGCAGAGCCTGGCCCGGGGCGAGATCCTGGAGCGCCTGGCCGTCCAGGTGGCCCGGCTGGAGGCGGCCCCGCTGGCCCGGTTCATCCCGGAAATATCCAGCCAGCTCGTCTTCGCCCTGCCCGGGGCCCGCGGCCCGGAACAGGTGGCCGGTCAGCGCGGCCGCATCGTCAAGTTCGGGCCGGGGGTCAAGGCGGTGGGCTGCTCGGCCTTCGGGGCCTCGCGCCACGTGGCCAAGGTGGTCCTGGCGGCCATGAGCCACGACCCGGAGCTGCGCTCGGGCATGGCCCTGGCCTTTGACGAGAGAACCCTGGAGGCCTGCCGGCGCCTGGGTCTCAAGGTCGGCTCCTTTGACCGGGCCCAGGAGCCCAAGGAGGTCAAGGAGCGGGAGGGCTCCTCCCTGGAGTGGGGCACGGACCGGGCCTTTCGCGATTTCGGCCGCCTGGACGTGGTCTTTGACCGGGGCGAGAAGGGCAAGGAGCCGGTCATCCGCCTCCTGGGCCGGGACCCTGAAGAGGTTGTCGACCGGCTCTTCAAGCTCAGGGAAGCGCTCGAGGAGGGCTGAGGTGGACAAGATCGCGCCCGTGGCGCCGGCGGACAGAAACCTGAATGGTCCGGACGTCTTTCTGCTCTGGGCCGGGGCGGCCGTGTCCCTGGCCGAGATCTGGGCCGGGGGCATGCTCGCCCCCCTGGGCCTGGCCGCCGGCCTGGCCGCAATTATCCTGGGCCACGTCATCGGCAACACCCCCCTGGGCCTGGCCAGCCTGCTGGGGGCCCGGGAGGGCCTGCCCAGCATGGTCGCCACCCGGCCCAGCCTGGGCCGGCGGGGCTCCTACCTGGCCGCCGGACTGAACATCGTTCAGTTGGTCGGCTGGACCGGGGTCATGCTCTGGCTGGCCGGCCAGGCCGCGGCCGCCCTGGCTCAGCCCTTCGGCCCCCACTCGGCCGCGGTCTGGACCGTCCTGGCCGGGGCCGGGACGACCCTCTGGGCCCTCCTGGGCAGCCGCCACTGGCGCTGGCTCCACCGCGTCTCCATCACCGCCCTGATCCTGCTCTGCCTGCAGATGTCCTGGCTGGCCTGGCAGAAGCTGGGGGCCCAGGCCCCCGCCGGCCCGGCGGCCGGGGAAGGCCTCGGCTTCGGCATCGGCCTGGACCTGGTCATCGCCATGCCCATCTCCTGGCTGCCCCTGGCCGCCGACTACGCCCGCTTCTCCCGCCGGCCCGGCGGCGCGGTCTGGGGGAGCTGGTGGGGCTACTTCATCATCTCCTCCTGGATGTACGCCCTGGGTCTGGCCGCGGCTCTGGCCACCGGCTCTAGCACGCCCGAGGCGATGATCCTGGAGCTGATGGCCGCCGGCGGCTGGCTCTGGGCCGCCCTGGCCGTGGTCATCCTTTCCACCTTCACCACCACCTTCCTGGACGTTTACTCCACGGCGGTCAGCTCCCTGAACCTGCCGGTCAACCCCGGCCACAACCCGGCCGTGCTCCTGGCCGGCGGCTTGGGCACGTTATTAGCCCTGGCCTTCCCGGCCGAGGCCTACGAGCCCTTCCTCCTCTACATCGGCTCCTTCTTCTGCCCGCTCTTCGGGGTCGTCCTGGCCGACTACTTCTGGACCAGGCGGCGGACCTTCCCGGAGGATCTGGCCGACTCGACTCACTGGCGGGGCTTCAATGTCCCGGGACTGGCCGCCTGGGCGGTGGGCTTCATCATCTACCGGCTGGCCCTGGGCTGGCCCACCGGCGCCTCGCTGCCCTCGTTGATCCTGGCCGGACTGGCCTACGGCCTCCTGGCCCGCGGCTCCGGCCCGAGGCGGGCTTGAGCCGGCTCAGCCGCTCAGGAGGAGGGTGAACCAGGTCGAGTCGGCGATCCAGCGCCGCTCCAGATTGAGGCCGGCGGCGATGACCAGGTCCTCCACCCGGCCGGCGTGGGAGCGGGTCAGACCCGAGAGGATGATTGCCTCCCGGTCCTGGAAGCAGCCGGCCCCGGCCAGGGCCTCGATCAGGCCAGCCTCCAGGTTGGCCAGGACCAGGCCGGCCGGCCGCCGGGCCAAACCCAGGGCGTCGGCCCTGAGGACCTCGATCCGCCCGGCCAGGCCGTTGAGCTCGACATTGTACCGGCTGGTCTGGACGCAGAGCGGGTTGAGGTCCACGGCCGTGACCCGCTCGACCCCCAGCCCGGCCGCGGCCAGGGACAGGATGCCGCTGCCGCAGCCCAGATCCAGGGCCGAGGCGGGCAGGCGGCCCCGGCGGTTCAGCTCGACCAGGGCGGCCAGGCAGTCCCGGGTGGTCGGGTGGTTGCCGGCCCCGAAGACCAGACCCGGATCGAGGAGGATCTCCGGCCCCTCCCCGGCCCGGGCCGAGGCCCAGGGCGGGCGGATGAGGAGAGGTCCGACCCGGAAGGGGGCCACGGCCTGGCGGCCCTGCCAATCGAAGTAGCTCATGGCGTAGCGCTCGCGGACGGCCACGTTCCCGGCCAGCCGGCGGGCCTCGGCCTCGTTCGGCCGGTCGAAGAAGAGAAAGGCCGAGCCGGCCTCCAGCCAGCAGCCCAGGAAGCCCGCGGCCGGATCGGGCTCGGCCGGCTCGATCAGGCCGGCCAGCTCGTAGATGTGGAGCTCGTCGTAGGGGCAGTCGGGCCGGGGGGCGGTCGGCTTCATCGGGCCTGACCGGGGCGGCCTAGGGCCGGCTGGCCCGTTTCTTCCTGAGCCCGAGCAGTTCACGGGAGTCCCTGACCAGCTTGGCCAGGGCGACGAAGACGACGAAGAACTCCAGCCGCCCCAGGAACATGCCGATGGTCTGGGCCCAGAGCACGGCGCTGGGCGCCTCGGCCCTGGTCAGGCCCACGGACAGGCCGACCGTGCCCAGGGCCGAGGCGTACTCGAAGAGGGATTCCTTCAGGCCGAAGCCGTGGGCCATGAGCACCGCCGATCCGGCCAGGAGGACGACCAGGTACATGAACAGAAAAGTCCCGACCTCGCGCAGGCGGGCGTCGTTGATGTAGGACTTGCCCTCGCCGAACCAGACGTGGTTGTCGGTCACGGCCCGGCGGGGCAGGAGGGCCCGCTTGACCTCCCAGTAGAGGCCCAGCCAGAGGACGCCGACCCGGAACTGCTTCAGGCCGCCCGAGGTCGAGCAGGTCCCGCCGCCCAGGCACATCAGAACGATGAGGATCAGGTGGCCGAAGCCGTTCCAGCCGGCGTAGCTGGTCGTGGAGAACCCGGTCCCGGTCAGGGCCGAGAGGCCCTCGAACACGGCCACCCGGACCTGCTTGCCCAGACCGGGGTAGAGGTCGGCCGAAGTGAACCAGTAGAGGAGCAGGGCCCCGGACAGGGCGGCCGCGGCCAGGACCCGGATCTCGATGTTGCGGGCCACGGCCCGGAACTTGCCGCTCCAGAGCAGGTAGGCGGTCAGGAAGTTGAGGCTGCCCATGATCATCAGGCCGTAGCTGACCGCCTCCACGGCCAAGGAGTCCCAGTGGCCGATGCTCTCCGGCTGGGTCGAGAAGCCGCCGGTGGCGACGGCCGTGAAGGCGTGGTTGACCGCGTCGAACCAGCTCAGGCCGGCCAGGTGGTAGGCCAGGATTCCGACGGCGGCGTAACAGGAGTACATGGTCAGGACCAGCTTGGCCGACTTGCGGACGTGGGGGGCGAGCTGGTCGGTCCGGCCCTCGGCCCCGGAGATGCCGGTCCCCGAGGGCCCGGCGATGGCGGCCAGCATGATGATGGCCAGGCCGCAGCCGCCGGCCAGCTGGAGCAGGCTGCGCCAGAGCAGGATCGGGGCCGGGGCCTTGACAACGTCGACCACCGACAGCCCGGTGGTGGTCCAGCCGCTGACCGATTCGAAGACGGCCTGGGTGAAATTGAGCCCCAGTTCGCGCATGAAGGGGTAGGCCGAGAGGAGGCAGGCCGCGGTCCAGCTGGCCAGGACGATGACCCCGCCCTCCCGGGTGGTCAGGGCGACGTGCTCCCTGATCCGGCAGCCCTTCCAGAGCAGGCCGCCGACGACGATCAGGACCCCGCCGGGGATGAGGAAGCCCCACCAGTGGGCCGTGTCGGCCGGCCAGGCCAGGGCCGTGGCCAGGGGGGCCAGGGTGTACAGCCCGACCAGGAGCAGGACAAAGCCGGTGTAGGAGGCCATGACCCGGTAGCGCCGGCCCAGGCTGACGATCATGCGCCTTCCGGCCGGGCTAGCCGGACTCCTCGGTCAGCAGCTGGACCACCCGGCCGTGGTTCTCGGGCAGGGTCATCAGGACCAGCCGGTCGCCGGCCAGCAGAACGGTGCCGCCCCGGGGGATCATGGTCTCCTCGCCCCGGAAGACGCAAGCCACCAGGGAGCCCTCCGGCAGGGCGATGTCGGCCAGGGCCTGGCCGGCGGCCGGGGAATCCGGGTTCAGGATCACCTCGGTCAGGTTGACCTTGCCCTCGCCCACCGGAATCAGGTTGATGATGTCGCCGCTGTCCACCCGCTGCTCGATCAGGCTGGAGATGATCTGGGTGATGGAGAAGGCGCTGCCCACGCCCAGGTCCTTGAAGACCTGCTCCTGGGCCGGGTCGTTGACCAGGGCCAGGGTCCGGGGAATGGTGAAGTAGTGCTGGGCCAGCTGGCAGACGGCCAGGTTGTCCTCGTCCCTGGGGGTGATGGCCACCACGGCGTTGACCCCCTCGGCCCCGGCCTCCTCGAGCAGGCGGGGATCGCTGCCGTCGCCGTGAACCACCACCGCCTTGAGGTGCCGGGCCAGCCAGGTGCATTCCTCCCGGTCAGGGTCGATGATCGTCACGGCGTAGTTCTTGGAGAGAAAAGTTCGGCACAGGAAATAGACCAGCCGGCCCTGGCCGACGACCAGGATCTTCATTTCCGACCCTCGTCCGGGCGCCGGCCGGCCGACTGGCGCACCGAGTCGATGATGATGTCGCCCAGGATGGTCGTGGGGCAGACGACCTCGACGCCCAGGTCCTGGCAGACGGCGTCCCGTTTCATCTCGAAAATGCGGGCCACGACCTTGTCCACGCCGAAGACCTTCCTGGCGATCTGGGCGATCATCAGGTTGACGTTGTCCCGGTCGGTGGCGGCGATGACGATGTCGGCCTTCTCCGCCTTGGCCGCCCGGAGGACCTCGAATTCGGTGGCGTCGCCCTCGATCTTGAAGCCGCTGAAGTCGGCCGAAAGCTCCTCGAAGGCCTGCTCCCGCGAGTCGACCACGACCACGCTGTGCCCGTCCCGGCTCAAGGTGCTGGCCAGATAGGAGCCCAGGCGGCCGCAGCCGACGACCAGGACGAACTTGCTCTGGTCCCTGGCCACGGTCTAGTTTCGTCCCTTCCGGTCCTGGCCGCCCGGGTCGCGGCGCCTGGTCACCCTCTCCAGGTGCTGATGGGCCGGCTTGTTGGACGGATCGAGCCTCAGGGCGGTTCGGTAGTGCTCGGCCGCCTCCTCGTGATCGCCCCTCATCTCGGCCAGGGGGCCCAGGAGGTTGAAGGATTCCGGACGCGAGGGGTCCAGGGCGATGGCCTGGCGGACGAATTCGGCCGCCTTCTCCAGGTTCTTCTGGCTGATGCTCTTGCGGGCCAGCTCTAGGTAGGCGGCGTAGTCGGGCGGCTTCTGCTCGTCGATCTTGTCCCGGTCGAGGACCTGGGAGGCCAGCTCCCGGATGTCCACCGGGCTGAACGGCTTCTGCAGGAAGTCCACCGCGCCCAGCTTCATCGCCTCCACGGCCAGGTCGATGGTCCCGTAGGCGGTGATGATGATGACCTGGATCTCCGGCCGCAGGGTCTTGATTCTCTTCAGAACCTTGATGCCGTCCAGGCCCGGCATCTTCAGGTCCAGCAGGACCAGGTCAAAGGGTTTCTCCTCGACCTTGTCGATGGCCTGCTCGCCGTTCACCGCCGTCTCGACCTCCAGGTCGAGGGCTTCCAGCGAATGGGACAGGGTCAGGCGAATGTTCCTCTCGTCATCGACCACCAGGACGCGTCTCCGGTCCATCGCCGCGTACTCCTTTCGAGAGACTAGCCCTCCGCCGGCAGGCTGAAGGTGAAGGTGCTCCCCTCCCCGGGCACTGATTCGACCCAGATCGTGCCGCCGTGGGCCTGGACTATCTCCTTGCAGATGGCCAGCCCGAGACCGCTTCCGGGAGCGTCCCCGGCCTCCCTGACCTGGACGAACTTGTCGAATATCTTGGACTGGTATTCGTAAGGGATGCCCTGGCCGTCGTCAATCACCGAAATGTGGACCTGGGGGCCGACGGCCTCGGCGGTGATGCGGATTAGGCCGCCGGGTCCGGTGTAGCGCAGGGCGTTGGAAATGAGGTTGACCAGGACCCAGACTATCTTGTTCGGATCGGCCTTGACTTCGGGCAGGCCCTCCTTGAGCTCCACCGCCAGCCCGACCGACCGCTGCTCTGCCTGGGCCTGCATGACCGCCATTGCCTTCTCGCCCAGGAGCGAGACGGGCACCCGGCTGAAATCCATCGCCACCTTGCCCGATTCGATCCGGGACAGGTCCAGCAGGTCGTTGACCAGGGCCTTGAGGCGCTGGACGTCCTCGTGGGCCGCGTCCAGGAGCTCCCGCTCCTTCTGGCTCAGCTTCGACGGCGCCGACTCCCGGAGCAGATCCACGCTCATGCCCAGGCTCATCAGGGGCGTCCTCAGCTCGTGGGAGGCGGTCATGACGAACTCGCTCCGGAGCTGGTCCAGCTCCCGGAGCCTGGTGATGTCGCGGAGGAGGACGACCACGGATTTGGAGGGGCCGGCCTCGCCGGTGACCGGGACCACCGAGAACTGGTAGTGCTCCGTCGACCGGCCCGAGGTCACCGAGATGACGTCCCGGCCGTCCTCCAGGGAGGAGGCCCGGCCCGACTCGAGCGTCTCCTTGGCCGCGGCAAAGATCTGTTCGTTGGCCACGGTCTCCAGGAAGTGCCGGCCCAGGGCCTGCTGGGGCGAGAGGCCGAATATCCGGGCGGCCATGGGGTTGATGCTGGTCACCTCGAACTTTTCATCGAGGACCACGATGCCGTCGTCAACGCTCTGGATGATCGCCTCGCTCTTCTGCCTCTCGGCCTGGGTCCGGCCGATATTGAACTCATTGTAATACCAGACTTTCTTGGCCATCAGGTTGAACTGCTCCGCCAGGAGACCCAGCTCGTCGGCCCCCTGGACCGGGACCTCGACCTGGTAGTCGCCCTCGGCCATGCGCAGGGCCGCCTGGCGCAGCTCGCGGACGGGCCTGGAGAGCAGGGTGGACAGGAGCAGGCTCCAGAGCAGCCCGGCGGCCACGCTGGCCAGCCCGATGACGGCCACGGACCAGACCGCCCGGCTGGCGACCTTCTGGGCCTGGCGGCTGGCCTGGAACATGGTCTTCTGGTTTAGCTCGCGCAGGTCGATGCAGGCTTCCAGGATGGCGTTGAAGAGAGGGTGGACCTTCTCGTGGTAATAGGCCTTGGCCTGGGCCGGATTGGCTCGGCTGACCGAGAGCAACTCGCCCGATCTGACCAGGTAGGAAGTGTACTTGACCTCGATGCCCTTGACGATCTCGTCTTCGCCCTTGATGGTGATGTTGTCCTTGGCCCGGCCCAAATGCTGGAGAAAGAGGCTTTCGTTGGTGTGAAAGGTTTGCGACCACTCCTCGCCGTAACCGAGGAGGAGCAGGAGGGCCGAGCTGTCCTGGCGCTCGATGGCGTCGATCATGTTCTCGGCCGCCAGGATGCTCTTGTAGTTCTCGCGCAGGATGGATTCGGAGGCGGCGCCCAGTTCCAGCAGGCTGACCACGGCCCAGGCGAAGACCAGAACCACCAGGGCCAGGGTCCCGCCGTAGCCCAGGAGGATCTTCTTTCTGAACGTCCAGATCATCTGATCGTCGGCCCGGCCGCGTCTCGCTTTGATACGAGTCCGGGCTCATTCTGTCACCCTGAGCCGCAACCGTCAATTCCGCCTGTCCATGGCCGGATCGGAGGCTCCGGCCACTCGAAAGAATTCCGGAGAGCTCCATTGGCTAGGGCGTCAAGGCGCGGTTGGAGTATACTGTTTCGGGCCCTGGGCCTCGTTCAAGTTACCCAGAGGAGTCAGCGCTATGACCAGGGAGCACGCCGGCCATTATTCCCAGAAGCACCCGGGGGACACTCTCGACCCCGGGCTGGCTCGGGCGGTTTCCGAGCGGGCCAGGGAGGGCCGTCTGGCCTGCGCGGCGGCCTTTGCCCTGGCCAAGGAACTGTCCCTGAGCCCGGCCGAGGTGGGCCGGACCCTGGACCTCCTGGAGTTGAAGATCAGCCGCTGCCAGTTGGGTCTGTTCGGCTACAATCCGGGTTATAACAAGCCCAAGCCCGCCCAGTCGGTCGAGCCCGAACTGGAAGAAGCCATCCGCCGGGAGCTTGTCAACGGCCGGCTGCCCTGCGCCGCGGCCTGGCAGCTGGCCGGCCAGAGAGGTCTGGCCAGGCTGGAAGTGACCTCGGCCTGCAACAAGCTGGGCCTTAAAATATCCCAGTGCCAACTGGGCGCTTTCTGAGCCCGGGCCGGACCTCAGGACTCGATGGCCAGTCTGACCTGGCCCCGGAAGGGGACGTTGAGGTAGAGGGTTGAGTCCTGCTGCCAGTACTTGGCGGGCGGCAGTTCCCGCCAGCGGCCCTGCCCGCCGTCGTAGCGGACGCCCATGATTTCCGGCAGGTGCTTGACCGTGAAGGAGACCTCGATCTCGGGCCACTCGGGTCTCCAGCCGTCCAGCCTGGCCTCCATGAAGAACGAGCCGTCCTCCTCGCGCCAGGTGAAGCTGGCTCGATGCTGGAAGTGGAGCCAGAGGGCCAGCTGGCTGCTGAAGGGCCACCAGATCCTGTCCGGGTAGCGCCTCTTGAGGTAGGCCAGCAGATCCCGGGTGGCGGCGTAGTTGGTCCCGCCGCCGGCCCGGGGCCGGAACATCTCCCACCAGTGGTCGAAGAGGTTGACCAGGCCGCCCCTCTCGGCTATCCGGTCCAGCTCCCGATAGCCTAGGCGGCCCTGGTAGTACGATTGGAGCCTCACCCCGCTGGGTATGTTCAGTATCTCCCGGCCGTCCGACAGCCTGACCCACTTCTCCCGGTAGTGCCGCTTCTCCCGGCCGAAGAAGGCGATGAATCCCGTGTCCAGGACCGCCCTCAGGGCGGCGTCGGTGTAATTCTGCCCCGGGAACCTCATCACCAGCACCTGGCCGTCGCCAATACCCAGGGCCCGGTAGGCCCCCCGGGCCAGTTCGAACCGGGAGCGGCAGAAGTTGTAATCAACCGCTCGCGGATTCTGGGGGGCGTCGAACTCGTGATGGTCAATGTCGGGATCATCGGGCGGGGCGTGGGAGTAGCCGTGATTGCCCAGCTCCATCCAGCCGTCGAATTCCGGCCCGCCGGCGATGGCCTGCCAGAGCCTGGAGCAACACAGCTCCGGATAGAGGCGGTTCTTGCGCGAGTAATGGACGCGGCGATCGGCCTCGTCCGGGATGTAGCGGCTGGCCGGAATCGACTGCATGGTCATCTTCAGTTCCGGGAACTCGCGGTGCAGCAGAAACAGCTTCCGGTCGGGGTGGCCCAGGTCGGCCAGGGTCGTTCTCGCGTCAATGTCGTCGGGGGTGTAGAACACGGCCAGGATCCGCTGGCTGTGATGCTCGGTGTCGTGGGGAAAGCGGGGCAGTATGACCCGTTCATTCCGGTTGGCCCAGGCGGTCAGGACCAGGGTCAGGCCGATCAGCCCGATCGCCAGACCGGTAATTTTCTGGCCGGTTTTGGCCACGCCTGCCCTTCCTCAGAAGAAGCCGAAGCAACCTCCGGCCGGATGAGTCCAGCCAAGCCGGGATGAAAAAGCCGGCGTCCGAATCGCCGGCTCAGGACCACAACCAGGGCTTCTCAAGGCCTAGCCGGTCTTCAGACGCTTCTCAACGGGGCGCCTCTCGGGCACCACCTGCTGGGGAATCTTGCCCTGGCTCCATTCCTGGGAGCCGTAGAGCCCGCAATAACAGGAGCCGTATTCGGCCACGTCCGGTTCGCGGTAAAGGCAGGGACAGATGATGTCCTTGTCCCAGTCGAGGTCCTCGGCGGCCAGGCGGCAGGGACAGGACATGTAGCCGTATCGCTCTTTGTTGAGCAGCAGTCCTTCCAGAATCTGCAACGTCATCTTCCGGTCGGGATTGAAAAAGTAGCCCTTGGGCTCCTGGACCTTCTTCAGAAACTCATAGAGTTCTTCCGCGGTCATAGACCCAATGCCTCCTTGAGCTCCTCTTTCTTGAAGCCGACGATGATCTTATCACCGATGATTATGGTCGGGAAGGACAGATCCTTGTTGTAGCGCTTGACCTCCTCGATGAGCTCCTCCCTCTCCTTGCCAAAGGTCTTGTCCACGTCCACGTACTCGAACTCAACGTTGTTTTCCTTCAAGAACTCCTTGCAGTTGCGGCAGTGCATGCAGGTCGAAAGGGTGTAGAGTTTGGGCTTGGGGGGCATGATTAACTCCTTCTCTGCCCGGACGGGCCGGGACTGGCTTGGGAAAACCGGCGGCTCCAGCCCGCAGGGCCGCTGCGCCTGGTGACTGCTCAATCTTAGGGCATAAATCGGGCCCTGGCAAGCCGGGCCCGGGCCGGACCGCTCCCGGAGGCAAAGCCCGGCTCGAGCCGGCCGGCCATTGGCTTCAAGGGACCCAGCGGTTATAATCGACCCCCGGACATCTCGAAGCGATCGAGGCGGCGGCCGGCCCGATGGCGGGGACCGGCGGCGGCTTCAGGACAGAAAGCTCATGCAGAACCATACCTCCAAGAAATCAGCTCTGATCGTGGCCACGCTGAGCGCGTTCGTCACGCCTTTCGTGATTTCCTCGGTCAACGTCGCCCTGCCCTCCATCGAGCGGGATCTGCGGGTCAACGCCGTGACCCTGACCTGGGTGGCGACGAGCTACCTCCTGGCCGCGGCCGTTTCCCTGGTTCCCTTCGGCAAGCTGGCCGACATTTACGGACGCAAGAAGATATTTGCCTGGGGCATGTTCGTCCTGACCCTGGCCTCCCTGCTGGCGGCCGCCTCCACCTCGGTCTCGATGCTCATCGCCCTCCGGGTGGTCCAGGGCGTGGGCGCGGCCATGATCTTCGCCACGGGCATGGCCATCCTGACCTCGGTCTTTCCGCCGGGGGAGCGGGGCCGGGCCCTGGGCATCAACGTGGCCGCCGTCTACATCGGTCTGTCCCTGGGGCCGTTCGTGGGCGGCTTCCTGACCCAGCACCTGACCTGGCGAAGCGTCTTCGCCTTCATCGTGCCCATCGGCCTGGCCTCCATTTACCTGATCGTCACCAAGCTGAAGGGCGAGTGGGCCGAGGCCAGGGGCGAGCGGTTCGACGTTCTCGGCTCGGTGATCTACAGCCTCTCCCTGATCGCGGTGATGTACGGCATCTCGGCCATTCCGGCCCCCAGGAGCCTGTGGCTGATTCCGGCCGGGTTCCTGGGGCTGGCGGCCTTTGTGCGCTGGGAGCTGAAGACGGCCCACCCCGTCTTCGAGCTGAGCCTCTTCCGGAGCAACCGGGGCTTCGCCTTCTCCAACCTGGCCGCCCTGATCAACTACAGCGCCACTTTTGCCGTGAGCTTCCTGCTGAGCCTCTACCTGCAGTACATCAAGGGGCTCAGCCCCCAGGGCGCGGGCCTGGTGCTGGTTCTCCAACCCCTGGTCCAGGCCGTTTTCTCGCCCCTGGCCGGCCGCCTTTCCGACAGGATCGAGCCCCGCACGGTCGCTTCGGCGGGCATGGTCTTCACCGCCGCGGGGCTGTTCCTCCTGGTTTTCCTGACCGAGACCACCGGTCTTAAGTTCATACTGGCGGTTCTGGCCGTCTTGGGCTTCGGCTTCGCCCTCTTCTCCTCGCCCAACATGAACGCCATCATGGGCTCGGTGGAGAAGAGGTTCTACGGTCTGGCCTCGGGCTCGGTGGGCACGATGCGCCTTCTGGGCCAGATGTTGAGCATGGGCATCGCCACGCTCATCTTCTCGGTCTTCATCGGCCGGGTCCAGATCACCGCCACCTCCCAGCCGGCTCTTCTGACCAGTCTCAAGGTGGCTTTTTCCGTGTTCGGCGCTCTCTGCTGCGGGGGCATATTCGCCTCCCTGGCCCGGGGCCGGATGGGGGCCGGCGCAGAGTTCCCGGCCCAGGTCAAGGACTGAGACTCAGGGGCGGCCGGGGGCCGGATGAGCCCGCGCCGTTTCAGAGCCCAGGGAAAGGAGCCTGAAAATGTCAGCCAATCCATTGCTCTTCAGCGGCTTCCGGATCAAGGGCCTCTCGCTCAAGAACAGGGTGACCATGGCCCCCCTGTACCTGAGCTACGCCAACCCGGACGGTTCGGTCAGCCAGCTCATCCTGGACCACTACCGGGAGATGGCCGCCTCCGGGGCGGCCATGATCGTGGTCGAGAACACGGCCGTGGATCAGTCCGGCCTGGGCTCGCCGTTCATGCTCCGGGCCGACCACGACCGCTTCATCCCCGGCCTGGCCAGCCTGGCCGAGGCGATCAAGTCCCAGGGCGCCCGGGCCTTCCTCCAGATCAACCACACCGGCCGCTACGCCTACCTGCCCGAGCGCCTGGCCCCCTCGCCCTTTCCCACCGGCCGGGTCATTCCCCGGGCCATGACCTCGGAGCAGATCGAGCGGACCATCGAGGCCTTCGCCGCCGCAGCCGGCCGGGTCAAGCGGGCCGGCTTTGACGGCCTGGAGATCCACGGCGGGACCGGCTACCTCCTGGTCCAGTTCCTCTCCCCCCGGACCAACCAGCGGACCGACGAGTACGGCGGGCCTTTGGCCAACCGGATGCGCTTTCCCCTGCGGGTGGTGGAGGCGGTCCTGGCCGAGGCCGGTCCCGACTGGCCGGTCGGCTACCGCTTCCTGGCCGACGAGGAGCTGCCCGAGGGGCTCCACACCGCCGAGACCTCGCTCTACGCCCGGGAGCTGGCCCGGCGGGGCGTGGCCTATCTCTCGGTCATGTCCGGAACCTACGATTCCTTCTACCTGCCCGAGCAGCTCAGGAAGGAAAAGGAGGAGGCCTACATGGCCTCCTGGGCGGGGAAGATCAAGGAGGCCGTCCCGGCCACGCCGGTCATCACCGCCGGCCGGATTCAGTCGCCGGAGACGGCCGAGCGAATCCTGGCCCAGGGTCAGGCCGACCTGATCGGTCTGGCTCGGGTCCTCCTGGCCGACCCGCTCTGGCCCAAGAAGGCCGGCGGCGAGTTGACCGAGCCAATCGTCAGATGCGAGCCGAACTGTTCTTTGTGCGCCAAGAGAATAACCAAGGGCAAGCCGGCTCTCTGCTCCCAGTGGCCCCAGGCCCGCCGCCAGGCCTTCCTGGCCCAGCTGGGCGAGGAGGCCGAGGAGGCCTGAGCCGGCTCAGCCGGACTGTTCGCTCGCCCCTGACTCGGCCAGGCGCCGGGCCAGGTGGCGGACTCTGACCTCCAAGTTGAGCAGGTAGGCCGCCTCGGTCTGCTTGGGCTCGGGCCGGGGATCATACTCCTGGGCCCTGATCAGGGCCATGACCCGCTCCACGTCGCCGTCGTTGGCCAGAAGCAGCCCGTCCACCCAGGCCTTGTACTCCTGGGCCGCCTCCAGGGAGGCCCTCAGGTAGCGGCCGGCCTCCTGGCCCAGGTAGACGCTCCGGTGGCCGGGACAGAAGACCTCCACCTCCAGCCCGGCCAGGCGCCGCAGGGAGTCCAGATAGACCTGGTAGTCCACCAGGAACTCGGTGACGATGCCGCCCACGGCGTCGGGGCAGCCGGCGGCCTCGGTGGCGATGAGGATCTTCCTCTCCGGGATGTAGTAGCTCAGGAGGTCCCAGGTGTGGCCGGGCGTGGCCAGGACCTGGACGCTCAGCCCCCCGCCCAGGGCCACCCGGTCGCCGTCCTTTAAAACCAGGTCCAGGTCAAAGGGCTGGAAGGCCTCGCCCCGGGCCAGGTCCGGGTTCCAGCGGCCGGCCGTCCGGGCCGCGTCGGCGTTGAGCTCGGTAATGAGTTTCAGGGCGTTGGGCCGGGTCAGGATCTGGCCGGCCCTGGCCGAGGCGGCGATCCTGAGACCGGGAAAGGCGCGCTGGAGATAGGCCGCTGAGCCACAGTGGTCGAAGTGGGCGTGGGTCAGGAAGAGAAGCTCGGGCCGGCCCTGGCCCAGGAACCGGCGGGCGTCCCTCTCGTAGGCCGGACCTAAGCAGCTGAAGCCGGACTCGAAGAGGACCGGCCTGGGCCCGTCCAGGAGGTAGCTGGGGATCATGGCGTTGCCCAGGACAAAGAAGCCGTCGCTGGCCTGGCCGGTGCCGGTGAAGATCAAGGCGTCCTCCGGAAGTTAGGGGTGATCTCTCGAAGCAAACGACCCGGGGGGAACCGGCGGATCAGGCTCCCCCCGGGGCTTAAGCCGGCGGCCTACATGTTTCTCCGGTACTGGCCGCCGACCTCGTAGAGGGCGTGGGTGATCTGGCCCAAGCTGCAGGACCTGACCGTGTCCATCAGCTCGGCGAAGACGTTGCCGCCGCTCAGGGCCGTCTCCCTGAGCTTTTCCAGGGACGGTCCCGAGCGCTTGGCCTGCTTGTTCTGGAAGTCCCTGAGCCGCTTGAGCTGGGAGGCCTTCTCGTCCTCGGTGGAGCGGGTCAGGGCGCAGCCGCCGCCCGAGTCGAAGGAGACCTCGCCGGCGTCGGGGTGAACAAAGGTGTTGACCCCGATGATGGGCAGCTCGCCGGTGTGCTTGAACCGCTCGTAGAGGAGCGACTCGTCCTGGATCTTGTTGCGCTGGTATCCCCGCTCCATGGCCCCCAGCACGCCGCCCCGCTGGCTGAGGCGCTTGAACTCGCTCAGGATGGCCTCCTCGACCAGCTCGGTCAGCTCGTTGACGATGAAGGCGCCCTGGAGGGAGTTCTCGTTCTTGGCCAGGCCCCACTCCTTGTTGATGATGAGCTGGATGGCCAGGGCCCGGCGGACCGAGTCCTCGGTGGGCGTGGTCACGGCCTCGTCGTAGGAGTTGGTGTGCAGGGACTGGGCGTTGTCGTAGATGGCGCAGAGGGCCTGGAGGGTGGTCCGGATGTCGTTGAAGTCGACCTCCTGGACGTGGAGCGAGCGGCCCGAGGTCTGGATGTGGTACTTGAGCATCTGGGAGCGGAGGCTGGCCCCGTACTTGCGCTTCAAGGCCACGGCCCAGATGCGCCGGGCCACCCGGCCGATGACCGTGTACTCCGGATCCATGCCGTTGGAGAAGAAGAAGGAGAAGTTGGGCGCGAACTTGTCGATGGGGATGCCCCGGGCCAGGTAGTACTCCAGGTAGGTGAAGCCGTTGGCCAGGGTGAAGGCCGTCTGGGTGATGGGGTTGGCCCCGGCTTCGGCGATGTGGTAGCCGGAGATGGAGACCGAGTAAAAGTTGCGGACCTTCTTGGCCACGAAGAACTCCTGGATGTCGCCCATCATCTTCAGAGCGAAGTCGATGGCGAAGACGCAGGTGTTCTGGCCCTGGTCCTCCTTGAGGATGTCGGCCTGAACCGTGCCCCGGACGTTCTGCAGGGCAAAGGTCTTGAGGCGCGCCAGCTCCTCCTTGTCCGGCTTGCGGCCGTGATCGGCCTTGAACTTGTCGGCCTGCTGGTCGATGGCCGTGTTGAAGAAAAAGGCCAGCATTATCGGCGCCGGGGCGTTGATGGTCATCGAGACCGAGGTGTTGGGCGAGCAGAGATCGAACCCGGAGTAGAGGACCTTCATGTCCTCCAGGGTGCAGATACTCACCCCTGAGTTGCCGATCTTGCCGTAGATGTCAGGCCGATCGTCCGGGTCCTCGCCGTAGAGGGTGACCGAGTCAAAGGCCGTGCTCAGCCTCTTGGCCGGCATGTCCTTGGACAGGTAGTGGAAGCGCCGGTTGGTCCTGAAGGCGTCGCCCTCGCCGGCGAACATGCGGGTCGGGTCCTCGGCCAGGCGCTTGAAGGGGAAGGAGCCGGCGGTGAAGGGGAAGCGGCCGGGCAGGTTCTCCAGGAGCAGGAACTTGAGCAGCTCGCCCGGCTCCCCGAAGTCGGGCAGGGCCACCTTGGGGATGCGCTGGCCGGCCAGGGACTCGCTGGTCAGGGGCACGGTGATCTTCTTGTCGCGGACCTTGTAGCTGAACTCCTGCCCGGAGTAGGACTCCTTGAGAGCCGGCCACTCCTCCAGGAGCTTGAGGCAGTCGGGCTCGATGCCGGTCCTGACCTCCGAGGCCAGCCGGCCCAGCTCGGCCCTCAGCTCCTCCTTGAGCTTCTCCTCCAGGCTCTGGTCGGCCTCCACCACGGCCTGGCTCTCCTCCAGGGCCCAGGCCCGGCGGGCCAGCCCGGCCTGGTCCCGGGCCCAGCGCTTGTAGCCGCGGACCGTGTCGGCCACCTGGGCCAGGTAGTCGCTCCGTTCGGCCGGAACGATGACCGTCTTGGAGGAGGAGTACTTCTTCTCCGGCCGGGGGAAGCGGGAGGTGAACTCGCGGCCGGTCCGCTCCTTGATCTGGTCCAAGATGGCCAGGTAGAGGGCCAGCACGCCGTCGTCGTTGAACTTGGCGGCGATGGTCCCGAAGACCGGCATGGCCTCGGCCTTCCGGTTAAAGGCCTTGCGGTTGCGCTGGACCTGCTTGCAGACGTCCCGCCAGGCGTCCTCGGCCCCCTTCTGGTCGTACTTGTTGATGGCCACCAGATGGGCGAAATCGAGCATGTCTATCTTTTCGAGCTGGCCGGCCGAGCCGTACTCGGCGGTCATGACGTAGACCGAGACGTCGACCAGGTTGACGATCTCGGCGTCGCCCTGGCCGATGCCGGCCGTCTCGACGAAGATGACGTCAAAGCCGGCCGCCTGGCAGACCAGGATGGACTCGGCGATGGACTCGGCGATCTCGCTCCGGGAGGCCCGGGTGGCCAGGCTGCGCATGTAGACCCGGGGCGAGGAGATGGCGTTCATGCGGATGCGGTCGCCCAGGAGGGCCCCGCCGGTCTTGCGCCGGGAGGGATCCACCGACAGGATGGCCATGGTCGTCTCGTCGCTGTCGAGGAGGAACTTGCGGACCAGCTCGTCGGTCAGCGAGGACTTGCCCGAGCCGCCGGTGCCGGTCACACCGATAACCGGGGCCCGGCGCTTGGCCAGGTGCTTCTTCAGGGCGGCCAGGCCCTTGGCCAGGTCGGGGTCGGCTTCGGCCTTGGCCCGTTCGACCCAGGAGATGGCCTGGGCCAGGCCGAGCTTGTCCTCGGGCTTGAGCTTGGCCAGCCGGGCCGGCCTGAAGCCGTCGCGCCGGTCCTTGTCGCAGGTCTCGACCATGAGGTTGATCATGCCCTGCAGGCCCAGGCGCCGGCCGTCCTCGGGCGAGAAGATCTTGGACACGCCGTAGGCTTCCAGCTCCTCGATCTCCTCGGCGATGATCACCCCGCCGCCGCCGCCGTAGACGCGGATGTGCCCGGCCCCCTGCTCCTTGAGGAGATCGATCATGTACTTGAAGAACTCCAGGTGGCCGCCCTGGTAGCAGCTCACGGCGATGGCGTCGGCGTCCTCCTGGACGGCCGCCTCGACGATCTCGGCCACGGAGCGGTTGTGGCCCAGGTGGATCACCTCGGCCCCGGTGGCCTGGAGGATGCGGCGCATGATGTTGATGGCCGCGTCGTGGCCGTCGAACAGGGAGGCGGCGGTGACAAAGCGCACCGGGCGCAGGGGTTGATAAGCTTTGGGCTCGGGGTGCATTCTCGATCCTCCTTGCCAGGCCCCGCCTCAGGGCTTCTGGTTGGAAAGCTCGCTCAGGAGCAGCTGGGTCTGAAGTCTGGTGAACTCCTCCAGGCTGTAGCGCCGGGCCAGATACCAGCGCCGGAAGGTCCACATGTGGCCCAGGACGGCGATGTTGTGGGCCATCAGGCTGACGGCCTCCTCGGCCACCTTGAGGCTGCCGTCGGCCGCGCCCCGAGCCAGGATGTCCTCGAACAGCCCGGTCAGCCGGACCTCGTTGTCCAGGACAAAGGCCCTGGCCTCGGGGGTGAGGGACTTGGCCTCCTGGTAGATGAGCAGGATGTCGTCCGAGAGGTCGTCGCACACGGCGAAGTAGGCGGCCACGGCCTGCTCCAGGGCCTGGCGGCCGGTCTTGGCCCGGGACATGGTCGCCTTGAGCCGGCTCTCCACTGCGGCGTGGATGTGGTCGCAGACCAGGTAGAGGATGTCCTCCTTGGAGCGGACGTACTCGTAGAGGCTGCCGACGCTTAAGCTCGCCTCGGCGGCGATCTGGCGGGTGGTGGTCTTGTGAAAGCCCTGGGCCGTGAACAGCCCGACGGCCGCCTCGATTATCTGGAGGCGCCTGGCCTCGACCAGCTGGCGGTCCTTGACCAGGCTGGGGACGTCTTTCTGGAGCCAGGACTGAACCCCAGGCTCTCCAGACGAGGACATCGGACCTCCGCGACCAGTTTCCTGTCGAGCGAGTGACCCGGCCAAAGATTGCCGACTGAGCGTTCGCTCAGCAGAGCCAATATGACACTTCGGGGCGGGGATGTCAAGGGCGTCGCGTCGTTGACCCGGCGGGGTCGCAAGTAACTAGCGGACCGAAGATTCGGCCACGCGGCTGTTACGAACCAGGATGGCCCGGGAAAGACCGATTCTAAACAGCCGCCATATTAATCTTACCCGTCGCTGCGCGATGGCGTCAGGGACGCGGCCCTGACGCCACCGTAAAACCTTCTCCAGGCCGTGGAGAACGAAGTTCAACTCTTCTTGTAAATACCCCTAATGTTGTTCCAACCAGTCAATCAATTCCTCGATGCTTGCGGTCTTAACATTTCGCAGTGGCACCTTTCCGCCCCTACAAGACTTTGGGTGAAATCTCATTATTGTGCCGCCAGGGCCGCGTCCCTGGCGGCAGGCCGAAGGCCAGGACCGGGCCGCTCAACCCTGGGTAATTGACTAGATCGCCGCCGCACCCTTTCGGGTTCAGGCCGGCCCCGGGGTCCTGGCCGGTCCGGCCTTCTTGATCCGGGTCGTCTCGGGCACGAAGAAGATCAGCCCCACGGTCAGCAGCGGGAAGATGGCCACCACCGACATGGCCGGCCGGATGGAAAAGACGTCGGCCAGCCAGCCGGTGATCGGGCTCAGCATCCCGCCCACGCCGAAGGCCAGGCCCATCATCAGGCTGGAGACCAGTGACCTGGCTCGGGGGGCCAGCTCCTGGGCCAGGGCCACGGCCAGGGGCATGGTCGCCAGGATCATGAAGCCGGCCAGGGCGGCGGAGATGTGGATCCAACCCTTTGGGGCGTAGAGAGCCAGGTAGATGCAGGGCGTGGCCAGAGCGTAGGTGACGAAGAAGATGGGCCGGTAGCCGATGCGGTCGGCCAGGAAGCCGCCCAGCAGGCCGCTCACCGCGGCGGCGGAGACGTAGGCCGAGATCATGCCGCCGATCGAGACGAGGGAGAGACCCTCCCGGGCGTAGAGGATGGGCAGGAAGGTCATGAACGACTGGCTGACAAAGGTCCGGACCAGGATCAGGGTCCAGATCAGAGTCAGCGGCCGCCAGTTCGGCCCCAGGGTGTCCCTGATGGAGCCCAGGAAGCCCAGGTTCCTCAGCCCCTCGCCCTCGGGCTTGGGGATGAGGATGAAGAGGAGGATCATGGCCGGCAGGCCGAAGAGGGTGGTCAGGGGCAGGCTGGACAGGCCCCAGGCCGCGGCCACCACGGTCACGGCCAGGGGCCCCAGCCCGAAGGCCATGGTGCCGCCCAGCCAGAAGAGGCCCATGCACAGGCCGACGCGATTTCCGGCGTAGCGGCTGATCATGCCGGCCGCGGTGGGGTGGAACATCGAGGCGCCGATGGAGCCCAGGGCCAGGCAGCCGGCCAGGCTCCAGAAGTCCGGGGCCAGGCCGATGAGCGGCACGAAGAGCATGGTCAGCAGCGGCCCGCCCAGGATGTAGAGCCTGGTCCGCTGCCGGTCGGCCAGGTAGCCCACCCAGGGCTGGGTGACGAAGGAGAGCAGTCGGCTGATGGCCATCAGGAGCCCGACCTGGGCCAGGCTCAGGGAGAGCTTGTCCACCAGGGCCGGCAGGACCGGGTTGACAAAGGCGGGGTAGAAGTCGCCGATGAAGTGAACCATGAACAGGCCGAAGATGACCTTGTGATCGAAGGTGGCCGTTCTCATCACAGGTAGCCCAGATCCTTGAGTCTCTGCTTGACCGCCTCGCGGGGGACCAGCTTGGGGCCGGCGCTTGACGGCCGGCGGTCGAGGAGACCGGCCAGCTCCCGGGCCAGGCGGTCAGCGGTCCGGGGCGCTTCCCCGGACAGATCCCGGCCCTCGGCCGGATCGGACTGGAGGTCGAAGAGCAATGCCGGCTCCTGGTGGGAGACGATGTACTTGTTGGGCCAGTCGATCACGGCCAGCTTGCTCTGGCCGTAGCCGTTGGCCCCGGCTAATTGGACCGGCCGCCCCTCGGCGGAGCGCAGGTCGCGGCCCTCACTCCCGGCCGGGCGGTCCAGGCCCAGCCGGGCGGCCAGGGTGGGCCAGACGTCGGTCAGCTGGGCCGGGAAGTCCCTGATCCCACCCGCGAAGCCGGGCCCGGACAGGACCAGGGGCACCCGGAGCAGTTCCTCGAAGAGAGTGTGGCCGTGGCCCAGGCCGAAGGACTGGCGGGGATCGCTGTAGATCCTGGCCTCCAGTTCCTGGTGGTCCCAGAACTCCTCGCCGTGGTCGGCCAGGACCACCAGAAGGGCCCCCCGGGCCCCGGCCCACTCGGCCAGCCTGGCCAGCTGGTCGTCCAGATAGCGCAGGGCGCCGTCGTAGAGGCTCAGCTTGCGCGTCCTGAACTCCTCGAATCGGCTCCTCTCCTCCTCATCGGCCGGCGGGCGGGGAAAGTCCCAGCGGCCGTGGTCCCTGTCCGGCGGCCTGACTCCCTGGGGCACGAACAGGTTGCGGTAGCGGGCCGGCGGCCAGATGGGGAAGTGGGCGTCCATGTAATGGAGGTAGACCAGCCGGGGCTTGTCCGAGGCCGGGGCCTGCTGGAGGCGCGCCAGGGCCAAGTCGGTCATGGCCCGGGCGTCTTCCCTGGTCTCGATCACCTCCACCGGCTGGCGGCCGGCGAAGAACTGGCGGCCGACGTAGACGTTGGCCGAGACGGCCAGGGCCTCGTAGCCGGCCCGAACGAGCCGGTCGCTCAGGAAATCAATCTCCGGCCCGGCCAGACTGATCTGATCGACCTGAGCCTCCAGGTTGCGGTCGGAGAGGGAGCTGAGGCCGGCGCCGTGGGCCCAGGGCTGGAGGCCGCTGAAGAGGCCGGTCACCGCGGGCAGGGTCCAGGGGGCGTTGGTCCGGGCCTGACTGAAGGCCAGGCCCTCCCGGGCCAGGCGGTCCAGAGCCGGCGTGGTCGGCCGGCGATAGCCCAGGTGGGAGAGGTGGTCGGCCCGGGCGCAGTCCCAGACGACGATGACCACGTCCGGCCGGGCGGGCTCCCCGGCTCGGGCCGCCGGGGCGAAGAGGCAGATCAGGGCCAGGAGGAGGGCCAGGGCCGTCAGCAGCCGCCCGGTCGATCCGCCCCGGCAGTGGGTTCTGGGGGTTCTAGGGCTGGCCTCGGGGGAGCAGTCTTCGTCCGAGACGGGCTCCCCGGTACAGTCCCCGGCCGCTTCTTCTCTGGTCTGAGTCTCCAAACCGCGCCTCGTCTTGGCCCGGCCGCAGGGAGTCGGCCCGGACCAAGGTTTCTATTCTGCCACTCCCGGGCCGGCCGCGCCAGTCCTAATTCCCCTGCCCGGCCCTCACCCGGCGGCCAGGACTTTTTGGAGGTACCTCCCGGTGTGGCTGGCCTCGACCCGGACCAGCTCCTCGGGCGAGCCGGCCGCGACCACGTGGCCGCCCTGGTCCCCGCCCTCGGGCCCCAGGTCGATGACGTGGTCGGCCGTCTTGATGACCTCCAGGTTGTGCTCGATGACGATGACCGTGTTGCCCTTGGCCACTAACTGATTTAGGACGCTCAGCAGCTTCCTGATGTCGTCGAAGTGCAGCCCGGTGGTCGGCTCGTCCAGGATGTAGAGGGTCTGGCCGGTGTCGCGGCGGGAGAGCTCCTTGGAGAGCTTGATCCGCTGGGCCTCGCCGCCGGAGAGGGTCGTGGCCGGCTGGCCCAGCTTGATGTAGTCCAGCCCGACCTGCTTGAGCAGGCTCAGCTTCTCCCGGATGACCGGCACGGGCTCGAAGAACCGGAGGGCCTCGGCCACGGTCATCTCCAGGACCTCGGCGATGTTGCGACCCTTGTAGGCGATCTCCAGGGTCTCGCGGTTGTAGCGCTTGCCGCCGCACAGCTCGCACTTGACGTAGACGTCGGGCAGGAAGTGCATCTCGATCTTGATGATGCCGTCGCCCTGGCAGGCCTGGCAGCGGCCGCCGGGCACGTTGAAGCTGAAGCGTCCGGGGCTGTAGCCCCTGATCTTGGACTCGGGCAGGGCGGCGAAGAGCTGGCGGATGGGCGTGAACAGGCCGGTGTAGGTGGCCGGGTTGGACCTGGGCGTCCGGCCTATGGGCGACTGGTCGATGTCGATGACCTTGTCCAGGAGTTGGAGGCCCTCAATGCTCTCGTAGGGCCCCGGCCGGGTCCTGGCCCGGTGGAGGCGGCGGCTGAGGGCCCGGAAGAGGGTGTCGATGACCAGGGAGGACTTGCCCGAGCCGCTCACCCCGGTGACGCAGGTCAGGACCCCTAAGGGGAAGCCGACCTCGATGTCCTTGAGGTTGTTGAGCCGGGCGCCCTTGATCCTCAGCCAGCCCTTGGGCTTCCTCCTCTTCCTGGGCAGGGGGATGGTCTCGCGGCCGGAGAGGTAGAGCCCGGTCAGGGTCTCGCCCTTGAGCAGTTCCTCCGGCGGTCCGGCAAAGACCACCCGGCCGCCCTCCTCGCCGGCGCCGGGCCCCATGTCGACCACGAAGTCGGCCCTGAGGATGGTCTCGGCGTCGTGCTCGACGACGATGACCGTGTTGCCCACGTCGCGCAGGTTGGTCAAGGTGCCCAGGAGGCGGCGGTTGTCGCGCTGGTGGAGGCCGATGGTCGGCTCGTCCAGGATGTAGAGGACCCCGACCAGGGCCGAGCCGATCTGGGTGGCCAGGCGGATGCGCTGGCCCTCGCCGCCGGAGAGGCTGCCCGAGGTCCGGTCCAGGGTCAGGTAGTCCAGGCCGACGTTGACCAGGAAGCCCAGCCGCTCCTCGACCTCCTTGAGCACCCGCCGGGCGATGGTCGCCTGCTGCCGGTTGAGCTTGAGGCCGCGGAAGTGCTCCAGGGCCTCGGCCACGCTCAGGGAGGTGACCTGGTGGATGTTAAGCCCGCCCAGGCGGACTGAGCGGGCCTCGGGCCTGAGGCGGGCCCCGCCGCAGTCGGGGCAGGGCCGGCTGGCCTGATAGCGCTCCAGGTCCTGGCGCAGGTAGGCGGCCTGGCTGTCGGCCAGGCGCCGCTGGAGCATAGGGATGACTCCCTCGAAGGGCTGCTCGAAGAAGCGCTTGCGCTCGCCCTGCTGGAAGTAGAACTTGACCGGCTCGTCTGTGCCCTGAAGGATCTGGCGGCGGGCCTCGGCCGGCAGCTCGCGCCAGGGGGCGTCCAGGTCGATGTTCAGGTGCTCGGCCAGGGAGTCCAGGTTCTGGAGGAACTGGACCGAGTTGCGCTCGTGCCAGGGGTGGATGGCCCCCTCCCGCAGGGAGAGCCTCTCGTCGGGCACGATCAGCTCCGGGTCAAAGGAGCGGCTGATGCCCAGGCCGGTGCAGGTCGGGCAGGCCCCCTGGGGCGAGTTGAAGGAGAAGGTCTGGGGGTTGAGCTCGGGGTAGGACAGGCCGCAGCTCAGGCAGGCCCGCTTGGAGGAGAAGAAAAGCTCCTGGCCGGCATCGACCAGCTCGACCTTGACCAGGCCGTCGGCCAGTTGGAGGGCCAGCTCGACCGCCTCGGCCAGGCGAGGCCTGACCCCCTCCTTGAGCACGATCCGGTCGACCACGACCTCGATGTCGTGCTTCTTGTACTTGTCTAGGGCCGGCGGCTGATCCAGGTCGTACATCTGGCCGTCGATCTTGACCCTGAGGAAGCCCTCCCTGAGGAGCCGCTCGAAGAGGCGGGCGTACTCGCCCTTGCGGCCGACGACCACCGGGCCCAGGACCTGGAGGCGGCTGCCGGACTCGAGGCCCATGATCTGGTCGGTGATCTCGGTGGACGACTGGGCCTTGATCTCCCGGCCGCACTGGTAGCAGAAGGGCGTGCCCACCCGGGCGTAGAGGAGGCGGAGGTGGTCGTAGATCTCGGTAACGGTGCCGACCGTGGAGCGGGGGTTGCGCGAGGCGGTCTTCTGCTCGATGGAGATGGCCGGCGAGAGCCCCTCGATGGAGTCCACGTCGGGCTTGTCCATCTGCTCCAGGAACTGGCGGGCGTAGGCCGAGAGGGACTCGACGTAGCGGCGCTGGCCCTCGGCGTAGATGGTGTCGAAGGCCAGGGAGGACTTGCCCGAGCCGCTCACCCCGGTGATGACGATCAGCTGGTCCCGGGGCAGGGTCAGGTCGACCTCGCGCAGGTTGTGCTCCCGGGCGCCGCGGATGATGATGTTCTCCAGAGCCATCTATTTACTCCGGGGCCGGCCGGGGCCGGCTCCCCGTGGAATCCATAGGCAAACCGGGCCGGATCACTCCCAGACCCCCAGATCCTCCTCGGGCCGGGCCAGCTTGACGGCCATCTTCAGGGCGGCGGCCAGGCTGGTCTCGTCGGCCAGCCCCCGCCCGGCCAGGCCGAAGGCGGTCCCGTGGCCCACCGAGGTCCGGACGATGGGCAGCCCCAGGGTGACGTTGACCGCCTGGCGGAAGTGGAGAAGCTTGAGGGGGATGAGCCCCTGGTCGTGGTAGAGGGCCACGACCAGGTCGAACTCGCCTTCCACGGCCCGGTGGAAGAGCGAATCGGCCGGCTCCGGCCCCTGGACCTCCAGGCCCCGGTCTTGGGCCGCGGCCACGGCCGGGGCGACTATGTCATGGTCCTCCGGGCCGAAGAGGCCGCCTTCGGAGGCGTGGGGGTTGAGGCCGCAGACGGCCAGGCGGGGCCGGGCGCAGCCCAGGCGGCGCATGAACTGGTCGCCCAGCCGGATGACCCGGAGGATCTTGGCCGGACTGAGCGCACCCGCCACTTCGGTCAGGCGCAGGTGGGTCGTGGCCAGGGCGACCCTGAGCCTGGGGCCGGCCAGAAGCATGACCGGCTCCTCTTCCGCCCCGGTCAGCTCGGCCAGGAGTTCGGTGTGACCGGGGTAGTCGTGGCCGGCCGCCCTGAGACTCAGCTTGGCCAGGGGCGCGGTGCAGAGGGCCTCGGCCCGGCCGGCCAGGCAGAGCCCGGCTCCCCTGACCACGGCCTCATAGGCGGCCCGGCCGCACTCCGGGGAGCTCGCCCCGAAGGCGTGTTCGGCCGGCCCGAAGGAGGAGCAGGGGATGAGGTCGATAACCCCCGGCCGGAAGAGCCCGTCCTCGGGCTCGGCCACCGGGTTGATCTTCAGGGAGGAGCCCAGGAGCCGTCCGGCCCTGCCCAGGACGACCTCGTCGCCCAGGACCACCACCCGGGCCAAGGCGGCCAGGTCGGGCCTGGCCAGGGCCTTGACGATTATCTCCGGCCCAACACCGGCCGGGTCGCCCTGGCTGAGGGCGATGAGGGGTCTGGCCGGGCTCACGAAGGGCCGTCCAGGCGTCGCCTGAGCTCGGCCACGGCCGCTCCGGCCTGCTCGATCGTCAGGGCCGGCCAGGACTCCTGGCCCAGGGCCAGGACCGGCACGGCCGCTCCGCCGCTGAGGCGCCTGAGCCGCCGCAGGTCGCTCAGGGAGGCGGCCGCGTCCCGCTCGACATAGGCCAGGCCGGCCGCCCGGAGAAGCTCCTTGAGGCGGCGGCAGCGGGCGCAGTTGGGAACGACGAAGACTTCCAGGTCCATGGCGATTCAGGCGAGCATTCTACCAGCCCGCCCAGGGGAGTCAACCGAGGCCAAAGCGCGGCCCGAACTGGAATATCACTTTTCGCGGACGCAGGATTATTCTAAACTGACTCCGGCCGGAAGTGGGGCCAGGAGAGGAGGATCTCTGCCAGGGCTGCTGGAGAATTTCTACCTTTTCAGCGCGGTTCTGACGACCGCCTGCGCCACGACCCTGTTGATCCTCTTCGCCCGTCTGGACCCCCACGACTCCAAGACCACCGCGGCCCAGCGCTGGCTGCTGGGCCTGGTGGCCTGGGCTTTTTTTGACCTTGTTCTCAGCCAGACGACTCGCCGCTTCGGCCCGGAAGCCGGTTTTATCGTCTACCGTTACCTCTCCTTCATTTTCGCCATTATGCCGGCCCTGGGCTTGGACCTGCTCCTGGCCCTGATGGACCGGGCCTCGACCCGAAACCGGAGCCTGGTCTTTGGTCTTTTCGGTTTCTTCTACCTGCTCGGCCTGACCCAGCCCCATCTGATCAGCCCGGTGCCCTACATCAATTCACAAGGCTACCCGATTCAGCCGGGCCCGTGGCTCTTCGTCATCTCGGCGGCCGCGGTGATCCTCGTCTTCGGGCTGGTGACCTGGCTGCTCCTGGCCGCGTCCCGGGAAGGCGGCCGGCTGTCCGAGACGGCCCGCTGGCTGATGGCGGCCTGCGGCCTGCTCGCCCTGGCCGGCCCCTGGACGCTGAACCTGCTGGTCTTGAAATGGAGGCCGGGATATCCCTTCCCGGGCAACCTTCTGGCCGCGCTGGCTTCGATGGTCGCCCTCTACGGACTGATCCGCTCCGGCCGGGTCTTTTCGCCCCGGACGCTCTATGAAACATTGGCCCAGGTCATCCCCAACGGCTTGGCCCAGATCGTCAACGGCCGGATCACCTGGGCCAACGCCAATCTGGCCAGGCTGCTGGGCTGCCAGGAGGCGGACGAACTGATCGGACGCCGCTTGAAGGATTTTTTTAACATTCCCAGCCGGTCCGAAGACCTGTGGGCCAAGGAGCTTGCGGACGAAGGCGGTCTGGCGGTCTGGAATCAGGAGATTCAGATCAAGACGGCCGACGGCCGGCTGGCCGACTGCCTGATCACGATGACGCCCCTGGATCGTCTGGAAGTGCCCGGGGGAGCCTTGCTGGTCTTGACCGACGTCAGCCCGATCAAGGAGGCTCAGCAGGAGTTGGGCCGCTCCGAGGCCCGCTTTCGGGCCCTGGTCGAACAGTCCAGCGACCTGATCGCCGTCTTCCAGGACGGCGTCTGCGTCTTCGCCAGCCAGGGCGCCCAAAAGCTGTTAAGGCGCCTTCCCGAGGAGCTGATCGGCCAGCCAGCCGGCTCCTTCTACCACCCCGAGGACGCCTCAGAGGCCAGGGAGCGACAGCGCCGCCGCCTGTCCGGCCAGGAGGTGTCCAACACGTACCAGATCAGGCTCAGGGACCGGGAGGGGCGGACCAAGTGGGTTGAAGCCAGCGCTGAGGTGGTCACCTGGGAGGGCCGGCCGGCTATCCAGGCCTCTTACCGCGACCTGGCCGAGCGCCGCCAGGCCGAAGAGGAGCGGCTCAGGCGGGAGAGATTGGAGGGCGTGGTCGAGATGGCCGGCGCGGCGGCCCATGAGCTCAACCAACCGCTCATGGCCCTCATGGGTTCGGCTGAACTGGCCGCCGGCATGATCGAACCGGGACACCCGGCCGGCGCCAAGATCGAGCGGATCATCGCCCTGGCCGAACGGATGGGCCGCATCACCGCCCAGATCGGCCGCATTGTCCGCTACCAGACCAGGGAGTATGTCGCCGGGGCCAAGATCATCGACCTCAGGGAGGCGATCAAGGCCGAGGAGGAATCTCCGGAGAGTTGATCGTTGCAAAATTCCGTTGCCGTTTGAAAAGTGAAAATTACAACCTGAAACGCGTCCGGATGCTCTACAAAGGCCGAACCAGCAACCGACCGGGCCAGCGCCGGAAGGGGATGCTGGCATATTCCGTGCATCGCCAAAACTTGACGGCTGACCGCTTCTTCTGGGGACGGCCTCGGTTTTTCGGCTCGAATTCTTGAGTCGGGAGACCACCAGACACCCTGAGTCCTGGCCAGGGTGTTTTTGCCCCGAGGTTCTCCTCCCCCCGGACGCGTACAAGGGGCGGGTCGTTACCAAGGTCGCTGCCGTCATTGCAAACCCCAATTCCCCGGGGCCGGGAGGCATAAAATCCCGGCCCCCCCGCCTTTTTAGAGCCCCGAAAAGTCCGCCCCCACTCGATTACGACACAAAGCCTAGGCAAAGAGCGCTTTACCTAGTCAATAAACAACCAACAGTTGTTTTTTACCTTGACCGGATCACCCTGGAAGGTTAGCATTGTTATTAAGCTGGACCAAAAAGGCCCGGCTTTATCAAGAAAGAAATAAACAACCATTGGTTGTTTTAATAAATCCGTCAGGGAAGGAAAGTCGATGAACCAGGTCAAGAGGCGCTGCCTGAAATGTGACCGGCCCATCAGGGACGGCGGCTGGCTCTGCCCGGTCTGCCGCCTGGAGAACCGGCAGTACGCTCCCGAGGCCGAGGGCGTGTCCAACCTCTGTGTCGAGGAGGAGGCATGAGCCAGCCGGTTTTCGCCGACATCGACCGCTTCTGCCGGCTCCAGTGCGCCTACGGTCCGGCCGGGCTGGAGTGCCTGGACTGCTACCTCCTCCAACACCGCGGGCTGGACGAGCCGGAGCGGCTGCGCCTCTTCGGCCAGCCGGGCGAGGAGGAATGGTAGCGGTGCGGCCGTTTCCGAGCGTCACCAAGGCCCTCAGGTTCTACCGGCGCCAGGCTCAGAGCCTGGCCGAGGCCCACTCCCTGAGCCTGCGGGAGCGCGTCCAGGATCGGGACTGGAGGGACCGACGGGAAGATCTCCTCTCGGTCTGGCTCTCGGTCGGGGTCTGCTTGGGCGTCCTCTCAATCCAGGAGATCGGGGCCGTGAATGAGGCCCTGGACAATCCGGAGAGGCGCCTGTCCCGAGGCACGGCCGGGCTCTACCACCGGGCCATGACCAGATTGGGCAAGGAGATGCGGCGGCGGGGCGTCGTTGCCTGAGTGAGAACACCCAGGAAAAGGAGGTGAAAAATGGAAAAGCTCTACTCGCTTTACCAGGTGGCCAGGATTTTCAGCGTCGACTACCAGACTGTCTGGCGGTGGGTCAAGGCCGGGAAGCTGGCCGCCTTCAAGACCCCCGGCAACCAGTGGCGCGTCAAAGCCAGCGAGGTGGACGGCCATCTCAACAACGCCGTGGCCTGAATTCTTCGGGGCGGGACTGAATCGAGTCGCGCCCCTCTGACAAACCGAGCCCGCCAGCCTGAATGATCAGACCCGGGCCGGCGACCTCGGCCGCCGGGCGCGGCCGGAACAGTTCTTCAGGCCGCCGAGGCCAGGGCGACCCTAATGGCCTCGGCCACCTCACGAACCTCCAGCGGCTTCATGATGAACCTCCTTATGCCCATGGTTTGGGCCTTCTCGGCCGAGACCTGTTCGCTGAAGCCGGTGCAGAGAATGATCGGGATGCCCGGCCGGATGCGCACCGCCTCTTGGGCGAGCCTGGTTCCGGTCAGCTTGGGCATGGTCTGGTCGGTGATCACCAGGTCGAATTCCTCGGGCCGGGCTTTGAAAATTTCTAGCGCCTCCAGGCTGGAAGCACTGGCGGTCACCTGGTAGCCGAGGCGTTCCAGCATCTGCCGGCCCATCTCCGCCAGGGCCTCCTCGTCGTCCACAAAAAGGATGCGCTCGCCCTGGCCCAAAGTCGGCTCGGCCGGCGCGACTCCCGGATCATCGGCCTGGCCGGCCACCACGGGCAGGTAGACCTGGAACGTCGAGCCCTGCCCCGGCTCGCTCCGCACCACGATCGCCCCGCCGTGGCTCTTGACAATGGCCTGAACCACGGACAGGCCCATGCCCGTTCCCTGCCCGGGCTCCTTGGTCGTGTAAAAGGGCTCGAAGATCCGGCTGAGGGTCTCTTCGTCCATGCCCTGGCCGGTGTCGCTGACCGTCAGGCGGTGATAGACGCCCGGCCCCAGATCAGTGAAGTGCGTCTTCAAGACCTGGTCCAGCACCACTCTTTCGAGCTTGACCTCGAGCAGCCCGTTCTGGTCGCGCATGGCGCAGGCCGCGTTGGCGCACAGGTTCATCACCACCTGGTGGATCTGGGTCGGATCGGCCAGAACCACCTCCGGGCCAGCTTCCAGCTGGTGCCCGATTTCAACGGTGGCGGGCAGAGAGGCTCTCAGGAGCCCGAGGACCTCCTCGACGACGAGGTCGATCCTGACTAGCCGGCGCTCCTGCTCGCTCGGCCGGGCGAATCTGAGTATCTGCTGAATCAGGTTCTTGGCCCGCCGGCAGGCCTTGAGGACCTGGAACAGGTCCTGCCTGGCCGGTCCATCCTGAGGGACGTGATCCAGGGCCAGTTCGGTATAGCCCGTTATTGCCCAGAGGATATTGTTGAAATCATGGGCTATTCCCCCGGCCAGCCTGCCGATGGCTTCCAGCTTGCGGGCCTGCTTCATCCCTTCCTCGAGCCTGGCCTTGATCTGCCGGGCCTCCCTGTGTTCGGTGACGTCCTTGACGTGCCCGACAACCCCGATCGTTTGACCCTCGGGGTCCTTGAGGGGATAGCCCGACAGCTGGATCCGTCTCTTCCGGCCGTCGGCCGATTCGACCGAGACGACTCGCTCCCGCTTCTTCCCGGTGCTGATGGCCCCGAGAGCCGGGCACCAGGGGCAGGCCGAGTCTCGCCCCTGAAAGGCTTCATAACATTTTCGACCTAACAGCGGCATCTTGTGAGCCAGCCGCCGCTCAATCCAGGAATTGACTCGGACTATGTTCAACTGCAGGTCAAGAACGGTGATCCCTTCCTGAACGGCGTTAAAAATGCCCTGCAGAAACTGCTCGCTCTCCCTCAGTGCCCGCTCGGTCCACCTGCGTTTGGTGACGTCGGTCAGGAAGTTAAGGCTGGCCGGCTGACCCTCCCAGTCCAGGACCACCGACTTTATCTCCATCCACCTTATGCGTCCCCTTTTGTCAACAATCCTGACTTGATACGTCTGAGGCAGCCGTTCCTCTTCGAGTTTTCCGAGCTGATTCTCGAGCATCACGGCCCGATCATCGGGATGAACCAACCCGGCCAGTTGTCTGGTGATCAGCTCCGCCTTGGTATAGCCGGTTATCTCCTCGGCTCTGGCGTTGACAAAAAGGGGCCGGCCCTCTCGGTCGACGACAATGCCCTGCTGGCAGTTCTCAACGATGAGTCGGTGCCTTTGCTCCGAGCCACGAAGAGCCTCACCGGCCGCCTTGAGCTCGGTAATGTCGTCCAAGGTGGTCCAAACCAGGAAGGGCTTCTCTTCCTCCAGCCTGAAACGGGGAACCGCGCTGAGGCGAATCCAGCGGGGGGTTTCCTCCGGAGTTTTGAGCAAGCCAACTGTTGCGTTCCGGACGCTCTCACCCTTACTCAGGGCGAACATCGAAGGGTGTTCGCCGGCCGGGAACTCGGAGCCGTCCTGGCGGATGATCCGCCCGGGCGGGTGCGGCCAATTCCGGCCCAGCATCTGTTCCAGGCTCAGCCCCAACATCTTCTGCGCGGCCGGGTTGGCCGAGGTTACGCGGCCCTGGGCGTCCTGACAGACAATCCCTTGGGCCGTGGCCTCAAAAAATGCCTGAAACTCGGCGAGTTCCTCGATCAATCGAGCGCCGGCTTTTGATTCACCCCCCACATAAACCTCCGCTTGTCCCAATGATTCTTAAAATATGATAACCAAATCTCCATTTATTACAGAGGGCATAATAGGCCTGTCCGAAACTCTTTTCCAGTCCATTGACGTCCCCGGCTTTGACCGGGCCGGCCGGAGGAGCTATAAGGGTGCTTCATTGCGAGGTGGGGAGTCCTTGAAGCTGCCGGGCGGCGTTTCCCACCGGGGAAATTGCCCTGCACGGGTACTTTCACAGGTCCGGCTGGCCCGGGTCGGCCGGACCGGGTTCAGGTCGATTGCCCGTCCCGGGCATTCCTCCCCAGGCTCCCTGATGAGGCCGACGCCTGGGTTAGGCCGCCGGACTGAATCAATGAGGCTCGTGTTGAACGGATTCAATTCGCCAGGCATCCTTCAAGGAAGGCGGCCGGAGTGACCGAGCCGCCCCGCCGGTTGGACCTAACGGCCGCGGCGATCCTGGTCCTGCTCAGCGCCGCCTGGGGTCTCAACCATCCGGTCACCAAATGGGCCTACGTGGGGGTCTCGCCCCTCCTGATGGGCGCCCTCCGCTCCGCCCTGGCCGGCCTGGGCGTGGTGGTCTGGGCTCGTCTGAGCGGCCAGCCCCTGGGCGCTCCGGGCCTGGCCTGGTGGCACGGCCCCCTGATCGGGGTCTCCTTCGGGTTGCAGTTTATCTTCTTCTACCGCGGCCTTGAGCTGACCCTGGCCTCCCGGGCGGTAGTCATGATCTACGGCCAGCCCTTTCTGACCGCCCTGATGGCCCACTTCATCCTGCCGGGCGAGAAGCTCAACAGGTGGCGGATCTGCGGGCTGGTCGTCGCCTTCGTCGGGGTGGCCGCGGTCGTCGGCCACCGGCCGGCCAGCGGCCAGGCCAGCCTGGCCGGCGACATCTGCTGCCTCCTGGCCGGCCTGGGCTGGGCCGGCCAGAACGTCTACATCCGCCGCTTCCTGGCCGGCCGAGCCAACTACGCCAGCTGCCTGTACTGGCAGCTTCTCTACTCGGCTCCGGTCCTTCTCCTAGCCGCCTTCACCCTTGAGACGGCCTACTTCCAACCCAGCCCGCTGGTCATCGGCTCCATCCTCTATCAGGCCCTGCCGGTGGCCTGCCTGTCCTATCTGGTCTGGATGCGCCTCCTGCACGTCTACCGGGCCTCTGATCTGGGGGCCTTGACCTTTCTGACGCCGCTCCTGGGCGTCTTCTTCTCCAGCCTGATCATGGGCGACCCGATCACCTCCTGGCTCCTCCTGGGTCTGGTCCTGGTTTCGGCGGGGGTCTATCTGGTAAACCGGTACTGAGCTCGGGAAAAGACTCAGAGCCGGGCGGGAGACAAGGTCCCAGCCCGGCTCTGAGTCACAGGAGAGGCGTTTTAACCGTGGCCGGTCCGGCGGCTCCTAGAAGCCCAGCTCGGCCAGCATGGAATCGACCGTACCCTGGTCCAACCGGCCGCTGGCCGCGGGGCCGGCGGTCAGATCGACCTCCTGGTCCACCTCGCCCAGGCCCAGCTTGTCCAGCATCTCGTCCACGTCCCGCTGGGCGATCTCCTTCTTCTCGTCCTCGGAGACCGTGACCTTTTCTTCCTCGACCTTGAGCCGGGAGCGGAAGGAGACCAGGAGCTTGAGGAGCTCCAGCTGGAGCCGGGTCAAGGTGGCCACGATCTTGTGGATCTTCTGGCCGGCCAGATCCTGGAAGGAGAGGTTCTCGATGATCGTGGTCACCGAGGTCGTGATCCGGTCCACCAGGCCCTGGGTCGCGGCCATCAGTCCGGGCAGCCTGGGGTCGGAGCCGTTGCCGCCGGCCAGCAGCCGGGCGGCCAGATCCGAGGCCGGCTCAAAGCCTAGCTGGCCCTCGAGCTGGGCCGCGATCTCGCCCGCCTCGCCGGCCAGCCTGTCCCTCAGCTCGGCCGCTCGGGCGGCCAGATCGCTCCCGGCCGGGGCGGCCTCCTCCTCGGCGGGCGGGGCCTCCTCTTCCGGGGCGGGCGGCTCCGGTTCGGCCCCGGCCGGAGGCTGCTCCCCGGCCACCTCCACCTCCTCGTACCCGACTTCCACCGGCAGGGACTGGTCCAGGAAGAGGGTGGCCCGGGCCTGATTGAGCTTCTTGACGGCGGTCCGGAACTTGTCGTTCTGGGTGGCCTGGAAGAGGGCCTTGAAGAGAGGCTCCAGGGGCACCATGACGAAGCCCTCGTCCTTGGCAAAGCCTTCGGCCTGCTCGGCCAGGGTCTGGCTGACCATCTGGGCGTCGAAGTCGGCCATCCGGTTCCAGACGGCCTTGATGGTCTTCTTGACCTCTTCGTCGGCGCAGAGTTCGTAGAGGATCTGGAAGAGATCGTTGAGGGGGAAGACGACCCGCTTCTCGACCCGCGCCTCCACCGGGGCCGCCTCGGCCTCGGCCGGGGCAGGCTCGGCGGCCGGTTCGGTCTCGGCCGGCCGGGCCGGCGCAGCAGCGGCGACCTCCTCCAGAAGACTGATTATGTCGCCGCTGAGGTCCAGACCCCGGCTCAAGAGCGGCTTAGCCGCCAGGTAGCCGGCGATGAGCTGGTTCAGCTCCTCGACCAGGCCGCCGTCCGGGACGGTCTCTCCGCCGCCGGAGGCGCCCTCCTCGCTGGGCTGGCCCAGGGACTCGAAGAGCTGGCGGGCCTCGGCGGCGTCGTTCTGGAGCTTCTCGGCCACGTCCATGATGGTCATGGTCGCCTGTTCCGTCATCTCGACGACGTCGGCCAGCTGGTCCTTGGCCGATTCCAGCTGCTGGCCGGTGTCGGCCAGGTCAACGCTGCCCGAGCCCTTCTCGACCTCTTTCAGGTCCTGGATCGACAGGGACAGCTTCCGGGCCAGGGCGCCGACTTCCTGATACATTTCCTGGGAAATCTGTTTGTAGAAGCTGTCCACCGCCTCCACGGGGCCGAGGTCGATTCCGTCCAGGCTGAGCCCGGCCGGGCCTTTCACGGCCGGAGCGGGCGCGGCCAGCGATCTGGGGCCGGCGACCAAGGCCGGCGGCTGCTCCAGGGACTGACCGGAGACGCTGATGTTGTAAATCACGTCCTCGGTCCGGATGATCAGGCTGCCCCCAGAGAGCTGGAGGTGGACTTCGGGTCGATTGTTTGGCGCCATGTCGTTCAGGCCCCCCTTCGACCGGCCAGCATTGCCCGCCCCAGGGCGTGGCTGATCATAGCACAGCCCGTCGGCCTTCTCAAAGCGGGAGGAGCCTGACCAGCCTTGACCCGAGTTGCGGCTCCTTTCCCATTTCCGCCCAATTGACCACCCCCTGGCCCCGGCCTATCATCGAGGCCGGAACGGACAGGTGGGACATGGGCCGGACCGTCACCGAACATCAGGACCTCAAGGAGCTCGTCCTGGCCGCCCTGGCCAACCCCGAGGACGAGCGCTCGCCGTCCCGGATCGAGGAGGAGGCCGGCCTGCCGCCGGGAACCATCGCCGAGTGGCTGGAGAGCGATCCGGAGTTCCGGCGTCGGCTCAAGGAGACCATCAGGGCCCCCTTCGCGGCCAGCCGCGACCTGGAGCGCCTGCACGTGCTCAAGTCCCTGGCCGCCAAGGCCAAGCAGGGCTCCATCCAGCACCAGAAGTTCTATCTCCAGCTCCTGAACCAGTCTGAGCCCAGCCGGTCCGACAAGCTGGTGGTCGAGCTGATCGTCACCGACGCCCCTGAGGGCGACTGAGCCGAGCCGTCCTCCGGGGCCGCCCCAAGAGCGCCTTGTCCAGACGAATCACCATCAACTTCCAGGCCCTGCCGGCCCAGCGCCGCTTCTTCCTCTGCCGGGCCTTTCAGGCCGTCTACATCGGCGGCTTCGGGGCGGGCAAGACCCACGTCTGCGCCATGAAGGCCCTGGCCCTGGCCGCGGCCAACCCGGGCCTGCCCGGACTCCTGGCCGCTCCGACCGAGCGGATGGCCGTGGAGGTGACCGGCGGGCTCCTTCGGGAGCTGCTCGAAGCCTACCAGGTGCCGCACCGCTATCTGGCCAGCCAGGCTAGGATAGTCCTGGACTGGGGCAGCGAGGTCTGGCTCCGCTCGGCCGACAGGCCGGCCCGGCTCAAGGGGACCAACCTGGCCTGGGCCGGGCTGGACGAGGCGGCCCAGATGAAGGAGGCGGCCTGGCACGTCATCCTCTCTCGGGTGCGCCACCCGGCGGCCAGCCAGAGGCAGCTCTTCATCACCACCACGCCCGAGGGCTTCAACTGGCTCCACCGGGCCTTCATCGCCGAGCCGCCGGCCGATTGTGAGGTCTTCTTCGCTCCGACCCGGCAGAACGTCTTCCTCGGCCCGGCTTACGAGGCCCGTCTGCGGGAGATCTATCCGCCTCTCCTGGCCGAGCAGTACCTGGAGGGCCGCTTCGTGAACACTACCTCGGGCCGGATCTACCACCCCTTTGACCGGGCCGCCCACGTCCGGCCCCTGGACTTCGAGGCGGGCCGGCCGGTCGGCCTGGCCTGCGACTTCAACGTCAACCCCATGGTCTGGCTGATCATCCAGTGCCGGGACGGGCTGATCCTGGTCCTGGACGAGATCGTCCTCCACGAGGCCGACACGGCCGCCGCGGCCCAGGAGTTCCTGGCCCGCTACCCCGGCGCTGGCGAAGACCTGTTCGTTTACGGCGACGCGGCCGGCCGCCGTCGCGACACCCGCCAGGTCGGCCGGACCGACTACGCCATCATCAAGGAGGTCCTCCCCGCGGCCCGGCTCAAGGTGCCCAAGGCCAACCCCCCGGTCAAGGACCGGATCAACGCCCTGAACGCCCGCCTGAGGAACGCCCGGGGCCAGGTCGGGCTGGCCATCGACCCCAGGTGCCGGGAGCTGATCGAGGACCTGGAGCGCCTGACCTGGCTGGCCGGCTCCCAGAGCGGGGCCCTCATCGACAAAAGCGACCCCCGGCGCAGCCACGCCTCGGACGCCCTGGGCTACTTCGTCAGCCGGGAGTTTCCCATCCGGGGCAAGGTGAGGGGGTTCAGGTATTGACGGCCGGCGGGCGGCCGGGGGGAGCCGATGGCTGGAACCTTGCCGAAAATCAACAACTGGTGGGTGTCTGTCGAGCTCCCACAACATCCTGTTGCCTAATCAGTAAAAGAGCAATGGAAAAGAAAGAGAGATCAAGATGTTAGGTGGATAGTCTGCATTTTTTAGTCTTGACTTCAGTACTGTCCGTAGTACTATGAGTCCCGTAAGGTTCGTCTCTCTGATGATAGGCACTGCGGAGAAAGCGACTGAGTTACAATCCAAGGTCTTCTAAAATGCCTTGCCGGGGGCCGGGTGAACTGAGGCAGTAGTCGGCTGCAGTTCAACACGTGCATGAGTAGTATACGGAAGCGGATCATTCAATGGTATGAATCACCGCCTGTGGACGCCCCCAAGAAGACCGTGGAGGCTGTTCTTGAGCGATATTTCCAGGGGCAATTTCAATATCACAAGCACTTGGTTGTCACCGATCATCGCTTAGCCGGGCATCTTGGCTTCGGACCGAATGGTGAGTTTACCGTTCCCGTCAAGGGAGGCCAGAAAGTCAAAGGCTGGTATCTGAGGACTCTGGCAAAGGCAGTGATTGTTCTTAACCCAGAAGAGTTTCCGGACGTTGAAATAGATTGAGACCGACGCGACCAAAGTGGAGGAAGTTGTGGGAAAGGCAAACAAGGCTAAAGAATTAGCCGACAAGTATGAGATAAAAATCACCCCCATTCCGGAGAAACTGGGGGGTGGCTATGAGGCGTCGATTCCTGAGCTCGGCAGCTACGCGTTTGTCGGCGACGGCGACTCTCGAGGTGAGGCGCTTGAAAACCTTGAGGTTCTGGCAGGAGAGTTGCTGCAAGAATACTCGGAGCGAGGTGAAACGGTTCCTCAGCCGAGGATACTCGACCAGGAGTACAGTGGCAAATTTGTCGTTAGGATGCCTAAAAGCCTGCATAGAGCTCTCGCGGAAGCGGCCGAGCAGGACGGAGTCAGCCTCAATCAGTTGGTCACGTATCTGCTGTCTGGCGCCCTGACCCTTAAACATGCAAGCGATCATAACCACCGGTTGGAAAAGAAGTTGGATTTTCTGACCAGGCACCTGACGGAGCGGTGGGCATTGGTTGAGGTCTCTGGCATCCGATTGCTTACAGGTCTTCCAGACGAGACCGCTGTGGAAGAAGCGGCCTGACAACACCAGGAGACATATATTGCCCCGAATGACTGCACAGGAGCGGCGGGCCAAGACTCGCGGAGCTCTGGACAAGAAAACCAACGGCGGAATAGAACAGGGAGAATACCGGCGCCTTCTACGGGGGTTAGGGCTCGTTTCGATCTCGATCAGGAGCTTCAGAGCCGATCTATCGGGTGACCCTCCTCCATATGTTGAAACTCTAATAATAAACATCAGCGATCACGCAGAGATGATGCTCAACGAAGAAGGGCGTGTTGAGGTTCTCGTCACCTACAATCTTCTGGCTCGAAGCAAGGGCTCAAGGAAGGCTTTCCTTAGGATAAAGTGCGAATACGACTTGGTTTACGAATCAGCCGAGCGACTGCCGCAGGAATTCTTCGAGATGTACTCGAAAACCAGTCTGCCACTGAACGTCTGGCCCTATTTTCGGGAGTTCGTGCAATCGACTAGCACCCGAATGGGTCTACCTCCCATCACGATGCCCTTGTTCAAGACATTGCCAGCTTCGATCAGAAAGGATTGATCCAGGCCCTCCGTCAACAGGCGTCTCCTTGACTTGGTTTATCCCCTGGCACTGAATCTGTCAGGGGATATTCCAGCTCCAGCCTAGATCTACCCTATAGAGGTTCAGCCCATTGTCCAACGTTGAGTCCCTCTGCGACTGAATGAGCAATTGAGCCGACTTTAGCCCACTTGACCACCCCCTCTTGAACCCGTATCATTGGCCCAAGCTCGAAAAGGTGCGCCGGGCGAGAAGCCGCCGGATGGTCTTCATCCGGCGGTCTTTTTTTCGGCCTCGGGCCGGCCCGGCAGCCGCTTCGAGCCTTTCTTATGGCGGCCCCCGGCCGCCCCCCAACCTCTTGACAAAGGACCGGCCGCCCATGGACAAACTCGACCTGACCCAGCGTCACCCCCTCCACAGGGCCAACCTGGCCCGCTGGCGGTTCCTGCGCGACCACTACCAGGGCGGGCTGGCCTACCTCAGCCGCGGCTACCTCTCCCGCCACGAGCGGGAGAGCGAGCGCAACTTCCGCCGCCGGCTCCAGGACTCGCGCTACCCCAACTTCTGCAAGCCCATCGTCCATCTCTTCGTCTCCCACCTCTGGCGGCGCAAGCCCCGGCGCGGCCTGCCCGAGCCCCTGGCCGGCCTGACCGGCGACGTGGACCGCTTCGGCTCGGGCATCAACGCCTTCATGCGCCAGGTGACCACCGCCGCTGGCGTGGAGGGCCACGCCTTTGTCCTGGTCGACGCCCCGGCCGGGCTGGACCCGGCCACCCGGGCCGAGGAACTGGCCTGGAACCTGAGGCCCTACTTTGTCTGCCTCTCGCCCCAGCAGGTCCTGGACTGGGAGTTCGAGCTGAACGACCCCCTGGCCTTCGGCCGGCTCAACCGGGTCGTCCTGGCCGAGCCGGACGAGAGGGGCGGCCCGCCCCGCTACCGGGTCTGGACGCCCGACGCCTGGGCCCTCTTCCACAGCCGCCAGCCCCACGAGGCCCCGGTCAAGGTGGCCGAGGGCGAGAACCCCCTGGGTCTGGTCCCCCTGGTCTGCGTCTACAACCTCAAGGCCGGCCAGTTCCTGGGCGAGTCGACCATCGAGGACATCGCCCCCCTCAACCACGCCCTCTACCAGAAGACCTCCATCCTGGACGAGGCCGAGTACTGGGCCGGCTTCCCCCAGTTGGTCATCTTCACCGACGAGGAGGTGGCCGAGGTGGAACTCTCCCAGTCGCGGGCCCTCCAGTTCAGGCCCGGCGACGAGGCCCGCTTCATCGAGCACTCGGGCGTGGCCATCGAGTCCCTGCGGGCCACGGTGGCCGAGATCAAGCAGGATATCTTCCGCATCGCCGTCAAGCAGATCGGCGAGTACAAGGCCACGGCCGGAGTCGAGTCGGCGGCCAAGAGGCGGCTGGACCGGGCCGAGTTCGTGGCCTCCCTGGAGGAGCGGGCGGTCAACTTCGAGGAGGCCGAGAAATCGCTCTGGAGCCTGGCCGCGGCCTGGGTCGGGGCCGGGGCCGAGCCCATCGAGATCGAGTACAACCGCCGCTTCGACCTGGAGAGCCTCTCCGAGGCCCTGGGCCGGCTCTTCGTCGAGCTGGGCGACAAGGGCTACCTGGACAAGCCGGCCGTGGTCAAGGAGCTGGTCAGGCACGGCCTGGTCAGCGAAGAGGCGGCCGAACAGGAACGGATCGTTTAGTTAACTGAACTTGCCAAAGGAGGTCTGGATGGACCAGGTGGCCGAGCAGGCGGACAAGACCGCCCAGTCAAACCCCAAGCCGGTCTCGCGCGAGGTGCTGCGCCAGGTGGTCAAACAGCGCCAGGAGCTGAAGAAGGAGCTCCGGACTCTCCAGGAGAGCCTGGCCGCCCTGCCCCAGGACTGGCCGGACCGGCTCCAGAACTGGCTGGACCTGGAGGCCAGGGCCGAGGCCGCCGACCGCGGCGAGCTGGTCGAGGCCTCGGTCCTGGAGGCCGAGCGGGCCGGCTGGGCCGCCCGGGAGCGGGACTTCAGGCAGCGCCTGGGCGAGCTGACCCTGACCCAGCGGCTCACCGAGGCCGCGGCCAGGGAAGGAGCCTACGATCCGGCCGACGTGGTCGCCCTGACCCGGGAGCTGTTTCAGATCAGCTTCCACAACGGGCAGGTCCACATCGGCCTGGGCCCGGAGACAGACCAGGCGGGGCTGGCCGGAGTTGACCCGGAAGGGCCCGAGCCGACCCTGGAAGAGGTGGTGGCTCGGTTTCTGGAGCAGAAGCCCCACCTGGTCCGGGCTACAACCAGACCCGGCTCGGGCGCCAGGCCCGAGCTGAACCGGACAACCCCGACCGCCGCCCTGGATCCGGCCGAGCTGGCCAGGCTGATGCTGGCCCAGCGCCAGCGGCTCCAGGGCCGGCCGGTTTGAACCGGCGCCGGGAGGCGTGAGCCGCCTCAAGGCCCCGCCTCCCCCGGCGCCCGAGGAGGACGCAAATGGCTTACGGCACCTCGCCGGCGATGTACGTCGGCACCGACGCTTCGGGCGGCTTCCAGGTGGACGCCATCCTGACCGAGAAGGCCTTTCACAAGCCCCAGCCCCTGACCCGCTTCCGCCAGTTCCTGGAGATGAAGATCGAACTGGGCAAGCGGGCCGGGGACACGGTCTACTTCACCAAGTGGTCCGACATCTCCACCCAGGGCGACAAGGTGGCCGAGTCGGCCACCCTGCCGGTGGACCGCAGCTTCACCCTCTCCCAGGCCACGGGCACGGTCGAGGAGTTCGGCAACTCCGTCTCCTTCCACTCCCGGCTCTACGACCTGGCCAACGTAGACGTCCAGAACGAGATCGCCGTCGGCCTCCTCAACGACGAGGTCAAGGCCATGGACTCCTACATCGAGGGCAACGTCTTTGACCTGGCCGCCCTGCGCTACGTGGGCACGGCCAGCGACGGCGGCGCCTTCACCAGCAACGGCACGGCCACGGCGACCAACGCCTCGGTCTTCAACTCCTACCACCTCCGCCAGATGCGCAAGAAGCTAAGACAGCTCAACGTCGGCCCCTTTGACGGGGTCAACTACGTTCTCATCGCCTGCCCGGCCGTGGTGGACAACCTCTTCGACGACGAGGCCTGGCAGAAGGCCGACACCTACGGCAACGCCGCCGGCGGCCTCTTCAACGGCGAGGTCGGCCGGCTCTTCGGGGTGCGGGTCATCGAGGCGACCAACGCCCTGACCGACCCCTTCACCCACTCCGCCCTCTCGGGCGAGGCCTATCTCTTCGGGGCCGGCTTCGGCTTCGAGGTCCTGGTCGCCCCGCCCGAGGTGCGAACCAACGCCGAGCTGGCCCGCAACATGGGCTCGGCCTCTGACTTCGGCCGCAAGCTGGAGGCGGCCTGGTACGAGCTGGCCGCCTTCGGCACTCTCTGGAACGAGAGCGGCGACGGCAACCAGTGCCACTGCGTCAAGTGGGACTCGGCCTAAACCCCAGCCCGGCCCGGGGAGAGGCCGGGGCCTCCCCCCGGCCGGCTCAACGGCCGCCGAAGACCCTGGTCATCCGCCTGGGGGCCATCGGCGACCTGATGTTCATCACCCCGGTCCTCAAGGGGCTCAAGGCCCTGGGCGAGGAGGTGGGCCTGATCTGCAAGCCCCACGGCCGGGCCATCTTCCACGGCTCGGGCCTGGTCGATCGCCTCCACGTCTGGCGGGGCGAGGACGAGGCCTGGGCCAGGTCCCGGGGCGGCCTCTCGGGCCGGGTGGCCGCGGCCTGGCGGCGGGCCGAGGCCGTCTGGGGGGCCGGCTATGACCGGATCCTCATTCTGGACGACATCATCGAGAACCACTACCTCTGGCCGACCCGCCGCCTGGAGGTGGTGGCCGGCTGCCGGGAGGGGGCCTGGGTCCGCCAGGTCGAGGACCACTCGCCCTGGGAGCGGGGCGAGCGGCCCTTCCGCTACGACAACTACTACGAAATCTTGATTGAGTCGGCCGGCCTGACCGGCCGGGTGGCGCCCGAACCGGTCTGGCGGGTTCTGCCGGCCGAGCGACGCTGGGCGGCCAAGTTCAAGCGCCGGCGAGGGCTTATCGGCCGGCGGCTGGGGGTCATCCAGCTCAGCGGCTCCGGCCCCAACAAGGCCTGGCCCTACTGGCCCCGGTTCTGCCGCTCGCTCCTGGCCGCCTGCCCGGACCTGGCCCTGGTGACCCTGGGCGTCCAGGCCGACCAGCTCCTGGAGTGGGGCTGGGCCGAGAGAGAGCCGCGAATCATCCCCCTGGCCTCGCGCCAGACCGTGGCCGGACAGGGCTTCGAGGTCGCCTGGAACCGGCTCCGCCGCGAGGTGGCCCTCATCGAGGCGGCCGACCTGTTCGTCGGGCCGGACTCCTCGGTCCTCCACTGCGCCGGGGCCCTGGCCACGCCCAAGGTGGCCCTGATGACCATCTGCCACGCCCGCAACGTCCTGACCCACTACCGCAACTGCCTGGGCCTCCAGTCCGAGGCGCCCTGCAGCCCCTGCGGCAAGCTGACCCTGGACTGCTACCGGGGGGCCCGGACCGGGGCCATCCTGTGCATGGAGCGCCTGGACCCGGGGCGGGTCCTGGCCGCCAGCCTGGCCGCCCTGAGCCGGAGCCCCCGAGGACAGGCCTGAGACCTATCAGCGGCAGGAGGAGACATGCCCGCCAGGAAGAAGAAAACCGCCCGGGCGGCCCAGCCGGCCCCGACTCCGTCCCCGCCGACCCCGGCCCCTGTCCGCCGGCTCGATCCGGACCGGCCCTTCAGCGAGGGGGTCAGGGGCCAGGAGAGCTTCTACATCCAGGACGGGCTCGTCTTTGACAAGACCACCCGCCGCCAGAAGGGGATCCTCGATGGCTGAGACCTTAGGCTCCCTTATGGACAAGCTGACCGTGGCCAACATCAGGCTCTGGCACCTGGAGGACCGGCGGCGCGATCGCGCCCTGCCCGACGCCGAGCGGCTGGCCGCGGCCGACGCGGTCAGCCTGGTCAACGGCCAGCGCAACGACCTGATCGACGAAGTGGACGCCTTCCTGGAGGAGGCCCTGGCCGGCCGGGTCCGTCTGAGCCGGCCCAAAGTCAAGCTGTACTAGGCGTAACTGTCTGAGAGTTTGTTCGAACGCCTTCAAGAGTTAGGTGCTGAGGATTGGTTCGGAATCAACGCCTCGGCCGCGGCCCTGGCTTCACTTCCCCCTCTCTACCCCTTTGGGGGCGGTTCTCTTTATCTCCCTCTCCCCCCGGTCTACCGGGGGGAGAGGGCTAGGGGTGAGGGGGGCTATTGATTTTAACTTACTGATATTATTGCAATAAGACCCCTAACCCTCCCCTCTCCCCGCCAGCGGGGCGAGGGTAAAGAAGGCGCATCCGGCTGGCCAGGCGGTTAAGGTGCCCCAAGCCTTCAAGCTTGGTAGAAAAGAGTCTTCTCGACCAAAGGGACGAGGGAGAAACGGGCTGGGCCGCCTCAGCCGGGGCTTGTCTCGGCCTGCGGCCTGGCGCCAGGGACGCGGCCCTGGCGCCACAAGATATGCTGATTCACGGCATGTTAACATTACTGACTACAGCCCAGCCCCTGAGGGGGCAAGGGCGGCCCAAGCCTTCGGTCTTGGAGGAAAAGAGCCTTCCTCTAACCGGTAGGGCGATACACGATTTCATTAGCTCTCGCATTAGCGGCCACCGCTGTCTGCTGACCCGGCGGGGCCCCCCTATTTCACCCTCTCCACCCTGCGGGGGGAGAGGGAGGGGTGAGGGGGGACTCTTCAGAAATACCAGACTGAAGATACAGCCAAATTACCCCACGACCTTCCCACTCCCAGCCAGCGGGGCGGGGAGAAAGAGACCGCCTTTCTCCACAGGTTGAGGTGGAGTCAGGAGGTGGCCCGGCCATCCTGGCCGTGGTCCATCTCCGGCCGGAACGCTGCCTCACCATCGCCAGATCGCTCAAGCCTGAACCGAGCGTTTAGCAATTTCAATCAATCCCAGCCATTCAGGCGGTCCCCCTTCCGGGGCGGCCGCCTGCCCGGGAGAAAGAAATGGCCCTCAGTCTTGACACCACCGTGGCCGGGTCCGCGGCCAACAGCTACGCCTCCCTGGCGGAGGCCGCGGCCTACTTCGAGGCCGTGCCCAGCTTCGCCGCCACCTGGGCCGAGCTGACCGAGGAGCAGCAGGCGGCCTGGCTGATCGAGGCGGCCCGGGCCGTGGACCGCCACGACTTCCTGGGCCAGAGATACGAGCAGGACCAGGCCCTGGCCTTTCCCCGCCGGCTGCCCGACGGCTCCGTGGCCGCCACCGATATCGAGGGGGTCCTGATCGTGCCCGCAACGGTCAAGGCGGCCCAGCTGGAGGCGGTCCGCTGGCTCAAGCGGGAGATGGCCGACGACGACTCGGCCGACGACCGGGCCGCGGAGGAGGTCAGCCTGGCCGGGGCCGTGGCCCTGGACTTCGGCCAGAACCGCCCCTCCAACCTGGCCGGGGGCACCGGCCCGGCCATCCGGGCCCTGCTCCGGGACTACCTGACCGGCTCGAGCCGGCGGCTGAGGAGGGCTTAGATGGGCCTTACTGAGACCATGGACCGGGCCCTGATCAAGGCCCTGCCCTTCACCAGGCTCAAGGCGGTCACCTTCCGCCGGACCAGTGGCGGCCAGTACGACCCGGCCAGCGGCCAGGTCACCGGCGCGACCACGACCGACTACCAGGTCAAGGGCGTCCTGGGCGGCTACAGCCTGGCCGAGCTGGCCGCCTCGGGAGGGCAGCTGGAGCGGGGGGACCGCTTCCTGCTCCTGAGCGCGGCCGGCCTGCCCGGCCAGCCAGACCTGCAGACCGACTCGGTGGTCGTCGACGGTCAGACCTGGCGCCTCATCGCCCTGGAGCCCATCGGGGTGGTCGAGGCCAGGCTCTACAAGCTCCAGCTGAGGAGGATCTGAACGTGGCCTCGAACGACCTGGAAAGCCAATTAGCCCGGCTGGAGCGGGAGCTCCAGGGCCGCCTGGACCGGGTGCGCGACGGCGCGGCCGGGGCGGTCGGCCGGACCGGCCTGGAGATGTGGCGCGAGGTCGTCCGCAACTCGCCAGTGGACACGGGCCGCTTCCGGGCCGGCTGGAACCTGGGTCCCCAGCCCAGCCGGGCCAAGCCCCCGGCCGGCCGGAAGAGCTACCCCCCGCCGGCCCAGCCCCGCCTGAGCGGCCGGGACCTGGAGCTGTGGCTGGTCAACAACGTGGACTACGGCCCGGACCTGGAGGCCTCCAGGGGCCTGCTCCGGTCGGCCGTGGAGCGCCAGCGCCGGGCCTTCAAGGCCCGGCTCAGCCAGGCCCTCAGCCGGGCCAACGGAGGCAAGTAGTGAGCCTGTCCGCTTCGAGCAAATCGACCAACGCAGCCAAAAGCGTCTACGACTACCTGGGCGACAAACTAGAGGCCCAGAGCCTGGTCGTGGACTACGAGGGCCTCGACCAGGACCTCTCCGAGGAGGACGAGTTCGTCCAGCTGAGGCTCCTGGACGCCGGCCGCAAGTACGCCGGCCAGGCCGAGGCCTCCGGCCAGCGGGGCAACTGGGTCCAGTGCCAGCTCAACGTGATCGTCTTCGTCAAGCAGGCCACCCAGACCAACGCCTACCGGCCCCGGGAGATCCGCGACATCGTGGTCGAGGAGTTTCCCATCGGCCTCACCTTTGACCTGACGGACTTCGACGCCGAGCCGCCCGAGGCGGCCGGCCTGATCAAGGTCTTCAGCCTGGTCAACGACCGCCGCCTGGCCGACGCCGAGGGCTACTACCAGCACAACCTGGTCTTCCTCCTGGCCTGGCTGGAGACCTACTGATGAGCGCCCCCGGTCCGGGCGGCCGGGCGGGCGGACTGGGCCGCTGGGGCATCGAGCAAGTCCGGCTCCGGCCCGGCCTGAGCCTGCCCCGGGCCGAGGGCGACCTGCTCATCCTCGGCGACGGCCGGAGCACCCCGGCCGACCTGAAGGCCTATGCCCACCGGGGCCCGGTCATGGCCGTGAACATGAGCGGCTTGCTCTGGCCCGGCCGGCTGGACCACTGGGTCACCTGCCACCCCGACGTCTTCTTCGCCGCCCGGGACTTCCGGCCGGCCAGGTGGCAGGACCGGGCCACCCTCTGTCACGCCGGCCGGCCCTCGGACCGGGCCGACGTCTGCTGGCAATTCGCCAGGGGGCGCGACCCGGCCTGGTCCGGCGGGCTGGCCCTCCTGATCGCTCTGGCCCTGGGCTTCGGCCAGGGCCGGAGCCTGATCGTCCTGGCCGGCTGCTCCCTGGACGACTCGGGCCACTACTACGCGCCCCAGGAGTCCTTTCACGGCTTGGCCCGCTTCCGCTCCTTCCTGGAGCAAGCCCACCGGGCAGGCCTCCTGGACAACGTCCGGGCCGTGAGCGGCTGGGCGGCCGAGCTTCTGGGCCAACCACCCGGCCTGGCCGGGTGAGCCATTAGAAAACCCTGAGACAAGGAGAGAGAAATGTACAAGTTCACCAACCGTGACGGCGAGATCCGCCTCTACGACGGGACGACCACGCCCTACTACCTCAAGATCGTCTTCTCCGGGGGCGACATCTCTTTCGCGGCCGGCATCCCCCAGCCCGAGGAGACGCTGGCCCTGGACCGGCAGAAGGTCGACGCCAGCGCCTGCTACGTCCGCGGCTCGGACGCGGCCATCATGGAGCCGGTCGACGTCTCCTTCTCGGCCCAGGTGACCGACGCCGACGCCTTCGGCTACCTGATGGACTGGCTGGAGGGGAGCACGGTCAACTCCCACGCCATGGTCACGACCAAGGGCTCGACCCAGCGGGTCACCGGCGTGGCCAACCCGGCCTTCGCCGACTCGGCCAAGAAGTGCGTCAACGTCGAGTTCAAGCTGGACGGCCCCTCCACCGACCTGGTCTGGAAGCTGGCCGAGGTCCACGTCCCCCTGGACCAGGCCACCGTGGGCGAGGCCGAGGACGGGGTCACCGTCCAGCTCAGGGGCCGCTGCTACGGGACCATTGCCCGGTCCGATGACTTCACCTCCGGCACGGACGTGACCGCCTAGAGGAGGCCAAATGCCCAGACAGGAAGCCAGGCCCGCGCCCAGGCGGGCGGCCGCCAAGGGGCCTCAGCCCGAGGTCCGCGTCCTGAACAGCCTGCAGCAGGGTCGGGACGACTTCCACTGCACCGGCTTTGCCGGGCCGATCAAGATCACCACCGACGGCCAGACGAGCTGGGCCAAGCTGCCCGTCAGCACCCGGGGCCTGAGGGAGCTGTTCGACGACTTCAACGCCCGGGCGCCCCGGGTGCCCATCAAGCCGCACATCGTCGGCCGGGAGGAGGCCAGCCAGAAAGGCCTGCCCCGGGGCCACGTGGTCTACATCGAGGACCACAACGACCCGGAGTACAAGGAGGCCCTGGCCCGCCACCAGCAGGAGCTGAACGCGGCCATGGTCGGCCTGGCCTTCCAGGGCGAGCTCAAGGACCGCCAGGGCGAGCCGGTGAGCGAGGCCCTGGCCCGGGGCCGCATCCTCTCGGCCATGCTCTCGCTCCAGCACTTCACCAAGCTGGTCGAGGACGTCATGGCCCTGGACGCGGCCAGCCAGGAGGAGCTGGAAAATTTGTCCAGCGAGACCTCGGCCTGACGGCCGAGGTCTGGGCCGATCTGAAGCGGTGGGCCGAGCAGGACGGCACGGCCGGCCTGCCGCCGGTGAGCGAGACCGAGGCCCTGGTCGGCCTCTGCCTGGAGGTGGGCCTGGCCCCCCACCAGGTCAGGGCCCTGCCGCGCCGGGACCGCCTGGAGCTGATCTACGGCCAGATCAAGCGCCAGTGGCGGGAGCGCAAGGGCTTCGAGCTGAGCCAGAACAAGAGAGAGGAGGACCGGGCCAGCCAGGGCACGCCCCAGGACCCGGCCTCGATGAGGGCCCTGGGCCGGCGGGCCTTCGGGAAAAAGAGGTGAGGCCGGCCGGGCGCGAGAGCTCCGGCCGGCCTTGGCACGAAATATCGTCTGTGATTCAGTGAGACCCCGAGGCCGCGGGCCGGGTGGGTCTAGGCGCCCGGCCGGGCCGGACAAGGGACTACCCAGGGAGGGGCCAGGAGATGATCGCGGACGGACGAGACGGGTTGATGAGCTGGCCCGAGGGCTATCTGCCCTGGGAGGTGTGCCTCCAGGCGGCCCCGGGCGGGCCAAGGGCGGCCCGGCCGGCCGGGACAGGGGCCGGATTGGCGGGCCTGGACGTGGCCGGGGCAGGGCCGAGAAAGAGGAGGTTGCCTGGAGACCATGAGTTATTCAGGGAACCGGGGAGAAAGCCCAGCGCCGGGGGCTAGCCGTGTTTTGTCCGGATGGCTGAAACAAATATAGAGATGAAAAGCTAATAAAGATACATTCAAAAGAAATGATTTTCTGAACCACAACTCTTGTGACAATATGCCATCTGTGGCCTAATGCAAAGGAGGTTGGGAGCCGGCGCTGCTGAGGAGGGGTTGTGCGCAAATTGTCACTCAAGCAAAGGTGGATGGCGCTTATTTCCACGGCATTGATTGCAGCAATATCTTATGGGCTGAATCGTTACGATTCATACACTGACTGGCAGCGGTGGCGTGTCGACCGGCGGCCGCCGGAGCAGGTGCTGTTCGAGAACCAGCGGGCGCTCTTCTTCAAAGAATACAAGGTGGCTAAAACAGACGCGGAAAAGTCCGCTGTCTACTACCGCGCCGTCCAGTGGACCCGGGAATACGCCGAGACAGCGGGCTGGCGAATCAACAACTGGCGTGGACGGGTGTTCAAGGCGCGGATTGTGCAGGTCGGGCGTGCGGAGCTGTCGATCTATTCCAAGTACAGCCGCTTTGGCATTTGGTACAAGGCAGATGAGCCTCTCGGCCAGCAAGTCTATAATTCTATAGCCGGCCTGGGTAAATGGGACAATGTCATTTTCTCAGGGCGGTTTAAGCCGCCTAACAGAGTGGCCGGATTGGGGTTTACGGGCGTGGCCGAGGCCAGGGCCAGTGAAAAAAGCATCTTGGAATTGCCGGCATTTTTGACTGAATTCGAGCAGATTGCCAAGGTCCAGGATTGAAGCTGACCTACTTCCTACAGACATCGTTTGTGGCTTAATAGAGAGGGATTTGAAATCGGCTGGTTAGCAAACCCAAACGACCGTCCACTTGCGGCAGGGGCTTAAGGGGGCCAGGTGGCTCTATGCTTGGGGAAATGGATCGGATGGGCTACGACCGCATTTGCTGTTGCGACTGGTGCCTACATCCTGTACCTCAATCGGGGGGAATGGATCGATTTCAGGCCGGAGCGTGACCAGCAGCCCATTGAACAAGCGGCCTTTGAGCTGGAGCGAAACTTCGTCCTCAAGAGATTCGAACGGACCAAGAGCGGCCAGGAGCGAGAGGAGGTATACCGCCAGTTTGAAAGCTGGACCAGAGGCTAAGCTGAGATGCTCGGCGGCAGGGTCAACAACTGGCGGGGAAAGCTGGGCGGGTTCAGCATGGGCGATGACGGCCGGACCGTCCTGGTGAGCATCATTTCCGATCTCAACGGAGCGCCGGTTCTTTACAGGGGCGAGGTAGAACACGACGCCCCAATCCACCGGGGACTGGCAGGGACCTACAATGGCGACAGGGTCGTGTTCTCCGGACGGTTCAAATCGCGTTCGGGCGGACCGGCCGTGGTCTTGGGCTCCGGAGATAAGATTTATTCAATGCAATCTGAAGGGGTCCTGAAGAAGCTTGAGTTTGTGATTGAATTAGACAAGATTAACAAAGTCCCTTATTATACTATAACAGATTGGCTTGGTTCGATTTTCTGAAAACTAGAAGCGGCTGCCAAGGTTGGCTTGAGCCTCCAGAAAACGACTGCAGCGGAGGTGGAGCTGGGGCAAGCGCTCTAAGGAACATCCCCGGGTTAGCCTGCCTTAAGCAAAGAAAAGTCTTTTAATTCAATATAACCTAGGCTTGCCGCGAGATGTCGTTTGTGGCTTAATAAAAGGGGGTAAGGAAGGGCTGACCAGAGAGACAAGGGAGAGCCTAAGGCCGGCGGGCGCTGCTGAGGAGGGGTTGTGTTTGACTGGATGAAGGAGCAGAAATGGTGGGGGGTCATTGTAGGGCTGGCAGGCTTATTTGCGTTACAAGCCTACGATGAATTCAGGGACAGCCTCCGCTGGGGACACGATCCCCGGCCGCCCGCGCAGGTGCAATTCGAGAGCACACTGGTGTACTTCCTCGATCAATATAACGGAGCATGGCGGGGAGCCACGAAGGCCGAAGTGTGCCGCAGGGCCTGGCAGTGGACCAGGGTGTACACCTGGACCGCCGGGATGAAGATAAAGGACTGGCGGGGCAGGGTCGATCCTGCCGGGATCGTGGAGCATTCCGGCAAGATCGAGTTGGTGATCGTTTCCAAGTTCAGCGGCATGAGAATTTGGTATTATGGTCATTTACCTCGGGATATTGCAAAAAGTTCGGCTGTGGCCGACCTCCGCACCTGGGACAAGGTTGTTTTCTCAGGACGCTTCAATTGGGGTTTATGGGCCCAGGGCCTGGCTTTCCAAGCGCCTCTTGGGACTAAGCTGAGCGAGAGTAATATATTGGAAGAAAGTGCTCTTCTGATCGAATTAGATACTGTTAACAAAATAGAAAACTAGTGTTTAAAAATTAAGAACGTCTTTAAGAAAGAAAGATGTGAGTTGTGCTAGCTCCTTTTAAAACCGTATAAACGGCCGGTAAGCAAGTCTGAGAAGAGAGACCCATACGGGTCTCTTTTTTATTGCCCATTATAGACTCCGCCGGCCCCTTGGGACCGACACTGGAGCTAAAAAGGAAAGTACACCAAATGACCGAGAATCTTACCGTCAAGATCTGGGCCGATCTTGGGCCCCTGGAGCGGGCCACGGCCCGCATGCCTGCCACCGTCCGGCCGGGGTTCGAGGCCATAGCAGCCATGGAAGCCAAGTCTGGCTTAAGTCTCCAAAAAGTAAACGCTGCGGCGGTGGTGCTGGGGCAAACGCTGGAAGGGATAGGCAAGGTAGGGGAAGATGCGACGATATCCATACAGAAAAGGCTTAATCTAGTTGCGGCCGAGGCCCAGGCAACTGCAAACGGCATCGAGGCAGTGGCTGAATCCCTCACTAAAGTCAACGGTTCGTCCGATACATCCCGAACAATAGTGTGGCCAGAAGACGACGTGCAGGAAGCTTCAAGGACGAGTCCCAGGTCGATTCCTGCAGAAGCCGGTTTTGGAGCCCGCGAAAGATTTCCTGCCAGCCTAAGCACCGACGAATGGAAAGAACTACTTGATAGAGAAATAGCAGAAATTATAAGTGGTTTCACTGGAGGACGGCTTAAGGAACCGTTAAATAGTATAATCCCAGTTTTAACAGGTATTTTATTAAACCGCCTCGGTCTTAAAATAGCTCCCTATTCTGTTCCTTATGTAATGTCATATTCCCAGGAATTAACGAGAGGGGATGAGAATCAAAAACGGCTAAAATACTTGAGGGAGAAAAGGCAGAAATTTATAGAGCAAAACACTGCAACCTGGTTTGAGATGCCATATGAAGAGTTTCTTACATTCTCTGACGAGGACCGCGAAAGAATGAAGCGGGTCTACCTGGACACCGAGATCCGCGGCAAAATCCAAAACGAGAGCCTGTCATCGTTCAAGGCGAACCTTGTAGCACATATGTGGCGTGAAAGGCGCCAGCCTGCTTTTGACCTGATGGAACTGGAGAACCAAGCCCAATTGGAGGTCAACCGCAGGGCGGAACTAGGGTCAATGTTGGATGTCATGTCCGGCGACAACATTGGCCTGCCCGGCAGCTCGCCGCAACAGCTCTTGGAGCCCATGTCCTTCCAAGGCTTCGGCTCCGGCGGCCTCGTTCAGCAGGCTTTCTTGAGATTGCCCCAGGACAGCGCCCAGGTCGTTGATGCAATAGACGGCGCTTCTCAATCGGTGATTCGTTTAGGAGACACGACTGAGGCTATTTTTTCGCTCTGCGGAGACAGCTTGCTCGGATACTCGACCGATGTCTTACTTCAAACCCAGGACCAGGAACAAGCCTACTCCTTACTCAATACCGGCATCACCGAGAGCACCCGGATCACCACTGCGGCCAACAGCCAGACCTGGCGCGCCTGGAGCGATTACCTCCTGGGCCAGACTCAGGAAATAACCGCCGGTTACCAGGCCGGCCAGGACGAACAGCAGGAGGCGACCCGACAGACCACCGAGGCGGTCAAGGAGATCCAGGCCGACTCCTTCTCCGACTTCCTCCGCCAGGACCGGGAGGCCACCACCGCCTACCTTGCCAGCCAGGAGGAGCACGAAGAGGCCGCCCGCCGGGCGGCCGAGGCGACCACCGGCCTTTACGCCGACTCGGCCGAGACCTGCCTGGCCCTGGACGAGGCCAAGACGGGCCAGCTCATCGCCAACCAGGAGCACTACGTTGACGAGTGCGGCGAGTATTTCAGGGTCTTCGAGCAAGCCTGGGGCAACACCCTGAGCACCATCGCCCAGCGCTTGGCCGACTGGATGACCGGGGCCAAGGACGCCTGGAAGAACTTCGGCCAGGCCGTGGGCGACATCTTTGCCCTGGCCTTCTCCCAGGTGGTCGTCAACTACTTCGGCGAGTTCTTTGCCACCACCTTCAACACCCTGTTCAAGGACGCCTTCAAGGGCATCTTCAAGGGTCTGGGCGCCGAGAGCCTGGGCCGGACCGTGGGCGGCTGGATCAGGAGCGCCCTGGGCGGGATCTTCAAGGACACGGCCGTGGGCCGGCTTTTCAGCAGCGCGGGGAGCTGGCTGACCGGCCTGTTCGGCGGCGGCGCGGCCGTGCCCGGCGAGATCGCCCTGACCGCCGGCGGTCCCATGGGCGGGTTGGGCATGGCGGCTATATAGCCGCAAGCAAGAAAAGTCTTTTGAATTCAACATAACTTAGGCTTGCCGCGAGATGTCGTTTGTGGCTTAATGGAAAGGAGGTTGGAGTAGCCGGCGGTCAAGGAGGTGGGGATAACTGGGGAGGGTAGCGGCTGAAGGGAATAAATTATGAAAAAAATGCTATTGTCGGGTTTAGTTGGTGGACTGATTGGAATGGCGGCGGTCTTTACAACAAGAAGCTTCTTCGATTACTGGGAGCCCAGACACTACCAGATCGACCGGCGCCCGGCGGACCAGGTAGCCTTCGAGAACCAACGTTGTCGCTTTTTAAAAGACTATGAGGCGGCCAAGAGCAAAGCGGAGAAAACAAAGATTTTCTATGAGGCGGGTGAATGGACCGGGGAATACGCCAAGGCCGCTAAATGGAAGATCAACAACTGGCGCGGCAAGGCGTTATTACCGATGCTCCAAACGGCTAATGGCAATATGTATTTAGTTATTTATTCAGAATATTTGTGCGCTGGTATTCATTATAGCACCGAACTTCCTCCGGGGGACCCAATCCACAAAGCCTTATCTGGATTGGGTGAATGGGATGATGTTGTTTTCACAGGGCGATTCAAGCCGTCCATATACGTGCCAGTAACAGGCTTTGCCCGAGTGGCAGAGGCCTACCGGAGCGATAGAGACAGGTTAGCGAGGCCAGAGTTTTTGATTGAACTGGAGCGTATTGCCAGGGCGAGTGACTAGGCTGACACAAAGGTAATATGGGAGGAAGGCCTCTGTAGATAAAGGTTGGGTTCCTCCATTAAGCAGCTCCAATTCCCTTGAACTGAAGCATAATAACTCCTTGTAAGAGAGACCAGACGTCTCTCTCTTTTCGTCGTTGAACAGTTCCCTCCTCCTATCAGCCGTGCTACCGCCAGCAGGGAAAAAGGAAGGACAACAAATGACCGAAAGCTTGATGGTTAAATTCGTGGCCGACACCAGGCCCTACGAGCAGGCGATGGGGCGGATGAATGCGATTTCTCGTCGAGGCTTCGAGGCCGTAGCCTTAATGGAAGCCCGAGTGGGCACGGGATTTCAAAAGGCGACCGCAGCGGCTATAGAGCTGGGGCTGAAACTGGAAGGAATTAGCGAAGCTTCGGCGGGGGCCGCAGCGTCCGCGCGGAACACTCTGGACTTGATTACCACAGCAGCGCAATCGGCTACCGACGCAACGAAGTCCATGAATGACTCTATCGCTCGTAGTGGAGACACAAGTGAACGCGTAAGCCTCGCTACAGGGTCAGATAACGTCCCCAAACCTGGTATTTGGGCCGGTGTGAAGAAATATATCTCGGACTCAGCGGCTTTATTAATTCATGGACTTAGCCGCTTTTCCCTTGGACACGCAGAGCCTCCTATGGGCGCGGTCGGCGCGGGTGCGGTGAGTTTTGGTGCCGGCTTAGCGGCATCCGCCCTGGGGGCTAGTAATCCAGTATCTGCTGCGATCAGCGCCTTGGCGGGAATAGGCACAGCAATCGCGCAATGGAAAGACTCAGACAAGGACTTTCAGGAGCGCATAGCGGAAATAAAGCAGGAAATGAACCGGCCGTCAGATGAAGCCACCGCTAAATGGTTCGGAATGAGTTATGAAGATTTCCGCCTTCTTTCCCCGGAGGCTCGCCAGATTGGATTAAGCAATTATGCGCAGGCCATGCGCCGCCCGGAGCAGATGCCGGAAAATCTGCAGCAATACAAAGCCAACCTCGTGGAGCTGATGCGGCGGCGGACACCGGGAAGTGCTCGCAGGGCGGAACTAGAGACAATGCTTAATGTCATGTCCGGCGACAACATCGGCCAGCCCGGCAGCTCGCCGCAACAGCTCCTGGAACCCATGTCCTTCCAAGGCTTCGGCTCCGGCGGCATCGTTCAGCAAGCCTTCTTGAGATTGCCCCAGGACAGCGCCCAGGTCGTTGATGCAATAGACGGCGCTTCTCAATCGGTGATTCGTTTAGGAGACACGACTGAGGCTATGTTTTCGCTCTGCGGAGACAGCTTGCTCGGATACTCGACCGATTTTGTCCTTCGAACCCAGGACCAGGAACAGGCTTACTCCTTACTCAATACCGGCATCACCGAGAGCAGCCGGATCGCCACCACGACAATGGGCCTGGACTGGCAAGACTTTGCCGGGGATTTAGGGGTTCAGTTCCAAACCATCAACGCCGATTACCAGGCCGGCCAGGACGAACAGCAGGAGGCGACCCGACAGACCGCCGAGGCGGTCAGGGAGATCCAGGCCGACTCCTTCTCCGACTTCCTCCGCCAGGACCGGGAGACCACCGACGAGTACCTGGACAACCTCCGCAGGCAGGAACAGGCCGCTGACCGGACGACCGAGGCGACCACCGGCCTTTACGCCGACTCGGCGGAGACCTGCCTGGCCCTTGACGAGGCCAAGACGGGCCAGCTCATCGCCAACCAGGAGCGCTACGTTGACGAGTGCGGCGAGTCCTTCCAGCTCTACGAGCAGGCCTGGAGCAACACCCTCTCCCGGATGGCCGACCTGTTCGCCGACTTCCTCTCGGGCAACAAGATCGACCTTGCCAACTTCCTGGACACGGTCAGGCGGATGTTCATCCAGGCCTTCTCCCAGGACCTGGTCAACCGGGTCTTCGGGGCGGTCTTCGGCCGGGACGCCCAGGGCCGGGTCCGGGGACCGATCGACCTGGTGCTCTCCTTGTTCCAGGGGGGGAGCGGCGGCACGGAGAGCATCTTCTCCCGCCTGGGGAGTTGGCTGAGCCGGGGCTGGAGCTGGCTGTCCGGCCTGTTCGGCGGCACGGCCGTACCCGGCGAGATCGCCCTGACTGCCGGCGGTCCCGTGGGAGGGTTGGGCGCGGCGGCTATATAGATGTAAGCAAAGAAAAGATCGTTTGAATTCAATATAACTTAGGCTTGCCGCGAGATGTCGTTTGTGGCTTAATAAAAGGGGGTAAGGAAGGGCTGACCAGAGAGACAAGGGGAGAGCCGGAGGCCGGCGGGCGCTGCTGAGGAGGGGTTGTGTTTGATCAGGCGAAGAGGGGGAAATGGTGGTGGCCTCTTTTGTTTATAGCCATGTTAGCATTCTATGAGGTCCCTGAACGCATACGTTGGTGGCATGATGATCGGCCGACCGGGCAAGTCCTGTTCGAGAAGCAGCTAGGGGGGTTCTTGCGGGAATACGATGGGGCCTGGCGAGAAGAGACAAGGGACAAGGTTTGGTACCGGACCTGGGAGTGGTCCAAGAGCTACGTCAGATCGACCGGGACAGAAATCGATAATTGGCGGGGCAGGGTTGACCCTGCCGGAATCGTCGAGCACCACGGCAGGGTTGAAATTGTGATTGTTTCCGCGTACAGCGGCGTAAAGATAGCGTATTATGGTGAGTTAACACCAGCCCTCGCCTCCAAGGCGGACGTGGCAGGTCTCCGAACCTGGGACAAGGTTGTTTTCTCCGGACGCTTGAAGATGGGCATAGGAGATCTTGGACTGGCCTATAAGGCTCCGTTTGGGGTCGAGCCTATAGGGAGTAATCTATTAAAAGGATCTGCTCTTTTAATCAGTATTGATACACTTGAAAAAATGCGGAATTGAGGTGTCATAATAAACAGATTGTAACGTTTTACGCCTGCTTAAAACGAGTGGCAAACAAGTCTGAGAAGAGAGACCCACACGGGTCTCTTTTTGATTGCCCAGTATAGACCCCGGCGGCCCCTTGGGGCCGACACTGGAGACAAAAAGGAAAGTACACCAAATGACCGAGAATCTTACAGTAAAGGTTGCAGCCAATCTTGGGCCCCTGGAGCTGGCCACGGCCCGCATGCCTGCCACCGTCCGGCCGGGGTTCGAGGCCATAGCAGCCATGGAAGCCAAGTCTGGCTTAAGTCTCCAGAAAGTAAACGCTGCGGCGGTGGTGCTGGGGCAAGCGCTGGAAGGGGACGCTCAGCCGGAAACTGCATAAGAGTTTTAGGTTGCCACGATATCTCGCATTTGATTTAATAGAAAGGCGCGGGCTGGAGGTTACAATTCGCCTGGCAAACCTGAACTCTCAAAGTAATACTCTAGGAGGGAACAGTGTTGAGCCAACCTTCGAGCGTTCCATTCTGGTGGGGCTACCTGATGCTGGCTGGTTTGCCTGCGGCTATTGTCGCGACAACTTGGCTTGGGCTGGCGAAGAACACCTACCCCCGGGGTAGCCAGGAACGGATAGCATTGCGCCTCAGCCGGATCGGCTTGGCCCTCTTATTTTGGACTTTGATCATGCCCCCCGGAACATGTATTCCACTTAACGTGGCCGCTTTCATCCTTGGGCGATTAGGGTACTCGAGAGGTAGGAAGAGGTACGGCCTCATAGTCATGCTCAGTTCCGTGGCCATTTTCGTTTTCAGTTACCTGACGTTTGGCATCATGAGCTATTTTTAAGGCCCCTGAATGCTCACCGTAAACAGGGTGCGCAGGTCAAATATCAGCGAGCTGTTGCACACACTTGAAGTGTGTAACAATCTATTACCCCAATAATCAGGGTACAAACACCGAAAAACGTGGTGGCGCTTGTTGAGCTGTGCGGGCTGCTCAAACCGCCCCGGCCGCTCTATTTGCCTCTTTGTGGTTGAGTTTCTCCTTCAGCCAAGTGAGAGGGTGACAATGGATCTGTCAGATTTGAGAATCAAGGTAATGGCCGACATTGGGCCATATGAGAAAGCTTTGAAGCAAGTGACCTCTATTACCAAGAGAGAGATTGAGGCTTCAACCACCATCATCGCTCAACTAAATACAAGCTTTCAGTTAGCGGCCACCACTGCAACTAACGAGTTAGGCCGGGCGCTCGAGGAAGCGGGCAGAAAAGCGAAGTCTATCCAAGAGATGCTGCCCCAGCCTGGTGCAACTTCACAGGCATATAATGAATCTTCAGGCAATTCTGAGAGTTCGTCATCAACAGGGCGACCCCGGTACCGCCGCAACATGCTTTCCGACTTCGACCCGTACTACAGAGAGGGTGTTCGGAGGGGACAGGAGATTATTCCCGAAAAGTTGCTTGATAGTATGCGGCTTACTGCTGAGGCTTTCGACAATCCTCGAACATATATATTGCACTTCTTGGAATGGTATATAGGCGAACTCGTAATATCTTTCGAACGGAGCGTTGATCTGGCGAAATCAGCACTGGGCTGGATGAAAGAGAAGAGAGATGCCCAAATCCAAATACTCCAACAAAAGGCGGCTGAATGGTTGAACGTCCCTATCAAGGATATTGAATTTCTTCCTGAACCGACACAAAAAGAGCTGCGGGACTTCGTGAGCCGCCTAGATTTCGAGAGAGATTATGCGGATGCTCAGCTCGGCGGGAACGGCGGCGAATACTTGGAAAAAGAACGAAATGCTTACCGTGAGGCCATTCAGAGACTAAAGGAGCAGAGGGATAGGACAAATCAACCGGTAGCCCCGCCCGAAGGCTGGACGCCATCGCCCGCCGAGCCCATGTCCTTCCAAGGCGGCCAGGGAGGTTCCATCCAGCCGGCCGCCTATAACTTTGTCCAGGACAGCGACCAAGCCACTAAGGCAATGGACAACGTTTTTCAAGCGGTGCTCCGTTTCAGAGACGGGACCACTGATTCGCTTTTTGTCTGCCAAGGGAGCTGGCGCAAGTACACGAACAATGTCGTCCTTGGGACGCAGGACCAGGGACGGGCCTACTCCAACCTTAATTCCGGGCTGGTCGAGAGCAGCCGGATCACCACCACGGCTATAGGCAAGGACTTGGAGCTCTGGACCGGGGACTTCGAGAACCAGGGTCTGGAGAGGATCGCCAGCATCAACGACGAGCAGAGGGAGCGGCGGGAGGCGGTCCAACAGACCACCGAGGCGGTCAAGGAGATCCAGGCCGACTCCTTCTCCGACTTCCTCCGCCAGGACCGGGAGACCACCGGCGAGTACCTGGACAACCTGCGCAGGCAGGAGCAGGCCGCCGACCAGACGGCTGAGGCGACCGCAGGTCTTTACGCCGACTCGGCCGAGACCTGCCTGGCCCTGGACGAGGCCAAGACGGGCCGGCTCATCGCCAACCAGGAGCGCTACGTTGACGAGTGCGGCGAGTATTTCCGGGTCTTCGAGCAAGCCTGGGGCAACACCCTGAGCGCCATCGCCCAGCGCTTGGCCGACTGGATGACCGGGGCCAAGGACGCCTGGAAGAACTTCGGCCAGGCCGTGGGCGACATCTTTGCCCTGGCCTTCTCCCAGGTGGTCGTCAACTACCTCGGCGAATTCTTTGCCACCACCTTCAACACCCTGTTCAAGGACGCCTTCAAGGGCGTTCTGGAAGGCCTGAGCGCCAAGAGCCTGGGCCAGACCTTGGGCGGCTGGATCAGGAGCGCCCTGGGCGGGGTCTTCAAGGACACGGCCATCGGCCGGCTCTTCAGCAATATAGGAAGCTCCATCGCCAGCTTTTTTGGCTCCGGATCTTCTCTTGCGGCGGCGGTTGACGACATGTTCGGGGCCGCCATATCGGGGGTGACTGGGGCAACATCCGCTGCTGCTTCTGCCTTCAGCTCCTTTGCCGCCTTCTGGAGCTCCTGGATGGGCCCGGCCGCCCTGTACGGCGTGCCTCTGGCCATATCCCAGTTCGGTCCCATGATCGGTCAGTTCTTGGGGATCGGCTCGGGCAACACCTCCTGGACCTCCAGGATGCGCCAGCGCTACGGCTCCCAGCAGGAGATGCTGGAAGCGGCCCGGGGGCCTTACTGGGGCGATTTCGTCAGCCGGCTCCACCTGCTTCAAGGGGCCGACGAGACCAATTGGGAGGACTACTTCCGCCGGGCCATGACCGGCTACCAGCACTACACCTGGCTGGCCGGGGCCGGCGGGATGACCCGGGAGCAGATGAACGCCTACGCCCGGGCCAACCTGAGCCCGGAACGGTACGAGATGTACACCCGGATTCCCGAGCAGTACGACGTCTTCAACCAGATCGACGCCCTGGAGCGGAGCTTTAACGAGTGGTATGGCTCCAACATGGAGAGGGGCGACTGGCCCTTGGCTCAGTGGCTCCAGGGCCAGTCCGGGACCATCGAGGCCCTGCTCCGGGAGGCCTCAGACCTCAAGCTCAGGGAGCAGTTCGAGCCCATCCTGGACCAGTTCAGGAACGGGACCATCACCTTTGAGGAGATGGTCAACCTGTTCCGCGACGCGGTCAGGGAGTTCGAGGGCGAGGTGAACACGGCCGCGAACGGCGGGGCTTCCGGGACCAACGCGGCCATATCCATCGGCCAGGCCCGGGAGAGCCTTCAGGACATCCTGGACGATCTGGGCGACACCTCATACTGGCAGGAAGCCCTGGGGGACATGTACGACGCGATAGTCAACGACGAAAACCTCAACCAGCTCTTCACCAGCCTGAGGAACATGTTCGCCAATGTCCTGAGCAACATGCTCTCGGGCGACGACGAATCCCTGGCGAACAGCATCAAAGACATCCAGGACTACGTGTCCAACCTGACCACGTCTGCGGGCATTCTCAGGGCCGAGGCGACCCAGCTGGAGAACGGAACCGACCGGCTGACCGCCACCCTTAACACCCTTAAGAACTCCTGGAACGCCCTGGTATTCGGGGGCCTGTCCGAAGACGAACGGGCGAACGTGTTGGGGGCTGCCGCAAGTCGGCGTGGGACCGTGGCCGGGCTCAGGGCTCAGATGGGCGAATACGAGGCTTTACAGGCTTGGTGGACTGGAGAGGATGCATCTCAAGCTGGCGCTGCTTTGGCGGCCTTGAGTAATGAAGCGACCAGATCATTACTTCAGAATGATGATGATCTGCGGCGGGCTATAGAGGCCACCGGTTTCACCTTCACTGATTTCACGGACTCGACCTTGGCCAGGCTGGATACCTATCTACAGCAACTCTCCGGAGATGACCTGACCGCCTTGGACGCGGCCATGGCCGGTAGTCGGGATGTCATGGCGGCCACAATCGAACGTGCAGAGGAGTTGGCGGAGGCGCTCAACTTAGAGAATCCGATCAACGAGCTCATTGAGGCCTTTGATAGGCTGATAGTGGCTATGCTGCGGATAACCTTTCAGGCCTCCGGGGCTGAAGGGGACTTCTGGAATTACGTATCAACAATTATGGGTTCGGATTGGGCTAATAGGGTCAGAGCCGCTTCCTCAAGAGGTGCGGATAGCACGGATAAGCCCACCACTCCAAAGCCCGGACAGCCTGACAGGAGCGGCCAGAACAAGTCTTACCAGCACGGCACCACCTACGTTCCCCGGACCGGGCGCTACACCCTCCACCAGGGCGAGGCGGTCATCCCGGCCTACCTGAACAAGCTCATCTCCCTGGGCCAGGCCTCGCCGCCCGCCCAGTCGAGCGTGACCAGCAACTACGAGGTCCACGTTCACGTCGACGGCGTGTCCATTGACGACCCGCGGGTCATGGACCGGGTGGGCAGCAAGGTCGTGAGCTGGATCAAGTATTACGAGCGCGGAGCGAGGGCCTGACATGGCATACTGGTTCGGACAATCCAATCTCCTCGACGGCCTGGACGCCACGACCCTGGCCGCCTCATCGGTCAAGGGCGGCAGCGTCGGCTTCCCGATCAAGACCGGCACCGGCTCGGCCGTGGCCTACACGGCCGGGTCCTATGAAGGACTGTTCACCGTCACCTACTGCGTCCAGATCGACGACGTGAGCGGCGGGGCCAGCGTCGGTGAGGCGACCTTCAGGTGGAAGCGGAGCGACTCGACCGCCACCTGGGAGGCCGAGGGCGTCGCCACGTCCGACACTTACATCGAGCTGGACCGGGGCGTGGAGATCAAGTGGGTCGCCGGGGAGGGAGATGACTTTATTGTCGGCGATAACTGGGTGATCATCGCCGCGGCCAGCTTCGGCCTGGCCAACCTGTCCGATCTGAACCGGGACTCGGCCTGGCGGTCGGACGGCCTGGACTCGCCCGATTACATCACCGCCGACCTGGGCGGCGCCTACGAGGCCCTCCTGGTTCAGGCCCTGCTGGAAAGCAGCCTGACCCTGAAGACCGGCCAGGGCGCCCTGACCCTTGTCCGGGCCTCCCAGGCCAGCTACGTAGATCCGGACACAGGCCTAATTGACCTAGCCTCGGCGAACGAGCCGCGCTTCGAGGAGATCAACGGGCGCAAGGCCCTCCTTCTTGAGCCGGCGGCGACCAACACTTTCCTGTGCTCGGACATCGACTCCACCTGTCAGTGGTATGACGCGGGCGGCGGGAATTGGATCCTGCTGGATGCAGCGGTCAACACCTATTGGTTCGCCTCCATCTCCGGTGGGGCCGCCGCTACCCCCAGCCTCACCTCCTCGATCATTCGAGCGGCCACCGGAGCCCGGGCTGTTCGCATATCGGTGACGGCGCAGGGTGGCGCTTCCACGGACATTGTGTACGGGAACGACACGGGACTCAACCCTCAATCCGTCGTGAACGGGAACACGTACACGGTCTCATTCTACGCCAAGGCCGACACCGCCAAGACCATCCCCGTCGACATGTGGGAGGTCACCGGCTATACGAGCGTCGGGTTGAACACCTCGATCAATGTAACGACGGAATTGCAGCGGTTTGACCTGACCTTCACGGCCAATCAGACCGCTTCGAACTGCGCCCTTCTGTTCTTCCTGGGGCTCAACGGAACATTTGCCCTGGATCTGGAATGCCCGCAAAATGAAAGCGGCGCTCTTGCTACCTCCTGGATCCCCACGACCACGGCGGCGGCCACCCGGGCCACCGAGGAGGGCCAGCCCTGCATTGCGGCCAGCGGGAACTTCAGCGACGACGCCGGAGTGCTCTACCTCGACTGGACCCCCAGATTCGACGCGGCGGACGCGCCCAACGACAAGACCATCGGTATCGCCACGGTCAGCGGCTCGGCGGCCGGGGTCCTCTACTGGCGCAAGGACGCCGGCGGAAGCTGCTATCTCTGCATGGACGACGGGACGAACACCCATTCAACCTCCCTGAGCCCGGTCAAGGACACGACCTACATCGTCTACGCCCGCTGGTGGGGCAGCGCCAGTGAGAAGCCCGGCGACGGAACCGGCGACGCCGACATGCACGTCGGGTTCTACAACGGAGCGGCCTGGTCGCACGGCTCCGAGACGCCATACGACGGCGCTTTCGGGGTAGCGGCCGACATCGAGCTGTTCAAGAGCGGGGCGACCTGCTTCGCCTGCTACGTTGGGAACTTGAGGATTTACGACGAGACCCTGACCAGGGCCCAGATCGAGGCGGGCCCCGAGAACCTGGATTCTGCCGCCTCCCCCACGGCCATTGTCATCCTCGACCACAACTTCGGCAGCGGGGCCGCGATCAACCTCAAGTACGGCAATGAAGACTCGGAGGCGGCCTGGGCGGCCGCCTCCTCTCATTCACTCGCCTGGGCCTCCGGGACCATGGCCAAGCTGGACCTGACCGGCTCGGCCAGGTATTGGCGCCTGGAGGTTACTGACCCCGACAACCCTGATGGCTACCTGGAGATCTCGGAACTGTTTGTCGGGACGGGCTTGATCCCCACGGCGATCATCACCGGCGACGAGAATGTCACGCGCGGGTACGACCTCTCTTCGGTTGACCACGATCCGAAAAACGACTTCAGCTTCACCTTCCTGGCCGATTCCCTGGCGGTCGAGGAGGAAATCTCAACCTTCTTGATGGGGCTTCTCGACCCGGCCTCCAGAAGGATAAGGCCGTTTTTCTTCTGTTACGGCAATGAATCGCCGTCGGCCAACACATTCCTCCTGAAGATTTCAACGGACAAGATTTCCAGGGTCCAGGCGGGGCGGGACCACTATTACATTCCCATCCAGGCGACGGAGGCGGAGAGGTCCGGTGTTTAGAATCACAGCAGCCTGGTGGGCCGCCGCGCAAACGAATCGGCAGCCTCTGGTGGTTCTGGCAATCCTTACCCCCGGAGGCAGAAGGCTCTACTCCAAGATGGCTCCCCCCTTGTCCCTGGCCGGCTTTCAGGAGCCGAGGCTGGCCGACGGCTCCTGGTCTGCCGACGGGACAGACTTTGCCGGCCGCTACGCCAGCCCGATCCTCTCGCGGCGGGGGGACGTGGAGGCCATGGGCAGCTTGAGCGAATCACTTCAGGCCAGCGCCGGGGAACTGATCGGCCTCCTCTCGGCCGGCCGGACCGGCGACGTGTCGATCAAGCTCAAGAACACGGCGGATGAGGAGGGGCTCTTGCACTTCAGCCGTCTGGTGGCCTTGAACGGCGAGGGCCTGGTCGGCTCCCAGGCCGAGATCACGGTCAACTTCCCGGAGCTGACCTCTGACGACGCCCTCAAGCGATTTTACGGACGAATCAAGCAGGCTTCGGTAGGCCCGGAGAGTGTCACTCTCAGGCTGAGGGCGGACTGATGATTACCGATCTGAGTCAAACCGTCTATCTGAACAGGGCCTCCCGGTACGCGAACCCGGGCCGAGACAGCGACCGTCTGCCCTGGGTCTACGGCGACCTGACCCAGGGGGGTGAGGGCGGAGTCTGGGAGTGCCCCTGCATAGACACTGAGAACCATGTCTACTGTGTGGCCGGGCACGAGATTCTGAGCCTGGCCAACGGCAACTCCGTCGCGGTCTACGGCCAGGACGGAGAGGAGGTCGACGGCGGCGACTACACCTTTGACGAGGCCAATGATTACCAGAGCCAGGGAACCATCGCCACCCTGACCTTCGCCGCCGACGCGTCTGATCTGGAGCCCATCAGCATCAGGTGCAAGGGCAAGAACGAGGGAGCCTCCCTGATCGACAACCCCATGGACATCGTCGAGGACATCCTGAACGAATCGGGCCTCAATTCCCTGGAATGGGACGAGACCTCCAAGACCCGAACCAGGAACTACCTGGCCGGACTGCCCATGACAGCGGCCGGAGTGATTGCCAGTGACTTCCGGCCGGACAGCCTGGTAAGCGAAATCTTCAGCAGCCTGGTCTCGTGGTGGCGGGGCGGCGAAGGGACCCTGATCTTTCAGCCGCACATAGCTCCGAGTTCTCTGCAAAACTCCGACGTGGTGGCGCACTTCAAGACTTCTGATCTTGATCCCTCCAACACTTCATTAGATTTCGACGACGACGCCGTCTGCACCCGGGCCGTGGTCGATTACGCTTACAACTGGGCCAAGGGCGACTTCGAGGGGTTCGAGGACGGCGCGGCCGAGGCCGCCACGGACTATGAAACCCGCTACCGGAGCATCCGGTCGGTGGGTTTCGAGTTCCCCTGGATCAGGACTGAGGCCGAAGTCCAGCTCATTCAGGCCCTGATCGTGGCCTTTTACAAGAGCGCTCCGGCGGTTCTGAAGGCCAGGTTGAGGGGGCCCAGGGCGGCCTCGCTGGAACGGGGGGATATCATTGGAGTCTCTCTCCAGTGGTTCTATGACCAGAACCTGGACCCGCTGAGAAACCAGATGTTTCGCCTGATCTCGGTGGCCCCGGACTTTGACGGCAACGAGGTTCTGATAGAGGCCCTCAATACCGGTGTCTTCATCACCGGCGACAGCGGAAACCGCGACACCACCGAATACATTTAGGAGGCCAGTGTGGCAATAACCAGCAAGACAATCAAGGCGTCCGAAAGAGTCACCGGGGCCAACAGCGACACCTATGAGGACACCCTCAATCGCCTGCCCCTCTGCCTCCTGAATGAGTACGGCGGAATCAACAGCGGGACGTCCTTTCCGACCACGATGCACAACGGCACGGACCTGGCCGACCGGACGCTGTTCTACCGGACAGACCTGGAGCAGATGTTCGCCTACGATCTGGCCAACGACTTCTGGATTCAGGTCGGGACTTGGGTGGCTTTCGGGACCTACACCGGAGACGGGAACGCGACGAAGGCCATCACCGGCCTGGGCTTCCAGCCTAAGCTTGTAATTCTCTGGGCTAAGGTCCAGACGATAGGGGCCACCTGTATTTTCTTCAAGACAAACCAGGACGGGCTCAATGCCCTGACTCTGGTCACCGTCTCAGGCGACTTCACGGCGTACTTCGAGTATTACCTCGACGCCGTCATCTCTCTCGACTCCGACGGGTTCACCGTAGGCGACTGCACGGGCCATGGCGCCAACTACACGAACTACAATGGCCGGTCGTATACCTACATAGCTTTGAGGGGGTAGAAGTGAAAATCTACTTCATCGAACGGAACAGTGACGGCCTGATCTTCAACGGCTTCCAGGAAGGCGGCCAGCCGCCCCTGGAGGGCATGCTGCGGGTCAAGGAGGTGGCTGTCTCCATCCTGGGAGGAGCCGTGGAAGATTGGGTTGTGCGATCGACCGACATTGACAGAGAGCCGGGCAAGGTGATCCGCCTGATCGAACGATTGACGAGCGGGCAGCCCGGGTTCACCGCTCACCAGGCCGCGCTCCTGTCCATCGAAGGGCTCTCGGCCGTCCTGTCCAGGGGCTGGTTCCCCGGCTGCAGGATCATGACCCAGGATGACTCATACGATATATCGTCATTGGATCAGGATCAGGGGGTCGCCCTGGACGTGGTGGAGGACGGAGGCGGGCTGATCCAGCTCCAGCCCTACACCTGGGACCCCGACACGGAATCCAAGGCCGACCTGCCGGCCGACCTCACCCTGATCCTGGCCGACCTGCTCCGGGGCGTCCTGCCGGCCGGAGCACAGTCCCTTGACGCGCTGCGAGAGGAGGAAGGCTAGTGTCCAGGCCAGTCGTCCGAGGTCGGACCGTGAAGGAGGGGGATCGCCTCACCCGGCGCCAGCTGGTGCGGCGCCTGGATCAAGCCGCCAGCCTGGCCGAGGTCAAGTCTCTCCTCAGGCAGATGCTTGAGCATTCAAACACGGGCGCAAGCGCCCTTGACTCAGGAGGTGTCAAATGAACGCCGTTTTAAAACTAGCTCTGCCGGTGCTGCCTCAATTGGTGAGCCTGATCACGCCGGTCCTCAGGGACAGCCTGGAGGGGTTGATCAAGGAGCTCCTGGCCAAAGCCAGGACCACCGACAACCCGCTGGACGACATTCTGGTCGGCCTCCTGGCCGGTCTCCTGGAAATGGATCCCGAGTCCTGATCCTGCCTCCGGACCGGGGTGAGGAAGCAACGGCATGAACCTCTGGGAATGGATCGGCAGTTCGGTCCTGGGCCTTCAGGCGGCGGTCATGATCTGGCTGATCAAGGACTACCTCACCTTCCGCCTGAGTTTCGTGCCCAGGCTGGTCAGTGAAGAGCACTGCCTGCGGCATCGCGACGACTGCCAGCGGGCCACTCGCCGCGACCTGGCCGAGATCAAACGCCACCTGGAAGCCAATCAGGGCCAAACCAAACGGATCGAGATAAACCTGGCCCGCCTGTGTGAGCGCCTGGAAGTGGACTGCACCACCTGAGACTATCCCTGCCCCGGCCGGGCGATCACCTCCACCGAGAAATCGAGCCCCAGGTCCAGAGCCTGCCAGATCACCAGCCGGCTGACGGTCTTCTTGTCCGAGGTAAGGATCAGCCGGCTTCCTTGTTCGCTTATCCTGACCAGCCCCCGGAGGCCGGTGGTCTCGATGAAGGAGAGCAATTGGCGGCCGGAGACCCTCTCCAGGGTCAGCCGCAGCCGCGGCCCGGCCGTCTCCTGCTCAAGTCGCGACAGCTCCTCCCGCCAGGCGGCCCTGATCTGGGCTTCCCCGGGCTCGTCGGCCAGGGGCGGGGGAAAGGGCAGCACCTTGCCGCCCTTGGGCGGAGGAGGAGACGAGGAAGCGCTCATGGCCCCTGGGATCCGGTCGGATCGCTCTCCAGGGGCAGGATACGCCGGTAGCGTTCGCCCAACAGGGCGTCCTGCCTGGCCCACTGCTTCAGGAAATCGTCCAGCTTGCCCCGGTCCTCGGGAGAGAGATCGACCAGGCGAACGCCCATGCCCCGCTGGGGGTCATCCCGCCCCAGATTGACCCACAGGACTTCCACCTGACAGGTGATGAACTCATCTTCGGGCGGCAGATTGAAGGTCAGCTCGAAACGGGTCAGCAGTTCAAGAGGATTGCTGGTCCTGAGAAACAGACCGCCCCCATTGAACGAGGGCAGGTAGGCGCTGACCAGACCAATCGGATCGTAGAACCGCTGCCTCAGTTTGAGCAGTTCGGCCGGCCGGCTCATGGGCTACTTGATCCCCGGGCGGCGGAACTCGGCCTCGATCCGGTCGGGATCCGGAGAATTGTAGAGGACGATGTTGCGCAGGTGTTGAAAGGCCTCCGGGTCCATGCCGGTGAACTCGAGGCCCAGACCTTCCGGAGTGACCCGGGCGACCACGGCCTCGATCCGGAGGGTCAGCTCCTCATCCTCGCCGCCCAGGCGGATGACGACCTGGCAGGACGTGCCCAGGGGAACCTGATAGCCCGTCTCGCCGAACAGCCCCCGCAGGCTGATGTCCCTTGAGTGTTTTATTTTAAGCGGGTGATCGTTGACCAGCACCTCAACGTCCCCTCGATAAACGACCCTTGTCCGGCGGCGTCGCTCGATGCTGGCTGACTCGGTCATCCCGGCCCTCTCTTGACGATAGTTTAATTGTACCCTGCCCGCCCAACCGACCTCAAGTTTTTCCCTCGTCCTTGTCTTTGTCCAGCCCGGTTCGGGCCGCCGGAGCGGCCCGAACCGGCGTGTTGGCAACGGCCGGACCCTGTGATATAAGCGTTTATACCCTTAGGGTTGTGCATGAACATACTTGGAATATCAGCCTACTATCACGATTCTGCGGCCTGTCTCCTCCGCGACGGCGCAATCGTGGCCGCGGGACAAGAGGAGCGCTGGAGCCGCAAGAAGCACGATCATCGCTTCCCCTCTCAGGCGGTGGCCTACTGCCTGAGCCAGGCCGGCCTGACCGCCCGGGACCTGGACCTCGTCGCCTTCTACGACAAACCCTTCATCAAGTTTGAGAGGCTTCTGGAGACCTACCTGGCCTTTGCGCCGGTGGGACTGAGCAGCTTCCTCCTGGCCATGCCGCTCTGGATCAAGCAGAAGCTCTGGCTGCCCGATGTGATCAAGAAGGATGTGGGTTACGAGGGCAAGATCATCTTCCCCGAGCACCACCAGTCCCACGCCGCGGCCGCGTTTTTCGCCTCACCGTTCGAGCGGGCGGCCTTCCTGACCCTGGACGGGGTGGGCGAGTGGACGACGACGTCCTGGGGCCTGGGCCAGGGGAATCGTATCCAGATCAAGGCCGAGATCAGGTTCCCCCACTCTCTGGGATTGCTATACTCGGCCTTCACCTATTTCACCGGCTTCAGGGTCAACTCCGGCGAGTACAAGGTCATGGGCCTGGCCCCCTACGGGCGGCCCAAGTACGTCGATGTCATCTTGAGCGAGCTGATGGATCTCAAGGCGGACGGCTCCTACAAGCTGAACATGGACTACTTCAACTACTGCCAGGGTCTGACCATGACCAACCATCGCTTCGCCAAGCTCTTCGGCGGACCGGCCCGCCGGCCCGAGAGCCCCCTGACCCAGCGGGAGATGGACCTGGCGGCCAGCGTGCAGAAGGTGACCGAGGAAGTGATCATGCGCACCGCCGGCCACATCCATGACCAGACCGGCGAGAAGAAGCTGGTTCTGGCCGGCGGCGTGGCCCTGAACTGCGTGGCCAACGGCCGGCTTCTGAGGGAGGGCCCCTTCGAGGAGATCTGGATTCAGCCGGCGGCCGGCGACGCCGGAGGGGCGCTGGGCGCGGCCCTTTTCGCCTGGCACCAGTACCTGGACCAGCCCCGCGTGGTCGATGAGGTCAGGGACCTGCAGTTCGGCTCCTACCTCGGCCCCGAGTTCAATGACCAGGAGATCCAGGCCTTCCTGGAAAGCCGGGCCATCCCCCACCGCTCTCTGGGCAACGGCGAGCTGCCCGAGCGAGTGGCCGAGCTGATAGCCACCGAGAAGGTCGTGGGCTGGTTCGAGGGCCGCATGGAGTTCGGACCGCGAGCCCTGGGCTCGCGGTCGATCCTGGGCGACGCCCGCAGCCCTAAGATGCAGTCGGTCATGAACCTCAAGATCAAGTACCGGGAGTCGTTCAGGCCCTTCGCTCCCTCGGTCCTGAGCGAGCGAGTGGGCGACTACTTCGAGTTGGATCGGTCCAGCCCCTACATGCTCCTGGTGGCCGGGGTTGAGCCGGCCATCCGGCGCAATATGACCGACGAGGAAACCAGCTTCTTCGGCATCCAGAAGCTGAACGTGGTCCGCTCGAGCATCCCGGCCGTGACCCACGTCGATTACTCGGCCCGCGTCCAGACCGTCCACAGGGAGACCAACCCCCTCTACCACCAGCTGATTCAGGCCTTTGAGAAGCTGACCGGCTGCGGGGTCATCGTCAACACCTCCTTCAACGTCCGGGGCGAGCCCATCGTCTGCACTCCCGAGGACGCTTACACCTGCTTCATGCGCACTGAAATGGACTACCTGGTCATGGGCCGCTTCCTCCTGGACAAGACCGAGCAACCCAAGTGGCAAGAGGACAGGGACTGGCGATCCGAGTTCGAACTGGACTAGATGGGCTTTTTCTCCGAAATAGGCGAGGAAATAAGAGCGCTCCAGCCGCGGAAGCGTCAGTTGCGCCAGCTGGGCCTGGTCTTCCTGGTCGCCCTGGGGCTGATCGGCGGCTTTCTGCTCTGGCGCGGCCGGGCGGCCGGGCCGTACTTCCTGGCCGCGGCCGGGCTGTTCGGCCTGTGGGGTCTCGTCTGGCCGCTGGGCCTGAAGCCGATCTACCATCTCTGGCTCAGTCTGGCCGTTGTCCTGGGCTTCTTTACCTCCCGGCTGTTGCTGGGCGCTATCTTCTACCTGGTCGTCACGCCCATCGGGCTGATCATGCGCCTCCTGGGCAAGGATTTACTGGACCGCAAATGCAATGACCGGGAGAGCTACTGGCACATCCGCCCCGAAGAACCATACGATCCCGGGCGCACCGAAAAAATGTACTGACTGGAGGGGCTCAGGTGAGCAAGGTCTCAATCGTCGCCGAGTTCTGGGAGTTTCTCAGAGTCCGCAAGAAGTTCTGGCTCTTGCCCATCGTGATCATGCTCCTCTTCCTGGGCACCCTCATCGTCCTGACCCAGGGTTCGGCCGTGGCTCCATTCATTTACGCCTTGTTCTGAATTAGAGCCGAAGGCGCATTAGAGGACTGACCGATAAAGATAGCCCAGGCAGGGCCCTCCTGGAGCCGGGAGGGGCCCTCCCCGGAGGCTGAGTTTTCGAATCCAGGGCCTTGACCTGATCAACGGCCGGAAACCTGGTAATCTTCGATTTCCAGGATCCGCTGACCCTTTTCGACCTTCAATCTGCCCCTGACCGTTACCTCCCGGTGGACCAGAGCCAGCAGCTCATCGCCCTTGCCCCCCCTGGCCACGGGGTGTTCCTTCTCGTCGTAACCGGAAATGACCACGGCGGCCACTTTATCGTTGCCGTTCCAGGCCGCTGGGATGACCAATCCCCTTATTTCGATCTCTGCTCCGTGATCCGGAATAGGTCTGGCCACGGCGACCCCTCACAGCCCGGCCCTGGGCTGCTAAGCCTTAATCAAAACTTTGATCGTCATAGTACTACATTTCCCGTGCCAGGATGTATATTATTGATATAATTATATATTACAATCCGATTTGACTGGCGGGGAGGAAGTCCTGTTTCCGGTCAGTGCTCATCCCCGTCCCGGGCCGGCCGGACAGCCGGGGGCCAGCCTGGCTCGGCTATCCAGGACAAAGCCGCCGGACAAACCGGAAGCGGAGCTTCTGTTCTGTCGGAGGCGAGGAAGCGGCAATTCTGAGCCGTCGGGGAGGGGCGGCCTACCTGAATTCTTCCTTGTGCAGGCTGTATCTGGTCAGGAGGTTGTGCAGCTGCCTGGTGCTCACCCCGGCCATCTCGGCGGCCGGGCCGATGCGCCCCTGGCTGAGGGTCAGGATCTCGCGGAGGTATCGCCTCTCCATCTGCTGCAGGACTCGCTGCCTGACTTCGGCCAGGGTGGGTACGCTCCCGGCCGCCTGGGCGGAGCGGAGGTTCTCGAAGGTCAGGAGTTCGCTGGGAAAGCCCTCCACGGTCAGCAGGGGGCCCGGCTCCAGGATGTAGGCCCGCTCGATCAGGTTTTCCAGCTCGCGGATGTTGCCCGGCCAGGAATAGGACTCCAGGATCTGCATCGCCTCGGGGTCAGCGCCCTTGATGTCCTTGTTGTAAAGCCGGTTCAACCTTTCCAGGAAGCTCTCAACCAGAGGCGGGACGTCCTCCAGCCTGTCCCGCAGCGGCGGCAGGTCAATGGCGAAGACGTTGAGCCGGTAATAGAGATCGGTCCGGAAGTCACCCGCCTGGCAGAGTTTCTTGAGGTCCATGTTCGTCGCGGCCAGAACCCGGACGTCGACGCTGATGGTCGTCTCCCCGCCGACCCGGTTGAAGCTCTTGTCCTGGAGAACCTGGAGCAACTTTATCTGGGCCGAGGGGGAGACGGTGCCGATCTCGTCCAGGAAGATCGTCCCCCCGTCGGCGATCTGGAACTTGCCGTGCTTGCGACGGACCGCGCCGGTGAAGGAGCCCTTCTCGTGGCCGAAGAGCTCGCTTTCGAGGAGAGTGTCGGGAATGGCGCCGCAGTGGACGGCGATGAAGGGCTGGTCGGCCCGATTGCTCAGGTTGTGAATCATCTTGGCGATGACGCCCTTGCCGGTGCCCGTCTCACCGGTCAGGAGAACCGTTGTCCTGGTCGGGGCGACCAGCTTGACCTTGGCCAGGACTTCCATCATCAGACGCGATCTGGTGCCGGCCACCTCCTCCATCGGGGTGCGCCAGGAGTGGTCGCGCAGATACTGCAGCTCGGAATTCAGCTTCTGGAATTCCAGGAGGCTTTCAGTGACGTAGCTGACCTCCTCCGGGTTGAAGGGATAGGTCAGGTAGTTGTCCGCGCCGGCCTTGACCGCGGCCACCGACTCCCGGATATGGTTCTGGGGTGAAATGACGATGATCGGGGCGGTCGGAAAGGCTTTCCAGAAGGGCTGGAGGGCCTCCTTGTAGTCAGTGTGTCCATTCGTCGAGTCGGCGTTCTTGAGGAAGGCCACGTCCACGAAGGTGAATTCGTAGCGCTTCCGCTGAAACATCTCCAGGGCAGCGGCCCTGCCGTTGGCCGTATCAAGGCGGTATTCCTTGGCCAGACAGGAGCGCAGATTGTCAATAGCCGCCTGGTCTGTCGCAACTACCAGGACCGATTTCATTTCGCCTCAGCTCCCCACGGACAAGTTGCGCCCTCTTTACGCCAACCCGGCGTAAACGGCAAATCCCTTTCGGCTAAATGTTCGGGCAAAACCGGCCTGATTGCAAGGGGTGAACTGATTTCCAGGGGATGACGACCTCAAACCGCCGGAAATAGCGTCCCCAATAAGAGGCCGAGCCGGAGCCTATCCAGGCTCCGGCTCGGGAAGGCCGCCCTTTGGGCGCCCCTCAGGGGAGAAGCTGATCCGGTTAGAACTCCATGTGGCAGGCCACGCCCACCAGGATCGCCTGGCCCTGGTCGGCACCCTCGCCGTCCTCTCCGTTGTCGAACCAGGCCACCTCGGGAATGAACTCCATCGGTCCGAAGGGTATCCTGTAACTGGCATAGGCTGCCTGAGTGTAGGGATCTTCTGACCAGTCGTCCCGCTCGGAACGGGCATAACCGTAGCCGATCGACAAATTCTCGATCCTCAGCTCGGCCCAGACGGTCAACTGGCGCACGTCGTCATCAACCTCGTTGTCGATCACCAGCGGATCGCCGCTCAGCACCGGGCTCTCCTGGGCCGTGTTGATCCCGTAGCCCACGGCCACGGTGAAGCCCACCAACCCGAAGTCTCCGTTGATCCCCAGGCCGAAGTCCAGCGAGGAGTAACTGTCCGAGTCGTTGCCGTCCTCCCACTGCACGTTCTCGTAATGAACCCAGGGATTCAGCTGAATCGCGCCAAAGGTCAGCTCCGCCGAGGCGGAAACGCCCGGAATCGAGTGATAGGTGTGGCCCCCTTCCCAGACCGAACCTCTGTAGGGGTCCTCCAGGGCAACCATGAATTTGTACTGCTCGCCCACGCTCAACCGCACCGCTTCGTTGCGGTCAAGATTAACCTTGCCGTAGCCGTCCAGGCCCAGGGCCGCTTCCAGAAGCTGGTTGGGCCAGTAAATATCGCAGATGCTCTCAGACTGGCCGAAGCTGATCGACCAGCCCTCAGCGTTGTACTCCATGTAGGCCTGCCGGGTGAAAACATTGTTGTCGTCCATCCGGCTGTCCACGCCGATCTCGACCACTCCGCCGAATTTCTTGTCGTCACTCAGATAAGTGATCGTAAAGAACGCGTCTCCGGCGTCGAACAGATGCAAGCCAAAGTACTCGTCCACGCCGTCCCAATCATCATTGTAAAAACCGTAACTGAACTCCAGTCGAAGATCCCCTCCAACCTTTATCTCGGCCACGGCCGCCTGGCCGCAGCCGAGCAACAGGGCTAACGCGAACAACAGAATCAACAGGCGCTTCATCTACTCCCTCCTTGATCCAACTCTTTCAGGGCTCTGGCCAGATGATCCAGCCAGACGTCGACCGCCTGGGGGAATTCGGCCAGACTCTTGAGCGCCGGCCGGCACTCGATGCCGGCCTTGGTCAGGATGGATTTCCAGGAATCGGGTTCGTCGCCGGCCAGGTCGTTGAGGGCATGGTCGCCGGCCACGGACATAAAGGGCATCAGCCAGGCCGTCTTGAGGCCCCTCTTCAGCAGATCCTCGCGGACCTGCTCCACCTCGGGGTAGCCCTCGACCGTGCCCACTAATATATTGGGATCCTTCCGGCCGAAGATGTAGGCCATGGCTGGGTAGACGGCGTTGGCCGGATGGTGGGTCCCGTGACCCATCAGGACCACGGCCTCATCCGGCTTCCGCTCCGGGGGCAGGTTGGCCAGAACGGCTTCAGCCACCCTGGTCATGTCTTCCGGGGAAGAGAGGAGCGGCAGCCCCACCACCACCCGGCTCGGGCCTTCGGGTATGCCCTCGAAGCGCTTGGCCGTCTCCTGAAGGTCGTCGAACTCCAACCCGGGGATGACGTGCAGGGACTGCACTACGATGTGATCGAAACCCTCCTCGGCCATTCTAGCCAGGGCCAGGCTTGGCGACAGGGTTATCTTGCCTTCTTTGGCCAGCTTCCGGCGAATAATCTTGGACGTGTAGGCCCAGCGGATCTCCAAGCCGCTGAATTTGGCTTTGGCCGCCGCGTCGATCAGTTCAAATGCCTTCTGGGCTTTGGGGATACTGGTGCCGAACGTCACCAGCAGGACGCCCTTCCGGGGTGCTTTGTCCTTGCCGTGCCCTGCGGCCCAGGCCGCTGGGGTTGCCACCAGCAGAAAGACCAGGAACAGGGCCAGGACTATCCCTTTGGTTAAGGTTCTCTCACGCCAATCGATCATGATAACCCCCTAAAGCTGGCTCCAGGGGGCATAAAAATACCCCCGGGGCCTGTTGTCCCCAGGGGTCTGCACCCAGTTTACTTCGATCCCTGAGGGCCAACGGGCGTTCACTCGCGCCCGCTGAACCTTAAATTTAGGTCCAGGGCCGGTCTTCTGGCTCCCGGATCGACCTACTCCCCGCGCCTTCCCACCGGCCTTCTTGGCTCGGCAGTGGCCCGTTGCGGGTTTCGTCCCCGGTTACAGCGGCGGGACCGCGCCGGATTCACACCGGCTTCCCTCTTGCCCCTACTCGGGGCGCCCTGGTCCCTTTCTTCTGAAACCTGTATCTGAGAAGACCCCGGCTTGTCAAGCCTTCTTGCCTAGTATATAAAGCCAGGTTCGTCTCGGCGACCATGAACCCGAGTTCTAAAGAGCGCTCTTCGCCCCGGCTTGAACCAAGAGAGCTTTTATTGGGTCCTTAATCCGGTCTAGGCCTGGGAGCCAAGCAATATAGGCAAATTAGACCTCTTTTATCCTTTTTACTTGACAGGCGGATCGGGAATGCTTAGTTATGAAAAGGGAGGAGACCCGTCATGCCTTGCCCTAAAAAGAAAAAAACAACGGAGGTGTCTAAAGTCGACGCCTCCCGACCTTGGGTTGAGCCCGAGGAGGTCAGTTTTACCCAGCGCTACTTCGGCGAGATGGAGGGATTCGAGCTGCTCAGCCCGGAGCAAGAACTGGCTCTGGGCAAAATAATCCGCGACGGGCAGGACGAAATCCTGGCTCTGGCCACCCAGGCCGCCGATCAGGTGCCGGGTCTGAAGGAGCTCGAGCCGCTGACCTCCCAGTGGCGGGAAATCGAGCGGACCTCCCACACCTCGATCGAGGGCCTCCTGGCCGACATCAGAACCGCGGTCAGGGAGTACGCCGAGCAGGAGCCTGACTCGCTCCAGGCCCGGCGGCTCAAGGAGAGGGTCGAGGCCATCGAGGCCCGCGTCCTGGAGGCCAGCCAGAGGATGACCCAGGCCAACCTGCGCCTGGCCGTCAACATCGCCAAACGTTACAGCTACCGGGGCCTGTCCTTCAACGACCTCATCCAGGAGGGCAACCTGGGCCTGATGAAGGCGGTGGCCCGTTACGACTTCCGGACCGGCTACCGTTTCTCCACCTTTGCCTCGTGGTGGATCCGCCAGACCATCTCCCGGGCGGTTTACGACCAGGCTCGGACCATCAGGATCCCGGTCCACTGCCTGGAGCTGAGGGCCCGCATCTTCAAGGCCTATTACGCCCTCAAGCGCGAGCAGGGCCGGGAGCCCTCGGCGGTCCAGATCGCCGAGTCCATCGGTGAAGCCCTGACCAAGGTTCGCGAGGCCATGAGCGTGGTCGACGAGTCGATCTCCCTGGACGCGCCGGTGGGCGAGGACGGCGACGTGCTGGGCGATTTCCTCAAGGACGAATCCCGCCGCGATCCCTTTGAACTGACCAGGGACGTGGAGCTGGTCGAGCGGACCCGGGGCGCCCTGGCGGGGCTGGACGACCGGGAGCGCAAGATCCTGACCCTCCGCTTCGGCCTGGAGGACGGCGAGGAGCGGACCCTGGAGGAGGTCGGCCGGGAGTTCTCCCTGAGCCGCGAGCGCATCCGCCAGATCGAGAAGCGGGCCCTGGAACGTCTCAAGGGGCCCTTGTCCTGAGCGTCCTTCCGGCTTCGCGGCCGGAAACAGACTCTGCTGGGGACCGCCGCGGCGGTCCCCTTTTTATTGGAGGCAGCCGTGAGTCCAGAGACTATCGATCGGATGGAGGCCCAGAAACAGGTCAAGCTGGCCCTGGAACGGGTGGCCCTTCTGCACGCCGCCCTGGCCCGGGTGCTGGTCGAGGAGCTGGGCCCCCAGGAGGGCCGGCGGCTGGTCGAGAAAGTCATTGACCGGTACGGCCGGGACATCGGCCTGGCCTGCCGGCGGCGGACCGAGGCCCGGGGGCTCGAGCTCACCCCGGCCAATTACCAGGGCGATCTGCCCAGCCTGGGCTTCGATTCGGAGCGGCTGCAGGTCGAGCCCTGGCGCACCCGCGTCCACGATTGCCCCCTGGCCCGGGTCTGGCGTGAAATGGACCTGGCCGAACTGGGAAGCATCTACTGCCGGGTTGACCAGGCCAAGTACCGGGCCTACAACCCCGAACTGGTCTGCCGCCACCAGGTCCACACCCTGAGGGACGGCGCCTCGTTCTGCGAGATAGTCACCAGCTACGGGGCTGGGGAAGAGCCCGGCCAGGCCTGAGGGCCGGAGCGAGTTTTGGGGCAAGAAAAGGCCCGGCCGCCCCTCAGGAGGGGCGGCCGGGCCAGGTTAATCTTTGAGACTGGTTGGCTCGGCTAGCCCCGGCGCCAGAGCGGCGAGCAGTCGGTCTGGCTGCGCAGAGTCAGGGTCCGGCCGCCCACGGTGATGGCGGTGGCGATGTTACGGAGCACGCCGTTGAAATTCACGGTGTAGCCGGTCACTCTCACGCTCTCGCCCACTTCGGGCCGGTCGATATTGTTCTCTTCCCAGTATCTCATCGGACCCAGCCCGTAGATGGTCACGTTGCCCGTCGAGGTGGAGATGACCAGACCGTCGCCCGAAGCCTGGGTGGCCGAGGTGACCACGGTGCCGGTGTAGGTGAAGGGCGTGCCCTGGCAGACGTCGTGGATGGGGCCGGTCCCGTCGCCGGCACCCTGGCCGTAGCCGGCCAGGCTCCAGCCTGAGCCCAGGGCCAGGAGCATGGCGATCAGCGTGGCGATGAACATGGTTCTTTTCATTACTTCAACTCCTCATCTCTGATGTGTCCCTTCGGCCAGACGCCTTCCGGCCGAATCCGGTCTCCCTTCCGCCCCTCTTCCCGGTCCGTCCGGGTCCCTGATTAGCGCCTCCCTCGACCGCGGCCGCCGCGGCCGGGCGTCCCGGGAGCGATCTTCCCTGGACCGCTTTACCTTGGATTCCCTGTTTGTCAAGGCCGTGGTAAGACCACCGCCGGGCCTCGGCCCGAGGACCGCGCTAACAGTCATTTATTATTATGGCGTTATCTGGCCGGTAAAAAATCAGCGGGGCGCGGCCGTACCGGTCCCGGCGGTGATGGAGCACTTGGTGAAGTCGATGTACTGGCCGCAGCCCTTGCACTTGTGGGGCCGGTCAAACTCGTCGGAGAAGATCTCGACCTCCCGGCCGCAGTTGGGGCACTTGCACTCAAAGGCCGACAGGTTCTTGTTGGCCTCGAGGCCGGGGCAGTGGCGCGGGGTGGACTCCATGGCGCGACCCTCCTGACTGGATATTTCCGGTGGTTAACTGATATTTTACACTCTGGCCCGGCCTTATCAAATCGAGATTTGGCCTTGTCTCGGCCGCCCGGGCCGTGTAAGGTCACGGCGTGACCGAGCCAGCGACTCTCTATCTCAAGCCCAGCGGGATCAAGGCCCTTGACCGGGGCCATCCCTGGATCTTTTCCCAGGCCGTGGCCAAGGCGACCGGCCACCCCATGGCCGGCCAGACGGTCCGGCTGGCCGACAAGACGGGCGGCTTCAAGGGCTGGGCCTGGTACTCGCCCCAGTCCGGCCTGCGGGCCCGCCTCATCGACCGCCGGCCCGAGGCTCTCGACCCGGCCCGGCCCGAGAGCGAGGACGAGTGGCTGACCGAGCGCCTGGAGGCGGCCCTCACCCGGCGCCGGGCCCTGCTCCAGGACCAGTCCACCAACGCCTTTCGCCTGATCAACGCCGAATCCGACGGCCTGCCCGGGCTGGTCGTCGACGCCTACGCCGACTGCCTGGTCCTCCAGGCCAACTCCAGCGGCGCCGAGAAGGTCAAGGATCGGACGGCCCAATGGCTGGCCGGCCGGCTCGAACCGGCCTGCGTCTTTGAACGCTCCGACGCCGATCTGAGGCGGCGCGAGGGGCTCAGGCCCAGCTCCGGCCCCCTGATCGGCCCCGCTCCCCAGGGACCGGTCAAAATCAGCCAGGACGGGGCCGTTTTCCTGGTGGACGTCTCCGACGGCCAGAAGACGGGCTTCTACCTGGACCAGCGCCAGAACCGAGCCTTTGTGGCGGCCAGGGCCGAGGGGCTGGAGGTGCTCGACTGCTTCTGCTACACGGGCGGCTTTTCGGTCCAGGCCCTCAAGCAGGGCGCCCGGCGGGCCGTGCTGGTCGACTCCTCGGCCAGGGCCCTGGCCCTGGCCCGGACCCACCTCCAGCTCAACGGCCTGGTCGAGCGGGCCGACCTGGTTCAGGCCAACGTCCACGAGGTTCTGAGGACCTACCGCGACTCGCGGCGGAGCTTCGACCTGATCATCCTCGACCCGCCCAAGCTGGCCCCGACCAAGGGCCAGGCGGCCAAGGCCGCCCGGGCCTACAAGGACCTCAACCTCTTCGCCCTCAAGCTTCTCAAGCCCGGCGGCCTGCTGGCCACCTTCTCCTGCTCGGCGGCCATTGACCCGCCCTATTTCCAGGAGATCCTCCTCTGGGCCGCCCTGGATGCCGGCCTTCAGATCCAGGTCGTCGCCCGGCTGAGCCAGCCCGAGGACCACCCCATCCTGATCGGCTTCCCCGAATCAGAGTACCTGAAAGGCCTGCTCTGCCGGCCGGTCTGAAGGCCGCTGATTAGAGGCCGGCCCGTCCGCGCCCTCCAGGGCGAATCTGATCCCGGTCTTCTAAAGCAAGTTCTGGTTCTTCAGGGCGTGAACGGCCAGGAAGGTGTTCCATTCGGGCTGGCTCAGGGACCAGGTCCCGTCCGGGCGCTGGGTTCTGACCAGGCGCCGCAAGGCGGGCTCCAGCTGTCGCCCGGCCGCGGCCGAATCCAGATGAGCCAAGGCGTTGAGAAGCTGGTAGAAGGGCGCCGGCCGGGGCCAGCCGCCGGAGGCGGCCTGACTTCCGGCCAGGAGATCGACCAGGCTCTGGCAGGCCCTGGAGGAGGCGTATTCCGGGTGGACCACCAGGGCCCGGAGGAGGTTGTTGACCGAGCCCCAGGAGAGCCTCTTGCCGGAACAGATCAGCTCCTCGAGCTTCCTGTAGCCGGCCAGGACTCCCGGCTCGTCGGCTCGGCCGAACAGGCTGGCTAAAAAGAGACAGGCGGTCAGGCTGAAGATCCGGCCGCCGCCGGGCGCAAAGGGCAGGCCGGCCAGCCGGCCGGGATTAAGCCTGGCGGCGGGGCTCGGGCCCGAGCCGAGGGCCCGGCCGGCCAGCCAGTCCAGGGCCCGCTCGATGGCCGGCCGGGACTGGCGCACGGTCAGGTGGAGGCCAAAGAGGCGGCCCACCGTGGCCAGGTAGTCGCCGCTCCAGGAGCCGTCGGCCGACTGCCCGCTCAGGAGGCGGCCCACCGCGGCCTGGAAGTCCGACCGCCAGCCGGACTGGCCGGACTGGCCCAGCCATTTCTGCCGGGCGTAAAGGCCCGCCGGCGTCCGGCTCGAGCGGAAAACGGCCAGAGGATCGCGTCTGAGATGGAGAGTCAGATCAGCCTCCCGGCAGCGGCTCTGATTTCAGGTTTAGAACAGCCTCCCCCTCCCGGACAAGCCCGATTTTCCGGGCGGCCTGGCGCGAGGGCCTTCGATCTGATGCCGGGATCCCCCTCCTTGCCATTTCCGGGCCGGCGTTCTATAACTGGCCCGTGCTTTCCTGCGCCAGCCGCGACCACAAGGTGAGCGAAAACATGGACCGTAAAGCCCTGGCCCACCTCCTGGAGGAGGCGGCGGTGTACCTGGAACTGTCCGGGGCCAACCCCTTCAAGGCCCGGGCCTTTCAGAACGCCGGCCGGATAATACTCAGGGCCGGCCTCGACGACGACCAGCTCAGGGACCCCGCGGTCCTGAGGACGGTCAAGGGCATCGGCCCCTCCCTGGCCGAGGCCATCGCCGAGGCGGCCGCTGGCGGCCGCCTGGCCGCCCTGGAGGAGCTCAAGGCCAGCGTCGACCCGGGCCTGATCGAGCTGACCCGGGTGCCCGGCCTGGGGGTCAAGAAGGCCCTGGCCCTCCACCGGCACCTGGGCGTCTCCTCCCTGGGCGAGCTGGCCTACGCCGTCAACGAGAACCGGCTGGCCGCCCTGCCCGGCTTCGGGGCCAAGACCCAGGCCCGGATCGCCCAGGGCCTGGATTTCCTGAAGCGCCACCAGGACCAGTTCCTCTATCCCGAGGCCCTGGCCGTGGCCCGGGACCTGGAGGCCCACTTCGCCGGCCGGCCCGAGGCGGCCGGCCTGACCCTGGTCGGGGCCCTCAGGCGGCGGCTGGAGGTGGTCGACCGGGTCGAGGTCCTCCTGGCCTCCTCGGCGCCCCAGTCGGTCCTGACCCACTTCTCCACCTGGGTCAAGGGCACGCCCCTGAGCCTGGGGCCGGCCAACCGGGCCTCGATCCGCCACCCGGCCGGGCCGCCGGTGGCGGTGGAGGTGGTCGAGCCGGCCTCCTTCCCGGCGGCCCTGATCAGGACCACCGGCTCGGCCGAGCACGTTGAGGGGCTCAAGCGCCTGGCCGGCCGGCAGGGGCTGGACCTGAAGGAAGACGGGCTCTATCAGGGCGACCGGCGGCTCGACCTGGCCGACGAGGCGGCCATCTACGGCCGCCTGAGCCTGGAGCCGGTGCCCCCTGAGCTGCGCGAGGGCCTGGACGAGCTCGAGCTGGCCGCCCGGGGCCGCCTGCCGCGGCCCATCGAGCCCGGGCAGATCAGGGGCCTCTTCCACGTCCACACCAACCGCTCCGACGGCGGCTACTCCCTCCTGGAGATGGCCGCGGCCGCTCAAGAGCTGGGCTACGAGTACCTGGGCCTGAGCGACCACTCCCGCTCGGCCGCTTACGCCGGCGGGCTCAAGACCGAGGAGCTCCTGGCCCAGGCCGAGGAGGTGGCCCGGGTCAACGCCGAGCTGAGCCCCTTTCGGGTCTTTCACGGCGTCGAGTCAGAGGTCCTGGCCGACGGAAGCCTGGACTACCCGGCCGAGATCCTGGACCGGCTCGATTTCGTCATCGCCTCGATCCACTCCCGCTTCTCCCTGTCCCGGCCGGAGCAGACGGCCCGGGTTCTCCGGGCCCTGGCCGACCCGGCCACGACCATCCTGGGCCACCCCACCGGCCGGCTGCTCCTGGCCCGCCAGGCCTATGAACTGGACATGGAGGCGGTCATCGAGGCCTGCGCCGAGCGAGGCGTGGTCATGGAGATCAACTGCCACCCCCTCCGCCTGGACACCGACTGGCGGGTGGCCCGCCTGGCCAGAACCCGGGGCGTCCGCTTCTGCCTCAGTCCGGACGCCCACAGCCGGGAGGGCCTCGGGGACGTGGTCTACGGCCTGGGCGCGGCGACCAAGGCCGGCCTAGAAGCCGGGGACGTGATCAACTGCCTCGGCGCCGACGAGCTGGCCGCCCACCTGGCCTGGGTCAAGGAGAGCCGCTGATGCCCCTCAGCCCCGAACAGACGGCCCGAATCCTGGAGGCGATCGAGGCCCACTACCCCACGGCCAGGTGCAGCCTCGATTTCAAGAACCCCTATCAGCTTCTGGCGGCCACCGTGCTCTCGGCCCAGTGCACCGACGAGCGGGTCAACCTGACCACCCCGGCCCTCTTCGCCCGCTGCCCCAGCCCGGCCGTCCTGGCCCAGACGCCCCTGGCCGAGCTGGAGCAGCTGGTCCGGCCGACCGGGTTCTTCCGCAACAAGGCCAAAAACCTCAAGGCCGCGGCCGGGATGATGGTCGCCCGGTTCAACGGACAGGTGCCCCAAACCATGGAGGAACTGATCCAGCTGCCCGGCGTGGCCCGCAAAACGGCCAACGTGGTCCTGGGCAACGCCTTTGACACGCCGGGCGTGGTCGTGGACACTCACGTCAGACGGATCAGCCAAAGGATTGGCTGGACTAAGCAGACCGATCCGGATAAGATCGAGCGGGATTTAATGAACATCTGGCCCCGCGAGCGCTGGACCAGGCTGAGTCACCAGCTCATTGCCCACGGCCGCCTCTTGTGCGTGGCCCGCAAACCGCGTTGCAGCGAGTGCTTTATCCAGCCCGACTGCGACTTCGGCAAGAAGGAGATTCTCTGATGGCCTCCAGGGCAAAGATCGCCATTCGCCTGACCGGGCTGATTCTGGGCCTGGGGATGGTCCTCTCGGCCCAGCTCTCCCAGGCCCAGGTTCTGAGCCTCGAGGACTGCCTCAAGACGGCCTTCGACCAGTCGCTGAGCCTGCGCGAGGCCCAGCAGGACGTGGAGGTGGCCAGGGAAAAGCTCCGGCAGGCCCTCTCCGACTTCGGCTTCACCATCAGGACGACCTACGGTTACACCTGGCTGGACTCGGTTACCTACAAGACGAGCGGTCTGGTCAAATATCAGGCCAGCAGCCGAGACAACTACCAGTGGAACGTGACCCTGAACCAGCCCCTCTTCACCGGCTTCAGCCTTCTGACGGCCAAGCGTTTGCGGGAGCTGGGCCTGGACGTCTCCCAGATCAGCCTGGAGCTGGCCAAGCTCGATCTGGCCGTCCAGGTCAAGGAAGGCTATTTCAGCCTCCTCCTGGCCCAGAAGAGCCAGCTCGTGGCCGAGCAGGCGGTCAAGCAGCTCGAGGCCCAGGTGGTCACGGCCCAGAACTTCTACGAGGTCGGCATCACCCCCAAGAACGACCTCCTCCAGGTCCAGGTCGAACTGGCCAACAGCCGCCAGCAGCTCATCCTGGCCGTCAACACCGTCAGGCTGGCCAAGGCCAACCTCAACACTATCTTAAGGCGCGACGTCGAGGCCGATATCCATATCCAGGACATCAGCGAGGCCCCGCCGGTTCAGTTCGAGTTCGGGGAATCCATGGAGAAAGCCCTCAGCCAGCGGCCCGAGGTCCAGCAGGCCGAAAAGCAGGTGACCATCCTGGATGAGTCCATCCGCCTGGCCCAGGCCGAGTACTGGCCCCAGGTCGCCTTCAGCGCTGATTACACCCGCGGCGGCGACAGCCCCAACGTCAGCGGCTACGGCTTCGCCGACGACGAGGACCCGGACGAGGCCACCATCTCGGTCGGCCTGACCTGGCTCCTGTGGAACTGGGAAAAGACCAAGCACACCGTGGCCGAGCAGCGGGCGCTCCAGATCAAGGCCCGCCACACCCTCAACAGGATCAAGGACCAGATCTCCCTCGAGGTCAAGGGCGACCTGCTCAATCTGGCCGCGGCCGGGGATAACATCGAGGTCTCCAGGCTGGCCATCGAACAGGCTGAAGAAAATTACCGGATGAGTGAAGAGCGGTTCAAGGAGCAGGTGACCACCTCCACCGAGGTCCTCGACGCCCAAACCCGGCTGAGCCAGGCCCAGCGTAACTATTACGCCGCCCTCTACGACTACCACCTGGCCCAGGCCCAGCTCAAGCGGGCCCGGGGCGAGATGTAAGTTGCGGCCTCGGCCGAGCCGTGATAAACAGTTGCAGCCAATCCGAGCAGAGTGAGACCGATGGCCGACCCAGAATTGATCGAGCAACTGGCCGAGAAGGCCCGAGAACTGAGGCTGGACGTGGTCAGGATGCTCCACCAGGCCGGCTCGGGCCACACCGGGGGCTCGCTCTCGGCGGCCGATCTCATGGCCGCTCTTTTCTTCAACTATCTGCGCCTCGATCCCAAGCGGCCCCACTGGCCCGATAGGGACCGCTTCGTCCTGTCCAAGGGTCACGCCGCGCCCATCTACTACGCCGTCCTGGCCCGGCTGGGCTACTTCGCCGCCGGGGAGCTCGACCGGCTGCGCCGCCTGGGCTGCGGCCTCCAAGGCCACCCCGACTGCAAGCTCACCCCGGGCGTCGAGGTCTCCACCGGCTCGCTGGGCCAGGGGCTGTCCATGGGCCTGGGCATGGCCCTGGGGCTGAGGCTGGACGCCTCGCCGGCCCGGGTCTTCGTCCTGCTGGGCGACGGCGAGCTGCAGGAGGGCCAGGTCTGGGAGGCGGCCATGGCCGCGGCCCACTACCGGGTGGGCAACCTGAGGGCCATCATCGACAACAACGGCCTCCAGATCGACGGCCGGGTGGCGGAGGTGATGAACATCGAGCCCCTGGCCGACAAGTGGACCGCCTTCGGCTGGGCGACCAGGAAGATCGACGGCCACGACCTGGCCGACATCCTGGACGGGCTGGCCTGGACCGAGACGGTCACCGACCGGCCCTCGGTCCTGATCGCCAGGACGACCAAGGGCAAGGGGGTGTCCATCTTCGAGGACCAGGTCAAGTACCACGGCGTCAGCCCCAACGATGAGGAGCTCAAGGTCTGCCTGGCCGAACTCTGCGGGGAGGAGGCCTCGTGAAGACCCTCGCCCCCCGCAAGGTCTACGGCGAGGTCCTCAGGGAGCTGGGCCGGGGCAATCCCCGGATCGTGGCCCTGGACGCCGACCTGTCCGGTTCGACCAAGACGGGCCTCTTCGGCCGGGAGTTCCCGGACCGCTTCTTCAACATGGGCATCGCCGAGCAGAACCTGATCGGCACCGCGGCCGGGCTGGCCGCGGTGGGCAAGATACCCTTCGCCTCCACCTTCGCCATCTTCGCCACGGGCCGGCCCTGGGAGCAGATCCGCCAGTCCGTGGCCTACTCCTCGGTCAATGTCAAGATCGTGGCCACTCACGGCGGGGTGACCGTCGGCGCCGACGGCGGCTCGCACCAGGCGGTCGAGGACCTGGCCCTGATGCGCACGCTGCCCAACATGACCGTCATCGCCCCGGCCGACGGCGTCGAGACCCGCCGGGTCATCGAGGCCCTGGTCAGCTACCAGGGGCCGGCCTACGTCCGCCTGACCCGCAACGCCTGGCCGGTCATCTACGACGAGGACTACGACTTCGTCATCGGTCAGGCCAGCACCCTGAGGGACGGCCGGGATCTGACCTTCATCGCCTGCGGCCTCATGGTCCACCACGCCCTGGAGGCGGCCGAGGAGCTTCGGGGCCGGGGCGTCTCGGCCCGGGTGATCAACATGTCGACCATCAAGCCCCTGGACCAGACGGCCGTGCTCGAGGCGGCCGAGGAGACCGGGGCCATCGTCACCGCCGAGGAACACCTGATTACCGGGGGCCTGGGCTCGGCCGTGGCCGAGGTCCTGGCCGAGCAGCGGCCCACGCCCATGTGGCGCCTCGGCGTCCGGGACAAGTTCGGCATCTCCGGCGAGCCCAATGATCTTCTGGAGCACTTCGGCCTCCTGCCCAGACATCTGGTGGCGGCGGCTCACGAGGTCCTGGCCCGCAAGTGACCGGGCATGGCTGAGCCGGCCCACATCGAAATGCTCCACGTCCACAAGACCTACGGCCGGGTCACGGCCCTGTGGGACGTCTCGCTCCGGATCGAGCCCGGGGCCTTCGTCTTCGTCAACGGCCCCTCGGGCGCGGGCAAGTCGACCCTGTTGAGCCTCCTGGCCTGCCTGGAGCGGCCCAGCCAGGGCCAGATCTTCATCGGCCAGACCGACCTGAGCCAGCTCAAGCCCGCCCAGGTGCCGGCCCTGAGGCGGCGCATCGGCGTCGTCTTCCAGGACTTCAAGCTGCTCAATGACCGGAGCGTCTTTGACAACGTGGCCCTGCCCCTGGAGATCTGGAACTGGCCCCCGGAGCGGATCAGGAAGCGGGTGGCCACGGTCCTGGAGCTGGTCGGCCTGAGCCAGCGGGCCGGTCAGCGGCCCCAGACCCTCTCCGGCGGCGAGCAGCAGCGGGCCGCCCTGGCCCGGGCCGTGGTGGCCGAGCCCCAGATCGTCCTGGCCGACGAGCCCACCGGCAACCTGGACCCGGACCTGGCCAAGGAGGTCATTCAGCTCCTGGAGCTGATCAACCGCAAGGGCACCACCGTGGTCGTGGCCACTCACGACCGCCAGCTGGTCCGCTCGGTCCCGGCCGGCATGCTCAGTCTGGCCGGCGGGCGGGTGGTCGGGGTCGAGGTCTGACCTTGAGCCTAGACCGGTTGACCACGGCCTGGCGCCGCGGCCTCAAGCAGCTCCGGCGCGGCCTGCCCCTGCACGTCGTCGCCACCGTGGCCATGGCCGCCGCCCTGGCCGTGGTCGGACTGGCCTTCAGCTTCCTGGGTCAGTTGGACGCCCTGGGCGATCGCCTGGGCCAGCAGCTCAAGCTGATCGTCTTCCTCAAACCCATCGATCAGACCGCCGTCAGCGCCCTGGCCGGACGGATTTCAGCCTGGCCCGAGGTGGCCGGGCTGCGCTCGGTCTCCTCGGCCGAGGCCCTGGACCGGCTCAGGCAGCTCCTGGGGCCCCAGGCCAGGCTGATCGACCAGTTAGGACCGGAGGTGATGCCGCCCCTGTTCGAGCTGGAACTGAAATCCGAGACCCTGGAGCCGGCCGCCCTGGCCGGCCTGAGGCAGCGTCTGGGCGAGCTGGAGGGCGTGGCCGAGGTGACCTATCTGGAGGACCTGGCCCAGCGCTTCCGCGACTGGCTCAAGACGATCAGGCGTCTGGGCCTGGCCGTGGTCCTGGGGCTGGTCCTGACCGGGCTGTTCATCGCCTTTGCCGCGGTCAGGCTCTCCTTCCTGGCCCACGGCCAGGAGATCAGGATCCTGAGGCTCATCGGGGCCGACGACTGGTTCATCCGGGGCCCCTTCCTGATCCAGGGCGCGGTCCAGGGCCTGGTGGCCGGCCTGGCCGCGGCGGTCCTGCTCCTGGTCTTCGACCTGGGCCTGGGCCTGGCCTCCGGCCCCTGGCAAATCAGGCTTCTGGGCCTGGCCGGGGCGGGCCGGGTGGTCCTGCTGGGCGGCCTGGTGGGCTGGCTGGGCGCCTGGCTGTCGCTGGCCCGGACCAGGGAGGACTGGTAGATGGCTCCGGCCCGCTGGCTCATCCCGGTCCTGGCCCTGGCCCTCCTGGGACCGGCGGCCGGGCCCGGCCGGGCCGGGGAGCGGAAGGCCGAGGAGATCAGCCTGGTCAAGGATTTGGACCGGATCGACCGGCAGCTCGGCGATTTAAAGCACCGCCGCCGCGTCCTCGGGGCCGAGGAGCAGGCCGCGGCCCGGGAGGCCGAGGCCGGCCAGCGCCGCCTGACCGACCTGGAGCGGGCCGGGGCCGGGCTGAAGGAGAGGCTGACTCCGCGCCTGAGGGCACTCTACGCCTGCGGCCAGGCCAACCCGAGCTGGCTGGTCCTCAACGCGCCCCAGTGGGGCGAGGTTCTCTTCGGCTGGTTGGGGCTGAGGCGAGTGGTCAGGTTTGATCTTGAACTTATTAAAGACTATAATAAGCTCCGACAAGATCTTGAAGAAGCGCGGCTTCAGCGTCAGTCGCGCCTCTCCGAGATCGAGGGGCTCAAGGCCCGGCTGGACCGGGTCGAGGTTGAGCTGGCCGAGCAGCGCCACCGCCGGGCCGAGCTGCTGGTCAGGCTGAGGCAGGAGCCGGACAGTTACGAGCGGGCCCTGGCCGAGCTGGATCGGGCCGCGGCCGGACTGCAGGAAGAAATAGCCGCCCTGGCCGCGGCCGCGCCGGCCGGACCGGCCGTGGGCGGCATGGCCGAGAGCAAGGGACGGCTGCCCTGGCCCGTACCCGGCCGGCTGGGCCGGATGACCGGCCAGTCACGGCCCGGGGTGTTGATCCTGTCGGCCGAGGGCAGCCCGGTCAAGGCCACCGGGGCCGGCCGGGTGATCTTTGCCAACTGGGTCAAAGGTTACGGCCTGGTGGTCATCATCGACCACGGGGCCAGGTACTATACTCTTTCGGGCCACCTGGAGGAGATGGCCGTCCGGGTGGGCCAGGAGGTCGAGGCTGGTCAGGTGCTGGGCCGAGCCGGACGGGCTGGTCTGGCCGCGCCGGGCGTCTATTTCGAGATCCGGCACCAGCACAAGGCCCTCGATCCCTCTCAATGGTTGGCCGGCTCGTCCGGCTAAGGGAGTGGGCAGATGAGAGTCATACCGAGCAAACGCGTCCTGATCCTGGTCCTGATCGGGATGCTGGGACTGACCCTGGCCATGTCCCGGAACCTGGGCGAGGTTTCGGCCGACACCGAGCCGACCTACAAGAAGCTCAAGCTCCTGGCCGAGGTCCTGGAGACCATCCAGTCCCGCTACGTGGAGCCGCCCGAGCCCGAGACGCTCGTCTACGGAGCCATCAAGGGCATGGTCTCTTCCCTGGACCCCCACTCGGCCTTTCTGACCCCCGACGAGTTCAAGGAGCTCCAGATCGAGACCTCCGGCCGTTTCTCCGGCATCGGGATCGAGATCACCATCCGCGACGGCGTCCTGACCGTGGTCGCGCCCATCGAGGGCACGCCGGCCGACAAGGCCGGAATCCAGTCCGGCGACAAGATCATCAAGGTCGACGGCAAGCTGACCAAGCAAATGTCTCTCATGGACGCGGTCAAATCCATCCGGGGGGCCAAGGGCAGCGAGGTGGTCCTGACCATCCTCAGGTCGGGGGAGAACAAGCTCCTGGACTACGGCATCGTCCGCGACGTCATCCCCCTGATCTCGGTCAAATCCAAGATGCTCGACGAGGGCTACGGCTATCTGAGGGTGACCAGCTTCCAGAGCCGGACCGTCTCCGAGATCAAGAAGGCCCTGGAGGATCTGGAAGGCGCCAAGCCGCCCCTCAAGGGGCTGATCCTGGACCTCAGGAACAACCCGGGCGGTCTCCTCAACCAGGCCGTCGAAGTGGCCGACCTGTGGATCGAGGAGGGCCTGATCGTCTACACCGAGGGCCGCGACGCCTCGCAGAACATGAAGTTCCACGCCCACCCCAACCAGACCCACCGGGAGTACCCCATGGTTCTCCTGGTCAACCGGGGCTCGGCCTCGGCCTCGGAGATCGTGGCCGGGGCGCTCAAGGACCACAACCGGGCGGTCATCCTGGGGACCCAGACCTTTGGCAAGGGCTCGGTCCAGACCATCATCCCCTTTGAGGACAACTCGGGCCTGCGCCTGACCACGGCCCGCTACTACACCCCCTCGGGCCTGTCCATCCAGGTCAAGGGCATCACCCCGGACGTAATCGTCGAGGCCCTGCCGGCGCCCCAGGAATCGGCCGAGACCAAGGCCCTGCGCGAGCGGGACCTGGAAGGCCACATGGAAAACCATCAGGCCAAGACGGCCGAGGAGGTCGATCCCGAGAAGCAAGCCGTGGCCAAGCTGCTGCGCCAGGACAACCAGCTCAGGGAGGCGCTCAGCCTGCTCAAAGCCTGGCAGGTCTTCTCGCGCTCCAAGACCGGGACCAGTTAGGGCGCGGCCTCTCAAGTCCTGCCGTGGCCGCCCCTAAGAAGCCCGCCGCCAAGAAAAAAACCCGTTCGTCGTCGGGTTCGACCCGGTCTCGGACCGAGGCCAAGTCCGGCCGAGCCAAGACTAGCCGCTCCACGACCAAAGGCCGGAAGACTTCGGCCCGGCCGAGGAAGAAGAGCCCGGCCGGCCGCCGCAGGCGGCCCGGCCGCGGGCCCTTGCTCCTGGCCGGGCTGGGCCTGGCCCTGATCCTGGGCGGCCTGGCCGCCTGGCTGCTCCGCTCGGAGCCGCCCGCGCCGCTGCCCCCCGTGGCCATCAAGGAGAGCGCCAAGTCCCCGTCGGCCGCCGCTCCGCCGGCCAGCGACTCGCCCGCCCCGGCCCAGACCGCGCCGCCGGACTACGAGGAGCGGCCCTCCACCTTCCACCGCCACCTGGCCCTGACCGACGCGGCCATCATGGCCGCCCTGAGGTCGGTCGGCCTCCGGGAGGAGGCGGTCACCTTCTCCCGGGTGCGCAACGTGGTCCAGGACGGCCTCCACTTCGAGCGGGTCGAGATCGGCCTCAACGTGGCCCAGGCCAACCTGGCTCAGGTCGAGGAGGCCCTGCTAAGTGGCTTGAGCCGCCTGGGCTTCCCGGTCAGCCTGACCTCGGCCCAGGCCGAGGACCACCAGGAGAGCCTGGAGGTCTGGCTCCAGGGCCGCCTGACCCACCGCCTCAACCTGACCAGCGCCTCTCCGGCGCCGGCCGGCCGCCGGGGGCGGGTGGCCGTCATCATCGACGACCTGGGCTACCACCCCCAGCGCGACGAGGCCTTTCTCCAGCTCGAACTGCCCCTCAGCCTGGCCGTCCTGCCCTTCGGGCCGGTCAGCCGCAGCCTGAGCCAGGAGGGGGCCCAGCGCGGCCGGGACGTGCTCCTCCACCTGCCCATGGAGCCCAAGGGCTATCCCGGGCTCTACCCCGGCCCGGGCGCCCTGTTGACCAGCATGAGCCCCGAGCAGCTCAGGCAGGCCTTCAGCCAGGACCTGGCCGCGGTGCCCGGGGTCAAGGGAGTCAACAACCACATGGGCTCCAAGCTGACCGAGGACGCGGAGCGTCTCAAGGTCATCCTGGCCGAATGCAAACGCCGGGGCCTCTTCTTCGTCGACTCCCGGACCACCCCCTCGAGCCGGGTCCTCGAGGTATCCCGCGCCCTGGAGGTGAAGACGGCCCAGAGGTCGGTCTTCCTGGACAACGTGCCCGAGAAGGAGGCCATCAGGGTCCAGCTGAGGCGGTTGATGGCCCACGCCCGGGAGGAGGGCCAGGCCATCGGCATCGGCCACCCTCACCGCCAGACCCTGGAGGTCCTGGCCGAGATGGGCGAGGAGCTTAAAAGCCAGACCGAGCCGGTCCCGGTCTCCCGGCTGGTCCGCTGAGCCGGGGGCTAATTCAGGAGGCGGCGGTGAAGAAGCTCATCGGCGTGCTCTTCCTTCTCCTGGCCGCGGCCGGGGGGGCGGCCTACTACCGCTTCAACCGGGTTGAGGTCGATACCGGCCGGCTCTTCGCCTCCGGAACCATCGAGGCCACCGAGGTGGAGCTGGCCTTCAACCAGTCCGGCCTGGTCGAGGCGGTCCTCTTCGACGAGGGCGATCAGGTCGACAAGGGCCGGGAAGTGGCCCGGCTGGACAGCCGGCGGCTCCAGCGCAGCCTGGAGGAGGCCCAGAGGGCCGTGGCCGTGGCCCAGGCCCAGCTGCCGCTCATCGAGGTCAGCTTGAAGCAGGCCGAGGGCGTGGCCCGCTCCCGCCTGGCCCAGGCGGCGGCGGCGGTGGCCCTGGCCCAGGCCCGGCTGGAGGAGGCCCAGGCCGGCCGGACCAAGGCCGGGGTGGAGCAGGACCGGGCCGGCAAGGACTGGGCCCGGATTGATCCGCTCTTCCGGCAGGGCTCGGCCACGGCCCGCCAGCGGGACGACTCCGAGGCCGCCCTGGAGCAGGCTCGCTCCTCGGTGGCCCAGGCCGAGGCCAACCTGGCCCAGGCCCGGGCCAGCCTGGCCCAGGCCCGGGCCGACGAAGACCTGGCCAGGGCCCAGGCCCTGGAGCCGGACAGACTCCGCCAGGAGCTGGCCGTGGCCGGGGCCCAGGTCGCCCAGGCCCAGGCCCAGGCGGCCGTGCTGGAGCGGACCCTGGCCGAGACGGTCATCACCGCGCCCCTGAGCGGCCGGGTCATCTCCCGCAATATCGAGCCGGGCGAGGTCGTCTCGCCGGGGACCGGCGTCCTGACCATCGCCGACCTGGAGCACGTCTGGCTGAGGGCCTACGTCCCCGAGTTCGAGCTGGGCCGCATCAAACTGGGCCAGGAGGTCGAGGTGGCCGTGGATTCCTACCCCGGCCGCCGCTTCCTGGGCCGGCTGGCCTTCATCAGCGACCAGGCCGAGTTCACGCCCAAGGCGGTCCAGACCAAGGACGAGCGGGTCAAGCTCGTCTTCAGGATCAAGGTCGAGCTGGACAACCGCGAGCTGCGCCTCAAGCCGGGCATGCCGGCCGACGGCTGGATCATGCTGGAGAGCAAGTGAACCGTGGCTGAGGCCGGCCTGAGGGTCGAGGGCCTGAGCCGGTCCTTCGGCCCGCTCAAGGCCCTCCGGGGCGTCTCGCTCCAGGTCGGGCCGGGCCAGCTCTTCGGTCTGGTCGGGCCGGACGGCGCGGGCAAGACCACCTGCCTCCGCCTCCTGGCCGGGGTCCTGAATCCGGATCAGGGCCGGGGCCGGGTCCTGGGGGCCGAGTTCCCGGCGGCCATCGACTCGGTCAAGGACCTCATCGGCTACATGCCCCAGCGCTTCGGCCTCTACGCCGACCTGAGCGTCCTGGAGAACCTGAGCTTCTACGCTGACATCCACCGCCTGCCCCGCCGGGAAAAGCGGCCCCGCCTCGAGGAGATGCTCGTCTTCGTCGGCCTGGCCGACTTTCTGGATCGCCGGGCCGGACAGCTCTCCGGGGGTATGAAGCAGAAACTGGGCCTGGCCTGCGCCCTGGTCCACCGGCCCCGGCTGCTCCTGCTGGACGAGCCGACCAGCGGCGTGGATCCCATCAGCCGGCGCGAGTTCTGGACCCTGCTGGTCGGGCTGCTGGGCCAGGGGGTCAGCATCCTGGTGGCCACGACCTACCTGGACGAGGCCGAGCGCTGCCACCGGGTCGCCTTCCTCCACCGGGGCGAGCTGCTCAGGACGGCCGACCCGGAGAGCCTCAAGGGCCAGGTGGCCGGCCGCCTGATCGAGCTGGAGGCCAGCCCCCCGGAGGAGGCCCTGCGGGCCCTGGGCCGCCTGGAGGGGGTGGCCTGGAGCCACCGCTTCGGGCTGGGCCTGCACGCCCTGCTCCGCCAGGGCCTCGAGCCGGCCCGGCTCCGGGAGGCCCTGACCCGGGCCGGGGTGGAGCTGATCCGCCTCGAGGAGATCAGCCCCTCGCTGGAGGACGCCTACATCGACTCCCTGGGCCAGGATGAGGAAGGTGGCTGGGTCTAAGGCCGTCGAGGTGGTCGACCTGGTCAAGCGCTTCGGCCGCTTCACCGCCGTGGACCGCCTCTCCTTCGAGGTCGGCCAGGGCGAGATCTTCGGCTTCCTGGGACCCAACGGCGCCGGCAAGTCGACCACGATCAAGATGCTCACCGGCCTGCTCCGGCCCACCTCCGGCCGGGGGCTGGTTCTGGGCTTCGACATGGCCCGCCAGAGCTACAAGATCAGGGCCGCCATCGGCTACATGAGCCAGAAGTTCAGCCTCTACGATGACTTGCGGGTCAAGGAGAACATAGAGTTCTTCGGCCGGATCTACGGGCTGTCCGGCCGCCGGCTCCACTCGGCCCGGGACTGGGTCCTCTCCCTGGCCGGGCTGAAGGGCCAGGAGGAGAGGCTGACCCGGGAGCTGCCGGCCGGGGTGAAGCAGCGCCTGGCCCTGGGCTGCGCCTCGCTCCACCAGCCCCGCATCCTCTTCCTGGACGAGCCCACCGCCGGCGTGGACCCCCGGGCCCGGCGCCGCTTCTGGGAGTTCATCTACCATCTGGCCGACCAGGGCGTGACCATCTTCGTGACCACCCACTACCTGGACGAGGCCGAGTACTGCCACCGCCTGGGGCTCATCCAGGGCGGCCGGCTGGCCGCCCTGGGCACGCCCCGCCAGCTCAAGGAGACCTCCGGCCCCAAGGGCCTGCTGGCCGTGGAGGCCGCGGACCCGCTGGCCGTCCTGGGCGCCCTCAAGGCCGCGGCCCAGGTCAGGGAGGCCACCCTCTTCGGCCTGACCATCCACGCCAGCCTGGACGACCCCAGCCCCGAGGAGACGGCCCGGGCGATCCTGGCCCACGCCGGTCTGGAGGCCAGACGGATCAGGTCCATCAGCCCCAGTCTGGAGGACGTCTTCATCAGCCTCATCGGCCGGGAGAGGCACTGATGGCCGGCCTGTCCGGCGCCCGCCTCGCGGCCGTGGCCCTCAAGGAGACCCGCCACGTCTTCCGCGACTTCCGCGCCCTGCTCCTGGCCCTGGGCCTGCCCCTCTTCCTGGTCTGGCTCTTCGGCTACGCCCTGACCCTGGACGTGGACCAGGTGCCGACCATAGTCCTGGACCAGGACCGGACTGCGGCCTCGCGGGCCTTCATCAGCCGGCTGGACTTCTCGCCCTACTTCAACCTCCTGGAGGCGGCCGGCTCGCCCGGCCAGCTCGGCGAGGCCCTCCGCTCCGGCCGGGCCATGATCGCCCTGGAAATCCCGGCCGGCTTCGGCGCGGCCTACGCCCGCGACGACCCCGGCTCGGTCCAGGTTCTCCTGGACGGGACCAACTCCCAGACCGCCTCGCTGGCCCAGAGCTACGTCGAGGCCCTGGTCAAGGCCTACTCCTTTGACCAGGCCCGCCGGCGCCTGTCCCGGCTGGGGCTGCCCGAGATGGAGCCCCCGGTGGAGGTCAGGAGCCGGATCTGGTTCAACGAGGACGCCAAGTCCAAGAACTACATCGTCCCGGGAATAATCGCGGTCATCATCATGATCCTGACCGCCCAGCTGACCTCCCTGACCGTGGCCCGGGAGTGGGAGACGGGCACCCTGGAGTGGCTCATCGCCACCCCGGTCACCCCGGCCGAGCTGATCCTGGGCAAGCTCCTGCCATACGTGGGCATCGGCCTGGTGGACGTGGTCGCGGCCGTGGGGGCCGGGGTCTTTCTCTTCGACGTGCCCTTCCGGGGCTCCTTCTGGCTCCTCCTGGCCCTGTCCAGCCTCTTTCTGGTCGGGGTCCTGGCCATGGGCCTGTTCATCTCGGTGGCGGCCAAGTCCCAGCTCCTGGCCGCCCAGGTGGCCTCGCTGACCACCTTTCTGCCCTCCTTCCTGCTCTCGGGCTTCATCTATCCCATCTACAACATGCCCCGGGTGCTCCAGGCCATCACCTACCTGGTCCCGGCCCGTTACTACATGACCATACTGAAGGGCGTTTTCCTGAAAGGGATCGGCTTCGACATCCTGGTCATCGAGACCCTCCTGCTGGCCGGCTTCGCCGGCCTGATGATCCTGGGCGCCGTCAAGCGGTTCAGGACGAGGCTGGAGGTCTAGACCTTGCTCAACCGGCTGCTGAGCATGCTCCGCAAGGAGCTCATCCAGGCCCTCAGGGACAGGCGGCTGAGGGTCTTCGCCTTTGCCCCGCCCCTGTTCCAGCTCATCGTCTTCGGCTACGCCGCCGACCTGGACGTGCGCCACATCAAGACCGCCGTGGTCGACCAGGCCAGGACCCCGGAGAGCCGGGCCCTGGTCGAGTCCATCCGCCAGAGCGGCCACTTCGACCTGATCGCCTTCCCGGACCGGACCGGCCAGCTCCTGGCCCTCTTCGACCGGGCCGAGGTCACCCTGGCCATCCACATCCCCTCGGACCTTTCGGCCAGGCTGGCCACCGGCCGCCAGGCGGCCATCCAGCTCATCCTGGACGGCACCGACTCCCAGGCGGCCCAGGTGGCCAACTCCTACGCCACCAGGATCATTCTCGACTTCGGCCAGGAGCGGCTCAGGGGCCGGCTGGAGGTGCTCAAGGGCTTCCTGGCCCGCGACACCGGGACCAAGGTGGAGCGGCTCCTGGCCGGGGTCGATCTGGCCAGCCGGGTCTGGTACAACCCCAACCTGATCTCGCGCAACTTCTTCGTGCCCGGCATCGTCGCCCTGATCCTGACCATCATGACCCTGATGATGACCTCCATGTCCATCGTCCGGGAGCGGGAGCTGGGCACCCTGGAGCAGCTCCTGGTCACGCCCCTCAGGCCGGCCGAGTTCATCCTGGGCAAGACCATCCCCTTCGCCCTGATCGGCTACGGCCAGGCCACCCTGATACTCCTGGCCGGGGTGTTCTGGTTCAACATCCCCTTTGTCGGCTCGGCCGTCTTCTTCTACGTGGCCACCGGGCTCTACCTGCTCAACTCCCTGTCCCTGGGCCTGCTGATCTCGACGATCTCCCGGACCCAGCAGCAGGCCATGACCACCACCTTCCTGTTCCTCTTCCCGGCCATCCTCTTCTCCGGCTTCGTCTTCCCCATCTCCTCCATGCCCGAGCCCATCCAGTGGCTGACCCTGCTCAACCCGCTGCGCTACTTCATCACCCTCCTCAGGGACATCTTCCTCAAGGGCTCGCCGCCGTTGGAGCTGTGGCCCCAGCTCCTGGGTCTCTGCCTGATCGGGCCCTCGATCCTGGCCGTGGCGGCCAGCCGGGTCCGCCGCCAGCTAGGCTAATTCCCTTGCTTCGGTCGGAATGAAGGCGTCTGGAGGGGCCAGGGCCGCGTCCCTGGTTCCAGACCGCAGGCCGGGACAGACCCCGAGAGAGGTGGCCCGGCCACCCTGGCCGGGATTGGTCGCTTCGCGATGGCGTCGGGGACGCGGCCCCGACGCCACGCCTTAATTACACTTCTATGACTGAATCCGGGTCCGTCCTTGCTCCTATAAAGACATGAATCCGGATGTGTCGCCGAACAATCCCCGCGCCACCCCCAGGGTGGCGCCAGGGCCGCGTCCCTGGCGCCAGGCCGAAGGCCAGGACTATCCCCAGCCGAGGAGGCCCGGCCGTCCTGGCCGCGATCTTGTTCTGACCCCGAGCGAGGAGATGAAGAGAAGCCGGCCTCAGCCTTCAAGTTTGGGGGAAGAGGTCTTCTTCCGGCCAGGGAACTAAATCGTTAAATTAAATTCAATTCGTTATTATTAAATTACCTTCCTCCGGCCGGAATGAAGACTCTCCTTCAACGAACTACTCAAACCCGCACTACCTGTTTTACAACTCCGGGCAGACCCGTCCGTGTCATTTTGACAGAGTTGAACCTCCCCGTTTGAGTCTCGGTTTGTCGATTAGACCTGATCGGCTCGGCCCGATTCCATCAAGCGCAATGGGTTGAAAGGCCCGTTCTCCGCTCGCCATCTGGCGAACCCATGCTCGACTGTCGATCAATTGCCCAATGGCCGGGTTTTTGCAGAAATCAGTGACATCCCGACGGGATCGGCGTTGCCGTCCCGCAGGGGGCGGGGCAAGTTAGTTCGGCGAGGAGAATGAACGCATGAAGCGATTCCGGATCAAAGGCCAGTCGGTGGTCAGCAGCTTTGATCGCCAGGAGACTACCTTTATTCTCGAGGACCTGAACAAGCAGGGTTTCCTCGAGGTCGGCGCCAGCGAGATGCAGTCGGTCATCCTGAAACGCAGGGACGGGCAGAGGGTCAAAGCTCACATTTCTCCCCAGGAGGTCTCCCTGGTGGCCGTACCGGCGATGGGCCTTTAACCTCAGTTTAAAAATAATCGGCCGGGACGGCCGTCGCCAATATAGCGATAACCTCTTCCTCTTTGTACCCGGGACGGTTTCAGGCGTCGAAGCGGCGCTGGTGCTGGCGCTCTCCGGCGGTGGTGGCCTCCTCGGGCGGGGTATCGGCGTAGAGCACCTGCATCAGGCGGGGATGTTCCTCGTCGGCGATGTCGATGCCCCAGGCCAGCAGAGCCTCGAACTGGGCCCGGATGTAGGGCAGCTCGTTGATGGGCAGGGCCGTGTAATAGGAGAGCTGGCGGCTCTCCAGGCCGATCTCGAAGTGGCCCAGGGGCAGGTTGTAGTTGAGGCGGTTGATCAGGGCCAGGGCCTCGGGCAGGCGGTGGGTGGGAACCAGCTCGGGCAGGGTCAGGGTGATCTGGAGGAGCTGCCACTCCTGGTTGAGGCCGACCTCCAGGTCCAGGAGGACGTTGCGGCCCCTCACCGAGGCGTAGATCCGGCCGCCCTCCCGGTCCACCTCGTCCACCGGCCAGTCGACCTCCTTGAAGTAGCTCAGGATGTCTTCCAGACCGATCTGGCCGGCCAACTCGACTCCCCCTTCCGCGACGGGCATCTTCTTACCATACAATCCCTGACTTGACCAGCGGGCCTCCGAGCCGGCCGCCTAGGCCTGTCCCGGCCCGGCCGGGAGGCGGATCGAGATCCGGAAGCCCTCCTCGGTGTTCGAGGCGGCGACGTCGCCGCCGTGCCTGTCGATGATCTTTCTGGTGATGGCCAGGCCCAGGCCCGATCCGGCCGCCGGGGAGGACCGGGGCCTGAAGAAGGGCTCGAAGGCCCTGGTCAGATCTTCCTGGGAGAGGGCCTCGAAGGTGTTGGTGACGCTGAGCAGGTAGCCACCCTCCCCCGGCCCGGCCCTGACGATGACCCGGCCCCCTTCCGGAGTGTACCTGAGCGCGTTGTCCAGGACGTTGGCCAGGGCCGTCCGGAGGGCCGAGCCGTCCCCCCTGACCGGAGGGCCGGGCCGGAGATGGGTCAGGAGGGTCAGGCGCCGGCCCTTCATGGCCGGCTCGAAGCGCCTGAGGAGCTCTTCCAGCAACTGGCCCGGGTCCAGGGCCTCCAGATCGAGGGGCGTCTCGTGGATGTCCAGCTTGGAGAGCTCCAGGATGCGCCCCAGGATCCGGTCCAGCTCGGCCACGTCCTCGCCGATGTCCTCCAGATGGGACAGGAGGCGCTCGTCGCCGCTCTGGGCCAGCCTCTCCCTGAGGAGCTCCTCGGCCAGCCTGATCCTGGCCAGGGGGCTTCTGAGCTGGTGGGAGACGTTGGCCGTCAGCTCCCGGCCGCCTTTGATGATCTGCTCCAGCCGGTCGGCCATGTGGTTGAAGGAGCGGCCCAGCTCGCCGATCTCGTCCCCGGTCTTCAGGTCGACCCGATGAGCCAGATCCCCGTCGGCCAGGCGCAGGGCCGATTCCTTGAGCTGGTTGATCGGCCTGGTGATCAGACGGGAGACCGGGATTATCAGCAGGGCGACGACCGCCCCGATGATGGCCAGGCCCAGCCCGAAGGCCAGGCCGGGGTGGGACGGCTCCTCCTCGGCGTAGTTGACGTGGAGGGTGGCCGGCCGGTCCGGGGCCAGTTCCAGGGAGGCCGTCGCCTCGAAGTGGTGGCGGCGCCTGTCCCGCTGGTAATAGACCTCGGTCTGGCCCGAACCTCCGGCCAGCCTCCGGGAGGAGACGCCGGACAGCTCGGGCGGCGGCCCCTGGAAGGACTGGACCAGAACCTCGCCGCCAGGGCCGGTGATCCAGATCCTGATCCCGTAGGTCCTGTCCAGAAAGAGGAGCGCCTCCTTGAAGGCTTCGTTCCGGGCCAGGGGAACGTCGGGCCGGGCGGCGATTTTGTCCCTCAGAAACTCCCGGGCCACCAGCACCTTGGCCCGGGTGTAGTGATCGAAGCGGTCGCGGACGACCCGGCCCACCGTGACCATGAAGAAGCCGAAGATCAGGATCTCCGTGACCAGCAGGACCCCGACGAAGGAGAGGAATATCTTGAGGTAGAGCTTGCCGGGTCTCACCTGTCCCCCAGGAACATGTAACCCGTGCCCCAGACGGTCTTGATCCGGCGGCCCTGGCCCGGGTGGGCCTTGAGCTTGGCCCTCAGGTTGGAGATGTGGACGTCGACGCTCCGGTCAAAGGCCATCCAGTCCCGGCCCCGGGCCAGGCTGAGCAGCTCGTCCCGGCTGAAGACCCGGTCGGGGCGCCTCATCATGGCCTCCAGGATCTTGAACTCGGTGGCCGATAGCTCGACCTCCTCGCCTGCCACCAGGAGCGTCCGCTTGGCCGTGTCCAGGCTCAGGCCGCCGGCCTCGATGAACTCCTCACCCCGGCCGTCCTCTACCTCCGGGGAGGCCGCCCGCCTCATCACCGCCTTGATCCTGGCCAGGAGCTCCCTGGGATTGAAGGGCTTGGGCAGGTAGTCGTCGGCGCCCAGCTCCAGGCCCACGATCCTGTCCTCGTCCTCCCCCTTGGCCGTGAGCATGATCACCGGCACCGGGAACCGGCCCCGGATCTCCCGGAGCACCTCCAGCCCGTCCCGGCCGGGCAGCATGATGTCCAGGATGACCAGATCCGGGGACTCCCGGTCGATCTTCTCCGCCACGCCCGAACCGTCGGCCAGGCAGATGACCTGGAGCCCATAGCCGGCCAGGTACTCCTGGAGGAGCTTCCTCAGCTTGGCGTCGTCATCGACCACCAGGACCTTTTCGTCCACCACCGACCCTCATTTCAAGGACACCTTAACAGATGGCCGGGTTGGCCCGCTGTTTTTTTCATTTGCCTTACAATTCTCTCCCTCCGGCCAACACTTCCTTAACTTTCGCCCCCTATTCTCGACGCAAAGGCAACCCAAACCGGATGAGGAGGATGAAGATGAAGACCACTAGAAAGCGCTGGCTTGTCGGAACGGCCGCCCTGGTCCTGGTCCTGTTCGTGGGCGGCAGCGTGCTCGGCTTCGGTCCCCCCAGGTTCGGCTCGGCCCGCCTGCCCAAAATGGTCCTGGCCCACATCGACGACAAGGTCGAGGACCTGGGGCTCTCCGAGGCCCAGCAGAAGAAGTACCTGGAGCTCCGGGACAGGCTCAAAGACCGCCTGGAGCAGACCTCGTCCAGGCGGCGGGAGATGTTCAGCCGGCTCCATCAGGAGATCAACAAGGAGGAGCCGGACGTCAAGGCCCTGACCGACCTGGCCAGGGAGCGCATCCGGGAGCTGCCCGGCCGCATGGAGGCCAGCCTGGACCTGTTCCTGGAGTTCTACGAGCTCCTCAGCCCGGAGCAGAAGGACAAGCTCATCAAGAAGGCTCGCAAGAAGATCAACCGCTTCCAGGAGTTCTGCCTGGAAGGCTGAGGGAGAGAGCCGATGAAAGGACTATCCCGCAGGAGGTTCATGGTGGACGCCTCGATGGCGGGGGCCCTGGGCGCGCTGAGTCTGTGGGCCGGGCCGGGCCCGGCCCGGCCGGCCCAGGCCGCCGGCCCCCGGTTAGCGGAATCGAGTTGCGGCCGGCAGGGCAAGGACTCCCGGAGGATCCTGGTGGCCTACGACTCCCGCTGCGGAACCACCGGCGGCGTGGCCGAGGCCGTGGCCGAGGTCCTCTGCCGGCAGGGCGCCTCGGTGGACGTGCGGCCGGTGGGCCGGGTTCAGGATCTGAGCCCCTACCGGGCCGTGCTCGTGGGCAGCGCCATCCACTCCAGCAAGTGGCTCTCCGGGGCCACGGAGTTCGTCAAGGCCAACCGGCAGGCCCTCTCCAGGCTCCCGGTGGCCTACTTCCTGACCTGCCTGACCCTCTTCAAGCTGACCGAGGAGACCCGCCGCCGGGCCAGGGCCTTTTTAGACCCGGTTCTGAAGGAAGTCCCCGAGGTCAAGCCAAGGGACATCGGCCTCTTCGCCGGCGTCCTGGACTACGGCAAGCTGGACTTTATCACCGGCCTGGTCATGCGCCGGAAGATGCGCGCCCTGGGCGTTCCCGAGGGCGACTTCAGGGACTGGGCGGCCATCCGGAGCTGGGCCGAAGCGGTCGGTCCCGAGCTGCTGGGCGCCTGAGCTAGAGTGACGGAGGGAGACCATGATCAGTCTTGAAGTCAACGGCGAAATGCGCCGCCTCGAGGTGGACCCTCAGACGCCCCTCCTCTGGGTTCTCCGGGAGGAGCTGGGCCTGTGCGGGACCAAGTACAGCTGCGGGGTGGGCGAGTGCGGAGCCTGCACGGTTCACCTGGACGGTGAGGCCGTCCAGGCCTGCGTGACCACGGCGGCCGAGGCCGAGGGCAGGCGGGTGACGACCATCGAGGGCCTCCAGGGTCCCCTGGCCGAGAGGCTCAAGCAGGCCTGGCTGGAGGAGGACGTGCCCCAGTGCGGCTACTGCCAGCCCGGCCAGATAATGACCGCGGCCGCCCTCCTGGCCCGCAACCCCCGGCCCGCCGAGGCGGAGATAGAGGCAGCCATGTCGGGCGTGCTCTGCCGCTGCGGCACCTACCAGCAGATTCGCCGGGTCATCGGCCGTGTTGCCGGAGGGAGCGGTCATGGCCGCTGAGAAGCAGGGCCTCAGCCGGCGCCGCTTCCTCAAGGTCAGCGCCCTGGGCGGGGCCGGCCTGGCCCTGGGGATCTACGTGGCCGCCAGCGGCGAACCGGTCAAGGGGCCGTCCCAGGTCTGGTCCGAGGCGGCCGGCGGCCTCAAGCCCAACGCCTGGCTGATGGTCGGCGGCGACGAGTCGGTCACTATTAGAGTCAACCACACCGAGATGGGCCAGGGCATCGCCACGGCCCTGGCCATGATCGTGGCCGAGGAGCTGGAGGCCGATTGGGAGCGCGTCCGCTTCGAGATCGCCCCGGCCGAGTCCGTCTACAAGAACCCGGCCTTCGGCGCTCAGATGACGGGCGGGAGCACCAGCGTCCGGACCTCCTTCGAGCCGCTCCGGCGGGCCGGGGCCCAGGCCCGACAGATGCTCGTCGCCGCCGCGGCCCGGGCCTGGGGGGTCGACGAGTCGGCCTGCCGGGCCCGGAAGGGCCGGGTCATCCACGAGGCCAGCGGCCGGAGCCTCAGCTACGGCCGGCTGGCCCCGGAGGCGGCCAAGCTGCCGCCGCCGGAAAAGGTCAGCCTCAAGAACCCGGACTCATTTAGCCTCATCGGCCAAGACCTGCCCCGCCTGGACGCCGAGGCCAAGGTGACCGGCCGGGCCGTCTTCGGCCTGGACGTCAGCCTGCCGGGCCTGCTCACGGCCACGGTGGTCCATCCGCCGGCCTTCGGCCAGAAGCTGAAGCGCTTCGACGCGGCCGAGGCCCTGGCCCAGCCGGGCGTGCTCCGGGTCCTGGAGATCGACTCGGGCCTGGCCGTGGTGGCCAGGACCTTCTGGCAGGCCAGCCTGGCGGCCGACAAACTGAAGATTGAATGGGACGACGCCGGCCGGATCGACTGCGACAGCGATGCTTTAGGCCGGCGCTGGGCCGGCCTGGCCGCTTCGGCCGAGGCCAAGAAGGTCTACGAGCTGGGCGACCTGGAAGGGGCGTCCAAGCGGGCCCGGCGGAGCCTGCGGGGGACCTACGAGCTTCCCTATCAGGCCCACGCCACGCCCGAGCCGATGAACTGCACGGCCCGCGTCGAGAACGGCCGCTGCCAGGTCTGGGCCCCGACTCAGAATCAGGACGCGGCCCAGGAGACGGCCGCCCGGATATGCGGCCTGGGCTACGACCGGGTCGAGGTTCACACCACCTTCGCCGGCGGCGGCTTCGGCCGGCGCATCGAGGTCGATTACGTGGCCGAGGCGGTCCAGCTCTCCAAGGCCCTGGGCGCCCCGGTCAAGGTGGTCTGGTCCCGGGAGGAGGACACCCGGCACGACTTCTACCGGCCGGCCAACTACAACCTCCTGGAGGCCCACCTGGACGAGGCCGGCCGCCCTCTGGCCTGGCGGCACCTCATCGTCGGCCCGGATCAGATGTCCCGGACCATTCCCCGGCTGCTTCCCTCGATGCTGCCCTACTGGGTCCCCCGGGGCCCCAGAAACCTGGCCGCCCGGCTGGGCCAATCCCTGGTCCCCCGGTTCGCGGCCGGCCGGAAGATCGCGGAGGGCGCCGCGCCCCTGCCCTACTCCATCCCCAACGTGCGCCTGGATTACCTCCAGGACGACCCGGGGGTGCCCACCGGGTTCTGGCGCTCGGTGGACCACTCCCATAACGCCTTCGCGGTTGAGAGCTTCCTGGACGAGATCGCCGCCGCCATTGGGCGCGACCCCCTGGACCTCCGGCTGGACCTGCTCGGGGAGAACCCGCGCCTGAAGCGGGTGGTGGAGCTGGCCGCCCGAAAGGCCGGCTGGGGGCAAAAAACGCCCCCGGGCCGCCACCGGGGCCTGGCCGCCCACGACTTCCACGACACCCTGGTGGGCTGCGTGGCCGAGGTCTCAATCAGCCCCCAGGGGGAGGTCAAGGTTTCCCGGGTCGTCTGCGCCGTGGACTGCGGCCTGGTCGTCAACCCCAGGGGCGTCAGGACCCAGATCCAGGGCGGGATCATCTTCGGCCTGACCGCGACGCTCAAGAGCGCCATCTCCGTAAGCAAGGGCCGGGTGCGGGAGAGCAACTTCCACGACTTTCCCCTGCTCAGAATGGACGAAGCGCCCCGGGTGGAGGTCCACCTGGTCCCCAGCGACTCACCGCCCACCGGGATCGGCGAGGCCGGGGTGCCAATCATCGCCCCGGCGGTCTGCAACGCCGTCTTCGCGGCCACGGGCCGGAGAATCAGGCGCATTCCCCTAGATCGCCGCGAGCTGGCCCAAGCCTGAGGGCCGGCCTGGCCTGCGGCTGGAGGCCGAACAAAAACCACGGTTTGATCCGTGGCCACGGAAGAGTTCAGGCTCGATACAATCCGGCCAGGGGGTCTTGCCCGTCCGGGAACATGGCCCCAAAGGGCTCGCCTTTCTTGAGATCCTGGAGGGTGCAGAAGTTCATGCCCTTGCCGCTGCCGGTGATCATCAGCGGTCTGGCCCTGGTCACGTCCAGGGCCCCGTCCTTATCCAGGACGTCGTCGCGGACTTCCAGGCGGAGCACCCGTCCCAGGAGGAGGACGAATTGCTCCTCCTCGTACTCCCTGACCAGCCGGCACTCCAGCCAGGCGTAACACCCGGCTATGCCGGGCGCCTTGATCAGGACGGAAGGCTTCTCCTCGAGCCCGGCCACCAGGAATTCATCGGTCTCCGGGGAGCTGGCCCGGGCGGTGGGAATGACCTTGTCCATCAGGTCCACCCCGGCCAGGTTCAGGACAAATTCCCCCGTGTCGCGGACATTGTTCAGGGTGTCCCTTTTCTTGGCCGAAGCGGCCAGAATCAGGTCCGTGGACCGCAAGACCGGCATGACGCAGGACCAGGGCGCGATGTTGCGCACGCCGTCGGCGCTGATGGTTGAAATGAAGGTCACCGGCAGGGGCATGAATCCTTCGCGCCTGAAGGGCTTGAAAAGCACGGGCCGCTCCTCTCCCAAAAGAAATCGCCGCCAAGGCGGTCCCGGAGCAGGGGCCAGCGCCTTCGTGGCGATTTACTCTATATACCGATCAGTTAGGCTTCAGGCTTCGTGCCTGATTTGGCCAAATTGTTATCCAGGCCGCGGCCCTCTGTCAAGAGAGGCCGGTCCCGGCGGGCCGGGTCCGGCCCGTCTTGACCCGGCAGGCCAGGGGGCCATAATGAGCCCATGCGCTACGAGGGGCCCATCTACCGCCCGCCTTCGGAGGCCTTTTCCCTGCTCGTCCAGGCCACCGTCGGCTGCCCCCACAACAAGTGCAGCTTCTGCATGGTCTACAAGAAGGGGCCGCCCTTCAGGGTCAGGCCGGCGGAGGACATCCTGGCCGACCTGGACCAGGCCGCGGCCGACGGCTGGCGGGAAGTAACCAGCCTCTTCCTGCCGGCCGGCAACACCATGGCCGCGCCGACCCAGCTCCTGGCCCGGGTCTGCGAGCACGCCCGCCGGGTCCTGCCCCGGCTGGAGAGGATCACCGTCTACGGCTCCTCGGCCTTCATCGACCTCAAGAGCCTGGACGAGCTCAAGGAGCTCAAGGAGGCCGGTCTGAGCCGGATCCACGTCGGGCTGGAGTCCGGCGAGGCCGAGGTGCTCCGGCGGGTCAAGAAGGGCACCGACCCGGAGCAGCAGATCCGGGCCGCGGCCAAGGTCCTGGCCGCCGGGCTGGAGCTGAGCCTCTACGTCGTCCTGGGCCTGGGCGGGGCCGAACTGAGCCGGCCGCACGCCCTGGCCACGGCCGGGGTCCTCAACGCCATCGGCCGCTTCGACTTCCTCCGCCTGAGGACCCTGGTGCCCAAGGTCAACACCCTGCTCCTCCACCAGATCAGGAAGGGCCGCTTCCAGCTCCTGGGCGCCCGCGGCGTCCTGGAAGAGACCCGCCTGCTCCTGGAGAACCTGGACTGCGATACCCAGCTCCTCTCGGACCACTACACCAATTACCTGGACCTGGCCGGCCGCCTGCCCCGGGACAAGCCCCGCCTCCTGGCCGAGATAGAGGCGGCCCTGGAGCTGCCTGAGGCCAGCTTCCGGCCCATCTTTGTGGGGACCCAGTGACCGCCGGCCAGGGACGCATCTACGACTACCGCATCGACGAGCAGGGGGCCTGGTTCTGCCAGGGCAACCCGGTCACGGACCAGGACCTGCACAGCCTCCTCTCCCGCTCCCTCTTCCGGGACGAGGGGGGCTACTTTGTCCGCTGCCAGGGCGAGGTCCACCCGGTGGCCGTGGCCGACGCCCCGCTCCTGATCGCGGCCCTGGAGTATAGCCCCGACGGCCGGGGCGGCCTGGCCGAGGCCCGGATCAGGCTCAGCGACGGCCGGGTTCTCCGCCTGGAGGGGCCGCTCCTGGTCTCGGCCCGGAACGTCCTCTACGCCAGGCTGGGCCGGCAGAAGCTCCTGGCCCGCTTCGCCCGGCAGCCCTTTTACGAGCTGACCCGCCACCTGGAGCGGGACGGCCGGGGCTACTTCGTCAGGGTGGGCGGCCGGCGGTTGGACATCGAAGACAGAAACGAGGACCAGTGATGAAGTGCACCCGCTGCAAGGCCGAGGCCCACATTAAGCTGCCCAGCCACAACGCCAAGTTCTGCGGCGACTGCTTCGACAATTTCTTTCTATCGGCGGTCAGGAAGGCCCTCAAGCTCTTCTGGACCGAGCGGCCCGGCCGGATCGCCGTGGCCGTGTCCGGGGGCAAGGACTCCCTGGCCACCTGGGACGCCTTGAACCGCCTGGGCTACCAGACCCTGGGCCTCCACCTGGATCTGGGCATCGAGGAATTCTCCCAGGCCTCCCGGGAAGCGGTCGAGGTCTTCGCCGCCGAGCGGGGCCTGGACTACCACGTCCGCTCCCTGGCCGAGCTGTGGGGCCGGTCCCTGCCCGAGGTCCACCGCCGGACCCGCCGGGAGATCTGCTCCATCTGCGGCCAGCTCAAGCGCTCCTTTCTGAACCGCCTGGCCGTGGACGAGGGCTGCGCCTGGCTGGCCACTGGCCACCACCTCGACGACGAGGCCGGCCGGCTCCTGGGCAACCTGGTCCGCCACCGCCAGGACTACCTGGACAAGTTCTACCCCTTCCTGCCCGCGGCCCACCCCAGGCAGGCCAGCCGGATCAAGCCCCTCTTCCGCCTCGACGCCGGCGAGATCAAGACCTACGTGGCCGAGCAGGGCATCAAGCCCCTGACCGGGGTCACCTGCCCCTTCAACAAGGGCGCCACCAGCCACTACTTCCAGCAGGCCCTCCAGTTCCTGGAGGAGAAGATGCCCGGCACCAAGCGGGACTTCCTCTACGTCTACCTCCAGGACCGCCGGCCGCCCCGGGAGGAGACCTTCGGCACCTGCGCCGTCTGCGGCCAGCCCACCTGGGGCCAGCTCTGCAGCGTCTGCCGGCTGCGCCAGAGGCTGGAGGGAGGGAAGGAAGAGGGTTGAGGCCTGGAAGGACCCAGATGACGCCGGCCAGGAATCTTCTTGACCTCAACGATACTATAAGATAGTATCATTCCGTGAACAGCCGGCAGCGGAAGACTCTGGCGGCCCTTTATGAGAAGCCGACCCGGCGGGACCTCAAGTGGTCGGCCATCGAGTCTCTGCTGCTGGCCCTGGGCGCGGAGTTCAGGGAAGGCCGGGGCGCCCGGGTCCGCTTCTTCCTGAAGGGAATGATCCTCACCCTGGACCGGCCCCACCCCAGGCCCATTGCCGGGGCGGGTCTCGTGGAGCGGATCAGGGAGTTCCTGGAGGCGACGGGGACAAGGCCATGAAGGGCAGAAACATATTGGTTTATAAGGGCTACGTGGGAGTATTCGAGTACTACCCCGATGACGAGATGTTTCACGGCTCCGTGGCCAACGTCAACGACGTGATCCATTTCACCGGCAGATCCGTGGCTGAGTTGAAGGCCTCGCTGCAAGAGGGCGTGGAGGACTATCTTGAGGCCTGCGCCCAGTTCGGCAAGGAGCCGGAGAAGCCGTTCTCGGGCCGGTTCGTCGTTCGCCTTGAACCGGAAACCCACCGCAACGCCGCCATCGCGGCCAGGCTGGAGGGGCAGAGCCTGAACGGCTGGATCGCCGGCCTCATCGCCAGGGAGGCGGAGAAAAAGCTGAAGGCCTCCTAGGCCCCGGTCTGCCGGCTGCGCCAGAGGCTGGAGGAACGCGAAGACAAGGCCTGAGGTCCGGCGGGGCCAGGGCGAGGATCGGTTCGGACTCAGCCTGGTTGTCCCGGGTAAGTTGAGCTTAGCCCGATAAAATGCTATCTTTATTATTGCTTGAGCTTTGCCTGCATGTTAGGAAGCAAGCCAGGCACCAGGGGAGGAAGAGAGCAATGGCCCGTCCCATAGAGGCAACTCCTGTCCTCAAGGGTGAGGAGGCCCGGAAGTTCCTCGAGAAAATGGCCCAAAGCCCCAATCGGGTAACGCATCTCGTAGCTACTCCGCGCCTGGAGGAGGCCCGGAGGTTAGCCAGAGAGCGGACCGCGGGTGGACAGAAATAGAGTTGAGAAAGACGGCTGGATTCTACAAAAGGTTGAAGACTATTCGGTTACACGGAATTTCGACTGCGGAGATGACGACCTTAATGAATTTTTTACCAAGGACGCCTTTGAACACGACCGGCAGTTATTGACCCAGACATACATGCTTCATGAGGCTACCATGGTCGAAAAGGGCGACCCGGTAGCCTTTGTCAGTTTCTGTAATGACGCCGTCAGATTGAAGGACTTGGAGGACTATACCGCTCTGCCGCCGGAAAAGAGATACCCGAGCATCCCCGCCGTCAAGATAGCCCGCCTGGCCGTCGCCAAGGGGCTGCAACGCAAGAACATTGGGACTCATCTTGTCAACATGATTAAACAAATGTTTATGACCCACAACCGCACCGGATGCCGCCTGCTAACCGTCGACGCCTACAACAAGCCCGCGGTCATCGCCTTCTACCAGAAGAACGGCTTTGATTTCCTGCGGGAGAAGGAGAAAAAACGGGAACACCCGATTATGTACTTTGACTTGATTTCTCTCCAGTTAGATTGACCCACCTGATTTGGCCATCGCTCCAAGTTGACCCGTCTAGTCCGCGACTCCGCCTCCGCCGTGGCGGCCCGAGCGTCCAGTAAATCGTGGCCAATCTGGGCAGCATCCAGCCCGGGATTGGTCAGATTGTTCCCGATCGGCAAGGCTTGCTAAAAAGACCCCGGTCCGCTGCCCCGCCCTCCCGGCCATTGACCTCTGCCCCGGCCTGTAGCATTCTTAATAGGGCTTCCCGGCCCGGCCGGGGTTCGCTCCCGGCGCCTCAAAACATCAGCCCGCCCCGAACCCGGAGGAGAGGACAGCCATGCCGTTTCACGAGGTCGATCATCCCCTGATCAAGCACAAATTGGGCATCCTGCGCGACGTCAAGTGCTCGACCAGCAAGTTCCGCCTGGTCGCCCGGGAGCTGACCAACCTGCTGACCTACGAGGCCACCCGCTACATGGAGACCGAGGAGCGGGAGGTCCAGGGCTGGGCCGGGCCGGTGACGATCCACAAGGTCTCGGGCAAGAAAGTGGCCGTGGCCCCGATCCTGAGGGCCGGCATCGGCATGCTCCAGGGGGTCCTGGACCTGATCCCCTCGGCCAGGGTCAATGTGGTCGGGCTCTACCGCAATGAGGAGACGGCCCAGCCGGTCCAGTACTACAAGAAGTTCTGCAACGACATCGAGCAGCGGACGACCATCATCCTCGACCCCATGCTGGCCACGGGCGGCTCGATGATCGCCACGGCCAGCCTGCTCAAGGCGGAGGGCTGCCGGGACATCAAGGCCATCTGCATCGTCGCCGCCCCGGAAGGGGTCAAGGCCCTCCAGGCCGCCCACCCCGACGTCGAGGTCTGGGGCGCCTCCCTGGACGAGAGGCTCAACGAGGTCTACTACATCCTGCCCGGCCTGGGCGACGCCGGGGACAGGCTCTTCGGAACCAAGTAGGCCCCCGGCCGGACCGTCCGCCCGCCTCAGCCCCCGGCCGGCTCGGCCGCCTCCCTGGCCCGGCGTCGCTCCTCCCACCAGGCCAGGAGGCCGTCGGGCAGATAGAGAATCACCCCGATGAAGAGCAGGCCGTAAATGATCCGGGCCAGCTCCGCGGCCAGGAAGGTGGACAGGGCCTCGTTGACCAGGGAGAGGATGACCGCGCCCAGGACCGGCCCCAGCCAGCGGCTGCCGCCGCCGAAGAGGGCCATCAGGACCATGAGGATGGAGATGTTGACCTCGAAGACGATGTCGGTGTGGATGTAGCTCAGGTAGTAGGCGTTCAGCCCGCCGGCCACGCCCTGGAACACGGCCGAGAGGACAAAGGCCTTGATCTTCAGGTCGGGCGCGTTGATCCCCACCGCCTGGGCCACCTCCTCGTCGGCCTTGATGGCCCTCAGGCCGGCCCCGAAACGGGAGGACTGGATAAAGGCGGCCGAGCCGATGACCGCCAGGGCCAGCAGGAGCATGGCCTCGTACATGACCGCCCGGGCCGCGCCGATGGGCAGGGGCATCTCCTTGAGCCAGAGCCCGTCGGCCCCGCCCAGGAAATCCAGGTTCTTGACGGCCAGCTCGACCACGAAGGCGAAGCAGAGGGTGATGACCGCGAAGTAGGGGCCCCTCAGGCGCAGCGAGGGGTAGCCGACCACCAGGGCGACCAGCCCGGCCGCGAGCCCGGCCGGGATGGCGCTCAGGAAGGTGCCCGCCGCCCCCAGGGAGAAGGCGTTGGCCAGCATGGCCGTGGTGTAGGCCCCCAGGCCGAAGAAGGCCACGTGGCCGAAGGAGAGGTAGCCGCAGAAGCCGCCGATGATGTTCCAGGACGAGGCTAAGGTGACGTAGAGGAAGACCGAGTAGAGCAGCGAGGTGAAATAGATCGGCAGGCCCAGCCAGGGAAAGGCGGCCAGGATCAGGAGCCCCAGGGGGGCAGCCAGGAATCGGCCCCGGCCCTTCACTCAGCCTCCCTGACCGAAGAGGCCCTGGGGCCGGACCAGCAGGACGAGCATGAGCAGGCCGAAGGTGAGCAGGTTGACCCACTGGTAGGGCAGGAAGGCCAGGGAGAGGCCGGTGATCAGGCCGATGATAACCCCGGCCAGGGCCGTGCCCACCAGGTTGCCCACCCCGCCGACGATGACCACCAGGAAGAGGTAGATCAGCCAGAGGTTGTGGGCGTGGGGCTCGAAAGTGTACAGGAAGGCCAGAGCCACCCCGCCCAGGGCGGCCGTGGCCAGGGCCAGGCCGAAGGTCAGCCCCGAGATGCGGGCCAGGTTGACGCCGTGGATCTGGGCCGCCTCGGGCTGCTGCCAGGCCGCCCGGACCGCCTTGCCGGTCAGGGTGTGGCGAAGGAAGAGATGCAGCCCGGCCACGCCCAGGAGGCTCAGGCCGAAGGCGATCAGGTGGGTCAGCTGGAGGATGAAGGGCCCGACCAGGAAGACTTTGGTCGAGTAGGCCACGTTCATCAGCCGGGGATCGGGCGACCAGATGAGGTGGATCAGGTTCTCCATGATGATGGCCAGGCCGAAGGTCAGGATCATCGAGGCGACGATGGTCTCCCGGGCCCGGGTGATGGGCCTGATGAGGATCCGGTAGAGGACTATCCCCAGCAGGAAGAGGCCGGGGGCGCTGACCAGGAGCGAGAGGACCGGGTCCAGGCCCAGGCCCTTGAGCAGGGCGTAGGCCAGGTAGGCGGCCAGGAGGCCGAAGGCCGGGTGGGAGATGTGGATGACCCCCATGACCCCCCAGACCAGGGAGAAGCCCACCCCCAGCAGGGCGTAGACCGAGCCCATGACCACGCCGCTCATGAGGGCCTGGATGATCAGGACGGCGTTCATATCTCTCCGGGCGGCTCCGGGAGGGCCCTTGATCAAGAGCCCTCCCGGCCGATCGGCCTACTGGCCCCAGGCCGGCCTGGGGTAGACCGGCTCGGCGGTCCGGTTCTCCTTGGGCCAGATGATCTCGACCCGGCCGTTGATGAGCTGGGTCAGGAAGTTGTAGGGCTTGGGCAGGCCGCGCTGGTCAAAGGTGAGCGGCCCGACCAGGGACTTGATGGTGTTGGACTTGAGCCAGTCGCGGATCTTGGTCTGGTCCACGCCGCCGGCGCCATCGACTCCCTGGGCCAGGGTCCACATCCACTGGTAGCCGAAGCCGAAATAGAGGGGGTAGGCCGGCAGCTTGAACTTGTCCGAGACGTACTTGTTCAGCTCGTCGTTGCCCTCGTACTTGAGCTTGTTGAAGATGGGCGTGCCCGAGACGACGTAGTCGCCGTCCTTGCCCAGCTCCTTGACCCAGGCCGGGATGACCGAGCCGATGCCCTGGACGATGACCTTGGGCAGGTAGCCCAGGGCCTTGGAGGCCTTGACGGTCTGGACCCCGTCGGCGAAGAAGCCGTTGGAGAAGAGGATGTCGCAGTTCATCTGCTTGGCTTTTAAAACAAGCGGGTTGGCGTCGGGCAGGGGCAGGTTGTACTTCTCGTTGATGGCGATCTCGATCCCGACCTCCTTGAGGGCCAGGATGGAGTCCACCAGAGAGACGCCGATGGGGTTGTTCATGGTGTAGACCGCGGCCCGCTTGGGCTTCTGGTCCGCGGGCATGGAGGCCAGCCATTCGCTCAGGCCGTGGTACCACCACTCGCCCATCAGGGGCGGGCCGCCGAAGGAGTAGGTGTAGCCCTGCTCGAAGGACTTCATGTGGCCGCCCATGGAGACGTAGACCATCTTGTACTTCTCGGCCACGGGCATGACCGCCCGGGCGGCCGTGCCCGGGTAGCCGCCGAAGAGGAGATCGACCTTGTCCACGGTGATGGCCTTCTCGGCGAAGCTGACCGCCTTCTGGGCCGAGGACTGGTCGTCGTAAATCTTGAACTCGACCGGGCGGCCCAGGAGTCCGCCCTTGGCGTTGACATCCTCGGCCCAGAACTTCATGCCCCGCTCGATCCAGACGGCCGTCTCGGCGAACTTGCCGGTCAGGGGCAGCGAGCCGCCGATGATCAGCGGCTGAGCGGACAGGGCCGGCTGGGCGATCAGGACGACCGCCAGGGCCATTGCGACTAGAAACCAGCGCTTCATGGCTACCTCCTTGCGACTAGAGTCCCAGGTAAGCTTCTCTGACCGCCGGGTCCGCCTCGAGGGCCTGGCTGGGCCCCTCGAGAACGATCCGGCCGTTTTCCAGGACGTAGGCCCTGGTTGTGATTTCCAGGGCCTGGCGCACCTCCTGGCTGACGATGAGGATGCCCAGGCCCAGCTCGTGGAGCCGGTTGACGGTGGCGAAAATGGCCTCGGCCGCCACCGGGGCCAGGCCCATGGTCGGCTCGTCCAGGAGAATCATCTCCGGCCGGGCCATGATCGCCCGGGCCACGGCCAGCATCTGCTGCTCGCCGCCGGACATGGTCCCGGCCACCTGGCCCCGCCGCTCGGCCAGGCGGGGGAAGAGGGCGAAGACCTGATCCAGGCTCTCCGGCCTTCGCCCCCTGGCCCGGGGCGAGTAGGCCCCCATCTCCAGGTTCTCCATGACGCTCATCCGGGCGAAGAGCTTGCGCCCCTCGGGCACCTGAATCAGGCCCAGCCTCCCGATCTCGTCCGGGCCGAGGTGGTCTATCCTCTCCCCCAGCCAGAGGATCCGCCCCCGGTGGGGCTTCTTCAGGCCGGAGACGGCGTTGAGGAGCGTGGTCTTGCCCGCGCCGTTGGCCCCGATGAGGGCGACCCGCTCCCCGGCCTCGACCCGGAGACTGATGCCCCTCAGGGCCGGCAGCCGGCCGTAGCGGACCTCCAGGTCGTCTACTTCCAGCCCGGGGCTCACGGTCTTCCGCCCCCGCCCGGTTCCGCCCCCGCCGCCGCGCCGGCCGCGGCCTGGCCCAGGTAGGCCTGGACCACGGCCCTGTCCCGGGCCACCTCCTGGGGGACGCCCTCGGCGATCTTGAGGCCGTGGTGGAGGACCATCAGCCGGGAGCAGGCGCCCATGATGGCCCGCATGACGTGCTCGATCATGAAGACCGCCACCCCGAAGCGCTCCCGGAGGCTGAGAGTCAGCCCGACCGCCTCCTCGATCTCCTTCCGGTTCAGGCCGGCGAAGACCTCGTCCAGGAGCAGGACCTTGGGCCAGCCGGCCAGGGCCCGGGCCACCTCCAGCCGCTTGCGGTCGATCAGGCCCAGCTCCTCGGGCCGGCGCCGCCAGACCCGGCCCAGGCCGCAGAAGTCCAGGATCTCCCTGGCCCGCTCCCTGGCCCGGCCGACGTTCTCCTCGGGCCTGGCCCCGTAGAGCACGGCCACGGCCACGTTGCCGGCCAGATCCAGCTCCTTGAGGGGCCTGACGATCTGGAAGGTCCGGCCCAGGCCTAAGCGGGCGATCTTGTAGGGCGCCAGGCGGTCGATGCGCCGCTCCTGGAAGAAGACCTGGCCCTGTTCGGGCCGGTGGAAGCCGGAGATGACGTTGAACAGGGTCGTCTTGCCCGAGCCGTTGGGTCCGATGAGGCCCAGGACCTCGCCCGGCTCGAGCCGGAAGTCGACCTCACTCAGGGCGGCCAGGCCCCCGAAGCGCTTGGTCACGCCCCGCCCCTCCAGGAGGGGTCCCTCGGCCCGGTCCAGGTTGGCTTGAGCCTGGGTCAAACTGGCCTCGCTCGGCTCTCCCGAGAGGCCGCGGCGGCCTCAGACGAAGGTGAAGGTCCGCCGGGGATTGTCAATGAGGATGGTGTCTATCTCCGCCTCGCTCAGGCCCTTGAGCCGCATCACCGGCCGGGCGTTGCGCAGGATGTGATCGTAGCCCCAGCCGCCGAAGGCGGTCAGCTGGTGCTTGTTCCAGATGTCCTGGGAGATGAGTATCTGCTTGAGGAAGCCGGCCTCGACCAGGGCGACGATCTCGTTGATGCGCTGGTGGTCGGTGGGCAGGTCGATGAAGCGGGCGCTCCTGGGGTAGTAGCCCTCCCGGCCGAAGAGGTCGTACTCGATCATGACCCCGGTCCGGGCCAGCTCCAGCCTCTTCTCGGGGTCGCGGACGGCCCGGTCGATGTGGTCCAGGGTCACTCGGCTCAGGTCGGCCCCGGCCTGCTCGGCGATGCGGAGGCAGGCCCACGGCGCCTCCTCGCCCTGGCCGGGGTGGATGTTCAGGTGGGCCCCGGTGAGCGGCTGGGCCTTGGCCGCGGCCCGGAGGGACTTCTCCTCCCGGGGGTCGATGGGCCAGGAGGTCCCGATCTCGCCGATGAAGCCGGCCTTGATCCGGCTGGGCCCCACGCCCTCCTGGATGTCGGCGACGATCTCGGCGGTGATCTCCTCCTCGGGCTTGGTCTCGAAGCCGGGCGGCAGGCCGGCGGCCAGATAGTAGCCCGAGCCCATCAGGACGTTCAGGCCGGTGGCCCTGGAGATGCGGGCCAGGGCCTCGGGGTCGCGGCCCAGGCCGTGGTTGCTCATCTCCACCACCGAGTCGCCCCCGGCCAGCTTGAAGCGCCGGAGCTCCCTGACGGCCAGGTCCTCGTCGCGGAGGACGAGATCGTCCAGGCACTGGAACCAGTGGTAGCGGATCCACCACAGGCTCTCCAGGCTGACCGGGCTGTGGGCCCAGCCCTTGTCCGTGGCCGCCTCTGGCTCGACGAACCAGCAGGAGCCGTCGCAGACGATGTGCTCGTGGGCCAGGGTCAGGCCCAGCTCCCCGGGCTCGATGAGCCCCAGGACGGTCTGGACCTTGTCAGCCAGCCGGGAATCGGCCACGTTCCCCCCTCCCTGCTCCGGCCCGGGCGGCCGGGGCGGTCCGGTTCAGTCCTCGACGATGGCCACCGGCCTGATCCAGCCGGCCGAGGCCTTCTTGATCTTGATGGGGAAGCAGGCCACCTTGAAGCCGAAGGGCCGGGGGATCTTGTCCAGGTTGGTCAGCTTCTCCATGTGGCAGTAGCCCTTTTCGATCCCGGCGAAGTGGGCCTCCCAGATGACCGAGGCGTCGCCGGTGGCCTGGAACTCCTTGGCCAGGAAGGGCAGGGGCCGGTCCCAGGACCAGGCGTCGATGCCGACCACCTTGACGCCCCGGTCCAGGAGGTAGAGGGTCGACTCCCGGGTCATGCCCGCCCCCTTGACCAGGTACTCGGGCCGGCCCCAGGCCTGATCCGCCCCGACCATGACCAGGACGATGTCCAGGGGCTTGAGCTTGTAGCCGATCCGGCCCAGCTCGGCCTCCACGTCGGCGGCCAGGATCTTCTCCCCGTCGGCCCTGGCCCGGAAGTCGAGAACGACCCCGTCGGAGAAGCACCACTCCAGGGGCACCTGGTCGATGGTCAGGGCCGGCTGGCCCTGGTCCATGCGGGGGTGGTAGTGGAAGGGCGCGTCCAGGTGGGTCCCGGAGTGGGTGGTCAGGCTGAGCATCTCCAGGGCCCAGCCCAGGCCGTCGGGCAGGTCCTCTTTTTTCACTCCGGGGAAGAAATCTTTCATCTGCTCGGCGCCGGCCCGATGATCGACGTAGTCTATCTTGGGGATCATCATCTCCGGATCGCTGGGCAGGCCGTTCTCCAGGGCGATGGCCAGGTCGATGTACCTCACGGCCATGGCTGTGTCTCCTCTTCTCTTTTCTGCAGCTAGGGCGGCCGCTCTTAGCGGAGGCGCGGCCCAATGCGGATCGACCGCTACCAAGCTAACCCCGGGGCCGAGGCGGAGTCAAGGTCCAAACCCGGCCAGGCGGGGGCGCTTCTTTTCTTTGCCAAGCCCTCACCAGGTGAGTATGATCGGCCAGGTCAGGGACAGGGCGGAACCGATGGACGAACAGGGTCTGGACCGGGCCACCTTCCTGGGTCTTTCGGCCCGGGAGGTCCTGGAGAGCATCGGCGAGTCCGTGGTCGTGATCGACCGGGACTTCCGGGTGGTCTGGGTCAAGGAGCCGCTCCTGGCCCACTTTCGGCCCGGGATCGAAGCGGTGGGCCGGCCCTGCTACTCGATCCTGGCCGGCCGGGATGCGCCCTGCCAGCGGGACTGCCCGGTCGCCCCGGTCTTCGCCACCGGCCGGCCCCAAAAGGTGGAGAAGCAGCTCACCGGGCCCAGGGGCGAGGAGCGCTGGCGGGAGGCCCATGCCTACCCCCTCCTGGACCGCGAGGGGCGGGTGGTCCTGGCCGCCCGGATCAGCTTCGACATCACCCGCCGCAAGCGGGACCAGGCCCGGCGGCGCCGGGACCTGGCCAACCTGGAGCGGTCCCTGGACCAGCTGAACCGCTCGCAGATGGGCCAGCCGCCCCTTGAGTCCGGCGGGGGCCGGGGTCTGACCCGGCGTGAGCTGGAGGTGCTCCGCCTGATGGCCCAGGGGCTGTCCAAGCCCCAGGTGGCCAGGGTCCTGGCCATCAGCCCCAACACGGTCAAGCGCCACGCGGTCAACATCTTCAACAAGCTAGGCGTCAACGACCGGGCCCAGGCCGCGGTCTGGGCCGCCCGGCAGGGCCTCATCTGACCCCGGCCCATTGGGGCATGGCCCGTTCGGGTGATTCGCCCGGCCGGGAACTCTGGTAGGACTAGGCGGAAACCTGGACCCGGGACCCGGTAGGCCCGGGGAGACAAGGAGGAGGCCATGTCCACCTGCCAGCGCTGCCAGAGTCAAGTCGAGGCCGACGAGATCCACGAGCACGCCGGGCAAACCCTGTGCGACGACTGCTACATGGAGGCCATGAGCCCCCGGAGCGGCTGCGACCCCTGGGCCGTCTACACCTCCACCCGGCTCAAGGACCAGAACCAGACCCTGACCCCGACCCAGGAGATCATCGTCGGCCTGGTCAGGGACGGGGGCCGGGCCCCCATCCCGGAGCTGCAGAAAGCCACGGGCCTGGACTTCGAGGGCCTCCAGCGGGAGGTGGTCACCCTGAGGCACATGGAGCTGGTCATCTGGGAGAGGCAGGCGGACGAGAGCTTTGCCCTCAAGGCCTTCGAGTAGACTTGGCCGAGAGCCCTTTATCGGGGAGGGAGAGATGGACTACGCGCGGCTGACCGCGCCCTGTGGGCTGGATTGCTTCAACTGCGTCTTCTACCTGGCCCGGGAAAGCCAGGAGGCCCGGGCGGTCCTGGAGAGGAACTCCCGGCTGACCGGGATACCCGTGGACCTGATGCTCTGTCAAGGCTGCCGCGACCAGGCCGGCCTGATCAAGCTCCACCGCTTCGTCTCCAGCCGAGGCGAGGACGAGCCCTGCCCGGCCTTTGAGTGCACCCAGCGCAAGGGGCTCGACTTCTGCTGCCAGTGCGACAACTTCCCCTGCGACGTGCTCCACCCCTACGCCGACCGGGCCGAGAAGGTGCCCCACAACACCAAGGTCTTCAACCTCTGCCTGATCAGGAAGCTGGGCCTGGAGGAGTGGGCCCGGCACAAGGCGGCCCAGGTCAGGGAGACCTACTTCCACAAGTGGTGGAGCCTCTGAGGGGGCCCCGGGGACCGGCTCCGCACCCGCCCCGGTCCAGGCCCGGCCTCACTGGCCGGACCTCCTTCTATACTTTTTGCCTGAGGCGGGCGCCCGTTCCCGACCGGGCCAGGCCCCCTCTGGGCAAGCCCCCTTCTCACCCGCCGTCTCTTTCCTCCTCCTCCGCACGGCTGAATTCGTCCCGCAGGTCGCGATGCTGGAGCCAGAGACAGAGCCGTTCAAAATCGCCGGCCGTCTGAAAGCGCCGGAATATCTCAAGCGCTGAGGGAAACCCCGATCCGTTGGACCGCTCTGGCCGGTTACGGACCACTCCCAGCCTAGCCAAGACCCTGCCCATCATCCACCTCCATGCGTGTAAATACACTTATTCTCAGCCAAAATAGGTGTAGATGCACCTTTGCTCTCAAAAAAAATACTCTTTACTTCAAGGATTTCCCCAAGGCGCGCAGGTCGGCCAGCATTTCCCCCCACTTGGCCTGGCCCACCCCGTCAAGGATCCGTTCCTGGGCCAGATGCCACAAGGGAGCCCCCTCCTCCAGCTTGGCCAGCCCGGCCTGGGTGATCGAGACCCGGACCTCCCGCCGGTCCTCACCCGGCTCAAGGAGGACGTAGCCCTTTTTCTCCAGGAGCTTCAAATTGCGGCTGAGGGTGGTCCGGTCCAGACCCATCATCCGGGCGAGACTGGTCAGAACCTGACGCTCCTGGAACAAGGCGACCACCAGGAGCGAGAACTGGGTGATCCGCAGCCCGGTGGGGCGGAGAGCCTCGTCAAAGAGCTGGCTGACCAGCCTGGCCGCCCGCCGGAGGTTGAAGGCGGCGCAGGTCCGGGCCACCTCGCGGCACTCCTCGGCGCCCATCTCAATCGCGCCCTGCCTTGCTTTTTTGTCGGCCGGTCCCATCTCGCTAATAGGAGTATATGCACTTATTTCTTCCGGTGTCAACCCTTAAGTCCAATCACCCCCCGGGCCGCTTCTACCCGGCCAGCCAGGCCCGTTTGAGCCGGGAGAGCCGGCCGGCCGAGTCGTAGTGGATCTGCCTGACCCATTCCTTGATGGACCAGCCGCCGGGCTCCGAGCAGACTCGACTTGACAGCCGGCCTCCGGGGAGTCAGCATGGCCCATGGTCGACGAACTGGCCGCCTATCTGGCCCCCACTCCCGGAGTGACCTGTCAGGAACCCGAGGTTCTCGAGCTGGCCCGGCGAATCGCCCGGGGCTCCCGGAACGACGTCGAGGCGGCCCGGCGGCTCTTCGATCACGTCCGCGACCAGGTGGTCTACTCGCCCTACGTGCCCTTCTGGGAGGTGGAGCACTACCGGGCCACGGCCATCCTCGGCCGCGGCTTCGGCTACTGCGTCCAGAAGGCGGTCCTCCTGGCCGCCCTGGCCCGGAGCCTGGGCATCCCGGCCAGGCTGGGCTTCGCCGACATCGTCAACCACCGCCTCTCGGACAAGCTCAGGGACATGCTGGGCACCAACCTGATGGTCTTTCACGGCTGGACCGAGCTCTTTCTGGCCGGCCGCTGGCTCAAGGCCACCCCGGCCTTTGACCAGGAGCTCTGCCGGGAGCGGGGCTGGCCGGTGGTCGATTTCAACGGACTCGAGGACGCCCTCATGCCCGGGCGAGACCTGGAGGGCCGGCCCCTGATCGAGTACGTCCGCCTGCTCTTCAACTCGGCCGAGCTGCCGCTTAAGGCCATTCTGACTCGCTGGGAGGAGGTTTACACCGCCGAGCGGCTGGCCGGTTGGCGTCGGGAATTGATCCGGCGCCAGGATTAGGCTATGCTCCGGCTGAGCCAGGTTATACGGGCGGATCGGAAGCTTTGGGCAGCTGGGCCCCCTTGACAAACCGGCCCTGAGTGTTTACCAAGCCCATTATCCGGGTTCAGAGCACATCAAGAATCGCGACTCTAGGGAGGACAAGCATGAGACGACTCTCCTGGCTGCTCGTTATTTTTTCCGCGCTCACCCTTCTGGCACCGGCCCTGGCTGGTGCGGCGGAAGAGGCCGAGAAACCGGCCCGGTCGGTGGTGGTGGCCATGCTCTACCCCGGCGTGACCATCGGAGCCGAGGAGAACATCAGGGTCGACCTGATCGTCAAGAACGTCGGCCGCTCCCACGAGACCATGATGTTCCAGGTCGTCGAGCAGCCCAAGGGCTGGCGCTGCCAGATCAAGGGCTACGGCAAGCCGATCACGGGCATCTTCATCGCCTCGGGCGACGAGCGAACCCTGACGTTCACCGCCGATCCGGAGGGCGAAGGCAAGAAGCCCGACCCGGGCGAGTATAAGTTCAAGGTCAAGGCCTCCAGCCTGGACGGCGTCCTGGCCTCCGAGACCGGACTGGCCGTGACCGTGGCCAGCAAGGCCCAGGTGGGCGAGGAGATCGAGCTGACGACCTCCTATCCCATGCTCTCCGGGCCGACCGACTCCAAGTTCGAGTTCTCTCTGGACGTGAACAACAAGACCGACGAGGACAAGCTCTTCAACCTCTCGGCCAAGGTCCCGGAGGACTGGGAGGTCTCCTTCAAGCCGGCCTACGAGCAGAAGCAGATCTCCTCGATCCAGATCAAGGGCAGCCAATCCAAGTCCATCAACCTGGAGCTGACCCCCTCGCGCAAGGCTGAAGCCGGCGAGTACCCCATCAAGGTGACGGTCAAGACCAACACCTCCCAGGCCCAGGTCGACCTGGTGGTCAAGCTGACCGGCACCTACGAGATCAAGACCGGCACGCCCACGGGCCTGCTGTCGCTGACCACCCAGACCGGCAAGCCGGCCAACATGTCCATCTACGTCCGCAACGAGGGCTCGGCCATCCAGCGCGAGATCAGCTTCATGTCCTTCAAGCCCGAGAACTGGAAAGTCGAGTTCAAGCCGGAGAAGGTCCTCGAGCTCAAGCCCGGCGAGCTGAAGCAGATCGAGGTGATCATCACCCCGGCCGAGCAGGCCCTGGTGGGCGACTACTCGGTGGCCGTCAACGCCCAGGGTGAGAAGGCCAACTCCAACGTCGAGTTCAGGGTCACGGTCAAGGCCTCGGCCACCTGGGGCTGGATCGGCATCGCCATCATCATCCTGGTAATCGCCGGTCTGGGCGTGACCTTCAGGCGTCTGGGCAGGCGCTGACCATGGCCCGGATAATCGAGACTCAAGACCTGGGGAAGTCCTACGGCCGGCAGGCGGCGGTGGACGGACTCAACCTGGCGGTCGAGGAAGGCGAGATCTTCGGCTTCCTGGGGCCCAACGGCGCCGGCAAGACCACGACCCTGCTCATGCTCCTGGGTCTGACCGAGCCGACCTCGGGCTCGGCCCGGGTCCTGGGCTTCGACCCGGTCAGGGAGCCGCTCAAGGTCAAGCGCCTGGTCGGCTATCTGCCGGAAAACGTGGGCTTCTATGAAGACATGACCGCCCGGGAGAACCTGGGCTACGTGGCCAGCCTCAACGGCCTGAGCGGCCAGACGGCCCGGGAGAGGGTCTCGGCGGCCCTGGACAGAGTCGGCCTGGCCCAGGAGGCGGACAAGCTGGCCGGGGCCTATTCCAGGGGCATGCGCCAGCGCCTAGGCATAGCCGAGCTCCTGGTCAAGGACCCCAAGCTGATCTTCCTGGACGAACCGACCCTGGGTCTGGACCCGGACGGCATAAACCGGATGCTCGATCTGATCCTGTCCCTGAGCCGGGAGCAGGGGATGACCGTGCTCCTCTCCTCCCACCTCCTCGACCAGGTCCAGCGCATCTGCCAGCGGGTGGGCATCATGATCAAGGGCCGGCTCAGAGCCATCGGGCCGATCAACGATCTGACCAAGCAGCTCGGCGAAGCGGCGGGGGCCCTGAGCCTGGAGCAGATCTACATGCGTTACTACCAGGAGGCCTGAGCCATGCTGACCATATTCCGCAAGGAGCTGGCCGACCACTTCTCCTCGACCCGGTTCATCATCCTCTTCTCCCTGGTGACCATGGTCGCCCTGATCACGACCTACATGGTCGGGGCCGGCCTGAGAGATGAACTGGCCGGCGTGGCCAAGCCCGGCTTCGTCTTCCTGATGCTCTTCACCGCCCCGGGCCAGCTTTTCTCGCTGGCCCAGTTCATCGCCTTCTTCGGACCCCTGATCGGCCTGGTCATGGGCTTTGACTCCATCAACCGGGAGCGCAACTCGGGCACCCTGTCCAAGCTGGTCTCCCAGCCCATCTATCGCGACGCGGTCATCAACGGCAAGTTCCTGGCCGGGGTGATGACCATCAGCATCATGCTCGCCTCCCTGGTCCTGCTCATCTCCGGGCTGGGGCTGCTCCTGGTCGGGGTCGTGCCCGGCCTGGAGGAAGTGGCCCGCCTGGGCGTCTACCTGATCATCTCCATCGCCTACGTGGCCTTCTGGCTGGGGCTGAGCATCCTCTTCTCCATCTTCTTCCGCTCCATCGCCACCTCGGCCCTGGCCGTGGTGGCCCTGTGGATCTTCCTGGCCTTCTTCATCGGCTTTGGCAGCAACCTGCTGGCCAACGCGGTGGCGCCGGTGGACAACCAGGAGAACGTCGAGCAGGTTGTCCGCCACACCCGAGTGGCCAAGGCGGCCAGCCTGATCTCGCCGGCGGTCCTCTACTCGGACGCCACCTCGGCCATCCTCGACCCCTTCCGCAAGACGACCAAGGGCCTGGTCCTGGTCGGCCAGATGGAGCGCATCTCCATGAGCCGCTTCCAGAACCCGCTGCCCCTGGGCCAGTCGGTCCTGGTGGTGGTGCCCTACCTGACCTCGCTCCTGGCCATCACGGTCATCTGCTTCGGGGTCTCCTACCTGGCCTTCATGCGCCAGGAGGTCCGCTCGGTCTGAGACGTTAATTCCCGCCCGATTCCGGCCGTCCGGGGGCTCTTGTAAGAGCTCCCGGGCGGCCGAACTTTTTTCCACAGACACTCTGGCCTTGAACACCCTATGACAAGACCGTTATCTTTCCTAAAGACACCTCCGTCGCCCTCTCCGGCCGGGACAAGGTCGACCGGAAAGAGGTTGACTTTTATTTTTTAGTCTTTCTATATTATAAAATCTGAAGGACGGCCGATGAGCGGGACTCCGCAGCAGAACATCTACCGGACCATGACCGAGATCGCCAAGGAGGCCATCAAGGAGGCCATCCTCAACGGCGTCTACGGACCGGGAATCCGCCTGATTCCGGCCAAGCTGGAGAAGGAGCTCAACCTGGGCCGGGTGGCCATAAGAGAGGCCATCAAGGAGCTGGCCGGCTCCGGCCTGGTCGTCTCGGTGCCCAACAAGGGCGCCGTGGTGGCCACGCCCATCAGCGTCGAGGAGATGCGCGAGGTCTTTGAGATTCGCTTCGACCTGGAGGGCAAGGCGGCCCAGATCGCCACCCAGCGCATCACCGAAGAGGAGATCCTGAAGCTGGAGGAGCTCAACAAGGACCTGCGGGGCTACGTGGACAACTCGCGGCAGTACTTTCTGCTCAACCGCAAGTTCCACCTCGACTTCTACCGCTCCTCCGGCTGGGACTTCCTCTGCCAGATCATCACCCAGCTCTTCGACCGGGTGGTCGTCTTTCGCAGCGTCTACCCCTTCAGCGAGGACGACATCAGGATGTACATCGAGGAGCACGTGGCCATGCTGGAGGCGATGAGAGCCCGGGACACCGCTCTAATCAGGAAATTGCTGGTTGCTCACCTTCGGACGAGCCTGGAGAACCTGATGACTTGCAGCCGCAGTATCAGATTCCGCTCAAGAAATGAATCAGGGACGGAGAGCTTGAGATGAACCAAATCGGGGCTCTGGACGGGATCAAGATCCTGGATTTCACCCACGTTCTGGCCGGGTCCTACGGGACCATGATCCTGGGAGACCTGGGGGCGGAGATCATCAAGGTCGAGAAGGCGGGCTCCGGCGATCCCCTCAGGAACACACCCCCCCTGAAGAACGGCGAAAGCGCCTACTTCTTCTGCTCCAACCGGAACAAGAAGTGCCTGGCCCTGGACCTCAAAAAGAAGGAAGGGATCGAGGTGGCCCGGCGCCTGGCCAAGGAGTGCGACGTGTTCGCCGAGAACTTCCGGCCCGGGGTCATGGACCGTCTCGGCTTGGGTTACGAGGACATCAGGAAGATCAGGCCGGACGTGATCTACGCCTCCCTGAGCGCCTTCGGCGAGAAGGGGCCCTACCGGGACAAGCCCGGCTTCGAGCTGATCATCCAGTCCCTGTTCGGCCTGGTCAGCGTCACCTCCGAGCCGGGCGGACGGCCGGCCAAGGTCCAGCCCCAAATGGTCGACATCTGCGGCGGGATGTTTCTGGCCATCGCCGTGCTGGGAGCCCTGCACCACCGGCAGCGGACCGGCGAGGGGCAGCGGGTGACCACCTCGCTGACTGAAGGTCTGGTGGCCCTGATGACCAACTTCGTCTACATGCACCTCATGGGCTCCAAGGTCCCCCTGGGTCTGAGAACCCGCAACCCGATGATGTTCCCCTCCCAGTCCTTCAAGACCAAGGACGGCTACTTCTCGATAGTGGCGGTTCCGGCCCACTGGGACAGGTTCTGCGCCGCCATGGGCAAGCCGGAGTGGATTGAGGACCCGGATATGAGCAACGTGGTCTACCGGGTCCAGCACTACGACGAGTTGGAGGCCCTGGTGGAGGAGATCACCGCCACCCGGACCACGGACGAGTGGCTGGCCATCTGCGAGAAGCACCAGGTAGCGGCGGGCCGGATCAACACGGTGGAGGAGGTCTTCGAGGACCCCCAAATCAAGGCCCTTGAGGTGTTGAAAACCATGGACCACGCCACGGCCGGCCAGGTCGGCATCCTGAACCTGCCCTGGCAGATGTCCCGGACCCCCGGCGGCGTCAAGCTCCCCCCGCCCGCCCTGGGGGAGCATTCGATCCAGATCCTGAGGGAGAACGGCTTCAGCGAGGCCGAAATAGAGCGGCTTAAGTCAGCCGGTGTGGTTCAGGCCAGGTGAGGCGGAGAAAACATCCCTCAGGATGAACTGACCTGGGGCTGGCATCCGGAGGACGGGCTGCGTTTGGAGGGCTAGGGCTCATGAACGCTCCCTTGACCATCGAGGATTTGTCCGTTGGTCAGGTCTTCGAGCACAAGAGGCTGGTCACCAAGGAGCTGATCCGCAACTTTGCCGAGACCACCGGCTACCTGAACCCGATCCATCTGGACGAGGAATTCGCCAGAAAAACCGTCTTCAAGAAACTGGTCGCCCAGGGTGCGCTGACGGTGGCCATTCTCTTCGGCACCCTGGGAACCAAGAGCCCGGGGGTGGGCACCATCCCTCTGTCCCAGAGCCTAAAGTTCAGCAAGCCGGTCCTGGCCGGCGACGAACTGACCATCCGACTCCGCGTTCTTGACCTCGAACCCGCCCGCAACAGGATCCGCCTGGAGACCGTCTGCCTCAATCAGGCCGGCGAGACGGTCCTGGAAGGCGAGGCCCTGGTCCTGGCGCCCAGGCGGGGGGCAAGCGAATGAACCCGGCCCGGCCGCTGACCACCAGGGCCGGCATGAAGGCGAGGGAGGACCCGCCGTCGCGGTTCTGCGACGGCCCCGGGTCCGTGGGCAAGGTTTGGCTAAAACATCCGCCAACCAAATGATTCTGGGGAGGAGAAAATGAAGAAGTTGATTTACTCCTTTGTCATCCTGACCGCGGCCGCCTGCCTGCTGGCTGCTCCGGCCTCGGCCGCGGACAAGCCCATGACCAACGTCAGCCTGATTTCCGGTCCCTTCGGCACCAGCTCCTACGTCCTCAGCAGCGCCCTGGAGGAGATGTCCAAGAAGTTCCATCCCTCGATCAGGATCACCTCCTCAGAGACGCCGGGACTGGTCTTCAACTGCAAGAAGATGAACAAGGAACCGGAACTGAAGAAGTCCATGTTCATGTCCTACACCGTGGGCATCAACTGGCTGGCCCAGCAGGGGCTGAAGCCCTTTGACAAGAAGTATCCCTCGGCCATGCTCATCGCCAACTACAACATCGGCTCGGTCTGGCTGGCCAGCCTGGACGCCAAGATCAAGGGCAAGGAAGACCTGGTCGGCAAGAAGGTGGCCATCGGGCGGGGCACCCAGATCCTCTGGGCCATCGAGCCCGAGTGGCTGATCCGGATCGGCTGGGAGCTCAAGGACAAGATGGACATCCAGTACGTCGGCACCGACCCGGCCAAGACCGCCCTGCTGGACGGCCTGGTTAACGCCGCCGTCGTCGGCGGCTACGCCGACCCGGTCAGCGGCAAGTTCAGCGCCAGCCCGCAGACCATCGAGCTCATCGCCACGGGCAAGAAGCTCTCCCACATCCCCTGGGGCAAGGAAGCGGTCCAGAAGGTCATCGCTCAGGGGATTCCCATCGCCCACCTGAACCTGCCGGCCAACAGCCTGCCCGGCCAGGACAACGCCCTGGACGTTTTCGCCGATCCCATCGCCTGGGTGGCCTGGCCCGAGTTCCCGGAGGAGCTGGCCTACGAGATCACCAAGATGATCATCGCCAACGTCAGCCAGTTCAAGAACTACCACAACCTGGGCGAACTGATGTCGCCCAAGTCCCTGCCTTTCGGCTGGGATCCCAAGAACATCCATCCCGGTGCGCTCAGGGCTTACCGGGAAGCCAAGATTCTGGACTGAGCGGCTGCCCGGCCCCGGGGGCCTTCCCCCGGGGCCAGACCGGCCCCGAGGGGGCTGCCGGTCCGGGCGATCGGGATTGACCGTGGGGGATCCAGGGGTTAGGGGCCCGAGCCGCTCCAGGTAATGGCCGCCCGTCAAACGCAGATCTGACACAGCGAAGGAATCCGCCCGATGACGGCAAGCAAGCAGCAATCCCTGGGGCTGATTGAGTGGGCCTTCATCTTCATCGGCGTGGCCATGTTTCTCTATCACATGGTCAGCACGCAGTACCTCTTTGTCGGCAGCTTCGAGCACCAGAACATCCACCTCTTCTTTGTCCTGGGCCTGACCTTCCTGAACGGTCTGAGAAAGGACGGCAAGAAACGGATCTGGGCCTGGCAGGGCCTCCTGATCGTCCTGGGCGTGATCACCACGATCTACGTTTACGCCAATCTGACCCATCTCGAGGAGGTGGTCGGCTACCCCGAGCCGGTTGACCTGGTCATCGGCATTGTCATCATGTTCCTGGTCATGGAGGGCACCCGCCAGGCCTGGGGCTGGACCCTGCCCGTGGTGGCGGCCCTGTTCATCGCCTATTTCTTCCTGGGCCATCTGATCCCGGGAGCGCTCCATCACCGGCCCTTCAGCCTGGAATACATCATCTCCTACCTGTGCATCGGTCTGACCGGCGTCTACGGAACCTTCCTGTCCATTTCGGCCAATCAGATCTTTCTCTTCGTCGTCTTCGGGGCCCTGCTAGAGGTGATCCGGATCACCGATTTCCTCTACGAGATGGGCAAGCTGGTCGGCCGGGTTCTGGAGGGCGGGCCGGCTCAGACCGCGGTGGTCTCCAGCTCCCTGGTGGGCATGGTCACCGGGGCGGCGGTGGCCAACGTGGCCATCACCGGGGCCTTCACCATCCCCTACATGAAGCGGGTCGGCTACAGGTCAGAGCTGGCCGGGGCCATCGAAGCCACCGCCTCCACCGGCGGCCAGCTCATGCCCCCGGTCATGGGCGCGGCGGCCTTCCTGATGGCCTTCTTTGTCGGGGTGCCCTACGCCGACATCATGCTGGCCGGAATCCTGCCGGCCGTCTTCTTCTACCTGGCCGTCTTCGTGGGCGTCCAACTGGTCTCGGTGGCCCAGGGAATCAATCCGCCCAAGGAGCGCCCGGACTACCGGCTGATTCTGAGGCGCCTGCCCCTCTTCGTCATTCCCCTGGCCGTCATCATCGTCATGCTCCTGCTCCGCTACAGCCCCATGCTGGCCGCCTTCTGGGCCATCATCGTCGCCGTCCTGCTCAGCCTGATCGATCCCCAGACCAGGCCCAGCCCCCTGGAGCTGGCCCGCTGCCTGGCCAGGGGCGCTCTGACCGGGGCCAAGATCGGGGTCTCCCTGGGCGTGGTGGGCATGATCGCCCAGACCCTGGTGTCCACCGGCCTGGGAGCCAAACTGGCCGGTCTGGTCCAGACCCTGAGCGGCGGGAGCGTCATCATCGCTTTGCTGATCACCATGGCCGTGTCCATCCTCCTGGGCTGCGGCGTCCCGCCCGTGGCCGCCTACAGCCTGGTGGCCATAGTCACCGTGCCGGCCCTGATCAACATGGGCGTCCTGACCATCTCGGCCCACTTCTTCTGCTTCTACTTCTCCATCATCTCGGCCGTGACCCCGCCCGTGGCCCTGGGCGCCCTGGCCGGGGCGGGCATCGCCGGGGCCAACTACTTCAAGACGGCCATGCACGCCTTCAAGCTGTCCATCAGCGGCTTCATCATCCCCTACCTGATCGTCTACAACCCCATCCTCAACCTCCACGTGGAGAGCGTGCCCTTTGCCGTGGGCTCCCTGATAGCCATCCCCATCGCCCTGGCCACCCTGACCGTCTGCATCTACAACGTCGGCCTGATCAGGTTGACCCCCCTGGAGAGACTGGCCAGCCTGCTCGTGGCGGCGATGATGTTCGGCTACTGCATCTTCCGCCACATCGAGGATGTGCCCCTGGAGTACCCCATGCTGGGACTGGGGGCAATCCTCTTCGTCTTCCTGCTCATCACCCAGATCAGGAAGAAAAGGCGCCTCGCCCTGGCCGCGGCCTGAGGCCGGACCAGTTATAGGGCCTCGCCCCCGGCCGGGGCGAGGCCCAGGCCAGAGGCCGGTCTCAGGCGGCGATGTCGGCGGTGATGGTGGTCACCGGCAGGGTGACGGTGAAGGAGGAGCCCTCGCCCTCCCGGCTGCTGACCCTAATCCGGCCGCCGTGCTTGGCCACGATGCCCTGGGAGACGCTCAAGCCCAGGCCGGTGCCCTTGCCCTTGGCCTTGGTGGTGAAGAAGGGGTCGAAGATGCGGCCCAGGATGTGCTCCGGGATGCCGGTGCCGGAGTCGATGACCTTGACCGCGACCTCGTTGGGCTCGTCGGCCGGCAGGACCAGGACCTGGATCTTGCCCCCCTTGGGCGAGGCGGCGATGGCGTTGAGGATGAGGTTCAGGAAGACCTGCCTGAGCTGCTGACCGTCGCCGTGGATGCGGGGCAGGTTGTCCGTGGCCTTGAACTCGATCTTGATGCCCGAGAGCTTGATCTGGTTGGCGGCCAGGCTGATGGTGTCCTCCAGGAGGCGGTCCAGCTCCAGCGGCTCTAGCTGGGTGCCGCTCTCCCGGGCGAAGTCGAGCAGGTTGCTGACGATGCTCTTGGCCCGGTCCGCCTCGCTGACCACGTCGCCGATCATCTCCTTGCGCTGGTCGTCGGCCAGTTCGTCAAAGTCCTCCAGGAGCACGTGGGCGGTCAGGGTGATGTTGTTGAGGGGGTTGTTCAGCTCGTGGGCCACCCCGGCGGTGAGCGTGCCCACGGCCCGCATCTTGTGCGACTGGATGAGCACGGCCTCGTGGCTCTCCAGCTCCTGGGTCATCTGGTTGATGGAGATGGCCAGGTCGGTGAACTCGTCCCGGAAGCGCCGGGCCGGGGTGATGGGCGTGAAGTCGCCGGCGGCGATGCGGCTGGCGTAGGTCTCGAAGCGGCTGATGTTGCCCAGGAGGCGGCTGCCGAGCATGTAGGCGATGAAGATCATGAAAATCATCAGAAATATGAGGGAGTAGATGTGGATCATCCGCGAGCGGTGGATGGTCGCGGCCATGGACTCCTTCTCTTTCTTCATCAGGTCCTGGGCGAATGAGACCATCTTCTGGCCCTGCTTGCGCACCTCCAGCTCCAGATCCTTCTTCTTGAGCTGGTAGCCGGGTTCGGCCGACTCCCGCTCCAGCTCGACCAGCCGCTCCAGAAGCTTCTCGTAGCGCTTCATGTTGGGCAGGATGACCTGGCCGGTCTCGCCGCCGATGATGCGGCTCAGCTCCTCGGCGTTGCGGTCGAGGATGTCCGCGGCCTGGTAGACCGCGTCCAGGGCGTCGCTCAGGCCGGTGCCGTAGAGGAAGAAGTTCTTCTCGAAGCGCCGGGCCTGGTCTACCTCGATGACGTAGTCGTTGACTATCTCCAGAAACCGGATCTTGTGCTCGACCTGATAGATGGTCACCACCAGGGCGGTGGCGATGCCCATGGCGAAGAGGAAGGCCAGGAAGAAGCCCAGGTAGATCTGGAGCCGCAGGCTGAAGCGGGGACGGCTCAGGAGGGCCTGGCGGGCCTCCTCGGCCGCCTTGATCCGCTCGTAGCGCCCCTCCACGGTGGCGGCCAGTTCGTCGTTCTCCACCGGCGCCGCTTGCTCGTTCATCTCTCCCCCACTGGCGGTGGGCGGCCGGTTCAGGCCCCGTTGTCCGCCCCGGCTTCGAAGTCGATGGGCGAACCCAGGGCCTGGGCCGCCTTGGCGATGACCTTTCTCAGGTCGTCGGGTTTGAAGGGCTTGGAGATGAAGTCGAAGGCGCCCTTGTCCATGGCCTCCCGGGCCAGGGCCATCATGGCGTAGCCGGTGATCATGATCACCTTGGTCCGCGGGGATTTCTTGAGGACGTGCTCCAGGACCTGCATTCCGTCGATCTCGTCCATGCGGATGTCGGTGACCACGATGTCAAAGTCCTTCCCGTCGATGACCTCCAGGGCGGCCCTGGGGTCCACGAAGACCTCAACGTCGCAGCCGATCTTGGCCAGGGCCGGCTTGAGCCTCTTGCCCACTATCGGCTCGTCGTCCAGGATAAGGACCTCCAATCTCTCAGACATGCAGACCTCCTCTTTCCATGATGGGCTTTTCGGGCCCCCCTGACAAGGCCGCCGGCGCGCGACAGACTAATCGGTCGAGTTCTTGGCCTGTCTCAAAAAGTCTTTGTTGCTGTGGACCTCGACGTACTCGACCCCGGGAATCCTCTGGGCCAGCTCCTTGATGGCCTCGGCCTTCTGTCGCTTGTTGCGCTTGAGGGTCCTGGTCTGGACCACGACGATGCTGTCGCGGGACTGGACCTTCACCTCGGGGAAGCGGGACGCCAGAGCCGCCCGGACCTGGCTGGCCAGGACCTTGTCCTGGAGGCACTGGCGGGAGTAGGTCATGGGCTGGAACTTACGGTAGCCCACCGTGTCCGCCAGGATGTCCACGGCCTTGTCCGCCTCGATCTGACTCAGGTTGATGACCATGTCGTAGAGGGACGGGTCGGTCTCGTCCAGGCCGAAGGCCCTCAGCGACCAGCGCCGGCGGCGCTTCTCCTGGCGCTCCAGCAGCTGGCGGGCCCTTCGAGGCGGGATGTCCTGCTGGGCGGCGATCTGGTTGGCCCTGACCTTGGGGTCGGAGAGGAGGCGGATCATGAGGATGTGGGAGACATCCCGGAGGTAGAGGTGGGCGGACAGGCCCTCGCAGACGACGTTGTCCCCCAGGAATCGTTCCGCAGCGGCCGCCTGGATGTAAGCCAGGTAGAGGTCGTCGCGGCTCCTGGAGAGCCGGCTCCAGAGGGAGGCCTCCTCGTCCAGGGCGGCGACCAGTTTCTCCTCCCGGACCTGGTGTTTCTCGGCCACTGAGCTCAGGATCTGCCGCCCCAGGTGAGTGTAGCCCAGGGCCTGAGCCGTCCGCTCGGCGATCATTTGACCCACGGACAACAGATCCGCGGAGATGATTATCGAGGACATGCTCTCCTCCTCCTCTTGAGCGACAAGCCTGGCCCGGCCAGGATCCGGCGCCCGCCTCAGACGGCGCTGGGGGGAATGGTAACGCCGGCGTGAACCTCCACGTTGTTGATGCCCTCGATCTCCCGGGTCAGGGACTTGGCCTTCTCGTCGAGCCGGCGGGCCTGCCGGTCGCCGGTCCTGGTGTAGATGAGGACGTTGCCGAATTCGCTGCTCACCGCCACGTCGGGGTACTGGTCGGCCAGGGCCGCCTTGACCTGGCAGGCCAGGGCCAGGTCCTGCATCCGGCGCCGGGACTCGGCCGTGGTCTTGAACTGCTCCCGGCCGGCCGCCTGGCAGATGAAGTCGACCGCGTCGTCGACCATCAGCTTGTGGATTCTGATGACCAGATCATAGAGCGAGGGGTCCCAGGGATCGACGCCGTAGAGGCTGTGGGTCCACTTGCGCCGCTCCTGGTCGTCCTTGAGGATCTGGGTCCGGGCCTCCTCCTCGCTGACCCTCTCCCGCTCCATCTCGCTGGCCACCCGGTCGGCCAGGTCGGCGATGATGCGGACCTTGAGGACGTGGGCCACGCCCTTGAGCAGGACGTGGCCGGCCAGGCCGTGGTAGACCACGTTGTCCTTGAGCGCCCGCTGGGTCAGAGCGCTCTGGATGTAGGCCACGTAGGTCTGCTGGCCGTGGGTGAAGCGGTCCAGGATCGAGGGCGCGTCGTGGATGGCCCTGACCAGCTTGATCTCCGGGATGTGGAAGCGGTCGCTGGCCTCCAGGAGCACGTCGCGGCTGAGAACCTCGTAGCCCAGGCGGGCGGCGACCTTCTCGGCCACCTCCTTGCCCTTGCTGTAGGAACCTCTTGATATGGTTATGATAGCCATTTGATTCCCCCCCCGGGCTAGACCCCGTAGACCAGATAGATCATGCCGATCATCACACCCAGGAACACCAGGCTGATCAGCGTGCCCGCCTTCATGAAGTCAACGCTCCGGTAGCGGCCCGGCCCCATGTAGAGGGCGTTGACCTGGTGGGTGGGCAGGATGAAGGAGTTGCTGGTGGCCAGGCCGACCACCAGGGCGGCCATGCGCGGGTCGGCCTGAGCGGCCAGGGCCATGTTGACCACCAGGGGCACCAGGAGCACGGTGGCTCCGACGTTGGAGATGACCAGGGTGAAGATGGTGGACAGCAGGCCGATCACGGCCAGCAGGACGATGGGTTGGACCGTGCCGATGGCCCCCAGGACAGTGTGGGCGATCCAGGCGGCCGTGCCCGTCTTCTCGGTGGCGATGCCCAGGGGGATCAGGCCCCCCAGGAGGAAGACGGTCCGCCAGTCCACCGAGTGGTAGGCCTCGTCGATGCTCAGCACCCGGGTGAGGATCATGCCCAGGGCCCCGGTCATGAGGCAGACCGAGAGCTGGATCTTGAAGACGATGACCATGGACAGGGCCACGGCCAGCCAGAGAGCGGCCAGGACGGCCTTTTCCGGGCGCATCAGCTCCACGTCCACCGGCGTGGTGAAGAGGAGGTTCCTCTCGCCCTGGAGGAGCTGGAGCCGCCGCCAGGTCCCGTGGAGAAGGATGGCGTCGCCGACCCTGAGGGGCACGTCGCCGATCTCGGCCCGGTAGGTCTCGCCCTGGCGGTAGATGGCCAGGGGCGTCACCCGGAAGTGGTCCTGGAAGTTGACCTGGTTGAAGGTCTTGCCCTCCAGGTCGGAGCGGGGGGCCACCACCGCCTCCACCGTGCCCGAGGCCTGGCTGCCCACGTCGTCCTTGAAGACCTCGAGCTGGTCCTTGAGGACCAGGCCCTCGCTCTCGGCCAGGCGCCGGATGTCCTTCTCCCGGCCGTAGGCGACCAGGTCGATGTTCGAGCGGACGACCACCTCCCCGGCCGGCGAGACCACCTTGAAGTCCGGCGGCTCGGTCAGGGCGACCACGTTGGCCAGGTAGCGCCGCCTCAGGTCCTCGACCCGGACCGGTTCGCGGTAGTGGGTGAAATCCTCGGGGGTGTGCAGCTCCCAGGCCTCGCCCAGTTCGGCCAGCGAATTCTCGGCCAGGGCCTGGGACTTGTCCTCGGCCGCCTCGGTGGTGCCCCGGGGCAGGATGAAGCGGCCGAAGAGAACGAAGCAGGCCACGCCGCTGGCCACCAGGGCCAGGCCGATGGGGGTGACGTCAAAGAGGTGGAAGGGCTGGAGCTTGAAGGGCGTCAGCAGGTCGTTGAGGAGGATCAGGGGGCTGGAGCCGACCAGGGTGACCGTGCCGCCCAGGATGGCCGAGAAGCCGACCGGCATCAGGAGCCTGGAGATGGGTATCTTCAGGTTCTTGCTGATGCGCTGGATGGCCGGCAGAAAGAGGGCCGCGGCCCCGATGTTCTGCATGAAGCTGGAGATGCCGGCCACGGTCAGGGAGATGGCGATGACGATCCGGGAGGGACTGCGGCCGGCCAGGCGGAGGATGGGCGCGACCAGGCGGTTGATGACCCCGGTCTTGTCCAGCCCGGCGCCGATGATGATCACGGCGATGATGGAGACCACGGCGTTGCTGCTGAGTCCGACAAAGGCCTCCTTGGGAGTGACCAGGTGCAGCAGGGGCAGGGTGACCATCATCAGGATGGCCACCACGTCGACCCGGACCCACTCCACCACGAACAGGAAGACGGCCACGGCGATCATGGCCATAACCAGAATCATCTCGTTGGTCAGCGTGTGCATGAGTCGGCAACCTCGCAGGCCCGCTTGGGGCTCAATCCTCGCTCAACCCGGCGGATTCGACCGGCCGCGCCTTGCTGCTCACCGTGTACAGGGGGCACTCCAGCGTTCCGGCCACCTTGGCCAGCCAGTGACCCCGCCTCGACGAGCCGCCCTCGGGCAGCGCCTCGTCGCTGCCCCAGATGATCACCTGGAACGGCGGCCGCTCGGCCAGGAACTTGAGCATCTCCTGGGCCGGGTCGCCCACTCTCAGGGCCGCGCTCACGGCGATGCCCTCCTTGAGAAACTCGGCCGAGAAGTCGGTCAGCAGCTGGCCCATCCGCCTCTCCAGGTGGCTGATGGCGCTTCTCTTGGAACCCAGGTAGGACCTGTCCAGGAAGGCCATCTCGACCAGCATCAGGAGGGTCACCTCCGAGTCCATGCGCCGGGCCAGCTCCCGGGCGTAGGTCAGCGCCTGCTGGGAGACCTTCTCGTTCTCGAACACAACCAGGTTTCTCTTGAGCATGTCTCGGCCGCGCCTCTGGCGATCCCACCGGATAAGAGCAAGGCCCGAGCCAGACGGCCGGACTCGGCTAACCATCAAGACTCAATGGGAAAAGGCGGGAAAGTTCCCCTTGCCGCCGGGGGGAGGTTTGTTGCGTAACGCAACGTGAAGGGCCGAGAAGGCCTTGAAGCGGGCCGGACAGGCTTCGGGAGACTGATTGTTGCGAAAGCGAACGATTGTGTTGCGAAAGGGAGCGGTCTAGTCCAGGCCGTACTTCTTCATCTTGCGCCAGAGCGAGGCCCGGTCGATCCCCAGGATCTCCGCCGCCCTGGTCCGCTTGCCGCCGGTCAGGTCCAGGACGTGGCGGATGTAGTCCTGCTCCAGCTCCTCCAGGGTCAGGGCCTGCCCCCCGGGACGCTGAAAGGAGTAGAGCTCCAGGTCGGCCAGGTCCGGGGGCAGGTCCCGGGCCTGGATGATCCGCCCCTGGCAGACGGCCACGGCCCGCTCGATGATGTTCTCCAGCTCCCGGACGTTGCCGGGAAAGGCGTAGCCGGCCAGGAGGTCCATGGCCTCGGCCGAGATGGCCTTGATCCTTTTCTTGAGGCGTTTCTGGAACTTGTCCAGGATGTGATAGGCCAGGAGGGGGATGTCCTCCCGGCGCTCGCTTAAAGGAGGCAGGGAGATGTTGACCACGTTGAGGCGGAAGTAGAGGTCCTGCCTGAAGGCGCCCTCGGCCGCGGCGGCCTTGAGGTCCCTGGCCGTGGCGGCGACGATCCTGACGTCCAGGGGTATGGTCCGCGTGCCGCCCACCCGGATAAGCTCCCTCTCCTGGATGACCCGGAGGAGCTTGACCTGCATGGAAAAGGGCATCTCCGCGATCTCGTCCAGGAAGATGGTCCCGCCGTTGGCCGCCTCCAGGAGCCCGGCCTTGCGGCTGGTCGCGCCGGTGAAGGCCTCCTTCTCGTGGCCGAAGAGCTCGTTGGCCACCAGCTCCTCGCTGAAGGCGCCGCAGTTGAAGGCCACGAAGGGCCCCCTGGCCCTGGGGCTGTGGCCGTGGATGGCCCTGGCGACCAGCTCCTTGCCCGTGCCCGACTCGCCGGTGATGAGGACGTTGCAGTCGGTCGGGGCGATCTGGCGGATGACCTCCTCCACCTGCCTGATCTTGGGGCTCTGGCCGATGATGACCGCCCCCGGTCCGCCCGGCTCCTGGCGGGCGGCCTCGTCCCGGAGGAGCTTCTGACCGAGCGCCTCGGCGACCAGGCCGCGGAGCTGGTCCGGGGTGAAGGGCTTGGCCAGGTAGTGGAAGGCCCCCTGCTTGGTGGCGTCCACGGCGCCGTCGAGGCTGGGGTAACCGGTGACGAGGATCACTTCCAGATCGGGGACCAGGCGCTTGGCCTCGTTGAGCAGGGTCAGGCCGTCCAGGTGGGGCATGCGCAGGTCGCTGACCAGAAGGTCAAAGGGCTCCTCAGTAAGCCTCTCCAGGGCCCGGACCGGGTTGTTGGCCGTGGAGACCTTGTAGCCGGCCTTGTTCAGGACGCGCCAGAGGCTCTTGAGCGCCACCTCGTCGTCGTCCACGACCATGATGCGGCCGGCCAGCTGCTCCGGTCCGGATTTGACCGAACTGCCCATCCCCCTCGCTCCCCGGCGCCAGGAAAGAAGTCCAGCCCCTTGAACCGGCCTGGCGCCAGGACTAGAATGTAGCAGCAGAGGAGCCGGGGTGTCCAGAAGCCGGGGTCAGCCGGCCGGGCCGGCCGGCTTGGCACAATAATTGAAAACTTCCGAGGACAGCAACTCCAAGGAGGGTCGGCCATGGCCATCATCACGGTTTCCAGAGGCTCGTACAGCAAAGGCAAGGAGATAGCCGAGAAGGTGGCCCAGAAACTGGGCTACGAATGCATCTCCCGCGACATCCTGCTCCAGGCCTCGGCCCACTTCAACGTCCCCGAGATCAAGCTGATCCGCGCCCTCCACGACGCGCCATCGATTCTGGGGCGCCTGACCTTCGGCAAGGAGGGCTACATGGCCTACATCGAGGAGGCCCTCCTGGAGCACGTCCGCAAGGACAACGTCGTCTACCACGGCCTGGCCGGCCACTTCTTTCTCCAGGGCGTCTCCCACGTCCTCAAGGTCCGCATCATCGCCGACCTGGAGGACCGGGCCAGGCTGGAGTCGGAACGCGAGCAGATTCCCCAGGACAAGGCCTTGTATCTTTTGAAAAAAGACGACGAAGAGCGCCGCAAGTGGAGTCAGGCCCTCTACGGCGTGGACACCTTTGACCCCGGTCTCTACGACCTGGTCATCCACATCCGCCACGTCACCGTGGAGACCGCGGTGAACATCATCTGCCAAATGGCCCAGGCGCCCGAGTTCGAGACCACGCCCCTATCCCAGGAGCTCGTCGACGACCTGACCCTGGCCGCCCACGTCAAGGCCCATCTGGTCAGGGAATGGCCCAAGGTCAAGGTCACGGCCAATGCCGGCCAGGTTGTGGTGGAGACCGAGTCCACCCGGGCCAAGGAGCCCGAGGTGGCCGCCGAGATCAGCCAGGCCGTCCAAGGTGTCGCCGGGGTCAAGGAACTCAAGGTCACGGTCAGGCACATCACCCGCTTCAGCTAGCCCTGGCCGGCCGGGCCGAAAGGATCGCCCCCTCAACAGCCGGCCGGGTCAGCTCCCGCCCGCCTGCCCCGCCGGACCGGATTCCTCTCCGGCCCCGGCCGCGCCAAACTGATTGACTTGGCCGGCCTAATCTGGCTAGTGAAGGCATCTGCCGGGCCGGAGAGAGCCGGCCCGTGACTTGACGACCGACCAGGAGCGAGCCTGACCTGACAAGGAGCAGTCCATGATCATTGTCGGAGAACTGATCAACGCCAGCCGTCAGAAGATCCATCAGGCCATCGAGGCCCAGGACCGGACGGCCATCCAGCAAGTGGCCCGGGACCAGTTCGAGGCCGGGGCCAACTACATCGACGTCAACGCCGGCGTGTTTGTCGGCCAGGAGGCCGACTACCTCAAGTGGCTGGTCGGCACGGTCCAGGAGGCCGTCCAGGCCCCCTGCTGCCTGGACAGCCCCGACCCCAAGGCCATCGAGGCCGCCCTGGCCGTTCACCAGGGCAAGCCCATGATCAACTCCATCTCCCTGGAGACGGAGCGCTTCCAGGCCCTCCTGCCCCTGATCGCCGGAGCCGATCTCAACGTCGTCGCCCTGTGCATGAGCGACGCGGGCATGCCCGAGACGGCGGCCCAGCGCCTGGAAATCGCTGACAAGCTGATAAACGAGCTGGTCAAGAGCAACGTCAAGCTGGAGAACATCTTCGTCGACCCGCTGGTTCAGCCCATCGGCACCAACACCACCTTCGGGGCCGAGTTCCTCCAGGCCGTGGGCGAGATCATGACCCGCTTCCCCGGGGTCCACACCATGTGCGGGCTGTCCAACGTCTCCTTCGGCCTGCCCGAGCGGAAGTTCCTCAACCAGACCTTCATGGTCATGGCCATCGCCCGAGGGCTGGACGGGGCGATCATCAATCCCCTGGACCGGCGGATGATGGCCAACATCATCGCCGCCGAGGCCCTGGCCGGCAAGGACGACTACTGCATGAACTACCTGAAGGCCTATCGGGCCAAGAAGTTCGAGCCTTAGGGCTAGTTGCCGGAGAGGTTGTTCAGCCGGCGCTGAGAGACGGCCTTGCCCAGGCCGCGGACCGGTTCGCGACCTTAAAAACCTGGGGCAATTTATGGTCTGCGGCCAGGGCCGACCCCAGCAAGGTGGCACGGGCAGGCTATGATCCGTCGCTGCGCGATGGCGCCAGGGACGCGGCTCTGGCGCCACCCTCTTGTGCATCTCCACCATTCGGGGGAGAAGTAAACGTGAGGGGGCTGTCTGAAGATAACTTATTAAGATAAGTATGAAAAGACCCCTCACCCCTCCCTCTCCCCGCAGGGCGGGGCGAGGGTGAAAAGAAAAGCCCTCTTCCGTCCGGCGTGGCGAAACCTCCTTTTCTTCCTCTCCCCCTTTTGGGAGGAGAGGAGCGAGGTGAGGGAGGGGTTTTCTGGCATAACAGTAATTTATAAGCAATTATCCCTCGCCCTTTCCCCGCCTGCAGGGAAACCCTAGAATACGCCGGTGCAGGGCGTGCTTTACACATAACCTGTCCGTGACACGGCTTTTGTCGTGGCGCCGGGGCCGCGTCCCCGGCGCCAGGCCGAAGGCCAAGACCGACCCCGGATGAGGCGGCCCGGGCGTCCTGCCCGCGCTCACCTTTCTCCCGCGAACGCCCCTCCCCCGCCACCAGAACCGGTTTTTTTGTCGACCTGATTTTTTGGTTGACAGAACCTGATCGACCGTAGAATCATTCTACCATTGGTTCGTGACCACGGCGGCCCGGGTCGTGACCGCCGAAATCAGTCAACTCGGCTAGCTTCCATCAGGATCCAACAATTCAATGATTAAAGGGGCTTGTCCCCCGAGTTTTGGGTTCCCCAAAAAGGAGGCTGCAGATGAAGGCTAAGAAATTTTTTATCACCCTGATCGCCCTGGCCGCGGCGGCCGCTCTCCTGGTCAGCCCCGCCCTGGCCGCGGACAAGCCGATCAAGTGGAAGTGCCAGGTCTTCTGGGGCGCGGCCGAGCTCTCCTACAAGACCTTCGTGGACTTCTGCGAGCGGGTCAAGGTTCTGACCAACGGCCGGCTGGAGATCGCTCCCTACCCGGCCGGGGCCATTGTGCCCACCTTTGAATGCCTCGACGCCCTCCAGAACAACGTGGTCCAGTGCATGCACATGTGGCCCGGCTACTTCTCCGGCAAGGAGCCGGGGCTGGCCGCCATCAGCGACCTGATCGCCGGCTACACCCACCCCTGGCAGAAGGACGCCTGGATGTACTACCTGGGCGGCTGGGACATGCTCAACGAGATGTACAAGCCCTACGGCGCCTACACGGTCGGCTGGATGTTCTGGGGCGTCGAGTCCCTGGTGGCCACCAAGCCGATCAGGCGGATGGAGGACTTCAAGGGCCTCAAGATGCGGGTGCCCCAGGGCATGACGGCCATGCTGATGCAGAAACTGGGCGCCTCGGTGGTGGTCCTGCCCGGCGGCGAGGTCTACTCGGCCCTGGACAAGGGCGTCATTGACGGCAGTGACTGGGCCACGCCGTCCATGAACCAGCGCATGGGTTTCTTCCAGGTGGCCAAGTACTTCAACTACCCCGGCTTCCACTCCATGCCCGTGGGCGACTTCACGGTCAACATCAAGGAGTGGAACAAGCTCCCCGACGACATCAAGCAGATTCTCAAGACGGCCTGCCGTGAGTGGTGCTGGGACAGCGTCGAGCGGATCGCCATCGACGACGTCAGGGCCATCGCCGAAATGAAGGACAAGGGCGTCACCGCCCTGACCTGGAGCGACGAGGATCTGGCCCGGGTCAGGCAGGTGGTGGTCGAGGTCTGGGACGAGTTCGGCCAGAAGAGCCCCATGGCCAAGAAAGTCATCGACTCCCAGAAGGACTGGCTCAGGAAGCTGGGCCTGATCAAGTAGGCGTCCCGCCGGATTGACGGCCGGTGCAGGGGAGGCAACGCCTCCCCTGCACCGGCCAGACCAGAGGAGCCGGGATGAAAAAGTTCTTGTCCGTCATTGACGCCATGTCCACCTGGACCGGCAAGGCGGCCAGCTGGCTGGTTTTCATAGTCGTTTTCTTCGTCGGTTACGAGATCCTGATGCGCTACGTTCTGCGCCTGCCCACCCTCTGGGTCAGCGAGTCCATGGTCTTCGGCTGCGGCCTGAGCTACGTCCTGGGCGGGGCCTGGGCCCTCCAGCAGAACCGGCACGTCAAGATAGACCTGGTCTACGGCCGGCTCAACACCAGGCAGCGGGCGGTCATCGATTCTATAACCTTCGTTTTTTTCGCTCTCTATCTTTCGGTGTTTCTCTGGGCCACCACCAGGTACGCCTGGCAGTCGGTCATGGTCCACGAGACCTCCAGCTCGGCCTGGGATCCGCCGGTCTATCCCATCAAGGTCGCCCTGGCCGTGGGCGTGGCCCTGCTCCTGCTCCAGGGCCTGGCCAAGTTCATCCGGGATCTCCACCTGGCCATCAAGGGGAGTGAGCTTTGAGCATCGAGTGGATAACATTTTTACTGGTCGGCACCTTTGTCCTGCTCCTGGTAACCGGCCTGCCCCTGGCCTGGGTCATGGGCGCCACGGCCGTCATCTTCTGCCTGTCCTTGTTCAGCCCCGGGGTGATGGTCATGATGGTCGCCCGGGTCTACGACATGATGCTCAACTACGCCCTGGTGGCGGTGCCGCTCTTCATCTTCATGGCCGCCATCCTGCAGCAGTCCGGGGTGGCCGACAGCCTCTTCAAGGCCGTCCACATCTGGTCCGGGCCGCTCCGGGGCGGCCTGGCCATCGGCACGATCATCTCCTGCACCATCATGGCGGCCATGGTCGGCATCGTCGGGGCCGAGATAGTCACCTTCGGCCTGATCGCCCTGCCCGGCATGCTGGCGCGGAAATACGACGAGCGGATCGCCCTGGGCAGCATCTGCGCCGGCGGCGGCCTGGCCACCCTCATCCCGCCCAGCGTGGTCTTCATCGTCTACGCCATGACCGCCGGCGCCTCGGTGGGCGACCTGTTCATCGCCGGCATCATCCCCGGCCTGATCCTGGCCGCGCTGTTCATCGGCTACATCATCATCGCCACCTGGCTCAAGCCCGAGATGGCCCCGGCCGCTCCCCTGGAGGAGCGCAACATCCCCCTCCGCCAGAAACTGGCCCTGCTCAAGGGCCTGATCATGCCCGGCCTCCTGGCTTTCGTGGTCCTGGGCTCGATCTACGCCGGGGTGGCCACCCCGTCCGAGGCGGCCGGGATCGGCTGCCTGGGCGCCCTGATCACCGCGGCCGCGAACCGGCGGCTCAGCTTCGGCGGCGTAAAATCCGCCCTCTACGAGACGGTCAAGGTCTCGTGCATGCTGGCCTGGCTCTTCTTCGGGGCCCAGACCATCATCGGGGTCTACACCCTGGCCGGCGGCGATCAGTTCGTCAAGAACGCGGTCATGGCCCTCCCCTTCGGCCGCTGGGGGGTCATCATCGGCATGCAGCTGATCATGATCTTCCTGGGCATGTTCCTGGACTGGATCGGCATCGTCCTCTTGACCATGCCCCTGTTTGTGCCCATCATCCTCGAGCTGGGCTTCGACAACGTCTGGTTCGGGGTGGTCTTCTGTATGAACATGCACGTCTCTTATCTCTCGCCGCCCTTCGGGCCGTCGATCTTCTACCTCAAGAGCGTGGTCGGGGACGAAATCTCGGTGGGCAAGATCTACCGGGCCAACCTGCCCTATCTCTGGCTGACCCTGGTCGCCCTGGCCATAACCGTGGCCTTCCCTCAGGTGTCTCTGTGGCTGCCGGGAATGATGCTCAAATGAGCCCGCCGACCAGGCCCGCAGCGATCAAGGTTGAGTCAGTCCGGCGGCTCAGCGCCGCCGACGAGGTCTTCAAAGCCCTCCACCAGTGGATCGTCACCGGCCGCCTGAGCCCGGGCGACCGGCTGCCCGCCCAGGATCAGCTGGCCCGGCAGTTTTCCGTGAGCCGCAACACCCTGCGCGAGGCGATCAACAAGCTCTCGGCCCTGGGACTGATCCGGGCCAGGCAGGGGATCGGGACCGTGGTCGAGCCCTCCAGCCCGGCCCACTACATCTCCTCTCTCTACGACCACCTCCTCCTCGATCCGGCCACCGTCCGGGAGCTGGTCGAGGCCCGTATCTGCACCGAGCGGACCACGGTCAGGCTGGCCGTGGAGCGGGCCGACTCCCAGGATCTGAAGCGGCTGGAGGCCATCCTCGAGCGGGGGCGGGAGACGGCCCGAAACGGGAACCCGGGCGAGTTCAGCCGCCAGGACGCGGCCTTTCACCTCGCCTTGGCCCAGGCCAGCGGCAACCGCATTCTGATCAAGTTCCTGGAGACCATCTGGGAGCTGCTCCAGCAATTCATCTCCGAGGTCTCGGAGCTGCCCGGCGCCGTGGAAGAGGCCGTCAGGTATCATCACAAGATCACGGCGGCGGTGGCGGCCAGGGATCCCCAGCGGGCCGAGCAGCAGATGCTCCTCCATCTCTGGGACGTGGTCCGGCGCATCGAAAGGAACATGAACCTCGATCTGGGGGCCGAGTCGCTCTTCCAGTTACACCGACAGGCCGGGATCGGCTCGGCGCCAAGCGAAGCGGGCTGAAAGGAGTGGTCCATGGACTTGAGACCTGATTTCAATCGCTTTCTCAAGGCGGTCCGGGGCGAGGAAGCGGACCGGGTGCCCCTGGCCGAAATCCTGGTCGAGTACCCCATCCAGGGTAAGTTCCTGGGCCGGGAGGTGACGGCCAGCGACCTGGAGGCTCAGGTCGAGTTCTGGACCAGGGCCGGCTACGACTACGTGCCCATCTCGGTGAGCATGATGACCCCGGGCAAGGTCACCGAGGAGTCGAAGATCTCCAGGGTCCTGCGCGAGATGGTCCTCAGGGAGCGGCCCGAGGAGACGGACCCGCGGGCCTGGAACCTGGAGTTCACCAGCTTCATCCACGAGAGGGCCGACTTCGAGAGGTTCCCCTGGGGCCCGGCGGCCGAGATGGACTTCTCCATGCTCGACCGGGTCAAGGATCTGCTGCCCCCCGGGATGAAGGTCATCGCCATCTCGGGCAAGATCTTCACCCTGACCTGGATGTTGATGGGCTTCCAGAATTTCTCCCTGAAGCTGGTCATGGAGCCCCAGCTCGTGGCCGACGTCTTCAGAAAGGTGGCCTCCATCCAGTTCGAGGCCCTGGACCGGATCCTGGCCAAGGATTACGTCGGCGGCATCTGGGTGGTCGACGACATCGCCTTCGGGACCGGACCGATGATCTCGCCCCAGGCCTTGCGGGAACACGTCTTTTCCTGGTACAGAGAGATGGCCAGGCGCTGCCACGACAAGGATCGGGTTTTCCTGATGCACTCCGACGGCGACCTGACCAGTCTGATGGAGGATCTGATCGACATGGGCCTAGACGCCATCCAGCCCATTGATCCGACCTGCATGGACATCGTCAAGGTCAAGCAGGAGTTCGGCCAGCGGATCTGCCTGATCGGCAACGTGGCCAACGAGCTCCTGCGCAGCGGCAGTACGGCCGAAGTCGAGGACTACACCAGGCACCTGCTCCGCCACGTCGCCCCGGGCGGCGGCTTCTGCCTCGGCTCGGGCAACTCGGTGCCGGCCTGGGCCAAGTTCGAGAACTACCTGGCCATGCGCGACACGGCGCTCAAGAACGGCGCTTACCCGATCAAGGTCTGAGAGGGAGGGAGAATTCAATGAGCGATCTGCTGGAAAGCCTCAAGGAAGCCGTCATCACCCGGCGGACGGCCGAGATCGAGGGACTGGTCAAGGCGGCCCTGGAGAGCGGGATTGCGCCGGGCTCGATCGTCAACGACGGTCTCATTCCGGCCATGGACGTGGTCGGCCGCCAGTTCGCCGACGGCCAGATATTCGTGCCCGAGATGCTCGTCTCGGCCATGACCATGAAGACCGGCCTGGAAGTGGTCAAGCCCATGCTGACCGGCGAAGAGACCCAGTCCAAGGGGACCGTTCTCATGGCCACGGTCAAGGGCGACCTGCACGACATCGGCAAGAACATCGTCAGCATGATGCTCGAAGGGGCCGGCTTCAGGGTCATCGACCTGGGCGTGGACCTGAGCGTGGACAAGCTCATCGACCAGGTCGAGTCGGTCAAGCCGCACCTCCTGGGTCTCTCGGCCCTCCTGACCACGACCATGCCCGAGATGAAGCGGGTCATCGAGGAGCTGACCGAGCGGGGCCTCCGGGACAAGGTCCGGATCATCGTCGGCGGCGCGCCGGTCAACGCCAAGTTCGCCGAGCAGATCGGGGCCGACGGCTACGGCGCCAACGCCACCGAGGCGGTGGATCTGGCCCGCCGGCTGGCCGTCCTGGCCTGACGGCCGGGGTTGGGCCGGGGGGAGGCAGCCCATGACCCACAAGGAGAGGATCTTCGCCGCGGCCAGGGGCGAGCTGCCCGACCTGCTGCCCTACGTGCCGCGGATCGACCTGTGGTACAACTCCAACTCCCTCTTCGGCACCCTGCCCGAGCGGCACCGGGGCCGGACCCAGGACGAGATCTCCCGGGCCGAGGGCTGGGCCATCCACCGCCTCGTCCCCGAGTTCCTCCAGGTCCGCCGGCCCGAGGACAACCTCCACCGGGCCCTGGGCCTTTACTCCCTCAAGGAGATGGTCTTCGACCTGCGCTTCTCCGGCGACATCGAGATAAGCGTCTCCCGCCAGGGCGACTCGACCCGGGTCGAGTACCACACCCCCCTGGGCAGCGTCAGCACCAGCACCTCCTACACCGAGGAGATGAAAAGGGCCGGGGCTTCCCTGACCTGGATCGAGGAGCACGTCCTCAAGCGGCCCGAGGACTACCGGGTCGTGGGCTACCTCTTCGAGAACCTGGAGCTCACCCCCGCTTACGACGACTTCGTCAAGTGGCGCGACGGCGTGGGCCAGGACGGCATCGCCGCGACCATGGTCGGGCTGGCCTCCTCGCCGATGCACCACATCCAGAAGGAGTTCCTGGACGCCACCGAGTTCTACTACCACTACCACGACTTCCAGAAGGAGATGCGCGCTCTGGCCGAGAGCGTCGAGCACTTCTTCGAGCAGGCCCTCCGGATCATCGCCGACTCGCCGGCCGAGGCGGTCCTCTGGGGGGCCAATTTCGACGACATGATCACCTACCCCAGCTATTTCGAGCAGGAGATCCTGCCCTGGATCAGGCGGGCCTCGGAAACCTTGGCCGCCAGGGGCAAGGTGGTCATCTGCCACTGCGACGGCGAGAACCGGGGCCTGCTGGACCTGATCCGCGACTCGGGCATGCACGTGGCCGAGGCCATCTGCCCCCACCCCATGACCAAGGTCACCATCGAGGAGTACTACCGGCGCTGGAGCGACAAGCTGACCATCTTCGGCGGCATCCCCTCCAACCTGCTCCTGGCCGACTCGGCCTCGGACGAGGAGTTCGAGAGCTATCTGGACCACCTCTTCAAGGTCATCGCCCCGGGCCGGCGGATGATCGTGGGCGTGGCCGACACCACCCCGCCCGACGCCGCCTTCGAGCGGCTGGTGCGCATCGGCGAGCGGGTGGCCAAAGAAGGCCGTTTGCCCCTGGAAGGCGGCGGGCTGAGGCCCGTCTCCGAGGCCGACCTGACCCGGGCCGCGGTCAGGGTCGCCCCGGCCGCCCCGGCCGGCGAGGCCTTCAGCCAGATCCGCCAGGACGTCCTGGCCGGCAGCCACCAGGAGATCGAGGCCCACATCCGGGCCCTCCTGGAGGCGGGCCTCAAGGCCCAGGACATCCTCAACCAGGGCCTCATCGCGGCCATGGAGGAGATCGGCCAGAGCTTCAAGACCGGCCAGGTCTTCATCCCCGAGGTCCTCCTCTCGGCCAGGGCCATGAACCAGGCCCTGGTCGTCCTGGAGCCCCACCTGGCCGCCGGCCGGGAGAAGGGCGGCGGCAGGATCCTGATCGGGACGGTCCGGGGCGACATGCACGACATCGGCAAGAACATGGTCCTGACCATGCTCCGGGGGGTCGGCTACCGGATCAAGGACCTGGGCATCAACGTGCCCACCGAGGTGATCGTCAAGGAGGTGGCCGACTACCGGCCCGACGTCCTGGGGCTTTCGGCCCTCCTGACCACGACCATGCCCGAGATGAAGCGGGTCATCGAGGGGCTGACCGAGCAGGGGCTCAGGGACAAGGTCAAGGTCATCGTCGGCGGCGCCCCGGTCAACGCCCACTTCGCCCGGAGCATCGGCGCCGACGGCTACGCCCCGGACGCCGGCGAGGCGGTGAACCTGGTCAAGGGGCTCCTGGCCGGGTAGAATGCCCCTGTCTGGGGCACCGATGAAAATCTTCCTCAATTACGGACGCCAGGGCCTGGCCGTCGAGCTGCCGGACGACTGGCAGGTGAGCGTCCTGAGCAAGCCGGCCATGCCCGTCCTGGCCGACCCGGACCGGGCCGTGCTGGAGGCCCTGGCCCGGCCGGTGGACTGCCGGCCCCTCATCGAGGAGGCCCGGGAGCTCAAGAGGGCCTGCCTCCTCATCTGCGACATCACCCGGCCCGTGCCCAACGGCCTGATCCTGCCGGCGGTCGTCCGCCAGCTTCTCCAGGCCGGCCTCGAACCCCCAAACATCACCGTCCTGGTGGCCACCGGCCTGCACCGGCCCAACCTGGGCGACGAGCTGAGGGAGCTGGTCGGCGACGACTGGGTCCTGGACACGGTCAGGGTGGTCAACCACTACGCCCGCCGCGACGAGGAGCACGTCCAGATCGGCCTGACCTCCCGGGGCACGCCGGTCCGGCTGGACCGGCGCCTGGTCGAGGCCGACCTGCGCCTGGCCATCGGCCTGGTCGAGCCCCACTTCATGGCCGGCTACTCCGGCGGCCGCAAGGTCATCTCCCCGGGCGCGGCCCACGAGGAGACCATCAGGCGCTTCCACGCGGCCGCCTTCCTGGAGGACCCCAGGGCGGCCAACTGCGTCCTGGCCGGCAACCCCCTCCACCAGGAGCAGCTGGAAATAATCGAGCTCCTGGGCGGGGCCCTGGCCGTCAACGCGGTCATCGACGAGCGGCGCCGCCTCTCCTTCGTCAACTTCGGCCGCATCCAGCCCAGCCACGCCGAGGCGGTGGCCTTTGTCCGGCCCTTTGTCGAGCTGGAAGTCCCCCGGCGCTTCCCCACGGTCCTGACCAGCGCGGCCGGCTACCCCCTGGACAAGACCTACTACCAGACGGTCAAGGGCATGGTCGGGGCCATGGAGATCCTGGAGCCGGACGGCGACCTGTTCATCGTCTCCGAGTGCTCCGAGGGGCTGGGCTCGGCCGAGTACGTCGCCGCCCAGGAGCGGCTGGCCGCCCTGGGTCCGGACGGCTTCCTGGACGAGATCGGCCCCAAGCGCCTGGCCGCGGTGGACGAGTGGCAGACCGAGATGCAGGTCAAGGCCATGCGCCGGGGCCGGATCCACCTCTACAGCCCCGCTCTGTCCAAGGCCGAGGCGGCCCTGACCGGGGTCGAGGTCGTGGACTCGCTGGAGGCCGCCCTGGCCCAGAGCCTGGCCAGGACAAAGGAGAAGCGGCTGGCCGTCATCCCCGAAGGGCCCTACCTGGTTCCCCGCTTCAGACCGCGGCCAGCCTGATCGGTCCGGCCGGGCCGGACCGATCCCGGAGCCTCAGAAGGTGGCCAGGAGGTCCTTCAGGTAGGGCTTGAGCTTGGGCTCGTCGAAGCAGAAGTGCAAATCAAGGAAGCCCTGCCTGAACCGGGCCACCTCCTCCCTGACCTCCCGGCCGCTCTTGATCACCTCGGCCATCAGGCCGGCCAGGGTCTTGAAGTCCTCCTCGATCATGCCGAAGCGGGTCATCTCCGAGACGCCCAGGCGCAGGGCCGAGCTGGCCGTGAAGCTCTCGTCCGAGGGGGTGGACTGGAAGTTGACGATGATGTTGTTGTCCTCCAGCCGCCGGGCCATCCGGGGGCCCTGGGCGTAGCCGACCCCGACGATGACCTGGTGGGTCTCGGTGAAGTCCACGGCCGGGTCGCCCTGGACGTCGAGCCCCTCGCTCTTCAGGGCCCGGGCCAGGGCCTTGGCGTTGGCGATGACCTGGGGCTGGTACTTGTCCTTGAAGGCGTTCATCTCGATGGCCGCGGCCAGCAGGCCCAGCAAGGTGCCCAGGTGGTGGTTGCTGACCATGCCCGGGAAGGCCCGCCGGCGGATGGCCTGCCAGAGCTCGAACCCGGGAGTCCGCTCCTGGAAGGCGCCGCCGATGACGCCCCGCTGGGTCCCGAAGAAGGTCTTGTGGGTCGAGCCGCTGACCAGGTCGGCCCCGTCCTCGAAGGGCTTCTGGAAGTAGGGGCCTATCAGGCCCAGGGTGTGGGCCATGTCGTACATCAGGATCGGCCGGGGCTTCTTGGCCGCGACCATCTCCTTGACCGCGCCGATGGGCTCGGGGTGGAGGATCATGCTCTTGCCGAAGATGATTATCTCCGGATCGAGGCTCTCCAGGAGCTTGGCCGTGGCGGCCAGGTCGATCTGGTAGGGGTTGTCGATGAGGATGGGGAAGTTGACCACGGCGTATCTTTCGCTGACCGGGTCCTTGGCGATGTAGTCCCTCAGCGCGCCCATGGGCTGGGAGCTCAGGTGGCCGCCCTTGCGGATGTGGTTGTTCATGGCCAGCCTGATCCGCTCCGCCTCGCGCTTGCGGTTGGTCCGGTTCTTCCAGTCCACGAAGGCGCTGAAGATGGTCATGTTGGCCATCTGGCCGCTGACCGGCCGGACCTCGACCAGGGGGCAGCCCAGATAGGCGGCCATCTCCATGGCCAGCCGGTTCTCCACCCAGGCGATGAAGTCGGTGCCCTGGTAGTAGTAGACCTCCTGGTCAAAGGCGGCCAGGAGCTCGCGGTGCTCGGCGTAGCGGCCCACCGGATCGCTCACCGAGAGGAGGCGGACCAGGGGCGAGGGGGTCATCTCCGAGGGGATCAGGTTGACGCACTGGCTCCGGCGCCACTGGTGGTTGGCCAGGCTCCTCTGGAGCAGGACCTCCAGCTTGGCCAGGCCGGCCCCCACGGCCGGTTCGAGCCTGGGCTTTTCCCAGCCCACGGGCAGGGGCCTGAAGTAGGGCGGCGCGTCGGAGCGGCCGTGGCAGCCGACCACCTGGGCCCGGATGCGGCGGTTGCGGACGACCACCTCCAGCTCTGTCTCGTCGGGCAGATCGGCGTCCAGGTAGGCCAGGGCCACGGCCCTGAGCTCGTTCCGATCGGTGGGGCGCATGTCGTTGGCCGGGCCCTCGAAGGTCCAGTAGGGGGTCGAGGTGCCGCTGGTGACCTGGCCGACCTTTTCCTGGCCCAGGAAGACCTCGTGCTCCCGGCGGACCACGCCCCGGTCCTTGACGGCCAGGGCCCTGATGCGGCGGGGCAGGGCCGGCCTGGCCCCGAAGGTGTGGCGCAGCTTGACCAGGGCTTCGAACTGCCTGAGCAGGGCCTCCCGGCCGATGAAGTCGCCCTTGAGGCTGGAGAAGCTGACCGCGGCCGGGGCCAGGGGAATGGCGAAGACCGGGATCTCCCTGCCCTCGGGATCGAGGCCCAGCTCGTGGCCGTAGAGGGGCATGGCCGCCTCGAGGCGGAGGGTGTCCCTGGCGCCCAGGCCCACCGGGACCACTCCCCTGGACCGGCCGGCCTCATGGATGGCCGTCCAGATCTCCTCGGCCTTTTCGGCCGGGGGGAAGAGCTCGAAGCTGAGGGGCTCGCCGGTGTAGCCGGTCCGCGACAGCCAGACGCGCGTCCCGGCCAGGCTGACCTGGGAGAGGCTGTTCTGCTGCGGCTCGGGGAATGAGCCGCTCCTGATGACCTGGTGGAGGATCTCGCCGCTCAGAGGCCCCTGGAAGGCGATCATGGCCAGGGCCGAGGTCTGGTCCTCCAGGCTGACGTCGCCGAAGCGGCCCAACCACTCCTGGAAATGGCTCCAGTCCTTCTCCAGGTTGGAGGCGTTGACCACCAGCAGGTAGTCGTCCTCGCCGAAACGGTAGAGGAAGGCGTCGTCCAGGGCCCCGCCGTTTTCATTCTGGATGATTGTGTATTGCGCCTGCCACGGTTCCAGAGCCTGGGCGTTGTTGGTCAGGACGTGCTGCAGGAAGGCCAGCCTGTCCCGGCCCTTGATCAGGAAGCGACCCATGTGGCTGACGTCGAAAAGACCACCGTATCGCCGCGTGGCCAGATGCTCCTGGAGGATACCGGTCGGGTACTGCACCGGCATGTCCCACCCGGAGAAGTCAACCATCTTGCCGCCGTTGGCCCGGTGCCACTCGTTCAAAGGGGTCTTTTTCAAATCAGGCTCAAAGGTCATGCCCGAAACTCCTTTGTCCGATCAAAGGTCAGATCGAATCCCTTGGGTTCAGCCCCCGGAGCCTGGTTGAAGTTCCGCTCCCCAGTCCCGGACCCCGCCGGGGCGACACGGCCCAATATAGGACCCCGGCCCGGCCCTGGTCAACCATTTCGACCACCTCTAGTTGGCGGAAGGGCGGCGCGCAGGAAAAAGGCCTGAATGATTCGATTGAAGAAAATCATCCCGCTTGACGTTTCGTGTTTCATAGGTTAGAGAGGTTTTGGGTCACTATTTGGGGGATCAATGCCTCGCGTCGCGCCGCTCCGAGGATTGAGGTACAACACCCCCACGGCCGGGCCGCTCGACCGGCTCATCCCGCCGCCCGGGGACGTGGTTTCGCCCCGGGAGAGGGAGCGCTTCCTCCGGCTCCACGACCACAACTTCGTCCATCTCATCCTGGCCCAGACCTGCGACCGGGAGCGCTTCCGGGAGGCCGCCCGGAAGCTGGAGGACTGGTGGCGCCAGGGCGTCCTGGCCCGCGAGGCCGAGCCGGCCATGTACCTCTATCAGATGATCTTCTCCCCGCCGGGCCGGGCGGTCAGGCTGACCCGGACGGGGTTCGTCTGCCTTCTCAGGCTCCAGGACTACCGGACGGGCATGATCAGGCCCCACGAGAGAACCCTGCCCACGGTCAGGGAGGAGCGCCTGGCCTCGATCTGCTCCTGCCAGGCCAACCTGAGCACGATCTTCACCATCTACGACGACCCCGAGCGGGAGGTCATCCGCCTCCTGGAGAAAGCCGCTCCGGCCCGGCCCGAGGTGGAGTTCCAGGACCTGGGGGGCATCCGCCACCGCCTCTGGCTGATCACCGACCCGGAGGTCCACCGGGCCGCGGCCCGGCTTCTCAGGGACCGGCCCTTCTACATCGCCGACGGCCATCACCGCTACGAGACCTGCCTGGCCCACCGGAACCTGATGCGCCAGGAGCACCCCCAGGCCGACCAGAGATCCAGCTTCAACTACACCCTGGTCTACGCCACGGCCATCCAGGACCGGGGCCTGACCCTGCGGCCGACCCACCGGCTCGTCAGGGACCGGCCCGGCTTCGAGGCCGGGATTTTCCTGACCAAGGCGGCCGAGTTCTTCGAGGTCCGGGAGACCGGCCTGTCACCCCGGTCCGAATCCGACCGGCGGAAGTTCGAGGCCCTCTTGGCCGATGAGGGCGCCGGGCGGACCACCCTGGGCTTCCTGACCAGCCCGTCGGGGAGCCTCGGCCTGCTCAAGCTCAAACCGGGCCTGGCCGCCGGTCCCGAGATCCCTCCGGCCCTGAGGGACCTGGACGTGGTCGTCCTGGACGAGTTCATCCTGCGCCGCTGCCTGGGGCTGAATCCCGAAGACTCGACCGGCGAATCGGCCATCGACTACGAGGCCGACTTCGACGCGGCCGTGAGGCGGATCGGGGACGGGGAGGCCGGATTGGGTTTCCTGCTCAACCCGACCAGGGTGGAGCAGGTCAAGGCCGTGGCCGACGCCGGCCTGTTCATGCCCCCCAAATCGACCCATTTTTACCCCAAGGTCGTCTCCGGCTTGGTCATCAACCCCATCGTCAGCGGCGAGACGGTGGTCGATCCCCTGGAGGGCGATTGAAGGAGGCCGGCCGGGAAGGCCCGCTGTCCCTGGATTTGGGCTTGACAAGTGACGGGCAATGCCCTTACGGTTAGCATAACGTGGCGCCAGAAGGCCGTTCATATTCGCAACGAATTGGGGGCAGGCGTAGCTAAACCGCAGCCGGCCCCCGGACGTTCCAGGTGACCCGGCCGGAAGGCCAAAGGGGCGCCCCGGGCGAACCGAGCAACAACCCTGCGAAAGGATTGACCTACGGCTGGATTCTTTGAAGAAACCGACCAGATAGACCGGGCCATCATCGAGCTGCTGACCAGCGACGGGCGCATGCCCAACCGGACCATCGCCGAGCGGGTCGGGGTCTCCGAGGGCACGGTTCGCAACCGGCTCCGCCGCCTCAAGTCCCTGGGCCTGCTCAAGGTCACCGCCCTGGTCAACCTCTTCGAGGACCCCAGCGCCATGGCCGCCTACGTGGCCGTCCGGCTCAAGTCTCGCGACCTGGTCGGGGTGGGCGAGCGCTTCGCCAAGCTGCCCGGTGTGGTCTCGGTCGCGGCCGTGGCCGGCCAGTACGACCTGATCGTCGAGGTGCTGGTCAACTCCAAGGTTCGCCTGATAGATTTCGTGACCAAGGACCTGGCCTCGGTGGCCGAAGTCCAGAGCGCCGAGACTCTGGTCGCCCTGAAATCGTTCAACAAGTGGGCCGTCCTGAACGGCGTCCTGACCGGGGACGAGGTCTGACCCGCCGGCCCGATTCCGCCTAGCCTGAAGAGGAGCGCGACATGGTTGAGACGATCAAAGAGGCCAAGTACACCAACGAGCACGAGTGGGTCAGGGTCGAGGGCGAGCTGGCCGTGATCGGCATCACCGCCTACGCCGCCGAGCAACTGGGCGACATTACCTACGTCGAGCTGCCCGCGATCGGGGCCGAGCTGGAGCAGATGGGCGAGCTGGGGGTCATCGAGTCGGTCAAGGCGGCGGCCGACTTCTATTCGCCCCTCAAGGGGGTAGTCGCCGAGGCCAATGAGGCCCTGGCCGACGATCCGGGGATCATCAACCGCGACTGCTACGGCCAGGGCTGGCTGGTCAAGCTCAAGGACTACGAGTCCCAGGGCCTGGACAACCTCATGGACGCGGCCGCTTACGAGGTGTTCGTGGGAGGGCTGTGATGGACTTCATGCCCCACACTGACCAGGACCGGCGGGCCATGCTGGCCGAGATCGGCCTGGGCTCGCTGGCCGAGCTCTTCGAGTCCATCCCGCCCGGGCTGAGGGCCAGGTCCTGGGACCTGGCGCCAGGCCTGAGCGAGCCGGAGGTGAGCCGGCGGCTCCAGGAGCTGGCCGGGCTCAACGCCCGGGGGCTGACCTGCTTCCTGGGGGCCGGCTTCTACGACCACTTCATCCCGGCCGCGGTGGACGCCCTCCTGAGCCGGGGCGAGTTCTACACCGCCTACACCCCCTACCAGGCCGAGACCTCCCAGGGCACGCTCCAGTCCATCTACGAGTACCAGACGGCCATCTGCCGCCTGACCGGCCTGGAGGCGGCCAACGCCTCGCTCTACGACGGCGGCACCGCCCTGTTCGAGGCGGCCATGATGGCCGTCCGGCGGACCAGACGCCGCAAGCTGCTCGTCGGCGCCTCGGTCAACCCCATCTACCGGGCCATGCTCCGGACCTACACGGCCAACCTGGACCTGGAGGTCGTCGAGGCCGAGGTCCTGGACCGGGGCTCGCTCGACGGGTTGATCGACGATAAGACCGCCGGCCTGATCCTCCAGAACCCGGACTTCTTCGGCCGGGTCCACGACCTCGGCCCCTGCTTCGCCAAGGCCGCCGAGCACAAGGCCCTGGCCATCATGAGCTGCTACCCCCTGGCCCTGGGCCTGTTCAAGAGCCCGGGGGAGATGGGGGCCGACATCGCTCTGGGCGAGGGCCAGTCCCTGGGCCTGCCCTTGAGCTTCGGCGGCCCCTACCTGGGCTTCATGGCCGTCAAGAAGGACCTCATCCGGGCTATGCCCGGCCGGGTGGTCGGCCGGACCGTGGACGGCCAGGGCCGGGTGGGCTACTGCCTGACCCTCCAGACCAGGGAGCAGCACATCCGCCGGGAGAAGGCCACCTCGAACATCTGCACCAACCAGGCCCTCTGCGCCCTGGCCGCCCTGATCTACCTCTCCCTCCTGGGCGAGACCGGCCTTAAGGAGGTGGCCGAGCTCAACCTGGCCAAGGCGGCCTACGCCCGCCAGCGCCTGGCCGCCCTGCCCGGCCTGAGGCTGGTCGATGAGGGGCCCTGGTTCAACGAGTTCCGGGTCGAGCTGCCCCAAGAGGCCGAACCCATCGTGGCCCGGCTCCTGGAGAAAGGGCTGGCCGCCGGCCTGCCCCTGGGGCGGTACTATCCCGGCCAGGAGCGCAACCTCCTGGTGGCCGTGACCGAGAAGCGGACCAGGGCGGAGATCGACCGCCTGGCCGAGGCTTTGGAGGCCCTGTCGTGAAGACCCTGTTCGAGCGGAGCCGGCCCGGCCGCCGGGCGGCCAGCCTGCCGGCCCTGGACGTGCCCCAGGCCCAGGCGCCCCAGAACCTGCGCCGCCAGAGCCCGCCCCAGCTCCCGGAGCTGAGTGAGGTCGAGGTCGTCCGCCACTTCACCGGGCTCAGCCGCCTCAACTTCGGGGTGGACGTGGGCTTCTACCCCCTGGGCTCGTGCACCATGAAGTACAACCCCAAGTTCACCGAGGAGGCGGCCCGGCTGCCCGGCCTGGCCGACCTGCACCCCCTCCTGGCCCAGATCGAGGGCGGCGGGCCCCTGACCCAGGGCGCCCTGACCCTCCTGGCCGAACTGGAGGAGCAGCTCTGCCGCATCACCGGCATGGACGCCTTCACCCTCCAGCCCCTGGCCGGGGCCCACGGAGAGCTGACCGGGATCATGCTCATGGCCGCCTACCACCGCCGCCGGGGAAACAAGAGGAGCCTCGTCCTGGTCCCGGACTCGGCCCACGGGACCAACCCGGCCAGCGCGGCCATGGCCGGCTACCAGGTCGTCCCGGTCCCCTCCAAGGACGGGGTCATGGACCCGGAGGCCTTCGAGGCCAAGCTCAACGACCAGGTGGCCGGGGTGATGATGACCTGCCCCAACACCCTGGGGCTCTTCGAGACGCACCTGGCCCGCATCGCCGAGGCGGCCCACCGGGTCGACGCCCTGATGTACTACGACGGGGCCAACCTGAACGCCATCCTGGGCTACGCCAAGCCGGCCGAGCTGGGCTTTGACATCGTCCACCTCAACCTGCACAAGACCTTTGGCACGCCCCACGGCGGCGGCGGCCCAGGCGCCGGACCGGTGGGCGTGGTCGAGCGGCTGGCCGGGTTCCTGCCCGTGCCCCGTCTGGCCAGGGCGGCCGAGGGCTTGACCCTCGACTTCGACCGGCCCGAGTCCATCGGCCGCATCGCCCCCTTCTACGGCAACTTCGGCGTCCTGGTCAAAGCCTACGCCTACATCCTGGCCCTGGGCGGCGAGGGCCTCAAGCGGGTGGCCGAGCACGCCGTGCTCAACGCCAACTACCTGCGGGTCAAACTGGGCCGGCGCTGGCAGGTCGCCCTGGACAAGCCCTGCCTCCACGAGGTCGTCTTCAGCGCGGCCGACAAGCTGGCCGCCCACCATATAAGCGCTATGGACGTGGCCAAAGCCCTCATCGACGAGGGCTTCCACCCGCCCACGGTCTACTTCCCCCTGGTGGTCAAGGAGGCCCTCATGATCGAGCCGACCGAGACCGAGACCAGGGAGACCCTGGACGAGTTCGTGGCGGCCATGGAGCGCATCGCCGACGCGGCCGAGACCGACCCGGACAAGCTCAAGGCCGCGCCGGTGACCACGCCGGTGGGCCGGCTGGACGAGGTCGGGGCGGCCCGCAACCTGGACGTGGCCCTGGCCCCCAAGTGCTTCGGTTGAGGAGCGGCGCCTTGGCCGACTGCGACTTCCTCATCCTCGGCGCCGGACCGGGCGGCTACACCGCGGCCATCCGGGCGGCCCAGCTGGGCGCCAGCGTGATCCTGGTGGAGAAGGACCTCCTGGGCGGGATGTGCCTCAACTGGGGCTGCGTCCCCTCCAAGGCCCTCTACCGCTCGGCCAGGCTTTTCGAGGACATGCGGAAAGCCGAGAGCCTGGGCCTGGAGTGCGCCGGGGTCAGGGCCGACCTCAGGCGCATGGTCGAGCGCAAGAACAAGGTCGTCGACCAGCTCAGGAGCAGCGTCGCCGTCCTGCTCAAGAAGCGCCGGGTCGACTATCGGGCCGGCTTCGGCTACCTCCTGGACCTCCACCGGGTCAGGATCATCAGCCCCCAGGGCCGGTGCGAGGTCTCGGCCCGCTTCATCATCCTGGCCACCGGGACCGAGTGCGCCCCCCACCCGATCCTGACCGTGGACAACCGCCGGATCCACGACGTCAAGAGCATCCTGGACCTCAAGGAGATCCCCGCCTCGCTCTTCGTCGTCGGCGGCGGGGTCTCGGGCTGCGAGTTCGCCCAGATCTTCGGCGCCCTGGGTTCTCAGATCACCATGACCAAGCGCAGCCAGGCCCCCATCAAGGGCCTGGACCAGGACATCGAGAAGACCCTGCTCCGCCTCTTCAGGAAGCTCAAGTACCGCCTCCTCTTCGGCGACACCATCGAGGAGGCCCAGGTCGATTCCGGCGGGGTCAGGGCCAGGCTGGGCTCGGGCCAGACCGTCGAGGCCGAGAAGGCCCTGGTCACGGTCGGCCACCGGCCGCTCAGCTACGGCCTGGGCCTGGAGGAGGCCGGGGTCGAGCTCGACCCGGCCGGCCACGTCAAGGTGGACAGGCACGGCCGGACCAGCGTCGAGTCCATCTACGCCATCGGCGACCTGACCGGCCTCAAGGAGCTGGCCCATTTCGCCAGCCACGCCGGCCTGGTGGCCGTGGCCCACGCCCTGGGCGATACTGAAGCGGTCGTCGAGGTCGAGGCCGTGCCCGCGGCCGTGTTCACCGACCCGGAGCTGGCCTGGGTGGGCCTGACCGAGGCCCAGGCCCGGGAGCGCTTCTCGGACGTCAAGACCGGGTCATTTTTAATGCGGGCCCTGGGCCGGACCCAGGCCGACGGCTACCTGGAGGGGCTGGTCAAGATCGTGGCCCAGGGCGGCCGCGACCGGGTCGTGGGGGTCCACATCCTCGGCCCCCAGGCCTCCAGCCTGATCGGCGAGGGCACCCTGGCCGTGGCCCGGGGGGTCGGCCTCAAGGAGCTGGCCGAGACCATCCACGCCCACCCGACCTACCCCGAGGCCTTCTGGGAGGCCGTCGAGGACGCCCGGGGCCTGTCCATCCACAAGCTCTAAGCTGCCCGCCCGCCCTCAGCGGATCAGGTAGGGAAAGACGACCTCGATGCACTCGGCCGGGCACTCGACCTGGCAGACGCCGCAGTACCAGCAGTCGTCGGGGTGCTTCTCGTAAGGCTGTCCGGACTCGTCCAGGGCCAGGACGTGGCCGGGGCAGTACTCCACGCAGGCTCCGCAGCCGGTGCAGCAGTCCAGATCGATGGCCAGGTTCACGGCTTCTCCTTGGCCAGGACCGGGCCGTCCGGGCCGGGCGAGATGATAACCCGGGTCCTCCAGCCGGCGTCGTCCTTCTCCGGGAAGTCGACCCGCTGGTGGTAGAGGCCGAAGCGGCTCTCGGTCCTGAAGAGCGAGGCCGTCGCGGCCAGCCGGGCGCAGAAGAGGCCGGCCTTGGCCTCGAAGACCTTCATCAGCTCGTGGGGCCCCCCGGCCGGCAGGTCGTCCTGATCGCGGACCATCGGCTCGGTCTCGTCCAGGAAGCGCTGGAGCTTGGGGCCTGACTTGGGCGGGGCCACGTACTCGTTGACCAGCCGCCGGAACTTGTACTCGAAGTCCCGGACCGGCACGGCCAGGCCGCCCCGGCGGTGCCGGGCCGCGGCTCTCTCCAGTTCCTCCAGAACCCCGGCCGCCTCCCCTCCCCCGGGCCGAGGCCGGTTCAGCTCGACGACCCGCTCGGCCGCGGCCTCGCCCATGGCCATGGCCCCGGGCAGGAAGCCGTAGGGGTTGGCCAGGCAGTCGCCGGCGGCGAAGAGGCCGGGCACGCCGGTCTGGCCCCAGGCGTCGCCGACCAGGCCGGCCAGGCCGTGGCCGCCGCAGAGATAGACCTCGCTGGTGACCACCTCCACCGGCTGCCGCTTCAGGTCGATGCCCTTGGCCCTGAAGTAGTCGCGCATGGTCGGCCGCTCGGCCTCGAAGATGCCGCTCTCGATCAGCTCGATGGTCTCCCGGGGCAGGTGGCTGAAGGAGAAGGCCACCGGGCCCCGTCCGGCGTTGATCTCCTCGCGCATGGCCTTCATCCGCACCCCGGCCGGGGCCCGCTCCAGGCGCTCGTCGTAGCGCTCCATGAACCGCTGGCCCAGGCCGTTGACCAGCCAGGCGCCGTGGCGGATGAAGGTGGACAGGCCCGGCCCGTTGAAGTCGCGGGTCATGGACGAGCAGCCGGTGTACTCGAAGCCGGTCAGCTGGGCCCCGGCCTGGTAGCCCAGCCAGTGGGCCTCGCCATTGCACCAGGGGCAGTCAAAGGTGCCGTGGAGGTAGCCGGTGTTGGGCAGGCCGATCCTGGCCGCGCCGCCGGCGGCCAGGAGCACGGCCGGGGCCAGGAAGGCCCTTATCCGGCCGCTCTCGAGGTCCAGGGCGGCCGCCCCGGCGATGGCCGGACCCTCCTTGATCAGCTTGAGGGCGACGTGGCGGTTGAAGACCCTGGCCCCGGCCTTCAGGGTTTGAGCGGCGACGATCTTCTTCAGCTCGCCGCGCATCTCCACCAGGAAGCGGCCCTTGGGGTGGAACTGGTTGACGATGTAGCCTCCGTCCGCCCCCCGGGGGAAGTCGAGGCCCCAGTCCTCCAGGCGCCGGAGGATCCCGAAGGAGCGCTGGCCGATGACCCGGCTGACGGTCGGCTCGAAGACGCCGTCGGCCGTGATCTCGACCGCCTCGACGTACTCCTCCACCGTGCCCACCCCGGGCACGACCACGTTGTTGAGGGCGTCCATGCCCCGGCCGGCCGCGCCGCTGCGGCTCAGGTGGGCCTTTTCCAGGACGACCACCTCCAGGTCGGGGTTGAGCTCCCTGGCCCTGATGGCGGCCAGGCAGCCGGCCGCGCCGCCGCCGATGACGAGGAAGTCGCAACGGACAGGTTCGGGTAGGGACAAAATTCAGACCTCCGCTGATTCCCGGGCGGTCAGGCGGGCCCGGCGCCGGTCCAGCCAGAGGGGCACGACCACGATCAGGGCCGTGGCCACGATCAGGCTCAGGGAGATGGGCCGGGTCAGGAAGATGATCGGGTTGCCCTCGGCGATGGAGAGCGACTCCCTGAGCCGCTGCTCCAGGATCTCGCCCAGGACCACGCCCATGACCAGGTTGACGATGGGCCACTCCAGGCGGAGGAGGACGTAGCCCAGGACGCCCATGGCCACGGCCAGGCCGGCGTCGAAGAGGCGGGTGTTGACGGCGTAGATGCCGACCAGGGAGACGACCATGATCACCGCGGCCAGGGCGGTGTTGGAGACCCGGACGATCATGGCGAAGGGCCTCAGCCAGAGGGCCAGCATGGCGAAGGCGGCCAGGTTGATCAGGAGCATGGACAGGTAGAGGGTGTTGATCAGGACCGGCTCCTTGATCAGGAGCAGGGGGCCGGGGTAGATGCCGTTGATGGTGAAGACGCCCAGCAGGACCGCGCTGAGGGCCTCGCCCGGGATGCCCAGGGTCAGGAGGGGGATCATCGCCCCGGCCGGGACGGCGTTGTTGCCGGCCTCGGCGGCCAGGCAGCCCTCGGGCGTGCCCCGGCCGAAGTCCTGGGGCCGCTTGGAGGCCCGCTTGGCCGCCTCGTAGGACATGAACGAGGCCAGGATGGAGCCGGTGCCGGGCAGGAGGCCGACAAAGGTGCCGATGACGCCGGAGCGGATGAGGGTCCGCCAGTACTTGAGAGTGACCTTGAGCTGGCTGAAGTCCAGGGTCCGCCTGGTCAGGCTCATGGTCTCGGACTGGAGGATGCGGCGCTCCAGGAGAAGGAGGGACTGGCCGATGCCGAAGAGACCCAGGCAGACCGGGACGATGTGCAGCCCGTTCTGCATGGCCAGGGTCCCGAAACAGTAGCGGGGCACCAGGGTGGGGCCGTCGATGCCCACCGTGGAGATCCACAGGCCCAGGCCCAGGAGGAGCAGCCCCTGGCCCAGGCGGTGGCGGTAGGCCATGACCACCAGGGTCACCCCGAAGAGGCCGGCCGAGAAGTACTCGGGCGGGCCGAAGCTGGCCGCCACGTGGGCCAGAAGCGGGGCCAGGAAGATGAGGATGAAGACGCTGATGATGCCCCCGCTGAAGGAGCCCATCAGGACGGCCGAAAGGCCGGTCTGGGCCCTGCCCTGCTGGGTCAGGGGGAAGCCGTCGAAGGAGGTGATCAGGGAGGAGGGCACGCCCGGCGTGCGCATGAGCACGGCCGGGATGCCGCCGCCGAAGTAGCCGCCGCAGAAGACCCCCAGCAGGAGCGAGAGGGCCACGTCCGGGTGGAGGGAGAAGGTGAAGGGCAGGAGCACGACCATGCCGACCATGGGGCCGATGCCGGGCAGGATGCCGACCACGATCCCGACCAGGGTGCCGAAGACCAGGGCGACCAGGTTGGCCAGGGTGAAGGTGGCCTCGACGGCCGCGCCCAGGTGCTCGAACACGCTCTAACCCCAGAGCCAGTCGAAGAGGAGCGGCGCGGGAAAGTAGACCTGGAGCAGGTACTTGAAGATGACGGCCACCACCCCGGTGACGATCAGGGGCACCCCGACCAGGGTCAGGACCGAGCGGTGGCCCAAGAGGTAGAGAGAGCCGGCCAGGAAGAGGAGGGCCGATATCTCCAGGCCGACCAGGCGCAGCCCGATGAGGTAGGCGACCAGGCAGCCCAGGATCATCAGGGGCCTTGAAGGCGCGCCGGCCCCGTCCAGCCGCCAGGAGGCCCCGGCCGGCGGGCTGAGAAGCCTGCAGACGGCCGGCAGCGAGGCCAGGACCATCAGGCTCAGGACCAGCAGGGGGAAGATGAGGGCGCCCTTGTAAAAGGGATAGGGGCCCGAGGTGTCCACCTGCCAGGGCGAGCTGATCAGGACCCCGGCGGCCAGGCCCCCCAGGACCACTGACAGGAGGTCGTGGACCTTGCTCTCGCTGGCGACTGGGCCGGTCACGGCTGCTTCCTCTATGGCGGGCCTCGTCCGGGCCGGGACCGGGGCCCCGGCCCGGACGGGCTCAAAGTGAGCCTACTTGATGATGCCCAGTTCCTTCATGATCGCTCCGAAGTTGGCCAGCTCGCTGTCCATCTGCTTCCGGGTCTCGGCCGGCCCTGTCGGACAGGCCACGACCCCGACCTTCTTGATCATGTCCTGGATCTCGGGCAGGGCCATGACCTTGAAGAAGCAGTCGCTCAGGCGCTTGACCACGTCGTCGGGCGTGGCCGCCGGGACGAAGAGGCCGAACCAGATGGAGTAGGGGTCGCCGAAGCCCTGCTCCTTGACCGTGGGCACGTCAGGGTAGTCGGGCAGGCGGCCGGGCAGCATGCAGGCCAGGAGGCGCATCTTGCCGCTGGCCACGTAGTCGCGCAAGCCGGGCGTGGAGTAGGTGATCACGTCGGCGTCGCCCGAGACGACCAGCAGGGGGTTGAGATCCTTGTAGGCCGTCTCCTTCCAGCTGAAGCCGCCGATCTTGGCCGCGTTCAGGGCGATCAGGGTCGGCACCGCGCCCAGGCCCCAGTGGGCCAGCTTCAGATCGTGGCTCTTGCCGTACTCGGCCAGCTCCTTGAGGTTCTTGTAGGGGGCGTCGGCCCGGCAGGCCAGGGTGAAGGGCGAGGACCAGATCAGGCCCAGGGGCTTGAGATCCTGGTTCTTGTAGGGCGTCTTCCCGCGCAGGACCTGGGTGATCATCGGCCCGATGGAGATCAGGCCCATGGTGTAGCCGTCCGGCCGGGCCGTGGCCACCTCGTTGGCGCCCAGGACGCCGCTGCCGCCCGGATGGTTGATGACCTTGACCGGCACGCCCAGGTCCTTGGACATGTGCGGGACCATGGCCGTGCAGATCATGGTCGAGGGGTCGTTGCCGGGCGGCCAGGGGATGATGAGCTGGATCGGCTTGCTCGGCCAGGCGGCCAGGGCCGGGCCCCCGGCCAGGCCGACCAGGACCGCGGCGGCGACAAGGGCGAAAAGAATTCTCTTGGTCATCTCACACCTCCGGGGAGTTGAAAGAACCGGGTTTATTCCACCTCGGCCGCCGGGGCGGCCGGCGGCGGTCGAGTCGGCCGGTCCGGGACCTCGGCGGGTCAACGGAAAGCTTGCGTCAATTGGTCTAACATTATATATTAGCCCAAAAGGTGTCAACCATTTCCTGGGGGCCGAGTCCGGCCCGGCGGCCAAGTCCGGATAAAGGAGACAGAGTGGCTGGATTCAAGCCGGTCAAGCAGGTTCGGATCTCCGAGGAGATCATGGACCAGCTCAAGGCGGCCATCCTGGCCGGGCGGTTCAAGCCCGGCCAGAAACTGCCCTCGGAGCGGGAGCTCACCGCCGAATTCCAGGCCAGCCGGGTGGTCGTCCGGGAGGCCATCCGGGCCCTGGAGCTGACCGGGTTCGTGGCCATCCGCCAGGGGCCGGCCGGCGGGGCCTACGTCACCGAGCTCTCCTTCGAGCACCTGGGCGAGGCCTTCCTGGATCTCTTTCTGGCCGGCCGGCTCTCGGCCGGGGAGCTGGTCCAGGTCCGCCTCCTGATCGAGCCCGAGGTGGCCCGGCTGGCCGCGACCCTGATCACCCCCGAGGCCGCCCTCAGGCTCCGCCAGACCTTCGAGGCCGAGCACCGGCCGGCCCCCTCCCAGGCGGAGTGGGTCTTCCAGAACCTGAAGGTCCACTACCTCCTGGCCGAGCTGAGCGGCAACCGCTTCTACCAGGCCATCGTCAGCCCCATCCTCCGCCTGACCCAGGAGATGGTCGTCGCGGTCAAGCCCGGCCAGACCGTCATCCACGAGCACGCCGAGCACGAGGCCATCGTCAGGGCCGTGTCCGCCGGCCGGGCCGAGGACGCGGCCGGGGCGATGAGAGAGCACGTCGCCCGGATCGGGCAGGGACTGGTCAGGCTGGAGCAGGCCTATCGCCAGGGCAAGCGGGCCCCGGCCTAGGCCCCGCCCGGGCCGCCGCTTGGCCCTGTAAACGCTTCCGGCCCGGCCCGGGGCGCTTTCGCGTCCCGGGCCGGGCCGGCGTCTAGGCGGACCGGCTCGGCCGGAGCCGAGTCGGGGTCAGCCGATCCTGGGTATCTCCATGGGGAACGAGGTGCCGCTGAGGACCCTGTTCCCGTCCTTGGTCACGACCACCAGATCCTCGATGTGGTAGCCCGAACGCTCCTCGTCGATGAGCAGGGGCTCGATGTTGAGGATCATCCCCTCCCTGACCAGGTCGTGGTTGGCCGGGTGGATCATGGGGTACTCGTGGACCTCCAGGCCCATGCCGTGCCCTATGTGGGGCATGTGGAAGGGGATGCCGGCTTCCTTGAACCCCTGGGCGCACTGGTTGTACAGCTCCGAGACGACCTTGCCCGGCTTGATGGCGTCGATGACGCCCTTCTGGATGCGGGCCAGCTTGGTGAAGTTGGCGGCCTGGAGCTTGGAGGGCTCACCCACGACCACGGTCCGGGCCACGTCGGACATGTAGCCCTTCCAGAGAGCGCCGATGTCCACCCGGATGACGTCCCCGGACTTGAGGGGACGGTCCACGGGCACGGGGTGGGCGACGCTGCCCCGCTCCCCGGCGGCGACCACGGTGAAGTAGGGCTCGCCCTGGTTGTCCATGAGGCCGCCCATGATCCGGCGGTGCACGTCGGTGTCGGTGTCGCCGATCTTGGTGGCGGCGAAGGCGTCCTCGATGACCTTGACCGTGATCCTGGTGATCTTCTCCTGGTGGGCGACCTCCTCGGCGGTCTTGATGGCCCTCATCTCGATCATCAGGGCGGTGCAGTCCTCAATGGCCAGCCCGGGCGCGGCGGCCTTGAACTCGTTGTAGAAGCTGGCCGGCAGGAAGCTCAGGTCCACCCCCAGCCGTCCCTTGGTCAAGCCCCTGGCCTTGAGGGTCCTGACCACGGCCGAGATGGGCGATTCGGCGAACTCGATGTAGGCCACGATGTCCCTGATGGTCGACTCCTCCTCGGCCTGGGCCAGCTCGATCTTGCAGAGGACCAGGGCCGGGTCCTTCCCGGGGAAGAAGAGGCTGGCGGCCAGGCGGGGCCGGATGTGCTTCTGGGTCATGATGTCGCAGCCGGAGGTGTAGAGAACGTGCTCCGGGGCGAAGACGGCCAGGCCGTCCAGGCCTTGCTTGGCCATCAGTTTATAGAGCCTGTCGGTGTCCATTCTTGGGTTCCTCCTGATTCCTTCAGTTGAGCAAAACGGCGGGCAGGTAAGTGGTTAAGGGGGGGAAGTACATGACCAGAAGCATGACCGCGATCATGGCCCCCACAAAGGCCCAGACCGTGGCCTGGGAAACCGAGATCCTGGCCACGGCGCAGGCGATGTAAAGCTGCAGACCCACCGGCGGGGTGACCGTGCCGATGAGGATGGTGATGATGACCACCAGGGCGAAGTGGATGGGGTCGTAGCCCATCTGGGCGGCGATGGGCGTCAGGACGGGGATGAAGATGATGGTCGCGGCCAGGCCCTCAATGAACAGGCCCACGATCAACAACAGTACGGCCAGGAGGAGGTAGACGACGTGGGGGTTGGAGGTCACGGCCATGAGCAGGTTGACCAGCATGGTCGAGAACTGCTCGAAGGCCAGGACCCAGCCGAAAATCGACGCTCCGGCCAGGATGAGGACCGCCACCGAGGTGGTCACGGCCGAGTTGAGGATGACCCGCCTCAGCTCGGCCATCTTTATCTCCCGGTAGACGAACTTGCCCACGATGAAGGCGTAGACGCAGGCCACCACCCCGGCCTCGGTGGCCGTGAAGGCTCCGCTGAGGATGCCGCCCAGAATGATGAACGGGGCGAAGAGGGCCCAGGCGGCGTCCTTGAAGGCGATCAGGATCTGGCGCAGTGAGGCCCGCTGGTGGGCCCGGTAGCCCCGCTTGCGGGCGTAGAGCCAGACCACGGCCATCAGGGCCAGGCCGATGAGGATCCCCGGGATGATCCCGGCCATGAACAGGGCGGCGATGGACAGGTTGGTCAGGGAGCCGTAGATGACCATGACGATGCTGGGCGGGATGATCGGCCCGATGCAGGCCGAGGAGGCGGTCACCCCGACGCTGAAGGGCGGATCGTAGCCGTCCTCGGTCATGGCCGGGATCATGACCGCGCCGATGGCCGCCGCGTCGGCCGAGGCCGAGCCGGAGATGCCGGCGAAGAGCATGCTGGTCAGGATGTTGACCTGGGCCAGCCCGCCCCTGAGGTGGCCGATCAGGGCCTTGGACAGGCCGACCAGCCGCCGGGTGATCCCGCCGGTGTTCATCAGCTCCCCGGCCAGGATGAAGAAGGGCACGGCCATCAGGGTGAAGGAGTTGAGGCTCAGGTAGAGCCGCTGGGGCACGATCAGGAGCGAGACGTCGCCCAGGCCGATGATGGCCACCGTTCCGGCCAGGAGCATGGCGAAGGCGACGGGCATCCTGATGAAGGCCAGGACCAGGAAAAGAATCAGCATCAGGGGGAGCACGGTAATATTCCCCTCAAGAGGCGGACCTCAAGCCGCCTTCAGTCGGTTTTATCCTTCTGGAACAAGCTCCGGAAGAGGTTGACCAGCATGGTCAGGGCCCCCAGGGGCACGGCCATGTATGACCAGCCCAGGTTGACGAAGTCGATGCTGTAGGCCGGCTCGTCAAAGCTCTCCCAGGCCCAATGGAAGCCGTGATAGAGCACGAAAAGGAGAGTGGCGATGACCAGCAGGTTGACCGTCACCTCGGCCGGCCATCTAAAGCCGGGCGGCATGAGCTGGGTGAAGTAGTCCACGGCGATGTGGGACTTCCTCAGAAAAGCCACCGAGGCCCCCAAAAAGACGCAGTAGATGAAGATCATCCGGCCCAACTCCTCGGACCAGATGATGGGGCTGTTGAAGACGTGGCGGGCCACAACCTCGGTGAACATGAGGAGGATCATGCCGGTGAAGAGAAAGATGAGCACGTTTTCCAGAAGGGTGTCGTAGAACTTGGCGAACTTGGCCATGGTTGGAATCCAGCCTTTTCACTCCCGGCCGGAAGGCCTCGGCCGGCCGACCGGCTGGATGTGGCCGGCCCGGGGCCCCAGGCCCCGGGCCGGGTTTCAGTCACTTGAACGGGCTTATCAGCGGTCCTTGGCGATCAGATCCATCAGCTCCTTGCCGTTGGGCGCCCGCTTGTAATACTCCTCGTAGACCGGCCCCATCAGATCCCGCCAGGGCTTCTTGTCCACCGGGTCGAAGGTGCAGCCAATCTCGGTCAGCCGGGCCTTGACGTCTATTTCCTTCTGCCGCTCCCGGGCCGAGGACTTCTTGGCCGCCTCCTGGGAGCACTCGTAGAGGATCTTCTGGGTTTCGGCCGGCAGGCTGCTGTACCACTTGTCGTTGACCAGGTGGGGCATGTTGGCGAACATGTGCCCGGTCTCGGTCCAGTGCTTGGCCACCTCGATGAACTTCATGTCGATGGCCGACTGGAAGGGCGTCTCCATGCCGTCGACCACGCCGGTCTGGAGGGCGGTGTAGACCTCACCCCAGGTGATGGGGGTCGGCTTGGAGCCCAGGGCCCGGAACATGGTGATGAACATCCAGCTCTCGGGCGAGCGCATCTTGAGGCCCTTCATTTCATCGATCGACTTGATCCTCTTCTTGATGAAGAGCATGTGCCGCCAGCCGATCTGGTGCCAGGACAGGATCCTGACGTTGCTCTTGACCTCGGCCAGCTGCTTGTTCATCCACGCGCCCGCGTCGCCGTTGAGGGCCTTACCCGCGTGCTCCCAGCTCTCCCAGACAAAGGGCAGGTAGTCGACGCCCATGGCCTTGACGTACTTGTTGAAAAATGGCGAGCTGGCCACCGTGATCTGGAGGGTGCCCAGGTGGATGCCCTCGGCCGCCTCGCCCTCCTGGCCCAGCTGGGAGCCGGGCAGGACCGTGACCTCCACCGCGCCGTTGGTCTTGGCCGCAACCAGATCGGCGAACGTGTGGGCCATGAAGTCCTCGCTGCCGCCCACGGCGTGGTGATGGCCGTACTTGATGACCAGCTTGTCGGCGGCCACGGCTCCGGCCGGGGCCATCAGCCAGACGGCCGCGGCCACCAGGGCCAACAGTGAAAACCACTTCTTCATTTCCTTCCCCCTTTTTCCGGAGACTCTTTCTCCGACTGCAACGGAATCTCTTCCCACTATGTGAGAATTATTTATGGCAGAAATATCTCCTCCGAGAAGGGGTAGTATAATTAACCTGCCGGGGCCAAGTCAACCCCCCGGCCGTCCCGGCTTCCCGGGGCGCTCCGGCTTGCCCCCAGGGTCGATCAGGCTTTACAATCAGGTCATCGCCCCAAGGCGTTTCGCCTCGGGCCTGACCCCAGATGAGGAGTAGAGGCCATGACCAGCCCGGAGATCGATCCCCGCCTGCCCCTGATTCAGGACGCCGATCTGAGGGACAAGGTCGTCCTGGTCCGCGTCGACCACAACGTGGTCAAGAAGGGGGAGATCCGCGACCCCTACCGGATCGACGCCACCCTGGGCACCCTCTACAACATCGTCGAGAGGGGCGGCCGGCCCATCCTGATGACCCACGTCGGCCGGCCCAGGGACAAAAGCGGCCAGATAAAGGTCAGCCAGGACACATCGGTGGAACCCATCGTCGAGTACCTGGAGCGCAAGCTCCACGCCAAGTTCGCCGTGCCCGGCTTCCCGGCCGATCCCGAGCTGGGCGTCAGGGAGATCGACACCTCCATCAACTGGCACATCCGCGACCTGAGGGCCCACCGCATCGGGGGCATCTACCTGCCCAACACCCGCTGGTTCGAGGGCGAGCAGGCCAAGGGCGAGAAGAGGGATCGCTTGGCCCTCCAGCTGGCCGGCCTGGCCGACGTCTTTGTCAACGACGCCTTCGGCTCCTGGCAGCCCCACGCCTCCACCTTTGACGTGACCAGACACCTGCCCAGCTTCGCCGGCTTCCTGATGCAGAAGGAGCTGAGCAACCTCAGGTCGGTCCTCGAGCCGGAGCGGCCCTTCGTGGCCGTGGTCGCCGGGGCCAAGTACGACACCAAGATCGGCCCGCTCAACCAGATCTACAAGAAGGTCGACCACCTCATCCTGGGCGGGGTCATGTACAACACCTTCCTGGCGGCCAAGTACGGCGTCCGGGTGGCCGGGGTCAGCCAGGCCGACGCCGAGGCGGCCCAGGACCTGGTCGCTCAGGACGCCAAGGCCGGCAAGGTGATCGAGCTGCCCTTCCTGATCGAGTCGGACACCCTGGAGGGGCGGATCGAGGGCCAGTACCGGACCCGGAGCATCAGGGACTTCCAGCCCGGCCAGGAGTACGGCTACTTCCTGGACGTGGCCCCGGAGTCCTTCGATGCGCCCGGCGTGGCCGAGGTCATCGGCTCGGCCAGGACCATCTTCGTCAACGCGGTCATGGGCTTCACGCCCCACTTCTGCGAGGGCTCGGAGAAGCTGGACCGGACCATTGACAAGAACCGCCAGGCCATGAAGTTCTACGGCGGCGGCGACACCCTCCAGGAGTTCAAGAACCTGAGCCCCGGCCTCTACCTGGCGGCCATGGACAGCGCCCAGTACTACTTCTTCACCGGCGGCGGGACCGTGCTCAAGGCCATCGAGGAGGGCACGCCCTACGGCCTGGCCCCGGTCAAGGCCCTCATGGACAACAAGGGAAAAGGCCCGAGCTAGCCGGAGCCGGCCAGACTCCTGAAAATCCTTGACCCGTCCTCGCCCGGCGGCGCCTGCCGGGGCGGGCGGGATTCATTCACTTCATAATTGGCTGGCTCATTTTTGTTAAGAATTGGCTGTTGCGGGCAGCCAATCAGGGGCGTAGCCTTGAGTCAACTCCAGGAAGCTGGCCTGGCGGAGGCAGACATGGGCCTGTTGATCCAGATCGACGGACAGTCCGGGCGGCCGGTGTTTCGCCAGATCATCGACCAGATCAGCGGCCTGGTCGACTCAGAGGCCCTCAGGCCCGGCGAGCGCCTGCCCTCGACCCGGTCCCTGGCCGAGCGGCTGGCGGTCAACCGGTCCACGGTCTACCGGGCCTACCAGGAGCTCTGGTCCCTGGGCTACCTGGAGAGCCGGCCGGGGTCCTACTCCATCATCCGCAAGCGGGCCAAGAAGGCCGCCGGGAGGACAGGCCCCAGACCGGGCCTGATCGACTGGGCCGGGCAGAGCACTCCGGCCGCCCGGGACCTCCAGGCGGCCTTTCTCAGGGATCAGGCCCTTGTCCAGCGGGTGGAGGCCTCCGGGGTCATCGACTTCATCTCCCTCTCCCCGGACAGCCGCTTCTTTCCCCTGGACGCCTTCAGGAAGTGCATGAACGAGGTCCTGGCCGACCAGGGCCCCGACCTCCTCCAGTACGGCAGCCCCCTGGGTTACGGACCGCTGAGGGAGTTCATCGCCCAGAGGATGCGCCAGCACGGCGTCTCGACCTCGCCCCAGGAGATCATGGTCACCGGCGGGGCCCAGGGCGCCCTGGAGCTCCTCCTGAGGCTGCTGGTCCGGCCAGGCCAGGCCGTGGTCGTCGAGGCCCCGACCTATTCCCGGGCCCTGGACATCCTCCACCTGAGCGGGGTGGAGATCCTCGAGGTCCCCCTGGGCGGCCAGGGCCTGGATCTGGACGCCCTGGAGAGCCTCCTCAAGCGGGTCTCGCCGGCCCTGATCTACACCATCCCCAACTTCCACAACCCCACCGGCCTGACCACCGACCAGGCCCACCGGGAGAGGCTCCTGGGTCTCTGCACAAAACACCGCGTCCCCCTGCTGGAGGACGGCTTCGAGGAAGAGCTGAAGTACTTCGGCCGGGCCGTCCTGCCCATCAAGTCCATGGATCACTCCGGGGTGGTCATCTACGTGGGCACCTTCTCCAAGATCCTCTTTCCCGGCCTGCGCATCGGCTGGATCGCGGCCGACCGGGAGTGCATCGCCCGCCTGGCCGCCGTCCAGCGGGCGGCCATGATCTCGGGCAACCTCCTGGACCAGGCGGCCCTGGACCGCTTCTGCCGGCTGGGCCACTACGAGCTCCACCTCAAGCGCCTCCACCGGGTCTACCGCCGGCGGATGCAGGCCGCCCTCAAGACCATGCAGGCCCTCCTGGACCCCGAGCGGGTCGAGTGGACCCGGCCGGCCGGCGGCTACACCTTGTGGCTCCGGCTCAAGGGCCTCGGCCTGACCGAGGACGAGGTCGTCGACCGCCTGCTCGATCAGGGCGTGGCCGTTCTGCCCGGGAGCAGCCACTTCTTCGGTCCGCCGGCCGGGCTGTACCTCCGCCTCTCCATCGCCCACCTGGACGAGGCGGCCATCGAGACCGGCTTGAGACGCCTGGCCAGGGCCCTGGAGGGCCTTTCCGGGCGGCCAGGTAAGCTTCCCTGACCAGACAAAGGAGACCGAGCATGGCCAAGCAAGGACGACTCATCAACTACCGCCTCAACGAGGCCTTTCCCCAGGCGGTCAGGGGCGAGGGGATCTATCTCTACGACGGGCAGGGCAAGCGCTACCTGGACGGCTGCGGCGGGGCCCTGGTGGTCAACTTCGGGCAGAGCGCCACCGAGATCGCCCGGGCCATGACCGCCCAGGCCGAGAGCCTGGCCTACGTCTACCGCTTCCACTTCTCCAACCCCCTGGCCGAGGAGCTGGCCGGCCGGTTCTGCAACCTTACCGACGAGCCCATGGGCCGGGTCTACTTCGTCAACTCCGGCTCAGAGGCCACCGAGACCGCGGTCAAGCTGGCCCGGTCCCGCCACCTGGCCGCCGGCGAGGGGGACCGCTCCAAGATCATCTCCCGCTGGCAGAGCTACCACGGCATCACCATGGGCGCCCTGGCCTGGTCGGGCTTCGTGGCCCGGCGGGCCGAGTACCAGCCCTACCTGAGGGACTTCGTCCACATTCCCCCGCCCTACTGCTACCGCTGCTGGTTCGGCCGGGAGCCGGGGACCTGCTCCCTGGAGTGCGCCCAGGCCCTGGAGGCGGCCATCCTGACCGAGGGGCCGGAGACGGTGGCCGCCTTCATCGCCGAGCCCGTGGTCGGCTCGGCCCTGGCCGCGGCCGTCCCGCCGGAGGACTACTTCCGGGTCATCCGGGAGATCTGCGACCGTTACGGCGTCCTCTACATCGCCGAGGAGGTCATGACCGGGGCCGGGAGGACGGGCGGCAAGTTCTTCGCCAGCGACCACTTCCCCGGCCGGCCGGACATCATCGTCTTCGGCAAGGGCGTGGGCGGCGGCTACTATCCCCTGGCCGGGGCCCTGCTCAGCCGGGCCGTAGCCGAGACCATCGCCGGCGGGGCCGGGGTCTTCGCCGCCGGCCAGTCCCACTCCGGCCATCCGGTGGGCATGGCCGCCGGCCTGGCCGCCCTGGACTTCATTGACAAGAACAATCTCCTGGCCCGGGCGGCCGAGATGGGCGACTACCTGGGCCGGCGGCTTCAGGACCTCCTGGTCCACCCCATGGTCGGCGACGTCCGGGGCAAGGGCCTGATGCGGGGGCTGGAGTTCGTCCGGGACAAGGCCACCCGGGAGACCTTTGACCCGGCCCTGCAAGTCAACGGCCTGGTCTACCAGACGGCCCGGCGGCTGGGCCTGCTGGTCCTGCCCTCGGGCGGCTGCGACCGGGGCCGGACCGGCGACATCGCCCTCCTGGGCCCGCCCCTGATCATCACCCGGGAGCAGGTCGACGAGCTAGTCGGGATCCTGGACCAGGCCCTGGGTGAGGTGGAGGGCCAGCTGGGGATGTAGGTGAATTCAAAAGGGGCGGCCGGCCGATAACCGGAGAGGCCGGCCGCCTCAGACGTAGCCCAGGCCCCGGTTGATGATCTCCTGGGCGATGACCAGCCGCCGGATCTCGGAGGTGCCGGCCCCGATCTCGTAGAGCTTGGCGTCCCGGTAGAAGCGGTTGACCGGGAACTCGAGCATCAAACCGTAGCCGCCGTGGATCTGAACCGCCTCGTCCGCTGCCCGGATGGCCGTCCGGCCGGCGAAGAGGAGGGCCGCGGCGGCGATCTTGTGAACCTCGGTGCCCTTGCCGCCCCGCTCCATGTCGTCGGCCAGACAGGCCGCCCGGTGGACCAGGCCCCGGGCCGCCTCGATCTCGGTGTAGGTATCGGCCAGCTTGGCCTTGACGAGCTGGAAGTCGCAGATGGGCCGCCCGAACTGCTCCCGCTGCCGGGCGTAGGCCAGGGCCGCTTCCAGGGCCCCCTGGGCCAGGCCCAGGGGTATCCCGGCCACGACCACCCGCTCCACGTCCAGACCGCTCATCATCACCCCGATCCCGCCGTCCACCTGGCCCAGAACGCTGGAGCCGTCCACCCGGCAGTCCTCGAGAACGATCTCGCCGGTGGGCGAGCCGCGGTTGCTCATCTTCTCCAGCTCCCGGTCGGCCTCCAGGCCCGGGGTGCCCCGGTCGAGAATGAAGGTGGTGATGCCCCTGGCCCCGCCCGACTTGTCCGTCTTGGCGTAGATGAGGAAGACGTCGGCCACCGGCGCGTTGGTGATGAAGGTCTTGCGGCCGTTGAGAACGAAGCCCGAGCCGTCCTGGCGGGCCGAGGTGGTGATGCCCACCGCGTCCGAGCCGGCGTTGGGCTCGGTCAGGGCCAGGCAGCCGATGAGGTCCCCGGAACAGAGGCCGGGCAGGTACTTGCGGCGCTGCTCCTCGGTCCCGTTGCGGTGGAGGTTGTGGGCGCAGAGGTTGGAGTGGGCCGTGTAGGACAGGGCCAGGGCCGGGCAGACCCGGGCCATCTGCTCGGCGATCAGGACGGCGGCCAGGACGTCGAAGCCCGAGCCGCCGTACTCCTCCGGGATGGTCACCCCCAGCAGGCCCATCTGGCCCAGTTTTTTCCAGATCCCCGGCGGGAAGCGGTCCTCCCGGTCGATCCGCTCGCCGAGGGGCTCGACCTCCCTGACCATGAACTGGCGGACGTTCTGCTGGAGCAGGCGGTGCTCCTGGCTCAGGACCGATTCCACGCCCCACCTCGCCTCGGCCGGCCGCTGTTCAGGGGCCGGGCCCGTGACGGGTCCGGCCCCCAGCCCGGAGCTACTCGCCCGTCCGCTTGATGGAGCGGGGCAGGCGGTCTAGCTTGAAGACGGTGATGAACTCCTTGTTGACGCTGATCCAGAGCTTCTCGGCGATGATGGCGTTGGTCAGGGAACCCTTGAAGCCCATCCAGTCGCCGAACACGGCCGGGTCCCGGGCGACCATGACGAAGTCGGCCCCCTCGATCCGGCCGGGCCGGACCTCCAGCCGGCCGTCGTCGATGACCAGGCCGAAGGAACCGCCGGGGGTCTTGACCTGGACCTTCCTCTGCCAGCCGGCCAGGTCCTTCTGGGCCCGGGGGCTGGTCGAGACCCGGTCAGCCAGGTCGCTGATCCTGGACAGGACCGCCTCCTGGGCCTTTTTCACCGCCTCGTCGGCCGGGGGCAGCTCCGGCTCCACCGGGCTCTCCCAGTCCAGGGCGCTTTCCTGGAGCCCGGGGACTCCCCGCTTGTCCTCGGGCACCTCGTCCAGGGGCACGGCGAAGATGTCGGTCGGCCGGCCCAGCCGCTCGTCCCGGAAGATGACCTTGACCCTGGTCCCCTTGCTGAAGACCCGCGGGGTGAGCACGCCCTTGGTGGTGTAGACCAGGATGGGCAGGGCCGTGTCGGCCCCGTCCAGCAGGACCCGGCCCCGGCCGAAGGGGACCTGGTGCTGGAAGAGGGAGTGGCCGAAGTAAGTCACCGGCGGGGTCGAGTTCATCACGCCCAGGTCGGGCATCTCCAGGCTCTCCAGGGCCTCGAAGTCGCAGTCGGGGCAGTAGAGCATGAAGGGCGGCACCCGGATAAGGCCGCACTTGGGGCACCTGGCCCCCAGGATGACCTTCCTGTCCTTGAGGGCCAGGAAGTAGGGCGACAGCTCGCCCTTGGACCGCTTGTAGAAGGTGAACATGGCCTCGTTGGACTGGAGATAGCGCCCGCCCCCGACCTCCAGGGACTCGGAGGCCACGTCAGGGATCATGTGCAGGGGGATGACTCTGTCGGCCATTTCACGACCTCCTTTCGATGACCATGACGCAGCCGTACTGGGCGATGGTCGAGCCGGTGCCGTGGATCAGGGCCCGCTCCAGGCCCCGGCTGATCAGCTCCCGGCGGGCGCTCCAGCAGGAGAACATGTTCGAGCCGCCGACGAAGTGGCCGCCGTAGGTCAGACCGCCGCTGGGGTTGACCAGCAGGGGGCCGCCCGGGACCATCAGGCCCTTCTCGATCAGGTCGTCGGCCCGGCCCAGGGGCACAAAGCCCATCTCGGCCATGGTGATCTCCAGCTGCTTGATAAAGGCGTCGTGAAGCTCGATGACCTGGATCTGCCTGAGCGGATCGGTCACCCCGGCCATCTTGTAGGCCGCCTGGGCGGCCAGGTGGTCGGACAAGATCCGGTGCATGACCTTGTGGCGCTGGTCCTTGCCGGCCACGTTGTGCTCGTTGGAGGCGCCCACCCCGGCGACCCTGATGACCGGGTGGCCGGCGTTCTTGCAGATGGCCTCGGCCTTGTCCGCCGCGGCGAAGATGATCGCCCCGGCCCCCTCGGTGTAGACGCAGGTCTCCAGGAGCTTGAAGGGGTAGACCACGTAGCGGGAGTTGAGGGCCATCTCGGCCGTGACCTTCTCGCCGTAGCGCTGGGCGTAGGGGTTGTTCTGGGCCTGCTGGCAGAGGATCTCGGTTATTCTGGCCGAGACCTCGTCCTTGAGGTCCTGGGGGTGCTCGTCCATGTAGGCCAGGACGACCTCGGCGTAGCTGTCCGAGGCGGTCCAGCCCAGCTCGCGCTCGAAGAAGGTGTCGGCCGACCAGCCGATGGACTTGATCACCTCCGGGGTGGAGGTCATGGACTCGAAGTCGAAGCAGTCGGTGGCCTTCTCCACGCCCAGGGCCAGGACCACGTCGTAGAGGCCGCTGGCCACCCAGGTGTAGGCGGTCAGCATGGTGTACGAGCCGGTGGCCCCGCCGCAGGTGATGCGCATGCCCGGCTTGTTGGCCAGGCCGATGATGCCGTGGACCGGGTGCTCCGGGATGGCCGAGAGCTCGAAGATGTCGTTGTAGATGCCGTAGACCACGGCGTCGACGTCCTTGATCGAGATCTGGGCGTCCTCCACGGCCGCCTTGACGGCCATCTGACTCAGGCCATAGTAGGTCCGCTCCACCCAGCGGCCCTTGCAGGGGGTGATGCCGGCGCCGATGATGGCCACATCTCTCATCTGGACCTCCTTTCCCTTGTCCCGGTCTGCTCCGGCAGAGGCGATCTCGGACTTTCCGATCCGGCTCTCAGTACTGGCGCAGGACTCGTTTGGCCTTGCCCATCTCGGTTCTCTCGATTGATTGGGGCGGGACCAGGGTCACCACCGCGCTGAAGGTCAGGGTCTCCCTGATCCTGGCCTCGACCCGGCGCTTGAGGCCGTCCATGTCCTCGGCCTTGATCATATCACCATGTTCCACGGTGATGTCCAGATGAGTGTACGGCGAGGGGTGGGTCAGGACGATCTGGAACTCGCCGGTGACCTCGGGGACCATGTTCTCCAGAACCTGGGCCACGCCGCTGGGGAAGACGTTGATGCCCTTGACGTGGAGCATGTCGTCGCTCCGGCCGATTATCTTGAAGCGGAAGCCGGTCCGGCCGCAGCGGCAGGGCCCGGTGCCCAGGATCTCCAGGATGTCCGAGGTCCGGTAGCGGAGGAAGGGCTGGGCCTCCTTGTCCAGGTGGCTGAGGACCATCTCGCCCCTGACCCCCTCCTCGAGGGCCAGATCCTCCTCGCTGACCGGGTCGATGAGCTGGAGGAGCAGGGCCCCCTGGGCCAGGAAGTGAAGCTGGTAGTTGTCCTCGCAGACCGAGGCGAAGTTGCAGAGCACGTCGGAGACGCCGTAGTTGGCGTTCTGGGCCTTCATGCCCCAGACGTCCTCGATCCGCTTCCGGTAGACCGGGTTCTCCAGGCCGGGCTCGCCGCCGAAGAGGCCCAGCCTGAGCCCCAGGTCGGCCGGCTCGATGCCCAGCTCCTCCCGGACCACCTCCTCCAGGTACTTGGGGTAGGACGGGGTCGAGGAGATGGCGTTGATCCCGGCCTCCTTGATGACCTTGACCAGCTGGTGGGAGTTGCCCACCCCGAAGGGAAAGACGGTCGCGCCGGTGGTCTCCAGGTTGGAGTGGTCGGTGTAGCCGCCCATCCAGAGGCAGTAGTTGAGGCAGTGGACGACCCGGTGGTGGGGCCGCAGCCCCCCGGCCCAGAAGGCCCTGGCCCCGACGTCGTTGGTCAGCCTGATGTCCCTGGGGGTCAGGGCGGTGTAGACGAACCGGCCGGTCGCCCCGGAGGTGCGGTGGACCCGGCCGATGGCCTCGGGCGCGGCGGCCAGGAAGTCGCCGAAGGGGGGCTGCCTCTCCTGGGACTCGCGCAGCTCGGACTTGGTGGTGAAGGGCAGCCGCGAGAGGTCCTCGACCCGCTTGATGTCGCCGCCGGTCAGGCCGGCCTCCCTGAATTTGCGCTGGTACATCTCGCTGTTGGCAAAGACGTAGGGCACCTGGCGGAGGAGCAGTTCGCCCTCCAGCCTGGCCTGGTCCTGGGGTGAAATGGCCTCCATCGGCTCGTTCCACATCTTCCGCTCCATGGACCCTCCTTTTCCCCAACCCGGACGTCCGGTTTGCCGAAGAGACTCAGTCCTTTTTCATCTCGGCCAGCCTCCTGTCCAGGAAGCCCTTGTGGTTCTGGGCCCCGGCGCAGGCAAGCAGGTGGCCGGCCTCGATCTCCAGGGTCTGCTCGAAGCTGGCGTCCAGCCCCTGGTCGATGGCGATGCGCGACAGGCGCACGGCCAGGGGCGAGCGCCGGCAGATCTGATCGGCCAGGGCCAGGGTCTCGTCCAGGAGGTCGTCGTTCGGGACGACCTTGTTGACCAGGCCGATCCGGGCCGCTTCCTGGGCGTCGATGAAGCGGCCGGTGAAGATGAGCTCCTTGGCCCGGCCCAGCCCGACCAGCTGGGTCAGGAGCTTGGTCCCGGCCGTGGTCACGGTCAGCCCGACCCCGGTCTCGGGAAAGCCGAGCTTGGCGCCCTCGGCGGCCAGGCGCAGGTCGCAGCTCATGGCGAACTCGCAGCCGCCGCCCACGGCCCAGCCCTTGATGGCGGCGATGAGGGGCTTGCCCAGCCTCAGGATCAGCCGCTGGATGTCCTGGAGCCGGTCGGTCTCCTCCAGCCAGGTCTCCAGGCTCTTGCCGGCCGCGGTCTCCTTGAGGTCCTCGCCGGCGCAGAAGGCCCGGCCGGCCCCGGTCAGGATGACCACCCCGGCCTTCTTGTCCTGGCGGGCCCGCTCGAGCTGGCTCATCAGGCCCCGGAGCAGGTCCAGGTTGATGGCGTTGAGGCGCTCGGGTCGGTTGAGGGTGATGATTCCGGCCTTGTCCTGTCGGTGGTAGAGAACGGTCTTGTCAGCCATGTCAACCTCCAGTCAGATTTGGTCACCTCAGGAGCAGATTTACCAGAAACAGCGCAAAGGCGGGCACGTAAGTGACCAGGAGAATCACCGGCAGGGCCCCGAAGACCATGAAGTAGGTCGCTGGCTTGACGTACTCGTTGAGGGGCAGGTTGCCGCCGATCAGGCCGGCCAGGTAGAGCATCGGCGCGCAGGGAGGGGTGATGTTGCCCAGGGAGAGGTTTGTCACCGAGATGGCCGCGAAGTGAATCGGGTCAATGCCGACTGATTTGGCGATGGGCAGCAGGATGGCCGCCGAGAGGATGTTGCCCGAGACGTCGTCCACCAGCATGCCCATCAGGAGCAGGATTACGTTGATCATCAACAAAACAAGCCACTTGTTGGTCGTCAGCTTGAAGAGGGCCTGGGCCAGATGCTGGGGGACCTGGTAGGTGACCATGACCCGGCTGACCATGAGGATGAAGAAGAGCAGGATCATGACCACGCCCGAGGTGATCATCGAGGTCTTGATGTTGGCGAACATGTTCTTCAAGGTCATGGTCCGGTAGAGGACGAAGCCGACCAGGACGGCGTAGACCGAGGAGACCGCGGCCGCCTCGGTGGGGGTGAAGGCGCCGCCGTAGATGCCGCCCAGGACCAGGACGGGCATGAACAGGGCCAGGGCGGCCTGGCGGCCGCTCCGGCCGATCTGGCCGATGGTCTCCGCGGCTGACAGCTTGGGGGCTATCTCCAGGCTCTTCATCTTGCGGCACATGATCAGGTTGATGATCGAGTAGCTGGTCATCATTAGCAGGCCGGGGACCAGGGTGCTCAGAAAGGCCGAGAGAATGGAGATCTGGGCGGTCATGGCGAAGACGATCATCGGGATACTGGGCGGGATGAGCAGGGCCAGCATGGACGAGGCGGCCACCAGGCCGGTGGAGTAGCCCCGGGGGTAGCCCCGCTTGACCATCTCGGGGATGAGCACCGAACCGATGGCCGCGATGGCCGCCGAGGCCGAGCCGGAAATGGCCCCGAAGATGGTGCAGGTGACCACGCAGACCACGCCCAGGCCGCCCCTGACCCGGCCCAGGATGGACATGGTGAAGGCGACCAGGCGCCGGGAGATGTCGGCGTCGCGCATCAGCCCGCCGGCCATGATGAACAGGGGCAGGGCCAGCAGGGTGTAGCTCTCGATGGCCCGAAAGGCCCCCGGGATGGCGAAGCGGGGGTCGAGTCCGGTGAAGAAGAGAATCCCGAAGCCGCCCAGGCCGAAGGCGAAGCCGACCGGGACCCCGAGCAGCATCATGACGACGACCGCGAGCATGGCGATGGCGACGACGGTCATGAGTCCTCCTCCCGGCTGGGCCGGCCCGCGGCCAGGGCCGATTCCAGGTACTTGACGATGTTGACCAGGCAGTAAAGGGTCATGAAAACGGCCCCGAAAAACATGCTGCCCACGCTGGTGATCCTGGGCCACCACAGGCCGGTGGTCCGCTCGCCGGTGCCGTAGAGCCAGATGGAATAAACGGCCGAGTGATATAGAAAAATGGCGCAGGCGGCCAGGCTGAGGCACCAGACGGCAACCTTGACCGCGGCCCTGGCCCGGGCGGTCTTGAAGAGCCGCTCGGCCACGTCGCCCTGGACGTGGGTGTCCAGCCTGGTGCCGAAGATGGCCCCCAGGAAATAGACCCAGATGGCCACGGTCCGGGAGAACTCCTCCAGGCCGAAGAGGGGCAGCTTGAAGATGTAGCGCAGGACCACCTGCAGGACCACGGTCAGGGCCACCGTGGCCCCGCCCAGGATGATCAGGGCCGAGGTGCTCAGGTCAAAGAGCCGGTCCAGGCGGGCGCAGACGCTTTTGCAGATCTTCCAGGCCATGGCTGGCTCCCCTCTGTCCCGGCCGGAGGGGCGATCCCTCCGGCCGGAGAAGCTGGTTACGGGGAAACCTTGGTCGCGTGGGCCTTGATTCTTTCCATGAGCAGGGAGCCCAGCAACTCCTCCTGGATCTTGGGCCAGGCCTTCTCCCGGGCCACCTTGGCCGAGGCGTCCCACTCCTGCTGGTTGACCTCGTAGACCTTGACCCCGGCCGCTTCGAGCTTCTTTTTGAAGTCGTTCTCGTCCTTCTCGGCGGCCAGGGCCTGATCGGCCATGACCTTGTCGGCGCAGTCCGTCAGGATGGCCTTGTCCTCCTGGGGCAGGCCCTCCCAGAGCTTCTTGTTGACGGTCAGGAACCAGTACTCGAAGGCGTCCCGGGTGGCCACCCAGTACTTGAGGGCGTCCCGCATGACGTAGGCTTCCACGGCCGGGCAGGCCGAGCGGGCGTCGACGATGCCGGTCTGGAGGGCGGTGAAGGTCTCGGAGTAGGCGATGGGCGTGGAGATGAAGCCCAGGGTGGGGATGTAGACCTCGAATATCCTGATGGGCGGCACCCGCATCTTGATGCCCTTGAAGTCATCGGGCGTCTTGACCACCTTGTCCACCCGCTTGGTGAAGGCCATGCCGTCCCAGGCGTTGAGGTAGATGCCCAGGACCTTGAGGCCGATCCCGGAGTAGAGCTCGTCGAAGATGGGCGTCAGCCAGCCCTTGGAGCCGATGCCGGCCCTGGCCTCGTCCCAGGTGGCGAAGAGGTAGGGCATGAAGATCAGATTGGTTCTGGGGTCGTAGGAGGTGGAGCCGGCGTTGAGGCCGATTTCAAGGGTGCCCATGCGGTTGGCCTCGATCTGCTCCATCCAGTCGCCCAGGGCGCCCGAGGGGAAGTAGGTCAGCTCGATCCGGCCGTCCGATTTCTCCTTGACCAGTTCGGCGAACTGCTTGCAGCGGGCGGCGGCGGGGTGATCCTCGGCGATGCCCTGGCTGATCTTCCACTTGTACTTGGCTCCGCCGGCCTCGGCCGCGCCCGCGGCCAGGGCCAGGCCGATCAGCGCGATCAGGCAGACCAGGACCGACCTTCTCGTTCTCCCGACCAAGAATGCCATGTTCCTCCTCCTCTCTGCGTGGACCCTTGCGGGGTCCGTTGGCAAAAGGGTCTGTTTCCGATCCTCCAGCCAGGGGAGTCACTGGCCGATCCGGCCTCCCTTGAGGCCCTGGAGGACAAAATCCTCATAAATCAGGGCAATCTCATCTTTGGTCAGCCGGCCCGCGGGCCTGTACCAGATGGCCACGGCCGTGCACATGGTCAGGATGGCGTAGGAGATGACCTTCGACTCGCCGGCCTTAAAGACGCCCTCGGCCAGGCCCTTTTCCAGGATCTGCTGGAACTGGCGCTCGTAGGCGTTCCGGCGGCGAATGACGCTCCGGTAGTTCTCGGCGGTCAGGCCCCTCAGCTCGCTGTCGGAGATGAGGACCTCCTTCTGCCGCTCGATGTGGAAGCGGACGTGGCTGTTGACCGCGGCCCGCATTCTGGCCTCCGCTCCCTCGACGCCCTCCAGGCTGGCGGCCAGGTACTGCTCCAGGTCGGCCATGGCCGTCTTGAGGATGTCGAAGAGGAGGTCTTCCTTGTTGGCGTAGTGGTAGTAGATGGTCGCCTTGCGGATGCCGCTGCCCCGGGCGATGTCGCTCATGCTGGTGGCGAAATAGCCCTTCTTGTAGAACAGATCCACGGCCACGGTCTTGATCTTCTCCTTCATGTGCGGCATCCCTGCCTCGACCTCCTTGAACGGCGCCGGCTCAACGCCGGATTGTATTGAGCGCCTTTGTCTACCGACCGGCCGGTAGAGAAAGCGGCGATAAAAACCCCATCAGGCGCGTCTGGACATGGCCAAGTGATCTGACCCAATTACTCTACCGACCGGTCGGTAGAGAACCCGTCTTTAGCGAATCACGGCCGGGCTCTTTTGTCAACCAATAATTATAGATCGGTTGAATGGTTGGTTAGGTGAAGGCACTGGGCAACGGGCTCCCCGGCCGCCCGAACCGGCCCGGCCTAAACCCGGCTGGAACCGGCCGGAAAAGTGATTATCTTTAAAGAAAGGCCAGAGAGCCTTCCCGGCCAAACTGCGGCCGGAAGGTCGTCCGGCCGAAAGGGGGCTTCATGGCGAACCAGAAGCCACAGTTCGAGACCGATCCCGTCTGCGGGATGAAGGTCAAGCCCGGGGAGACTGATCTGAAGCTCAGCCTGGAGGGGCGGGAATACTGGTTCTGCTCCGAGGGCTGCCTCAAGGCCTTCCAGGAGCAGGCCGGCCAGCCCCCGAAGAGGCGCGGCGCCTTCCGGCGCTGGCTGGACCGGCTCGGCCGGGCCAACCAGGAGTCCTTCGGGGCCAAGGGCCCCTGCTGCCACTGAGGCGGCCGTTAGGACCGGAAGGTTTCCGGCCGCGCCTTCAACCCAGCCTTCAGGGCCGGGCCTCCAGCCAGAAGATCACGTCGGAGAGAAGGGGCTCCTCTTTCTCCATCGTCCAGCCGGCCCGGCGGATGTTGTCCCTGGTCCGCCGGTTGATGTTGGCCCCCATCATCCGGACGACCATCGGGTTGAGGGCGTCGAAGAGCAGGCCCAGGGCCCAACTGCCCGGCCGCACGTGCTCCAGGAGGAGCAGCCGGCCCCCAGGCTTACAGACCCGGCGCAGCTCGCTCAGGCCCAGGACCGGGTCCGGCACCGAGCAGAAGACGAAGGCGGCCAGGACGGTGTCAAAGGATTGGTCCGGGAAGCCGAGGGCCTGGACGTCCATCTCCCTCAGATCCAGTTCCAAGCCCAGACTCTCGGCTCGACGGGCCGCCCGCCCGAGCATGCGCGGACTCAGGTCCACGGCGGTGACCCTCACCCCGGGCGGGTAGAAGGGCATGTTCTTGCCCGTGCCCACCCCGACCTCAAGGACATCTGGGCCCTTGATCCTCTCCCTGAACCGGGCCCGCCAGGCGGCGAAGCGCCGGCTCTCGGCCGGCCCCTCCAGGAAGTCATAGAGCCGGGCCAGCCGGTCGTAGCGGCGCCGGGTGCGCCGCGTGGACGAGGAATCAATCACGATTGCCTCGCTTCCGGGACCGCCTTTGCCCGGCCGCGCCTCAGATTCTCCGGCGGCCCAACCTCAGGCTGTTCATGACCACGGTCACGCTCGACAGAGCCATGGCTCCGGCGGCCATGGCCGGGTGGAGATCCCGGATGAAGCCCGGCACCCAGGCGACCGAATGGAGAACCCCGGCCGCCAGGGGCACCAGGGCGGCGTTGTAGAAGAAGGCCCAGAAGAGGTTCTCCTTGATGGTCCGCATGGTCGCCCGGGAGAGCTTGATGGCCCGGGCCACGCCGGAGAGCTCGCCGCCGACCAGGGTGATGTCGCTGGCCTCCATGGCCACGTCGGTGCCGCTGCCGATGGCCACGCCCACGTCGGCCCGGGCCAGGGCCGGGGCGTCGTTGATGCCGTCGCCGACCATGGCCACCACCGCGCCCCGGTCGTGGGCCTGGCGGACGATCTCCTCCTTGCCCTCGGGCAGGACCCCGGCCACCACCCGCTCGATGCCCACCCGGGCGGCGATGGCCCGGGCGGCCTGCTCGTTGTCGCCGGTGAGCATGACCGGACTGAGGCCCATGGCTCCCAGGGCGGCCACGGCCTCCCTGGCCCCCTCCTTCTCCTGATCGGCCACGGCCAGCAGGCCGGCCAGGCGGCCGTCCACCTCGACCAGCATGACCGTCTTGCCCTGGCCGGCCGTCTGGGCGACCAGCCCGGCCACTTGGGCCGGGAGCTCCGCGCCGTCCCCCTGGAACCAGTCCGGCTTGCCCACCCGGACGCGGCGGCCGCCGACGCGGGCCTCGACGCCGAAGCCGCTGGCCGCCTGGAAGTCCTCCAGGGCCGCCAGGGACAGGCCGCGCTCCTGGGCTCCCTCGACCACGGCCCGGGCCAAGGGGTGCTCGCTGCCGGCTTCGGCACTGGCGGCCAGGCCCAGGACCTCCTCGCCCTGGCCGTCCAGGGGCAGCCAGTCGGTCAGGACCGGCTGGCCGCGGGTGATGGTCCCGGTCTTGTCGAACATGACCGTGTCCAGCCGGTGGGCCGTCTCCAGGGCCTCGCTGTTCTTGAAGAGTATGCCTAGGCCGGCCCCCTTGCCCGTGCCGACCATGATGGCCGTGGGCGTGGCCAGGCCCAGGGCGCAGGGGCAGGCGATGACCAGGACCGCGACCATACGGATCATGGCCGGGACGAACTCGCCGCCGGCCAGCCACCAGAAGGCCAGGGCGCCCAGGGCGATGAGGATTATCACCGGCACGAACACGGCCGAGACCCGGTCGGCCAGCCGCTGGATGGGCGCCTTGGAGCCCTGGGCCTGGCGGACCAGGCGGATGATCTGGGCCAGGGTCGTCTGGGACCCGACCCCTGTGGCCCTGATCTTGAGCAGGCCCTGCTGGTTGACCGTGGCCCCGAAGACCTGGTCGCCCTCGGCCTTGTCCACCGGGATGGACTCGCCGGTGAGCATGCTCTCGTCCAGGGCCGAGCGGCCGGAAATGACCTGGCCGTCCACCGGGACCCGCTCGCCAGGCCGGACCAGGACCACCTGGCCGGGCCTGACCTGCTCGGCCGGCACGTCGCTGACCTGGCCGTCCGGGCCCTCCAGATGGGCCACCTTGGGAGCCAGGTCCATGAGCTTGCGGATGGCCGCCGAGGCCCGGCCCTTGGCCCGGGCCTCCAGGAGCTTGCCCACCTTGATCAGGGTGATGATCATGGCCGCGGTCTCGAAGTAGACGTGCTGGCCCAGGCCCGGCAGGAGGAGCACGGCCAGGGAGTAGAAGTAGGCCGACGAGGAGCCCAGGGCGACCAGGACGTCCATGTTGGCCGCGCCGGCCCTCAGGCTCTTGAAGCCGCCGGTGTAGAAGCCCCAGCCGGTGTAGAACTGGACCGGCGTGGCCAGGGCCAGGAAGAGCCAGTTCATCCAGGCGGCGTGGGCCCAATGGCCCAGGAGGAGGAAGTCCCGGCCCATGCTCAGGCAGAAGAGGGGCAAGGTGAAGATCAGGCCGACCAGGAAGTAGCGCTTCTGGCTGGCAAGCTCCCTGGCCCGGGCGGCCTGCTCCGCGTCCTCGCCCCCGCCCTCGACCGGCAGGACCAGCTCGTAGCCGGCCCGGCGGACCGCCTCGGCCATGGCCAGGGGATCGGTGATCCCGGGGTCGAACTCGACGCTGGCCGTCTCGGTGCCGAAGTTGACGCTGGCCGAGGTGACGCCGGGGACCTTTTCCCGGAGGGTCTTCTCCACGGCCGCGGCGCAGTTGGCGCAGGACATGCCCACCACCGGCAGTTCCAGCCGGCGGCTGGCCTCAGGCAGGATCAGCTCGTAGCCGGCCCGGCGGACCGCCTCGGCCATGGCCGCGGGGTCGGCGATCTCGGGGTCGTACTCGACCGTGGCCGTCTCGGTGCCGAAGTTGACCCCGGCCGAGGTGACCCCGGGGACGTTCTTCCGGAGGGTCTTCTCCACGGCGGCGGCGCAGTTGGCGCAGGACATGCCCACCACCGGAAGTTCTATTCTTCTCTGGGCCACCGCCCTCTCCTTCTCGGCTCAACCAGGCCCCGAGCCGGGACGGCCCGGGCGGCCGGAGGGCCGCTTTCTCTGCCGTGTAATTCCATCACCTTCAGACAAGGTAAGTCGCCGAGGCGCCCCGGGCAAGGCGGGGCGCCTTTTGCTCCGGCTGGTTGAGGGGGAGAAGGTTCGGCCGGGCTCAGGTCCGGCCGCCCCGGACCTGGCCGCCGGCTCTGCGGAGGGCGCTCATGAGGTCGAACAGCCGAACCTCGTCGGGGTTGAGACTGACCGTGGCCTTCTGTTCGGCCAGGTCCACCTCGGCCTCGTGAACGCCGCGCACTCGCCTAAGGGCGGCTTCGATGCCCTCGCGGCCGGCCGAGCGGCTCAGGTACCCGACGTAGAAGGAGACGGTGATGGACCGGCCGGGCTCCGGGTTGGTCCGTCCGCCTCCCACCCGGGCGGCGCGCCCCGGATCAGGGAGGGCCGGGCCCGCTTCCCGGCTGAGAAGTGAATCCGATCGGTCGGCCAGCCTGCTCGGGGCCATGGCGGTCTCCTTTCCGGCTTTTCAATTGACCGGCGGTACTGAAAAGCAGGAGCCGTGCCAGGCGATCGAATGGCTGATTGGAACTGTTCAGTGACCCCTTGGGGGCCCGACCCGATAGAGAACCGCCGGCCCGGTGCCGACTTTTTATGCGCCTCGGCGGGCCGGCGGGTGATTCTTACGCGGCGGCCGGGACAAACCGGCCCCCCGGACCCCGGCGCGGATCAGTCCGGCTGGCCCGTTCCCGCCGCCAGGCCCTGGTGATAGCTCTGCAGGCTCTTGACCTCGCCGGCGCCCTGCCGCCGGGCGGCGATTCCCCTGGCCGCGGCGATGGCCGCCGCGGTGGTGGTGATATAGGGCAGCTTGTAGCGGATGGCCGCCTTGCGGATGTAGGAGTCGTCGTGGATGCTCCGCCGGCCGCTGGGCGTGTTGACGACCAGCTGAATCTCGCCGTTCTTGATGGCGTCGACGATGTTGGGCCGCCCCTCGTAAAGCTTGAGGATCTTCTCGGTCTTGAGGCCGTGCTCGGCCAGATACCGGTGCGTCCCGTCGGTCGCCCTGAGGTTGAAGCCCAGCTCGGCGAACTTTTGGGCCACTTCCAGGGAGCCGGATTTGTCGTTGTCCGCCAGGGTGATCAGGACCGTGCCCTCGAAGGGCAGGCGCTGCTGGGCCGCCTCCTCGGCCTTGTAGTAGGCCAGGCCGTAGCTGTCGGCCAGACCGAGGACCTCCCCGGTGGAACGCATTTCCGGCCCCAGGACCGGGTCCACCTCGGGGAACATGTTGAAGGGGAAGACCGCCTCCTTGACCCCGAAGTGGACGATGGGCCGCCGGGCCAGGTTGAGGTCCTTGATCTTCTGGCCGAGCATGACCTGGGTGGCCAGGCGGGCCATGGGGATGTTGCAGACCTTGCTGACCAGGGGCACGGTCCGGCTGGCCCTGGGATTGGCCTCCAGGATGTAGACCTTGTCCTGGGCGATGGCGTACTGGATGTTCATCAGGCCGACCACGTTCAGCTCGATGGCGATCTTGCGGGTGTACTCCTCGATGGTGTCCAGGTGCTTGGTCGGGATGCTGACCGGCGGAATGACGCAGGCCGAGTCGCCGGAGTGGATGCCGGCCAGCTCGATGTGCTCCATCACCGCCGGCACAAAGGCGTCCTGGCCGTCGGCGATGGCGTCGGCCTCGGCCTCGATGGCGTTCTCCAGGAACTTGTCGATCAGGATGGGCCGCTCGGGCGAGACCTCCACCGCCGCCTCGACGTACTCCTTGAGCATCTCCTCGTCGTAGACGATCTCCATGGCCCGCCCGCCCAGGACGTAGGACGGCCGGACGATGAGCGGGAAGCCGATCCTCCGGCCGATGGCCAGAGCCTCCTCGACCGTGGCGGCCATGTCCGAGTCGGGCTGGGGGATGCCCAGGCTTCTCATGACCTGGCGGAAGCGGTCCCGGTCCTCGGCCAGGTCAATGGTCTCGGGCGAAGTGCCCAGGATCCTGACCCCGGCCTCGGCCAGCTCGGCGGCGATGTTGAGGGGCGTCTGCCCGCCGAACTGGATGACGACCCCCTCCGGCTTCTCCTTCTCGTAGATGCTGAGCACGTCCTCGACCGTGAGCGGCTCGAAATAGAGCTTGTTGGAGGTGTCATAGTCGGTCGAGACCGTCTCCGGGTTGCAGTTGACCATGATCGACTCGAAGCCGGCGTCGCGCAGGGCAAAGGCGGCGTGGACGCAGCAATAGTCGAACTCGATGCCCTGGCCGATCCGGTTGGGACCGCCGCCCAGGACCATGACCTTGCGGGCCGGGCTGACCGCCACCCGGTCCTCGGCGTTGTAGGTGGAGTAGTAATAGGCCGCGTCCTCGACGCCGCTGACCGGGACCGCGTCCCAGGTCTCGACCAGGTCCATGCCCTGGCGGGCCTGGCGGATGGCCTTCTCGGGCAGGCCCAGGATCCTGGCCAGGTAGCGGTCGGCAAAGCCGTCCTTCTTGGCCCGGGCCAGCAGATCCTGGGGGGGCAGGCCGCCTTTGTAGCCGAGGATCTCCTCCTCCAGCTCGACCAGCTCCTTCATCTGCTCGATGAACCAGGGCTTGATGAAGGTCCTCTCGTAGAGGGTCTTCACGTCGGCGCCCCGGCGGAGGGCCTCGTACATGATGAACTGCCGCTCGCTGGACGGCTCCCAGAGCAGCCTGAGGAGCTGGTCCAGGGGAAGCTTGTGGAAGTTCTTGGCAAAGCCCAGCCCGTAGCGCCCGATCTCCAGGGACCGGATCGACTTCTGAAAGGCCTCCTTGTAGGTCTTGCCGATGCTCATCACCTCGCCCACGGCCCGCATCTGGGTGCCGAGCTTGTCCTCGACCCCCCGGAACTTCTCGAAGGCCCAGCGGGCGAACTTGACCACGACGTAGTCCCCGGAAGGGGTGTACTTGTCCAGGGTGCCGTCCCGCCAGTAGGGGATCTCGTCCAGGGTCAGGCCGGCGGCGAGCATCGACGAGACCAGGGCGATGGGGAAGCCGGTCGCCTTGGAGGCCAGGGCCGAGGAGCGGGAGGTGCGGGGGTTGATCTCGATGACCACCACCCGGCCGGTTTTGGGATCGTGGGCGAACTGGATGTTGGTCCCGCCGATGACCTCGATGGCCTCGACGATGTCGTAGGAGTGCTTCTGGAGGCGCTTCTGCAGCTCCGGGTCGATGGTCAGCATCGGCGCGGTGCAGTACGAGTCGCCGGTGTGGACGCCCATGGCGTCCACGTTCTCGATGAAACAGACCGTGATCATCTGGTTCTTGGCGTCGCGGACGACCTCCAGCTCCAGCTCCTCCCAGCCCAGGACCGACTCCTCCACCAGGATCTGGCCCACCAGGCTGGCCGAGAGGCCGCGGCTGGCCACGACCTGGAGCTCATCGGTGTTGTAGACCAGGCCCCCGCCGGTGCCCCCCAGGGTGTAGGCCGGCCGGATGACCACGGGAAAGCCCAGTCGCTCGGCCACCCGCTCGGCCTCCTCGACGCTGAAGGCCGGCTCGCTGCGGGGCATCTCGATGCCCAGCCGGTTCATGGTCTCCTTGAAGGCGATCCGGTCCTCGCCCCGCTTGATCGCCTCGACGTTGACGCCGATGACCTTGACGCCGTACTTGTCCAGAACGCCGGCCCGGGCCAGCTCGGAGGAGAGATTGAGCCCCGACTGCCCGCCCAGGTTGGGCAGAAGGCCGTCCGGCCGCTCCTTGGCCACGATCCTGGTCATGGTCTCCAGGTTCAGGGGCTCGATGTAGGTGTAATCGGCCATGCCCGGATCGGTCATGATCGTGGCCGGGTTGGAATTGACCAGGACGATCTCGTAGCCCAGTTTGCGCAGGGCCTTGCAGGCCTGGGTGCCCGAGTAGTCGAATTCGCAGGCCTGGCCGATGACGATCGGACCGGAGCCGATGATCATCACTTTGTGGATGTCGTTGCGTTTGGGCATACGAGTCTAACTCCTCTTTAACCAGGCCATTTCCGGTCAGAAGTGATAATCCTTACTTTGCGTCTCTCTCCGGCACCCGAACGCGTTCTCGGGGATGGACCAGGCCAGATTATCTGTTTCCCACAATGGAATCAACCCCTGGTGTAACCGGAGCCGGAGATCTTGGGTCCGGACGACCCCGGGCGGCTCGGCTCTTAAAAACCTTATCAATTCCGGCCGGGGGAGCTAAGATGGCCGAAATTCGAGGCGGTCCGGCCGGGTTTTCTCGGCCCCCCGGCCGCCGAGGCGGAGGTGTCAGTGTCCGGTTCGCGTTCGGTCTTTAAGGCCGCGGGCAAGCAATACCAGGAGCGCGGCATCAGCCGCCGGGTGAGGCGGATAACCATCTCGGCCATCAAGGAGATGCCCCTCCTGGCCAGCAAGCTGGAGGGCTGCCTCTCCCTGGGCCAGGGCATCCCCTCCTTCGCCACCCCGCTCCACATCCGCGAGGCCGCCCGCCGGGTCCTCCGGGACGACCCTGAGGCGGGCAAGTACAGCCTGGGGCCGGGCCTGCCGGAGCTGAGGGCCGCCGTGGCCCGGGAGCTCGGCCGGACCAGAAGGATCGAGGTCGATCCCGACCGGGAGGTCTGCATCACCGTCGGCGGCATGGAGGGGCTCCTGGCCGGCATCCTGACCCTCATCGACCGGGACGACGAGGTCATCCTGCCCTCGCCCAACTACGCCTCCCACATCGAGCAGGTCATCCTGGCCGGCGGCCGGCCCGTGTTCGTGCCCCTGGACGAGGACGGCTGGCGGCTGGACCCGGAGGGCATCCGGGCCGCGGTGACGCCCCGGACCAGGGCCATCATCCTCTGCAGCCCCCAGAACCCCACCGGAGCCGTCTTCGCCGAGGCCGAGCTGAGGAGCCTGGCCGAGCTGGCCCTGGAGCGGGACCTGTTCATCATCACCGACGAGACTTACGACTTCCTGGTCTACGACGGCCGGCCCTACTTCAGCCTGACCTCTCTGCCCGAGCTCAAGGACCACCTCTTCGCCGCCTTCAGCTTCTCCAAGAAGTACGCCATGACCGGCTGGCGGGTCGGTTACGTCTACACCTCGGCGGGGGTGCTGGACCACCTCCTCAAGGTCCACGACGCCGGGGCCATCTGCGCCCCGACCCTGTCCCAGCACGCCGCCCTGGCCGCCCTGGAGGGGCCCCAGGACTGCGTGGCCGAGTTTCTCTCGATCCTCCAGTCCCGCCGGGACCTGATCTGCCGCCGCCTGGACCGGCTGGACAAGTTCTTCAGCTACGTCCGGCCGGCCGGGGCCTACTACATCATGCCCCGCTGGCTCCCGCCCGGCCTGGACTCCATGACCCTGGCCCTCCGCCTGCTCTACGAGGCCCGGGTGATCACCATCCCCGGCCTGGCCTTCGGCCCCACCGGCGAGAACCACCTCCGGCTCTGCTTCGGCGGGAAGGAAGAAGAAATCAACGAGGCCTTTGACCGGATCGAGGACTGGGCCAGAAGCGCGATCAAACTCTAGCCGCCGGGGTCGCTGGCTCGTGGCGCCAGGGCCGCGGCCCCGCCACCAGGCCGCAGGCCAGGAGAAGCCCCAACCTAGGTGGCCCGGCCATCCTGGCCGCGTCGGTTCGCTTCGCGATAAGTGGACCAGGTGAAACCTGCCGCTAAATGTCTACCTGAAAAACTCCACCGTTTTTATCTATTACTTCTACTCACCAGAACATTATAATGAAGCAGTGGCCTGATTAAGTAAAAATCAAGGGCGGGCTGCGTCCAACGTCACATAATAAAGCGGTCCCCGCCGAGCCGGAGCGGCCAAGCACCCGGCTTGGGGGGCGAGCACCGCAAACACAAGGGGGGGAGAGTCATGTCTGGAGCCTATGCTCACATCACCCTTGTAAAAAGGGCCATTGATCGCCGCGATGATTGGGATGGAATCCCGAATGAGCTTTGGCAGGAATACAACAATTATTACCGATTTTGCGAGTTGGGCGCGGTGAGCCCGGACTATCCTTACCTGGTTCTAGGAAACCTGCAGGCTAACGTTTGGGCGGACTACATGCACGGTGAAAAAGCAGAACGCAGCCTGGGAGTGATCAGGCGAGGAGCGCGAAGACTCCGCAACCTCGCGGGGGAATCAAGAGGAAAGGGATTGGCCTGGCTCTTGGGCTATTCAGCCCACGTGGTCATGGACACGACCTTCCATCCCGTTATAAATCTGAAAGTTGGTCCTTACCGGAGGAACAAAACGAAGCACCGGGTCTGCGAAATGCACCAGGACACCTATATTTGGCAGGACCTCAACCTCGGTAATATTGGCCTTTCGGAATATCTCGAGTCAGGCATCGGGCGGTGTTCGGCCCCCCGTAGCGGGGGCGGGCTGGATCGGAATCTCAGCCAGCTTTGGGCCGAACTGCTGGAGGAAGTCTATCACGAATATTTCCCGCCTCACCGGCCCGACTTGGATCAATGGCACAGATCGTTCATGTTTGTTGTGGGAAAAATCGCATCCGGCGGCCAGAGGATGCTCCCGTTAGGCCGCCACGTCCTATTCAAGAAGGGACTGATCTACCCCCGGTTGGACGAACTCGATCACCAGTACATTGAAAACCTTCCCACTCCCGGCGGCGGAACCGCAACCTATCGGGAGATATTCGACCGGACCTTGGAAAACTTGGGCCGCATGTGGACGGCCATCGGCCAAGCGGTGTACGCCGCCAATGACGCCCCCCTGGGGGGCCTTGGGGAGTGGAACCTGGGCACGGGCAAAAACCATAACAAGGCTTACGTTTACTGGAGTTAAAACCATATAAAAACGATTATTTCAGGCCGAAGGCCAGGATTGGCCTCCAGCGAAGCAGCCCGGCCAATCTGGCCATGTCCGGTCGCGGCGCGATGGCGTCAGGGACGCGGCCCTGACGCCACAACATGACCTTTGTTATTAATATGTTAAAACCAAACCTGCCCTGGGTCCTTGGAGTCGAGTACCCCAGCCCTTCACTGAGAAAAAGCCAGCTCATTCCCTTGGTGGGAGAAGGCCGGCTCTTTTCCCCTCTCCCGCTTGAGGGAGAGGTCCTCTCTTTTCACCCTCGCCCCGCTGGCGGGGAGAGGGTAGCGGCCCCGCCACCAGGCCGCGAGCCAGGATCACCTCTCAAACCACCCCCCCGTGGCGGACCCGAACGAGCCGTGGTAGCCTTGGCCGTGACCTCCCGGCCCCGCTTTTGGCGGAGGCCGGGAGGATTTATTGCCCCTGGGGAAACAGGAGAGTCTTTTCGCTTGAGGCTTCGGCCGAAGTGGACTCACAATCAGTCATGAACAAGCGGCACGTTTACTACGGCTGGGTCATCGTGGCCATCTCGGTGGTCAACATGGCCATCACCCTGGGCGCCTGGTACTCGTTCTCGGTCTTTTTCGTCGCCCTGATCAAGGAATTCCACTGGAGCCGGGCGGCCACGTCCGGCGTCTTCTCGGTCTTTCTCATGATCCACTGCGTCTCGGGCATCCTCATCGGCGCCCTCCTGGACCGGCTCGGGCCGCGGCGGGTCCTGCCCCTGGGTTCGGCCATCCTGGCCCTGGGCCTCCTGGCCTGCAGCCGGGTGAACGAGCTGTGGCAGCTCTACCTGACCTACGGCGTCACCGCCGCGGTGGGTGTCTGCGCCTGTGGCTACGTGGCTCACGCCATCTTTCTGCCGGCCTGGTTCGTCAAGAAGAGGGGGTTGGCCCTGGGCGTGGCCACGGCCGGCATCGGCCTGGGCATGCAGTTCATCGTCCCCCTGGTCCAGTACATCATCTCCTCCTGGGGCTGGCGGACGGCCTACGCGGCCCTGGCCCTGATCGTGGCCGGGGTGCTCATCCCCCTGAACATCGTCTTCCAGAGGCGGGACCCCGGCGAAATGGGCCTGGCCCCCGACGGAGGCCAGGCCGCCGGGGCGGCGGACAGGCCGGCCGAGGAACCGCGGACCGCCCCGGCCCCGGCCGTCCTGGGCGGGGGCCTTTGGTCGACACTGAAGGCCAGACATTTCTGGTTCCTGGCCCTGACCTTCTGCGTGACCTCCACGGCCGTGCAGGGGACATTCCTCCACCAGGTCGCCCACCTGGTGGACCAGGGCTTCTCGGCCCAGACCGGGGCCTTCTTCTTCGGCCTGGCCGGCATCCTCGGCTCGGTGGGGAAGATTATCTTCGGCTACCTGTCCGACAGGATCGGCTGCGAGAAGGCCTTCACCCTGGGCCTGGGCTGCGCCTGGCTGGGCGTGGTCTGCCTCATGGCCATCCGGCCGGGGTATGATGTCCTGCTCTACGGCTTCAGCATCCTCTTCGGCCTGGGCTATGGCTCGGTGGCGCCCATCTTTCCGGCCCGGGCGGCCGAACTGTTTCAGGGCGCCCGGTTTGGTCAGACCTTCGGCCTCCTGGTCCTGGCCCAGGGCACGGGCGGAGCCTTTGGAACCTGGCTGACCGGCTTAATCTTCGACCTGACCTCCTCCTACCGGCTGGCCTTTTTCTTGATCCTGGCCTGCCTGGCCGGCGGGGTGGCGGCCATGTGGTTCACCTCACCGGCGCGCCTGCCGGGCGGGCCGACCCCCCGGACCGCCCCCGGCTGAGCGGTCCGGGTCCGGGTAACTTCAAGACCCGGGCCGGCCGCTACCGGATCGTGATCACCTCGCTCCGCGCGTTGGAGCGCCGGCCGTGGCTGTCCACCAGCCAGTAGCGCAGGGTGTGGTTGCCGGGAGTGAGTCCGGTCAGGAACTGGCTGGCGAAGCGCCTGAGCACGACCAGCAGCGGGGCCGCGGTGGCGTTGGTTCCCAGCAGGGTCCGCCACTGCAGGCTGGCCGCGGCGCCGCCGGTGGCGGGCATGGATAGCTGCCACTGGCGGGACCTGTTGCCGGCGTAGACCCACTGGAAGACCAGGCCGGGCACGGTCTGGGGCGAAATGGAGCTGGGCGTGGCCCCGGCGGCCCCGAAGGAGTAGGGGATGACCCGGTTGTCGGTCAGGCGGACCCGCTGGCGGATGGCCTCGTTGAACTGCCGGGAGATCACCGCCGAGCCGGGCAGGTTGCGCACGTTCCTGACCACGCCGGCCACCACCTCGTCGGGGCTGTAGGTGCCGCCGAAGTTGTCCTCTGGCCCGCCCCAGGGGAAGCCGGGCCGGGGCTCCTCGCCGTCCTGGAACTCGTAGATGGAGCTGCTGACCGGATCGCCGACCTTGAGCCGGCCGATGATGGGCCCGTTCAGGTCGCCCTGGTTGCAGACATAGAGGCGCTCCTGGTAGTACTCCAGGGCGTAGCTGCCGTCGTCGTTCCTGGACCAGATCACCGCCCGGTCATCGCGGTCCTCGTTGTAGATCCTCAGCGCCCCGTTGACCACGGCCGCCCGGAAGTGGCGGGGGTCCATGCCGGGTGCGCTCAGGGTCCAGCGAGTGGGGGCGTTGGTGGGGATATTGAAGTTGAGCCGGCCGCCGGCGACCACCGAGAAATTGCCGTAGCGGGCCCCGGCCCTGGTGATGACCAGCAGGCCGGTCCGGTTCTGGGTCATGGTCGCGTTCTCGTAGGTCGAAACCATGACCTTGAAGTTCAGCCGGGCCGGCAGGGTGGCCGGTTCGATGACCCCGGCGGCCGGGTCAGGGCCGAGGCCGAGATGGATCGAGGCGAAGGTGAGGGCCAGAATCAGAGACAGTCGTCCCGGAATCCTGACTAGCGCTGACATGATCTTCTCTCTCCTTGAAATCGAGACGGTGCTGGTACCTTGCTCTCTTCAGGTCGCTTTACCTGGATCCGGCCTTTCTCCTGGCGGGCGAGACTAAAAACGCTTCACCCACTCTCGGGGCTATTTTACGGCTTCAAAAGGTCAGGGTAACGGTCAGGAGCAGCTCCTGGCCGGGCACCCGGCCGGTGGTGACGAAGTAGTCGGTCACCCAGTTGAACTTCTGGTCAAAGATGTTGCGGGCCTCCAGGCTGATCGAGCCCCTCTTGCCCGGCAGCTCGTAGGCGATCCTGGCGTCGGTCAGCCAGATGGACTCGTCGGGCCGGCCCTCGGACTTGAGGTTCTGATGGCGGAAGGTCTGGCGCAGCCTGGCCGAGAAGCCCGAGGGATCCACCCAGGACAGGCCCAGGCTGGCCTGGTGGTCCCAGCGGTCGGCAGTGGGCAGGCCCTCGTCCTCCACGTCCAGGTAGCGGTACCTGGCCTCCAGGCCCAGGCCCGACCAGAGGAGCTGGTTGAGGGCCAGTTCCAGGCCGCTCATCCAGCCCTCTTCGGTCACCTTGACCGTGCCGGCGTCGGTGCTGACCCGGTAGTTGTACTCCCGTTCCACGCTGAAGAGGTTGGCCCAGAAGAGGCCGCTCCGCCACTCCCGCTCCCAGACCAGGTCAATCTCCTGGGCCAGGGAGGCCTCCATGTGGTTGCGGAAGATGGTCACCCCGGCCACGTCCATGGGATCGATCCGGCTGGTGTAGAAGGGCAGCAGATAGCGGAAGGCGGCCAGCCGGAAGGTGTCCCGGCTGGTCGGGGTCCAGATGAGGCCCAGCCTGGGGTCCAGCTCGGCCAGGTTCCACTCGGTCCCCAGGAAGGCGCTGGTGGCCTGGATCAGGTCGTAGTAGACCGCCGCCTCCACGGTCAGGGAGGGGCTCAGCTTCCAGGTGTCCTGGAGGTAGTAGCTGTGAAAGCCCTTGTCCAGGTCGTAGTCGGTCTCGAACTCGCCGAACCAGATGGCCTGGGGCAGGCCCAGGTCGAGGTAGACCTCCTGGAAGTTGTAGATCTGGTGGCTGCCGATGTACTGGATCGTGCCCAGGACGAACTGGTGGTCCCGGGCCTGGAACTGGAGCTGGGCCTGGGCCTGGTAGTAGGGCTCGCGGGTGGAGACCGACTGGAAGGAGTGGATGTAGGTCGGACCCAGGCCGAAGTCCACCGGCCCGGTCTGGTCGTGCTGGTCCCAGTCGCCGGAGGCCTCGTAGTAGGTCAGGACAAAGAGCAGATCGGTCCGGGGCTTGAGGTGGCAGCGGTAGCCCAGCTCCAGCCGGTTGGCCAGGGTCTTGATCCAGTCGAAGGGGTCGGCCGGGTCGTCGTACTCGTAGCGGGGATAGAAGTTGTCGCCCTGCTTGGTGTTGAGGTGGGAGCCGGAGAACATGAAGCTGTGGCTGGGTGTGGGATCCCACTTGAGCCTGGCCTCGACCTGGCTGGAGCGCCCGTAGTTGGTCTCCCGCCAGCCCTCGGTCTCGTCGTAGGCGGCCTCGGCCTTGAAGGCCAGGTTGGCCGCGGGCAGAGCGCCGTCGGCGGTGACCTTGGCCTCGTAGGTCCGGAGATTGCCGGCCGTCCCGGTGAGGGTGCCGCTCAGGCTGGGGGCCTCGAAGAGCGAGGTGTACTCGTTGAACTGGTTGAAGGAGTTCAGGTTGGCCGGCTCCAGCAGCCGGGCCAGCAGGGATTCGCTCTCCGCGGCCCGGTCCCGGCCCTCCATGTCGAAGAGGGCCCCGGCCAGGAAGAGGTGGCCGGCCGAGTTCATGTAGTCGCTCTTGATCGAGGCGGTGGCCTTATTGAAGGCCCAGGCCTGGAGGCCCAACTGGTCGTAGAGGATGGACAGGGCCACGTTCTTGACGGCCAGGTCCTTGTCCAACAGAAAACGGGAGCGGTAGACGGCCCGGTTGTCGTTGAGGGCCACGGCCCGGTTCATGGCCTGGATGGCCTCGCCGGGCCGGTTCTTGTCACGAAGGATGATGGCCTGGTAGAGCTCGGGAGTGGGGTCGTGGGGGTCCAGGCGGCGGGCCATCTCCAAAACGTCCATGGCCCGGTCCAGGCGGCGGACCTGGTAGAGCATCTTGCCCCAGTAGCTCAGGAAGAGGGCCCGGCGGGGCTCCAGGAGCACGGCCGCGCTCATCTCCTGCAGGGCCGGATCGACCTCGCCCCGGCGCATGTGGGCCAGGGCCAGGCCCAGGTGGGGCTCGCCCAGGCCGGGGTCCAGCTCGGCCGCCCGGCTGAAGGCCGCCGCCGCCTCGCCGGTTCGGCTCTTGGCCAGGAGGAGGAAGCCGGAGAGGTTCTGGACCTCGGCGTCATCGGCGGCCAGCCGCCGGGCCGCCTCGATGGCCTGCCAGGCCCGGGCCGCGTAGTCCATGCCGAAGAGGAGCCTGGCCCGGTTGACCAGGGCCAGGACGAAATCGGGCCTCAGCTCCAGGGCCTGGTCAGTGGCCGTAAGGGCGGCCTCCAGGTCGAAGGCGGCCTGGTGGGCCAGGGACTTGATCAGCCAGAGGGTCGGCGAGCCGGGGGCCGCCTCCACGGCCCGCCCGGCCGCCTGGAGGGCCTCGGCCTTCTGGTTGAGGACCAGGCGGCTCAGGGCCAGCAGCCCCCAGGCCAGGCCCTGCTCGGGCTGATCGGCCGTGAGTCGGACCAGAACCTCCTGGGCCGCCTTGATCCGGCCGGAGGTCAGGTCCAGGAAGGCGGCCTGGATGTCCAGGAGAACCGCCCCGGGCCGGACGCGCCGGCCCTCCTCGATCATCCGGGCCGCCTTGTCCGGCTGGCCGAGTTGGGCCAGGGCGGCCGCCCGGCCCAAGTAGAGGAGCGGCTCCGGCCGGGCCACGGCCTCGAAGGCGGCCAGGGCCTCCTCGGGCCGGCCGCGGTCCAGCCGGGTGAAGCCCAGGCCGGTCAGGGCCGCCTCGCTGTCCGGCCGGCGGCCCAGGACCTCCTCAAAGAGACCGGCCGCCCGCTCGGTCAGGCCCTGGTCGCGGCAGACCTGGGCCAGGCGGAGCTTGAGCTCCAGGTCCTCGGGCCGGGCGGCCAGGGCCGCCTCCAGCCTGGCCCGCTCCCGCTCCAGGAACCGGGCGTCGGAGCTTAAGAGCGGCACGTCCCGGTAGTCCAGGATCGGCGGCAGGGGAATCGTCCACTGGACCGCGTCCTCGGGGCTGACCAGGAGCCGCTTGACCAGGGGCTGGCCCGGCCGGGCCACGACCTGCTCGCCGGCGGCCACCTGGGCGGCGCCCTGGTCGTTCCAGGCCCCGACCAGTCCCTCCAGGACGGTCAGGACCACCGTGTCGTCCGGAGCCACGGCCAGGTCCAGCTCCGTGCCCCTGACCGCGGCCGAGACCGTGGGCGTCTGCAGCTCCAGGTTGGCGGCCGGGTTCTTGTTGCGCAGCCAGACCTCGCCTTTCTCGACCCGGTAGACCGAGCGCTTCTGGGACAGGCCGGCCGGCAGGACCGGCGTCTTCTGGTACCAGCCGGCCGTGGCCGCCACTTCCTTGAGGACGAGATGGCTGTTGCGGCTTATCTGGATGAGCGACTCGTCGGCCATGAGCACGGCCGCCCAGCCGTCGGCCCCGGTCCTGACCGCGTCGCCGGGAGCCAGGAACAGGCCGGACGAGGCGGTCTGCCAGGTCCGCTGCTTGGCCGAGAAGGCCTCCACCCGGCCCCTGAGGTGGACCAGCTTGCCGGCCGCGCCGGCCTGGGCCCAGGCGGCGGCGGCGCAGAAGATCAGGCCCAGCCCGAGGAAGGCGGGCGGCAGGGTCTTTTTCAAGAGGCGAGTGAGACCGTTCCCGGACAAGACCTCGCTCCCTGACGACTCTGACCGCGCGGCTGGCTCACTGAGCCCGGAGCGCGAGGTTCGCCTGCAATCCTAAGCGAGTCCGGCCGGGCCGTCAACTCCAAAACGGGGTTCTTTTTCAGTTAAGACAGACGGTTAGTCAGTCGAGGTTCCGGCCGGCGGCTCCGGGTCGGCCGGGGCGGTGTGGACGGTCAGCTGGGTGAAGGGGATGACCCAGCCGTAGCGGTTGCAGGCCTCAACGGCCAGGCGCTGGAGGGCCCGGGACAGGACCTCGTGCCTGGCCGCGGCCCGGCCGGAGAAATCGGCCAGGATCTCCAGGTCCAGCGAGGAGGAGGAGGCCGACTTGAACTCGACCTTGAGGTTGACCAGATCCCCGGCCTGGCCCTCGGCGGCCAGACCATCCTGGAGCATTTGTCTCATCTTGTCCGGGATCTCGGTGGTGCTTAAGGCCTGATGCTGGTAGTCCACCCCGAAGGTCACGGCCAGCCTGAAGCCGACCGAGATGTTGGTCGGGTTCTGGTCCAGGAACCCGGCCGTGGGGTAGGTCTTGTGGCTGCCGCCCAGGAGAACCAGCTCGACCAGCTCCGGAGTCTGGCTGACCACCTTGCCCCTGGTACCGTCGGCCAGGATGACCCAGTCGCCTTCGCGGCAGGGGAACCAGGGCTCGTCGTCCTCGATGGGCCGGGAGCGCAGGTCCAGCAGGTCGCGCAGGGGCAGCCTCATTCGCCCGCCCCTCAGGAGGGGGTTGACTATCTGGGTGTGGATGTTGACCTGCTCCACCCGCCAGGGCAGGCCGTTGTAGACGACCCGCTCGTCCTCCCGGACGTTGCCCAGGTTGAGCATGAGCTGGGCCTGCTTCCAGAAGCGGGGCAGGCCGTTGCGGGCGGCCCAGGCCAGGCCGAAGAGGAAGATCATGGCCAGGCCGAGGAGAACCCAGTCGCCGTAGAGGTAGAGGACCAGGACAAAGGCGCCGCTGGCCCCCAGGAAGGTCAGCAGGTAGTAGACCACGTCGGCCAGGCGAACGTAGAAGGCCCGGTGCTTCTCGCGGTGGTAGGGGCTCCAGCGGTAGATGAGGCGGTGGAGGAAGCGGAAGCCCAGGAAGACCAGGACCGCGGCCAGGAGGGCCACGATCAGGTTGCGGCCCCGGCTCTTGAAGAAGAGGGCGAAGAGGCTCTGGGCCGACTCCCAGAAGGACTTCTTCTGGCCCAGCTTCTCGGCCAGCTGGTGCTCGGCCACGGTCAGGTCGTTGGCTTCCTGCTGCCGCCTGTCCTTCCAGTCCTTCTCCAGGGTCTTGAGCCGGGCCAGGACGGCCCTGCCCGCCGGCTGGTCCGCCCGGCCGCTGATCTGGGCCCTCAGCCGGGCCACGTTCTCGATGGCCCGATCGATGATGGGCAGGCGCTGGCGGTGGTAGTCCACCTCTCGCCTGAGGCGTTCCAGCTCCCGGGGCCGGGCGGTCAGGGAGCGGAGCTCGTTGATGATCGGGCCCAGGAGGTCCTGGAGCTCCTCGGTCCAGTTGAACTGGAGCTTGGGCTTGGCCTCGAAGCTGTCCAGGTCCACGCCCGAGGCGATCTTGCCGAAGTTCCGCTCCAGCCCCTCCTGCTGGGCGTTGAGCTGGGCGATGGCCTTGAGGATTTTTTCGCGTTGGCCCTGGGCCTCGGGGGCCTTGAGCTGCTTCTGGGTCTCATTGACCTGCTCGTTGAGCCGGTCCATGGAACTTAAAAGGGCCTGGAGGGTGGCCAGGGTCTCGTCCGGGGCCGCGGCCTGGTCCTCCTGGGCGGGCGCCGGCGGGGCCTCCGCGGCCCGGGCCGGGCCGGTGGCCGGCCAGAGGAACAGGATCAAGGCCAGAACCAGGCCGGCCAGGATCGGCCCGGCGGACCAAAGGCTGTCTGGGCGTCGCTGTCTGGGGCTCAAGGTAATCTGATCAACCTCGGCCGAGGCCGGCTTTAAGCCGCGCCGGGAATGTTGTCCGGAAATTTATAAATTACCAGAAGCCCCGGCCCGGCGCAACGCGGCCCCGCCCGGGCCCGGTCTTAAACCCGTAAAATTAATTGGCTGACCTGGAAAAATTATCAGTCAAGACAATTCAAGAGTCAAATCGGCCGGGGCAATTAAAAAGCCGATCAGGCCAGCGATCTTGTTTGGTCCCGGCCGAGGGCGTGTGTTAGTGTGACTTCAATTAGATACAATTAGGAGGCCGGGAAATGATGGACAAGAGAGTGGCCAGGGTGACCGAGATCATCAGCGCCTCGCCGCTGAGCTTCGACGACGCGGTCAAGGTCGGCTTTGAGCGGGCCATGAAGACCCTGCGCGGCGTCACTGGCATAAAGATCCTGGAGCAGCGGGTCTCGGTCGAGAACAACAAGATGATCGAGTTCCGGGTCCGGATGGAGCTCATCTTCGTGCTCGAGGATTGAGCCGGGCCGATCTAGGGAGTTTTTTCGGGAGCGCTCGGGAACAGGGTCCTTCGCCTCACCACCAGCCCAGGAGCCGTTGCCCCACGCCGAGGTAGCCCACGGCCACCGCCCCGAACCAGACCAGGAAGCGGTACCTGACGAAACCGGCCGCGACCAGTCCCACGGTGACCAGACCCCACCAGAGGGCGATGAGATAGGGCGGCGAGAGCTCGAAGGTGGCCTCGCAGAGACGCCAGAGCGCCTGGGTGAAGGTCAGGTGGCGGCCGAAAGCCACCCAGGCCAGGACCAGGCCGATTAAGCTCAGTATGGAGACCTCTCTCCGGGTCACGCGGCTCCCCCTTGACCGGCGGCGGCGAAAAGGGCCCTCAAGCTTCTAGTTCTGATCACCACAAACTGACTCCCATCACTTTGCCAGATATTCAAGCAACATCCGTGCAAACTCCACGGCCAGAACCCCGGCCCGGCCAGGTTGATGGGCCATTTGGATTATAATACTAGTACAATGGTTACTTAATAATGATTTCCCCTTCGGGGCAGCCGGAGCGCTCGGGCGGTCGAGAGTGTAACCAGGCCTGACGATCGGGTAATAGTCAGGCGGAATTGTTACGGTTTGGTAATTTTTATCCGGGCCGGAAGGGTCGAGGGCCCGCGGCTCAGGAATGAGCCGATCAATCAACTCCGCCGGCGGCGGGGATCAACAAAGGCGATCACCCGGCCTTTTGGCCGGGTGATCGTCGGAGGAGGCACGCGTCGGGGCTTGGTGAATGATCCTTCATTCAACCTTATTTAGACAACTATCACCGCCGGGCAGGGGATGTCAAGGAGAAAATCCGAAGAAGGAACGCCGGCAGAGGCTTTTTTCTCCGTCAAGGAAAACCCGGCCCGACTCCGGACCTGAACGCCAGATATTTCATTTCAGATCAGCCGGATGCTCCTGTCCGCTCCGGGCCGACAGAACCGGGTTCCTGGGACGAGACAGTTCCAGGCCGGGAAGGTTTCCTCGGCCCGGGCGGGAAAGCCAGCCTGATGACTCAGTAGCGGGGCCGTCCGGTGGGCCTGGGCTCCCTCTCTTTGGCTTCGTTGACCCGCAGACTCCGCCCGCCGAAGTCGGTGCCGTTGAGAGCCTCGATGGCTGAATCGGCCTGCTCGCGATCCATTTCCACGAAGCCGAAACCGCGGAACCGGCCGGTGTCCCGGTCAGTAATGAGCTTGACCGAGTGGACGGTCCCGTACCGTCCGAACAATTCGCGGACCTCGGCCTCGGAAGCGCTGAAAACCAGATTGCCGACATAGATTTTCTTAGCCATCAGCCTGTACTCCTGATCTCAAGGGGATCCGAGGGATCCAAGTCCCCAACCGCCGATAACTATAACTCCCTGATCGCTCATTTACCTAAGACTTTTTACAAGTCTCATCTTCCAAAACAACCAAACTGAGAGAATTATATAATGATGTTTCAAGAACGGGATTCATTTCGAGGGGCCGTAGAACCGGCCGGAGGCCCGCCGCCGCCCCGGTCCTTGACAGCCCTGTCTCCAGGGTGCTTTAGTCCCTGGCGGAGTCAGCCCATGGAGCTCTACTTCACCTGTCCGGTCAAGAACCAGGGCTTCTGGACCGCGGCCTGGCGGTCCAAGGACCGGCTGCAGGTCGTGGAGGACGGCGCCGGCCGCCGCCTGGCCGGGCTGGTCGAGGTAGACTGCCCTCTCTGCGGCCGGAGGCACGACTTCAGGCCCGAGGAGATCGCCTGCCCCCTGACCGCGCCGGAAAAAGGCTGATTTTTCTCCCGGCCCTTGACGCCGCCCAAAATAGTTGTATAGTACAACTATGCCACTGGCGCCCACTCCTCAGGACCGGGACACTCTCAGGCTCGTCTCCGAGCTGGCCCGCTCCCTGCGCTGCTGCCAGCAGGAGGAGGCCTTCTGCGCCGGGGTGACCTTCACCCAGTTCGTCATCCTCGACCTGGCCGTCCAGCAGGGCCGCCTGAAGCTGGCCGAGCTGCACGGCCTCCTGGCCGTGGACAAGTCGACCACCACCCGGCTGGTCAAGCCCCTGGTCGAGCGGGACCTTCTCCGCCGGGAGAGGTCCACCCGGGACGGCCGGGCCGTGGAACTGGCCCTCACCCCCGCCGGCCGCCAGGTTCACGACCGGGTCTGGGGCTGCTTAGCCGACTTCATGTCCGCCATCGAGGTCCGCATCCCCGAGGAGAGGCGGGCCGAGGTGTTCGAATCGGTCCGCCTCTTCACCTCGGCCCTGTGCCAGGCTTCCGGGGCGGGCGCCTGCCTGATCCAGGGGAAGCATCCGGAGGGTTAGCCGATGAGTGACTGCTGCGGTCAGACCAAGGACCTGAACCAGCCGATCTTTCCCATGCTGGGCCAGGACGGAGACTGCTGTCCCGCCTCGGGGCCCCGGCCGAGCCTGCCCAGCCTGGAGCAGCCCTTCGTCATCGGCGCGGTAGACAGCCCCGTCGGCCCGGTGCCTCAGGTCTCGGCCAGCCTCACCTGGGCCGATTCATGGGGGGCGATCAAGGTCCGCTGGGGCCTGGGCCGGATGAACTACCGGGTCGAGCCCGGCCTCTACGCCCTGGGCCGGCCGGACCAGGACTCGCCGGTTCTGGTCACGGCCAACTACAAGATGAGCTTCGACCGCCTCCGCAGCGCCCTGCCCGGCCATTCGGCCTGGCTTCTGGTCCTGGACACCAAGGGCGTCAACGTCTGGTGCGCCGCGGGCAAGGGCACCTTCGGCACCGAAGAGCTGGCCGCCCGGCTGGCGGCCAGCCGCCTGGCCGAGCTGGTCGCCCACCGGCGGCTGATTCTGCCCCAACTGGCCGGGCCGGGCGTGGCCGCCCATCAGGTCAAGCGGCTGAGCGGCTTCGAGGTCGTCTTCGGGCCCATCGAAGCCCGGGACCTGCCGGCCTTTCTGGCCTCCGGCCGGGCCGATACCTGGATGCGCCTCAAGAGCTTCACCGCCTGGGAACGGGCGGTCCTCATTCCGGTCGAGCTGGTCCACGTCCTCAAGTGGGGCCTCCTGCTGGCGCTGGCCCTCTTCTTCCTGGGCGGTCTGGGCGGCCCAGAGCCATACTGGGCCAAGGTCTGGCACGACGGCCTCTTCGCCGTGGCCGGCTTCGGAGCCGCGGTCCTGGCCGGCGCGGTGCTGACGCCCCTCCTCCTGCCCTGGCTGCCGGGCCGGGCCTTCTCGCTCAAGGGCTTCGTCGCCGGCCTGGCCCTGGCCCTGCTCCTCTGCGGCTGGCGCTGGGCCGTCTCGACCGACCAGGCCGCCGGGCTGGAGTCGGCCGCCTGGCTGATCCTGGCCCCGGCCCTGGCCGCCTTCCTGGCCATGAACTTCACCGGGGCCTCCACCTTCACCTCCCTCTCCGGAGTCAGGAAGGAGATGCGCCTGGCCGTGCCGCTCCAGATTATTGGCGGGGTCGTCGGGCTGGGCCTCTGGTTCGGCTCCCGGTTCCTGACGTAGGAGAATCGGATGGGACGGTTGGTCTATCTCAAGGACGTGGTCAGCCTGGCCCTGGACCCGGATAAATGCTTCGGCTGCGGCCGCTGCCTGGAGGTCTGCCCCCGGGCCGTCCTCGGCCTGAACGGCCGCCGGGTCCTGATCCGGGACCGGGACGCCTGCATGGAGTGCGGCGCTTGCGCCAGGAACTGCCCGACCGAGGCCCTGACGGTCAAGGCTGGCGTCGGCTGCGCCGCGGCGGTCATCAACACGGCCCTGGGCCGGACCAACTCGGCCTGCTGCTCCCTGGATCCGGCGGCGGACGGGGGGGGCAGAGGAGCTTGCACTTGCTGATCGGTCCGAGAACGAGCTAACATCACGGTTTTATTACCCTCATCCGCCCAGCCTCGGCCGGCTTGCTCCGGCCAAGACGGGGCCGAGCCCAGAAGAAGGAGCTGCCCCATGTCCTCCCCAGCCTCCAATGGCCCGGCTGCCTGGCTGACCGAAGTGATCAACGACTTCATCAGGACCTCTCCGGAGAACTCCCTCAAGGCCGCGGTCGATGAGCCGGCCTGGGGCGAGGCCCTGCTCGGCTTCGCCTCCGGGGCCGACCCCATCTGGCAGCAGTACAAGGAATACGTCGGCCCCTTCCACTGGACCCCCTGGGAGATCTTCAGCCAGACCCACCCCCAGGAGCGGGTCAGCCCCGAGGAGCTGACCGTGATCTCCTGGGTTCTGCCCCAGCGCGAGGCGGTCAGGGCCGACAACCGGGAGGAGAAGGTCTATCCGGCCGAGCGCTGGGCCCGGGTCAGGCTCTACGGCGAGAAGTTCAACGAGCTGCTCCGGAGCCACGTCGCGGCCAAGCTGGCCGCGGCCGGACACCCGGCCGTGGTCCCGGTCCTCTCGCCCCTCTGGTCCCGCCTCAAGTCGCAGCGCTTCAACTTCGCCTCGACCTGGTCCGAGCGCCACGCCGCCCACGCCGCCGGCCTGGGCACCTTCGGCCTGTGCGACGGCCTGATCACCGCCCGGGGCAAGGCCCACCGTCTCGGCTCGGTGGTCGCCCGGCTCGAGATCGAGCCCACTCCCCGGCCCTACCAGGACCACCACGCCTACTGCCTCTTCTACGCCAAGAACACCTGCGGGGACTGTATCGACCGGTGCCCGGCCGGGGCCATCTCCGAGGCCGGACACGACAAGGACAAGTGTTACGCCCACCTGCTCAAGACCCGGAAGTACGTTCCCGAGAACTACAACTTCCCCGGTTACGGCTGCGGGCTCTGCCAGGTGGGCGTGCCCTGCGAATCGACCAATCCAATGGCGGAGGGGTCTCCCGGCCAGAACCTGGCGGACGGCCGCGGCCCCGGCGGCCTCTGAAGCCCGACCCGGCGGGGAGGTGATCTGTTTCCGGCCGGACCTGGGGCGGAGGGAGCACAAACTGGTTGGCTCCGGCCGGCCGGCGGGTTAACCTGAAAAAGAGTTCCGCCCGCTCACACTCACTGGGGATTGGCCTTGACCAAGAAGGCGACCATCTACGGCAAGCCCACCTGCCCCTTCACCAGACGGGCCCGGGAAACTTACGCGGCCAAGGGCTACGAGGTCGACTTCGTGGACGTCCAGGCTGACCCGTCCCGCCTGGAGGACATGCTCAGGCTTTCGGGCGGCCGCCGGCGGATTCCGGTCATCTTGGACGGGGACGAGGTGACCATCGGCCTCCGCGGCTCCTGACGGATCTGAATCTCGGCCGGGAGTCGAGATGATCTACCTGCTCCTGGCCCTGGCCTGGGCGGCCTGGGGAGCCCTCCACTCGATCCTGATAAGCCGGGCCTTCCAGACGCGGCTTGCCGCCCGGTGGCCGGCCGTCCACTGCCACTGGCGCTTCTTCTTCTCCCTGATCGCCCTCCTGACCCTGCTCCCCCCGGCCTGGCTGACCTGGCGGGCCGACGGCCCCTGGCTGATCGTCTGGCCCTGGCCGTGGCTCGAGGCGGCGCTCAACCTGGCCGCCCTGGGCCTGGGCTGGGCGGCCATCCGGGCCTTCGGCGGCCCCCTGGCCTTCCTGGGGCTTAACGATCTGACCGGACGCTGCGAGCCGCCCCGGCCGGATAAGCCCATCCAGAAGGGCCTTCTGGGCTGGGTCCGCCACCCCCTCTACGGCCTGGCCGTGGTCCTGCTCTGGGCCCACGACCTGAACACGGCCGGCCTGGTCACCTCGGCGGTCCTGACGGCCTACCTCCTAGTCGGGACCTGCCTGGAGGAGAGACGGCTGGCCCAGGAGTGGGGCCCAGCCTGGCTGGAGTACCGGGCCCGGGTCTCGGCCTTCCTGCCCCTGAAGCGCTTCAGAAGAGCGCTGGCTGGCTCTGGCGGGGCCGGAGCGGGGAGATCCTGATCTTGTCCAGGAGGCGCTCGGGGATGTCCCTGAGAAAGGGCGAGGGGCCGGGCTTGACCCTCCGGCCGAAGAGGACCCTCTGGCGGCAGTGGCTCAGGAAGACCTGGTCCCGGGCCCTGGTCAGGGCGACGTAGAAGAGGCGGCGCTCCTCCTCCCAGTCGGCCGCGCCGCCCGGCGGCAGGTAGGGCAGCAGGTTCTCCTCCAGGCCGACCAGGAAGACCACCGGGAACTCCAGCCCCTTGGCCGCGTGGAAGGTCAGGAGGCTGATCTTGTCCGCGGCCAGGTCCAGCGCGTCGGTCTCCCGGCCGGGCGCCTCGGCCGCGATCTGGCAGGGCAGGCCGGCCCGGTCCAGGGCGGCGGCGATCTCGGCCGCCTGGCGGTGGAGGCGGAAGAGAACGGCCACCTCGCCCAGGGCGTAGTCGCCGCCGCCGTCCAGGCGGCCCCGCTGCTGGGCCAGGTGAGAGGAACCGCCGATGAGCCGCTCGATCTGCTGGACCACGAAGACCGCCTCGGCCGGGGGCGAGGCCAGGCCGGCCCGGCTCAGCCTGGCCCCCTGGGCCCTGGCCGGGCGCAGGGGCAAATGGCGGCCGGGGTTGGGGCCGATGACCGAAGCGGCCGCCTCCAGGATCGGCCCGGGCACCCGGTAGGAGGTCCTCAGCTCGACCAGCCTCAGGCCCGGCCGGGCCTGGGCCAGCCGGTTGAAGAAGAGCGGGCTGGCTCCCCGGAAGCCGTAGATGGCCTGGTCCGGGTCCCCGACCACGGTCAGGGACCGCTCCGGCTCCGGGGCGAGCAGGTCCAGCCAGGCGAACTGGACCGGGTTGAGGTCCTGGAACTCGTCCACCAGGAGGTGGTCGAAGCGGGCCGCCGCCTGCCGGGCCAGGGCCTGGTCCTGCCGGGCCAGGGTCAGGGGCTGGAGGAGGAGGTCCTCGAAGTCCCAGCGCCCCTCGGCCTCCAGGGCCGCCTGGTAGGCCGCTAGGAGCTCGGGCGGGCAGATGGCCGAGTCCCAGGCCGGGGTGAGCTTGGCCTTGGCGATCAGGTCGGCCGCCTGGGCCGGCCGCAGGCCCTGGGTTTTGGCCAGGGGCCGGATCAGGGCCAGCCTTTCGGCCTCGTCCAGGACCTCCCGCTTGAGGCCCCATTCGGCCAGAAGGGACTGGCCCAGGGCGTGAAAGGTGCCGGCCCTGACCCGCCGGCCCCGGTCGCCGCCCAGCCGGTCCAGGCGGCCGGCCAGCTCCTCGGCCGCCTTGCGGGTGAAGGTCAGGGCCAGGATCCTCTCCGGGCTGGCCCCCTGGTCGAGGAAGTGGAGGACCCGGCGGGTCAGGACCCCGGTCTTGCCGCTGCCCGGCCCGGCCACCACGGCCAGGGGTCCGGCCGCCGCCGAGACGGCCGCCTCCTGGTCCTCGTCCCGGAGCGGCCCGGCGGTCGCCTCGATAAGCTCCCCCGGCTCCGGGGCCGTCCGGACGGCCGGGGCCGCCCTTCCCCGGGCCGGGCTTTCCCTGTCGGGGGCCAGGCCGAAGAGGCTCTTCTGCCGATTAAGTTCGGCCAGCTCCTCGGGGGTGAACAGGCTCAGGGTTCCGAATTCGCCGTCGTAGCCGGCCAGGGCCCTGACCTTGCCCTGGCGGACCCGGGCCACGGCCTCGGCCACGACCGGGCCGCCGGCCCGGTCGATGTCCTCCAGGGGGACCTGACGGAGGATGAACAGCTCCGGCCCGAGGCGGTCCAGGAGGCGGTCCTGCAGGGCGCTCACCTTCTTGCTGCCCGGCCCGAGGCCCAGAACCTGGCCCAGGACATGATCCAGGGCCAGGAGCCGCTCGAAGGGCTTGGCCCCGGCCGGGCTTTGGCCCGGGGGCCGGTCGGCCAGAACCTCGACCCGGTTGAGCACGCCCACCGTGACCGGCCGGCCGCAGACCGGACAGAGGCCCTGCCAGCTTCTGGTCTCCTCGGGGCTGAGCCGGGTCTGGCAGCGGCGGTGGCCGTCCAGGTGGTACTTGCCCTCCTCGGGGAAGAACTCCAGGGTGCCTTCCAGGCCCCGGCCGGTGCGGAGGGCCTGGATGATCTCGGGGTAGCTCGGCCCGCAGCTGAACAGGGTCGCCTCGCGGCCGATCTTGGCCGGGGAGTGGGCGTCGGAGGAGGAAACCAGTTGGAAGCGGTCCAGGGAGCTGACCAGCCAGTTCATGGGCGGATCAGAGGACAGGCCGGTCTCGGCGGCGTGGATGTGCCCGCTCAGCTCCTCGAAGCACTCTTCAATGGACTCGAAGCCCGACTTGGAGCCCAGGACCGAGAACCAGGGCGTCCAGATGTGGGCCGGAAAGAGCTCGGCCAGGGGGTCGGTCTCCAGGACCAGGTTGAGAATCTCCTTGGCGTCCAGGCCCAGGATGGGCCGGCCGTCCGAGGCCAGGTTGCCGACCCGGCCCAGGCGCTCGTTGAAGCGCTCGGCCGCCTCGAAGGAGGGCAGCAGGACGACGACGTGGACCTTGCGCACCCGGTCGTTCTTCTTGTAGATGCAGGAGATTTCGCCGCTCAGCAGAAAGAGGACCTCACCGGCCGGCCCCCCCTGCCCGGCCAGGCGGTAGAGTCCGGCCCCGTCGGACCCGGCCGGCTCGAGGCACTTCTTGAGCTCGGCCAGCCAGGCCGGGTGGGTCAGATCGCCGCTGCCGAGCAGCCTGACTCCCTTGACCGCGGCCCAGGCGGCCAGCCGCTCCGGGGTCAGATCCCGGGACGTGGCTCGGGAGTACCGGGAGTGGATGTGCAGGTCGGCTATCCAGGTGGCTGAAGCCAGGCTCATGATTCCGGTCCGGGGGACATCATAGGCTCGGCCAAGGGTCCGGGTCAAGAAGCCCTGGCCGTCGGGCAGGGCTTCTGCTAACATGTCGCCAACTCGGGGAGGTGAGGCATGCCTCGCAGAAAAGGCTCTCTTATACTATTGATTCTGACGTTCGTGGCCCTGCAAGCGATCCAGGCCGAGGCCCACACAGGCTGGAGCGGCCCGTCCCTGGAGAGAGGCTTCGATCGGCCGGTGGCCGATCCCAGGCAGCCGGTGGTCGGCGTGACCTACTTCAAGGATCCCGACCGGGATCGCTCCAGTATGGAAGCCGACCTGGCCGGACACCTGACCCTGGTCCGCTACATCCATCCCCGGGACAACTGGCGCTGGCAGCTGGACCTGGATGCCGGCTTCTTCGCCCTGTTCGATTGCGGGGACGGCGGCACCCTCCACAACCTGGCCACGGACTACCGGGTCTCCCTGGACACCAGCTTGGCCAAGGGCGCCTGGCAGGTCATGCTCCGGCTGGGACATCTGTCCTCCCATCCCGGCGACTGGTACAAGGACGAGGTGGATGCGGACGCCGATACCGTGTCCTGGGAGTTCCTGGACGGCCTCCTGGCCTGGCAGGCGACGAGCTGGCTCAGGTTCTACGGCGGCGGCACGGTCTATCTGACCCAAACCGAAGACGCCGGGGATTCCGGCCTCCAGGCCGGCTTCCAGGTCCTGCCGCCCGATCCGGGCTGGCCGGGGGGACCCTACCTGGCGGCCGATTTCAAGCTCAAGGAGCTGACCGACTGGCGGCTGAGCTCCTCGGTCCAGGCCGGCTGGGTCGGCTCCTTTGACCAGAACCGGCTGCGGCTGCGCTTTTTCGTCTTCTACTACGCCGGCGACAACCCCAGCGGCGTCTTCCAGGAGGAGTGGGTCAACCGCTACGGCCTGGGCTTCGGCCTGGAGTATTGAAGCCTCTTCAACGGGTGAAGACGAAGCGCCGCATCGAGACGTTCATCAGCAGCCCCAGGGCCATCAGGTTGACCACGGCCGAGGACCCGCCGTAGGAGACGAAGGGCAGCGGGATGCCCACCACCGGCAGCAGGCCGGTGACCATGCCGATGTTGATGACCACCTGCCAGAAGAAGACGGTGGTTATGCCCACCGCCACCAGGCGGGCGAAGCCGTCCTTGGAGTGGTAGGCGATGTTCAGACCCCAGAAGAGGAGCAGCCCGAAGAGGGCCACGACCACCAGCCCGCCGATCAGACCCCACTCCTCGGCCAGGACCGAGAAGGCGAAGTCGGTGTGGTGCTCGGGGATGAACTTGAGCTGGCTCTGGGTCCCGGCCATGTAGCCCTTGCCCCAAAGCTGGCCCGAGCCGACGGCGATCTTGGACTGGATGACGTGGTAGCCCGCCCCCAGGGGGTCGCCCTCGGGATCGAAGAAGGTCAGGACCCGCTGCTTCTGATAGGGCTTCAGGTGGCCCCAGCCCACCGCGCCCAGGCCAATTCCTCCAGCGACCAGAAGGCCCAGCGTCTGCAGCCTGATGCCGTTGAAGAGCAGGACGCTGCCGCCGATGGCCACGATCAGCAGGCCCGTGCCCAGGTCCGGCTCCTTGACGATCAGCCCGGCCGGCAGGGCGATGAGGACCAGGGGGAGAATGAGCTCCTTGAAGCCGAAGGCGCCCGTGCCCTCGCGCCGGTGGCAGTAGCGGGCCAGGACCAGAATGAGGATCAGCTTCATGGTCTCCGAGGGCTGGATGTGGATCGGGCCCACGACCAGCCAGCGCTGGGAGCCGCCGCTGGTCTTGCCCATGACCAGCACCGCGGCCAGGGCGGCCAGGTTGAGGAAGTAGAGAAACGGGGCGGCTTTCTCCAGGCGCTGGTAGGGGATGGCCACCACCAGGAGCATGGCCCCCAGGCCCAGGCCCAGCCAGTAGATCTGGCGCATGTAGATGCCGGTCTCGGCCGTGGCCGAGTAGAGGTTGATCACGCCCACCCCGGCGATGATCACGGTCAGGCCGAAGAGCAGCCAATCGAAGTTGGCGATGACCCGGCGATCCAGGCCGAACACGCCCTCAGCCCTCCCGCCCGTTATTGGCCGCCCGCCTCAACTCCGGCTGCATGAGCTCGAAGTAGGCTGCCAGGACCCTCTGGGCCACCGGCGCCGCGACCGAGCCGCCGTGGCCGGAGTGCTCGGCCACCACGGCCACGGCGATCTGCGGCCTGTCCACCGGAGCGAAGCAGACGAACCAGGCGTGGTCGCGGTAGCGGTAGGGGATCTTTTCTATATCCTTTATACCTTTGAATTTATCTAATCTAACCACCTGGGCCGTGCCCGTCTTGCCCCCCACGGTGACCCCTTCGACCTGGGCCCGGCGGCCGGTGCCGCGGGGCTCGGAAACGACTCCGGCCAGGCCCTGGCGGATCTCTTCCAGAATGGATGGCTTGATGGCCACCTTGCGGCGCAGAACGGGTTCAAAGACCCGGTCCGGCGTGCCGTCGGCCTGCTCGGTCCTGAGAACCACCTGCGGCCGCCACAACTTGCCCCCGTTGGCCACTGCGGCCACCAGACTGGCCATCTGAATGGGCGTGACCAGGTTGAAGCCCTGGCCGATGGCCACCGAGAGGGTCTCCCCGTCCTGCCAGGGCACGCCGAAGCGCTGCTTCTTCCAGGCCGAGGAAGCGACCAGGCCGGGCTTCTCGGGGCCTATGCCCAGGCCGGTCGGCTCCCCCAGGCCGAGCATGCGGGCGTACTTGACCAGGCGATCCACGCCCAGCTTCTGCCCGAGGCGGTAGAAGTAGACGTCACAGGACTCGACGATGGCCCGGTGGAGGGCCAGCGTGCCGTGGCCGCCGGCCTTCCAGCAATGGTAAGGCCGGCCGCCGAAGACGTAGTGACCGGGGCAGTAGAAGGTCGACTCCGGGGTGATGACCCCCTCCATCAGCCCGGCGATGGCGGTGACGATCTTGTAGGTCGAGCCGGGCGGGTACTGGCCGCAGAGGGCCCTGTTTTCCAGCGGGTGGAAGGGATCGTTGACCAGGGACTGCCATTCCTTGGCGCTCAAGCCGCGCACGAAGGAGAGCTGGTCAAAGGTCGGCCGGCTGACCAGGGCCAGGATCCGGCCGGTGGTCACGTCCAGGGCGACCACGGCCCCGGCCATGTCGCCGAGGGCCTCCTCGGCCCGGCGCTGGAGCTCGGCGTCGATGGTCAGATAGAGGTTGAGGCCCGGCTGGGCCGGGACCTGCTGGAGGACCTTGAGGGGCCGGCCGGTGGCGTCCACCTCGACCTGCCGGCCGCCCCGGTGGCCGGACAGGACATCCTGCCAGGCCATCTCGACGCCGTACTGCCCGATCCGGTCGCCCATCCGGGCCTGCTTGTAACGCTTCTGGCCCAGCTGGGCCTCGGTCACCTCGCCGGTGTAACCGATCAGGTGGTTGGCCAGGGAGGGATGGGGGTAGTAGCGCCGGGGCTCCATGAGCAGGGTCAGCCCCGGGGTCTCGTACTTGTAGGTCTCCACCCGGGCCAGCTCCTCCCAGGTCAGGTCGGTCTTGATGATCAGCGGCACGAAGGGCGGCGCGCCCTGCTCCCGCCGCAGCTTCTCCTGGACCTGGGCCGGTTCCAGGGCCAGGAGGCGCTGGAGGCGGCCGAGCAGCAGGTTCAGGTCGACCACGTCCTCGCGGACCACGGCCAGGTCAAAGGCCGGCTGGTTGTCGACCAGCAGCCGGCCGGCCTGGTCAAAGATCATCCCCCGGGCCGGCGGGGTGTCCTGGAGGCGGATGCGGTTGTGCTCCGACAGATCGGCGAAATACCGGCCCTTGAGAAGCTGCAGGTACCACAGCCGGGTAACCAGCAGGCCCAGGGCCAGCATCATGACCAGGGCGACCAGGACGAGCGGCCGGCGGGGGGTCTCGGTCTCTTGGGATCTGAAGGCGGTCATGATCTCTCTCCGGCGCTGGCGTGGAGCAGCTTAACCTGGCAGGATTCGACCAGGCCGAAGAGGCGGAACAGAACCGGCGAAAAGGCTGTGATCAGGCCGATCCTGAGCCAATCCCAGCCGGCCGGGCCCAGGAGGCCCACGGCCCGGTTGAGGATGAGATGGTTGGCCGCCAGGGCCAGGAAAACCACGGCCAGCTGATGGAGCGGATGGGTCAGGTTGAGGCGGCGGTGGATGAGGGCCGCGCTCATGTAAACGCCCAGGTAGATGCCGGCGTGCAGGCCCGTCCAGGAGCCGGAGTAGAGGTCCTGGAGCAGGCCGAGGCAGAGGGCCAGCACTTCCCCGGTCAGAAAGCCGCGGCTGGTGGCCAGGTGGATGATCAGCACCGGCAGCAGATTCAGCCCCCCCAGCCGGGCCAGCAGGGTCGACTGCAGGACTATCAGGGCCAGGCCGACGGCCAGATGGGCCGGGTAGTATCTGAAATCCTCAGTCACGGCTCTTTTCGGACAGGAAGGGGTTGGGCCGCAGGGCGATGAGAACTTCTTCCAGGCGTTCGAAATCCACGGCCGGCTCGACAACGATCTTCTGGAAGAGGCCGTCGCTCCCGGCCGCCCGCTCGACCTGGCCGACCCTGCCCAGGAGCAGGCCCTTGGGGAAGGCCCCGGCCAGGCCTGAAGTGATGACCGTGTCGCCCTCCTGGACGTCGGCGTTGCGGATGACGAACTCCAGCCGGCAGACCCCCTCGGGGCTGCCCTTGAGAATGCCCTTGGCCCGGGAACGCTGGATCAGGGCGTCCACGGCCGAGCTGCGATCGATGAGCAGGAGCACCTTGGAGTGGCGGTAGCTGACGTCGATGATCCGGCCGATGACGCCGTCGGCGTTGACCACGGCCATGCCGGCCGTGATGCCGTCCTGGGAGCCCTTGTCAACCAGAATGGTCTTGAACCAGCCCGAGGGATCCAGGGCGATCACCTCGGCCGCGACCAGGGACAGGGTCTGACCCTCCTTGAACTCCAGCATCCGCCTCAGGCGCCGGTTGGCCAGATGGGACTCGCGGTAGAGGACGAGCTCCTGGTTGAGGCGGCTCAGCTCGGCCCTCAGCCGGGCGTTCTCCTCGGCCGTGTCGATGAGGAAGAAGTAGCGGTGGACCAGGCCGCTGACCGAATCGACCGCCCTCATGACCACCTTCTGGGCCGGGGCCAGGACGTAGATCACGGCCTTTTCGACCCTGGTCAGCCGCCTCTCCCGGCCGACCGAGAGAGTCAGGATGACCAGAGTCAGGAGGAGCAGCAGCAGGGCCAGGGTCACGGTCCGGTACCGCTGCCAGAGGTTTACTCTTTCGACCGGTTTTGACCCTGAATCGCGGTAGCTAATGGATCATGACCTCTTTGAGAAGGCTCAAGTTGTCCAAGGCCTTGCCCGAACCCAGGACCACCGTGGACAGAGGGTCCTCCGTGATGGTGATGGGAAGTCCGGTCTCCTCCCGCAACAACACGTCCAGGTTCTTGAGCAGAGAACCGCCGCCGGTCAGGACGATGCCCTTGTCCACGATGTCGGCCGCCAGCTCGGGAGGGGTCTGCTCCAGGGCGATGCGGACCGTTTCGACAATGGTCTCGACCTGCTCGGCGATGGATTTGCGGACCTCTTCGGAGTCGATGTTCAGTATCTTGGGGATGCCTGAGACCAGATCGCGGCCCTTGACCTCGATGGTCATGACCTCGTCGGTCGGGTAGGCCGTGCCGATGGAAGTCTTGATGTGCTCGGCCGTCCGCTCGCCGATGAGGAGGTTGTACTTGCGCTTGATGTGCTGGAGGATGGCCTCGTCCATCTTGTCGCCGCCGACCCGGACCGACTTGGAGTAAACTATGCCGGCCAGGGAGATGACCGCCACCTCGGTGGTCCCGCCGCCGATGTCGACGATCATGTTGGACGTCGGCTCCATGATGGGCAGGCCGGCGCCGATGGCCGCGGCCATGGGCTCCTCGATGAGGTAGACCTCGCGGGCGCCGGCCGACTCGGCCGACTCACGGACGGCCCGCTTTTCCACCTGGGTGATTCCCGAGGGCACGCAGACTATGATCCGGGGCCGGACCAGGGCCCGGCGGTTGTGCACCTTGCGGATGAAGTAGCGGAGCATGGCCTCGGTGACCTCGAAGTCGGCGATGACGCCGTCCTTCATCGGCCGGATGGCCATGATGTTGCCCGGGGTCCGGCCGAGCATCATCTTGGCTTCCTTGCCCACGGCCAGGATCTTGCTCTGGCCGCGGCCGTCCTTGCGGACCGCCACCACCGAAGGCTCGGACAGGACTATCCCCCGGCCCTTGACGTAGACCAGGGTGTTGGCCGTGCCCAAGTCCACGGCAAGATCGTTGGAAAAGATACCTAGGATCGGGTCCAAAAACATGAGCGCGCCTCTCCCGCAGACGTTGGGCAACAATACCAATCTTGCCTGGCGGAGGCAAGGAAAAAAGGGGGTGTACTTATCCAAAAATAAAGGAGAAACGCTTCGGATCGATTCCCGGGTTCCCGGACAGATTCAGACGGTTGGGCCGGCTGTTCGAGGCGGCTGGGCCAGGAGCCGGGCCGGACCAACCGGCCCGTCAAGTCGGGGGCGAAATGCGCCATAAGCACTTGACACCTTTAACCCAGTGTGGTTTATAGAATGCTTCGATTCGTGTAGACAAGGGGTCCAAAGGTGAAGAGAACCTTTCAACCAAGCGGCCGAAGGCGCAAGAGAAATCACGGCTTTCGAGCCCGGATGAAGACTAGCGGCGGCCGGCTGGTTCTGGGCCGGCGGCGGGCCAAGGGCCGGGTGAGACTGTCGGCTTGATGCCCAGACAGGCAGCGGCCGGGCCGAAGCCACTGAGTCTTTCCAGGGCTGACCGACTGCTCAAATCGGCCGACTTCCGGAGAGTGGTCCGCAAGGTCAAGCCCCGGGGTACCGGCCACTTTCTCATTTTTGTAAGACCCTCCAACCTGGGTCCCCGGCTGGGTCTGACCGTCAGCCGCAAAGTGGGCAAGGCCGTCGGACGCAACCGGATTAAACGAAGAGTCAGGGAGTTTTTCCGGCTGCACAAAATCGGCCTTCCGGCGGCGGACATAGTCGTCATCGCCCGCCCAGGAGCGGCGGATCTCGACTACGGCCGGGTGGCCCTGGAGCTCAGTGAAGTCTTGCTGACCGGCAGTCGAGGGCCAGCCGAACGATGAAATACATCGCCCTGACCGCGATCAGGCTTTATCAACTGCTGTTGTCGCCGCTCCTGCCTCCGGCCTGCCGGCACGAGCCCAACTGCTCGGCCTATGCCTACGAGGCCATCCGGCGCCACGGCCTGCTTGAGGGAGGTTATTTGGCCCTCAGGCGGCTGCTGCGCTGCCACCCCTTCGGTACCGGCGGCTACGATCCCGTGCCTTGAAGCGGCAGGTCAGGGAGTTCGGTCGAGCATGGAAAAAAGAGCCCTACTGGCAGTAGTTCTGTCCTTACTGGTCTTCTTGATCTATTCCCAGTTCATGGCTCCCCAGCCGCCCAAGACGCCCCAGACGCCGCCGACCACGGAAGCGCCGAAACCGGAGTCGACCCAGCCGGCCGACCAGGCCGCCACCCCGCTGCCCACGCCGCCCACGCCGCCGCCGGCCCCGACTCCCCCATCGGATCTGAGACCGGCCAGGCTGATCCAAGTCAGCAACGGCAAAGTCCAGCTCGTTTTCTCCGAGGCGGGCGGCCGGCTGGTGAGCTGCCGGCTCCTGGGCTTCCAGGAGGAGCAGAAGCCCGGCTCCCCGCTCAAGGAGCTGGTCAGGATCGAGGACAAGGCCCAGGCGCCCCTGGAGCTGAGTCTGTTCAAGAACAGCCTGCCCGGGCTGGAGCGGGCGGTCTACCAGGCCGAAAACAAGAGCCCGGCCCTCTCGGCCAAGGAGAAACCGGTCGAACTGGTCTTTCGCTGGACCTCGCCCGCCGGGTTGGAAGTGGTCAAACGCTACCGCATCCTGCCCCAGAGCTACGTCTTTGAGCTGGACGTGGTGCTGAACAACCGCTCCGGCCGCAGCCTGGACGACAACCTCAACCTGATGCTGACGGCCCGCCACGATCCGCACGAAGGTGGCCGGTACGCCTTCAAGGGCTTCGGCGCCTACGCCGACGGCAAACTCGTGGAGAAGGAGCCGAAAAAGCTCAGCGAGCCCGAGATCATCAGCGGGAAGCTGTCCTGGGGCGGCTACGAGAACTCCTACTTTATTCAGGCCCTGATTCCGCTCGATCAGCAGGGCAGCTTCAGGGGCTCCCTGCTGGACCAGGCCAAGGACGGCGAACTGGTCGCCGTCCGCTACACCTCGCCGCCGTTTTCCCTGGCCAGCGGCTCGACCCAGGCCTTCAAGTTCGGGCTCTTCTTCGGACCCAAGGAGATCGACGTCCTCCACAAGGCCGGCCATGACCTGGACAAGTCGATCAACATGGGCTGGTTCGACATCATCGCCAAGCCGTTCCTCTACTTCCTCAAGTTCACCTTCGGCCTGGTCGGCAACTACGGGCTGGCCATCATCCTGCTGACCATCGGCGTCAAGATCGTCTTCTGGCCCCTGACCCAGAAGAGCTACAAGTCGATGAAGTCAATGCAGGACTTGCAGCCCCAGATGATGAAGCTCAGGGAGAAGTACAAGAACGACAAGCAACGACTCAACCAAGAAATGATGACCCTCTATCGGTCGCGAAAAGTCAACCCCATGGGCGGTTGTCTGCCGATGGTCATCCAGATTCCGGTCTTCATCGCCCTCTACCGGCTTCTGGACTACGCCATCGAGCTGAGGCACTCCGGGTTCTTCCTCTGGATCACCGATCTCTCCGCACCTGATCGGCTCTTCCGCTTCCCCTTTAACGTGCCGATGATGGAACCTCCTTACGGCATCCCGGTGCTCACCTTGCTCATGGGGGTCTCGATGTTCATCCAGCAGAAGATGACCCCCACCCCCGGCGACCCGACCCAGGCCAAGATAATGCTCCTGATGCCCATCGTGTTCACCTTCATCTTCATCAACTTCCCCTCCGGCCTGGTTCTCTACTGGCTGGTCAACAACGTCCTGACCATTGGCCAGCAGATGTACACCAATCGCAAGCGCTGAGGAGCGGGAGGGATACAGGAGTAGAGCAGATGGCTAACATCCTCGAATTCGAGGGCAAGACGGCCCAGGACGCCTTGGATGAGGCGGTAGAAGAGACAGGCATACCCCTATCAGACCTTAAGTTCGAGATCATCAACCAGGGCGGCGGCGGCATTTTCGGCCTTTCGCTGCGCAAGGCCAAGATCCGGGTCTTCCTGCCGGGCGGAGGCGAGGAAGAGGGAGGCCCGGCCGAGCCCAAGAGCAAGCCCAAATCCAGGTCCAGACGATCTTCCCGGCGGGATTCGGCCCGCAAGACCAAAACCGAAGAGCCGGCTGAGAAGCCGCCCCAGCCCGAGGCCCCCCCGGTCTTCGAGGCCGCCCCCACCTCGACTCCCCTGCCCGCGGCGCCTCAGCCCGCGGCGGCCGCGGAGCCGGAGCTGGTCGCGGGGTCGTCCTGGAACGAGACTCCGGCCGAGGACGAGCCGCCCCGGTCCAGTTGGGCCCAGCCCAGCCGGCAGGTCAACGCCCCGGAAAAGAAGCGCCGGCAGTTGAGCGTCGAGGACGTCCTGGGGCCGCCCAAGATCCCGCCCGACCGCATCGACATCGACCTGAGAGGCAGCACCGAGGGGCAGCCCCAAGCCGATCGGAGCGAACGGCGGCCCAAGCGCTCCTCGCGGGAGCGCCCGGACCAGCGGCGACGGAGCGAGGACCGGCGACCCGTCCGGCCGAGCCGACGGCCGCCGGCGCCCGTCGAGGACGTGGCGGACATCGAGCCGGTGGTCAGGGCGGCACCCCCGCCGATGGAGCCGGTCTCCGAACCTGGCGAGGCCGACAAGGAGCGCCTGGCCATCGCCGAGGAGATTCTGGTCCAGATCGTCGGGGGCATCGTCCCCGAGGCCCAGGTAAAGGGCTCCTGGTACGAGGACAAGGTCTATCTCAACGTCCTGGGCGACGGCTCGGGCCTGCTGATCGGCCGCAAGGGCCAGACCCTGGACGCGCTCCAGTTCCTGGTCAGCAAGATCCTGGACAAGAGGATCGGGCAGCACGTCCGGCTGATGGTCGACACCGAGGACTACCGGACGCGGCGCGAGGAAATGCTCAGGCAGCAGGCCTTCAGCCTGGCCAACCGGGTCATCCGCAGCGGGCGGTCCATCAGAACCGGCCCCCTCAACCCCCACGAGCGGCGGGTCGTCCACATGGCCCTCAAGGACGACAAGCGGCTGAGGACCTTCTCCCAGGGCGAGGGGGTCTACAAGAGGGTGGTCATCAGCCTGCGCGGCAGCTCGGAGGCCGAAGACCAGGAAGACTGAGCGGCTGGAGCCCTCCCCGGCTGTATCGAAGGCGAATCAACGTGTTGATTCGCCTTTTTTTATTGTATCCCCCGCCGGGACAGAGCCGGCTGGCCGGGATTTGCCGGTCCGGACCGGCTGGGGCATAATCATCCCGGGAGGGAAAGAGAACCAGTTGCCGGAGCCCTGTGAGACCATCGTCGCCGTGGCCACGCCGCCGGGTCGAGGCGGATTAGGCATCGTCCGCCTCTCCGGACCCAGGGCCATCGAAATCGGCCGGGGCCTGTTCCGCCCGTCCCGTCCCGGGCCGCTCCGGCCCTGGCGCTTCAGGTACGGCTGGATCGTGGATCCCGAGGGCCGTGACCTGGTTGACGAGGTCCTGGCCGTGGCCATGCCGGGCCCTAAAACCTACACCGGCGAGGACGTCTTCGAGATCCAGGGCCACGGCGGGCCGGTGGTGCTCCGGCGCATCGTCGAGCTCTGCCTGGAGGCCGGAGCCAGGCCGGCCGAGGCGGGCGAGTTCACCCAGCGGGCTTTCCTGGCCGGCCGGATCGACCTGGCCCAGGCCGAGGCCGTGGCCGAGATCGTCGCCGCCCAGACCAGGGCCGCCGCCGGACTGGCCGCGGCCCAGCTGGACGGCCGTCTCTCCCGGGCTTTGGATGAAGTGGCCGGCCGGGCCCTGGAGGTCCTGGCCCGGATCGAGGCCGGCCTGGACTTCCCGGAGGATGAGCTCGGCCCCATCGGCCGGGCGGACCTGGCCGCCGGGCTGGACGGACCGGTGATCGGCCTCCTGGACGAGCTGATCGACCGGGGCCGAGCCGGGAGCGCCCTGCGCCAGGGCGTCCGGACGGTCCTGATCGGCCGGCCCAACGCGGGCAAGTCCAGCCTCCTCAACGCCCTGCTGGGCCGGGACAGGGCCCTGGTGACCGAGAGCCCGGGCACGACCAGGGACTACATCGAGGAGATTCTGGAGATCGACGGCCGGCCGGTCCTCCTGACCGACACGGCCGGACTGAGGGAGCTGGCCGGGAGGGGCGAGGCGGCCGAAGCGGCCGGCATGGCCGCCACCCGGAAGCTGATGGCCGAGGCCGGCCTCATCCTGGCCGTCGTCGACGCCTCTGAGGAGGCCGAGGACTGGTCCCTCCCCTACCTGCCGCCGGAGCTTCGGGAAGCGGTCCTGGTCGTGGCCAACAAGAGCGACCTGGTCGAGGCCGGCCGGGCCAGGGCCGCGGCCGAATCCCTGCCCGGCCGGCCGGGTCTGGCCGTGTCCGCCCTGACCGGCCAGGGCCTGGGCCCCCTCAAGGAGCTCATCGGCCGCCTGGCTCTGGGGCAGGCCCAGCCGGCCGAGAGCGCCCTGCTGGTCAACCTCCGCCAGGAGGCGGCCCTGAAAGGGGCCCGGCGGGCTTTTCAGGCGGCCCGGGATGGCCTGGCGGCCGGCCTGGAGGCGGAGCTGGTGGCCCTGGAACTGCGCGAGGGTCTGGACCAGATCGGCCGGATCACCGGCCGGAGCGCGCCCGAGGCCGTCCTGGACCTCATCTTCGCCCGCTTCTGCGTGGGCAAGTGAGCCGTGTATAAGCCCGGCTGGCTGGAGGCTCGGGCGAGAGAGCTCGACCTGGCCTTGAATCCGGACCAGGCCAGCCGCCTGAGCGAGTACGCCCGCCTGCTCCTCTTTTGGTCGGAGCGGGTCAACCTCATCGGCCCGCGGGCCCGGACCAGGCTCTGGGAGGAGCACCTGGCCCCCTGCTTAAGAATGGCCGGCGGACTGGCCGAGCCCGGGACCACGGCCGATCTGGGCTCCGGGGCCGGCCTTCCCGGGCTGGTCCTGGCCTGCCTGGACCCGGAGCGGCCCATTGACCTGTTCGAAGCAAGGGCCAAGCGGTGCTCCTTCCTGGCCACGGCCGCGGCCGAGCTGGGCCTGGCTCGGGTCCGGGTCCTGACCGGACGGGTGCCCCAGGACGCGCCGGCCGAGGCCAGGGGCGCTTACGGACTGGTGGTCAGCCGGGCCCTCAGCCTGACTCAGCTGCTCGAGCCGGCCGCCTGGCTGCTGGGCCCGCAGGGGCGATTAGCCGCCCTCAAGGGCGCCCTGGCCGGACAGGAGCTGGACGGCCTCCAGCCGCGGCTGGAGATGGACGGCTGGCGAATCCTGGAGCTGGAGCAATTCAGGCTCTACGACCGGAGCCACTGCCTGGTCCGGCTGGCCCGGCCGGCCGCCTGACAAGACCACTCGCTGCGACCGATATATAATTAAAACAACCTATTAAATGAATGACTCGGTTGGAATCGAGCCAGTTCGGGCCGCTGTTCCACGTGGAACAGGACCGGGTTCGACCCAGCGCCTGGTTCCACGTGGAACATCTTCGGGATCGCCCGGTCGGTCACCTGTCTTTTCTTCGAGCTTGGCTCCGGCAGGCCTAATGTGTTACCTTGGAGCCACGGTCAGCTTCGACCGGAGCAACGCTGTTGCCTTCAGGCCGCAATGAAACCTCAACCGCCGTTGTTTTCTTCCATAATTCAGCCCATCTGCTCGATAGTCGCCGCCGGCCTTCCCCTCCGGCAAGGAGCTTGAGCTTGGCCCGAACCATCTGCATCGCCAACCAGAAGGGCGGAGTGGGCAAGACAACCACCGCCGTCAACCTGGCCGCCTCCCTGGCCGCGGCCGAGCGCCGCGTCCTCATCGTCGACTGCGACCCCCAGGCCAACGCCACCAGCGGCGTGGGCCTTACCCCCTCGGCCGTGGGCAGCGGCGTCTATCAACTCCTGGTCGACTCGGCCCAGCCGGACCAGATCATCCAGTCCACCTCCTTGAGCTACCTGAGCATTCTGCCGGCGACCATCGACCTCATCGGCGTCGAGGTCGAGTTCGTTACCTTGGCCGACCGCCACCGCCGCCTTCGGGACCGCCTCCAGTCCTTGGCCGGCCGGTTCGACTTTCTCCTCCTCGACTGCCCTCCTTCCCTGGGTCTCCTGACGCTCAACGCCCTGGTCGCGGCCGATTCGGTGCTCATCCCCCTCCAGTGCGAGTATTTCGCCCTGGAAGGCCTGACCCAGATCCTGGGCACCATCCGGCGGGTTCAGGAGACATTCAACCCAGGCCTGGAGCTGGAAGGCATCCTTCTGACCATGTTCGACAGCCGCAACAACTTGAGCCACCAGGTCGCCGAGGAGGTCCGCCGCCACTTCGGCGGTCAGGTCTTCCAGACTTCGATCCCGCGAAACGTCCGTCTCTCCGAGAGTCCGTCCTTCGGCCAACCGGTCCTGCTCTATGACATCCGCTCCAAGGGGTCCCAGAGCTACCTGGCCCTGGCTCAGGAGCTTCTGTCCCGTTTCAAGGAGGCCTCATGACCCGCAAAGCCCTGGGACGCGGCCTGGAAGCTCTCCTCGGTGAGAGATCGGCCGTCTCGCCGGCCCCGGTCCAGGTCCAGCCCGGCCGCGAGGCCGCCTACGTCTCCGAGATCGCCGTCGAGGCCATCTCGCCCAACCCGGACCAGCCCCGCCATCAGTTCGATCAGGAGTCCCTGGCCGAACTGGCCCAGTCCATCAAGGCCCAGGGTCTTCTCCAGCCCCTTCTGGTCAGCGCCGTCGAATCGGGCGGCTTCGTCCTCATCGCCGGCGAGCGGCGCTGGCAGGCGGCCAAGCTGGCCGGTCTGGACAAGGTCCCCTGCCTGATCAAGGAAGTCGCCCCGTCCGAGCGTCTGGCCCTGGCCCTCATCGAGAACGTTCAGCGTCAGGACCTCAATCCCCTGGAGGAGGCCGGCGCCTACGCCCGCCTGACCGAGGAGTACGGTCTCAGCCAGGAGGAGGTCTCCCGGGCCGTGGGCCGCAACCGGGCCACCGTGGCCAACTTCATCCGCCTCCTCAAGCTGCCCGAGGCCGTCCAGGGCGACCTGGTCGAGGGCCGGCTGACCATGGGCCACGCCCGGGCCCTGCTGGGCTTGCTGGATCACCCGCCCAGGCTCCTGTCCGCCCGGGCCAAGGTCATCCACAACCGCCTGACCGTCCGCCAGACCGAGAAACTTGTTTCGGTCCTCCAGAAGCCGCCCCGGCCCCGGCCGGCTCCGCCCGCCCTGGCCGTCCAGCTCCAGGCCGAAGAGGACGACCTCAAGCGCCGCCTGGGCACCAAGGTGACCATCAGACGCCGCGGCAACTCGGGCCGGATAGTCATCGAGTTCTTCTCTGACGATGAGCTGGACCGCCTGCTGGATCTTCTCAAGAGGGACTAGGCGGCCGGCGGTCGTGGCCCTGCACCTCATCATCGACGGCTACAATCTGATCCGAACCACCGATCTGGTCCAGGCCGAAGCCGAAGAGGGCCTGGCCGCCGGCCGCGACCGTCTCCTGACCGAACTGGCCGCCTACCGCCGCCTCCGCCGCCACCAGATAACCGTCGTCTTCGACGGCGCGGCGCCTCTGCGGGCCCAGACCAGCCGGGAGCACGGCCTCAAGGTCGTCTACACCCCGGTCGGACGGACAGCTGATCAGCACATCATCAAGCTGGTCGAGGCCAGCCGGGACCAGGTGGTGGTCGTCTCCTCCGACGCCGAACTCTGCCGCTCGGCCGAGGCTCGGGGCGCGGAGATCATCCTCTCTCCTGAGTTCCGCCAGCGCCTGGCCCTGGCCAAGCTGACCGAAATCGGCGCCGAATCCGACGACCAGGAGCGGCCGTCAAAGCCAGGTAAGGGTCCCTCCCGCCGCCTGCCCAAGCGCCTCAGGCGCCGGACCAGGCGCCTGGACAAGCTCTGAGGCCGCCTCAGGAGGTTTCTCTATTCTTTCGAAGCTCAATCGTCTGTCTCCTGACCGCCTTCCGCGGCCGTCTTTTTTCCTTGCCCTGGCCGGCCCAGGCAACTAAAACTCCCTGAGGAGGCGCCCCATGGAGACTCGTAGTGGCTTGATTCAGATCTACACCGGCGACGGCAAGGGCAAGACCACCGCCGCCCTGGGCCTGGCCCTGCGGGCCCTGGGCCGGGGCTGGCGGGTCAAGGTCTTCCAGTTCATGAAAGCGCCCCAGAGCTCGGGCGAGCACTTCAGCGCCGCCCGCCTGGCTCCTGAGCTGGAGATAGTTCCGGTGGGCCGCCGCGGCTTCATCCGGGACGGACGGCCCGAATCGGAAGACATCCGCCTGGCCCAGGAAGGCTTCGATCAGGCCCGCCGGGCCGTCCTGGACCGGCAGGCCGATCTGGTCATCCTGGACGAGCTGGCCGTGGCCCTCTATTTCAAGCTTGTCTCGGTCGAGCAGGTCCTCGAGCTCTTCCGCCACCGGCCGGCCGAGGTCGAGCTGGTCATCACCGGCCGGGGCATCCCCGAGGAGATCCTTGCCCAGGCCGATCTTGTCACCGAGATGAGGGCGGTCAAGCACCCCTACCAGGCCGGTATTCTGGCTCGCCAGGGGATCGAGTTCTGAGCCGTTTCAACTTGTCTGAGGTCAAATCGATGGCTGCTTTTCGACTGGCCCTGATCCAGCTGGAGGTCTCGCCCCGCAAGGACGAGAACCTTAGCCGGGCGGTGGAACTGCTGGAGGAGGCGGCCGGCCAGGACGTCAGGCTTGCCCTGCTGCCGGAAATGTGGAACGTCTCCTACGCCCAGCAGGACTACACCCTGACCGCCGAGCCCATCCCTGACGGGCCGACCTGCCGGCTCCTGGCCGACTCGGCCGCCCGCCTGGGGATCTATCTGGCCGGGGGGAGCATCGCCGAACTGGACCAGGGCCGGGTCTACAACACGGCCACCCTGTGGAGTCCCCGGGGCGAGCTCCTGCTCAAGCACCGCAAGGTCCACCTCTTTGACGTGGACATCCCCGGCGGCATCACCTTCCGGGAATCCGACTTCCTGGCCCCCGGAGACCGGGTCAGCCTGGTCAAGACCGAACTGGGGACCCTGGGCCTGGCCATCTGCTACGACGTCCGCTTCCCCGAGCTTTTCCGACTGATGGCCCTGGGCGGGGCCGAGCTCATCCTTCTCCCCGGCGCCTTCAACACCACCACCGGTCCGGCCCACTGGGAGGTCAACCTCCGCTGCCGGGCCATGGAGAACACCTGCTACCTGGCCGCCTGCTCGCCGGCCCCCCACCCCGAGGTGGCCTATCCGGCCTGGGGCCACTCCATGCTGGTCGACCCCTACGGCGCCGTTCTGGTCTCGGCCGAGCGCCGGGAAGCCGTCGTCACCGGCCTCTTTGATCGGGCCCGCCTGGCCGAGGTCAGGCAGGCCCTCCCCTTCCTCAGCCAGCGCCGGCCCGACGTCTACGGCCGGGATTGGCTGAAGTGAGGCTCACCCGGCAGGCACGATAGACACCTCGCCGCCCGGCAAGACCGACTTCAGGGTTTTTTGTCCTTGAAAAACCCGGCCGCGGCCTTGTGCCAGGGCATTCCCGGGTCGGTCATGCCCCTGTCCAGCGACAGTCCCTCCAGGCCAGGGTAGTAGCTGGCCAGCTCGGCCAGGTTGGAAAAGATCGTCGTCAGCAGAGCCGAGACGACCTCGTCCTCCACCTCAACCCGGCCGACCAGGATGACCGTGACCGCTGCCGTGGGCACCTGGGAGCTCAGCCTCGGGTACGTCCCACTGGGGATGACACCCGGCTGATAGCCAGGGTGCTTGTCCAGGAGCCTGGTCGCCTCGGGCCCTTCGAGAGGCAGGAATCTGAGGTCCACCGTGGCCGCGGCATTGGAGACCAGCGCGTCGCCCAAGGCTCGCGTGAAAAAGGCCGCGTCCAGCCGGCCGGTCTGGAGGTTGGCCACGGCTTCGGCGGCTCTTAGCTCGATCGCCTTGTCCAGGTCATCGAGGTCCAGTCCCCAGGCTTCCAGAATGTGACGGCAGTTCACCTGGGTTCCCGATCCGGGCAGTCCCACTCCGACGCGCTTGCCCCGCAAGTCGGCGATGGTTTCGATCCCGGCCTCCCTCCGGGTCAGGATCTGGATGTGGAGAGGGGCCAGAGAGCAGACCGCTTTCAGGTTGCTCACCGGCTCCCGGAAGTACTCCTCTGCTCCGCGGAGAGCCTCGGCGCCGATGACGTTGTGGAGGAGACCCAGCTCGAAGTCTCCACTCCCCACCAGCCGGGCGTTGGCCACCGCGCTCTCCGAGGACTCGGCGCTGATCCTGATCCCCTGGGCCCGCAAAGGCTTCTGGGCCACCCGGGCCACGGCGCCGGCCATGGGAAACAGGGCCCCGTGAACCGGACCTCCGGCTATGGAGACATAGCGCACCCGGCCCGCCCCGGCCGGTCCCGCCAAAGTGGCCGGCAAAATGAACAGGGCCAGCAGGGTCGTGGCTAGGACAGTGGTCCGGGGTTTCATGCTCTCACCCCCTTCCCGGCCCCGGCACCCGGGGCCGGCCCGATCACGGCTCACGGGGGAGCCCGGACGGCCAGGCCTTCAGGCTCCGGGTGAAAGACGAGCCAGCTCTCAGTTCCGGCCCGCGTCCTGCCGGGCCAGCCTGGGCCGCTGCACCAGGTACATGAGCCCGAAAAGAGCCAGCCCAATGATTTTGACCACTTCAGGGTTGCTGACGTGAATAAATTCGCCCACGGCGAAGGGTCTCAGAATAATGAAGGTGATCAACAAAAATATTAGTGATTCGTACCACTTATTTTTAGTGATGAAGAAGAACTGGGTGGCGCAGGCAAAGGCGAGCATGGCGATGACGCCGGTTGCGAAGATCCAGGCGGCCAGGAAGACCGAGTCGACGTCGATGAGGAGCAGCCGGGTGTTGAAGATGAACATGAAGGGCAGGATGGCCGTCCTGATGTCGTACATGAAGCCCTGTATCCCGGTGGCGATCGGGTTCGACTTGGCGATGGCGCTGGCGGCGTAGGCGGCCAGGCCCACCGGCGGCGTGTCGTCGGCCAGGATGCCGAAGAAGAAGACGAACAGGTGGGCGGCGATGAGGGGCACGACCAAACCGTAGTCGGCGCCCAGCTCGACGATGACCTTGGCCGTCAGCGAGGCCATGACGATGTAGTTGGCCGTGGTCGGCAAACCCATGCCCAGCAGGAGAGAGGCGATGGCCGTGATGATCAGGAGCAGGATCAGGTTGCCGCCGGCCAGGACGTCGATGACCTCGACGATCAGGCCGCCCAGGCCCATGGTCACCACGCCGACGATGATCCCGGCCGCGGAAACGGCCACGCCGATGCCCATCATGTTCCGTCCGCCCGCGACCAGGGATTCCCAGATGGTCACCAGGCTGACCTTCAGCCCCCAGCCTATGCTCCGTCCCTCGCGCCAGGCCAGGATCGGCCCCCGGATGATGATCAGGGCGGCCAGGACCAGAGTGGCGTTGAAGGCGGCCAGCTGGGGGCTGTGCCGCAAGACCATCAGCTCGTAGATCAGGTCGGCCAGGGGGATGAGGAAGTGGACTCCCTGGATCAGGGTCTTGAAGAACGGCGGCAGCTCAGCCCTGGGTACCCCGCGCAACCCCAGCTTCCCGGCCTCGAGGTGGGTGATGTAGAACAGGGCGATGTAGCTGATCACCGCCGGGACAAAGGCGGCCTTGACCACTTCGATGTAGGCCAGGTTGCAGTACTCGGCGATGATGAAGGCCGCCGCGCCCATGATGGGCGGCATGAGCTGGCCGTTGGTCGAGCAGGCCGTCTCCACCGCCCCCGCCTTCTCCGGCGGGTAGCCGACCGATTTCATCAGGGGAATGGTGAAGGTGCCCGTGGTGACCACGTTGGCGATTGAGCTGCCCGAGACCATGCCGGTCAGGCCCGAGGCCATGACCGCCGCCTTGGCCGGACCTCCCCGGAAGGAGCCAAGGAGGCTGAAGGAAAGGCGGACGAAATACTCGCCCCCGCCGGCCTTTTCCATCATCGCCCCGAAGAGGACAAAGAGAAAGACTATGCTGGCCGAGACGTCCAGGGGGATGCCGTAGATGCCCTCGGTGGAGATGGTCAGCTGGCTGATGAAGCGGTGGAGCGAGACGCCCTTGAAGGCGATGACCGCGGGCATGTAGGGGCCGAAAAAGGCGTAAAAAATGAACAGGCCGGCCACGCAGGTCAGGGCCGGGCCCAGGGCCCGCCGGGCCGCCTCCAGGAGCAGGGCGATCAGGATGAGGCCGAAGACTACGTCCCGGGTGATCGGCGCGCCCTGCCGCTCGGACAGGCCGGTGTAGTCGAGAATGATGTAGAGGGAAGCGACGCAGGCCAGACCGGCCAGGAGGAAGTCGATCCAGTGCATCTTCTTGACGTCGGTCAGGAAGGCCAGCCGGCCGCCCAGCTGCCGCTTCTTGAAGAGCGGATAGCCCATGTAGACCAGGACAATGGCAAAGGCGAGGTGGATGGACCGGATGTAGACCGCTTCCAGAAGCAGAGCCTTGGGCAGGAGCAGTTGAAAAACCGACCAGGCGGCGGCGACCAGGGGAATTATCCACTTCTGCCAGCCCACGGGCCGGCGCGCCCCGGTCTCGGCCTCCTCGACCAGGCGCTGGGCTTCGAAGGCGCCGTCGTCCTCCAGGTGCTCGTGGCCGCCCATCGGCTCCTTGAGATCCTTGTCCGACATCGCTCCCCTCCCCCTCGCTCGGGCGGCGGCATTCCGGTCCGAGCCGCCGGCCGAAGCCGGCGGCTCGGGTCATCGAGAGCCCGCCTACTTCATCAGGCCGGCTTCCTTGAAGTACTTCATGGCCCCGGGGTGGATCGGGGCGCTCATGCCCTGGAGCATCTCCTCCTTGGTCAGGTAGGTGTAGGCCTCGTGGAGTTTCTTGAATTCATCCAGGTTGTCGAAGACTTCCTTGGTGATGGCGTAAACGACGTCGTCAGGCACGTCGGCGTTGGTGCAGAAGGTGGCCTTGACGGCGAAGGTGGGCACGTCCTCCTTGTTGAGGGCCTGCTCGTAGAAGGCAATCGGGATCTTGGCTTTGACGTAGTAGGGGAATTTCTTGATCAGGCTGTTGAGCTGAGGCTCGTCCACCGGGATGAAGCGGACCTTGATCCGGCCGCTGGTGCCTTCCTTGATCTGCCCGGCCGGGTTGCCCACGGTGTAGACGTAGGCGTCGACGCGGCCGTCCTGGAGCATCTTGGGCGACTCGGCGGCCTTGAGGTCCTCGGCCCGGCCCAGGTCAGCGTGGGTCATGCCGTACTCGGCCAGGATGTCGATGAAGTTCTGGCGCTGGCCCGAGCCGGGGTTGCCCACGGCCACGGCCTTGCCCTTCAGGTCGGCGTAGGACTTGATGCCGCTCTCCTCGGCGGCCACCAGGAAGAAGGTCTCGGGGTGGATGGTGAAGACGGCCCGGAGCTTTTTCTGGGGGCCGGCGTCCTTCCACTCGGCCAGGCCGTTGACGGCCTGATACTGCCGGTCGGACTGGACCACACCGAACTCCAGGTCGCCGGCCAGGATGGCGTTGACGTTGAAGACCGAGCCGCCCGTGGACTCGACGGTCACCCGCAGGCCATACTCCTTGCGCTTCTTGTTGACGATCTTGCTGATGGCCCCGCCGGTGGGGTAGTAGATCCCGGTCACGCCGCCCGTGCCAATGGTCACGTACTTGGTCGCGGCCAGCGACAGATCGGGCGCGGCCGCCACGGCAAAGCCGACGGCAACCATCACGGCCAAAACAACGATGCCCAGTTTTCTCATCCTCTCCTCCTTTCGGGTTTCCACAAAACGTACCAGGAGCCCTCTGGCAGGCGGAGCTCCGGCTGCCTACTGCTTCTTGCGGGACTGGAAATCTTCCAGGGCCCCGGCCCGCTCCGGCGCGAAGACCGTGGCCAGGCAGGCCTCGACCTCGTAATCCATGAGGGCCTCGAGGCTGACCTCCGGGGCCATGTCCACGCCCTTCTTGATAAGTCTTATGGAGAAAGCCGAGTTTGGCAAGATTTTCTCGGCCAGGGCCAGGGTCGCCTCCATCAGCTTGTCGTCGTCGACCACCTGGTTGACCAGGCCGATGCGGAAAGCCTCCTCGCCGTCGATGAACTCGGCCGTGAACAGGAGCTCCTTGGCCTTGGCCGGCCCCACCAGCAGGGGCAGGAGGCGCATCGCCCCGCCGGTGACCGAGGAGGAGACCTTGGCCTCGGGCGAGCCGAACTTGGCGCTCCGGGCGGCCAGGCGAAGGTCGCAGGCCAGGGCCAGCTCGTAGCCGCTGCCCAGGGCGTAGCCGTTGACCGCGGCGATGGTCGGCTTGTCGAAGCGGAGGATCAGCCGGGAGATCTCCTGGAGGTGGACCAGGTAGTCGCGGTACTGGGCCAGGCTGCGGTCCTTGGAGTCCTTGAGGTCGGCCCCGGTGGAGAAGGCCCGGCCCGTCCCGGTGACGACCACGACTTTGACCTCCTCGTCCTCCCTGGCCGCCAGGAAGCAGTCGCGCAGGTCCAGCCAGAGGCGCTTGTTCATGGCGTTGAGCACCTTGGGCCGGTTGAGGGTGACGACGGCCACCTGTCCCTTTTTCTCGTAGAGCACGCATTCCAGATCCATGGCCTCTGGCCTCCTTATTTCGAAAGAATTATCCGGGCGTCCACCAGGGTGGCTCCCTGCTCGTGGACGATGACCGGGTTGAGGTCGATCTCGGCGATCTCGGGGTTTTCCAGGCCGATGACGGACAGTCGGGCGATGAGGCCCCTGATGGCGGCCAGGTCCCTGGGCGGCTGGCCCCGGACCCCGGTCAGGACCGGGTAGCCCTTGATGGAGGTGATCATCCGCTCGACGTCGTCCTCGGTCAGAGGGCAGATGCCGAAGGAGACGTCCTTGAGCACCTCGACCAGGATCCCGCCCAGGCCGAACATGACCACCGGCCCGAACTGGGCGTTGCGGATGAAGCCGACGATGATCTCCTGGCCCGGCTGGGCCATGGGGCTTACCAGGCAGCCGACGATCCTCTCCCGGGCGGCCACCTGGGCGGCCCGGTCCAGGATCTCCGAGGCCCCGGCCGCGGCCGCCTCGGCCGTGGCCAGGTTGAGCTTGACCCCGCCGGCCTCGGACTTGTGGACGATGTCCGGGCAGACGATCTTGCAGGCCACGGGCCGGCCCATCTGGGCCTGGGCCTGGCCCGCCTCCTCCGGGGTCAGGGCCAGGACGGCCGGAGGCAGCTCGAAGCCGTAGGCGGCCAGGATCTGGCGGGCCTCGGTCTCGAGGAGGTTGACCCGGCCCTCGGACCTGGCCCGGCCGATGACGTCCTCGGCCTCGGGCCTGGCCGAGCCGCCGGTCTCGAGGAGGCGGATGTCCTGGAAGCGGACCGCGTTCTCGGCCCGGCGGCCCAGGGCGGCCAGCTTCTGGGCGGCCCGGTCGGAGCTGTCCAGGACCGGGATCCCGCCCTCCTGGAGAACCTTGAGCGAGGCGTAGCCGTCGCGGGCGTAGGCGGTGTGGACCGCCAGCGGCTTGCCGAACTCCTCGACCAGGCCGACCAGCTTCTGGGCGGCCTCGATCTCGATCCGGCCGACGTGGCTGGCGATGATGTCCTGGAAGCCGCCGAAGAAGCCGGTCAGGTAGACCATGTCCACCTTGTCGTCGCTCATGACCTCCCTGACCGTCTCGGCGATGACCAGGGGGTTCTCCTCGGCCGTGCCGCCGTAGTCGATGGGGTTGTGGGCCGGCATGCCGGCCAGGAGGTGGGGCTTGATCCGGGCCTGGACGGCCTCGTCCAGGACCGGCACCTCCAGGCCCCAGCGCTCGGCGTTGTCGGCCGCGACCGAGTTGTCGCCGCCGCCCTCGGAGAGGATGGCCACCCGCCGGCCCCTGGCCTTGGGGCAGCTCAGGAAGGTCTCGGCCAGCTCGAACATCTCGTCCACGTTGCTCACCCGGAGGATCCCGGCCTGCCGGAAGGCGGCCTCGACCAGGCGGTCGTCAGCGGCCAGGGCCCCGGTGTGGGAGGCGCTGGCCCGCTGGCCGGCCAGGCTGCGGCCGACCTTGAGGGCGACGATGGGCTTGACCGCCGCCGCCCGCCGGGCCGCCTGGACCAGCTCGTCGCCGAACTTGATGCTCTCCAGGTAGAGCATGATCACTTCCGTCTCGGGGTCGGCGGCCAGGAAGTTGATGTAGTCGTGGAAGCGGGCCCCGATGGCGTTGCCCAGGGAGATGATCCGGCTGAAGCCCCGGCCCTTCAGCCGGGCCAGGTGGGTCAGGGCGTCGATGATGTTGCCGCTCTGGGCCAGGATGGCCAGCCGGCCCGGGGCCAGGTTGGGGATGCCCAGCATGTTGACCTTGGCCTGGGACGAGTACATGCCCGAGCAGTTGGGCCCGACCACGTTCATGCCGTGCTCGTTGGCCACGGCCATGATCTCGGCCTCGATCTTCTTGCCCTCGGGCCCGGTCTCGCCCAGGCCGGCGGTGATGATGACCACCGACCTGGCCCCCTTGGCCGCGGCGTCGGCCACGGCCTGGGGGATGAACTTGCCCGGGATGACGATCATGGCCAGGTCGATCCGGCCGTCTATCTCGGCCAGGGCGGGGTAAGCCCGCCGGCCGAAGAGCTCGTTCCGCTTGGGATTGATCAGGTAGACCCCGCCGGCGAAGCCGCCCTGGAGGAGCGATCTGGTCCGGCGCTCGGCGGCCTTGCCCGGCACCTCCGAGGCCCCGACCACGGCCACTGACGAGGGGTTGAACAACGACGCAAGTGGGTCCTGTCTGTCCATGCTTCCTTTCTCCCCAGGCCCCGGGGGCCTGCTCAGCGCTGTTCTTGAGCCCGGGCGCCCGGGGCCGCCGCCTCGGCCCTCTGGCCGACGCCGCCTCCCTCGGCCGCCCAGGTCGGCCATTCCTTGGATTCGTCCGGACGGACCGGATCGCGGTAGTAGACGCCCCGCTCCTCCCAGAGCCGCTCCATCTCGGCCAGGCGGCGCAGGTTGGACTCGCGGTCGGAAAAGGCCAGGCCCGTGACCACGGCGTTGACCAGGCTCAGGGCGGCGACGAATGATTCGACGTAGGAGTCGATCCGGTAGGCCGCCGGCAGGACGTGGTCGGAGAGGACGGCCAGGGGCGAGGTCGGCGAGTCGGTGAAGCTGATGACGACCGCCCCGGCCCGCCGGGCCGCCTCGACCGCCTCGATGGTCAGCCGGGTGTAGCGGGGAAAGGAAAAGGCGACCACCACCGAGCCCCGGCCCAGGAAGGTCAGCTCCCCCCAGAGCTCGCCGGCCCCGGGGGTCAGGAGGTGGACCCGCCGGCCCAGGGTCTTGAGGGCGCTGGCCAGGAACTGGGCCAGGCTGTGGGCCGAGCGCAGGCCGATGATGTAGACCTCCCGGCTGGCCTGGAGGGCCCGGACCACCCGCCGGAAGGTCTGGGGCGAGGTCGCCTCGCTTGTCTGCCTGAGGTTGTTCAGGTCGGCCTGCATGACCGCGGCCAGAACGTCGTCCAGCGAGGTCACCCGGCCGACCGTGGCCTCCATCCGGCTGACCGTGTCCTGGCGGACCTTGAGCTGCCGGCGGAGGTGGCGCCTCAGGCTGGCGAAGCCGTCAAAGCCCAGGCGCTGGGCCAGGCGGACGATGGTCGCGTCCGAGACGCCCAGGCGCCGGCCCAGCTGGGCCGCGGTCAGAAAGACGGCCTCGTCGGCCTGGCTGAGGAGGTGGTTGACGATCCTGACCTGGGACCTGGTCAGCTTGACCGGTCCCTTGACAAAAAGAGCCTCAGGATGGAGCACGTCCCCCGCCCCCGTAGGATTTACTACATCTTTTCCGCCAGTAAAGTAATCGTTACTACACGATCTCAGGCCCTGTCAAGCCTTACTTTTATCTGGCCCGAGGGCGATTTGTCCCCGGCCAGGGACTGAGGTATGATTGGCCAGCCCAAGGGGAGGAGAACAGGAACCATGGATCAGGCAGTCGTTCTGGCGGCCTCGCTGGACCAGATCGAGCAGCTGGCCCGCTCGCTGAGCCTCTTTCGCCGGGCCCTGGGCCAGGTCACCCCGGCCTCCGCGCCCCTGATGCTGAATAGGGCCGCCGGTCTGATGGAGGTCGTGGTCGGCGACCTCAACGACCTGGGGGCCGGGCTGGCCGGGCTTTCGGGCCTCAACTTCGAGCCGGCCCCGACCGAGTGGCCCAGGGTCAGCGTCGGCAGTGGGGTCAGATTGGGGGCCGCCGGCTGCCTCTGCCACGACCACGACTAGCCGGCCGGGACCGGCCATCGCTTCTTTCCGCCAGCAAGAGGGAGAAGAGACATGTCCGAGCTGAAGCAGAAGATCTTCCAGATCCTCGGCCAGCCTCGCCTGGCCGGCCTGGCCACCCTGACCGAGGAGGGCCGGCCCTGGGTGCGCTACGTCGTGGCCCTGGCCGACGAGAGCCTGACCGTCCGGGTGGCCACCTACATGGGCTCGCGCAAGGTGGCCCACATCAGGAAGAACCCGGAGGTGCACCTCATCGCCGGCGCGGACGGGCTGGGCTCCACCGAGAGCTACCTCCAGGTCCAGGCCCGGGCCGAGGTGTCAACAGATCCAGAGGTCAAGAAGGCTTTCTGGCAGGAGGACTTCGAGGCCTACTTCCAGGGGCCGGAGGATCCAGAGTACTGCGTCCTGATAATCAGGCCCTACCGGATAGAGCACTGGTCCATGGAGATCGAGGCGCCGGAGGTTTGGGAGGGGTGAGGGGAAGGTAACCTCTTACGCCTTACTGAACCGGCCCCAGCCCCGAGGCTTCGATAGCGGCTCAGCCCCGCCGCGCTCCTGTTAATCTCCATAACAATCCAGACCTTTCCCTTCTTTCTTACCGTGTGGTTCTGATATGATGGCCGAGTTATGGACCAAAGCCTGTGGCAAAAAATCAAGCCCTGGCTGGAGCCCACCCTTAAGTTCGGAGGGATAATCGCTGGGGTGCTACTGGTGGATTCGGCTGTCCCCGGCGTTGGAGCCAGCCTACTGGGCGCTGGAATCTGGGAAGTGGCCAAAGACGCCCTCGCCGATCCCGAATCACCGGAACAAAGACTCCAACTCGACGCCCTCCTGACCCGGCCGGAAGAAAGAAAACGACTTGCCGAGGCCCTGCTTCAGGCCAACGCCGACCAAAAGATTGCGGAAGGTCTCGCCGGGGAGCCCGCGCTAGGGAAAGAAATCTGGGAGGCCTACACCAGGTCCCTGGAGCAGTTGCGGCAGGAGATCCAAGATTCACGGGCCGAACTAGGGGAACTGCGGGATATCCTGACCCGGGCCTCATTCACCATAGCCGTTACCTGGGGCCAGATTTCCGACTTCTTACGCGGCTTCATGCCCCACCAGATCATCGAGCGGCCGGAGTTCGAGCCGACTTTTAAGGCTTTCAACCAGGGGAATTTGAGGCAATTGGTCGTCCTCGGCCGGCCCCTGAGCGGCAAGAGCTTCCTGGCCCTCAAGCTGGCCCTGGAGTGGCTGAAGCAGCCTGATCGGCTGTTGGCCTTTCTCGACTACTCGCCGTCGGACATCGACATACAGGCCCTCAATGCCCTCGATGTGGAAAAGACCCTGGTCATCTACGACGCAGACGCCGAGCGGACCAGGGCCATTTCGCCCCAGGATGCCGGGCACCTGCTTGGCCTGGGCCAGCGGGTGGTCGTCTGCCAGCGGATCGGCCAACCCGCCAGCGCCGAGGAAGAGAAAAGGCTGCTTGCCTTCCTGGCCGTCCGCAAGTTCAGCCGGATTGTGGGGCGCGAGGAGAAGTTCACCTGGCCGGTCGGTAACAAGGTCCGGCTTACCCTCGGCCCTATAAACCGGGAGCGGACCAACCGGCTCCTGAAGGCCAACCTGGAGGCGGTGGCCCTCGGAGAGTTGACCCTTACCGATGACGGCGCAGGCGCGATCTACAAGCTCATGCAGACCCTGCCCTTCAGCCAGGAAACTAGCCTTCTCGGCCTGGCCAAGGCCTTTATGCTGGCCGCTCTGACTCGGAAGCGAAGGTCGATGGCCGGGCAATTAGAGTTGGACGAGGAAGGGGTAAGGCAACTGACCCGCGACCTGCGCGTCTCCGCGGACGACGTCCCAGGCTTAGAGGAAGGCGAGATCATCCGACGCATATTCCGGGAAACGGTCGGGGATGACGAGAAGAGGGTCCTTCTCGTTCTGGCCCGCTGGCAACGATTCCTGTTCTCGCCAGTGGCTCCCTTGGTCGCCCTTCGAGCGGGCCACAAGGCCCTCTATGACAGGGACCTGGTCAAGGATGATTGGAGTCTGCTGGGAAGACTGGAGCAAGCGACTGTTCTTATCAAACGCCAGCCGGGCGATTATTATCTCCCCTGGCACGCCTGGCAGTTGGAGTTCATTGAGGACGTTGACTGGGAAGAAGACAAAAACAAGTGGTTTAAAGAATCCCTTGCCTGGTTGCTAAATAACGTGGTCAAGCCAGCCGGCTGGGACGAGGCAGGATTGAGCCAGGTTAAGACAGTTGCCGGGCTTGCCTGGCGTCTGCAAGAGGTGGGTTTTAGCCGCGAGACCAAGGCACTCCATGGGGGTATTTACGTAGCGTGGCGCAATTCCGAACAGAGGCAGGAACGCGCCGATTCTGCCATCAGTTTAGGCATTCTTTTAGCTCGTTTGGGATTACGTAAAGGTGCCCTAAAGTATTACAAAGAGGCTCTGGGGCTTTACCGCCGTTTGGCCCAGGAAAATTCTAAGATCTACCTGCCCCACATGGCTTTGATAGCCAACAACCTGGGCAATCTCTTGAGTGAAATGGGCGAGTTGACGGAGGCAAAAAAGCTCTGTGAGGAGGCACTGGGCATCTACCGGCCCCTGGCTAAAAAAGCCCCAAAGGTTTACCTCCCCGGTGTGGCCATGGCGGCCAACAACCTGGGGAATATTCTACGAGGTCTTGGCAAGTGGGCGGATGCAAAAAAATTCTGTAAGGAAGCATTGGGCATCTACCGGCACCTGGCTAAAAAAGCCCCAAAGATTTACCTCCCCGATGTGGCTATGGCGGCCAATAACTTGGGGACTGTTTTAAGCGAGATCGGGGCCTTGGAGGAGGCTAAAGAACTCCATAAGGAGGCCCTCACCATCAGACGCCGCCTGGCCCAGGAAAAACCAAAGGTATACCTAGCCGACATGGCCATGTCGGCCAATAACCTGGGGGCTGTCTTGTACGACATGGGAGAGCTGACCGAGGCGAGAAAACTTTACGAGGAATCACTGGACATCAGACGCCGCCTGGCTCAAGAAAACCCCAAGGCATACCTGACCTATGTGGTCGCTACAGCCAACAACCTGGGTTTACTACTGGGCGACTTGGGCGACCGGGCCGAGGCCAGAAAGCTCTTTGAGGAAACCTTGGACACCAGCCGCCAACTGGTCCAGGATGACCCAAAAGCACATTTGCATTACTTGGCAACGACGGCCCATAATTTTTCTGGCCTTCTCCTAGACTGGGGTCAATGGGCGGATGCGGCTCCGCTAGTAGCAGAGGCGGTAGTTTTACATATCATTGTCCTTCCTGCAGCCCCACCGGTCTATGTTCCACGGTTGGGATTAAGCATAGGGCTTGCCCGCCGCCTCTACCACTCCCCGGATTTCCTCGACAAGGAAACCTGGCAAACCGGCCTGAAAGAGGCGCTGACCAAGGCAGTCGGCGAGGCCAACGCTAACATGCTCATCAGCGCCATCACCATGCCCGACTCCGACTTCCAGCAACTCCAGTCCCCGCCCAAGCCTGATTGACCTCCCTCCCCTAACCCCCCTTTCCTCGGCCCTTCTCGGCCCCGGCCCTGCTTCTTTCCAGTTGCCCAAAATCCCCTCTACTGGTATAGAAAGAAGTTCACTTCGCCCTTGACAGGGCCGTTACATTAGAAAGGCGAGAGCTGTCATGAAACTTGTTCAGGTGGAAGACGTCTCCCCGGTCCTCAAGCGGCTGACCGTGGAGGTCGAGGCCGAGACGGTCGCCAAGACCGTGGAAAAGACCTACCAGCGCCTCTCCAAGCAGGTCAAGCTCAAGGGCTTCCGGCCGGGCAAGGCCCCCCGGGCGGTCCTGGAGCGCTACTACGGCGACACGGTCAAGAGCGAGGTCGCCGGCCAGCTCATGTCCGAGTCCTTCCAGCAGGCCGTTGATGAGAGCGGGCTCAAGCCCATCACCGAGCCCCAGGTCGAGCCGGGCGCTGTGGACCCCCAGGCGGCCTTCACCTACACCATCAACCTGGAGACCGCCCCCCAGATCGAGGTCGAGGGCTACTTCGGCCTGGACCTTGTCCGGCGCGAGCGCGAGATCAACGAGACCATGATCCAGCTCAAGCTGGAGGAGCTGCGCCAGATCCACGCCACCCTCGAGGCCGCGCCCGAGGACCGGGCGGCCGAGGCCGGCGACTGCGTCCTGGCCGACATCGAGGCCACCCGGGAGGGCCGGCCGGTCAGGGGCGGCCGGCTGACCAACTTCGACATCTTCCTGGGCCAGGGCCGCTTCCACGCCGAGGTGGAGCAGGCCCTCATCGGCATCGCCGCGGGCCAGGAGAGAAACGTCAAGGCCGAGTTCCCCAAGGAATTCTTCCACGACGGCCTGGCCGGCCGGGAGGTGGACCTCAAGATCACCTGCCGCCAGGTCAAGCAGACCGTCCTGCCCGAGCTGAACGACGACTTTGCCAAGTCCCTGGGCGGCAATTACGATTCCCTGGACCAGCTCAAGGACCGCATCCGCGAGGAATTGGGCAAGGCGGCCGAGAAGGAGGCCGAGCGCGGACTGCAGGACCAGCTCCTGGACAAGCTCCTGGAAAAGGTCGAGTTCGAGGCCCCGGCCGGCCTGGTCGACCTGGAGGTGGACCGGATGGTCACCCAGGTCCAGCGCTCCCTGGGCTACCGGGGGGTCAATCTCCAGCAGGCCGGCATCTTCGAGGACAAATTAAGGGCTGACCTGAACAAGCAGGCCGTCCGCCGGGTCAAGGAGGACCTCCTCCTGGAGGCCATCGCCAACAGGGAGAGCTTGAGTATCAGCGAGGCGGAGCTCAAGGACGGCTTCCAGGAGCTGGCCGTGGCCACCGGCCAGAACCCCGAGGAAATCGAGCGCTTTCATCAGGAACGGGACCTGGTCGAGCCCTACCGGAAGGGCCTGCTCAGGCGAAAGACCTTGAAGGAATTGCTATCTCAGGCTAAAATCACGGTGGAGAAGGTGTCTGACCAGAGCGAGGCTGAAGCCAAGCCGGAAGCCGGGACCGAGACGGGGCCCGAGCCGGCGGGCGAGTGACAACCCAGCGGAGTTGCCGATAGATGACCCTCATTCCCATAGTCATCGAGCAGAGCGCCCGGGGAGAGCGGGCCTACGACATCTATTCCCGGCTCCTCAAGGACCGGATCATCATGCTGGGCACGGCCATCAATGACGAGGTGGCCAACCTGATCATCGCCCAGATGCTCTTCCTGGAGTCAGAGGATCCGGAGAAGGAGATCCACTTCTACCTCAACTCGCCCGGCGGGCTGGTCACGGCCGGGCTGGCCATCTATGACACCATGCAGTACGTCAAGCCGCCGGTCTCGACCCTGTGCATCGGCCAGGCGGCCAGCATGGCCGCGGTGCTCCTGGCCGCGGGCGCGCCCGAGAAGCGCTACGCCCTGCCCAACGCCCGCATTCTCCTCCACCAGCCCATGGGCGGCTTCCAGGGCCAGGCCAGCGACGTGGACATCCACGCCCAGGAAATACTGAGGCTGCGCGACATCATCAACGATCTCCTGGTCAAGCACACCGGCCAGGCCAAGGCCAAGATCGAGAAGGACACTGACCGCGACTTCTTCTTGAGCGGGGCCGAGGCGGTGGACTACGGACTTGTGGACCGGGTCATCCTTGACCGCGATTCCTTCAAGTCCGCGAACAAGAAGGATTCTTCGGGGGACTAGGCCCATGACGCGTAAAAGCGAGACCCAGCGCGGCGGCGAGCTGATCTGCTCCTTCTGCGGCAAGAGCCAGGACGAGGTCAAGAAGCTCATCGCCGGCCCCTCGGTCTACATCTGCGACGAATGCATCGAGCTCTGCAACGAGATCATCGCCGAGGAATACGAGCGCGAGGAGCTGGCCCGCGGCCTGAGCGTGCCCAAGCCGTCGGAGATCAAGGCCGTCCTGGACGACTACGTCATCGAGCAGGAGCAGGCCAAGAAGATCCTGGCCGTGGCCGTGCACAACCATTACAAGCGCATTGACTCCAAGGTCGAGCTGGACGGCATCGAGATCCAGAAGTCCAACATCCTCCTGATCGGCCCCACCGGCTCGGGCAAGACCCTGATGGCCCAGACCCTGGCCAAGATCCTGAACGTGCCCTTCACCATCGCCGACGCCACGGCCCTGACCGAGGCCGGTTACGTGGGCGAGGACGTGGAGAACATCATCCTGGCCCTGCTCCAGGCGGCCGACTACGACGTGGAAAAGGCCTCCCGGGGCATCGTCTACATCGACGAGATCGACAAGATCGCCCGCAAGACCGAGAACCCGTCCATCACCCGGGACGTCTCGGGCGAGGGCGTCCAGCAGGCCCTTCTCAAGATCATCGAGGGCACCACCGCCTCGGTTCCGCCCAAGGGCGGCCGCAAGCACCCCCAGCAGGAGTTCGTCAAGGTCGACACGACCAACATCCTCTTCGTCTGCGGCGGCGCCTTCTGCGGCCTGGAGAAGATCATCCAGTCCCGGGTGGGGGCCAAGACCCTGGGCTTCGGCTCGGAGCTGGTCTCCCGGGAGGACAGGCCCATCGGCGAGATCCTGGTCCAGGTCCAGCCCGAAGACCTCCTCAAGTTCGGCCTCATCCCCGAGTTCATCGGCCGCCTGCCCGTGGTGGCCACCCTGGACGAGCTCTCCGAGGAGGCCCTGATCCGCATCCTGACCGAACCCAAGAACGCCCTGGTCAGGCAGTACCAGAAGCTGTTCGAGATGGAAGGCGTCAAACTGCGCTTCACCGAGGGAGCGCTCAAGGAGGTGGCCCAGAAGGCCCTCAAAAGGAAGTCGGGCGCCCGGGGACTGCGCTCGATCCTGGAGGCGGCCATGCTGGAGATCATGTACGACCTGCCGGACCTGTCCGGCTGCCGGGAGTGCGTGGTCAGCGAAGAGGTCATCGCCAGCGAGGAATCCCCCATCCTGCTCTACGAGAGCCAAGCTGAGAGGGCTTGATGTTTCGCAAACCCCGCCCCCGGAGCGATGACCCGCCCACCCTGTCCCTGCCCCTGCTGCCCCTGCGAGACATCGTCGTCTTCCCGGGCATGGTCGCCCCGCTCTTCGTCGGCCGGGAGAACTCTATCAACGCCCTGGAATACGCCATGTCCCTGGACAAGCGGGTCTTCCTGTCCGCTCAGCAGGACGCCAAGGTGGACAAGCCCACTCCCGCGGACATCTACGAGATCGGGACCATCGGCGTCATCCTCCAGCTCCTCCGCCTGCCCGACGGCACGGTCAAGGTCCTGATCGAGGGCAAGGAGCGGGCCAAGGTGGTCAACTACGTGGACCACCCCGACTTCTTCCTGGCCGAGGTCAGCCTGCTCATGGACCAGCCCTCGGAGATGAACGTCATCGAGGCCCTGCTCCGCTCGGTCATCTCGACCTTCAAGACTTACGCCCGCCTCAACAAGAAGATCCCGGCCGAGGTGGTCTCCTCAGTGGAGGCCCTGGCCGACGCCAGCGCCATCGCCGACACGGTGGCCGCCCATCTCTCGCTCAAGCTCTTTGACAAGCAGGCCATCCTGGCCTGCGACAACGTGGCCGACCGGCTGGAAAAGGTCTACGGCTTCATGCGCGGCGAGATCGATATCCTCCAGGTGGAGCAGCGCATCAAGAACCGCGTCAAGAAGCAGATGGAGAAGACCCAGCGGGAGTACTACCTCAACGAGCAGATGCGGGCCATCCAGAAGGAGATGGGCGAGAAGGACGACTTCAAGGCCGAGGTCGAGGACCTGGAGCGGCGGCTGTCCCTCAAGCGGATGCCCCGCGACGCCAGGGACAAGTGCCGCCACGAGATCAAGAAGCTCAAGATGATGTCGCCCATGAGCGCCGAGGCGACGGTGGTTCGCAACTACATCGACTGGATCCTGGCCCTGCCCTGGTACGAGCGCTCCCGCGACCGCATCGACATCGACGAGGCCGAACGGATCCTGGAAGAGGACCACTACGGCCTGGAGAAGCCCAAGGAGCGCATCCTGGAGCACCTGGCCGTCCAGGGCCTGGTCCGCAAGGTCAGGGGGCCGATCCTCTGCCTGGTCGGACCGCCGGGCGTGGGCAAGACCTCCCTGGCCCGCTCGGTGGCCCGGGCCACCGGCCGCTCCTTCATCCGCCTCTCCCTGGGCGGTGTGCGGGACGAGGCCGAGATCAGGGGCCACCGCCGGACCTACATCGGGGCCATGCCCGGCAAGATCATCCAGAGCCTGCGCAAGATCAAGTTCAACAACCCGGTCTTCTGCCTGGACGAGGTGGACAAGATGTCCACCGACTTCCGGGGCGACCCCTCGGCCGCCCTGCTGGAGGTCCTGGACCCGGAGCAGAACTGCTTCTTCAACGATCACTATCTGGACATAGACTACGACCTGAGCGAGGTCCTCTTCATCACCACGGCCAACACCCTCTACACCATCCCGGCCCCGCTTCAGGACAGGATGGAGATCATCCGCCTGCCCGGCTACACCGAGATGGAGAAGCTGTCCATCGCCCAGCAGTTCCTGATCAAGAAGCAGATGGAGGCCACCGGGCTCAAGGAGGGCCAGCTCGTCCTCTCGGCCGGGGCCATTCTGGAGACCGTCCGGCGCTACACCAAGGAAGCCGGGGTGCGCAACCTGGAGCGGGAGATCGCCGGCATCTGCCGCAAGGCGGCCCGGGAGATCCTCAAGCACGGTCCCCAGACAGTGGTCCGGGTGGGAGCCAAGAGCGTGCCCAACTACCTGGGCGTGCCCAAGTTCCGCCACGGCACGGTCGAGGAGACCGACAAGATCGGCCTGACCAACGGCCTGGCCTGGACCGAGGTCGGCGGCGAGCTCCTCCAGACCGAGGTGGTCCTCATGCCGGGCAAGGGCAAGCTGACCCTGACCGGCAAGCTGGGCGAGGTCATGCAGGAGTCGGCCCAGGCGGCCATGGCCTACATCCGCTCCCGGGCTCTCTACCTGGGCCTGCCCAGGGACTTCTACCAGAAGATCGACCTGCACATCCACGTCCCCGAGGGGGCCATTCCCAAGGACGGCCCCTCGGCCGGCATCACCCTCGCCACGGCCATTGCCTCGGCCCTGCTGCGCAAGCCGGTCCGCCACGACCTGGCCATGACCGGCGAGATCACCCTCCGGGGCCGGGTCCTGCCCATCGGCGGCCTCAAGGAGAAGATGCTGGCCGCCCACCGGGCCCGGATCAAGAAGGTCCTCATCCCGGCCGAGAACGAGAAGGACCTCAAGGAAATCCCGCCCAAGATCCTGAAGGCGATCGAGGTGGTCCGGGTCGAGCACATGGACGACGTGCTCAGGTCCTCCCTGGTGGTCGAGGACCCGGCCAGCCTCTTTGTCTGCCCCGCCTCCGACCTGCCGCCCTTCCTGGCCGAGACCCCGGCCGAGGGCGAGGAGATGAGGCACTAGCCAGATAGCCGATCCCAAGCCAGACGAGGCGGCCCCCGGGGGCCGCCTCTTTTTTGTCCGGCCGGTCCGCGATTGACCGGCCGCCTAAACTTCGTTATCGTTTCTTGAGTCTCCTGCCTGGGTCACGAAATGACGACAGCCTTCCTTGACGGTAATGTTTTTGTAGGCGACGGCCGCATTCTGGAGCGGGCCACCGTGGTGGTGGAGGGGCCGCGGATCGTCAAGGTCTCCCGGGGCGCGGCGGCTCCCCGGGGCGCCCGGCGGATCTCCCTGCGCGGCCGGACCCTCCTGCCCGGCCTGATCGACTGCCACGTCCACCTCTGCCTGGACGCCAGCCCTGACCCCATGACCGCCCTGCTGGCCGAGCCGCCGGCCCGGACCACCCTCAAGGCGGCTCGATTCGCCCGCCTGACCCTCCTGGCCGGAGTGACCACGGTCCGGGACATGGGCGGCCCGGGCGGCATCGACCTCAGCCTGCGCGACGCCGTGGCGGCCGGCCTGGTCCAGGGCCCCCGGATTCTGGCCAGCGGCCGGGTGGTCTGCATGACCGGCGGCCACGGCTGGCCCTTCGGCCGCCAGGCCGACGGCCCGGACGAGGTCCGCAAGGCGGTCCGCGAGCAGCTCCGGGCCGGGGTCGACCTGGTCAAGCTCATGGCCACGGGCGGGGTGATGACCCCGGGCGTGGAGCCGGGCAGCGCCCAGCTGAGCCAGGAGGAGATGCGGGCCGGCGTCGAGGAAGCCCACAAGGCCGGCCGCAGGACGGCCGCCCACGCCCAGGGCGGCCAGGGCGTGCTCAACGCTTTAAGGGCCGGCATAGACTCCATCGAGCACGGCGTCTTCCTGAGCCAGGAGGCCGTGGAGCTGATGCTCGGCCGGGACGTGCCCCTGATCCCGACCCTGTCGGTCTACAACCTGGAGGAGCAGGGCCCGGCCGCCGGGATCCCTGATTTCGCCCTGGAGAAGACCGGCCGGGTCAAGCCGGCCCACCTGAAGAGCCTGGCCCTGGCCCGCCAGGCCGGAGTGACCATCGCCCTGGGCACCGACGCCGGGATACCCTTCAACCGGCACGGCGGCAATCTGGGCGAGCTCAAGCGGCTGGTCGAGATGGGCGGCCTCTCGGCCGGGGAGGCCCTCCGGGCCGGGACCCTGACCGCGGCCCGGGTCCTGGGCCTGGACAGGGACCTGGGCAGCGTCGAGGCGGGCAAGCTGGCCGACCTGGTCGTGGTCGAGGGCAATCCCCTGGACGAAATCGGCCGTCTCGGCCGGGCCGAGGCCATCGCCGTGGTCATGAAAGAGGGGGAAATATTCAAGGCGGAGCCCCGGGAACCTTAACAACAACCGCCCCGGACCTGGCTCCACATCGAGAAGTTCTCCCCGACCTGCTGCCCCCGGAAGTGAGGCCGGGCGAGACCGCTGCCGAAAAAACGGCCCGAGGCCGGGGCAGGGCCCCGGCCTCGGGCGCTCCACCCGGCCGCTCAGGCCCTCATCCTCATTCCAGGCCGTGACGATGTTTGAAGAGCTTCCGCCTCAGCTCGACCTCGGCCGCCGCCGTCCGGGAAAATGACTTCCAGGGCTCCTCGGCGGGCTTGACCAAGTCGATGATCTGCTTGTGGAAGGGCGAGCTCCTGTCGCCGTCGTGGCTGGCCTCGACCACGGCCACCTTGTAGTCCTCTGGCTTTTCGGCCTCCTGGTACATCCTGATCGAGGTGACGTTCAGTCCCCCGTCCATCAGGACCAGGGCCGCGCCGTGGGTCTTGGCCGGGGCGATCGTCTCGATGATCCAGCCGCCGGTGTTGTAGACGTCGACCCAGTCCGGGTAGCCGGCCAAGCCGCTCATGTCCTTGGCAAAGGGCTTGTGAGTGTGGCCGAAGGTCAGGACGACCTCGGCCGGCACGACCGCGTTTTCCTCGACAATCTGCTGCTTCAGGTACTTCTCGACGTACTCCTTCAGGCCGGCGTCGGCCTGGTGGCTCAGACTGGCGTCCGTGTTCTTCCGTTCCAGGCCCTTCAGATCCTTCAGGATCCATCCCAGAACCCATTCCACCAGCTTGGCTTCTCCTCCTTCCCAGATGAAGGGAATGTCGAAGCAGGCCGCCAGCCGTTTGGCCAGGTCCTTGAGCAGTCCCTTGACGTCGGCGGCGCAGAGAAAGGTCTCGTAGATCGATTCCACACTCTGGCCAGCCTTTCCCGAGCGGCCCAGAGTGGACCAGAAGAAGTCGATCCAGGCAAAGTTCTCGGCTTCGAGTTCGTTAACCGTGGCCGGGGGATCCTCCTCGGGGAAGAACAGCCTCCGCAGGGTCGTCATCAGGCTGTACAGCTTCTCGGTGTAGTGCCCGTGAGTGAAGACGGCGGCCCGATTCCCCGCCGCGTTCTTGAGGCCGAAGTTGGGGTAGAAGGTCTTTATCTTCTCCTTGGCCAGGTGCTCGTAGCCTGGCTCACGGGCGACCCGTTTGAGCAGGTTGGAGAGAAGATAGGAGTCGACGCCGGGGTGGGCCTGGTCCTTGAACATGCGGGTGAAGTGCCAGGGCGCGGGCAGGTCCTTCTGGTCGAGCAGGGTATCCGTGATGTAGTCGACGTACTGGGTCTCCCGGGCCAGCTCCCAGAGGTGGTGGTCGTGGTTGCCGGGCAGGAAGATGATCTCCGAGAAGAGCTCCTGACCCTGTTTCATGGTCCGGCGGATGAAGGTCTCGAAGGTCATGGCCGCCTGATTCATGGTCCCCAGGGCCAGCTCCAGGATGTCGCCGCCCAGGATCAGGGTCGGCTTGGCCCCGCCGTCGACCAGCTTGGCCAGGCAGGCGACCAGGCCCTCCATGACCGGGCTGGAGATGAGGGGAGTGACGTTGCCTCCCCTGTCTATCCCGGTCAGCAGGCTATCCTCCTCGCCCAAGTGCATGTCTGACAGACAGATGTATTGAATGTCAGCCATGACTTCACCTCCTCGTTTAAAGGTTGGTTGCGGCGAACCCGAATTGAATCATTCTAGCTTAACCTTAACTATAGCGCCTAGAAATAGACTTAATGTATTTATTCGTCAGATCAGAGCATTATCCAAGCTCGACTTTTCATGCCCTCCTCGGGCCGAGGTCCGGCCGGGGAATGGTTGATCCGGAGATCTTCCGGGAGAAAAGGCTTCCTTACTTCAGCCGGCCACGACAACCTTGGCCGGCCTGATCAGCCGGTCCCGGCGGGTGAAGCCCTTGGCCACCTCGGCGATGATGAGGCCCTTGGCCCGGCCAGAGTCTTTCTCCGTGGCCACGGCCTGGTGGAAGTGGGGGTCAAACTGGCGGCCCGAGGTCTCAATGGGCTTGATGCCGTGGCCGGCCAGCCGGTCCAGGTGGCCCTTGAGGATCGCGGCCAGCCCTTCGGCCATGGCCTCCTGGCCGCTTTTGCGGGCCTCTGTAAGGGCCCGGCACAGGTCATCGACCAGGGGCAGCATCTCGACCAGGATCCGGCTGGCCTCCTCCTCAACCGGGGCGGCCTCGGACCGCCGGTCCAGGCCCCAGCCGGCCACCCGCGCCGCGAGCTCCTCGTCCGGGACCGGCTCCCAGGCGGCCAGCCGCCCGGCCAGGTCCCCGACCTCCCGGCTGAAGGGACTCTCAGGCTCGACGTGGAGAACCGGCTGCCTGGTCCTGATCGAATCCTGGACGGCCGGATCAAAGGGCAGCGCGGCCAGGGGGGTCAGGTTGACCGAGAGCTTTTCCCGGGCCAGCCGGCGGAGCTGGAGGCTGAAGGAAAGGTCCTCCCGGGACCTGACCTGGTTCATGACCAGACCCGGCCGCCACCAGTCCAGGACCCGCCTGATGCGCCTCTCCTGCCCCGGGGCGGCCCTGGCCGTCTCCTCGATAAGCCGCTCAATGGTCCAGGCCTCGGAGCCCAGGGGCGAGGCCCGGTAGGCCTCCAGGACCCGGCTGGCGTAGAGGTTGTCCCGGAGGACCATCCACAGGCCCCGGTAGAGGGCGTGGCGTAAAAAGGCGTAGGCGTTCAGGAGGCTGGTCAGCTCGGGAATCAGGACGATCAGGCCCCGGGGCGAGATCAGAAAGAAGTCCAGGGTGGTCAGGCTGGCCCCGGCCCCTATGTCGCCCAAAACGATCTCAAAGCCGCTGCCCCTCAGGCCGCGGATGATCTTCTGCTTCTGGGTTGTCAGCGGATTGGCGGCCCTGGGCACCTGATTGTCGCCGGGCAGGTAGAAGAGCTGGGGCCAGGGCGAGGGATGGATGAGTTGCTTGACCTGCAGGGAGCTGTCCACCAGCAGCCGGCCCAACCCGGGCCGGAGGTTCTTCTGGCCCAGCAGGGTGTGGATGTTGGAGCCGCCCAGGTCCAGGTCGGCCAGGAGGGTCCTGGCCCCTTGGGCGGCCAGGGCCAGCCCCAGATTGACCGCCAGGATGGTCTTGCCCGTGCCGCCCTTGCCGCCGGCCACGGTCAGAATCAGATCCTGGTTGAGCTCCGGCATTGGCCCCCACTCGCTCGGCTCAGCTTAGCAGCAGGACCGGCGACCTGACAACCAAGCCGCGGCCAGGCCCCGAACCCGAACGGCCCGGCCCTAGATCGCCTGGCGCCGTGCAGATTTTAGCAACTGCCGTGCCAGCCGGGCCGGACGGGTCAAGGGAAAACCGAATAGCCACAACATGTTGGGGTTGGAATCATTATCAAACCGAATCGTATCGAGATGTCTGAGTTGCTGGCTTTTTTGTTGCCCGGAAAGAGCGGTTGGGTTATGTTTATTAGTCTCGAATTCTGGCACCAACGCCAAGTCAGGAGGGCGGGTCGTGTCCAAGGCCGATCGAAGGTTAAAGGACGTCAGCGCCTTCATGGGGCCGGGGACCGAGCTCGAAGGGGAACTCGTGTTCACGGGCTCGGTTCACCTCGACTGCAAGGTGACGGGACGCATCTCCAGCAGTCAGGGCCTGCTCATCATCGGCCCCGAAGCCCAGATTCAGGCCGACGTGGAAGTGGATTCGGCCATCATCTGCGGCGAGGTGCACGGCGAGGTCGTCGCCTCCCGCCGGATCGAGCTCAAGCCTCCGGCCCGAGTCCACGGCACTCTCACCTCCCCGGAGCTGGTCATCCACGAGGGGGTGGTTTTTGAGGGCACCTCCCAGATGGGCCAGACCGTCATGACCACCGGCCAGAAGGGCAAGGTGGCTATCCTAGGCGCCGAGGGTGGCGCCCGAGTCGGTTAAAAAAAACGTTGACACATAATCGTGTTGGGTTTAGAAGGCTTAGAGCCTCATTTCACAAGCTGGCTCTGTGTCTAAGGGGCCCACGCCCGGGTCGCTCCAGGGAGAAGGTTGGCCATGATTGACCTGAACATCTCTTTCTTCATTCAGATGGCCAACTTCCTGCTCCTGCTCTTTCTCCTCAACGTAGTGCTCTTTCGGCCCATCCGGGGCATCATCCAGCAGCGCCGGGAAAAGCTGGCCGACCTGGCCGCCCAGGCCGAACAGTTCCGGCAGCAGATGGAAGAAGCCGACCAGGAGCGCCAGAACCACCTTCGCCAGGCCCAGAGCGACGGCTTCGAGCGCAAGAACGATCTGAAAAACCAGGCCGCCGAGAGGGAGAGAAGCCTCCTGGCCAAGACCAACCAGGACCTGGCCGCCGAGGCGGCCCAGGTCAGGAGCCAGATTCAGGCTCAGATCGAGACGGCCCGCCAGGGCCTGCTCGGCCAGGTGGACGGGTTCGGCCTGGCCCTGGCCGAGAAGATGCTGGGAAGGAGCCTCTCATGAGTCGCGGCGCCCGCGCCCGTATTCTCGGCCTGGCCGCGCTCGTGACCCTCCTGGCCCTCGCCCTGGGCCCCATCGCGGCCCTGGCCAGCGGGGGCGGCCACGGCGAGGCGGCGGCCGGCGAATCCTCGGCCAAGCTCTGGGACCTGCTCTGGCGGGCCCTCAACTTCGGCGGGCTGGTGGTTCTGCTCCTCCTCCTGGTCCGCAAGCCGGTCGCCCAACTGCTCAACAACCGCCGCCAGAACATCCAGAAAGACCTGGAGACCCTGGAGGCCAGGAAGAAAGAGGCCCAGCAGGCCCTGGAAGAAGCCCAGGACCGCCTGGCCGAGATCCGGGCGGAAAAAGAGAGGATCATCGCGGACTTCACCGCCCAGGGTGAAGCCGAGAAGAGCAAGATACTGGCCGAGGCCGAGGCCCTGGCCGCCCAGCTCAAGGCCCAGGCCAAGAGGAGCATCGACCAGGAAATCGACCAGGCCCGGGGCAAGCTCCAGGAAGAGATCGCCGAGCTGTCGGCCGGCCGAGCCTTGACCATCCTCCAGAACAAGATGACGCCCCAGGACAAAGACCGCCTGGTGGAGGAGTATCTCGCCAAGGTTGTGGAGTAGCCGTGACTAACCTGACTCTCTCCCGTCGCTACGCCAAGGCCCTCCTGGCCATCGGCCAGGAAGACGGCCGCTACGAGCAATACGGCCGGGAACTGGCTGACTTTTCCGCCGCCCTCGACCAGATCCCGGACCTGCTTGAGGCCCTGACCAACCCGGTCTATCCGGCCGGGAGTCGGCGCGGCGTCCTCGAGGCCGTCCTGGCCAAGACCGACTACTCGCCGGTGACCCGGAACTTCCTGCTTCTGCTCCACGACAAGAGGCGGCTGGCCTTTCTGGCATCAATCATGGCTACTTATAGCCACCTGGTTGATGAAGTCTCCGGCATCGTCCGGGCCAAGGTGACCACGGCCTACAGCATTTCGGCCGAGCTTCAGGACAGGATCAAGGCCACGCTGGAGAAGCTGACCGGCAAGAAGATCGTCATGCAACTTCAAGACGACCCGGAGATCATCGGCGGCCTGGTGGCCCAGGTCGGGGACCTGATCCTGGACGGGTCGGTCAAGACCCAGTTGCAGAGCTTGAGGGACACTTTGAAAGGGGTGGGTTAGGCTGATGCAGATTCGAGCTGAAGAGATAAGTCAGGTCATCCAGTCTCAGATCAAGGACTACGACAAGAAGGTCGATGTCGCTGAGACTGGCGTTGTCCTCTCGGTCGGCGACGGCATCGCCCGCGTCTACGGCGTGGAAAAGGCCATGGCCCTGGAGCTGCTCGAGTTTCCGGGCGGCATCTACGGCATGGTCCTCAACCTGGAAGAGGACAACGTGGGCGTGGCCATTCTCGGGGAGGACACCCACATCAAGGAAGGCGACCTGGTCAAGCGCAGCGGGCGCATCGCCCAGGTGCCGGTTGGCGACGCGGTCCTGGGCCGGGTCATCGACCCGGTGGGCAATCCCATCGACGGCAAGGGACCCATCGAGGCCGCCGAGACCAGGCGCATCGAGATGGTCGCCCCCGGCGTCATCCACCGCCAGCCGGTCAAGGAGCCGATGTACACCGGGATCAAGGCCATCGACGCCATGACCCCGGTCGGCCGCGGCCAGCGCGAGCTGATCATCGGCGACCGCCAGATCGGCAAGACGGCCATCGGCGTCGACGCCATCATCAACCAGAAGGGCCAGGATGTGGTCTGCATCTACGTCGCCGTGGGCCAGAAGAAGTCCACCGTGGCCCAGGTGGTCGACACCCTGCGCCGCCACGGGGCCATGGACTACACCGTCGTCGTCTCGGCCACGGCCTCTGAGCCGGCCACCCTCCAGTACATCGCCCCCTACGCCGGCTGCGCCATGGGCGAGTACTACCGCGACAGCGGCCGGCACGCCCTGATCATTTACGACGACCTGTCCAAGCAGGCCGTGGCCTACCGCCAGGTCTCCCTGCTGCTCCGGCGGCCGCCCGGACGCGAGGCCTTCCCCGGCGACATCTTCTACAACCACTCCCGCCTGCTGGAGCGGGCCTCCAAGCTGAACGAGGAACTGGGCGGCGGCTCCCTGACCGCCCTGCCGATCATCGAGACCCAGGCCGGCGACGTCTCGGCCTACATCCCGACCAACGTCATCTCCATCACCGACGGCCAGATCTACCTGGAGCCGAACCTCTTCTTCGCCGGCATCCGGCCGGCCATCAACGTCGGCCTCTCGGTCAGCCGCGTCGGCGGTTCGGCCCAGGTCAAGGCCATGAAGCAGGTGGCCGGCACCCTGCGCCTGGACATGGCCCAGTTCCGCGAGCTGGAGGCCTTCGCCCAGTTCGGCTCCGACCTGGACAAGGCCACCCAGTCCCAGCTCAACCGCGGCTTCCGCCTGGTCGAGGTCCTCAAGCAGCCCCAGTACCGGCCCCTGCCCCTGGAGAAACAGGTCCTCATTCTCTTCGCCGGCACCCAGGGCTTCCTGGATCCCTACCCGGTCAGCGCCGTCAGCGACTACGAGGCCCAGCTCTACGAGTACTTCGACTCCAAGCACGCCAACATCCTGGCCGAGATCGCGGACAAGAAGGCGCTGGACGACGAGCTCAGGGACAAGATGAAGCAGGCCCTGGGCGAGTTCGGCGAAGTCTTCAAGGCCAGCCTGGGCTAGCCGGGGGTAGCATGCCCACCCTGAAGGACATCCAGCGCAAGATCGCCGCGGTCAAGAAGACCCAGCAGATCACCAAGGCCATGAACATGGTCGCCGCCTCCAAGCTGCGCGGCGCCCAGACGGCCGCCGAGCGGTTCAGGCCGTACGCCGACAAGTTCCGCGAGGTCCTGGGCTCCTTGGCCAGCCGGATTGAACCCGAGCTCCACCCCTTCTTCCAGCCGCGCGAGGCGGTCAACTCGGCGGCGGTGCTCCTGCTCACGGCCGACAGGGGCCTGTGCGGCTCGTTCAACGTCAACCTGGCCCACCGCTGCCAGACCCTGATGAACGACCTCAAGGCCAGGGGGGCCGAGACCCTCCTCATCACCGCCGGCCGCAAGGGCCGCGATCACTTCCGGCGCCGCCAGGTCAACATCGTTGACGAGTACCGGGAAGCGCTCAACAAGCCCGACATGGAGCTGGCCCGGGCCATGGCCAACCAGCTGGCCAACCTCTACCTGACCGGCGAGGCGGACGAAATCTACGTCGTCTTCACCCGCTTCATCAGCCTGGTCAAGCTGGAGCCGACGACGATGAAGCTCCTGCCCCTCTCGCCCGAGGATCTCGTCGGCGAAGGGGCCGAAGCCGGCGGGACCGGGGAGTACCTGGTCGAGCCCTCGGCCGAGGAGGTCATGATCGAGCTCCTGCCCACCAACATCGCCGTCCAGATCATGTCAGCCCTGCTGGAGACGGCCTGCTCCGAGCACGCCGCCCGGATGACGGCCATGGACAACGCCACCTCCAACTGCAAGGAAATGATCGAGAACCTGACCCTGATCTTCAACAAAGCCCGCCAGGCGGCCATCACCACGGAGCTGATGGACATCGTCGGCGGCGCCGAAGCCTTGAGAAAATAGAGCGCGGCAAGGGAGGCTTTCGTGGAACAGAACATCGGCAAGGTCGTCCAGGTCATCGGCCCGGTGGTTGACGTCGTCTTCAACGAGGGCAAGCTTCCGCCGATTCTGACCGCCCTGTCCCTGACCAACCCGGCCATTGACGACACCCCGGACAACCTGGTTGTCGAGGTGGCCCAGCACCTGGGCGACAACGTGGTCCGCTGCATCGCCATGGACGTCACCGACGGCCTGCAGCGCGGCCTGCCGGTCAAGGACTCCGGCGCGCCCATCACCGTGCCCGTGGGCCACGAGGCCCTGGGCCGGGTGCTCAACGTGGTCGGCCGCCCGGTGGACGGGCTGGGCAAGGTTGAAGGCAAGCATTTCTATCCCATCCACCGCCCGGCGCCCGAGTTCGTCGAGCAGGACACCTCGGTCAAGGTCCTGGAGACGGGCGTCAAGGTCATCGACCTGCTGGTCCCCTTCCCTCGCGGCGGCAAGATGGGCATGTTCGGCGGCGCCGGCGTGGGCAAGACGGTCATCATGATGGAGATGATCCACAACATCGCCATGCAGCACGGCGGCATCTCCGTCTTCGCCGGCGTGGGCGAGCGCACCCGCGAGGGCAACGACCTCTACCTGGAGATGAAGGAGTCCGGGGTCATCGAGAAGGCCGCCCTGATCTACGGCCAGATGACCGAGCCGCCGGGCGCCCGGGCCCGGGTGGCCCTGACCGCCCTGGCCGCGGCCGAGTACTTCCGGGACGAGGAAGGCCAGGACGTGCTCCTGTTCATCGACAACATCTTCCGCTTCACCCAGGCCGGCTCCGAGGTCTCGGCCCTGCTGGGCCGCATGCCCTCGGCCGTCGGCTACCAGCCCACCCTGGGCACTGACCTGGGCGAGCTCCAGGAGCGGATCACCTCCACAACCAAGGGCTCCATCACCTCGGTCCAGTGCGTCTACGTTCCGGCCGACGACCTGACCGACCCGGCCCCGGCGACCACCTTCGCCCACCTGGACGGGACCGTTGTTCTGTCGCGCCAGATCGTCGAGCTGGGCATCTACCCGGCCGTGGACCCGCTGGACTCCACCTCGCGCATTCTCGACCCCAACTACCTGGGCCAGGAGCACTACCAGACGGCCAGATCGGTCCAGCAGGTCCTCCAGAAGTACAAGGACCTCCAGGACATCATCGCCATCCTGGGCATGGACGAGCTCTCCGACGAGGACAAGCTGACCGTGGCTAGGGCCCGCCGGATCCAGCGCTTCCTGTCTCAGCCCTTCTTCGTGGCCGAGGCCTTCACCAACAAGCCCGGCAAGTACGTCTCCATCGAGGACACGGTCAAGGGCTTCAAGGGCATCGTCGAGGGCAAGTACGACCACCTGCCCGAGCAGGCCTTCTACATGGTCGGCGGCATCGAGGAGGCGGAGCAGCGGGCCGAGGAGATGGCCCGGGCCTGAGAGGGGAGCCATGGCGAAGCAGATTCAACTGGACGTGGTCACGCCCAGCCGGCTGGTGGTCAGCGAGCAGGTCGAGATCGTCGTCGCGCCGGGCATCCTGGGCGAGTTCGGCGTCCTGGCCGGCCACATTCCCTTCCTCTCCATCTTGGGCCCCGGCGAACTGCGCTACACCCGGGACGGCAAGGTGGAGTACATGGTCGTGACCGGCGGCTTTGCCGAGGTCCAGCCGGACAAGGTGACCGTCCTGGCCGACTCGGCCGAGCTGGCCCGCGAGATCGATATTGACCGGGCCAAGCGGGCCAGGGAGCGGGCCGAGGAGAGGCTCCGGCGAGCCAAGACCGAGGAAGTGGACTACACCCGGGCCGAGGCCGCCCTGAGACGGGCCGTGGCCAGGATCAAGGTGGCCGAGAAGGGGATCTGAGACTGGCCTGACTGAATCTTTCAGACTTCAATGGGAGGGCCGGTCGGCTGACCGGCCCTTTCTTTTTGCTCGCCTGAGCCGTCGGTTCTATGCCGTCAGGCCGAACTGCTTGGTGTTGACCCACTCCTGCTTGAGCAGGCACCACCAGTCCACGGCCAGCCGCCTGACCACGTAGTCATAAGGCAGCCAGCCATAGCCGGCCTCACCCCAGTTATCGCCCCAGGAGTTCCTGATCAGCAGGGCCCCGGTGGTCACCAGCTTGCAGCCGGGATTGCTGATCTTGACCTTGTCGTCGTAGCCTACCGCGACCACGGCGTGGCCGCCCCAGAGTTTGTCCCCGTCGCAGGGGAAGGGGATCTTGCCGTCTTTACCGGCCAGGTCAATGGAACTGTAGACGCTGAAGCCGAACATGGAGGGCAGCTTGGCGGCCAGGAGGCCCTTGACCAACTGCAGAACCCGGCCGGGATCGGTTCCGGGGGGGTCCAGCCGGAAGTACTGGAGGGCCTGGTAGCTCTGGGCAAAGGCGTAGCAGAAGGCCGAAGGCTCCCGGTCAAAGTCGGGACTCCGGTCGGTGTAGGGCCAGTAGTACTCCGGCGGCGACCCGAAGAGGACCATGGCCCCCATGGTCGTTCTGAGGAAGGCGCCGGTGTCCCCGGTCCAGCCCAGCAGGTTGCGGGTGGCCTTGTAGAGAAAGAGCCGGGAGGCGTCGGTGTGCTGGCCGTAGGCCCGCCGCTCGCAGTACTCCATCAGCCCCACGCCGGCGTGGGCCGTGCACGATCCCAGGTGACCCTGATTCTCCACCTCCGGGCACCAGGGGCGCAGGTCCACGCTGGGTGGCAGTGTCAGCTTGGCCGGCTGGGCCACCCCCAGCCGGTCTAGCATGACCTTGATCGACTGGTCCTGGTTCAGCCGGGCCAGCCTGGGGGAGACCTCGGCCGTCTCAGGGGTGTAGTCCCGGAAATCCGGGTAGTCCGGGAGCCAACCCATTCCCAAATCGACGCCAACTTTAAACTTTGTTTCAGCCATTCGCCAACCCTCCTTTGGCCTTGGGGCCAGTCGGCGACCGGCCGGTCGAAGAGCCCTCCGCCCGCCGGGAGCCGTGAGCCAGGCTGTCTCCTCCCCGCCTGGCCAGCCGCCGGCCTCCGGCGGCCCTGGCCGTCCGGGAGAACTCCGCCCCGGCCAGGGAAAACTTCCCTGTTCTCACGGTCCGGATGATTCCCTGAAGGTGAGATCCGCCCCGAACGAGAAAGCCGTGGAGCGTTACTGATGGAGAGAAGTCGCGCTGGCCGAAGGCTTGTTTTATTTTATAGTCAAGGAGCGTCCTCTTGGCCAGAATATTTTCGACAACTGAGAGGGGATTAATATTTTTCCCTTGCGTTACAAAGAGTTATTCTCCGGTTCAAGCCGGTTTGGTTTGAACCGATCGCCGCGAGAATTCGTACTCGACTGACCCGGGCGGGCGGACCGGCCCCGGCTTTCCGCCCTTGACGAAAACGGACAAAATCTGTACCTCTAAGGGACCTCAAAGGCAGCCGCAGGAGTTCAGCCCATGTCAATAGCCGCCGTGATTCTGGCCGCCGGCCTGGGGACCAGGTTCAAGTCGAAAACGGCCAAGGTCCTCCACCCCCTCCTGGGCCTGCCCATGGTCTGCTACCCGCTCAGACTGGCCCGGGAAGTGGGCCTGGAGCCCCGCCTGGTCGTGGTCGGGCATCAGGCCGAGGCGGTCAAGGCGGCCTGCCAGGGAGAGGGAGTCGAGTTCGTCCATCAGGCCGAGCAGCTCGGCACCGGCCACGCCGTGAGCTGCACCGCCCAGGTCCTCGAGGATTTCCATGGCGACGTGCTCATCCTCTCGGGCGACGTGCCCCTGCTCCGGCCCCGGACCGTCCAGGCCTTGATCGAACGCCACTTAAGCGGCCAGGCGACGCTCTCCTTCATGACCGTCAGGCTGGCCGACCCCAGCGGCTACGGCCGGGTCATCCGCCAGGGCTGGCGCTTCGTCATCGTCGAGGACAAGGACGCCAGTCCGGCCGAGAAGCTGATCCAGGAAGTCAACGTCGGCATCTACCTGGTCCGGGCCGCCTTTCTGTTCGAGGCCCTCCGCGAGCTCAACCCGGACAACGCCCAGCAGGAGTACTACCTGCCCGAGATCGTCCGCCTGGCCGGGGAGGAGGGCTTCAAGTGCCTCTCCCTGGAGGTCGCCGACGCCGAGGAGGTCATCGGCATCAACACCCGCTGGGACCTGACCCTGGCCGAGCGGCGGCTGAGGCGGGAGATGATCAAACAGCTGGCCCTGGACGGGGTCACCTGCCAGGACCCGGAGGCGCTCTACCTGGACCGGGACGTGACCGTCGGGCCGGACACCTGGCTGGGGGCCGGGGTTCACCTCCTGGCCGGGACCAGCCTGGGCAGCGGGGTCACGGTGGAGCCCAACTGCTACCTCAAGGCCACCCGAGTCGGGGACGGAGCAGTAATCAGGTCAGGGGCGCGGCTGGAAAACGCCGTCGTCTCGCCGGGCCAGATCATCGGCGACTAGGTCCCGGACCGGCCGGTCCGGGACCTTGACCCCTCCCGCCCGCTCTGCTAAGGTTCGGTTGTTCAAGGAATATTCCTGGGTTCAAGGGGAAAGGAGCACCACCAAATGGCCGCCAAGATAGTCAAGGGAACCGACATCGCCAAGCAGATACGCGAGGAGCTCAAGGCCGAAGTGGCCGAGATGAAGGACAAGACAGGCCTGGTGCCCGGCCTGGTGACAATTCTGGTCGGTGAGAATCCGGCCTCGGTCTCCTACGTCACGGCCAAGGGCCGCACGGCCAAGGAGCTGGGTTTCTACTCAATCCAGGACGATCAGCCGGCCGACATCAGCCAGGCGGACCTGCTCAAGCTCATCGACAAGTACAACGCCGACCCCAAGATCCACGGCATCCTGGTCCAATTACCGCTGCCCAAGCACATCAACGAGACCGAGGTCCTCTACCGGATCGACCCGGACAAGGACGTGGACGGCTTCCACCCGGTCAACGTGGGCAAGCTGATGATCGGCGAGGCCAACTTCCTGCCCTGCACCCCGGCCGGCATCCAGGAGATGCTGGTCCGCTCCAGGGTGGAACTGAGCGGGGCCGAAGTGGTCGTGGTCGGCCGGTCCAACATCGTGGGCAAGCCCATCGCCAACATGCTCTTCCAGAAGGCCGCCGGGGCCAACGCCACGGTGACCATCTGCCACACCCGGACCAGGGACGTGGCCTTCCACACCAAGCGGGCCGACGTCATCATCGCCGCCGTGGGCGTGGCCGAGTACGTCAAGGGCGACATGATCTCCGAGGGCGTGGCCATCATCGACGTCGGGGTCAACCGGGTGGGCAAGACGGCCGAGGGCAAGGCCATTCTCAAGGGCGACGTCGCCTTTGACGAGTGCCTGGAAAAGGCCAGCCTCATCACCCCGGTGCCGGGCGGGGTGGGCCCGATGACCATCACCATGCTGATGAAGAACACGGTCAAGGCGGCCAAGCTGGCCGCGGGCCGGTAGGTTCGAACTCCGCGGAGGAGCCCGAGGGCTCCTCCCTCTCTCTTCCTGCCTGGCCGGATTTCCGGCCAGGGATTATAATAATCTCATGCTGCTCTTGCGCTGGCTCATAAACACCCTGGCCCTGCTTGTCGTGGCCTGGCTGGTGGAAGGGATCAGGATCAACGGCCTGTTCCAGGCCTTTATCGCCTCGGCCTTCATCGGCCTGCTCAACGCCTCCATCAGACCCTTTCTCCTGATCGCCACCCTGCCCTTGAGCCTGCTCACCCTGGGCCTGTTCACCTTCGTCATCAACGGCCTGATGCTCCTGCTGGCCTCCTCGATCCTGTCCGGCTTCCATGTCGACGGCTTCTGGACGGCCGTCTGGGGCGCCTTCCTCCTGTCCGTCGTCTCCTGGCTGATGAACTCCTTTATAGTGCCCGGCGAGGACAAGCCCCGGGTCAACGTCTTTGTCGGGCGCTTCCACTCGGGCCGTCCGACCGGCCAGGGCGGCCGGCCGCCCAGGGACGAGGAGCTGATCGACCTGAATCAGGACGAGGAAGGCAAGTGGAGCTGAGCTACCAGCAGAAGCTGCTCCACCTCCGGCTCAGGTCCTGCGTCCAGACCGTCCTCGAGGTCCACCAGGCCCTGACCACCAGCCAACTGGTCCCGGATCTGGAGGCCAGGTTCAAGGAGCTCAAGGACGTCCTCAGCCTTCTGGACACGGCGGCGGTGGGCGAGGAAGAAGTCCGGCGGGTCGAGCGGGCGACCAATTTCCTGCTCAGCGAGCTGAAACCCCTGATCCGGCTCAAGGGCCTGGACCGGCTGACCTCTTACCCGGTCCACTAGGCCGGCTCCGGCCGGGAGGCCGGCCTTCAGCCGGCCAGGGCCCTGACCAGGCTGCGCACCTCCAGGGGCGAGGCCAGGTTGTAGCGGGCCCGGGAGACGTTGAGCCCCACCCGCAGCGAATAGGCCTCAACCGGCAGGGCGGCGAACATGTCCTCGTCGGTGAAGTCGTCGCCGGCCGAGAGAATGAAGTCCCACTTCTCCTTGGCCAGCCAGCGCACGGCCGAGCGACCCTTGTTGGCCCCGGCGAACTTGACCATGATGATCTTGTTGCCCTCCTGGATCTCCACCCCCAGGTTGGTGGTCATGGCCAGGAGGGTGTCCTTGAGCTCCTTGGCCCGGTCCTCGCCCAGCCTGGGATCGGACATGCGAAAGTGCCAGACCAGGGAGTAGTCCTTCTCCTCGACAAAGGACCGGGGCGTCCGGTCGACGTAGTGCTCCAGGATGGGACGGACGTCCTTCTTCCACTCGCTGTTGACCGGCTGAGTCAGCTCCCACTCGCCGCCGCGCTCGCGCACCCAGAAGCCGTGCTCGGCCACCAGGCCCATGTCCGTGTGGCCGAACCAGACCGTCATGGCCGGACGGTCGCGGTTGGAGACGATGACGACCTCGTTGCGCGGTTCGGCGGCCAGCCGGGCCAGCATGTCCTGCAGGTCCTCATCGGGCACGGCATCTTCCGGCCGATCGGCGAAGGGAACCAGGGTGCCGTCGTAGTCGAAGAGGAAGAGGCGGCGCTGGGCGGCCCGGTAGCCGGCCAGAATCTCGTCGCGGTGCTCCGGGGTCAGCCGGCGCACGGCGTAGTCCTGCTGAATGGTCGTGATCTGGTCCAGCCGCTCCAGGAAATCCCTGGCCCAGGCGGTGACGTCGTAGCGCCTGATGCGCTCCTGCATCTTGGTCATCCGCTCCCGCTGCTCCTCCTCGGGCATCTCCAAAGCTCGCTTGATGGCCCGGGCCACCTTCTCCTTGTTGTTGGGGTTGACGATGATCGCCTCGCCCAGCTCCTGGGCCGCGCCGGCCATCTCGCTCAGGATCAGGGTCCCCAGACCCTCCTTCTTGGTGGCCACGAACTCCTTGGCCACCAGGTTCATACCGTCCCTGATGGGCGTCACCAGCCCTATCCTGGCCACCCGGTAGAGAGCCACCAGGGGATTGAAGGGCAGGGAGCGGTAGAGATACCAGATGGGCACGAAGCCGATGGAGCCGTACCGCCCGTTGATCTTGCCGACCAGCTCGTCGACCTGCTTCTTGATGCTGGCGTACTGGTCGACCTCGGTCCGGGAGGGGACCACCAGGAGGATGAGGGTCACCTTCTTGCCGGAAGAGCCCTGAAGCTCCAGGAAGCGCTCGAAGGCCTCCAATCGCTGGATGAGACCCTTGGAGTAGTCGAGGCGGTCGATGGAGAGGATGATGTCCCGGCCCTCGGCTTCGGCCAGGATGTCCTCCACTTCCTTGACCACCTCGGGGTGCTCCACCGCCCGGCTGAAGCGCTGGTAGTCGATGCCCATGGGGAAGGCGTCGGCCTGGACCAGGCGCCGCTCGACTTTGATCCGGCCCAGGGAGTGCTCGAAGCCCATGATCCGGCGCACCGACTCCAGAAAGCCGCCCACGTAGTCGTAGGTGTGGAACCCGATCAGGTCCGCGCCCAGCATCCCCCGCAGGATGTCCTGGCGCCAGGGCATGAGGCGGAATATCTCGAAGGCGGGAAAGGGGATGTGAAGGAAGAAGGCCACGCTGGCCTCGGGCAGGTCCCGGCGGATGAGCTCGGGCAGGAGCATGAGGTGGTAGTCGTGAATCCAGATGATGTCGTCGGGCCGGGCCAGCTTGAGGACGGCCTCGGCGAAGAGGCCGTTCACGGTCCGGTAGGCTTGCCAGGAGTGATCATTGTAGACGGTGTATTCCGGGAAGTAGTGAAACAGCGGCCAGATGGTCTTGTTGCAGAAGCCGTGGTAGAAGCCGTCCATCTGCTCGCCGCTCATCAGGACGGGATGGCAGTTCTCCCTGTCCAGCCGCTCCTCGATTTGAGTAAACTGGCCCTCGTCCAGCTCCTCCGCGGCCAGCCCCGGCCAGCCGATCCATTGAGCCTCGTAATCCCGGTAGACCGAGGCCAGGCCGGTGGCCAGGCCGCCCACGCTGCGCAAGAACTTGAGCTCCCGGCCCTGCCTGACCACGCTCATGGGCAGGCGGTTGGAGACTATCAGCAGGCGTCGCTGTTGGCTGGAACTCATCCGTTTAAAACCAGAGAAAGAGGAGCAAACACGGTCATTTTACGGTCTGCCCCCCCAAAGGTCAAGGCGACCCGGATGAATCCCCTTGGGTTACAGATTGTTAGGAGAGGAGGCGATGGCGGTGGCAGGCCAGGAGATGGCCCTGGCCCAGGTCCACCAGGGGCGGCTCCTCCTGGAGGCAGAGGGGCTTGATGACCACCGGGCAGCGGGTGTTGAAGCGGCAGCCCGGGGGTGGGCTGAGCGGGCTGGGCACGTCCCCGGCCAGGACGATCCGGTGGCTCTTGGCCTTGGGGTTGGGCGTCGGCGCCGCCGAGAGGAGGGCCTCGGTGTAGGGGTGGAGCGGCGGCCGGGCAAAGCCCGGCTTGGCCTTGATCTCGACGATCTTGCCCAGGTACATGACCGCGATCCGGTCCGAGGCGTAGCGGACCACGGACAGGTCGTGGGCGATGAAGAGGTAGGTCAGCCCGTAGGTGCGCTGGAGCTTCTTGAGCAGGTTGAGCACCTGGGCCTGGATGGACACGTCCAGGGCCGAGATGGGCTCGTCGGCGATGATCAGCTTGGGCTTGAGGATCAGGGCCCGGGCGATGCCGATGCGCTGGCGCTGGCCGCCGGAGAATTCGTGAGGGAAGCGCTGGCGGTGCTCCTCGCTGAGGCCGACCTCCTCCAGGATGCGGACCACCTCCTCCTGGCGCTGGCGCCGGCCGCCCAGGCGGTGGATGACCAGGGGCTCGGCCAGGATCTGGCCCACGGTCAGGCGGGGGTTGAGCGAGGAGAAGGGGTCCTGGAAGACGATCTGGATCTGGCGCCTGAGGCTCTTGAGCCTGAACCCGCTCAGGCCCAGGATGTCCTCCCCCTGGAACAGGATCCGGCCGGCCGTGGGCTCCTCCAGCCTCAGGATCTGGCGGGCCAGGGTCGACTTGCCGCAGCCGGACTCCCCGACCAGGCCGAGGACCTGGCCCGGGGCGATGGCCAGATCAACGCCGTCCAGGGCGTGGACCCGGCCGCCGCCCCGGCCGAAGACGTTGCCCCCGACCGGGTAGTGCTTGACCAGGCCCCGGACCTCGATGAGCGGAACGACCTCGGCGCCCCTGGCCGGCTCAGGCATAGAGGTGGCAGCGGGCAAGCTGGCCCTCCTCGACCTGGATCAGCTCCGGCTCCTCCTCGCACTTGTCGAAGCGCCTGGGGCAGCGATCCTTGAAGCGGCAGCCGATCAGGGGCTTGAAGATGCTGGGCACCGAGCCGGGAATGGCCGGCAGGGTGTCGGCCTCGCTCTCCGGGTCGGGCAGGGAGGCCATCAGCCCCTGGGTGTAGGGGTGGCAGGGCCGGGCGAAGAGCTGTTCCACCGAGGCCGTCTCAAAGACCCGGCCCAGGTAGAGGACCACGACCCGGTCGGCCGTCTCGGCGACCACGCCCAGGTTGTGGGTGATGAGCAGCACGGCCAGGCCCCGCTTGGCCTGGATGTCCTTGATCAGGTCCAGGATCTGGGCCTGGATGGTCACGTCCAGGGCCGTGGTCGGCTCGTCGGCGATGAGCAGGTCCGGATCGCAGGAGATGGCCATGGCGATCATGACCCGCTGGCGCATGCCCCCCGAGAGCTGGTGGGGGTAGCTCTTGAGCCGGGCGACCGGGTCCGGGATGCCCACCGCTTCCAGGGCCTCGGCCGCCCGGACCTCGGCCTGGCGGGCGTCCAGGCCCTGGTGGAGCTTGATGGCCTCCATAATCTGGTCGCCCACGGTGTAGACCGGGTTGAGCGAGGTCATGGGCTCCTGGAAGATCATCGAGATCTGGTTGCCTCGGACCCGCCGCATCTCGGCCTCGCTCAAGTCCAGCAGGTCGCGGTCCTTGAAGACGACCCGGCCGCCGGCGATCCGGCCCGGCGGGCTGGGGACCAGGCGCAGAATGGACAGGGCGGCCACGGACTTGCCGCCGCCCGACTCGCCGACCAGGCCCAGGGTCTGGCCCCGGTCCAGGTCGAAGGAGAGCCCGTCCACGGCCCGGGCCACGCCCTGGGGGCCGGTGAACTCGGTCTTGAGGTCCCTGACTGAGAGGAGACGTTCCACGTCAGACCGCGCCGCCGACGAGCAGCTCCGGGATGCGCAGGGTCGGCTGGGCGTCGGCCACGGGCACGCCCTGGCCCTCCTTGCCGCAGGTGCCGATGCCGAAGCCCAGGTCCGAGCCGACCAGGTCGATGGACCGGAGCACCTCGGGCCCGTTGCCGACCAGGGTCGCCCCCCTGACCGGCTGGCCGACCCGGCCGCCGTCGATTAAGTAGCCCTCGGAGACCTCGAAGACGAAGTCGCCGTTGGCCGTGTTGACCTGGCCGCCGCCCATCTTGGCCACGAAAAGACCCTTGTCCGTGGCCCGGACGATCTCCTCCGGGTCGCTCTGGCCCGGGGCGATGAGAGTGTTGCTCATGCGGGTGATGGGCCGGTGGCGGTAGGACTCGCGCCGGCCGTTGCCCGAGAGGGGCAGCCCGCCCTTGCGGGCGTAGAGCCGGTCGGTCAGGTAGGCGCTCAGGCGGCCCTTGTCGATCAGGACCGTCCTCTGGGCCGGGCTGCCCTCGTCGTCAAAGCCGTAGGAGCCCCGCCTGGAGAGCAGGGTGGCGTCGTCCAGGACGGTGACCAGGGGCGAGGCCACCTCCTGGCCCAGCTTGTCCCCGTAGACCGATAGCCCCTCCAGGGCCAGATCGGCCTCCAGGCCGTGGCCGACCGCCTCGTGGATCATGGTCCCGCCGGCCCGGCCCGCCAGGACGACCGGCATCCGGCCGCCGGGCGCGGGCCTGGCCTCGAGCATCAGCAACGCCTGCCGGGCCGCCTCCAGGGCCACCTCCTCGGGCGCCTGCTCGTCGAAGATCTCCAGCCCGACCAGGCCGCCCACCGGATGGTAGCCGGTCTGGATGACCTGGTCCTCGGCCGCGACCACCTGGGCCATGAAGACCAGGTAGGGCCGCCTGTCTTGCACGGCCAGCCCCAGGGAGTTGGCGATGAAGACCTCCTGGCTCCGCTCGCCGTAGACGATCTTGACCTGGCGGACCCGCTTGTCGTGAGCCCAGGCGGCCTGGCTGGCCCGCTCGACCAGGGCGGCCTTGGCCTTGAGCTCAGTGCCCTCGACGGGCCTTGAGATGGCGAAGCGCTCCCGGGGCTCGGCCCAGTCCAGGCCGGGGCTGACCTCGCTCCGGCCGCCCTCGACCAGGCGGCTCAGCTCGCCGGCCAGCTCCAGGACGTTGGCCTGGCTCAGGTCATTGGTGTAACCGTAGGCGGTCCGCTCGCCGAAGAGGATCCTCAGCCCCAGGCCGGCGTCCCGGCCGGCCACCGACTTCTCCAGCCGGCCGTCCTCCATCTGGAGGCTGAGCGTCCGGGAGTCCTCGCAGAAGACCTCGGCCAGCCAGCCGCCCCGGCTCAAGGCCCGCTTGAAAATGGCCGGCCAGTCGTAGCTCTGGACCATCGGTGTTTTTTCCATGGTCCGCCCAAGATAGCACAGGCAATCGAGAGGGGGGAAGGGGGTTGGGCGGCCCCAGGCCCGTTCACCTTCCAGACCGGCCGCCCGTCCCGCTCAAGGCGCCCCTCTCAAAACAAGCGCTCTCAGCTCCGCCGAGCCAACCCTCCCCGCTACCAGCCGCCGCCTCTCCCTCCCCGACTATCAGATTGATTCCCGGACCTGATCCGGACTCTCAATTTGATCGCCCCGGGCCCGTCCGGAAGGCCCCCTTCTGGCCCGTCATTCAGAGGAATGTCTACGCAACTAATTAATATATTTGACTATTAAGTCCATCAACCCGCCCTGGCACGAGTCTTGTCTTTAAGTCAGGCGGATGACGACGGGAGTGAGGTCAAATGAAGCTGCTGATCTTCGCCTCGAATAACCGGGAGACCCGGGAGCGGCTGTTGGGTCTGACCCTGGGACTCGAGGGGCTGGATTCCGTGGACCTATACGGCAGCCGGGAAGCCCTGGCCAGGGGTTTGAGGCAGCCTCCCTTCCTCGAGAGCCTGGCCCTCATCGCCCCGGCCAACAGGGAGGAACTGGACGGAATCGTCTCTCTGGGCCAGTTGCTCTCGGCCGTCCGGACCATCTTGATCCTGCCGGACCAGAACAGCGACACGATCTCCCGGGGGCTCCTGGTCCGACCCCACTTCCTGAGCTTTGCCGATGGCGACCTGTCGGTCGTGGCCGCTGTCCTGGCCAGGCTGGCCGCCAGAATGTCCGAGACTGAATGTTGGAGATGAACAAATGTGTTCTCAGCGCAGCGACGAACAGCACCACAGCGGCAAAGAAGTCAAGCACCTGACCTTCAGCCTGGCCGGAGAAGAGTACGGCCTGGGCGATCTTACGATCAAGGAGATCATCGGCCCGTTGCCCATCGCCCCTCTGCCCGATGTACCCCAGTCCATCAAAGGGGTGATCAACCTGCGGGACCAGATCATCCCGGTGATAAACCTGCCTCTCTGTCTCGGCCTGCCCGCGATGGAGAATGCTGAGAGGGCCCGCATCATCGTGGTCGAGTTGGGCCGGTCAGACCACCGGATCCGGATAGGCCTGCTCGTTAACTCGATCTCGGAGATCCTGAAAACCAGGTTCGGGGACGGCGAGGAGGCCCCGTCCCTCGACTCGGTCCTGGACGCCGAATACATCTCCGGCCTGGCCAAGATGGACAAGGGGGTCAAGATTGTGCTGGACATGACCCGGGTCTTGATCACCGAAGGCGATCAACCCGGGGATCCTGACTCACCGGACTCAGTCGAGCGCCCGGAATAGGAGGAGACCGGACCGCACCAGGCGCGCCCCGGGGCAGTTTCTGTCCGTTCCGGGGCGCAATATGGCCGGGGATCCGCTCTCTTCAATGACTCCTTCCCCCCAGGAGACCGAGGCGCCGCACAAGGTCCGGAAGGGTCAGTCCGAGGGGCGGCCGGCCAGGCCGGCCGCCCCGATCAACCCGACTCGATCGATCTGGCCCGGCTCGACCGGGCCGGCGTCGATCAGGCCCCTCAGGGGCGGAATGAGGTGCCTGTTCAGCGAGTCCTGAAAGCCCTCGACCAGGAGGTCCCAGGCGGCCGACATGCCGCCGCCGAAGCGGATCGCGCGCACGTCGGCGATGAGGATCAGGGTGGCCACGGCCCGGCCCAGGTGGCCGCCGGCCTCCCGGAAGAGCCGCCGGGCCAGCTCCTCGCCCCGGCGGGCCGCCTCGGCCAGCTCGGCCGCGTCGCGGCCGCCGCCCCCGGCCTCCTGGTCCAGCCGCCTGACGGCCGAGGCCGAGGCGTACTGCTCCAGGCAGCCGCGCTTGCCGCAGCCGCAGGGATGGCCCTCGTCCACGGCCGGCAGGTGGCCCATCTCCATGGCCGTGCCGCCGTCCCCGACCACCGGCCGCCGGTCCAGGACCAGGCCGCCGCCCACGCCGGTGCCCAGGGTCAGGATGGCCAGGCTGGGCGGCCGCCGCCCCTCCAGGAGCCAGGCCCCATAGGCCGCGGCCAGGCCGTCGTTGGCCACGACCACCGGCCGGCCCAGTCCCTCCTCGAGCCGCCGGGCCAGCTCCAGGTTCTCCACCCCGGGCAGGTTGGGCGAGGCCAGAACCACGCCCCGGCGGCTGATGAAGCCGGGCATCCCGGCGGCCACCGCCTCCACCGGCCGCTCCTCGAGCCTCCGGGAGATGTGCTCCAGCAGCGCGGCCAGGAGCTCCTCCTCGGCCCGCTGGCCGGCCCGCCTGGTCAACTGGCTGAAGTCGGCCTCAACCCGCCTCTCGGCCTCGACATCGAGGCCCTCGACAAAGGCCGAACGGAGGTTGGTGCCGCCGATGTCCAGAGCCAGAACGGACATAATCCCTGACCTCCCCTGGTGAAACTGCGGATGAGCCGGGCCGCGGCTCAGGGCACGGCGGCCCGCTCCCAGCTGACTCTCTCCAGCCCGGGCAGGGGCAGCAGGCGATCGACGATCTGGCCGACCGGGGCGTCCGTCCGGGTGCGCAGGTGAATGTGGTAGGTCACCCGCTGGCCGGCCAGGTCGAAGTCGTAGTTGATGGCCTGGACGCGCAGTCCGGGGAACTGGCCCAGGCCGGCCCGAATCTCCTCCAGGGGCCGGTTCAGGCCGTCAAAGACGAGGGTTAGAGTGGTGTAGGTGTCGTGGCCCAGGCTCAGCCGCTTCAGGCTGTAGAGGGCCAGCAGGGCCAGGGCGGTCGTCATTATGGCCGGCAGAACGTAGCCGGCCCCGGCGGCCAGGCCCACGCCGGTCACGGTCCACAGGGTGGCGGCGGTGGTCACGCCCCTGACCGAGCCCCGGCCCTTGATGATGACCCCGGCGCCGATGAAGCCCATGCCGGCCAGGGCGTAGGAGGCCATCCGGCCGGGGTCCAGCCGGATGACCGATTTGTCGTCCAGGTGGGCGAAAAGGTCGTACAGATGGAGGGAGACGATCATCATCAGGCAGGAACCCAGGCAGACCAGCAGATTGGTCCGCAGGCCGGCCTGGCGGCCGTGGCGCTCCCGCTCCAGACCGATGGCCGCCCCCAGGAGGGCGGCCAGGATCAGCTTGCCCAGATTGGCCAGGGCCAGGTTCCAGTCCATCCCGCCACCTCAAGAAGCCGGCCCGGCCCCGGGGCCGGGCCGAGGGCGTCAATAGCCGCGCCTCAAGGAGATGATCAAACGCCGGGAGGCGATTTGTCAACCCGGAGCGGAGTCTGGGCGGCCGACTGACCGAGCCGGGCTCTAGGTCACCGAGCGGCGCTTGGTCTCGATGGTCGCTTTCCTGTCGCGGCGGTCGTCGACCTTGAGGTCGATGATGACCCGCTCGGCGCCCTCGGCCACGTGGGCGGCGTGGACCTTCTTGACCAGCTCGAAGAGGGCGTCCAGGTCGGGCACCTCCACGGCCGTGGACATGCCGCCGACCTCGTACTTGTAGCCCGAGGCCTTGATCACGGCCACGCCCTTCTTGACGAAGCGGCTCAGGCTGGTCCCCTGGCCGATGGGATAGACCGAAAGCTGGGCGATCATGGCTTGCTCCTTAATCCGGGAGAAAACCCGGCAACCGGACCTAGTCCAGGGCCAGGGCGACCAGGTCGGCCAGGTCCAGGACCTGGAGGTCCAGGCCCTGGCGGCGGACCTGGGTGGCGATGGTCCGGAGGCACTGCTGGCAGGCGCTGACCACGGCCTCGGCCCCGGTGGCCTGGATCTGGTCGATCTTGAGCCTGGCCACGGCGGCCGAGAGCTCGGGGTCGACCATCTCCACGTTGCCCCCGCCGCCGCAGCAGAGGCTCAGGGCCCGGTTGGGGGTCATCTCCACGAACTCCAGGCCGGGGATGGCCCTGATGACCTGGCGGGGCGCCTCGTAGATGCCGCTGTTGCGGCCCAGGTCGCAGGGGTCGTGGTAGGTCACCTTCATCTCCAGCCGCTTGAGCTTGAGGCGGCCCGAGTCGATCAGCTCGGCCACAACCTGGGACCAGTGGAGCAGCTCCAGGTCGGTCCGGTAGAGGTTCTTCCAGGTGTGCAGGCAGGAGGGGCAGGAGAAGACGGCCCGCCTGGCCTTGAGCTCGGCCACCTTGTCCAGGTTGTGCTCGATGAGGCGGCCCATCTTCTCGGGCTGGCCGGCCCCCAGCAGGGGGAAGCCGCAGCACCACTCCCGGCCGCCCAGGATGGCGAAGTCCAGGCCGGCCCGGTCCATGACCTGGGCCGCGTGGGCCGGGATGCGCTGGGCCAGGGGGAAGAAGGAGGCGACGCAGCCGACGAAGTAGACCGCCTCGGCCCGGTCCTTCTCGAAGGCGCCCTCGGGCAGGCCCTTGATCAGCTCCCGCCAGTCGCCCCGCTCCTCGTTGTCCTCCCCGGAGATGTTGTTGTACTCGTTGAGCGACTCGGCCAGCCTGGCCATGATCTTGGGGTGGAACTCGGCCTTGACCAGAAGCTCCCGATCGGCCGTGACCAGGTCCCTGGTCTTGACCGCCGGGAAGCAGGCCTGGGTGCAGGCCCCGCAGCCGAAGCAGCTGAAGATCGAGGCGGCGATCTCGGCCGAGGGCTCGAGCTGGCCCTCGATGACCGCCCGGGTGAGGGCGTTGCGGCCCCTGGGAGTTGAAGCCTCGGTCCGCTGGACGGCGTAGGTGGGGCAGTTGGGCAGGCAGAAGCCGCAGCGGGTGCACTTGGCCACTTCCTCGTAGAAGAGCTTCCTGAGCTTGACCAGGTTCACGCCTCAGAGCCCTCCCAGGAAGCGGCCGGGGTTGAGGACCCCCTGGGGGTCGAACCTTTTCTTGAGCTCGGCCATGAGGGCAAAGTCGGGCCCGGGCGGGCCCCAGACCTCGAGCTTGTCCTTGAGCTCGGCCGGCGCGGCCTCGACGATCAGCCCGCCGCCGGCCTGGGCCGCGATCCGTCGCAGATTCTCACCCAGGCGGCCGATCTCCTCCAGCCCGCCCGAGGGCAGGTGGACCCAGGCCAGGCCCAGACCGGCCCGGTTCTGGAGAACCGCCTCCAGGCCGGACTCCTCAACCGCCCGGGACCAGTCGGCCAGAACCTGGCCCGTGGCGGCCAGGGGAAAGCGGCCCTTGAACCTGACCGGCGGCCGGCCGGCCTCGGCTCGGCCCGCCCCGGCCAGCTCGGCCCAGAACCGCCGGGCCGGGCCCGCCTCCAGGCGGACCTGATCCCGGGCCTCGTGCCTCTCGGCCAGCCAGTCCAGGTCGCCCAGCTGGCGCTCGACCTCCTCGCCGAAGCCGGCCAGGCCCACGGCCAGCCACCAGCCGCCCAGGGACGCCTCCAGCCCCAGGGAGGGGGCCATCTTCAGGGCCGGCCGGTTCAGCAGCTCCACGGCCGTGGGCAGGAGCCTGGAGTCCAGCAGTTCCCGGGCGAAGGCCCCGGCCTGATCCAGGCCGGCGAAGGAGGCGGCCCAGGCCGCCTCCTCCTCGGGCAGGGGCAGGAGCCTGAAGGTCATCTCCGCGATCAGGCCCAGGCTGCCTAATGAACCGATGAGCAGCTTGGAGACGTCGTAGCCGCTGACGTTCTTGACCGTCTTGCCCCCGGCGCCGATGATCTCGCCCGTGGGCAAAATGAAGCGCAGGCCCAGGACCAGGTCGCGGGCCTGGCCGAAGCGGTGGCGCTGGGGGCCGCTCGCGTTGGCCGCCACCAGGCCGCCCAGGGTGGCCCTGTCGGGCCGGGGCGGGTCCAGGGGCAGGCGGACGCCCTTGTAGTCCCGGTCGGAGCAGATGGCCTCGGCCTTCTCTTTGAGCCGGCCGTCCAGGGGGAAGTAGCAGCGGTTCTCGGCCCCGGCCAGGAGGTCCTGCAGGTCAGATAGAACCACCCCGGCCTGGACCGTGGCCGTCAGGTTGGCCGGGTCCAGGTCGATGATCCGGTTCAGGCGGCTCAGAGACAGAACCAGGTCCAGCCGCTGGGGCGGCCGGCCCAGGGACAGGCTCGTGCCGCCGCCCCAGGGGATCACGGCCCAGCCCTCTCGATTGGCCAGGCGGATCACCCGGGCCGCCTCCTCGACTGTCCCGGGAGAGACGGCCGCCCGGGGGACCAGGCCGTCCACGGCCAGGTCTTGGAGGGCCGCCGGGTCGCTCAGGACCGCTTCCGGGGGCAGGAGGCCGCTCAGGAGGGACTCCATCTCAGCCTCCCTCCGGCCGCGGCAGGACCTTGCCCGGGTTGACCAGCTCCTCCGGGTCGAAGGCCCGCTTGATCTTCCACATGGCGGCCACGTCCTCGTCCGAGAAGATCAGGTCCATCTCGGCCAGCTTCTCCAGGCCGATGCCGTGCTCGCCGGAGATGGTCCCCCCGGCCTGGACGCAGAGGCGCATGATCTCCGAGCCGGCCTTCATCACCCGGCCCTTCTCCTCCGGGTCGCGGGCGTCGAAGAGGATGAGGGGGTGGAGATTGCCGTCGCCGGCGTGAAAGACGTTGCCGATGGCCAGGCCGTACTTGCGGCCGACCTCGAGGACCTGGGCCAGCACCCGGGGCAGCTCGGTCCGGGGCACGGTCCCGTCGCAGACCATGTAGTTGGGCCTCAGCCGGCTGACCGCGCCGAAAGCCCCCTTGCGGCCGGCCCAGAGGGCCTCCCGCTCGGCCGCGTCCTTGGCCGCCCTGACCTGGCGGACCTTGTTGGCCCGGCAGATGGCCGTGATCTGGTCGGCCAGGCGCTCCAGGCCGTCGGCCAGGCCGTCCAGCTCGATGATCAAAACCGCCTCGGCGTCCAGGGGATAGCCGGCCTGGACCGACTCCTCCACGGCCTTGATGACCAGCCTGTCCATCATCTCCAGGGTGGCCGGGACGATGCCCGCGGCGATGATGGCCGAGACCGTGTTGGAGGCGTCCTCGATGGTCTCGAAGATGGCCAGGAGGGTCTTGACCGCCTCGGGCTGGGCGATGAGGCGGAGGTATATCTTGGTCACCAGCCCTAAAGTCCCCTCCGAGCCGACCACCACCCCGGTCAGGTCGTAGCCCGGGGCGTCGGCCACGGGCGAGCCCACCTGGACCAGGCGGCCGTCGGCCAGGACCAGCTCCAGGCCCAGGACGTGGTTGGTGGTCACCCCGTACTTGAGGCAGTGAGGGCCGCCGGCGTTCTCGCCGACGTTGCCGCCCAGGCTGGAGGTCTTCTGGCTGGCCGGGTCGGGGGCGTACTGGAGGCCTAATTTGGCCACCTCGTTCTGCAGGTCCAGGGTGATCACGCCCGGCTCGACCAGGGCCACCCGGTTGGCCGGGTCGATGTTCAGGATGCGGTTCATCCGGGAGAAGGCCACCACCAGGCCGCCCCGGATGGGCACCGGCCCGCCGCTGAGACAGGTCCCCGAGCCCCGGCCGGTCACCGGGACCTTGTGCTCGTGGGCCAGCCGGACCACCCGGCTGACCTCCTCGGCGCTGCCGGGCAGGACCACCGCCTCGGGCCGGGCCATCTCCAGGTAGGCGTCGTAGCTGTAGAGGTGGCGGTCCACCTCTGAGTGGAGCACGTTGGCTGGGCCGACGATCCGGCCCAGCCTCTCGATCAGTTCAGCGCGGTCCATGGGCGCTTCCGGGTCCTTGGCTCGGGTCGGGGCCGCTCAGGCCCGGTCGTAGACCGCTGCCGCCGCCAGGGCCCCGGAGCCGACCTTGACTCCCTGGGACCTGAGCACCGACTCCAGGGCGGCCAGGAAGAGGGTCACGTTGCGCCGGGTCGAGGAGGCGCCCATGAGGCCCACTCGCCAGACCTTGCCGGCCAGGGCGCCCAGCCCGCCGCCGATCTCGATGCCGAAGCCGTTGAGCAGGGCCTGGCGCGCGGCCGCGTCGTCGGTCCCGTCCGGAATGACCACGGTGTTGAGCATGGGCAGGCGCTCGCCCTCCTTGACCAGCATCTTCAGGCCCATGGCCTCAACCCCGGCCACCAGGGCCTGGTGGTTGGTCAGATGCCTGGCCCAGCGGGCCTCCAGGCCCTCCTCGGCGATGATCCTGAGCGCCTCGCGCAGGGCGTAGATCATGTTCACCGGCGCGGTGTGGTGGTACTTGCGCTCGGCCCCCCAGTAGGAGCCGACCATGCTCATGTCCAGGTACCAGCTCACCACCGGCCGCTTGCGGCTCTTGAGCTTGTCCAGGCCGGCCTGGCTGAAGGAGACCGGCGAGAGGCCCGGCGGGCAGGAGAGGCACTTCTGGGTGCCGGAGTAGGCCGCGTCGATGCCCTCCTTGTCCAGGCCGATGTCCATGCCGCCCAGGGAGGTGACCATGTCCACCAGGAAGAGGGCCCCGGCCTCGTCGGCGATGGCCTTGAGCTCCTTGAGGGGCTGGCAGACCCCGGTCGAGGTCTCGGCGTGGACCACGGCCAGGACCTTGGGCCGGCGGCCCTTGATGGCCTCCCGGACCGCCTGGGGGTCGATGGTCCGGCCCCACTCGGCGTCCACCCGGATCAGCTTGCCGTCCAGGCGGCCGACGATGTCGGCCATGCGGGTGCCGAAGACGCCGTTGACGCAGACCACGACCTCGTCGCCGGGCTCGACCAGGGTGACGAAGCAGGTCTCCATGCCGGCCGAGCCGGTGCCGGAGACCGGGATGGTCAGGGCGTTCTGGGTCTGGAAGATATGGCGCAGCAGGCGCTGGGTCTCGTCCATGGTGGCCAGGAAGTAGGGATCCAGGTGGCCGACGCAGGGCGCTGAGAGGGCCTGGAGCACACGGGTGGGCACGTCGCTGGGGCCGGGGCCCATCAGGACGCGGGAGCCGGGATCGATGTCGCGGAAATCAGAGACCTTGAAGCTCATTTGCTCCTCCACTTAGACTCGGTCTCAAACCGGAAAAATGACCAGTCAGAGAATAGGCAAGAGACTTGAGGGTGTCAAGGAGAGAGGCCCCCCAAGCCTTGTGGCTTGGGGGGCCTCCTGATTGACTCGGCCGCCGGGCCCGGCTCAGCTCAGCGAGGTGTAGAGGTAGTAGGTCCCCGTGGCCGACGAGCCGAAGGCCCGGACCCTGATGTAGTAGTAGCCGGACGTAACCGAACGGCTGATCAGGAAGTTGTAGCTGGTGCCGCCGTCGTCGTTATAAGTCAGCAGAGAGCAGCTCGAGTTGTAGAGGTAGCCGTAAGTGTCCAGGTTGCTGGAGGTGTAGCTGGTGTAGATCCGCAGGGTGCCGCTGTAGGAGACATAGACGCGGTAGTAGTCGTTCTCGCCGGCCGTGCTGATGCTGCCCAGGTAGGTCTGGCCGATGGTTATCGAGGTCGCGTTGGCGCAGCTCGTCCCGGCCCCGGTCCCGCCGCCGCTGCCCCCGCTTCCGCCCTCGTAGTAGGTGTAGGTCCCGTTGCCCAGGTAGAGAGTGTAGTTGCCGGTGCCGTTGTTGCCGAACTCATGCACCCGGACGTAGTAGTAGCCGCTGGTCCGATAGGTGTAGATGCGGAAGTTGTTGTTGGTTCCGCCGTCGTCGTTGTAGGTCACCAGGGAGCAGGAGGAGTTGTACAGGTAGCCGTAAGTGTCTGTGCTGCCGTCGGTGTAGGCCAGCAGGTAGCCGCCCGAGAAGTAGAAGCGGTAGTAGTCCTGGTCGCCGACGTAGCCGATGGAGCCGTAGATCCGGGAGTTGTAGACGACCGACATGTACGAGGCGCAGGAACTGCCCGCGTCGCTCCCGCCGCCGGTGCCCCCGCCGCCCGTGCTTCCGCCCTCGTAGTAGGTGTAGGCGCCGTTGCCCAGGTAGAGGGTGTAGTTGCCGGTGCCGTTGTTGCCGAACTCATGCACCCGGACGTAGTAGTAGCCGCTGGTCCGATAGGTGTAGATGCGGAAGTTGTTGTTGGTTCCGCCGTCGTCGTTGTAGGTCACCAGGGAGCAGGAGGAGTTGTACAGGTAGCCGTAGGTGTCTGTGCTGCCGTCGGTGTAGGCCAGCAGGTAGCCGCCCGAGAAGTAGAAGCGGTAGTAGTCCTGATCGCCGGCGTAGCTGATGGAGCCGTAGATCCGGGAGTTGTAGCTGACCGACATGTACGAGGCGCAGGAACCGCCCGCGTCGCTCCCACCGCCGGTGCCCCCGCCGCCTCCGCCGCCGCTGAAGGAAGTGTAGAGAACGTAGGACCCCGTTTGGGAGCTGTAGTAATTCCTGACCCGGATGTAGTAGTTCCCGGCGCTGAGGGTCCGGGAGATGCGGAAATTGTTACCCGTGCCGCTGTCGTCGTCATAGGCCAGGGCCGAGCAGTAGGAGTTGAGGATGTAGCCGTACGTGTCGGTGCTTCCCGAGGTGTAGACCGTCAGCGTGCCCGAGGTGCTCAGATAGACTCTGTAGTAATTGTTCTGGCCAGCGTAACTGATGGAGCCGTAGACAGAGCCGTTGGTCGAAATGTAGGTGGCGTTGTAGCAATCCTGGGCCCAGACCGGGCCGGCCAGTCCGGCCGCCAGTAAAATCAGGCCCAGACCAAGACCAAGCCTTTTAAGCCGGCGAACCATGTTTCTCCTCCCCGCCATATCCCAGGCAGCCTGGGTTCAGAAGTTCCCGCCCCCCGCCTTCCTCGCGGCCGGCCCTTCCGGCCGGAGGATAAAAAAAAGCGGGCTCAATAGCCCGCGACAAGGGATTGGCCCGATCCACTGCCTCGACGACAAGGTATTTCAACCGGTCGATCGTATAGGCCTCCCCTGTTCAGTCCTGGACCGTTCCAACCCAAAAACGCGAGCCCCAAAGGGCCCGCGCCTTCAGTTGAGCCGGATCACCGACCGCACGATAATTCTAAAAGAGAAGCTAAGGTCGTGTCAAGGTCTGATTGGGCAGGACTGGCCAAAACTCCGTGTCATCACCGCCGCCTGGCGCCAGGTCCGCAGGCCCCGGCGGGCCGGGATCAAATGACGGCCGCGGCCCGGTAGACGGCCAGGAGGCGGTCCATGAGCCGCCCGGGATCGAATTCCCGGCTGACCCTGGCCTGGCCGGCCCGACCCAGCCCCAGGGCCAGTTCGTCGGCGGCGGCCAGGCGGTCGGCCGCCTCGGCCAGAGCGCCGGAGTCACCGGCCGGGACCAGGAAGCCCTCCCGGCCCTGGTCCAGCCAGTCGGCCACCCCGCCCACCGCGGCGGCGATGACCGGGGTTCCGGCGGCCAGGGCCTCCAGGCCGACGATGCCGAAGGGCTCGGCCCAGAGGCTGGGCAGCCAGAGGGAGCGCGCCCCGGCCAGGAGCCGGCCTATGGCCGGCCGGTCGGCCCAGCCGGCGAAGCGCACCCGGCCGGCCGAGGCCTGGGCCGCTCGAGCCGCCTCCCCGGCCAGGGGTCCGTCGCCGGCGACTAAGAGTGGCACGGGCTCCTTGAGCCTCCCTGCCGCGGCCAGGGCCACCCGGAGGCCCTTGCGCTCCACCAGCCGCCCGGCCAGGAGATGGTAGGCCCCCGCCTCGGTCCGGGGCGGGAACTCCAGGCCGCTGACAAAGGGCGGCAGCACCTCGATCCGCTCGGCCGGCGCTCCGGCGGCCGCGAGCTGCCGGGCCATGTAGGAGGACAGGACCAGGAGCCGCCTCAGCCCGGCCGCCGCCTCGAGTCGCCGCCGGGTCAGCTCCATCAGCCTGGATCCGTACTCGGCCTCCTCAAAGCAGCCCTGGCAGGCCGGCCCCAGAACCAGGGGGCAGATTCGGCCCTCCGGGGTGACCTGGCCCTGGCCGGGGCAGAAGAGGCGGTGATCCTGGACGGTCATCAGGCCCCGGCCCGAGGCCGCGGCCAGGGCCAGGAGGTCCGGGTCCATGAGGTTGTGGACGTGGATGACCTGGGGCTGGAACTCGGATAGGAGCCGTTCCAGGCGCGACCGGGCCGCCCGGCCGCCCCGGGCCCTCAGCCCGCCCCGGTCCAGGCCCTTGACCCGTTGCCAGGGCCCCAGGCCGGCCCGCTCCGCCGGGGGCAGGCTGGCGTCGTCCAGGCCCACGGCCAGGAGGGTCTCGACCCGGCCCTGAAGCCTCTCCAGCAGCCCGATCAGGTGGCGGTCGGCCCCGCCCCTGGCCGAGAGCCGGTCGTGGAGGAAGAGAACCCGCACGTTCCCCAGTCTACCAGGCCGGGGTTGCTCCTGGCCAGGAACGTTGACACCGGCCCGGCCAGGGACTTAGTCTGGAGCGGTGGTTGGGCCAGCGTGACCCGCAGGGAGTACATCCGCCGCCAGAAGGAGGTCCCCGGCCGCCGGGCCCTGGGGGTCTTCCCGGCCGTCTACCCCAGGGAGCTTCTCTGGGCCTTCGATATCCTGCCGGTGGAGATCTGGGACCCGCCCCTGGAGCTCACCGCGGCCCAGGCCCACCTCCAGCCCCACGTCTGCTCGGTGGTCCAGCTGGGCCTGGAGCTGATCCTCCAGGGCAAGGCCGAGCCGGTCGACGGCTTCCTCTTCCCCCACACCTGCGACTCCATCCAGAACCTGGCCTCCCTGGTTTCCGACTGCCTCCAGCCCGGCCAGCCCTGCTACTTCCTCTACCTGCCCAAGGAGCCCTTCGCCGCCTCGGCCAGGATTTACTATCGGGCCCAGCTCAAGGCCCTGGCCGGGAGCCTGGAGGGCCAGTTCGGCCGGCTGGACGAGGACAAGCTCAGGGAAGCCATCCGGACGGGCCGCCGGCTGAATACTTTATTGAACCGGCTCTACCGGGACCTGGCCGCCGGCCGGCTGGACTGCGGCGGGGCCGAGTTCTACCGGCTCGTCCGGTTGGGCGAGTACCTCTGGCCGGACGATCTGGCCCTGGAGTACGAGGCTCTGCTGGCCCGGCCGCCCCGGGCGGCCCCGGCCGGCCGGGCGGCCGTGGTCCTCAGCGGCCTGCTGCCCAACCCGCCCGAGCTGCTGGAACTCTTGGACCGGCTCGGCCTCCGGGTGACCGGGGACGACCTGCTCTGCTGCGGCCGCCGGCTGGCCGGCCGGGTTGAGGAGGAAGAGCCGCCCCCGGACGACCCCTGGGCCGCCCTGGCCGAGGCCTTCTTCCGGCTGCCGCCCTGCTCGACCAGGGCCAGCGCCACGGCCGAACGGCTCAAGCGCCTCCTCGAGCTCGTCCGGGCCGGCCAGGCCAGGGGGGTCATCTTCTGCCCGATCAAGTTCTGCGAGCCCGAGCTCTTTGACCTGCCCATCCTGACCGCCGAGCTGAAGGCCCGGGGCGTTCCGACCCTGGTCCTGGACCTGGAGGTCAACCAGGGCCTCTCCGGCCAGCTCAGGACCCGGGTGGAGGCCTTTGCCGAGATGTTGGCCTGAGGAGATAAGGATAGCGTGCTCGCCCCGGCTAAATACCGGTTCATGAAGGACCTGGGCGCGCCGCTGCTCATGGCCCTCAGGGAGCGGACCCGGCGGCGGCGGCCGGCCCGGCCCGACCCCGACTTCGGCCCGCCCCTGAAGAGCTCGGCCCGGCTCAAGGAGATCATGACCCGCCACTACTACCTGGCCCGCTTCGCCCCGGGGGCCAGGCCGGTGGCCTGGGTCAGCTCCGGGGCCCCGGTGGAGATCCTGCGGGTCTTCGACTTCTACACCGTCTACCCCGAGAACCACGGGGCCCTCTGCGGGGCCAGGCATTTGGGCCCCCGGATCGCCGGGGAGGCCGAGGAGCGCGGCTACAGCCAGGACCTCTGCTCCTACGCCCGCATCGACCTGGGCCACTTCTTCTCGGGGCAAACGCCGGTCGGCCGCCTGCCCAGGCCGGACCTGCTCTTCTGCTCCAACAACATCTGCCAGACCGTGCTCTACTGGTACAAGGCCCTGGCCCACTACCTGGGCGTGCCCCTCCTCCTCTTCGACACGCCCTACAACTTCACCGACCTGACCGGGCCAGACCTGGCCTACATGGCCCGCCAGCTCGAGGACATGATCCCCGACCTGGAGCGGATCTCGGGCCGGAGGTTCAGCCAGGCCAGGTTCACCCGGGTTCTGGACCTGGCCAGGGAGGCGGCCGCCGCCTGGGGCCGGGTCCTGGCCACGCTCAAGCACCGGCCGGCCCCGATGACCGTCTTCGACGCCTTCGCCCACCTGGCCCCCATCGTCTCCCTGAGGGGCCTCCCTGTCGCCCGGGACTACTACCTGCTCCTGCTGGACGAGCTGGAGGAGCGGGTCAGGTCCGGGATCGGGGGGCTCAAGGTCGAGCGCAAGCGGCTGATGTGGGACAACATCGCCGTCTGGTTCAAGTGGCGCGACTGGGCCAGGCTCTTCGCCCAGCGGGGCTACAGCCTGGTGGCAGCCACCTACACCAACGCCTGGGCCGAGACCATCGACAATCTGGACCCGGGCCGGCCCTTCGAGTCCCTGGCCCGGGCCTACTCCCTGATCATCCTCAACCACAACCTCAAGCACCGCCTGGACCTGATGGCCCGGATGGCCCGGGACTTCGAGGTGGACGGCCTGATCGTCCACTCGGCCAAGAGCTGCAAGCCCTACTCGGTGGGCCAGTACGACCTCAAGCGATTGCTCCGCGACCGCCTCGACCTGCCCTCGGTGGTCGTCGAGGCCGACATCACCGACTCCCGGGTCTTCTCCGAGGAGCAGGCCCGGGCCCGGCTGGAGGCCTTCTTCGAGACCCTGGAAGGCCGGGGAGCGGACCGGAACGGAGAGACTCCATGAACCACTTCGCCGGACTCGACGTCGGCTCCCTGTCCACCGAGGCGGTGGTCATCGACGCCCGGGACCACCTCCTCGGCTGGTCGATCATCGACACCGGGGCCCACTCCACCGAGGCCGCCCGGGCGGCCCTGGACCTGGCCCTGGCCCGGGCCAACCTGGAGCCAGGCCAGGTCGACCTGATCGTGGCCACCGGCTACGGCCGGGTCTCGGTCCCCTTCGCCCAAAAGCAGATCACCGAGATTAGCTGCCACGCCGCCGGAGCCCACCACCTCTTCCCGGACACGGGCACGGTCATCGACATCGGCGGCCAGGACTCCAAGGTCATCCGCCTGGACCAGGCCGGCAAGGTGGTTGACTTCTGCATGAACGACAAGTGCGCCGCCGGGACCGGCCGTTTCCTGGAGGTCATGGCCGCCAAGCTCCAGGTGCCCCTGGCCGAGCTGGGCCGCCTCTCCCTCAGCGCCCGGGAGGAGGTCCAGATCTCCTCGGTCTGCACCGTCTTCGCCGAGTCCGAGGTGGTCTCCCTGGTGGCCCGCAACCGGCCCAAGGACGAGATCATCCGGGGCCTGCACCGGGCCATCGTCAACCGGGTCTACAACCTGGTCCAGATGGTCGGCCTGAGCGGACAGGTGACCATGACCGGCGGCGTGGCCAAGAACCGGGGCGTGGTCGCCCTGCTGGCCGAGAAGCTGGGCCAACCGGTCCGGGTCAGCGACGAGCCCCAGATCGTCGGGGCCCTGGGCGCGGCCCTGCTGGCCCGGCGGCGGGGCTAGTCCCCGGCGCTTCGGGCGGCCGCCCCGGCTTGACTCTGCCGGGCCGGGAGACCAGAATATCCCTGTGTCGCCCTCCGACCAGAAGGCCGACTCGCCCGCGACCGGGCGGGCCGGTTTCATCTTCTTCGGCTGGTACATCGTCGCCGCCGGCCTGCTGATCCAGGCCCTGGGTTACGGGGGGCGCTACGGCTTCGCCGTCTTCTTCCCCACCCTCATTGCCGAGTTCGACTGGCCGCGCGACCTGGCCGCCTCCATCTACTCCATCCACTTGCTCTGTTACGGCCTGACGGCCACGGTGGCCGGCGACCTGGTCGACCGGATCGGGCCGCGCAAGACCATGCTCACCGGGACCGGTCTCTTCGCCCTGGGGCTGGTTCTCTCGCGCTGGGGCTCCACCCCCTGGTACTTCTACCTCAGCTTCGGCCTCCTGGCCGGCATCGGCCTCTGCCTCCTGGGCGCGGTGCCCCTGACCGTGGTCATCCGCAACTGGTTCGAGCGCCGGCGCGGGGTGGCCATATCCTTCATGGCCCTGGGCACGGGGGTCGCCTACGCCATTTATCCGGCCGTGGCCTGGCTGATCGACCACCTGGGCTGGCGCTGGGCCTTCCTGGTCGAGGGCGCAATCATCGCCGGGGTTCTGGGGCCGCTCATCGGCTGGTTCATGCTCTACCACCCCCGCCAGCGGGGCCTGAGCCGCGATGGCCTGGCCGGACGTCAGGACTCACCCATCATCCTGGCCCGGGAGGCCCGCCGGGTGGTCGATCAGGCCTGGGCGGCCAGGGAGTGGACCCTGGCCGGCGCGGCCAGGACGGGTCGTTTCTGGCTCCTTTGCTTTATGGCCTTCTGCATCTGGGGCATCAGCCAGAACCTCCTGACCACCCATCAGATCGCTTTCGCCATGGACGCGGGCTACTCCCGGCTCTACGCCTCGGCGGTCATCTCCCTGAATGGCTGGTTTTTCAGCCTGGGCTGCCTGGCGGCCATCATTTCCGACCGCATCGGCCGCGAGCCGGCCATGACCATCGGGACCGGACTGGCCGTCTCCGGAATAATCGTCCTGACCCTCATCCATGACGCCTCCCGGCCCTGGATGCTTTACTACTACGCCATCTCCACCGGCCTGGGCTTCGGCATCTGCGCCCCGACCATCACCGCGACCATCACCGACCTCTTCCAGGGTCCCCGAGTCGGCTCCACGGTGGGGTTCATCTGGCTCTGCTTCGCCCTGGGCGGCACGGTCGGCCCCTGGCTGGGCGGCTGGCTCTTCGAGCTCTTCGGCGACTACACCGTCGCCTTGATCCTGTCCGCCTCGTCCTTCATCCTGGGCTGTCTGGCCCTCTGGCTGGCCGGGCCGCGCCAGGTCAGGCTGGTTCCGGGCCGGGTCAGGGGCTGACCTCCCTCCCCCGGACCTGGGCTTGGCCCCTCAGCCCAGGCCGGACAGCGGCTGGCGGGCTTGCCAGCTCCCGGAAAATGATCTAAGTCCAGAAACAGCCCCGGGGCCTGACCAGCCCCGGACTCCGCCGGAGCCGGTCTTCAAGGAGTCGGCCTTGCCCCAACCAGGCCCCCGGCCAAGCTTGAGAGCCCTCCTCCTGGCCGTTCTCTGCCATTTGGGCCTGACCCTCGCCCTGGCCGGTTCCGCCTGGGCCCAGGCCGGCGCGGCCGGCAAGATCGTCCACCTGAAGGGGCTGGTCGAGACCTTCTCGGCCCAGGAAGCCGCCTGGAAAAAGCCGGCCCCGGGCCAGTTCCTGGCCCCGGGCGACGCCGTCCGCACCGGGGCCGACGGCTGGGCGGCCATCCTCCTGGCCGACGAGAGCCTGCTCCAGATAAACCGCCAGAGCCACCTGGTCCTCAAGCAGGTCCCGGCCACGGCCGGCTGGCACCAGAAAACGCCGGTCCTGCCGGCCGGCCTGTCCCAGAAGCGCTCGGTCTACCGGGTCGAGTCCGGGGAGATCTGGCTGCGCAACAAGAACGCCGCCGCGGCCATCGAGATCCAGACTCCGACCGTCTCGGCCGGGGTGCGGGGCACGGAACTGGACCTGAGCGTGGCCCCTGACCTGAGCGTCACCCTGACCGTGCTCGAGGGCCGGGTGGGGGCCTGGAACGAGCGGGAGTCCCTGGAGCTGGCCCGGGGCGAGCAGCTCGTCGCCCGGCCGGGCCAGCCCCTGGTCAAGCGGCTCCTAGTCAGCCCCGAGGACGCGGTCCAGTGGACCATCCCCATCCCGCCCCTTCTGGATTACCGCGATCTGCCCCTCCTGACCAAGGACCTCGACGCCCTGGCCCGGGAGCGCCAGAGCCTGGAGGCGGCCCTCCAGGCCCGTCCCCGGGACGAGGCCCGGCTGATCAAGCTGGGCCAGGTGGAACGGGATCTGGGCCGGCCCGGCCGGGCGGCCGAGCTGTTCGAGGCGGCCCTCCAACTCAGGCCCGGACAGGCCCGGGCCCTGACCGGCCTGGGTTGGACCTGGCTGGACCGCCGCCGGCCCGAGGAGGCCCTGAAAGCCTTTGAGGCCGCCCAGCCGCCCGAGCCGATGACCTGGCTGGGCCGCTCGGCCGCCCAGGCCCTCCTGGGCCTGCCGGGCGAGGCCGCCCGGGCGGTTAGCGAGGGCCTGAAGTTTTACCCCGGCTCGCCCCTGCTCCGCCTCCAGGAGGCCTTCCTCCTTCTGAGCGGCGGCCGGATCAAGGAGGCCCAGGAGGTCCTGGGCCGGCTCACGGCCGACCGGCCCGAGCAGGGCCTGGCCTGGGGGCTGCTGGCCCTGAGCCGCCTGGCCCTCAACCACAAGGCCGAGGCCCTCAAGGCGGCCCAGGAAGCGGTCCGGACTGCCCCCGGCTCACCCACGCCCTGGCTGATCAAGGCCTACGCCCATCAGGCCGCCTTTGACCTGGAGGCCGCCCTGGAGGCCACGGGCAAGGCCCTGGCCCTGGCCCCGGACAACGTCCCGGCCCTGGTCAACCTGGGCAAGCTCCGCTTCGGCATGGACTACCTGGACCGGGCCTGGGCCGCAGTGGAGCGGGCCGTGGGCCTGGCCCCCGGCGACGCCGAGGCCCGCAACGTCCTGGGCTTCCTCCTCCTGGCCAGGGGCCGGGCCGACGAGGCGACGGCGGCCTTCAACCGGGCGGCCGAGCTGGACCCCGGCCTGGGCGAGCCCCACCTGGGCCTGGCCCTGGCCCACATGCGCCGGGGCAATGAGGGGTCGGCCCTGGAAGAGCTGAGCACGGCCGTGCTCCTGGAGCCCCGCCGGGCCCTCTTCCTGAGCTACTGGGGCAAGATGCTCTACCAGATCCGCCGCCTCGACCGGGCCATGGACGTCCTGGAGATGGCCCGCCGCCTGGACCCCAACGACCCCACCCCCGAGCTCTACCAGGCCATCATCCTCCGCGACAAGAACCGGCCCGGCGAAGCCATCCAGGCGGTCAACCGGGCCATCGCCCTCAACGACAACCGGGCCGTCTACCGCTCCCGTTTTCTGCTGGACAAGGACCTGGCCGTCAAGAACGTGGCCCTATCAATTCTTTACGACCAATTGGGCCTCCAGGCCTGGGCCTTCAACAAGGCCACCGCCTCGGTCAAGAGCGACTACATGAACTCGTCCGGCCACCTCTTCCTGGCCGGGACCCTCCTGGGCCTGGAGGGCCGGGGCCGGGCCGGGGCCGGCGAGCAGCTCCTGGCCCGCATCCTGGAGCCGGCCAACGTCAACTCGGCCAACCAGTTCAACGAGTACACCTGCTTCTTCGAGAAACCCAGCTTCAACGGCCTCCTGAGCGGCCAGGCCGGCAGCCACGACCTGACCAGCACCCAGCTCATCGGCTGGGGGGCCGTGCCCGCGGCCAACCTCTTCCTGGCCGCCGACTACATGGAGAGCCACACCGACGGCTGGCGCGACACCAACTACCAGACCAGCCGGCAGGCCGCGGCCATGCTCAAGTGGGACGCCAGCCTCAAGCAGGGCCTCATGCTGGCCGGCTCCCACTCCTTCCTCGACCAGGGCGACAGCCTCTACCCCAGGTACGAGTACGACAGCCCGGTCAAACCCGACGACTTCAACGACATCCGGCAGGAGTACGTCGAGCTGGGCTACCGCTACCACTTCTCGCCCGACGCCGACCTGATCTTCTACGCCTCTTCCACCGACTCGGGCGGCCGCAACTCCTCCCACGACCTCCTGGGACCCTACGGCCAGGGGTCTTCGGCCGTCTACTACGACTACTACGGCGACACGACTTACGGCCAGGCCTACAACATGGTCCAGGGCCAGTTCCACTGGCGGCTCAATCGGCACCAGCTCATCCTGGGCAGCATCCACTACTGGGGCCGCAAGGACGTCAGCGACGACTGGGCGATCTACCCCTCGCCCGGCCGGGGCGGCGGACGCCAGCCCATCCTGACCGGCCGGGACGAGCACGCCGTCAGCCAGTCCTTCCACACTTACTACGTCCAGGACATCTGGCGCCTGAGCCCCTCCCTGACCGCCGAGGCCGGCCTCTACTTCGACGTCATGGACGCGGGCAACGCCTTTGCCGGGACGGAGTGGAGCCTCTGCGAGCTCAACCCCAGGCTGGGATTCATCTGGACGCCCACCGAGCGGGACACCTTCCGCCTGGCCGGGTTCCGCTACCTGATGCCCTACTGGACCAGCCGGATCGACCCCATGGACGTGGCCGGGGTGACCATCTTCTTCAACTACACCGAGGCCTCGCTCATCCAGGAGGCCGACCTGGTCTGGGAGCGGGAGTGGAGCAGCGGCTTCTTCGCGGCCAACCCCTTCTACTCCGAGCGGGAGTACAACTACGAGGTCAGCGGCGACGCGGGCGGGCTCAGGCGGACCGACCGGGGCCGCCTCCACGGCCTCAGGCTGAGCCTCAACCAGCTCCTGGGCCACGGCCTGGGCCTGGCCGCCGGCTACAGCTACCTGGACCTGGAGGACGAGCAGCTGCCCGAGGCCGACCGGCGGGAGCACCGGGCCGGTCTGGCCCTGACCTTTGTCCACCCCTCCGGCTTCTCGGCCCAAGCGGTGGAGATCGTCCGCCACCTGCTCCCCAAATCAGAGGAACGGGAGAATGAGACCATCTGGCTGACCGACCTCAAATTCGGCTACGAACTGCCGGGCAAATGGGGTACCATCGGCCTGCAGGTCTACAACCTCTTTGACCAGCACTTCAACTGGATCACGGACCAGTTCGTCTTCCAGGGCCGGGCCCCGGAGCGGCAGATAATCTTGAGCCTGAGCCTGAACTTCTAGGAGAGCCATGGCCGCGCCCCTCAAGTTCAGAACCAAAGCCCTGACCGGCCTGGCCGCCCTGGGCCTGGCCCTGGGCTTCTGCCTCTCGCCCTGGGGCCGGGCCTGGGATCACTTCGCCTGGGACAGCCTCTTCCTCCTCCGTGGCCGGCTCGACCCGCCGCCGGAAGTGGTCGTGGTGGCCATCGACGAGCCCTCCTTCGGCGTCCTGGGCCTGCAGTGGCCCTGGCCGCGCTCGGTCCACGCCCAGCTCATGGAAAACCTCTTCCGCGACGGGGCCAGGGTGGTCGCCCTGGACATCATCTTCGCCGAGCCCTCCCGGCCCGAGGAGGACGCCCGCCTGGCCGAGGTGATCAAGAGCCACCCCGATATCATCCTGGCCGCGGACCTGAACCTGGTCCGGGACCAGAACTTCGTCCAACAGACCCTGGTCGGGCCCTGGCCGGAGCTGATCTCGCCCCAGACCGGCCTGGGCCTGATCAACCTGCCCCTGGACTCGGACGGCTTCGTCCGCCGGCTGAGCCTCCAGGACCGCGGGGTCACCCCCCTGGCCGCGGCGGCCGCGGCCAGGTTCCGTCCCCAGGAGCCCCGCCTGGACCCCCAGGCCCTGGCCGCCCGGGGCGGCGAGCTGGGCATTAATTTTTTGGGCCCGCCCCGCTCGGTCAAGACCGTCTCCTACTACCAGGCCCTCCTGCCCGAGCACCTGCCGGCCGGCTTCTTCAGGGACAAGCTGGTTTTTGTCGGCGCGGCCACCACCACCGAGGTCGACGCCCGGCAGCGGCCGGCCGATCACTTCCCCACGCCCTTCTCCCGCTGGGGGGGCGGCTACATGGCCGGGGTGGAGATCCACGCCCAGGCCGCCCTGACCCTCCTCAGGGACGCGCCCATCCGCCGGCCGCCCCTGGCCGCGGTCCTGGCCCTGGGCCTGGGCCTGGGCCTGGCCTCCTGCCTGGTCTTCTTCCGGGTCAAGCCCCTGAGGGGCGGCCTCATCCTGGCCGGCGAGCTGGCCGCCGGGCTGGGCGCGGCCCACCTCCTCTTCGGCCGCTTCTGCCTCTACCTGCCCCTGACCTTTGTCGTCCTGCCGGTCGGGGCCGCCTACCTGGTCAGCCCCTTTGTCCACTACTGGCAGACCTGGAAGGAGAAGAGCTTCATCCGCAAGGCCTTCGCCACCTACCTGGCCCCGGCGGTGGTCCAGCAGCTCCTGGCCAACCCCGAGCGCCTCAGACTGGGCGGCGAGGGGGTCGAGGCCACGGTCCTCTTCGCCGACCTGGCCGGGTTCACCACCTTCTCCGAGAAGCTGACCCCCCAGACCCTGGTCGAGCTCCTCAACCGCTGCCTGGGCCGGCTGAGCGAGATAATCTTCGAGCACGACGGCATGATCGACAAATACATCGGCGACGCGGTCATGGCCGTCTGGGGGGTGCCCCTGGCCCAGGCCGAGCACGCCAGCCTGGCCTGCCGGGCCGCCCTGGAGATGCGGGAAGCGGTCAAGGAGCTGAGCGATCAGGAGTCAAAGCTGACCGGCACCCGGATCGCGGCCCGCCTGGGCATCAGTTCAGGGCCGATGGTCGCCGGAAACGTGGGCGCCAGCCGCTACTTCAACTACACGGTCCTGGGCAACGAGGTCAACCTGGCCTCGCGCCTGGAGGGCCTCAACCGGGCCTACGGCTCGACCATCGCCCTCAGCGAGCACACTGCCGGCCAGATCGGCGACCAGTTCGAACTCAGGGAGCTGGACCTGGTCCGGGTCAAGGGCCAGCACAAGCCGGTCAGGATCTACGAGCTCCTGGGGCTCAAGGGCTCGCTCAAGCCGGCCCGGGTCGAGCTCGACCGGGTCTTCCAGGCCGGCCGCCGGCTTTACCGGGAGCGGCGCTTCGCCGAGGCCGGGGCCCTCTTCCAGCAGGCCCTGGCCCTGGACCCCGGCGACGGGCCGGCCCAGACCTTTCTGGAGCGCTGCCAAGAGTACGAGCAGGCCCCGCCGCCCCAGGACTGGGACGGGGTCTACACGGCCACGAGCAAGTAGGCGGGGACAAGGAGCCGGCTGATGAGCGAATTCGTGATCCATCCCCTGGCCGTCGGGATCAACGAGACCGACCAGGGCATCATGACCTACCAGCAGGGCTACGGCCAGCGCATCTGGCTGCCCATCTACGCCTTCTACCTCTCCGGCGGAGGCCGGCGCATCCTGGTGGACACCGGCCTGGAGGAGTTCCTGGTCCCGGAGAGGGCCGAGGCCGAGCTGGGCTACCCCATCCTGGAGTTCGAGGCCGCCCTGGCCGGTCTGGGCCTGGAGCCCGGGGACATCGACCTGGTCATCCAGACCCACCTGCACAACGACCACTGCGAGAACACGTACAAGTGCACCAAGGCCCGGGTCCTGGTCCAGCGGGCCGAGTACGAGTTCTGCCTCGACCCCCACCCCCTGGACCACCGCTACTTCCCCGACCTGCTGGAGGGGCTGGACCTGGAGATCATCGAGGGCGACAGGGAGATCGAGCCCGGCCTGAGCGTCATCCTCACCCCGGGCCACACGCCGGGCGGCCAGTCAGTGGCCCTGGACACGGCCGCCGGAAAGGCGGTCATCACCGGGTTCTGCGCCAACCAGAAGAATTTCCCCCCGGGCCGGCCGGTGGTGGCCTCCGGGGTCCACACCGACGCCATCGCCGCCTGGGAGAGCGCTCAAAAAGTCAGACAGATGGCCGACCTGATCCTGCCCCTGCACGACGTGACCCTGGGGGCCAGGAAGGAGATCCCGGGCTGATTGTAGCCATCAAACAAGTTGGTCACTGGTGAGGGGGATCTTGTTCCAATCCAGGGGATCGTGGCCATGCTCAATCGCTGCGCGATGGCGTCAGGGACGCGGCCCTGACGCCACAGGCCGAAGCCCGGGTCGCCACCAGTTACCCCAGGCTCGGGAGAACCGAATCTTCCCAAATCTGAGGGTTTGCGGCGCCCTCGACCTTGCCGATCCAGAGCAGTAGTTTATGTACATACACAGCAATATAACGGTGTTTTCTGTGGTGTCGGGGCCGCGTCCCCGACGCCAGGCCGCAGGCCAGGACCGGCCCCAAATGAGATAGCCCCCCCTCCTTTTCGCGACCGCTGGGCGGAGAGAACCTATCTCTTCACCTTCACCTTTACACGGCGGGGAGAGCCCTCTTTTACCCTCGCCCCGCTGGCGGGGAGAGGGAAGGGTGAGGGGTCTTTTCTTATTCATCTTAATAACTTATCTTCCAGCAGCCCCCCTCACACCGACCTCTCCCCCGGTCTTGAAAGACCGGGGGAGAGGTAAAAGAAATGGACCCTGCCCCCTGGACCGCGGCCCGGGTATTGGCGCAGGGCTCGTTCCGTTGAACCTTCAAGGCAGAGATCCGGCCGCCGTCACCAACGTCGACTACCGGAGGTGGGTTAGCAACCTCTCTGGAAATCACACCTGGCCCGGTCCGCCGGCCGGCGGAAAGATCTTGCCCGGGTTGAGCACCCCCCGGGGATCGCACAGCTTCTTCAGCCCAACCATCAGCTCCAGCTCGGCCCGGCCCAGCTCCCAGGCCAGGAAGGGAGCCTTGGCCGCGCCCACGCCGTGCTCGCCCGAGAGGGTTCCGCCCAGCCTCAGGGCCAGGGCGAAGACCTCGGCCGTGGCCTCCCTGACCTGGGCCTCCTGATGGGGGCCGTCGTAGAGGATGTTGACGTGGACGTTGCCGTCGCCCAGGTGGCCGTAGCCGGTGACGATCAGGCCCCGCCGGCGGCCGATCTCGGCCAGTTCCTCCATCAGCCGGGGCAGACTGGAGCGGGGCACGGCCACGTCCTCGGAGACCTTGCCCGGCCTGAAACGGCTCAGGCTGGGCGAGACCTCGCGCCGGGCGGCCCAGAGGGCGTCGGCCTCGGCCTCGCTCCGGCCCAGGTTCACCTCGGCCCCGGCCTCCCGGAATAAGCGGGCCATCAGCTCGGCCTCCTCCTGGACGGCCTCGGCGCCGCCGTCCACCTGGACCAGGAGCAGGGCCCCGGTCTCGGGCCTCAGCTTGAAGGGCAGGTCAGCGGACACGGCCTCCAGGACGACCCGGGGCATGAACTCCAGGGCCACCGGCAGGATCCCGGCCCTGAAGATCCGGCCGGCCGCGGCCACGGCCTGGTAGAGGTCCGAGAAGGCGGCGCCCAGGGTGACCTCGGCCTCGGGCCGGGGCAGGAGCTTGAGGGTGGCCTCGGTGATGAGGCCCAGGGTCCCCTCGGAGCCGACCAGGAGCCGGGCCAGGTCCAGACCCAGGGGCCCGCGGCGGTTGCGGGAGCCGGTGGTGACGGTCCGGCCGTCGCCCAGGACGGCCGTGAGCCCCAGGACGTAGTCGCGGGTGACCCCGTACTTGAGCGCCCTCAGCCCCCCGGCGCACTCGGCCAGGTTGCCGCCCAGGGTGCAGACGTCGGCCGAGGCCGGGTCGGGCGGGTAGTACAGACCGGCCGCCGCCGCCGCGGCCTGGAGCTCGGCCGTGATCAGGCCGGGCTCGACCCGGGCGATCATGTCCCCGGGGTCGAGCTCGATCAGGCGGTTCATCCGGTTGAAGTCGATGATGGCCCCGCCCCTGAGGGCCAGGCTGCCGCCGCTCTTGCCCGATCCGGCCCCGCGGGCGGTCAGGGGGAAGCCGAAGCGGTTGGCCAGGGCGACGATCCCGGCCACCTCCTCGTGGGTGCCGGGCCAGAGGACCACCTCGGGCCGGGGGCCCTGGCCCCAGGCGTCGGCCGAGGCCGCCTCCCGGTCGGCCGCCCGGCCGGAGAGACCCGGCCGGCCCAGCAGCTCCTGAAGTGCCTTCCTGGCCTGGCGATTCATGGCCTAATTATGGGCCAGCTTATAACCGGCTGGCAAGACGGGGCTTGGGCTTCCGGCCTCCGGCGGTCCTTCGGCTTGACGAAGGGCATAAATAATAATAGCTTAACAGGTACTCCACTGATCAGTCCGATTCCTTGGTCACGAGGCGAGACGAATGAGCACCCAAATCATAATAAACCGGGCCTGGTGCAAGGGTTGCGGCATCTGCGAGGCCTTCTGCCCCAAGCACGTCCTCGAGCTGGACGAAGATGAAAAAATGACCGTGGTCCGGCCCGAGGAGTGCAACGCTTGCGGCCTGTGCGAGCAGCGCTGCCCTGACCTGGCCATTGAGCTTATCAAGACCGAAGAAGCCGAGCCGGCGGCGGAAGGAGGATCTCATGGCCGCTGAGATGAAGTTCCTCCAGGGCAATGAGGCCTGCGTCGAGGGGGCCCTTTACGCCGGACTCCAGTTCTTCGCCGGCTACCCGATCACCCCTTCGACCGAGATCGCCGAGCAGCTGTCCGCCCGGCTGCCTCAGCGGGGCGGCAAGTTCATCCAGATGGAGGACGAGATCGCCTCCATGTGCGCCGTCATCGGCGCCTCCCTGACCGGTCTCAAGTCCATGACCGCCACCTCCGGTCCGGGCTTCTCCTTGATCCAGGAGGCCATCGGCTACGCCGTCATGACCGAGACGCCCACGGTGGTGGTCAACGTCCAGCGGGGCGGCCCCTCGACCGGCCTGCCCACCTGTGTGGCCCAGGGAGACGTGATGCAGGCCCGCTGGGGCACTCACGGCGACCACTCCATCATCACCCTGACCGCCTCGAGCATCCAGGACATCTTCCTGATGACCGTCGAGGCCTTCAACCTCTCCGAGACCTACCGCACCCCGGTCATCCTCCTCTTCGACGAGGTCATCGGCCACATGCGCGAGAAGCTGATCCTGCCCAAGCCGGGCGAGATCGAGCTGGTCGAGCGGCTGAGGACCTCGGTGCCAGAGGGGACCGATTACCACCCCTATCTGGCTCGCGATGACGGCCGGCTGCCCATGTCCGACTTCGGCGGCGTCCACCGCTACAACGTCACCGGCCTGGTCCACGACATGTGGGGCTTCCCGACCACCGACCCAGCCACCACTCACGCCCTGCTCAGGCACCTGGTGGACAAGCTCGAGGAGCGGGCCGACAGCCTGGCCCGATACAAGGAATACTATCTGGATGACGCCGAGGTGGTCATCATCTCCTACGGCTCCCCGGTTCGCAGCGCCCGCCACGCCGTGGAGCAGCTCCGGCAGAAATCGCGGCGGGTGGGCCTTCTGGAACTCCAGACCCTCTGGCCCTTCCCGGCCCAGCTCATCCACGACCGCTGCCAGATGGCCCACGAGATCCTGGTGGTCGAAATGAACATGGGGCAGATCACCCAGGAGGTCAAGAAGGCCGTGCCCGACCCCGACCGGGTCTTCCTGGCCAACCGCATCGACGGCGTCTTCATCACCCACAAGGACGTCAAGGCCACCCTGCGCCTTATAATGGGGAAAGGGGTCTAGCTCATGGCGGTCAAGGATTACCTCCGCAAGAGGTTCTTTCCGCAGATCTGGTGCCCGGGCTGCGGCAACGGCATTGTCATGAACTCGATGATCCGGGCCATCGAGAATCTCGGCTACAAGAAAAACGAAGTGGTCATCGTCTCGGGCATCGGCTGCACGGCCCGCATGTCGGGCTATCTCGACTTCCACACCCTGCACACCCTCCACGGCCGGGCCCTGGCCTTCGCCACCGGGGTCAAATTAGGCCGGCCGGAGCTGAAGGTCATCCTGCCCCTGGGCGACGGCGACGCCGTGGCCATCGGCGGCAACCACTTCATCCACGCCGCCCGGCGCAACATCGACCTGACGGCCATCGTGGTCAACAACGGCATCTACGGCATGACCGGCGGCCAGTTCTCGCCGCTGACCGGCTACGGCAAGAAGGCCACCACCGCGCCCTACGGCAACGTGGACAGCGCCTTTGACACCGTCGAGCTGGCTAAGGGGGCCGGAGCCAGCTTCGTCGCCCGGACAACGACCTTCCACGCCCCCCAGATGACCCAGATCATCGAGAAGGCCGTCGCCCACAAGGGCTTCTCCGTGGTCGAGGTCCTGAGCCAGTGTCCGACCTATTACGGCCGCAAGAACAAGCTCGGCGGGCCGGTGGAAATGATGCAGCACTACAAGAAGACAACCACGCCCATCGGCTCCAAGGCCAAGCAGGAAAATCCGGAACTGATCGAGCGGGGCATCTTCTTCGAGCAGGAGCGGCCCGAGTACTGCCAGGCTTACGCTCAGATCATCGAACGGGCCCAGAGAGTTTAGAGGGGGCGTCATGTCCAGGAAAGGCATCATCTTCACCGGCTCCGGGGGGCAGGGCGTCATCACCGCCAGCATCATCCTGGCCGAGGCGGCGGTCATGTACGACGATCTCAACGCCGTCCAGGCCCAGTCATACGGACCGGAGGCCCGCGGCGGGGCCACCCGGGCCGACGTGGTTTTGTCCGACGAGCCGATCTTCTACCCCAAGGTCATCAAGCCGCACGTTCTGATCTGCCTGACCCAGATGGGCTACGACAAGTACAGCAGCCTGGTCCGGCCCGGCGGCCTGGTGGTGACTGACAGCTTCCTGGTCCGCGAGAAGCAGGGCCTGGACGCCAAGATGGTCGACCTGAACATGTACAAGGCCGTCCAGGAGAGGATCGGACAGCCCATAGCCTTCAACATGTGCGTCCTGGGTTCTCTCATCGGCCTGACCGGGGTAGTCCGGTTGGAGTCGATCATCCAGATCCTGGAGACCAAGCTCCCGGCCGAGTTCGTGGACCTGAACAGCCGGGCGCTAAAGCTGGGCTTCGAACTGGCCCGGGAGAGCGCGGTCGCTTGAGGGCCGCGCCCGAGGCAGGGGGCTGGGCCGGGTTGACCCGAGGGGGACGGAGACCGGCATGAGGCGGCGAGGGTTGCTCTTGAGCCTGATGGGCCTGGCCTGGGGCCTGGCCTTGTGGCCCGGCCCGGCCCTGGCCGGGCCGGCCGCGGCCCCGCCGGCCGAAGAGATCGCCAGGTTCACGGCCCTGGGGGGCGAGTACTCGGCCGAGGGCTTCAAAGAGTTCCCGCCGGGCCTGACCCCGTTCCAGCGCTGGCGGCGGGTGGACACCTCCCGGCTGAAGGGCCGGGAGGTCTACGTTTCGGTCGAGGGGGTCAGGATCTGGAAGGAAGTCTTTTGCGGCAAGTCCAGCACCATCTACATCGAACTGACCCTCATGGACCGCTCGGGCCAGAAGATCCCCTTTGGCTGGCAGTACTGCGGCCTGGTCTGCTGCGACGGCGGGTCCTGCTCCCCGGCCAACGCCATCTTCCTGGACCTCAGCGGCGACGGCCGGCCCGACCTCAAGCTGCCTAAGCTGGGCGACCTCATCACCATCGAGCGCCCCTGGTTCAAGAACCCCCGTTACAGCTTCACCAAGGACATCCTCCCCGCCTGGGTGAGAAAGATCGTCGGCGCCAAGCTGGAAAAGGTCTCCACGGTCGGCCCGGGCGACTCGGTCGGCCACTGGAAGGACCATCCCCTGACCATCGACTCCTGCGACCAGCATTAGGCTGATCCGGCGTCTCCTTCGAGGCCGGCCCCGGCCCGGCGACGCCTCAACCAACCGGGCCGGCTTCCCGGACAACCCTTGACACCAATCCACAAAAAGGGCTACTTTTGAAGCTGACACGAGTAAGGCCACGGGGATCGGCCGGAGGGGGGTGATCGCCGCCGGGCCAGCCGGGATCGAACATGTCCGATGCTTCCGAGACCGAACGGCGGCTCCTCCGGGAGTTGGAAGACCTGAGCCGTCGGGGCGAGGCCGGAGAGACTCCGGAGACTGAGTCCCGGCCCGACCGGCAGGTTCGCCATCTTGAACAATTGGCCGCCCTGTCCAGGCTGGCTCTGGGCCTGGGCGAGCTGGGTCCGGAGAAGGACCTGTACGCCTACCTAAGCGGCCAGTTCAAGGATATCTTCACCCCCTCCCTTCTCGTCCTCAGCTCCTTTGACCAGACCAGCGGCAGCCTCTGCCCGCGGGCCGTCCAGGGACTGGACCGGCACCTGGCCGCGGCCGGCCTGCTCCTCGGCCGAGAGCCCCTCGGCGAGCGCTTCCAGCCCAGCCCCGAGGTCAAGAGCCTGCTCCTGACCGGCGAACTGAGCCGGCTGCCCGGCGGCCTCTTCGACCTGGCCTGCGGCCGGATCTCCAGGCCGCTCAGCCAGTCCGCGGCGGACATCTTCGGGGTCAGAGACGTCTACGCCCTGGGCTTGGTCAGGCAGGGCCAGCTCCGGGGCGGGGCGGCCGTGATCACCTTCAAGCAGGCCGAGCCGCCCGAATGGGAAGTCCTGGACACCTTCATGAGGCTGGCCTCCCAGGCCCTCCAGCGCAGCCAGGTCGAACGGGCCCTCCGCCAGAGCGAGGAGGGCTTTCGCCTCATCGCCGAGAACAGCTCCGACCTCATCGCCCTGGCCGACCTCGAGGGCCTCTGGCTCTACAACAACCCGGCCTGGGCCGGGCTCCTCGGAGCCCCGGAGGAGCTCAGGGGCAGAAAATGCTCCGCGAGCATCCACCCCCAGGATCGAGCCTGGGCCGAGAAAGCCTTCCGGCGGGCCATCGAGACCGGCCAGGGCCAGCGGGCGGAGTTCCGCGTCCTCACCGCCCTGGGGGAGACGAGGCACATCGAGTGCCAGTCCGACCTCATCCGCGACCAGGCCGGCCAGGTCTTTGGGGTGCTGGTGATCTGGCGCGACGTGACCTGGCGGCGCGGCGCGACGGAAGCGCTGGTTCGCTCCGAGAAGCTCTACCGGAACCTGTTCGACTCCATCGAGGACCTGGTCTACACCCACGACCTGGAAGGCCGCTTCCTGACCGTCAATCTGGCCCTGGCCAGAACCCTGGGCCTCCAGCGCCAGGAGATCATCGGCCGGCGGCCGGCCGACTTCATGAAGCCGGAGTACCGGGAGGCCTTCTACGGCGAATACCTGGAGCAGATAAAAACCAGGGGCCACCACGAGGGCACCACGCTCTACTTGGCCAAGGACGGCGCCCGGCGCTACATCGACTATCGCAGCGTCCTGGTCAGGCCAGAGGAAGGCGAGCCCTACATCAGCGGCTCGGGCCGGGACGTCACCGAGCGGGTCCTTTACGAAAGGCAGGTCAAGCGGCTCCAGGAACAACTCCTCCAGTCCCAGAAGATGGAGGCCGTCGGCGCCCTGGCCGGCGGAGTGGCCCACGACTTCAACAACCTGCTCCAGGCCATCTCCGGCTTTGTCCAGCTCCTCCTGGCCGATACGCCCCCCGGCTCCGAAAGCCACAATTATCTGGCCCGGATTGACGACTCGGTCGCCCGGGCGGCCGACCTGGTCCGGCGGCTGCTGACCTTCTCCCGCAAGGTCGAGAGCGAGACCCGGCCGGTGGACCTCAACCGGGCCATCGGCCAGACGGTCAAGCTGCTTGAGCGAACCCTGCCGCCCATGATCGAGATCGAGACCCACCTGGCCCCCGGCCTGAGGCCGGTCGAGGCCGACCCGACCCAGCTCGAGCAGATCATCGTCAACCTGGCCAGCAACGCCAAGGACGCCATGCCCGAGGGCGGCCGGCTGACCCTGACCAGCGAGCAGATCAGCCTCAGCCCCGAGCAGGCCGAGGCCTATCCCGGCCTGGCCGCTGGCGACTACGCCCTCCTGGGCGTCCGCGACACCGGCCAGGGCATGGACCGGGAGACCCTGGCCCACCTCTTCGAACCCTTCTTCACCACCAAGGAGGTCGGCCAGGGCACCGGCCTGGGCCTGTCCATGGTTTACGGCATTGTCAAGGCCCACCAGGGCCACGTCACCTGCCAGAGCCAGCCGGGCCAGGGGGCCAGCTTCCTGATCTATCTGCCCCTGGCCTCGGCCGAGGCCCCGGCCCCGGCCGAGGAGGGGCCGGCCGAGGAAGAAGTCCTCCCGGGCGGCGAGACCATCCTCCTGGTCGACGACGAGCCGTCCGTCCTGGAGGTGGCCCGCCAGATCCTCACCTTGAACGGCTACCAGACCCTCCAGGCCAGAAGCGGCGAGGAGGCCCTGGAAATGTACCGCTTCTGGGGCCGGAGCATCGCCCTGGTCCTTCTCGACCTGGGCATGCCCGGCATGGGCGGCTTGAAGTGCCTGGAGGAGCTGCTCCGGCTCGACAGCGAGGTCAAGGTCATCGTCGCCAGCGGCTACACCGAGACCAAGCAGGCCGAGAGGACCCTGGAGGCCGGGGCGCTCGAGTTCGTGGCCAAGCCCTACCGGTTAAAAACCATGATCCAGAAGATCAGGCAGGTTTTAGGCCGGGAGAAACAGGGTTAGATAGAGGCGATCATCAGGACAGGGCTTGAGGTTGTCGGATCAACGAACAAGCGCCGACTGCTTAAGCTTTTGCCGCCCTCAGGAACCGGTATCCCCAGTCGATTGCTTCCCGCTCCAGCAAATGACCGTACTTGCTCTTCCATTCCCCGGTCCGGAGGTCACGCTCCAGCCGGGAGAGGCCGCCCTCAAGTGTGATCTGGTCGGAGAGAGCGAAGGCGGACATGCCGGCCCGTACTCCGGGGTCGAGATACATGTTAGGCCTTCTCCAGCCTGAGGCCATGAAATGGTCCTGAAGGTCGTGGGGAAGGGGCCAGGGCGTGACGGTGACTCCGCGGCCGGCCTGGCCTTCAAGAAGACGACTCACCTCTTCCAGCCGAGGAAAGACCTGGAATGTTCTCTCCCAGACGGCCGGAAAGTAGTCCCTTAACCAAGGGCTTTCCACCTGCCTCGGATCAAAGGTGAACCAGACCATCGGACCGGCGGGGCAGATCCGGGCCATTTCAATGACCGCGGCCTCAAGGGACGAGAAGTGATGAGAGGCCAGGACGCAGAAGATCCCGTCAACCGAGCCGTCCGGCAAGGGAATGTGCTCGGCCGCGCCGGAATACCAGTGGACGGCCCGGTGGGGCAGCGCCTGGCGATGCATGGCCGCCGAGGGCTCAACCGCCAGGATCTTGAACCCCAGATCGGCCACGGCCCGGCTGTAGTTTCCGGTGCCGGCGCCGATGTCGGCTAATGTTGCGGGGGGAGAAAGACCCAGGAGGCGGACGATCGCCTCCGCAAGCCGCGGATCCGCGGACCGGTGCCTGGTGTAGCCAAGGCCGATGCTGTCGTAGATGGGCTTCATTGTTTCCTGTGACGAACAATGAGGGCGACTGAGTCGCTCAGCGACGGTTTACTTCGGGTAAACTAAAAACCGGCCGCCCCTCTTGGGGCGGCCGGCCTTGTCTCTCCTAATTATCCCGCTCCGGCTGGCCGGCCCCGGCCTATTCCGGGCCCTTGCCCGTACCCTTCAGGTACCTGAAGAACTCCGAGTCCGTGGTCAGGATCAGGGTGGACTTGGCGTTGGGGTAATTCCCGTAAATCTCCAGGCTCTTGGTCAGGGCGTAGAACTCGGGGTCGCGGTTGTAGGCGTCGCCGTAGACCTTGGTCGCCTCGGCGTCGGCCGCGCCCCGAACCTCCTGGGCCCGGCGGTAGGCTTCGGAGGTGATCCGCTCCAGTTCCTTCTGCATCTGCCCCAGCACCTCGGCCTTGCGGCCCTCGCCCTCGGAGCGGAGCTGGGAGGCGATGCGCTGGCGCTCGGAGATCATCCGCTCAAAGACCCGCTGTCGGACCTGATCGACGTAGTTGATCCGCTTGATGCGGATGTCCACCAGCTCGATGCCGTAGCGGGGGGTCACCTCGCTGGCCTTGGCCAGCATCTCCCGGGTCAGGCCCTGCCGGCCGGTCTGGACCGGCCGGTCCTCGCCCTCGATGTCCTCGAAGGGGATGCTCCCCTCCCGCTCGGCTTGGGGCTTGAACTTCCAGCCCTCGGAGCGGACCAGCTCCACCAGGACGTTGGCCGAGACCAGGTCGCGGACGACCGAGTCAATGATGTCGTCCAGGCGGGAGAGGGCCCCCCGCTCGGTGGCCACGGTCTGAAGGAAGCGCAGGGGATCGGTGATCCGGTAACGGGCCGTGGTGTCCACCCAGATGTACTTCTTGTCCCGGGTGGGGATCTGGTTGGGCGAGCCGTCCCAGCTGAGCAGGCGCTTCTCGAAGAAGCGGACCTTCTGGACGAAGGGGATCTTCAGGTAGAGCCCGGCCGCCTTGATCGGCTCGCCGATGGGACGGCCGAACTGGGTGACGATGGCCTGCTCGCCCTCCTCGACGACGAAGAGGGTCCCGGACAGGCCGAAGATGAGCAAGGCGGCGATGATGAGGATGAACTTGAGGCTCTTCATTTCTGTCCCTCCAGGCTCAGGAGGGGCAGCAGCGCCTTCTGCTCCTCATCGACGATGTAGACCTTCTCGGTCTTCTTGAGCAGCTCCTGGAAAGACTCCAGGTAAAGTCGTTGCCTGGTCACCTGGCGGGCCTGCTGGTATTCCTTGAGCACGGCCAGGAAGCGCTCGGCCTCGCCCTTGGCCCGGTTGAGCCGGCTGACGGCGTAGCCCTCGGCCTCGGCGATGGTCTGGCGGGCCTGGCCCTCGGCCTTGGGAATGACCCGGTTGTACTCGGACTGGGCCTCGTTGAGGATCCGCTCCTTCTGCTGGCGGGCCTCGTTGACCTCGTTGAAGGCCGGCTGGACCGGCTCGGGCGGGTTGACGTCCTGGAGCTTGACCGTGACGATCTGGATGCCGATGTCGTAGCCGCTCAGGATGCTCTGCAGCTCCTCCTGGGCCAGGGCGGCTATCTCGACCCGCTGCACGGTCAGGACGTCGTCGGAGTAGCGGGTGCCGACGATGCGGCGCATGACCGCCTCGCTCAGGTCCCGGATGGCCGCGCGGCCGTCGCGGACGTTGAAGAGCCACTTCTCGGGCTCGCGGATGCGGTACTGGACGATCCACTTGAGGTCGATGACGTTCAGGTCGCCCGAGAGCATTATGGATTCGTCGTCGTAACCGGTCTTGGCGAACTGGCTGCGGATGCCGGGCATGGTCGCCCGAAAGCCGAACTCCTCTTTGAGAACCCGGCCGGTTTTGATCTTCTGGACCTTCTCGATCTTGAAAGGCAGCTTGAAGTGGAGGCCGGGGCCGGTCTGGCGGACGTACCGGCCGAAGCGCTGGACCACGCCGGTCTCCTCGGGCTCGATGGTGTAGTAGGCCGAGGAGGCCAGGAAGACGAGGATAACCAGGAGCACCAGCCAGCCCATGGCCTTACCGCCGCCCGGCTTGAAGCCCTTCATCTTCTCTTTGAACTTGGCCGCGGCCTCATCCAGGCTGGGGCCCTGGCCAGGGGGGTTGTTCCAGTCCAGGGGCAAGCTTCTTTCCTCCCAAAAATTTAATGGTTATTGGGTTGCAGTCAATCTACCTTGCCCGCCTCCGTCTGCCAAGTTAAAAAGAGAAGCGGCTCCTTGAGAGATTGTGCTTTCCGGCCGCCTAGCGGTCCAGCAAAACGATTCCTTGACAAGTCGGGACGCCTGGATTAGAGAAAAAAAGCACACGCTCCGAAACCGGCCGGGATCAAAACCCGGACCGGACATTTTGTAAGTTCTTGACGAGCTTTGGGCTGGTTCAAGGGCCTTAGCCCCAGGGGGGTCCATGAAGTTCATGTTTCGCCAGACGCTCCGCTTCGACGAGGCGACGCCTGATCTCACCGGAGAGCGGATTCCCCTCCCCGAGCGCCTGACCATCCCGCTCAGACAGCAGGCCGGCGGACCGGCCGTCCTGGCCGTGGAGCCGGGCCAGGAGGTGGCCGCCGGCCAGGTTCTGGCCAGTCCGGAGCCGGATCAGGTCGACGCGGCCCCGGTTCACGCCCCGGCCCCAGGCCTGGTCAAGGAGGTCGTCTCCCTGAAGGACTTCCGCGGCCAGCCGGTCCAGGCCATCGTCCTGGAGGTCGCCGGTGACCCAGAGGCGGCCCCGGAAGAGGCGCCCGCGCCCCCGGCCGGTCGCGACCGGACGGCGCTAGCTGAAATGATCAGGGAGGCCGGCGTGGTCGCGGCCGGCCCGAGGAGCTGGCCCCTGGCGCTCAGCCTGGGCTCGCCCAGGCCCGGGGGCGGCGGCGGGGAAGCCGAGGCGCCGGCGGCCAGGCCGTGCGATCATTTCGTCCTCTCCGCCCTGGACGAGGAACCGGGACTCTTTGTCCAGCGCCGCCTGGCGGCCAGGCCCCAGCCGGCTCTCTTTGAAGGCCTCAAGGCCCTGATGGAGATGTCCGGGGCGGGCAAGCTGACCGTCGTCGCCGACAAGCATCTCGACGAGGCCGCCTGGAGAGAGGTCTTGAGCCGGCCGGGGGCCAGCCTGGTCCGCCTGGCCGGCGAGGTCATGGATAATTGCCTGGCCGAGACCCAGGTCCACAAGGCCACAGGCCGCCAGGTCCCCCTGCCCCAGGGCGACCCCGGCCAGGTCGGCGTCGCCTTTGTCCGGCTGGAGCCGGCCTACTGGGCCGGTCTGGCTCTGGGCACGGGCCGGCCCCAGACGGCCAAGTGGCTGACCGTCAGCCCGCCCCAGGGAGTCAGCCGGCTGGTCGAGGCGGCCCTGGGCACGCCGGTGGGCCACGTTCTCTCCTCCCTGGGGATAGAGCCCCGGGAGGGCGGCAAGGTCATTCTCGGCGGCCGGCTGACCGGCTGGGCCATCTACGACCTCAACACCCCCATCACCAAGGAGGTGGACGGGCTGGTCGTCCTCGACCCCGACCAGATCGCCCACTTCAGGCCCGAGCCCTGCTTCAACTGCGGCCTGTGCGTCCGGGTTTGCCCGACCTGGCTCCTGCCCGGCGAGCTGTCCAAGTACTGCGAGTACAACCGCCACGAGGACGCCGAGGCCCACGACCTCTTCCACTGCATCGAGTGCGGCCTGTGCGCCTACGTCTGCCCGGCCAAGCGGCCCATGGTCCACTACTTCCGGCACGCCAAAGAGGAGCTCATGGCCAGGAGGGCCGGCCAATGAGATTAGTCGTCTCCTTCTCACCCCACACCCTGAGCGGTAACACCACCGGCTCCTACTTCACCGCCTGGCTCACCGCCGCCGCTCCCGCCTGCCTGGCCGGGATCTGGTTCTACGGCTTGAGGGCCGTGGTCGTGCTCGGCGTCTCGGTGCTGGCCGCCGTCCTCTCCGAGGCCCTCTGCCGCAAGATCATGGGCCGGGAAATGGACCTGAGCGACCGTCACGCCGCCCTGCTGGGCCTGCTCCTGGGCCTGTGCCTCTCGCCGGCCACGCCCTGGTGGGTGGCGGCCATCGGCGCCTTCGTGACCGTGGTCCTGGGCAAGTGGCTCTTCGGCGGCCTGGGCTTCTACCCCTTCCACCCGGTCCTGGTCGGCTGGGCGGTCTGCTACATCTCCTTCCCGGCGCTGACCATCAACTACATGGAGCCGGCCCCGGGCCTGCTCTGGCCGCCGGCGGGCGAGGGCTACGTCCCCCTGCTGGCCCTCAAGATGGACCCCTCGGAGATGTACTCCTTCAGCCTGGCCACCCTCTTCTGGGGCAACTACGCCGGCCCCATCGGGGCCACCTCGGCCCTGGCCCTCATCCTGGGCGGCCTCTATCTCTTCAAGCGCGGCCTGGTCACGCCCCACATACCGGTGGGCTTCCTGATCGGCCTGGGGCTGCTGGCCCTGGTCTACCAGCTGCTGGACTCGGACGTGAACCCCGGCGTTCTGTGGCACTTCCTGAGCGGAACCGCCCTCCTGGCCGCGCTCCTGCTGGCCCCGGAGCCGACCACCAGCCCGGTCACGCCCTGGGGCATGCTTCTCTTCGGCCTGGGCGCGGGCCTGACCTGCTTCTTCATCCGGCACTACGGCCCCCATCCCGACGGGGCCTTTTACGGAGTCCTGGTCTTCAACGCCCTGACCCCGATCCTGGATCGCTTCAAGCCCAAGCCCTTCGGGAGGACCAGCCTTGCGTAAGATCATCAGAATGGTCGTCGTCCTGACCCTCATCACCGGGCTCTCCGGCATGACCCTGGCCTACGTGGACAAGTTCACGGCCAAGCCCATCGAGGACACCAAGATCAAGCTGGTCAAGGCCCCGGCGGTCCAGGAGGTCTTCGAGGGCCTGGGCGCGGACAACGACCCCATCGCCGACCGCAAGAAGGTGGTCGTGGGCAAGGACAGCCACAACCGGGACATCTCCATCTTCGCCTTCCCGGCGAAGAAGGGCGGCCAGGTCATCGCCGTGGCCCTGGAGACCATCGTCACCGGCTACAACCCCGGCCTGGGCGTGATGACGGCCATCGGCACCGCCGGCAAGGACAAGGGCAAGATCATCCGGATCGGCATCACCTCCAACGCCGAGACGCCGGGCAAGGGCAGCCGGGCCAGCGAGCCGGGCTTCAAGGGCCAGTTCTCCGGCCGCCCCACCGGCGAGGCCATCTCCCCGACCGGCATCGACGCCCTCTCCGGAGCGACGGTGACCAGCCGGGCCGTGGTCGAGGCGATCAACGAGGCCGTCAAGATCTTCAAGGCCAACCAAGACAAGCTGATGAGCTGAGGACGCTATGGCAAAAGTGGTCAAGGAATTCACCAAGGGCTTCTGGGAGCAGCTGCCGCCGTTCAAGCTGGTTTTGGGCCTCTGCCCGACCCTGGCCGTGACCACCTCGGCCGAGAACGGGGCGGGCATGGGCGTGGCCACGACCTTCGTCCTGGTCTGCTCCAACATCATCGTCTCGCTCATCCGCAAGGTCATTCCCAACGAGGTCCGCATCGCCTCCTTCATCGTGGTCATCGCCTCGTTCGTGGTCATCACCGAGCTGATGATGCAGGCCTACGCCTACCCGCTCTATCAGTCCCTGGGCATCTTCATCCCCCTCATCGTGGTCAACTGCATCATCCTGGGCCGGGCCGAGGCCTTCGCCTCCAAGCGGGGGGTGCTCGACTCGGCGGCCGACGGCCTGGGCATCGGCATCGGCTACACCATCGCCCTGACCGTCCTGGGCGCTATTCGGGAGATAATCGGCAGCGGCAAGATCTTCGGCCACGTCCTCTTCGGCGGCTTCATGCCCCTCCGGTTCCTGATCGAGCCGCCCGGCGCCTTCGTCGCCCTGGGCTCCATGCTGGCCATCATCAACTTCATCTCGGCCCGCCAGAAGTCGCGGAGGTAGGCCATGGATTACCTGCTCATAGGCATCTCCGCTATCCTGGTCAACAACATCCTCCTGGCCCGCTTCCTGGGCAACTGCCCCTTCCTGGGCGTCTCCCGGAAGATGGACACGGCCATGGGCATGGGCATGGCCGTCATCTTCGTCATCACCCTGGCCGGGGCGATCACCTGGCTGGTCCAGGAGTACATCCTCTACACCTATGACCTGGAGTACCTCCAGACCATCTTCTTCATCCTGGTCATCGCCGCCCTGGTCCAGCTCGTCGAGATCATCATCCGCAAGATGTCCCCGGCCCTCTACCGGGCCCTGGGGATCTTCCTGCCCCTGATCACGACCAACTGCGCCGTCCTGGGCGTGGCCATCCTCAACATCAAGCTGGGCCTGGACTTCCCCAAGGCGGTTTTCTTCTCCTTCACCTCGGCCGTGGGCTACACCATGGCCCTGCTGCTCTTCGCCGGCATCCGGGAGCGCTTCGAGCTGTCGCGCATCCCCAAGCCCTTCCAGGGCACGGCCATCGGCCTGGTCACGGCCGGACTCATCGCCCTGGCCTTTTCCGGCTTCGTCGGCCTGATATGACCCCGGGCGCCCGATCTTGTCGGATGATGGAGAAATAGGTACATGTTGATCGCTGCTCTCGCTCTCGGCGGCATCGGCCTGGTCAGCGCCGCCGGCCTGGGCCTGGCCGCCCGCTTCTTCGCCGTGGAGATTGACCCGGTCGCGGCCGCGGTGGAGGAGGCCCTGCCCGGGGCCAACTGCGGCGGCTGCGGCTACCCCGGCTGCGCCGGCTGCGCCGCGGCCATCGCCGCCCGCAAGGCACCGCCCAACGCCTGCGTGGCCTCCACCCTGGAGGTTCACCAGGAGATCGCCCGGCTCATCGGGGCCAAGCTGGAGATCCGCGAGCCCGAGTTCGCCCGGATCGAGTGCAAGTACGGCGTCGAAGAGGCGGACAAGCTCTTCGAGTACGACGGCGTCATCGACTGCCGGGCCGCGGTCCTGCTCAGCGGCGGCCAGAAGGTCTGCCAGGAGGGCTGCCTGGGCCTGGGCAGCTGCGTCAAGGCCTGCCCCTTCGACGCGGTCAGGCTGGGGCCCGACCGCCGGCCGGTGTTCGACCTGAGCAAGTGCACCGGCTGCGGCACCTGCGTCCGGACCTGCCCCAAGGGCGTCCTGTCCCTGACCTCGGCCACCAACCGGGTCCTGGGCTGGAACCGCTCCGACGAGTGCCTGGCCCCCTGCCAGCGGACCTGCCCGGCCCAGATCGACATCCCCGGCTACGTCCGGGCCATCCGCGACGGGCGGAACCTGGACGCCATCAGGATCATCAAGGAGCACAACCCGATGCCGCTGAGCATCGGCCGGGTCTGCCCCCACCCCTGCGAGAGCGTCTGCCGCCGCCTCTACGCCGACGAGCCCATCGCCATCAACGCCCTCAAGCGCTGCGCGGCCGACTTCGAGATGAACGTCGGCCCGGTCCAGAAGCCCTTCCTCATGCCCGACTCGGACTTCAAGGTGGCCGTGGTCGGCGGCGGGCCGGCCGGGCTCTCCTGCGCCTACTACTTGAGGCGCCTGGGCCACGCCGTGACCATCCTGGAGGCCATGCCCAAGCTGGGCGGCATGCTCCGCTTCGGCATCCCCGAGTACCGCCTGCCCAAGAAGATCCTGGACCGGGAGATCCAGTCCATCCTGGACCTGGGCATCGAGGTCCGGACCGAGGTCAGGCTGGGCCAGGACTTCACCCTGGAGGGCCTCTTCGAGCAGGGCTACAACGCCGTCTTCCTGGGCCTGGGTGCCTGGGGCTCCCGGGACATGGGCATCGAGGGCGAGCACGACCTCCAGGGCTGCGTCTCGGGGACGACCTTCCTGATCGAACGGGGCCTGGAGCGCAACCCCTGGGTCGGCCGCAAGGTGGCCATCATCGGCGGCGGCAACACGGCCATGGACTGCGCCCGGACGGCCAAGCGCCTGGGCGCCGAGTCGGTGACCGTGGTCTACCGCCGCAGCCGCAAGGAGATGCCGGCCAACGAGATCGAGATCGACGAGGCCGAGCACGAGGGCGTCGAGTTCCACTTCCTGGCCGCGCCGACCCTGCTCTCGGGCCAGGATGGCCAGGTCACGGCCATGCAGATCATCGAGATGGAGCTGGGCGAGCCCGACGCCAGCGGCCGGCGGCGGCCGGTGCCCAAGGAGGGCTCGGAGACGACCCTGGAAGTGGACATGGTCATCTCGGCCATCGGCCAGTTCTGCGAATTGGCCTGCCTGGAGAGCGACGAGGCGGTCTGCAAGACCCGCTGGCGGACCATCGAGACCGACCCGGACACCCTGGCCACCGGCCGGCCGGGCGTCTTTGCCGGCGGCGACGACGTCTCCGGCCCGGCCACGGCCGTCGCGGCCCTGGCCCACGGCCGCCGGGCGGCCCGCTCGATCCACCTCTTTCTCCGGGGCGAGGAGGTCACGGCCCCGCCCCACCTCCTCAAGCCCAAGGAAGACCCCTGGCCGGTCATCAGCGACCTGTCCGGGGTGGCCAGGGCTCCCCGGCAGAAGATGCCCGAGATCTCCCTGGAGGCCCGGCAGGGCAGCTTCGACGAGGTCGAGACCGGCTTCACCGAGGAGCAGGCCCAGCGGGAGTCGGATCGCTGCCTGCAGTGCGGGCTGTATTGCTACCGTCACCACCAATCCGCAAGCGGGAGGGTTCACTGATGACCAGGTCTGACCTGAGCCGCCGCAGCTTCATCCGCCTGGCCGGCCTGGGTGCCCTGAGCCTGGGCGCCGGCCTGGGCCGCGCGCCCGAGGCCCTGGCCGCCGGCCTGAAGGGCGACCTGAAGATCTTTCGCCGCTCCCGCCTGATGATGGGCACCTACGTCACCCTGACCCTGGTCGACGACAGCCTGATCAGGGCCGAGGAGGCGGTGGAGCGGACCTTTGCCGAGATGGCCCGCCTGGAGGGCATCCTGACCCGCTACGATCAGAGCGCCCCCCTGGCCGAGCTGGCCGCCCGGGGCCGGCTGAACTCGCCCCGGCCCGAGCTGGTGGCCGTGCTCGAGGCCGCGGCCGGCTTTCACGCCCTCAGCGGCGGCGCCTTCGACGTCAGCGTCGCCCCGGTCATCGACGCCACCAAGGCCGCCTTCGAGGCCGCCGGCCGGCCCCTGGACGAGGCCGAGCTGGCCCGGCTGATGGCCCGGGTGGACGGCCGGGCCATCCAGGTCGGCCGGAACCGGATCGAACTGAAAAAGGAGGGCATGGCCCTGACCCTGGACGGCCTGGCCAAGGGCTACATCGTCGACCGGGCCGCCGAGAGCCTCAGAGGGCAGGGGGTCAGGCAGGCCCTGATCAACGCCGGCGGCGACATCTACGCCCTGGGCTCCAAGGGCCCGGCCCCCTGGCGGGTGGCCGTGGTCGACCCGACCCGGCCGGCCGGCCGGGGGCCGATCCTGGGTCTGAGCAACCGGGCCATAGCCACCTCGGGCAACTACCAGGTTTACTGGGACAAGGAAAAGCTCCACCACCACATCGTCAGCCCCGGCGACGGCCACTCGCCCAGCGGGCCTGTCTCGGTCTCGATCCAGGCGGCCGACTGCCTCAGGGCCGACGCTCTCTCGACCACCCTCTTCTGCCTGCCGCCCGAGCAGGGCCTGGCCCTGCTAAAGGGCCAGGGCGCCGAGGGGCTGATCATCAACCGCCAGGGCCAGCGGCTCAGCCGGGGGGCCTGGGGCTAGACGGAACTTTAAAGGGCCGGTCAGGACCGGCCCGGATGAGGAAGCCCGGGCCTCTGGCCCGGGTTTCCTGTTGAGGCGGCCCGGGCGGCCTGCTTGTGTTTCCCCGCGTCCCCTCCTCTCCCAGTGACGTCAGGGCCGCGTCCCTGACGTCATCGCGCAGCGACACAACGGGACCACGGGCGGAAAGACCTGGCCATATCGGCTTTTTCCCTAGCCGTGGGAGAGGAATCAATCACGGCCAGAAAGGCCGGGCCGCCTCAATTGGGGCCAGTCATGGCCTGCGGCCTGCTGTCAGGGACGCGGCCCTGACAGCACGGTAATGGCTGTATTATGGCTAGTTAAACGGCAGATCCTCTTCTCCCGTGGCTGGGGCGGCAACTGCCGCCGCCCTACCTCCGGACCGTCCAGGGTGCCCCAAGCCCTCAGGCTTGGGGGAGGATTCAGTTCTAATGCTCCCGCAGGGGTTTCTGGAAGCGGCACGGGCTTCCAGCCCGTGATTCTTGTTCTCCGGCACTGGGGTCAGTGATCACGGCCGGGTCGGCCAAACCGCCCCAGTGGGGTAAGTCTTGGCCTGCGGCCTGCTGTCGGGGACGCGGCCCCGACAGCACGTCAAAGACTGTATTTATAGTTAGTTAATCGCCAACCTCTCTTCTCCCGTGCCTGCCGAGGTAACTCCCGCCGCCCCGCCTCCGGGCCATCCAGAACTCTCCAAGCCTGCAGGATTGGGGGTGCCAAAAATGATCATAAAATCGCCATATCAGTGGCGCCAGGGCCGCGTCCCTGGCGCCAGGCCGAAGGCCATAACTATCCGCAGGTCTTTGCGGCCTAAAACCAGACCCCGACATGGGCAAGGTCGTCTCCAGGAGGCGCGCCGGGATACTTTCCCACGCAACGCGGCGATGCCAGGGCCGCGTCCCTGCCGTCACCTATCTCTTGACCCCCCGCCCCTGGCGAACTACTCTCTGGATCTGTCTTTTAAGGGGGCGTGGCGTGGCACTCTCCCCGCCGACCAAGGGTGTTCTGGCCTGCCTGGTGGCCGCCCTGCTCTGGGCCTCCAACGGCGTGGCCTCCAAGTTCCTGATGAACGACGGCCTGTCGCCCTTTGTCCTGGCCCAGGGGCGGGTGACCCTGGGCGCCGGGCTGGCCCTGATCTGGCTGGCCCTGACCCGGCCCGGCTGGCTGAAAGTCAGGCCCGGCCACCTGCCCTACTTCGCCCTCCTGGGCGGCCTGGGCCTGGCGGCCAACAACGGGGCCTACCTCTCGGCCGCGGCCAGGATCCCGGTGGCGGCCGCGATCCTGATCCAGTACCTCTCCCCGGTGGCCATCGCCCTCTACGCCTGGCGCTTCATGGGCGAGCGGCTCAGCCCGGGCAAGCTGCTGGCCCTGGGCCTGGCCGTCCTGGGCTGCTACCTGGTCGCCGGCGGCTACAACCTCGACCTGCTGAGCCTCAACCGGCTGGGCCTGCTCTGGGGCCTGGCGGCCATGGCCACCTTCTCCTTCTACTGCCTCCTGAGCGAGTTCGGCCTGCGGGCCTACCGGCCCTGGACCGTGCTCTTCTACGCCTCGGCCTTCGCCGCCCTGGCCTGGAACCTGGCCCTGGGGCCGGGCCGCCTGGCCGGCCTGGGCCACGACGCCAGGTCCTGGCTCCTGGTGGTCTACTCGGCCAGCTTCGGTACGGTCATCCCCTTCGGCGTCTTCAACCTGGGCCTGGAGCACCTCCGGGCCACCCGGGCGACCATCGTGGCCATCTCCGAGCCCATCTTCGCCGCGGTCATCGCCTTTGCCTGGCTGGGCGAGCGGCTGGAGGCCTGGCAGATGCTGGGCGGGGCGGCCGTCCTGGCCGCGGTGATCCTGATTCAGCTCCAGCGGGAGCAGGACCGGCTCGCCCCGGCCGCGCTGAGGCGGGAGAAGCTGGCCGACTAGGCCGGGGGCAAAGCCCGGCGGTAGCGAATCAGGCCCGGATGATCAGGACCGGCTTGGGGCAGTGCTGGACCACCCGGCGGGCGACGCCGCCGATGGCCCAGCGGCCCAGGCCGGTCAGGCCGTGGGTGGTCATGGCCACCAGGTCGATCCCCTCCTCGGCGGCGTGGTCGACGATCTCCCCGGCCGGATGGCCGTAGCGGACGTGGCAGGAGACCCTGAAGCCCTCGGCCTCAAGCCGCTCGACCACCCCGGCCAGGTACTTCTTGGCCTGGTCGACCACGACCACCTGGGCCTCGGTGGGGTCCACGCCCGGGAAAGTCCAGGCCTCGGCCACCCGGAGCAGGGCCAGTTCGGCCCCGGTCAGCCGGGCCAGGCCCTTGGCCTGGTCCAGGACCTTCTCGGCCAGCTCGGAACCGTCCAGGGCAACGAGAATCTTCCGGTACATCGGCGCCTCCCTCGAGAATCGGACCGGGCCTAGCCGGCCAGGAGTTTCTTCAACAGGTCAATGACTTCGCCGCCGGCCAGGACGATTATCCTCCGACTTTCCCCCTCGAGACGCCCCGCCCGGCGGTTCAGGCGAGGCCGGCGCCGGCGGAAAGGGACTTGTACATCACTCTGGCGCTCACGGGGCAGAGCCCCTGGAACTCGGCCGTGGCCTGGATTTCCGCCGGGGCCTGGGCCCGGTCGATGAGGCGGTGGCCCCGCCGGCTGAAGAACTCCTCGGCCGTGGTCGTGAGCAGGTAGATCTCCTCGATCCCTTGCTCCCCGGCCTGGGCCAGCAGCCGGGCGTAGAGCTCCTGGCCCAGCCCCCGGCCGCGCCGCTCCGGGCTGACGGCCAGGGAGCGGAGCAGGCCCACCCGGCCGTAGGCCTCCAGGCCGACCACGCCGGCCAGGCCGGCCCCGGCCCGGGCGACGATGAAGTTTCCCAGATGAGGGCCGACGTCCTGGGCCGGCAGGTTATACAGAGAAAGCAGATCCTGAATGTCCTCGAGATCGTCCGGCCGGGCGGCGGACAGTGTGAGCTGATCCACTGGCGGTCCCCCCTGATTCGGGCGGCGCGGTTCATTAGCCGTCCAGTGACTCCAGCATCTGATTTAGCTCATTGGTCGGCGCTTGACAAGCCCGGTCGCGGCAGACGTAGGCCGTGGCCCGGCCTTTAAGGCCGGTCATCGGGGCGGTGAAGGGGGTCAGCCGGGCCAGGGCTTGGGCCTGGGGCGACTCCGAATCGAGGGGTTTGAGCAGGACGGCCTTGTTGGGGGCGAAGGTCCGGCCCAGGGCGGCCAGCAGGGCCCTGGTGTCCTCGGCCCCGGGCCGGCCGACGATGACCACCTCCCGGGCCGGGCCCAGGGCGAAGTCCAGGGCGCACATGAACTGGGTGAAGGCCGAGGGCGCCTCGGCCACGACTCCGGCCAGGGCCCGAGCCAGTTGGCCCGCCCTGTCTTCCAGCTCACCCCGTCCGGTCAGCCGGGCCAGGCGGAGCAGGTTGAGCAGGGCCACCGAGTTGCCCGAGGGCACGGCCCCGTCGTAGACGACCTTGTCCCGGACCAGCAGCTCCTCGGCGTCGGCGGCGCTGAAGAAGAAGCCGCCCTCGGCCCGGTCCCAGAAGTGCTCCAGGAGCTCATCGTTGAGGGCCAGGGCCGCCTCGAGGTGGTCCGGGTTGAAGGCGGCCTCGTAGAGCTCGATCAGGCCCCAGGTCAGGAAGGCATAGTCGTCGGCAAAGGCGCTCACGTCGGCCCGGCCGGCCCGGAAGCGGTGGAGGAGCCGGCCCCGGGGGTCGCGCAGTTGCCCGAGCAGGAAGCCGGCCGCCCGCTCGGCCGCCTCGGCCAGGGCCGGCTGGGCCAGGACCTGGGCCCCCCGGGCCAGGGCGGCGATCATCAGGCCGTTCCAGTCGGTCAGGATCTTGTCGTCGGTCTGGGGTGGCACCCGCTTAGTGCGGACCTCGAGCAGCTTGAGACGGGCGGCCTCCACCCGGCCAGCCAGCTCGCCGGGCTTGAGGCCCAGCCTGGCCGCGGCCTGATCCAGGGGCAGGCTCAAGTGGAGGATGTTGGCCCCGCTCCGCCGGCCGCTGGCCTCCTCGGCGAAGTTGCCCTCCTCCCGGACGTTGTACAGGCCGGCCAGCAGCTCGGCCTCCTCTGGCCCCAGGACCTGGCCCAGCTCCCCGGCCGTCCAGAGGTAGTACTTGCCCTCCTGGCCCTCGCTGTCGGCGTCCTGGGCCGAGTAGAAGCCGCCCTGGGGGCCGGTCAGGTCGCGCCGGACGTAGTCGAAGATCTCCCCGGCCGTCCGGGCGAAGTCGGCCCGGCCCGTGGCCTGATAGCCCTCCAGATAGGCCAGGGCCAGGAGCGCCTGATCGTAGAGCATCTTCTCGAAGTGGGGCACCAGCCAGCGCTGGTCGGTGGAGTAGCGGTGGAAGCCGAAGCCGATCTGGTCGAAGATGCCGCCCAGGCGCATGGCCTCCAGGGTTCTGACGGCCATGTCCAGGGCTTGGGTCTGGCCGCTGCGCCGCCAGTAGCGCAGGAGAAAGAGGATGTTGTGGGGGGTGGGGAACTTGGGCGCGCTGGAGAAGCCGCCCAGGTGGTCGAAGCGCTGGGCCAGCTGCCCGTAGGCCAGGTCCAGGGTCGACCGGTCCAGATCCCGGTCCGGCCGGGGCCGGATAGAGTCCCTGAGGGCCGCGGCCACCCGGTCGGCCGAGCCGAGGGCCTCCTGCCGCCTGGTCCGCCAGACCTGCTCGATGCGGGGGATCAGTTCCACCAGGCCCACCCGGCCGAAGCGGCTCTCCCGGGGCAGGTAGGTGGCGGCGAAGAAGGGCTTCTTGTCCGGGGTCATGATTATGGTCAGGGGCCAGCCGCCCGCCCCGGTGAGCATCTGGCAGACGGCCATGTACTGCCCGTCGATGTCCGGCCGCTCCTCGCGGTCGACCTTGATGGAGACGAAGGCCCGGTTCATCAGCTCGGCCACCCGCTCGTCCTCGAAGGACTCGTGGGCCATGACGTGGCACCAGTGGCAGGTCGAGTAGCCCACGGACAGGAAGATCGGCTTGTCCTCAGCCCGGGCCCGCTCAAAGGCCTCCTCGCCCCAGGGGTACCAGTCCACGGGGTTGCCGGCGTGCTGGCGCAGGTAGGGGCTCGGCTCGGCGGCGAGCCGGTTCAGAGGGGCCTTAGTCTCGGACATCCTCGCCTCCTCAATCCCGGGGCTCGGGCCGCGGGGACGGCCGGCCCAAGGAAGGCGGCCGGCCGCCTTCCTTGGGGGGATCTCTGCCTGGGTCGGATCAGTCTAGAATTCTACCCCGGCCCGGCAGGCCGTCAAACAAAGGGCCCCGACCCGGCCGGGTCGAGGCCTTGAAGGAATCGCCGCTTCTGGACCGGGGCCAACCCCGGCCCGCCGCTCCCCGGAGGCTCGAGAGCCCCTAGGTACGGGCCTTCTTGCCGGTCAGGGACTCGATCTCCACCTGGATGACCAGGGCCCTGTTGAGGTGCTTGTCCGGGAACTCCTGCTGGTCCGAGCCGTAGTGGGCCATGATCGCCTTCAGGCCCTCGATCTTGCCCGCCTTGTCCTCGATCACCTTGGCCCGGCCCAGGCCGATGACGCAGCGGTACTTGGCCCCCCATTCGCAGGCGCTCTCGCCGGGAACCAGCGCCACGTCCGTCTCGACCTGGAAGCAGACCAGGTTGTTGCGGCGGATGAGGTCCAGCTTGCGGCCCTCCACGGCGGAGTGGAAGTAGAGACACCTGCCGTCGTAGCCGAAGCTCAGCGGCACCACGTACGGCTCCTGGCCGTCGACCAGCCCCAGGTGGCAGATCTGGGCCCGGTTGAGGACGTCGTCGATTTCCTGGCGGTCGGTGATCTCCTTTTCCCGGCGTCTCATCTGGCTTCCTCCGTTTCAGTCTCAGGATTCCGGTGGATGGCGTGGCCGGCCCGGCCCAGGGCGGCCAGGGCCGGCTCGAGCCGGTCGGCCTTGATCAAAAGGTAATCGGTTTCATAGGTCGAGACAACAAAAACCGCCACCCCGGCCCGGGCCAAAGGCTCCAGGAGCGAGGCCAGAACCCCGGTCAGGGCCAAGTCGAGCCGGCCGGCCACCCTGAGGCCGCGCCAGTCAGGCTCAACCTCGATCCCGGCCGGGACCAGTTCCTGGGGGCAGACGATGGACAGCTCCCTCTCGCTCCGGGTCAGGCACCAGAAGCGGCCGGCCAGGGCCCAGGCCGGCGGCTCCTGCCTGGGCGAAAGCCGGCAGACGGCCAGGCTCCCGGCCAGCAGCTCCAGTTCGAGGGGCCCGGACCGGCCCACGGCTCAGGCGCTCAGCTTGGCCGCGACCTCGGCCACCCGCTGGCCCAGGAACCGGGCCCCGTCCAGCTCGTTCTGGCTGGGCCGGCGGGAGCCGTCCGGGCCGGCGATGGTGCTCGGCCCGTAGGGCGAGCAGCCGGTGATCTCGTCGGCCCGGCTCTGGCCCTCGAAGGAGTAGGGCAGGCCGACCAGGATCATGCCCTGGTGGAGCAGGGTCAAGAAGAAGCTGATGATGGTCGTCTCCTGGCCGCCGTGCTGGGTGTTGGACGAGGTGAAGACCCCGGCCGGCTTGCCCACCAGGGCGCGCTTGGCCCAGAGCCCGCCGGTGGCGTCCAGGAACTGGCGCATCTGGCCGCACATGTTGCCGAAGCGGGTCGGCGTGCCGAAGACCACGGCGTCGGCCCGGCCCAGCTCCTCAACGGTGCAGACAGGCACCGCAGCCTGTTTGGCCTGGGCCTCGGTGGCGCCCATCTTGGCGATGACCTCGGCCGGCAGGGTCTCGGGGACGCGGCGGATGACCGCCTCGGCGCCGGGGACCTGGCCGACCCCCTCGGCCACGGCCTGGGCCATGCGGGCGACGTGGCCGTAGAGGGAGTAGTAAACGATCAGGACCTTCATCGGCCTGCCTCCCTTATTAATGAGCCCTCCGGCCGGATGGCCGGATGGGCATAAGCTTACCCAAGGCCGGGGAGGGTTTCAAGGAGGGGGAAGGGGGGAGGCGGACCGGATGGACGGGGCGGGGCCGCCGATGCTGTCAGGGACGCCTTATTTACGCCTGGGAGCACCTGTTGGTGCTGTCAGGGCCGCGTCCCTGACAGCAAGCCGAAAGGCCAAAGCTCAACTTCAAGTCTGGCCTCAACGAGGTAACCTAGTCGTCTTGGCCCTGTTCCTGGACTGAAAAACAAACGCCCGGAGCTTTCGCTCCGGGCATCCCCAATCTTTACAAACGACCGCTGGACGGCCGGCTCAGAAACCTGGCTCTTGCTCCCGCTGGCGGGCCGCGCTCTCCGAGGGCGTCATCCAGCCCTTGAGCCGGCCCCAGAAACTCTGTTCCTCGCCCTCCTCGGTCTTGGCCTCGGCCCCCTCCTGGGCCTTCTTCTCGGCCTCGGCCTTGGTCTTGGCCTCCTCCTTAGTCTTGGCTTCGTCTTCAGCCTTGGCTTTTTCCTCGGCCTTAGCCTTCTCTTCGGCCTCCAGCTTGGCCTTTTCCTCCACCTTGGCCTTCTCTTCGGCCTCGGCTTTAGCCTTGGCTTCGGCTTCCGCTTTGGCCTTTTCCTCGGCCTCTAGCCTGGCCTTGGCCTTGGCCTCATCTTCGGCCTTGGCCTTTTCCTCGGTCTCTACCTTGGCCTTCTCGCCGCCCTCGGCCTTGGCCTTCTCCTCGGCTTCGGCCCGAGCTTTGTCGTCGGCCGCCCTGGCGTCTTCCTTCTTCCAGAACTTGAGCCGGCTCCAGAAGCCCGGCTTTTGCTCCTGGTCCGGAACGTCGACCCTGGGCGGTCTCTGGCCGGCGGCCAGGGCCTCGACCTGGGCCAGCTCGGCCCTCAGGGTCTCGGTCAGGCCCACGTCCGGATAGGCCAGGGCCTTCTTGTAGCGCAGCACGGACGACTGGTAGGCCTTGGTCTTCTTGTAGTAACGGGCCACGTAGAGATCGTGTTCGACCAGCCGGCGGTAGCTCTTGTTCAGGAACTCTTCGGCCTCCTGGAGCTGAGGGGCCTGGGGGAAGCGCGCCTTGAGGCGCTTGAAGGCCTCCACCGCCTCCTCGGCCTCGCCCACGTCCCGGTCAATGGTCTGGACCTGGTAGTAATGACACTGGCCGATGCGAAGCATGGCGTGGGCCACGTCAGTGTGGGAGGGGTGGAGCTCGATGAAGGTCTCAAAGGCACTCAGGGCCTCGATGTACTCCCCGTCCTGGTAGAGCGACTCGGCCGCCCTGACCTGGGCCAGGGTGGCGTACTCATGGTAGGGATAGTAATCCCGCACCTGGCCGTAGGCTCTGGCCGCCCGGGACCACTTGTGGCTGAGCCAGGCATGGTCGCCTTCGGCCAGGAGCGTTTCCACCGGCTTGACCGCCTGGGGGCCCGACGAGCAGGCCGCCAGGGCCATAACGGCCATCGCCAGAAACAGAAAACGTTTGATCATGGCTTCTTTCCCGACCTCAAGCCCTCGAGGTAGCGCTCGGCGTTGTGGGCCGCCGTGGCCCCTTCGCCCACGGCCGTGACTATCTGACGCAGGCTCTTGGAGCGGACGTCCCCGGCGGCGAAGACGCCCGGAACCGAGGCGGCCATGTCCGCGTCAGTGATGATGAAGCCCCATTGATCCAGGGCCAGGAGATCAGCCAGAAACCCGGTATTGGGCTTGTAGCCGACAAAGATGAAGACGCCGTCCAGGGGCAGGCTGTCTTGGGCCCCGGTCCGGACGTTCCTCAGGCTGATCCCGCTGACGCTGTCGCGACCCTCGATCCCGTCCACCACGGTGTCCCACAGAACCTTGATCTTGTCATTGGCCAGGACCCGCTCCTGGTTGATCTTCTGGGCCCGGAGCTGATCGCGCCGGTGAATGAGGTAGACCTGCCTGGCGAAGCGAGTCAGGTACTCGGCCTCCGCGCAGGCCGTGTCGCCGCCGCCCACCGCGGCCACGACCTGGTCCTTGAAAAAAGGCCCGTCACAGGTGCCGCAGTAGGAGACGCCGCGGCCGGTCAGGCTCTGCTCGCCCTTGACCCCCAGCCGGCTGGGGTCGGCCCCGGAAGTAATGATGACCGCCCTGGCCCTCAGGCTCCCCTCGGCCAGCTTGAGGGTGAAGCCCTCCCGCTCGGGCGTGACTTGCTGGACTTCGGCCGAGAGAGTGGGCAGCTCAAAGCGGTCCACCTGGGCCTTCATCTTGTCCATCAGGTCGAATCCGGAGACGCCCTCGGGGAAGCCGGGGTAGTTCTCGACCCAATCGGTGTTCAGAACCTGGCCCCCGGGCGCGAAGCGCTCGATCATCAGGACGTCGATTCGAGACCGAGCCGCGTAGAGCCCGGCCGTCAGCCCGGCCGGCCCCCCACCGACGATAACCAGGTCGCACTCGGTCTTGGGCATCGCCCTACGGGGGGCTAGAGAACCTTCTTCAGGGCGGCGGCGATGTGGGTTTTGGCCACGGCTCCGGTAATCTGCTCGGCCACTTCGCCGTTCTTGAAGAGGATGAGAGTCGGAATGGCCCTGATGCCATACTGCCCGGGCGTCTTGGGATTTTCATCGACGTTCAGTTTGGCCACCTTGACCTTGCCCGTATACTCCTGAGCTAGCTCTTCCACCACTGGCGCCACAGCCCGGCAGGGCCCGCACCAGGCGGCCCAGAAATCGACCAGAGCCGGTACATCCGACTTGAGGATCTCGGTATTGAATGTCTCGTCCGTAACTTGGAGCACGTTCTCGGCCATACCTCGTTTCCCCCACGCAACGATTATGGTGCAGGTTCTTAGATTAATCGCCCGCAGGTGGAATGTCAACCCGAGCGCAAGGCCGCAACGGAGAAACAGGGGCCCGGGGCCAGCCTTGCCTCGGGGGCGGCCCGATGTTAGAATGCCTTCGTTTTCCGGCGGAGGCGACGCCGTGCTCAAGTACCACCCCCAGCACAGTTGGGTCAGGATCGAAGAAGGCCGGGCTACCGTCGGTCTGTCGGCCTACGCCCTGGAGCAGTTGGGCGAGATCATCTACATCGACCTGCCCCAGGAGGGCCAGCGTCTCAGCCAGGGCCTGCCCTTCTGCGAAATCGAGTCGGCCAAGACCACGGCCGAGCTCCTGGCCCCCCTGAGCGGTCCGGTCCAGGCGGTCAACCGGGAGCTGGACAACCACATCGACTGGCTCAACCAGTCGCCCCAGGGCCAGGGCTGGATCTGCCGGGTGGAGATCTCCGATCCGGCCGAACTGAGCGCCCTGTTGGACGAGGCCGCCTACCTGGCCCAGGCCGCGGCGGAGGAGGAGCGGTGAAACGGGCTCTGGTCAGCTTCTTCATCGGCCCGGCAATGATCGCCGTCGGGGTTGTCATTCTCCTGGGCAGCGGCCCCGAGGCCTGGCTGGGGTTGAAGCGGCCGGGCCACGGCCTGATGCTTCTGGGCAGCCTGGTCTGGGCCCTCAGCCTCATCGAGGTCCGCCAGAGGCGCCTGGCCGGGGCCCAGCCGGACTGGAAGCGTCAGGCCTTCATCCACGCCGCCGCCCTGTGGCTGACCCTGGCCATGCTGGCCGCCCTGTGGGTGGTCAGCCTGTTCAAGCCCATTGAACTGCCGGTCAGCTGGCTGGTGGCCGACGTCCTGGTCGGGGTGGCCCTCCTCTGGTCGCTGCTCCGACTGGTCATGCTCAAACGGACCCCGCCGCCCAAACCGCCCCTGCCGGGTTCGGGTCCGGGAGTCTGATAGGGCCGGCATGGCCGCCAGGGCCCTGGACGGGTTCAGGATCAAGTCCGAACCCTTCTACCTGGCCCGGGGCCGGGAAGTGGAGATCTTCCGGGCCGCGGCCGCGGCGCGCCTGCCGGTCATGCTCAAGGGCCCGACCGGCTGCGGCAAGACCCGCTTCCTGGCCCGCCTGGCCTTTGAGCTGGACCGGCCCCTGGTCACGGTGGCCTGCCACGAGGACCTGACCGCCCCGGATCTGGTGGGCCGCTACCTCTTCCTGGACGGCCAGACCAAGTGGGCCGACGGCCCGCTGACCCTGGCCGTGCGCCACGGGGCCATCTGCTACCTCGACGAGATCGTCGAGGCCCGGCGCGACAGCCTGGTGGTGCTCCACCCCCTCCTGGACGACCGGCGCATCCTGGTCATGGAGAAGCTGGGCCAGGTCCTGGCCGCCCACCCCGACTTCCTGCTCGTGGTCAGCTACAACCCGGGCTACCAGTCGGCTCTCAAGGACCTCAAGGTCTCCACGGCCCAGCGCTTCGTCGCCCTGGACTTCGACTACCCCAGGCCCGAGGACGAGGCCCGGATCATCGTCCGCGAGGCCGGGGCCCCGCCGGAGCTGGCCGCCAGGCTGGTGGAGATCGGGGTCAAGATCCGGCGGCTCAAGGAGGCGGGCCTGAGCGAGGGGGCCTCGACCCGCCTGCTCATCTACGCCGCCCTGCTGGTCGGCCAGGGGCTCGGCCCCAGGGAGGCGGCCCGGGTCAGCCTCCTCAATCCCCTGACCGACGACCAGGACCTCCGCCAGGCCATCGCCGCGGTCATCGACGACGTCCTGACCGACTAGCCCGAACCGGGCTGGTCCACGCCGAGCCTTCCTCCTGGCCGGCGCTTTTTCAATTGACGCCCGGCATAATATAATTGTATATTAGTATATGAAGTATCCAGGCTCTCTTTCGGCCCGGTTGCGTGAGGTTACATCGGTCCTGAATCAGCGCCAAGAGTAGGCCCATGACCCAAGCCCAGCTCCCGCCGCTATTCGCCCAGATTGCCGAAACGCTCAAAGCCAGGATCAATAATTTCGAATACAAGCCCGGCGATCCCGTGCCCTCGGCCAAGGAGCTGGAGGACGAATTCGGGGTCAGCAACATCACCGTTCGCCGGGCCATGGACATGCTGGCCAAGGATGGCTACGTCATTCCCAGGCGGGGCCTGCGGGCCCAGGTGGCCGACCTGGGCAAGGAGATCGTCGAGATCGAAATTACCGGCGATTTCCGGACCTGGTTCGAGACGGCCACCGGCAAGAAGTTCAAGGTTCGAGGAGAGGTCATCGACCGGGAGGTGATCGACTGCCCGGACCCGATCCGCGGCATCCTGGCCCTGGAGCCAGGAGCCAAGGTGGAGCGGATCAAGCGGGTGCGCAAGCTCAGGGGGCGGGCGATTTCGTACTTCATCAACTACGGCCCCCTTGAGTTGTTGAAGCAGATCCCGTCCAAGGACATCGAGGAGCGGAGCTTCATAGAGGCCTATCAGGCGGTCCCCGACGTCAAGCTCGAATACATGAAGCAGCGGGTTCAGGTGACCACGGCCGACATGGATCTGGCCGGCATCCTGCACGTCGAGTTCGGCTTCCCGCTGTTCTTCGTCCAGAATGTGTATTTCCTGGAGAACCACGCCCCCATGGCCGTGACCTACATGTACTTCCGCGGTGACCACTACGCTTACACCGTCCGAAGGAGTCTGCGAGATTTTGTGCCTTGAGGCTGCGCGCCTCTCCGGCTCTGGGCCACGGGTGCTCGCCATAGGGGCGCCGTGAGAGCCGCCGGGGCGGCCGATATCAGAAAGGTGCCGCCATGCTCTCTCAAAGAATGAGACACGGCCTTGAGCAGGTAATGGCGGCCTTCCGGGGCACCCCGGAGCACGTCCCCGTCCTGGCTCAGATCGGAGCCCACTCCGCCCGTCTGACCGGTCTGCCCATCGAGAAGTTCTTCTCCGACCCCGACCTGTTCATCCGGGCCCATCTGTCCGTGTCGGAGTACTACCACCTGGACGCTCCTTCGTTTTTCTACGATCTGTACAACATCGAGGCCGAGGCCCTGGGGCAGCCGCTGACCTGGCTGAAGGACGGATTTCCGGAGATAAACGCCTCGAGGATGCTCATCCAGGAGCCGGCCGACCTCGACCGGCTCCGGCCGCCCGATCCCCGCCGGAGCGGCCGGATGCCCTTCATCATCGAAGTCTACAAGCGGATGCTGGACGCGGGCCTGCCGCCCCAGTTCCGCTTCTGCGCTCCCTTCAGCCTGGCCGGCAACGTCAGGGGGCTGTCCAACCTGATCATGGACATCCTGCTCCGGCCTGAATTCGCCCATCGTCTTTTCCGTTTTCTCACCGACGAGGTTCTGGCCCCCTGGGTCACCGCCCTGAGGGAGGAGTGCGGAAACGACTACCCGGCCGTGGGCGCCGACGCCCTGGCCTCCCTGCCGATGACCAACCTGGCCATCATGGAGGAATTCGCCCTGGGCTACGCCCGGAGGCTGAACGACCTGATCGGCAAAATCGAGGTGCGCGGCTGGTGGGGGGAGAGATATCTAGCGGACCCATTTGAGCTCCTGGAACTCAAACGGCAAGGCCAACCCAGCTACGTTCTGGGCCTGGACCCGGACGTCCTGCAAGTCGGCCCCCAGGTCTTCAAGGATTTCGCCCGCAAGCACGATTCGCCCCTGATGCTGGGGATCGACTGCGCCCTTATTTCGGCTGGACCGAGAGAAGCCATCATCGACCGGGTCCGGGAGTATGTCCGGGTCGGCAACAACGGCGGCCGGTTCCTGCTGTTTCTCAATGAGGTGCCCCCGGACTGCCCCCCGGATCACGTCCACGCGGCAATCCAGGCCGCTCAATTCTACGGGCGGACCGGTGCGTCCTTCGAGGCTGAATTCAGCCTCTCTCCGAGGCCGGCGTTCGGCGAGTGGGCAGTGGAATATCAGAAGGGCTTTGAGTCGTAACGACCCATGTTCAAAAGAGGAGAGAGTATGTACCGAGGAATGAAGTGGCTCATGGTGTTGACCTTGGGGCTGGCCCTAGCCATTGCGCCCGGGCTGGCGGCGGCGGAGAAGATTACTCTCAGAATGGGGCACGTCGGCGTCCCGGGTTCACTGCAGTTCGTGGTTCCCGAAAAACTGAAGGAGTACGTTGACGAACTCTCCAAGGGACAGATCGAAATCAAGATTTTCCCCAACAGTCAGCTGGGCGACCTGCCCCAGATGATTGGGCAGATGCGCAAGGGTTCTTTGGACATCTTCAACTGCGACTACTCCCTGGCCGTTCTGATGGAAGGCGGCAAGCCCTTCCTGGTCGGCTGGGCGCCCTATCTGTTCAAGGACAACGCCCACATGGAACGCTTTTTCAACTCCCCGGTGTTCCAGGAGGTTATGAGCGGAGTAGAAAAGGCTAACAATTGCAAGTGGCTGGGCTTCCTGGGCCACAGATCGCCCCGGGCCCTGAGTATTCGGCACAAGATGGTGGTTCTGCCCGAAGATTTGAAGGGCATTAAGTTCCGGGCACCCAAGGTGCCGGGCATCAAGGACAGCCTGGAGGGCTGGGGGGCCTCGACCGCCTCGATCGCCGCCGGCGAGATCTACAACGCCTTGAAGCAAAAAGTAGTCGACGGCCAGGAAAACGGCATGGAGACCGTGTACGGCTACAAGTTCTATGAAGTCCAGAAGTATTACTGCGGCATCGACTACGTCCGCTCTTCCCTGGCCTGGTGGATGAACGGCGACAAGTGGAACTCCCTGGCCCCGAGCCAGCAGGAGATCCTCCTCGAAGCCGGCAAGAAGACGGCCCAGTGGGCCAGTTCTTACCTCAAGGAACAAACCGAGATGTGGTTCGACGCCTGCCGGGCCCACGGCATGACCCTGGTCCTGCCCCCGCTCAAGCCCTGGATCGAAAGCTCCCGCAAGGTGGTCCAGGACCTCGACGGCAAGGGCTGGCCAGCCGGGTTGTACCAGAAAATCCACGACCTATAAGAAGGATGGTCAGGGCGGGAGGCCAGGACCGCCTCCCGCCCCTGGCCAGCCGAAGGTGGCTGGGCATGGCTAGAATCAATCGCTGCCTTGACTGGATTGTCAGCGCCTTCCTCTGCCTGTGCGTCTCGGCCCTGGTGGTTATCGCCTTCGGGCAGGTGGTCGGCCGCTACCTGATCGGAATCTCCTTTTCCTGGGCCGAAGACCTTTGCGTGGTCCTCTTCGCCTGGACGATATGGACCTCTGCATGCCTGTTAATGAGAGATAACAGACACTTAAACTTGACCATCCTCACTTCGGCCGTCTCCCCGAAGACGGCCAGGGGCCTCAGGTTGTCGTCCCACGTGATAACCCTGGCTTTCCTGGCCGTGGTTTTCTGGACCGGACTGGGGGCCATGGAAGCCATGACCGGCATGGAGTTCACGGCGCTGCCGCTGCCCCTTAACGGCAAGTTCTCATCGGTGTCCGTCGGGGCCGCCTTGCTGTTCTACTATGTCATTCGCTGCCTGTTAGCGGAACTGAAGGAGAGATAGGGGTGGACATACAGGCCTTCGCCGTCCTGCTCATTCCCCTTTTCGGCTTCATGGCCCTGGGTTTTCCCGTGTTCATCAGCATGGGGCTGGCCTCGCTTCTCTTCGCCTACATCTACGATATCCCTCTCTATCTCATCGGCATGTCCTACGTGCGGGGGGTGGACAACTTCACCTATCTGGCCATTCCCTTCTATTTCCTGGCCGGCGACCTGATGAACCGGAGCGGCATCACCGATCGCATGCTCAACTTTTCCACCGCCCTGGTGGGGCACATAAGAGGCGGGCTGTCCCACGTCAACATCCTGGCGGCCATGGTCTTCTCCGGGGTCAGCGGCTCGGCCATGGCCGACGCCTCGGCCATCGGTTCGATATTGATCCCGGCCATGAAAAAGGAAGGTTACCCGGCGGGCTATTCCGCGGCCATCACCGCCGCCGGCGCCACCATCGGGCCAATTTTCCCGCCCAGCATTCCCCTGGTCATCTTCGGCCTGCTGTCTTCCACCTCCATCAGCGATCTCTTTCTGGCCGGAATAGTTCCCGGGATTTTAATGGGTGTTTTCCTGCTGGCCTCCTCTTTCCTGATCAGCCGTCGCCGCAACTATCCCGCCCATCCCAGGATGGGCTGGCGGCAAGCCAGCCGGGCCTTTTTCGACGCCTTTCTGGCCCTGATGACGCCCCTGATCATCGTCGGCGGCATGACCACCGGAATCGTCACGCCCACCGAGGCCGGAGTCGTGGCCGTGGTTTACGCCATTATTCTCGGCTTATACGTCTACAAAGGATTCACCTGGCGTCAGCTGCCGTCCGTCCTGGTTGAATCCATCCTCAACTCGGGCGTGGTCATGATCATCATCGCCACCACCGGTGTCTTCGCCTACCTCGTGGCCGAGATGCAGGCCGGCGAGTTGATCGCCACCTTCTTCGGCGGCATCTCCAGCAACAAGTGGATAGTCCTGACCCTCATCGTGGTCTTCTTCATCATCTGGGGCTGCCTCCTCGACCCGATCACCGCCCTGGTGGTGATGGTGCCGCTGCTGGTCCCGGTAGTGCAGCAAATGGGCATAGACATCAACCACTTCGGGGTGGTCATCGTTCTGACCCTCATGATCGGCGGCGTGACCCCGCCCATGGGCATCCTCACCTTCCTCAGCGCCTCCCTGGCCAACTGCTCCTACGAGGAAGTGGTCAAGGAGTCGGTCATCTTCCTCATCGCCCTCTTCCTGGTCCTGGCCCTGTGCATGTACTTCCCGGACCTGCTGCTCTGGATCCCGAGGCGGTTTTCCTGACCGGCCGGACGATCTCCGGGTAGGCAACCCCCCTCCCGGCCGCTTATAATGGCCGGAGGGGGGTGTGGCCAAGGGGATGGCTCTGGCGCGACTGGCTAAACGATTCCTGCTCTGGACCGGGCTGGGCCTGGGAGTGATCCTGGCCGCGGCCCTGCTCGGCCTGGGCCTGCTCAGGTTCAAACCCGACCTCTTCGTCCCCATCCTGGAGCGGAGCCTGACCCCGCCCGGCGGCCGGGTGTCCATCGCCCGGCTCAGCTTCCGCTTCCGTCCCCTCTCCCTGGCCCTGGAAGAGGTCACGACAGACGCCCCGGCCGGGGCCGGATTCTCCCTGAACCTGGGCTCGCTCAGGCTGGAGGCCAGCCTCCTCGGCGGCCTGGGCGGCGGCCCCTGGCTCAGGCGGCTGGAGGTCACCCGGCCTAATTTGGAGCTGGCCGTGCGTCAAAAAGAGGGCCGGCCGGCCGATCTCTCCTGGCTGGCCTGGCTTCTGGCCATCGAGCGCCTGACCATCGAGGACGGGCGGCTGGGCCTGACCCGGACCCAGGGCCGCCTGGAGATCAAAGACCTGGCCCTGACCATGCGGGCCGCCCCGGACGGCAACGGTCCGGTCAGGCTGAGCGGCTGGATTCGCCTCCTCGACCCCCAGGGCGGGCCCAGGCTGAGCGGCCTGGTCCGGGGCCGGGGCCGGCTCAACGCCAGAGTCGTCATGGCCGCCGAGATCGAGATGGTCGACGGACGAATCGACCTGCCCCGGCTGGCCGGCCCCCTGATCGGCCGGGCCAGGTTCCAGCTCAAGCCCGACCGGCTCCTCCTGGAGAGCCTCTCCGCCAGTCTGACCCCGGCCCGGCTGAACCTGGGCCCGGGCCTGACCCTGGAGCGGCCTCTCAGCTTCGACCTGGCCGGCCAGATGGGGCTGGACTCGGGCCGGGTGGAGCTGGAGAAACTCGACCTCGAGGCCGAGGACCTGGGCCGGCTGGCCGGCCGCCTGAGCGGCTCGACCGCCGGCTTCGAGGCCAGCCTGGCCGGCCGCCTGGAGAGCCTGGAGGCGGCCTGGGCCGACCTCACGCCGATCCTGCCTCCGGCCCTGGCCCAGGGCCGGGTCCAGGGCCAGCTGCCCTTCACCCTCAGTCTCAAGGCCTCGCCGGCCGGCCAGGAGGGCCGGCTCCAGTTGAACCTGGCCGGGATCGGGCTGTCCTGGCCCGAATGGGGCCTGGCGGGCCGGCTTTCCGGGGGATTCTCCCTGGCCGGCCGGCCGGACCGGGGGCCCCTGTCCCTGGCGGCGGCCCTGGAGCTGCGGCCCGAACCACTGGCCCAGGCCGGCGGCCCGGAACCCCGGCCGACTTGGGCCGGCCTGCTGGGCCGGGGCCCCCTCCGCCTGGCTCTGGCCGGCCGGCTGGGGCTGGCCCCGGTGGAGGTGGACCTGACCGGCCTCGATCTCCAGGCCGAGGGGCTGGGCCGGGTCCAGGGCCAGCTGGCCGGGCCCTGGGGCGGTCCCTTCCGGGGCAGTCTCAAGGGCCGGCTGGCCGACCTGGCCGGCCTGTGGACCGGTCTGAAACCGATCCTGCCTTCTGACCTGGATCGGGCGCAACTGGCCGGCGAGTTGCCCTTCAACCTGAACCTCGCCTCCGGGCCGGCCGGCCAGGAGGGCGGACTGGAGCTAACCCTGGCCGGGGTGGAACTGGGCTGGCCGGGTCTGAGTTTGAAGGCCCGGCTCTCGGGGACGGCCGGCCTGGCCGGACCGCTCCGGGGACCGCTTCAGGCCACCGGCCGGCTGAGGCTCGAAGGCGGCCTGGCCCCGGCCCCCCTGACCCTCTCCTCGGCCTGGACCGAGCTGGACCTGACCGGCCGGCTGCCCGGCCCCCTGACCGCCGGCTGCCGCTTCGGCCTGGCTGAGGACCAGGTCAGCCTCTCCGGCCGGCCCCTGCCCCTGGGCCGGGTCGAGGGCGCGGCCAGCCTGACCCTGGATCCGGCCGGGGCCCTCTCGGTCAAGGACCTGAAGCTGTCCTCGTCAACCCTGGGCCGCCTGGGCGCCTCCCTCAACCTGGCCGGCCAGGGTCTCTCCGGCCTGATCAAGGGCCAGGACCTGGATCTGGCCTCCGCGGCCAGGCTCCTCCAGGCGGCCACCGGCCTGCCCCTGACCGGCTGGTCCCCGGCCGGCCGCCTGGGCCTGGAGACCCGCCTTCAGCCCGGGCCGGCCGGCTTACAGGTCGAAACTGACCTGTCTCTGACCCGGGCCGGCCTGGCCTCGCCCGACGGCAAGATCATGGCCGAGCGGGCCGGCGGCGGCCTGCGCCTGGCCCTGGCGCGGCCCTGGGGCCGGCCGGTCCGGGCCGAGCTGGACCTGACCCAGGGACAAGTCCTCCTCAACACCGTCTTCCTGGACCTGACCCAGACCCCCTTCCGGGCCAAGGTGGCGGCGGCGGAGGCCTCGGCCGGCGGGCTGGCCGGCCTGGACCTGACGGCCGAGCTGGGCGGGCACGGCCGGATCGGCCTCAAGGGCGACCTGCGCCGAAAGGACGGCGCCTGGGACTACGAGGCCCACTTGACCAGCCCGGAACTGGATCTGGGACGCCTCTACCAGACCTTTGTCCGGGACCCCCTGGCCGCCTCCCGGCCCGACCTGTCCGGCCTGAACCTGAGCGGCCGGGCCGAGCTGGACCTGGACCTGGCCGGCCGGGACAAGGGCCTGGAGGTCAAGGGGAGGCTCGGTCTCAAGGACGGCCGGCTGGAGCGGGAACAAGCCGGCCTCTTGGTCGAGGGCCTGAACCTGGACCTGCCCCTCCGCTACCGCCTGGACCCCGGCCCGGCCGGACCGGCGGCCGGAACCAAACCGGACCGCTGGGGCCACCTCCGCCTGGCCCGGCTGAGCCTGCCCGGCGGCGAGCTGGCCGACCTGGACCTGCCCGTGGCCGTGGTGCCCAACCGGCTCCTGGTCGGCCGGGAGGTGGCCGTCTCCCTGTTCGGGGCCAGCCTGAACCTGTCCGACGTCCGGGTCGAGAACCCCTTCTCGGCCGGGTTCGAGGTCCTGATGGAGGCCGAGCTAAAGAACCTGGACCTGGGCCGGATCAGTCCCGGGGGCATCCCCCTCCAGGGCCGTCTGGAGGGCCGGCTGGGTCGGGTCAGGCTCAGCCGGGAGCGGCTGGAGGCCCCGGGAGCCCTGAAGGGCCGGCTCTTCGACGGCCAGCTGACCGCCACCAACCTGGCCGTCCAGAGACCCTTCTCGCCCGGCCGCCTCGTCGCCGCCGACCTGAAGATGGATAAGATGGACCTCAAGAAGCTGAGCAAGGCCCTCCAGGTCGGCCGGATCACCGGCCGGGTCTCGGCCGAGGTCTCGGGCCTGCGCCTGGCTTACGGCCAGGCCGTGGCCTTCGGAATGCAGGTCCTCTCCGTACCGGTCAAGGGCGTGGACCAGCGGGTCAGCCTCAAGGCGGTCAACTCCATCTCGGTCCTGGGGACCGGCGCCAGCCTGACCGGGCTGGGCGTCAAGCTGATCAGCCCCTTTTTCCAGGAATTCCCCTACGACAAGATCGGCTTTGCCTGCACCCTGAGAAACGACGTCTTCACCGTCAAGGGCTTGATCAGGGAGGACGGGGTGGAGTATCTGGTCAAGAAGCCGTTCCTGACCGGGATCAACGTCATCAACCGCAACCCTGACAACCGGATCAGCTTTTCGGACATGCTCGAGCGCCTCCGGCGGGTGATCGGTGGCGCCGGCGAACCGGAGGAGAGTTCTTAAGACCCGGAAAGGCGAGGAGGAAACATGACCCGTTCCGTGGTGCGCGCTGTGGGGCTCCTGGGCCTGGCGCTGGCCTTGGCGGCCTGCGTGACCGTGAACATCTATTTCCCGGCGGCCAAGGTGGAGAAGACGGCCGACGAGATCGTGGGCGACGTCTACGGCAAGGAGGGCCAGGAGGCGCCCAAGACCACGCCCGAGCCCAAGAAGCCGGGTGACAGCTCCTCCCTGATGCGCTTCCTGACCTGGCTGGGCCCGGCCTCGGCCCAGGCCCAGGACGTGGATTCGGTCAGCAACGCCTCAATCAGGGCCATCAAGGAGCAGCTGAAAGGCGTCCACAGCCAGCTGGTGCCCTTCTACGAGCAGGGCCGGGTGGGCATCAACAAGGACGGCTTCGTGCAGCTGCGCGAGACCAAGGGCCTGCCCCTGCCCCAGGTGGCCAACCTCAAGCGGCTGATCGAGGCCAACGGCAACCTGAAGCGGCAGCTCTACAACGAGGTGGCCAAGGCCCTCCAGCTCAAGAGCCAGCAGGTCGGCCAGGTCCAGGAGATCTTTGCCCGGAAGTGGCGGGAAAAGGCCCGTCCGGGCTGGTGGATCCAGGACGACGGCGGCCAGTGGCGCAAGAAGTAGCCGGGCTCAGCCGCCGGCGCCGGGCTCGGTCCTGAGGGCCTCCTCCAGGGCCGGCTTGAGCCGGCGGATGATCTCCAGGACCTGGGTGGCCGGCGTGGGCCGGGCGGAGCGGCCGGCCAGGCGATTGGCCCGGGCCGCCACCAGGGCGGCCCGGGGGACCGGATAGCCCGCCTCGATCAGGGCCGCGGCCAGGCCGGTCAGGGTGTCGCCGGTGCCGCCAATGGCCTCCAGGGCCGCTTCCCGAGGCCCTTCGACCACGGCCGAGACGCCCCCGGCGTCGGCCAGGTAGTCCCGCTCCCCCTTGACCAGGAGATGGCGGGCCGCGTTGTCGTGGGCGTAGGCCCGGGCGATCAAGTCAGGAACCAGGTTCTCCTCGTGAAGGATGAAGCCCCGCGTGTAGAAGGGGTGGGGCGCCTCCTCGTCGGCCAGGAAAGCCAGCTCGCCCACGTCCGGGGTGAACAGGTCGTAGGCCGGAGCCTGGCCGCTCATCTTGGCCGCGTACATGAACCCGGCGTCGGCGATGAGGACGGGCCGGCGGGCCATCTCCTCCACGGCCAGGAGGACCTTGTTGTGCCCGTCCACCTCGGGCTGGAGATAGTGAAAGGCCAGGACCGTCAGGTCGGCCCCGGGCAGGACCCGGCTCAGGTGCTCGTAGAGCTTCCGGCTGCCCTGGCCCAGGCCGATGTCGCCGACCAGAAAGGCCGTCGGGGCCGGCCGGCCCAGCAGCGCCGCCGCCTCCGCGGCCGCGGCCAGGAGGGCGGCCGTGCCCCGGTTGGCCGGGGCTTTGCGGTCCCGGACGCGGATCGTTTCGCCCTCCAGGGCCGCCGGCCCGGCCAGGAGGGGAAAGTCCGCCTCCGGAATGGTCCCGACTAGACCGAGCACCGCCGTCTGGCCTCGTCCAGGGCCAGCTGGAGGGCGTAGCCGCAGAGGGTGTGGCCGATCTCCCTGGGGTTGGGCGCCCGGTCCAGGGGCCGGCCGACCATCCGGCTGGCCAGGTAGGGCACGTCCGGGCAGCCTCCGCCGGAGACGTTGACGATGGTCAGGCTGGCCAGGTCGACGGTCAGTTTCATGTTGGCCGCCCGGACCATGAGGTGCTGGCCGAAGTCCTTGACCTGAAAGAGGTCCACCGGCTGGAGGAGCGGCCCGGTCACCGGGACGGCCTGAAGGGGCTCCAACCCGGCCCGCTCCAGCTCCCGGAGCGCCTGCAGCTCCTCGATCAGGGGAAACTCGATGACCAGGTCGCAGCCGCGGCGGATCTCGGGCGGGGGGCCCATCACCCGGACCTCCAGGCCGGCCTCTTGGAGGGCCTTCTCGGCCCGGATGACCTCACTGGTGTTCTCGAAGACCAGAAAGCCCCGGTCAGGGCTCCTGGCCGGCGCCGGCCGGCCCCGCTTGAGAAAACCCAACACGGCCGGAGCTAGTCCTTGGCCAGGGTGATCCGGTATCCTTGGCCTTCGCCCTCGACCGCCTTGGCCCGCCAGCCCTGGCTCTCGGCCGCCCGGGTGACGTTCTCCCTGGAGGTGTCGGTGTCCACCAGGACCACGACCTCTCCCCGGGGCAGAGTTTTGATCTTCTCCAGGGTGAGCAGAACCGGCTGGGGGCAGGAGAGCCCCTGAGCGTCAATGATCTCGGCCATGTCGATAACTCCTCAGGCGGCCTTCCGCCTCATGGTCCAGCCGATGAACAGGCAGACCAGCAGGCCGATGACCACCGCGGCGATGCCGTGGGGCCCGACGCCCTTGGGCGAGCTGGCCAGTCCGAAGTTGTGGGCAAAGGCGGCCCCGACGATCATGCCCAGGACAAAGACCGCGGCGTCGCCGTCGCCCTCCCCGGCCAGGAAGAGCTGCCGGCCAGGGCAGCCGCCGGCCAGGGCGAAGGCCAGACCGGCCAGGACCATGCCGCCGAAGTTCCAGAGGCTCATGGTGTGGGCCACCGGCTGGCCGGCAAAACCGGGCTTGAACTGGCCGACGATCAGGTTGGTGACAAAAGCCGCCGCGGCCAGGGCTATCACCCCGGAGAGGAGATGAGTCTGCTTGAACAGGAGCAGGTCCCTGAAGGCGCCCATGGTGCAGAAGCGGCTTCTCTGGGTGATGAAGCCGATGGCCAGACCCACTAGCAGAGAGACGAGCAGGGGGGCGTGCATGGCCCCGGGTCCTTTGAGGCTGTAGAAGAGGACCCCGCTCTGGGCCTGGCCATCGACCGGGGGGGAGACCAATCGCAGGATCAGAAAGCCAAGCATGGTCAGGGGCAGCAGCCAGCCGACCGAGGCGTGGGTGGCCTGGGTCCGGCCCAGGTCGTAACCGGCCCTGAGGAAGCGCGTCCCGATCCAGATGCCGGCCACCAGCCCGAGCAGCCCCAGGATGGCGTTGCCGTCGCCGCCGGCCAGCCGGAGCAGGGCCCGCCAGGGGCAGCCCAGGAAGACCAGGGCCCCGATCATGGCGAAAGCGCCCAGGACGAACCTGACGATGGGGGCCGAGCCGGCCCGGGGCCGGAACTCCTTGAAAGAGTAGGCGGCCACCAGGGCGCCCAGGACGAAGCCGATGATCTCGGGCCTCAGGTACTGGACCACCGCGGCCCGGTGGAGCCCCAGGGCCCCGGCGATGTCGCGCTCGAAGCAGGCCACGCAGACGCCCATGTTGCCGGGGTTGCCCCACTTCTGCAGGAGCGCGGCCAGGACGCCGATAAAGGCGCCGACGCAGACCATGCCCCAGCGGGTGGCCAAAGGGTTTCCAATCCGATTCACTGGCGGCCTCCTCTTCGGGTTGCTCCCCGGCTCGTCGGCCGGCTGGACAGGATGGTAATTCGATTATTCATATAACTACAATAGTTAATAATGATATCTTAGCCGGCCAGGCATTGCCCTGGCCGAGCCGCTGGGGCGGCCGGGGCCGGCCCATGGACAATGCCTGCCCGGTCCACCATCTTGCCGGCTGACCTGGGCGGGCCAATCCTGGTATGCTGGGACCATGGCTCCGTTGCGCCCCGGCTCTCTGCCCCTGGAGCTCCGCCGCGAGCTGGAGGGCCTGCCGCCCGAGCTGGCCCGGGCCCTTCTCCGGCCCCTGGCCGGCGACGACAAAGCCCTGGAGGTCGTTCGGGCCGGCCTCTGCCTGGCCGCCTCGGCCGAAACGAAGGAGTGCCGCCGGGCCTTCGACCTGCTCGGCCGGCTCCCGGCCGGCTCGCTGCGGGCCTGGTGGCTGAGGGCCGTCTTTGACCTGCCCGGCCGGGCGGCGCCCCTGGGCCGGGCCCTGGCCGCCTTCCTGGACAATCCGGCCGCGGCCCTGGAGTTCATCCAGAAGGTCTCGGCCGTACTCAGAAGGCTCGACCAAAAGACTGGACAGGCCTTGCTGGGCCTGGCGGCCCAACTGGCCCGCCGGGAGCCGGCCGCCGCCCTGGAGGTCTTCCTGTCCGCCCCTGACTGCCTGGCCAGTCTGGCTGAGGCCGAGCGGGTCTATCTTCTCCAGCGGGCCCGCCGGCTGGACTTGAGCCCCGGGGCCGCGGCCGGGCTACTGGCTTCGGCCCGCCCGGTCCTGGATCAGGCCGGACGGACGGGGCTGGGCCGCTGGCTCGAGCGGGGCCGCGATTTAGCCGGCCCGGCCCGGGAGGCCTTCTTCCGGCTTGACTCCCCGGCCTCGCTCCAGGCTCTGGATCGGGCCGCCGGAGGACTGAGCCTCGAGGCGGCCCGGCCGGTGCTGGAGCTCTACGGCCTGGCCCTGACCGGCCGAAGCCTCCTGGTCCGGCCCCTGGCCGAGAGTCCGGAGGGGCTCTTGATTTCGCCCCTGGCCACCGGCGGCCTGGACGGGGACAAGGTCTTCCTGCCGGCCCGGGAGTGGGGCCGCGACCCCCTGACCGCCTTTCGGGCCCGCCTGGCCCTGGTCCTGAGCCTCCGGCCGGCCGATTGGGACTTCCTCCTCTCCTTCGGCGATCCCTGGCTGGCCGCCGATCTGTGGTCCCTGGCCCAGGAGGGACGCTCCCTGGGGCGGCTGCGCCGCCGGCTGCCCGGCCTGGCCGCCGGCCTGAAAGAACTCCGATGGGTCCGGCGGCGGCGCCTGGAGCGGAGCCGCCTGGCCCTCCACCCGGCCCTCAGGGCCGCGGCCCTGCGCCTCTGGGGCGGGCGGCCCCGCCTGGACGCGGAGACGGACCGGCTGGCCAGACAGGTGGCGGCTGAACTCATGGCCGGACCGGACCCGGCCGCGGCGGTCAGGCGGGCTTACGAACTGCTGGCCGCAGATGTCTGGTTCCGGACGGACGAGGAGACCGAGCCCAAGCTCAAGTTCGGGACCATCGAGAAGCGGCGCCTCTTCGAGTCCGGCGTCGGCCTCAAGCCCGGCCAGGCGGACAGGGTTCTGACCCTCAGCCGTTCTTCAGACCGACAGGACTGGCTGGCCTCCCTGGACCGGCTCAGCCACAAGCTCAGGCAGCCCGAGGTGACGGAACAGAGCGGCCAGGGATGCCTCTACCCTGAGTGGGACGCCGAGCTGGGCGCCTACCGCCCTGACTGGGTCAGGGTCGTCGAGTCTGAGGTCCAGGCCCCGGCCGGGCCCCCGGCGTCGGCGGCAGCGACACAAATTCACCCGGGCTTGATTCTCCAGGTCAGGCGCCAGTTCCAGCGGCTCAGGCCCCGGGGTCTGGAACGCCTGGGCGGACAGCTCGACGGCCAGGAGGTCGACCTGGACGCCGCCGTGGCCTGGGCCGTGGACCGGCTCAGGGGCGCGGCGCCAGAGGACAAGGTCTACCTCTCCCGCCGCCTGGTCAGGCGGGAGGTGGCCGCCCTGCTCCTGATCGACCTGTCCGGCTCCACGGCCGAGAGGCTGGGCCGGCCGGGGCCGAGTATCCTGGACACGGCCCGGGAGAGCCTCGTCGTCCTGGCCGAGGCCCTGGCCGCCCTGGGCGACTCCTTCGGCCTCTTCGGCTTCAGCGGGGCCGGCCGGGCCAGGGTGGACTTCCTTATCCTCAAGGACTTCCACGAACCCTGGCCGGCCCGGACCCGGGCCCGCCTGGCTCTTCTAAGACCAGGTCAGCAGAACCGGGACGGCGCGGCCATCCGCCACGCCGCGGCCCGGCTCATGGCCTGGCCGGCCAGGCAGCGGATCCTCATCCTCCTCTCGGACGGGCGGCCCGACGACTACGACTATTCCGGGCCATACGCCTGCGCCGATACCCGCCTGGCCTTAAGGGAAGCCCGCCAGGCAGGCCTGAGGACCTTCTGCCTGACCATCGACGCCGGGGCCAGGGATTACCTGGAGGAGATGCTGGGCGCGACCGGGTTCTGCGTTCTGGACGATGTCCGGCGGTTGCCCCTGTTTCTGCCCCAGCTCTACCGGAGGTTGGCCGGATGACGGTCGAAGACAAGTCGCCTTTGGAAGCGCGCCTGGAGGAACTCAAGGAGGCGCTCTACGAGTTTGACCGGGCCCTGAGCGAGCGGATAGGCTTGAGCGGCAAGCCCTCGGCCCGGGACAAGAAGGACCGCCAGGCCATTGTCCGGGAGATCAACAGGGTCCGCCGGAGCCTCTACCAGCTCAGCCAGGGCGGCCCGCCGCGCCGGGTGAATCTGACCTTATCCCAGGCCGAGGTCCAGCGCCTCGAACGGGAGGCCGAGGCCGAGGGGCTGAGCCTGAAGCAGTACCTCAGAAAGAAGCTCCTGGACTGAAGATTAATCGGCCCGTCCGCTGGCTGAAGGGGACGGGCCGTCAGGGTCAACCGGAGATTATCAGGTCGATCAGGCCACCTGCATGGGCATTATGACCGCCTTGAAGTTCTCATCGGCCGGGCCGGTGATCAGGGTCGGCCGGCTGGGATCGGTCAGGCTGAAGGAAACCTCCTCCGAGCGCATGGCCTTGAGAGCGTCGGACAGATAGGCGGCGTTGAAGCCGACGGTCAGCTCGTCGCCGACGTAGTCGACGCCCAGGCTCTCCTTGGCCTCGCCCAGGTCCGGGTTCTGGTGGAAGATGCCCAGGCGGTCGGGCCGGACGGTCAGCTTGATGCCCCGGTACTTGTCGGTGGTCAGGATGGTGATCCGGCGGAGCGCCTCCAGGAGCTCTGGCCGCTTGACCGTGAAGTTCACGGTGGCCTTGTCCGGGGGCAGGACCTGGCGGTAGTCCGGGAAGCGGCTCTCCAACAAGCGCATGATCAGGCTGGCCTCGGCCACCCTGAGGACAGCCGAGGAGCCCTTGATGCCCAGTTGGGCCGATTCGACCTCCTCCAAGAGGCGGCGCATCTCCAGGACTCCCTTGCGGGGGATGATCGCTCCCCTGGCCAGATCAAGGTTGACCAGTTTGTCCAGGGGACGGTCGATCAGACTGAGTCGATGCCCGTCAGTGGAGACCATGCGCAGGAGGCCCTGCTCCTCGATCTTCTCCAGGTAGACGCCGGCTAGGTTGTAGCGCCCCTCCTCGGCGGCCATGGAGTAGATGGTCTTGTCCAGCATCTCGGCCAGGTCCTCGACCGAGACGTCGACCAGGGTCACTTCCTCGTGCTGGGGCAGGGCCGGGAACTCGTCGGCCGGGAGCCCGGCCAGGTGATACCTGGTCCGTCCGCCTTCGATCAGGACCCGGTGATTGTCCTCCTCCTTGAGAAAGACCAGCTCAGCCGGCAGCTCGCGGATGATCGAGTGGAAAGTCCTGGCCGGGAGGCAGACCTGGCCCGCTTCGCCCACCTGAGCCGAGTAGAGTCCCTTGAAGCCGATCTCCAGATCAGTGGCCACGACCTCTAGCCCGCTGTCGACGACCCTGAGGAGCAGATTGGACAAGATCTGCATGGAAGAGCGTCTCTCGGCAATGGCCTGGGCCCGGCCGGTCCCCTTGAGGAGCTCTTCCTTCTTGATCTTGACTTCCATGGGCCGGATCCTCCTACAATTATCTTTGAAAGAAGAACAGTAGTCTTAGGCCGGTGGATGGGGTCAGTAAGTCTGATTCTGGCTTCGTTGTCAAGAGCTTGCTGTTGAGAGCCTCCCCCAACAAATTGACCGGAGCCAGACTGCGGCGACCTGATTGACTTCCAGCTGACAGGTTACTGACGCCCCCTGTTGATATCTCTGTGGACGCCCGGCGGCCGCGCTAGCCGGATCAGTGGCCCCGGCGGATGGCCTGTTCTAACTGCTTAACCTCTTGGCGGAACTCCGGGTCCTTGGTCAGGCGGCCGGTTATCTTCTTGACCGCGTGAACCACGGTCGAGTGATCCTTGCCGCCGAACTTCTGGCCGATGTTGACCAGGGGCTGCTTGGTCATAGTCCGGGCCAGGTACATGGCGATCTGTCTGGGCTCGGTGATCTTCTTCTCCTTCCTGGAGGAGCGGAGATCAACTAGCCGGACGTTGTAGTTCAGGGCAACAATCCGGATGATCTTGTCGATGGTTATCTCTTTCGGGGCCAGGGCGTCGCTGAGGGCCTCCTTGGCCATGGCCAAGCTGATGGAGCGGCCGTGAAGAGACGAATAGGCGGCCAGGCGGACCAGGTAGCCCTCCAGGACGCGGATGTTCGCCTCCTCGGTCCCGGACAGGAAGAAGGCCACCTCCTCCGGGACGGAGATGCCCTCCTCCTCGGCCTTTTTCTGGATGATGGCCACCTTGGTCTCCCGCTCGGGGGTCTGGATGTCGGCGATGAGACCCCACTCGAACCGGGAGCGGAGGCGCTCCTCCAGGCCGGGGATTTCCTTGGGACGCTGGTCCGAGCTGAGGATGATCTGGTGGCCGGCCTCGTAGAGGGCGTTGAAGGTGAAGAAGAACTCCTCCTGGGTGCTCTCCTTGGTGCCCAGGAAGTGGATGTCGTCGATGAGCAGGGCGTCCATGTAGCGGTACTTGGCCCTGAAGGCGTCCATGCTCTTGTTGCGGATGGCCTGGATCATCTGGTTGGTGAAATCCTCGCAGGTCACGTAGGCCACCTTGGCGGTCAGATTGCGGCCGAGCATCTGGTTGCCCACGGCGTTGAGCAAATGGGTCTTGCCCAGTCCGGCCCCGCCGTAGATGAAGAGAGGGTTGTAGGTCGTTCCGGGCAGGTTGGCCACGGCCCGGGCCGCGGCGTGGGCAAACTGGTTGGAGGGGCCGACCACGAAGTTGTCGAAGCAGTAACGCCCGTTGAGACCGGTGTCCCCCGGGCGCGGCGGTTCCGGCCTGGGCAGGGATTGCCGAGGCAGGGCCGGGGCGGCCGCCGGCTGCCAGGCCGCTTCAGGCCCCTGAGCCGGGCTGACCAGTTTGGTCAGGACCGGCTGGCCCAGGATCAGCGAGAGGGCTTCATTTATCTGGTCCAGGTAGTGGTCGCTGACCCACTGGACAAAGAATCGGTTGGGCGCGGTCAGGGTCGGGGCCTGGTGAATCGGGGCGTACTCCAAGCAGAGGGGCTTCAGCCAGCGGCCGATCTCCTCTTTAGTCAAGCGCCCGGTCAGATAGGCCAGAGCTTGAGTCCAGATATCCGTTCCCGATGTGTCTGACATTACCCGAGCAGACTAAGGGACGGCGCCCGTCCTGCGCCAAGGCCACAGCTCAACAAAGCCATGATAGCTGGTCGGGCGGGGCGGGTCAAGACTTGACAGGGGCCCCGGCCGGCCCTAGGTAAGGTCTAAGAGAATATCCAAAGAAGGGATCGTCATGTCCATGACCATCGCTCTGGCCGGCAAAGGCGGGGTGGGCAAGACCACCGTGGCCGGCCTGCTGGTCCGCTATCTCATCAAGAACGGGCTCAAACCGGTCCTGGCCGTTGACGCCGACGCCAACGCCAACCTGAACGAGGTCCTGGGTCTGCCCGAACCGCCCACCCTGGGCCAGGCCCGGGAGGAGATGAAGTCCATAGGGCTCCAGCAGTCTTACATGACCAAGGACATGTTCATCCAGATGAGGGTCAACGAGGCCCTGGTCGAGGAAAAGGACTTCGATCTGCTGGTCATGGGCCGGCCCGAGGGGCCGGGCTGCTACTGCGCGGCCAACAGCCTCCTGGCGGCCAGCCTGGAGAAGCTCCTGGACAACTACCCCTACATCGTCGTCGACAACGAGGCCGGCATGGAGCACCTCTCCCGGGTGGTGGCCAAGAGGATCGACCTCCTCGTCATCGTCTCCGACCCCTCCCGCCGCTCGGTCAAGACGGCCGGCCGCATCCTGGACCTGGTCAAGTCCCTGCCCCTCAGCCTGGGCCGGGCCGGTTTGATCATCAACCAGGCCGTTGACGGCCGGGTCTCGGACGAGTCGCGCGAGATGGCCGGCCAGGGCGGCCTGGAGCTCCTGGGCATCCTGCCCAGCGACGCCGAACTGGCCCAAATGGACGCCCAGGGCCAGCCCACGGCCCGGGACCTGCCCGAAGACAACCCGGTGGTCGAGGCGGCCTGGGGCATCTTCGACCGCCTCGAACTGGCCGGCTAGGCCAGGCCCTTGCCCCAGGACCGGCCAGCCCGCTCCTCGGCTTACCTGGTCCTCCTGGCCGGCGTCCTGGCCGTCTCCTGCGCCTCCATCTTCGTCCGCCTGGCCCAGGCCGAAGGGGCGCCCTCCCTGAGCATCGCCGCCGGCCGGCTCGGCCTGGCCGCCCTGCTCCTGACCCCCCTGGCCCTCAAGCGGGCCGGGCGGGAGATCGGCGCCCTCACCCGGCGCCAGGTCCTGGCCGCCCTGGCCGCCGGGGCCTGCCTGGCCGTCCACTTCGCCGTCTGGATCACCTCCCTGGCCTTCACCTCTGTGGCCAGCAGCGCCGCCCTGGTGACCACCATCCCGCTCTGGGTCGGCCTGGCCTCCTGGCTGATCCTCAAGGAAAAACAGGGCCCGGGCGTCTGGCTGGGCCTGGGCCTGACCGTCCTGGGGAGCCTGCTCATCGGCTTGAGCGACCGGGGCGGGCCGGCCAGCCGGCCGCTCCTGGGCGACGGCCTGGCCCTGGCCGGGGCCCTGGCCTTCTGCGGTTACGCCCTAATCGGCCGGGGGCTGAGAGCCAGACTGAGCACCCTGGCCTACGTCTGGCTGGCCTACGGCAGCGCGGCCCTGGTGCTCCTGGCCTGGCTTTTCCTCAGCGGCGGGGGGCTGACGGGCCTCACCGGCCCGGCCTGGCTGTGCATCCTGGCCCTGGCCGTGATCCCCCAGCTCATCGGCCACACATCCCTGGCCTGGGCCCTGAGACACCTCTCGGCCACCTTCGTCACCGTGGCCCTCTTGGGCGAGCCCATTGGCGCGGCGGTTTTGGCCTTCGTCATCTTCGGCGAGGGGCTGGCGCCGCTGCAGGCGGGGGGGTTCGGGGCGCTGCTGGGGGGGATCTACCTGGCGGGGAGAGGGGAAGCCAGGGAAATCAAGAGCTGACGCAGGCCCACCTTTTTCTTTATTCTTACTCTTTAAGACTTGAACGAGATTTCGTTTTCATGGAATATTGTAATTAATTATCCCGGTCCGGCCGGGCCGGGAGAGGGTCAGTCACGGGAACAGGGCAAGTGGGCGAGACCCGGCAGGAACGGGCGGAACGCCTTTTCAGGGAGCGGAGCCCCCTCCTGGAGGAAGGCCGCTGGGAGGGAGGACTCCTTCAGGGTGAAGACCTGAGGGGGGTGGACCTTTCCAAGTTAAGCACGCTCCGGGAGAGCGACCTGGCCGGGGCGGACCTGAGCGGGGCCAAGCTGCCCGATCAGATAGACCTGCCCGGCTCCCTGGCTCGGATCAGCCAGGCCGCTGACTTGGCCCGCCACTCCTTCTTCTTTCTAGCCGCCTTCTGCGGCTATTCTCTGCTGACTATCGGTATGACCAAGGACGTGGGGCTGCTGACCAACACCCATACCTCCCGTCTGCCCGTCCTGGGGGCGGACATCCCCATTGCTTATTTTTACATAGTCGCGCCTGTTTTATTAGTTGGATTCTATGCATACTTCCATGTCCAGCTCTTTCGACTTCTGGAGTGCCTGACTAAACTGCCGGCCTTCTTTCCAGACGGCCGGCCCCTTGATCGCAAGGCCCATCCCTGGCTCCTGATCGGCTTGCTCCGTCGGCATTTACCGCGACTCAAGGACAAGCAGCCGGCCATGACAAGACTACAAATATTTGTGGGAGTGATACTGGCCTGGTGGTCCGGACCGACAACGCTGTTTTTTTTCTGGGGCCGGGCCCTAACCAGGCATGACATGCCACTGACTGTATTCCACTTGGTTGCGCTGGCCATTTCCGTTGGCCTTGGGCTTTACACCCATCGACTAGCCTTAGCCACTCTGTGGGGGCGGGATGTTGAGCAAGTGGGCCTGTGGTTCAAGATCCTTAGAGCATTTCTTCTTCAGCTCCGGCCGTGGCGGTCGCGGGCCCTCTTGCCGTTGCGCTGGTGCGCCAGTGCGGCAGTGGTAGTCGCCCTCCTCTGTCTGGGATGCATGTCAGTTTCAGCTATTGAGGGATGGCCGGCCCGCGAATGGTATATTCGTGAACCAGGGGATTCCTTGATAGAGAAATATGTTTTATTTTATCGTTTTGGGAAAAAGCATCAAACACTACTGTCAATAACTCTACGCCGATTAATCGCTGATTTCCGCGAGCAAGATGTAAGCACTAAAACAAAGGACTGGTGGACTGGTACTAAAGATGTGAGAGGGGGGTCCCCACTCGGGGATATTATCAAGCATGATACAGGCACCGAAGGCAGGGACTGGCGCGAAAGAGTCATTGCTAGCAAAGGCACGGTAGAAATGGTTAAGAAGAAGGTCGATGCCATGAAGGAACTGGTCCATAGGGCCAACCTGCGTGGTCGGAACCTGCGTAATGCCGATGCTTGCAAGGCTTTTCTAGTGTGGGCGGACCTCCGAAATACCGACATCACCGGGGCTGACTTTTCAGAAACGCTTTTAGAAGGGGCTGACCTCAGGGAAGCGATTCTGGAAAGGGTTAACTTTGCGAAAGCTCGATTGGAGGGGGCCGACCTTGAGGAAGCTCACCTGGAGAAAGCTTTCCTTCTGGAAGCGCACTTGGATGGGGCTGACTTAAAAAGAGCCCGAATGAAAGGTGTTAACTTGGGAGGGGCGCACTTGGAGAGTGCAGAGCTTCTACTGGCTCACCTGGAGGGTGCTTATCTTTATGGAGTGTGCCTTGTTGGAGCTGACCTTAGGCAAGCGCACCTTGAGAAAGCCAACCTTGAGGGGGCTAACCTTGAAGGGGCTGTCCTTAGAGAGACGGTTTTTAGAGAGGCTAGCCTTGGAGGGGCTAATCTTGGAGGGGCTAACCTTGCCGGGGCTGTCCTCAGCGAGGCTAACCTTGCCGGGGCTGACCTTGGAGAGGCTGACCTTGCGAAAGCTAGCTTGGAGAGGGCGAACCTTTGGAAAGCTCGACTTGAGAAGGCTAACCTCAGCATGGCGGATCTACGCGGAGCTCGACTTGAGAAGGCTAACCTTAGTTTGGCGGTTTTGAGTGAAGCCAGACTTGAGGGAACTAACCTCATTGAAGCGAAGTTAGAGGGTTCTGACCTAAACAACACTGACCTCCGACGGGCGCGCCTTGAAGAAGCGGACCTCCAGGGAACACACCTAAAGGGGGCCAGCTTTGAGGGAGCTCATCTTGAAGGGGCTGACCTGGTAGGACCACATCCTCCCCAGACGGTAGCCGTTGGCCTGACCTGCGATCAGCTTCGAGAAGTCTTTTTAGACGAAAAGACCAGGATTCCTTGTTACGTACTCAAGCAGTGCCGGACACTGATTAACGAGCGCATCGAAGCAACCCGGAAGTGGCACGAGGAGCAAAAAGAGAAAGAATCCTCCCAAGCCAAATAGTTCTCCCGTCCTCCATTCTTAGCCCCCCTTGCCCCCCCGCCGCCAGGCTATATAATGTCCATTCTCTGAAGCGAACCTTTCGCCGGAGGCCCCTCCGGGCCGGGAGGCTGCCATCAGCGTTCTCAGTCGCCTGCGCGCCCCGATCTTCAAGGCCGGCGGTTTTCCGGCCATTGACGAGTCGAGTTTCCGGCTCCAGGTCGACGGCCTGGTCGAGAATCCCCTCTCCCTGAGCCTGGACCGGATCAAGTCCCTGCCCCGCTCCGACGTGAACGCCCGCCTGACCTCGGTCTCGGGCTGGTCGGTCCGGGCGGTCTGGCAGGGCGTTGTCTGGAAGGACTTTCTCGCCCAGGTCCAGCTCAAGCCCGAGGCCAACCACGCCGCCTTCATCTCTTTGGGCGGCGGCTACGAGACGAGCCTGGCTCTCAAGGACCTGGATCACCCCCGGGTCCTCCTCTGCTACGCCGTGGAGGGCGAGCCATTGGAGCCCGAGTACGGCGGCCCCCTGCGCATGATCGTCCCCCACCGTTACGGATACAAGTCGGCCAAGTGGCTCGGCCGGATCGAGTTCATCCCGGGCAGGCGCGGCGGCTACTGGGAGGACCGGGGCTACACCCGCGACGGGCTGATCGAGCCCGGCCAGACCCTGGACGTGAACACGGGCCAGCGCCGGCCTGTTGCGGGCGGCGAGGTCCTGGACTTCTGATCGGGAGGTTGGCCATGGCCGAGACGGCCCCGGAAGCTCCCCGGATGAGCCCCGAGGAGCTCAAGAGCAGGCTGGGCGACGAGGACCTGATCGTTCTGGACGTGCGCAACGACAAGGCCTGGAACGAGGCCAAGGCCAGGATCAAGGGCGCCGTGCGCGAGGACCCCAACCAGGTCCTGGCCTGGTACAAGCGCTACCCCAGGGACAAGACCATTGTCGCCTACTGCGCCTGAAGCCACGAGGGAACTAGCGCCAGTGTGGCGCAGAAACTCACCGGGAAAGGCTTCGGCCGGGTCTTCGCCCTCCAGGGTGGCTGGCGGGCCTGGCTCGAGGCCGACCTCCCGGTCGAACCGGTCTAGTTCGGGCCGGCTTGACCCCGCCTCGCGGCCTAATGATCACAGCATCTTGTGGTCAACCCCGCGGCCGGACCGTAGCCGGCCCGGGGGCTGCGGAATCGGCTTGACAGACGGGTCATTCGTGATTTATTTAACAGAGTTCTTTCGTGTCATGTGTCCGCTAAAACCGCATGTGATTTCTTTCACCAGATGTCGAACCAGAAGGTTCAAGACCAGTAAAAGACCAAGAGGAGGGGCTTGCGGTGGCCTTTGAAACCCCGAAGATCAAGTATTCCGGCGCCATCGGAAAGGTGGTCATCGGCCAGGGTCAGAAGGCCCTGACCCTGGGCGGAGAAACCTGCTACCCGTTTCACGATTTCGAGGGCCAGATACCCAACCGTCCAGCCGTGGGCATGGAGGTCTGGGACTACGATCCAGGCGCCGAGTGGGCCCCTTGGGCCAGGGAGCCTTTCAAGGACGTGATCGGCGACCCCACCGCCTGGGCCAAGAAGTGCGTCGAGTACGGGGCCGAGTTCATCTGCCTCGAGCTCAAGTCCACCGACCCCAACGACCGCGACGCCCCGGCCGCCGAGGCGGCCAAGACGGTCAAGGCCGTGGTCAAGGCGGTCGACGTGCCCGTGGTCGTCTGGGGCACGGCCAGCGGCGAGAAGGACGCGGCCGTCCTGGCCGCGGTGGCCGAGGCCTGCCAGGGGGCCAACCTGGTCCTCTCCCCGGTGGAGGAAAAGAACCACAAGCAGGTCGGGGCCCAGGCCCTGGCCTACAAGCACGCCCTGGGCGCTTCCAGCCCCATCGACGTCAACCTGGCCAAGCAGCTCAACATCCTTCTGGGCAACCTGGGCGTCTCCATAGACAAGTTGCTCATCGACCCGACCACCGGCGGCCTGGGCTACGGCATGGAGTACTGCTATTCGGTCATGGAGCGCATCCGCATGGCCGCCCTGACCCAGGACGACGACAAGCTCATGGTGCCCATGATCAACAACATCGGGCCCGAGGTCTGGAAGACCAAGGAGACCAAGCTCTCGGCCGAGGAAGCCCCGGACCTGGGCGAACCGGCCTCCCGGGCCGTGCTCATGGAGGCCATCACGGCCGTGAGCTGCCTCCTGGCCGGCTCCGATGCTCTCATCCTGCGCCACCCGGACACGGTCAAGCTGGTCAAGGGCTACCTCGACCTGATGCTGGCCGGCGGCGCTTCCCAGGCCGAGGAGCTCAGGCCGGCCAAGGTCGCCCCCCTCAAGTCCGAGGCCCTGCCCCGGGAGGAGGTCAAGGCGGCCGCGGCCAAGCCGGCGGCCAAGCCCGCGGCGCCCAAGCCCGAGGCCAAGCCGGCGGCCAAGCCCGAGCCGCCCAAGGCCGAGGTCAAGGCCGAACCGCCCAAGGTAGAGGCCAAACCCGCGGCCGAGGCCAAGCCGGCCCCGGCGCCGCCGGCCGTGGACGAGGCGGCCCAGAAGGCCGAGGAGGAGGCCGCGGCCAAAGCCAGGGCCGAGTCCGAGGCCAGGCGCCGGGCCGAGGAGGAAGCGGCCCGCAAGAAGGCCGAGGAAGAGGCCAAGCGCAAGGCCGAGGAGGCCGCCGCGGCCAAGGAGGCCGCTGAAGCCAAGGCCAAGGCCGCGGCTCAGGCCAAGGCCGAGGAGGAGCTGGCCGCCCTGAGGGCCCAGCGCCGCGAGATGCGCCAGAAGATGGCCGCCGAGCACGGCCTGGCGGAAGCGATCGTCACCCAGACCGCGGCCCAGGTCCAGTTCGGCATGGTCCAGAAGATGGTCCTCCAGCTCGGCCGCATCCACAAGCGGGCCGACGTGATCGACTTGGAGGAACGGCTGGCCACCGAGCTGGCCCAGGCCAAGGCCCAGCCCGAGGCGGAAGCCAAGGCCGAGCCCAAGGCCGCCAAGCCGGCCAAGCCCAAGGCCAAGGCCAAATCCAAAGCCAAGAAATAAAGGAGGCCGCCATGGCAGAGAGAAAGATCTCGGTCAGAGCCAAGAAGCTGACCCCGGCTGCGGAGCAGCCCAATATGGTGCAGAAGTTGGCGGCCAATCTGGATAGGATCCACCGACGCAATCGGTAACCGCTGCGGGGCCGGATGGCCCCGTTTTTTCCCAGAAGGGAGGAGCTTCGGCATGTCGGACGAGAAACAAGCCAAACTTGAGGCGGCCAAGCCCGCCGCGGCCAAGGCGGCCAAGGCGCCCCGCGATCCCAAGGTCCTGTCGGTCGATCCAGCCAGCCAGCAGATGATCGCCAAGGCCAGGCAGGATGGCGTGGAGACGATTTTTGACCGGGCCGAATCCATGAAGGCCTGCCCCATCGGCGCCTCGGGCACCTGCTGCAAGAACTGCTCTCAGGGCCCCTGCCGCCTGACCGTGACCGAGAAGAATCCGCGGCCCATCGGGCTGTGCGGGGCCACCCCCGAGACCGTGGCCGCCCGCAACTTCGCCCGCATGGTCGCCGCCGGCGCGGCGGCCCACTCCGACCACGGCCGCGGCGTGGCCGAGACGTTCCTGGCCGCGGCCAGGCGCGAGACCCATGACTACACCATCAAGGACACCATCAAGCTCCGGGAGATCGCCGTCGACCTGGACGTGCCCATCACCGTCGAGGGCGAGGACGGTCAGGTCCTGGACCGCGATATATGGGAAATCGCCGAGGAGGTCGGGGTCAAGGCCCTGGCCGAGTGGGGCCGGCAGGACGGCGAGATCTACTACGCCAAGCGGGCCCCCAAGGCGACTTACGAGAACTGGAAGAAGCTGGACGTGGTGCCCCGGGGCATCGACCGTGAGATCGTCGAGATCATGCACCGGACCCACATGGGCGTGGACCAGGACTACCGCAACATCCTCAAGCAGTGCTCCCGGGCGGCCCTGGCCGACGGCTGGGGCGGCTCGATGCTGGCCACGGACCTGCAGGACGTCATGTTCGGGACGCCCTACCCGGTGGCCGGCGAGATCAATCTGGGCTGCCTCAAGGAGGACGAGGTCAACATCATCGTCCACGGCCACGAGCCGCTCCTCTCGGAGATGATCGTCGTCGCCGCCCAGGATCCGGAGATGATCGAGTACGCCAAGACCAAGGGCGCCAAGGGCATCACCCTGGCCGGCATGTGCTGCACGGCCAACGAGATCCTCCAGCGCCACGGTCTGCCCATCGCCGGCAACTACCTCCAGCAGGAGCTGGCCATCATCACCGGCGCGGTGGACGCCATGGTCGTCGACGTCCAGTGCATCATGGAGAACATCGCCAACGTGGCCACCTGCTACCACACCAAGGTCATCACCACCAACCCCAGGGCGATGATGGCCAGCGGCGAGACCCTCCACATCGAGTTCGATGAGCACACCGCCCTGGAGGACGGCAAGAAGATCGTCCGGACGGCCATAGACAACTTCCCCAACCGCCGTTCCCCGGTGCTCATCCCCAGGCAGAAGGAGAACCAGGTGGTCGGCTTCTCCTACGAGGCCATCAACTACCACCTGGGCGGCACCTTCCGCGGCTCTTACTGGCCGCTCAACGACAACATCATCAACGGCCGCATCCGGGGCATCGGCGGCGTGGTCGGCTGCAACAACTGCCGGACCGCCCACGACTCGTCCCACCTGATCGTGGTCAAGGAGCTCCTCAAGAACGACGTCATCGTCCTGACCACCGGCTGCAACGCCATGGCCTGCGGCAAGGCCGGCCTCCTCACCCCGGAGGCGGCTCACGTCTACTGCGGCGCGGGCCTGGCCGAGGTCTGCGAGACGGTCGGCATCCCGCCGGTCCTGCACATGGGCTCCTGCGTGGACAACTCGCGCATCCTCATGGCCGCCTCGGAGGTGGTCAAGGCCGGCGGCCTGGGCAAGACCATCGCCGACCTGCCCGCGGCCGGATCGGCCCCGGAGTGGATGAGCGAGAAGGCCATCTCCATCGGCCAGTACTTCGTCGCTTCGGGCGTCTACACCGTCTTCGGCGTGACCCTGCCGGTGACCGGCGCGCCCACCTTCCAGGAGTACCTGTTCAAGGGCCTGGAGAGCATCTACGGCGGCATGTGGGACCTGGTCGAGGACCCCTACGAGATGGCTCACAAGATGATCGCCCACATCGACAAGAAGCGCAGGGCTCTGGGCCTGGACAAGGGCAAGGAGCGCGTGCTCATGGACATGGCCGATCGTCAGAAACTCGACGCTGCTTAGAGCGCAATTCCTGCCAGGAAGGGAGGATGGCTGATGTCTAAACTGGTCGCCTTCGCCGCCATACAAGGGGCCTACAACGTTGTCTCCAAGGCCGAAGGCAAGCTGAACAGAGCTCTGGAAGCTTACGGTGGAACGCAGAAGCTGGAGTTCCCCAACACCGCCTATTACCTGCCCATCATCTACTCGCTGCTGGGCCTCAAGGTCGAGACCCTCGAGGACGCCCTTCAGCCGATGAAGTTCGCCCGGTCGCTGCTGCCGCCGCACCTGAAGAACATAAACTACCTGCCCTACCTGGGTCCCCTCCTGGACGCGGGCATGGCCACCCTCTTCGCCGAGGAGATCGTCGAGGCCATCCGCTACGTTGAGGACCCGGACTTCTACTACGTCTCCGAGGAGTGCGACCCGGACAATGGCAAGATCTGGCTCGGCGCGGCCGAGGACACGATCTTCCGCAAGCGCGGCGTCGAGTTCGTTGACGGCACCGCCCCCGGCTTCGCCGCCATCGTCGGCGCGGCCCCGGATCCCGAGACGGCCAAGATGATCGCCGAAGAGTACCAGCAGAAGATGCTCTACGTCTTCATGGCCGCCAACCAGAACGGGACCACCTTCGCCGAGCAGCTCGTCCAGGCCGGGGTCCAGATCGGCTGGAACACCCGCCTGGTGCCCTTCGGCCCGGACATCTCGGCGGCCGTGTTCGCCCTGGGCTTCGCCAACCGGGCGGCCATGGCCTTCGGCGGCGTCCAGCCGGGCGACTACAAGAAGATCCTGCTCTACAACAAGGATCGCATCTTCGCCTTTGTCAACGCCCTGGGCGACGTCAACGCCGAGTGGGCCGCCAACGCCGCCGGCTGCGTCAACTGGGGCTTCCCCACCCTGGCCGACACCGACATCCCCGAGATCCTGCCCACCGGTGTCTGCACCTACGAGCACGTGGTCGCCAACGTGCGCCACGAGGAAATGGTCCAGAAATCCACCGAGATCCGGGGCCTCAAGGTCACGGTGACCAAGGTCAACGTGCCCATGGCCTACGGCCCGGCCTTCGAGGGCGAGCGCATCCGCAAGGATGACCTGGTCGTCGAGTTCGGCGGCGGCAAGACCCAGGCCGTCGAGCTGGTCCAGATGGCCGACATGGACGAGATCAACGACGGCGACATCGAGCTCGTCGGCCCGGACGTGGACAAACTGCCCCAGAAGCCCTTCCGCCTGCCCCTGGCCATCACGGTCAAGGTGGCCGGCCGCAAGATGCAGGAGGACTTCGAGCCCATCCTGGAGCGGCAGATTCACCACCTGATCAACTACGCCCAGGGCATCATGCACATCGGCCAGCGCGACATCGCCTGGATCCGCGTCGGCCAGGGCGCCCTGGACAAGGGCTTCACCCTCAAGCACATCGGCCAGATCCTCCACGACATGTACCACAAGGACTTCGGCGCGGTTCTTGACAAGGTGTCGGTGACCCTCTACACCGAAAAGGACAAGGTGGACGAGATCACCAAGAAGGCCCGCAAGGTCTACAAGAACCGCGACGAGCGCGTCGAGGGCATGACCGACGAGGACGTGGAGACCTATTACTCGTGCACCCTGTGCCAGTCCTTTGCCCCGGCCCACGTCTGCGTGGTCAGCCCGGAGCGGACCGGCCTGTGCGGCGCCTACAACTGGTTCGACTGCAAGGCCTCCTACGAGATCAACCCCACCGGGCCCAACCAGCCGGTGGAGAAGGGCGAGGTCATCGATCCCAAGCTGGGCCAGTGGAAGGGCGTCAACGAGTTCGTCTACAAGGCCTCGCGCCAGAAGATCGACCACTACAACTTCTACTCCATCGTCATCGACCCCATGACCACCTGCGGCTGCTGCGAGTGCATCGCCGCGGTCCTGCCCATGTGCAACGGGATCATGACCGTCAACCGCGACTACACCGGTGAGACTCCCTGCGGCATGAAGTTCACCACCCTGGCCGGCGTCATGGGCGGCGGCCAGTCCAGCCCGGGCTTTGTCGGCCACTCCAAGTACAACGTCATCCAGCGCAAGTTCATCGCCGGCGACGGCGGCCTGAAGCGGATGGTCTGGATGCCCAAGATGCTCAAGGAAGAGCTCAAGGAGAAGCTGATCGCGCGGGGCAAGGAGATCGGCGATCCCGACTTCATCAACAAGATCGCCGACGAGACGGTGGGCACTGATGAGGCCACGGTCTACGAGTGGCTCCAGAAGGTCGGCCATCCGGCCGTAAAGATGGAATCCATCGTCGGCTAGGGTTATAAAGGAGAGGGCCGCCCCTGAATGGGCCGGGGCGGCCCTGGACAATAAGGAGTGAGAAATGGGTCTGACCGGAATCCAGATCTTCAAGCTGCTGCCCAAGACCAACTGCGGCGAGTGCGGCACCCCGACCTGCCTGGCCTTCGCCATGAACCTGGCCGCCGGCAAGGCCGAGCTGGACGCCTGCCCCTACGTCTCGGAGGAGGCCCGGGAGCAGTTGGCCGAGGCCTCGGCGCCCCCGATCCGTTCAGTCGTCATCGGCGCCGGCAAGACCGAGGTCAAGCCGGGCGGCGAGACGGTCCTCTTCCGCCACGAGAAGACCTTTTTCAACCCCTGCGCCATCGCCTGCCTGCTGACCCCGGACTCTGACGTGGACGGCGAGCTGGCCTGGTTCAACGCCCTCAAGTTCGACCGGGTCGGCCTGACCCTCAGGCCGGAGATGTTCTGCCTCATGGACCAGGGCGACGGAGCCAAGTTCGAGGCCCTGGTGGACAAGGTCGTGGCCGGCTCGGACGCCTCGCTCTGCCTCATGTCCGAGAACCTGGAGACCATGAAGAAGGTGGCGGCCAAGACCAAACAGTTCCGGCCGCTGCTCTACGCCGCGACCAAGGACAACGCCGAGGGCATGGGCGCCCTGGCCAAGGAGCTGGGCCTGCCCCTGGCCGTCAAGGGCCAGGGCCTGGACGAGATCGCCGGCCTGACCAAGAAGTTGACCGGGATGGGCCTCAAGGACCTGGTCGTCGACTCCGGGGCCCGGGAGCTCAAGGCCGCCTTCGTCGACTCCGTGGCCGCCCGCCGGGCCGCCCTGATCAAGCAGAACCGCGACCTGGGCTTCCCCAGCATCGTCTTCCCCTGCCTGATGACCAGGAACTACCTGGAGGAGACCCTCATCGCCAGCACCTTCGTGGCCAAGTACGGCGGCATCGTCTGCCTGTCCACCTTCCGGGGCGAGAACGTCTTCCCCCTGCTTCTGCAGCGGTTGAACATTTACACCGACCCCCAGCGGCCCATGGTCGTGGAGCAGGGCATCTACGAGATCGGCACCCCCGGCCCCGAGTCGCCGGTCCTGGTGACCTCCAACTTCTCGCTGACCTACTTCATCGTGGCCGGCGAGACCGAGTCCTCCCGGGTGCCCTCCTGGCTGCTGATCAAGGACACCGAGGGCCTCTCGGTCATGACCGCCTGGGCGGCCGGCAAGTTCTCCGGCGACGACGTGGGCATGTTCGTCAAGAAGATCGGCATCGCCGACAAGGTCAAGCACCAGTCGATCATCATCCCCGGCTACGCCGCGGCCATCGCCGGCGATATGGAAGAGGAGCTGCCCGGCTGGAACATCCAGATCGGCCCCCGCGAGGCGGCTCACCTGCCCAAGTTCCTGAAGGAGTGGAGTCCGAGCAAGTGACGCTTCGGCAATTTTTTTTACGGAAGAGGGGTAGTCCATGAAGATAATCGGAGAAAGCCTGAACGTCATCGGCAAGGTGATCGGCAAGGCCATGAAGGAGAGGGATCCCGTCCCGATCCAGGCCATGGCCAAGGAGCAGGCCGCGGCCAAGGTGGACTGGATCGACATCAACCTGGGCCCGGCCCGCAAGGGCGGCCCGGAGCTGATGCAGTGGATCGTCAAGACCGTCCAGGAGGTCGTGCCGGACGTCCCCCTGGCTCTGGATACCTCCAACGTCGAGGCCATCGAGGCCGGTCTGGAGGTCCACCAGGGTAAGGCCCTGGTCAACTCGATCATGGCCCGGCCCGAGCGGTACGAGAAGATGATCCCCATCGTGGCCAAGCACCAGGCCCAGGTCATCGCCCTGATGTGGGGCCCCGAGGGCCTGCCCCGCGACGAGAACGAGCGGGCCGCCCTGTGCGTGGAGCTGACCTACGCCATGAACGAGGCCGGCATCCCCAACGAGGACATCTTCGTGGACGGCATCGTCACCCCGGTCAACATCCAGCAGCCGCAGCTGATCAGCCTGCTCAACTTCCAGGCCATGCTCCAGGACATCGCCCCCGGGGCCAAGTCCACCTGCGGCCTGTCCAACTGCTCCAACGGCACGCCCCAGCGGCCCATCCTCAACCAGACCTACATGGTCATGCTCGAGCGCAACGGGATGTACTCCTGCATCGCCGACCACGAGGACGAGGTCCTCATGGCCATCGCCCGGGGCGAGCGGCCGGACATCGTCGAGGTGATCCATAAGGTCATGGACGGGGAGAGCCCCCAGCCGGACAGCAAGGAGCTGATGGCCTTCGTCAAGACGGCCAAGATACTCCTGGGCCACAGCCTCTATTCGGACAGCTGGCTGGACCTGTAGTCCAAGGGCTGAGACAGAATGAAAAGAACGGGGCCCCCGAAAGGGGGCCCCGAGTTTTTTCAATTAGCGCGGGGTTAATAGCGCTTATAAAGGCTTCCGTTGATTGTTATAAACTGCCAACGTCCTTACAAAAGGCCTGTCTTACGCCTGGTGATCAGTTTGATATGTTTACTTGTGGTGATGAATTTGCATTGCCCCACTAATGGTTACCCGCGCATAGGCACCACCCGCTCGGACATATTTCTCTCTTTTGGCTTCTGTTCATCATAAACACTGCGATACCAGATAATATCTCTTACCAAAACAGACATGCTTACAGCCTGTATTGTAGAATATACAAATAGCCCAAGACTTACTGATATTGCGGCCCTGGCTATGGATTCTCGCGGGTCACAGCCGATTATTATGGCAGCTACTAAAATAATAACAAGAGCAAAAACACCAACAAATAGAAAATATTGAATAAAAAACAAATAAAATTCAATAACCCCCTTTTCCTTGAGAAAACTCGCAAAGCCGGGGCGGCTAATGTTTTCCAGAATATGTTGCATTGAAGAAACACATAAAGCTAAAATTATACCTTGTGCAGCAATAAGACCAGCGTATATAGTAAGTAGATTTTTGAATATATCTGAATTAATAGGAATGAAGCGCGCGGCCACTATTCCAACAAATACTGCGAATAATGACGCCTTAGGGATTAAGGCCCTCCATCCGATTAATTGATATTCTGTTTGGAGGACCGTTAACCAGAGCCCAATGAACGATATCTTATTTCTTTTGTCCATAGATTTCTATCATGGCCTGGGCCACTTCTTTTATGTGGATTTCAATAGACTCACTTTCGGGAATATAGACCTGTATAGACGTCAGCTCATCTTTGTAAGGGTTCCCTTTCTTTATTCGAGCTATATGTCCCTCTTCCGTTGTTCCGCTTGCACCTATTTCTGCGTTACCATATTCGCTTAGGCCGAGCACTTCAGAGATAAAACCCTCATTGCTAACACTAATATGATCATTGCTTAGTGGTTTTGCCTTTCCTGCTATAAAAATTTCGTCATTACTGAATAAGTCGCTAAGGATAGCACCGGGTGTATGAACGGACGGGTTGAATGGTCTTGCCGTAAATCCAAATTCCGAAACTGTCCATGCCTCTAAGGCACGCCTAATATCGGCCGTTGTAGCAGCAAGTTGAAAATGTAAGCGGTGGTCTGGGAAGGATCGGATAATGGCTGCAAGCCTACCCACGGCACTGGAAGCATTAATATCGGTTGCTCCGTTTCTGTTGGAAGCAGCAAGAAGACGTAAAACAGGGATAGTAATTATTTGGCTTGTGGCATATTCATCTGTTGACACTGCCCTTGGGTTGAGCCGATCATTGGGCCTATCATAATTTAATATTTCTCTAGTGGTAATATGCTTGGCTATTTGGAAATAAATAATATGTATATTATTTCCTGCTGTAACCGATACGTCTAAATGATTAAGAGCTACAAGGCTGGTGTCTCTGTCTTGTTCTGTGGGATTTATTTTTCTATAAGAAACTTCTACCCCAACTGCATTTCTAAACAACTGATCGTGTTCAAACCAAGAAGCAGATTGGCCAGCATGTTCAATTGAATACCGATAAAATATATACGGCACCCGTCTCCCCATGTTACCTCCTTGCCCGTAAGGTTGAAATTCTGGCGAGACTATAGTATGGCTTTTCGAATCATGCAAGCGCCTAGTTGCGGCCATTTGGGTAACTACCATTAAATGAGATATTCCGATAAGTTATATGTCAAGCACACTTCGCCTCAATACCTCCGGTATGGACAGAGAGGAAGAGGAAGAACAGAGGGCCTTCGTCCACACGACTGGGAGTGAGTGGGCGGAATGTAGCCTTCGCTCTGATGGAATTGAAAATAATTAAAAAGGCCCCTTAACTTTTCAGGTTTTAAAGATGATCAGGAATATAGCCTCGCCCCGTTGGAAGTGTACGGCCCACCGGCTAAACGGGGCTCCGGGCGGTCTTCTGCCGGTTGCCCCCGGCTAGGGGCCCGGGCGCTCCCCCGCCTCTCTGAGGGCTTTTCAGGCCGGTAATCTCCCCCCTCACGATCTCAGCAATCTCTGAACTATGGCGTTATCCTCGCTGAAGCTGACCCTGACCGGCCCGTCGCACTCGATGCAGACCATGCCCGCGGCCGACTCCAGGGGCGCGATCAGGCCCCTGCCCCTGAGCACGTCAATGTCCTTGTCAAAGGCCCCCTGAATGGCCTGGGCGTCTCCGCCCCGGGCCACGGCCTCGGCCGTGAGCGGAAAGAACCTGGCCAGTTTCTCGAAAGCGATCATGCTCACCCCCCCTGCTCGGCCCCGGCCCCGAATCAGCGGTCAGCGGCCCTGTTGACCTGGTCTGGTTTCCTGAAAAGTATACCATGCCCCGGCGGCCGCCCCACCCGGCCGGCGCGGCGCAGTATCAGATCAAGTCTTTCTTCACCCCGCCTTTCCCCTGGCGCGACCGGAAACCCTGAAGTATCATTGACGGGTTGCAAGCCCGGGGAGGCAAGGAGGATCGACCCCCATGGACTCTGAAAGCCCCCTGACCCGGCTCGAGCTGCTCTCCTGTATGGAGCTGGGCAAGGCCCTCACCTCCACCCTCGACTCCCAGAAGCTCCTCCAGGTCATCCTGGAAAAGGTCTCGGAGCTGCTCCCGGCCGAGAACTGGTCCCTGCTCCTGGTGGACGAGGCCACGGACGAGCTCCGCTTCGAGGTCAGCGTCGACCTGGACCCGGAAATGGTCAAGGAGATCCGCCTGGCCCCGGGCGAGGGCATCGCCGGCCAGGCCGCGCTCAGGCGGGAGCCCCTGGTGGTGCCCGACGTGACCAGGTGCGACTTCTTCCACAGCCGGGTGGACGAGCTGACCGGCTTCAGGACCGAGTCGGTCATCTGCGTGCCCCTCATCTACGGCGGGCGCAGCCTGGGCGTCATCGAGGTGGTCAACCCCCGCAACCTCAAGGACGGCGCCCTGGCCCTGCTGAGCCTGGTGGCCGACTACGCGGCCATCGCCGTGGAGAACACCCGTCGCTACCGCCGCATTCAGGACCTGGCCGTCCAGGACAACCTGACCGGTCTCTACAACACCCGCTTTCTCTACCAGGCCCTGACCGAGCTGACCCGGCCGGGCGCGGCCGGGGCGCCCTTTGCCCTGATCTTCATGGACATGGATGACTTCAAGCGGGTCGTGGACGCCCACGGCCACCTGAACGGCAGCCGGGCCCTCCAGGAGGTGGCGGCCACGATCCGGGAATCCTTGGAGGAGCCGGGCTTCGGAGTCAGCTACGGCGGCGACGAGTTCGTGGTCGTCCTGCCCGGCGCGACCAGGGACCAGGCCGCGGCCAAGGCCGAGGAGATCCGGACCCGGATGAAGAAGACGGCCTACCTGGCCAGGTGGGGGCTCAAGGTCGGCCTGGCGGCCAGCTTCGGCCTGGCCGCCTTTCCGGACGACGCCGACAACCTGACCGATCTTCTGGCCCTGGCCGACCGGGCCATGTTCGGGGTCAAGCGCACGGGCAAGGACGCCGTGGCCTCGGGCTAGCCCCGGTCGGCCGGAGCCTACTCGTACATCCGCCGGACCCCCTCGCCGTAGCGGGCCAGCTGCCGCCTCAGGTTCTCGTTCTCGGCCAGGAGCTTCTGCCGGAACCCGAACTGCCGCCGGGCCTCTCCGGAGACGGCCAGAACCGCCTGCCGGAGTTGGGTCACCTCCTGGCCGAGCCGGGAGGTCTCCTGGCTGAGCCGGGCGAGCTCCGTCTGGGACTGCTGGTAGAGGGCCTGGTAGCGCTTGTAATTCTCGATGTAGCCCCAGCCGCCCAGGGCCAGCCCGGCCAGAAGGCAGGCTATCAGAAGAGCTCTGAGCCAGGTCATCTCTCCCCCCCTGGACCCGCCGCCCGGGCCGGCGGGCCTTCTCCTCCGGCCTTCCCGGCCGCCGCCTCGGGCGTCGGGAGGGCCGATTTGAAGGCCAAGGTGGCGCTGACAAAGGGGACCAGGGAGATGGAGGTCAGGAAGACGGCCAGGTAGAGGTAAGTCCCCAGATCGGGCACGGTCCTGAGGCTGGTCACGTTCAGCTCCAGGAAAAAGGTCGTTCTGGCGAACCAGCGAAAGGGCGGCCAGGAGTGGTGGATCGTGTCGGCGACGAAGTTGGGCAGGTCGGGCGACATGAGGGGGAAGACGCGGCTGGTGTCGAGCAGGCTTAACAGGGTGACGGCGGCCAGAAGGATGAGGACGTTGAGACCCAGGGGGAGCATCTGGGCCAGCAGCCGGGCGATGTCCGGCTGGAAGACGCGGCTGAAACTCAGCCCGGCCCGACGGTCGAGCCAGCAGAACAGGGCCGCGTCCAGGCCCAGAATTACCAGGGCGGCCGGCGAGGCGGTGTAGACGAAGGCGAGCAGGGTGGCGGCCATGACCGAGGCGGCCAGGGCCGAGAAGGAGCGCAGGACGAGCCTGCCCCTCAGCCAGCGGGCCAGCCAGAAGTCCGGGTTGAGGATCCTCTCCACGACCAGGCGCCGGACGGCCTCTCGGAATCGGTAGAGCTGGCGGTAGATCAGCCAGCCCAGGGCCAGCCAGTAGACCAGCACCTCGAAGCCGCCCCAGGCCCCCCAGCCCCGGGCGGCCAGGAGGCGGTCGGCGTAGTGGAAGGAGATCAGCCCGGCCCCGGCCAGAAGAAGCCTGAGCAGCTCCCCGGGCCAGGCCGCCGGACCCCGCTGGGCCGGCTCGGCCATGGTACCGTCCTTTCCCGGTCTGAGATGATTTTATCCCGGCTGGCGGGCCAGGGCAAACGGGCCGGCGGCCGAGAAGCCCCGGAGGGCCTGTTCTGGGGCAATCAGACCGGCTGATCGGGCGGGGAATCTCCAGGAAACGACAAGGGCCGGCCCCGCAGTAAGATCCTCTCCGGCCGGCCCAGGCGCTGGAGCAGGCCGGCCGGGGGGCCCTCGAAGACCAAAAAAGTTGCCGGCCGGCCGGGGGTGAGACGGCCCAGGTCCCCGTCCAGGCCCAGCAGCTCGGCCCCCAGGGCGCTGGCCGCGGCCACGGCCTCCTCCAGGCCGAAGCCGGCCCGGACGAAGAGGGCCATCTCCTGGGCCAGGGAGCGGCCGTGGACCACGCCCAGGCTGCCCGAGTCGCTGCCGCAGGCCACCCTGACCCCCAGGTCCCGAGCCAGGGCGAGCTGCTCGAGCTGGGCCTCCAGATTCAGCCGGGCCACCCCGGCCCGGGGGTCGCCCGGCGGCAGGGTCTCACTGAGGCCCTGCATGGTCACGGCCGTGGGCACCCAGACGCAGCCCAGGTCGGCCATCAGCTTCAGGCAGTCCCGGCCCATGAAGAAGCCGTGCTCGATGGATCGGCAGCCGGCCCGGACGGCCGAGGCCACCGGCTCAGGGCCGTTGGCGTGGACCATGACCTGGAGGCCCGACTCCCCGGCCGCGGTTACCGCGGCCCGGAGCTCGGCCGGGGAGAACTGGGGCCGGGTCAGCCGGCCGAACTGGGCCAGGCTGTTGAGGCCGGAGTTGACCAGCTTGACGTGGTCCAACCCGGCCGCCCCGGCCCGGATGGATCCGGCCAGGCCCAGGTCCGGCTGGGGCGGGCGGCCGATGAGCCGGCCGTAGCGGCCCGGGACGTGCCAGGCCCGGCCGGGCGAGGCGAGCCTCAGGCCGGTCCCTGGTAAACGCTCGTCGCGGAAGCGGAGGGAGAAGCCGCCGTAGTCGCCGCCGTCCCGGGCGGCCAGGACCCCGGCCCGGAGGAGGGCGGCGGCCTGCCCGGCCATGACCGGCTCCAGGGCCTGGTAGGAGGAGGCCAGCTGGCCGCGGCGGACGTCCTCCTGGCTGGTCGGCGACATGAAGAGGTGGACGTGGGCGTCCACCAGGCCGGGGATGATGGTCCGGCCGGCCAGGTCCAGGAGGGGCCTCTCGGCCGGATGGCTCGCTCCCTCGCCGCCCTCCTCCAGGCCGGCGATGAGTCCGGCCTCAACCTTCAGGAGCACGTCCGGCCGGGCCGGCCGGCCCGAGCCGTCGATGAGCCAGCCGACTCGGATGAAGGTCGTTCGGCTCACGAGAAGGCCTTATACCGCCGCACAGGCCGGCGGGCAAGCCCAGCCTCGGCCGGGCCGGGGTCCTGGAGCCCGGCCGACCGGACAGGGGGCGGCCGCGTCGCCTCTCAGCCGGCGAAACCCAGCAGACGCGGAATGAACATGCATATGGGAGGAATGTAGACCACCATGAACAACACCCCGAACTCCACCAGCATGAAGGGGAAGAGAGCTTTGGCGGTCTGGGCCAGGCTCAGCCGGCTGATGGTCATGGACACGAACAGGCAGCCGCCCATGGGCGGGGTCATCAGGGCCAGGTTCAGGTTGATGCACATCATGACGCCGAAGTGAAGCGGATCGACGCCCAGGCTGGTGGCCAGGGGGGCGAAGATGGGCGCCAGGATGAGCAGCGAGACGATGATGTCCATGAACATGCCGACCAGGATGAGGAAAAGGTTGATCAGGAGCAGGATGACGTACTTGTTTTGGCTCACGCTCAGAAAACCCTGGGCCACCTTCTCGGGGAGCTGCTCGCTGGTCAGGAGCCAGCCCAGGGAGGCGGCCGAGGAGAGAATCAGGGCGATGACGCCCATGGCCAGGGCGCTGCGAAAGAACATCCAGTAAAGTTCTTTGATCTTGAGGTTGCGGTAGACGACGAAGCCCAGGAACAGGGCGTAGCCCACGGCCACGGCCGCGGCCTCGGTGGGGGTGACTACCCCGCCCAGGATGCCGCCCAGGATGATGATGGGCAGGACCAGGGCCAGCGAGGCCCGCTTGGCGGACTTACTTATGCGCTTCAGGGACAGTTTTTCTTCTGATTTTGGGTAGTTCCTCTTCTTAGAAATGAACCTGGTCAGAATCATCAGGGCGAAGCCGATCATCAAACCGGGAATAATGCCGGCGGCGAAGAGCCCGGCGATGGAAACGCCCATGATGGCCCCGTAGACGACCATGATGATGCTCGGCGGGATGATGGGCGCGATCATGGAGGCGGCGACGGTGACGGCGGTGGCGAAGTCCCTGTCGTAGCCCTCCTTGGTCATGGAGGGGATGAAGATCGAGCCCAGGGCCGCGGTGTCGGCCGCGGCCGAGCCGGAGATCCCGCCGAAGAGAATGCTGGTGATGATGTTCACCTGGGCCAGGCCGCCCCTGAGCCGGCCGAAGAGGGCGTTGGAGAATTCGACCAGCCGGTCGGTCAGTTGGATCCGGTTCATGATCTCGCCGGCCAGGAAGAAAAGAGGCATGGCCACCAGGGCGAAGTTGTTCATCGCCGAGAAGAACTGCTGGGAGATGACCCCCAGGAGGCTCATGTCGCCGAGCTTGAAGAAGCCGAAAAGGGCGGTCAGCCCCAGGACCAGACCCAGGGGCGTGCCGATGGTCATCAGGAAGGCAAAAACCACTAGGAGATAAATCGCCATATCAACCTGCCTTTATGGGGGCCTCCGGGCGGAGGGGCACTCTCCGCCGTGGCCTCCAGGTCATCCGCTCGACCATCCCGGCCCTAGGCCTTCTCAGGGGCGGATTCGGGCCTGGCGGCGACTTTCTGGATGAATCGGAGAACGAGTTGAACCAAGGCGAAAAATATTCCTGCCACCAGGGTCAGGTAGGGCCAGAACATTGAGATCCGCACGGCGCCGCCGGTCATTATCGTGTTGCTGGCCATGATAAAGGATTGCTTGATGAGGACGACCAGGAACAGGGCGGTGAGCAGGTCGACCAGGTAATCCGCGGCCTTGGCCAGCTTGGCCGGAAACATGGTCACGATCACGTCTAGCCCGATGTGCTCGTTCCGCCTCAGAGCGATGTTAATGGCCAGAAAGCTGAAGGCCAGCCAGAGCCAGCGGGACAGCTCCTCGGTCCAGTCAAAGGGATCGTTCAGGACGTAGCGGAAGAAGACCCCCACCAGCATGATGGCCACCATGGCCGCGAAAAAAAGGACGCAGAAGGCCCCGGAGATCATCTCGATCAGGTGGCCCAGCCAGTTGGCCCGGACCACGAGGCGAGCTTTAGCCGAACCTTTATCCATGCTCAACTCCTCACCAGTCTCATACCCCGGCGGCCCGGACATGGATGGCCTGGGAACGGCGCAGGGCCGTTCCCAGGACCCTTTTCGGCCGCCGGCGGACCGCCCGCCGGGGCGGGCCGGTCCGTTGCGGAAAGCCTAGCCGCCCTCAGTAACCCGACTTGGCTTCGGCTTCCCGGGTGGCCTTGATCAGTCCGTCAACCCACTCGGCATCCATCTGGGATTTGAGCATTTCCAGGGCCTTGGGCTGGACGATCTTGGCGAACTCGTCGATGGCGCTGTCCGTGAGGGTGGAGATCTCCATGCCCTTTTTCTTCAAATCCTCCACGGCCATGCCCTCGACCAGCAGGCTCAGGCCCCGGGCCGCGGCCTTGGCATATTGGCTGGCCAGCAGCATGACCCGCTGGTCCTCGGGCGAGAGGGAGTCGAACCAGCCCTTGTTGGCCACCAGGAGCAACGGAGAGTAGTTGGACGGGACCATGGTCATGTACTTCTGGACCTCGTACAGCTTGGCCAGCCTGATGATGAAGGCCGGATTCATCTGGCCTTGAACCACCTTGGTCTGCAGGGAGGTGTAGACTTCGGCCCAGGCGATGGGCACGGCGCTGGCGTCCAGAGCCTTGAACATGGTGATCTGGAGCTGGTCCATGGCCCTGAACTTGATGCCCTTGACATCGGCCGGGGTCGTGATCGGGCGGACGTTGTTGGTGTAGAATCCGTAAACGGCGAGGTCAACAAACCCCAAGGCCTGGATGCCGGTCTTGGCCGTGAAGCCCTTGAGGATCTTTTCCGAAAAAGGCCCATCCATCGTGGCCATGGCCACGGCCTCGTTCCTGAACATGAAGGGCGTGCTGTACAGGTAGGCCGGCGGGAAGACCCGGTACAGCCCCCCGGGCGTGGCCAGGTGGGCCTGAATCTGATTGGTCTTGACCGCCTCCATCAGGTCCAGTTCCTTGCCCAGGGTGCCGCCGGGATAGACCTTGACCTCGAATCTTCCGTTGGTCAGCTTTTCGACCGCTCCCTTGAAGGCAAAACAGGCGGCCTCAAAGGGCGACTCCATGGGGTTGGGCATGGCCACGTGGGCCAGCTTGATGACCTTGGGTTTGTCAGCTCCCAGAGCCGGGGTCAGGGTCAGAGCCAGCGCCGCAGCCAGCAAAACCAGAGTGAAAATGACCGTCCTGCCTTTCATGATTCCCCCTTTTGCAGTAGTGAGCGCCCGACTATGAGCGTCTCAACACCCGGCCTGAAGCAGCGCCGGTGATCAGGCCGTTCTCGACGGCCACTTCCCCGTTGATCAGCACCCAAGGGATGCCCTCTGGCTTTTGAGTCGGATCATCAAAGGTGGCCTTGTCAGCCACGCGGTCCGGGTCGAAGAGGACCAGATCAGCGTCGAAGCCCTCCTTCAACAGCCCCTTGTTCTTGACCCCGAAGGTCTGGGCCGGCAGGGAGGTCATCTTCCGGACGGCCTCCTCCAGGCTGAGCAGTCCCTCCTCCCTGACGTAGCGGCCCAGGACCCGAGGAAAGGTGCCGGTCATCCGGGGATGGAACCGCTTCTGGCCGAAGCCGGGCAGACCGTCCGAGCCGGGCATGGTCAGGGGGCTCTTCATGATCCTCTTGACGTCCTCCTCGTCCATCATCCACAGAATGACCGTCGTGCTGGCCTGTTCCTCGACGATCAGGTCAAAGAAGACGTCGTAGGCGTTCTTGCCTTCCTTCTCGGCTACCTGGGCCAGGGACTTGCCGGCGTAGTCCGGATGATTCCTGGAGGAGGCGATGACGATGCCCTCGAAGCCGCAGTTCTTGATCAGGTTTTCCCACTGGCCGCCGTTCCCGGCCTCTATCTCCCTGATCACCTCCCGCCTCAGATCGGGGTCCTTGAGCCTTTCGGAGTAGACCTCCGGACCCCCGGCCTGGATGGAGGGCGGCAGGGCCGCGGCCAGGAACAGGCTCCCGGCGCAATAGGGATACTGGTCCAGGGTGATCTCCAGGCCGGCGGCCCTGGCCTGGGCGAACCTCTTCAACGTCTCCACGCTCAGGCCCCAGTTGGGCTTACCCGCGGCCTTGTGGTGGGAGATCTGAAGCGGAACCTCGGCCTCGCGGGCGATCCGGAGCGCTTCGTCGATGGCCTCCAGCTCCTGGTCGCTCTCGCTCCGGAGGTGGATGGCGAAGAGGCCCCGGAACTGACCGGCGACCCGGGCCAGCTCGATGACCTCCTCGGTCTCGGCGAAGCTGGCCGGAGCCAGGATCAGGGCGGTCGAGAAGCCGAAGGCCCCGGCCTCCATGGCCTCGGCGGTCAGCCGCTTCATCTCGGCCAGCTCGGCCCGGCTGGGAGGCCGTTTGGCCATGCCCATGGCCGCCAGCCGGATGGTCCCGTGGCCGACCAGGGGAACGATGTTGATGGTCGGTCCGGCCGCCTCGAGCCTGGCCAGGAAATCTTCGAAGGTTTTTATGCCCCAGGCGTCCTCGGGCATGGTCCCGCCGCTCAAGGCCCTGATGACGTTCCAGAGGTCCTGGCGGTGGCCGTCCGAGATGGGGGCCAGGGAGAGGCCGCAGTTGCCGATGACGTCGGTGGTGACTCCCTGGAGCAACTTTTCGTCGCACCGGGGGTTGAAGATGAAGTAGGCGTCGTCGTGGCTGTGGGCGTCGAAAAAGCCGGGGCTGGCGACCAGGCCGGTTGCGTCGATGACCCTCCCGGCCCCGGACTCGTCAATCCGGCGATTGATGCGGGCAATTTTACCAGCGGCCAGCCCGATATCCGCTTTGTAGTAAGGGTTCCCTGTTCCGTCAACTATCACAGCATTCTTGATTAAAATATCCAACTGATCTGCCACGGTTGCACCTCCAGGGCTCAGCAACGGATGCCAGTGCCGCCGATTTAGTTGATCACACCTCCTTAAATTATCGTTCTTTGATGAACCCGCTCCCCCAGGTGGTCAGAGCCGACGGACATCCAGGGCCCTCGCCCGGGCGAGGCCCGGTTCTATCGCCCGCTGGTCCATTGACAGCGGCCGAATAAATTCCCTTCGGCCCTATCGTCCTCACCGGTTGGGGTCCCGGGACTCATACCTGAGATAGGGAAAATTAGCAATAGGGCAAGAAAACCCTCACGGAAACAGGCCACTATCCCGCCTTTGCGCTTTTGGTCAGGCTGCCCTTCAGGGGAAGCGGTGGAAACGGGTTATCCTCCGGAAGACCATGAGGTGTTCGTTACTTTCGCGGTCGGCCAGGTCAACCGCCGTCATGTGAGCCCCGGAGCCTCCACCCAGGACCGTGATCGGACTTTGAGCCATCAGTCTGCTCCACTTTCCACGAGGGGAGCATCAAAGGAGTCGGGAAAGAACTTCTCTTCCTCGGCGTGAAGTTCCATGACCCGATCTATGGCCGCGTGGTCGCCCGATTTGATGGCCTCGAGGAGCTTCTTGTTCGGCTCGAGGAGTTGGGACGGTCCTTGGGGGAACAACTTGTCCAGGATCGGGGTGTAGCCCTTGAGCAGAAGGTCGTGGAATATCTCCCAGATCAAGAAAAAAACCCGATTCTTGGTCAACAGGGACAGTTGCCGGTGGAATTCGACGCCCAGGGGAAAATAGGCGTAGATGTCGTCCCCGCAGGCGTCCATCTCCTTGATGAGGCCCTCCAGTTCCTCGAAGTCCTTTGGCGAGGCGTTCCGGGCCGCGGAATGGGCGATGCCGATTTCAATCCACTTCCTGACCTCCCAGAGATCGGGAATGGTCTCCTCGCTGACCTCGAGCAGGACGGCCAACTCCTTCCGGAACGCTTCCAGGTACTGAGTGATGTCAACTTCCCTGACCACCGAGCCCCGGAGGCCGGTGTTGACCTCAATCAGGCCCATGACGGTCAGGGTCCGGAGGGCCTCTCTGATGGCCGGCCGGCCGACGCCAAAGAGCCGGCAGAGTTCTCGCTCCGAGGGCAGGCGGTCACCGGGCTTGATCTGGCCGTCATAGATGGCCTTTTTGATCTGTTCGGCCACTTCCTCGTAGAGACGCGCCTTTTTAACCTGGGTAAAAGGAAGGCCCTGGCCCACTTCGCCCCCTTGTCGACTAGATAATGGTCTTACCATTATCCTACCACTGATGTCAACAAATTCTTTAAACTTCGGCTAGCTAGGGCCGCCGGGCGGATAATTTGAGACGGAGCCGATTGGTGATGGGCCGAAGGCCGGGGCGGGTTAAGAGGCAAGACCTGTCAGTGGAATCAAGGGGTCAGGGCCAGCTCGGCGGCCAGCCAATCCCGGATGGCCCGGTCGATGGGGTGGTGTCCCGAGGGGGCCGGCTCCCCCCGGCCCTGCCCCAGGCAGGCCGCCACCAGGTCGGCCGGCACCGGGATCTCGGCGATCTCCTGGCTGTCCTTGAGGCTCCGCTTGATCAGGACGACCCTGGCCCGTCCTTCCCAGGCGGTCACGGCGAAGTAGTGAACTGGGGGCAGGTTCCGGTACTTCCAGCTGTTTATGGATTTGATCTGATAGGCCTCGAAGGCCTGCTGGGGCGTCAGGTCCCAGTCGATCTGGCCGAGGATTTCGTGGTTCTTCTTGAGCTCGGCGAACGTCATCACGCCCTCTAGGCCCTTCGGTGGATGGCAGTCTATCAGACCCGCCAGGTGGCGCAAGCCGATCTCGCTTCAGGCTTGTTCGGAGCTCGGCTGGTGTGCTAACCTACATCAAAAGGAGAAAAGGGAGGGGGAGAGATGGCCGAGAAGAGGGTGGCCAGGGTCACCGAGATAATCGCCGCCTCGCCGATCAGCTTCGAGGACGCGGTCAAGGTCGGCTTCGAGCGGGCGACCAAGACGCTCCGGGGCGTCACCGGCCTGAAGATCATGGAGCAGCGGGTGGCGGTCGAGGACAACCGGGTCGTCGAGTTCAGGGTGCGCATGGAGGTCATCTTCGTCCTGGAGGACTGACCGGGCCGCCGCGGAGATGAAAACCCGGCCGGCCGCCGGGCGATCATCCTCAGGTTGCTCCCGTTCGATCTCTCCGACGTCTTCGCCGCCCGGGACCGCTTCGGGGCGGCCCGGTATCTCAGCCGGCTGGTCGGCCCGCCGCTTTACTACGGGGGGCAGTTCCGGCCGGCTTTCTCCATCGGGCCGGTTGCCTGAGGCTTCTGGCCAGATGTTTGACAGTCCGCGGCAGGAAGCATATACTACATTGTTATTCTTTCCTTCCTCAGGTGCGGCCCGGCCGCCTGATCGTATTTGGAAGAGATCGTGAACGTCCTGCTCGTCTATCCCAGCTACCCGGACACCTTCTGGAGCTTCAAGCACGCCCTCAGGTTCGTCCGCACCAAGGCGGCCTATCCCCCCCTGGGGCTGCTCACCGTGGCGGCCATGCTGCCGGCGGAGTGGGCCAAGAAGGTGGTCGACCTGAACGTCGAGCCGCTCAGCGAGGCCGACCTGGCTTGGGCCGACCTGACCTTCATCAGCGGCATGGTCATTCAGAAGAAGTCGGCCGAGGAGGTCATCGGCCGCTGCCGGGCCAAGGGCGTCAAGGTCGTGGCCGGCGGGCCCCTCTTCACCCACCTCTACCAGGAGATCCAGGGCGTCGATCATTTCGTCCTCGGCGAGGCCGAGGAGGTGCTGCCGGTCTTTCTGGCCGACCTGGGCCGGGGCGAGGCCAAGCCGCTCTATCGGGCCGAGAGGCACCCCGACCTGGCCCTGACCCCGGCGCCCCTGTGGGAGCTGATCAATTTCAGGAACTACCGGAGCATGTCGGTCCAGTTCTCCCGGGGCTGCCCCTTTGACTGTGATTTCTGCGACGTGGTCGTGCTCTTCGGCCACAAACCCCGGCTCAAGACGCCCGCCCAGGTCCTGGCCGAACTGGATTCCCTCCACCGCCTGGACTGGCGGGGCAACGTCATGCTCGTGGACGACAATTTCATCGGCCACAAGGGCAAGACCAAAGAGCTGCTCCGGGAGATGGTCGCCTGGCAGAAGGACCACGGCTACCCCTTCAACTTCATCACCGAGGCCAGCGTCAACATGGCCGACGACCCGGAGCTCCTCTCGCTGATGGCCGAGGCCAACTTCGACCAGGTCTTCCTGGGCATCGAAAGCCCGGCCATGGATTCGCTCAAGGAGTGCAACAAGCGCCAGAACCAGAACCGCGACCTCCTGGCCGCGGTCAGAACCATCCAGAGCTACGGCCTCGAGGTCACCGGCGGATTCATCGTCGGTTTCGACGCCGATCCGCCTTCCATCTTCGACGATCAGATCAGCTTCATCGAGCAGGCCGGCATCCCCACGGCCATGGTCGGCCTCCTCTCGGTCATTCCGGGCACCCGGCTCCACGAGCGGATGAAGCGGGAGGGCCGCCTTCTGGGACTGCCCTGCGGCGACAGCATCATGGAACTGGGCGGGTTCAACTTCGTGCCCAAGATCGGCCGGGACAAACTGATCGCCGGCTACAAGGCCATCCTCAGCCGGCTCTACGAGCCCAGGGCTTACTACCGCCGGGTCCTGACCTTCCTGAGCCGCTACGGCCTGAGCGGCGAAGGCCCCAAGCGGCCCCGGAGCTCCCTCCGCCGCCAGGACCTGGCTGCCGCCGTGAGGATCCTCTGGCGGCTGGGCTTCCGCGAGGGCGGCCGCCGCTTCTTCTGGGGCTTTCTGACCAAGGTCGGCCTGACCCGGCCGGCCCAGCTCCGCCTGGCCATGAACCTGGCCGCCACCGGCTACCACTTGCGCAAGATCGCCCGCGCCTTCGTCCAGATCGAAGACGAGCCCTCCGTGGCCTGAGGAGGGTCGCGGGTCCCCCTTCCCCCGGAGGCTCCTCTCCGTCAAGATCGGATCCCCCGCCCGCGGGCCCCCTTCCCGCGCTCCGGCCCGGAGTCGAGAATCCGCCACCCGATCGCCACTTGGAGGCGTTGACAGGGTCGAGCCCGGAGGTGTAGGCCTGGTAGAAGAGATCCCGGACAGTGATTGAGGCGGTTTCCCGGGCATCGGGAACCGGGTGGGGGAGAGGTCAATGAACCTGCACGCATTGCTCCAGAAGAGGGCCGCGGCTGGCCAGCCGGTGCGGGTCGGGGTCATCGGCGCCGGCAAGTTCAGCTCGATGTTCCTGTCCCAGGCCAGGCTGGTGCCGGGCCTCCGGGTGGTCGGCATCGCCGACCTGGACCCGGCCAGGGCCAGGCAGGCCTGCCTCAGGGTCGGCTGGCCGGAAGAGGCCACCATCCACGCCGATTCCACCTCGGCCATCAACCAGGCCGCCCGCTCGGGCCGGACGTCTATTACCCCGGCGGCCCTGGAGCTGATCAGGGCCGAGGCCGAGGTCATCGTCGAGATCACCGGCGATCCAGAGGCCGGGGCCATCCACGCCCAGGAGGCTCTGGCCGCGGGCAAGCACGTGGTCATGGTCAACGTCGAGGCCGACAGCCTGGTCGGCCCGGCCCTGAGGAAGCGGGCCGATCGGGCGGGCCTGGTCTACTCCATGGCCTACGGCGACCAGCCGGCCCTGATCCTGGAGCAGGTCGACTGGGCCCGGGCCGTGGGCCTGGAGGTCGTCTGCGCCGGCAAGGGCACCCGCTACCAGCCCGAGTACCACTACTCGACCCCGGAGACGGTCTGGGGCCACTACGGCTTCAGTGAGGAACAGGTGGCCAGCGGCGACTACAACGCCCGGATGTTCAACTCCTTCCTGGACGGCACCAAGTCGGCCATCGAGATGTGCGCCGTGGCCAACGGCTCGGGCCTGGTTCCCCAGAAGATCGGACTCCAGTTCCCGCCGGCCGAGCTGGATGAGCTGGCCGAGATCCTCAAGCCCCGGTCCGCCGGCGGAGTCCTGGAGCATCCGGGCACGGTCGAGGTGGTGGCCAGCGAGGACCGCTCCGGCGCCCCGCTCAAGAGGGACCTGCGCTGGGGGGTCTTCGTGGTTCTGGAGGCGCCCAGCCAATACGTCGAGCGCTGCTTCAGGGAGTACGGCCTCAGGACCGACTCCTCGGGCCGCTACACCGCTCTCTACCGGCCCTACCACTTCATCGGCCTGGAGCTGGCCATCAGCGTCGCCTCGGCCGCCCTGAGGGGCGAGCCCACCGGCTCCAGCCAGGCCTTTGCGGCCGACGTGGCCGCCACGGCCAAGAGGGACCTAGAGCCCGGCGACGTCCTCGACGGCGAGGGCGGCTACACCGTCTTCGGCCGCCTCCAGCGGGTCGAGGACAGCCTGGCCGCCGGTGCGCTGCCGCTGGGGCTGAGCAAGAAAGCCAGGGTGGTCAGGCCGGTGGCCAGGGGCGAGACAGTAACCTACGCCGACGTCGAGCCGGTGGAGGGCAGCTTGATCTTCCAGCTCCGTAAGGAGATGGAGGCCCAGGCCAGGGCGGCGCTGGGCCTCTAGACAGGCTCCTCGGCCCGGGCCGCCGGACTACCTGACCAGGTCCCCCGGCTCGGCCCCCTGGGGCGCCTCCAGGAGCCGGACCCGGTCCCCGCCCACCGCGGCCAGAACCATGCCGTGGCTCTGGAGGCCCATCATCTTCTTGGGCTTGAGGTTGGCCACGACCACGACCAGCCGGCCGATGACCTCCTCGGGCCGGTAGTGCCCGGCCAGTCCGGCCAGAACCTGCCTCGGCTCCGGCTCGCCCAGGTCGATCTTGAGGGCCAGGAGCTTCTTGGAGCCCTTGGGCTGCTCGCAGTCCAAGACCCGGCCCACCCGGAGGCGGAGGCGGGCGAACTCCTCGATGTCCAGGTCCTCGGCCGGGGGTTCCTGGGCCGCGGCCCGGTCGGGCTTCTCCGGCTCGGTCTCTATTCTGGGGAACAGGGCCGGGCCCTTGGTCACCCGTCGGCCCAGGGCCTGGGAGCTAAAGCCCTTCAGGCCGGCCAGCCCCTCGGGGGCCAGGTGGAGCTTCAGGCCCAGGCGGTCGAGCATCTGCTCGGCCGTCTGGGGCATGACCGGCCAGATTAAGTAGGCCACCCGGACCAGGCCCTCGGTCAGGGCCAGGAGGACCCGCCTCAGGTCCGGCTGGCTGGCCGGGTCCTTGGCCAGGGCCCAGGGCTGGGCCTCGTCGACGTACTTGTTGAGGGCGTTGACGTAATCCCAGACGGCCCTCAGCCCCATGTGGAACTGGAGCCCGCCCATCTCCCGCCGGTAGATATCCACCGTTTCCCGGGCCAGGTCCTCGAGGGTCCTCTCGGCCGGCCCGGGCGGCGAGCCGGCTTCGACCAGGCCCTTACTGTAGCGCAGGAGCATGGCCGTGACCCGGGAGAACAAGTTGCCCAGATCGTTGGCCAGGTCACCGTTGAGCCGGGCCACCAGGGCCTCCTCGGAGAAGGAGGCGTCCAGGCCGAAGGACATCTCGCGCATCAGGAAGTAGCGGAAGGCCTCGGGCCCGTAGCGGTCCATCAGCTCCAGGGGCTTGACCACGTTGCCCAGGCTCTTGGACATCTTGCCGCCGCCGAAGTTCCAGTAGCCGTGGACGTTGAGGTGCTGGTAGACGGGGATCCCGGCCGCCTGGAGCATGGTCGGCCAGTAGATGCCGTGGGGCTTGAGGATGTCCTTGGCGACCAGGTGCCAGGCCACCGGCCAGTACTTGCCGAAGGCGTCGCCGTCCGGCCAGTTCACGCCGGTGAGGTAGTTGATCAGGGCGTCGAACCAGACGTAGGTCACGTAGCGGTCGTCAAAGGGCAGCTCGATGCCCCAGGGCAGGCGGCTCTTGGGCCGGGAGATGCACAGGTCCTCCAGGGGCTCCTTGAGGAAGGAGAGGACCTCGTTGGCGTAGCGCTGGGGCCTGATGAAGTCGGGCTGGCGGTTGATGTGGTCGATGAGCCAGTCCTGGTAGTTGGACATGCGGAAGAAGTAGTTCTTCTCGGCGATCCAGGTCGGCTTGGTCCGGTGGTCGGGGCAGAGGCCGTCGACCAGCTCGCGCTCCAGGACGAAGCGCTCGCAGCCCTGGCAGTAATAGCCGCCGTACTCGCCGAAGTAGATGTCGCCCTTGTCGTGGATGATGGACAGGATGCGCTGGACCACGGCCACGTGCTCCGGCTCGGTGGTCCGGATGAACCGGCTGGGCTCGGCGTTGATCCTGGGCCACAGGGACCGGAACATTCCGCTGACCCGGTCAACGAACTCCCGGGGCGTCTCGCCGGTCCCCCGGGCCGCCTCCAGGACCTTGTCCCCGTGTTCGTCGGTCCCGGTCAGGAAGAAGGCGTCGTAGCCGTCCAGGCGGTGGAAGCGGGCCAGCACGTCGGCGACGATGGTGGTGTAAGCGTGGCCCAGATGCGGCTCAGCGTTGACGTAGTAGATGGGGGTGGTGACGTAGAAGGTCTTGCTGGCCATGGTTACTCCCGCTTGCCTCGATTGTTTTGACGCCCGGAGTTGGGCTTCTTGCTGGGCTGGGGCGGCGGCGGAGCGGCCAGGCGGACCTGGTCGGCCTCGAACTCAGTCTCCTTGCCCTCCACTGACACCGTGATCCGGCCGGCCATGACGTTCTGGCGGACGACCTTGCCCTCGCCCAGGGGAGTGATGACCCGCTTGCCCAGCTTGGGCATGCCCTTTTTCTGCTCCATGTAGACCGGGAACTCATAGGCCAGGCAGCACATCAGCCGGCCGCACAGCCCCGAGATCTTGTTGGGGTTGAGGCTCAGGTTCTGTTCCTTGGCCATCTTGACCGAGACCGGGGTGAAGTCCTTCATGAAGGTGGCGCAGCAGAGCTGCCGGCCGCAGCTGCCCACCCCGCCCAGGATCTTGGTTTCGTTGCGGACGCCGATCTGGCGCATCTCCACCCGGCAGCGGAAGCGACCGGCCAGGTCCTTGACCAGGGCCCTGAAGTCGACCCGTCCCTCGGCGGTGAAGTAGAAGATCATCTTGGAGGCGTCGAAGAGCCGCTCCACGGCCACCAGGTTCATGGTCATCTGGCGGGCCTGGATCCGGGTGAGGCAGAAGTTGTAGGCCTCCCGCTCCAGGCGGGTCTGGTCCCGCAGCTTGGTCTGGTCCTGGCCGTCGAGGCGGCGGACGATGTGGTAGAGGTTCTCGCCCTCGGCCAGCTCTTCCTCGGTCCTGAGCGGACCGAAGACGATCCGGCCCAGGTAGAGGCCCTCGCCGGTGTCGACCACGACCCGGTCGCCCAGGCCCATGACCGCCGCGTCGGTCCAGCCCTCGACCACCTGGCAGCTCAGCCCGACGCGAACGCCGTAGATCCGGTTCATCGGCCCTCCACCAGGCCTGGGGTCAGCCGCAGCAGGAGAGCTTCCAGGGCCAGCCTGGCGTTGGCCCGGGCCGCCAGGGCCCGCTGGGTTTCCAAAACCGCCTCCAGCCTGCCCAGCCAGACCTCGAGGCCGGACCGCCGGGCGCGCTGGTTCAGCTCTTCATGCCGGTCCTGGTTGACCGCCAGCCGGGCCCGCCCGCCGGCGGCCAGGACGGCCAGGTCGCGGTACCAGGCGGCCAGAACCTCCAGAAAACGGGCCGCCTCCCCGGGCTCGGCCGCCTCCCGGGCCAGCTCCAGGAGCGGCTCGGCCTGGCCGGCCCTGAGGCCCTTGAGCCGGGCCAGATACCCGTCCCGGGCCGCGACCATCTCCGCCGGGTCCAGCTCCAGGGCCGCCTCCAGGGAGCCCCCGCTCAGGGAAGCGGCCAGCCGGGCCGGCTCCGGATCCAGGCCCTTGACCCGGGCGACCTCGGCCTGGATGAGCTCTTCCGGGATCGGCCGGAACCTGACCTTCTGGCAGCGGGACAGGACGGTCGGGGGCAGGGCCTCGGCCTCGGCGGCCGTGAGGATGATGAGGGCGTGCTCGGGCGGCTCTTCCAGGGTCTTGAGCAGGGCGTTGACCGCCTCCAGGCCCAGGCGTTCCGCGCCGGGGATGATGACGGCGCGCAGCCCGGCCTCCAGGGGGGCGAAGTGCAGGCTCCGCCGCAAGTCCCGGGCCTGGTCGATGGAGATGGTCTCCTTGCCCGGCTCGGGCTCGACCAGCCTCAGGTCGGGATGGCTGCCGGCGGCCAGCTTGAGGCAGCCCGGGCAGGTCAGGCAGGGCCGCCGGTCCTCCACGGACAGCAAGGCCCCGCCTCCCTGGCAGAGCTGGGTCGCGGCCAGGGCCAGGGCGGCCTTGAGCTTGCCCGCGCCCCTGGGGCCGACGAAGAGGTAGACCCGGCCGCCCAGCGGGCCGGCGGCCAGCCGGCGGAGCTGGTCCCGGGCCGTCTCCTGGCCGATCAGGTCATCAAAAACCGGTACGGGCGCTCGGGGCATGGCGACAATATACGGAAAACCTTCGGTCTTATCAACTGCCCCGTCGGAACAGACGTTTTGGTAACGGCCGGAATCCCTTTGACGCCCGGTCCGGCCCGAGGCTAAGATGGCGGCGGTGATTGATTTCAACCCGATCGGCTGGCTCATCTACCTGGCCGTCCTGGCCTTTATCGGGCTGTGCCTCAAGCTGGGGGCCAGGCTGGTCGGGGTCCGGATCGGCCTGGCCAGAGCCATGGCCGCCGTGTTCGTCTCCGGGGCGGTCGGGGTGGCCGCGACCCTGTTCGGCGCGATTCTGTCCTCGCCGCCCGTGGGCGGGCTGATCGGCCTGGCCGCCGTCCTGGCCGTGCTCAAGGCCTTCCTGAAGACCACCTGGCCCAGGACCCTGCTGGTCTGGTTTCTGTTCGTCGTGGTCCAGGCGCTCCTGGCGGCTCTGGCCGCCGCCCTGACCGGTCTGGGCCTGTGGCAGCTCTTCCAGCATCTCCAGCCGCTCCACCGGGGGCCCGGGCTCCAGGCCTTGCTTTATTTTTTCCCCCTGGCTTGACGGGCGACCCGGCTGATTTCCAGGCCCGAGGCTGATTCAGCAAGAAGGAGTCTTCTTGGATTCAAGACGCCGGCGTAGGGCCAGGCTGTCGGCCTCGCCGTCCGACCGATAACGCTTTCACGGGCGCTGGCCCGCGTGCCGGACCAACGCTGGGCTGGCAGGCCGCGCCTGACAGTCGAGCTTGTGAATCATTGAACTTGAGTTTGCCGGAGTTGCGGTCGATCTGGTCGGTGTGGTAGCTTGCCGGCCACGGTCAGGGGAGGAATTGCCTTTGCCCAAGAAACGCCCCGCCCCCAGCCTGGTCAAGGCCTCGGCCCCCTGCCGGCTCGACTGCGGCGGCACCCTGGATCTGGCCCCCCTGGCCCTGGGGCTGGAGCCCCTCCAGCCGGCCACCTTCAACATCGCCCTTGATCTGCCCACCGAGGTCGAGGTCCGGCCCAATCCCGGGGGCGGCGTCCGGGTCGAGTCGTCCGGGTTCGAGCCCCAGACGGCCGATCAAGAGGCCGACTACTCCGGCCCATTGGGCTTCTTCTTCCTGGCCGCCCACGCCCTGGACCTGAAGGACGTCAGCCTGACCATCCGTTCGGCCTCGCCGCCGCGCTCGGCCCTGGGAGGCTCCTCGGCGGCCATTCTGGCCGCGGTGGCCGCCCTGGCCCGGCTGGCCGGCCGAAGGATGTCCCGCTTCGAGGCGGTCAGGCTGGCCCACGAGCTGGAGCAGGCCCTTTTCATGATGCCCTGCGGCCGCCAGGATCACCTGGCCGCGGCCTACGGCGGCGTCCACCTCTGGACCTGGTCGAGCCGTCCGCCCCGGGGCTACAAGGCCCGCAAGCTCCTGAAGGGCGTCTCCCTGGGCCGCCTGGAGGACCGCCTCCTGGTGGCCTATCCGGGCCAGATCCACGCCTCGGCCGACATCAACGGCCGCTGGCTGAAGGGCTTCGTGGCCGGGGAGAGCCGCCGGATCTGGCGGGAGATCGTCCGGGAGACCCACGGCCTGGCCGAGGCCGTGGCCCGGGGGGATTGGACCGAGGCGGCCCGGCGGCTGGAGGCCGAGTGCCGCCTGCGCCTTGAGCTGACGCCCGAGGTGCTGACCGAGGCCGGGCGGCGGCTCTTCGAGGCGGCCAGCGCCCTGGGCGTCGGGGCCCGCTTCAGCGGCGCCGGGGGCGGGGGCTGCCTCTGGGCCCTGGGCCCCAAGAGCAAAATCGACCGGCTCAGGCCGGTCTGGCTGGAGATCCTCGGCCGGGTCGAGGGGGCCAGGATGCTGCCCAGTCGGATAGATCGGCGCGGGCTGACCGTGGCAATTGTGAAGGTCGGCGCAAAAAAGACTTGACCTGGCCGGCCTGAAGGAGCATAGAAGGGCGATAACGGTGGGGGTGGGCCAGGTCCAGGCCCTGGCTCGGGAACGGGTTTGCGCTTTTATTCTCAAGGAAAGGGGGAGGTTGGGTCAGATTTGTATTTGGAGGGAACAGAATGAAAAGGCGAGCATTGTGTCTGACGGTTCTCATGGTGCTTTTGTCCTTGCCGGCCTTGGCCCTGGCCCAGGACAAGGGCGGCGGCCTCACCACTCCCGGCATGTCTGCCGAGGTCAAGAAGGCCATCGAAGACAGCTTGGCCTCGGAGAAATTCGCGGCCAAGACCAAGGCGGTCATCAAGCCTGACCAGAAGGCCGGCTACCTGGGCATTCCCGCGGCTCCGTCCCCCAACTTCATCATCGGTCTTCTCTGGGCCATCTGGGTGGGCTGGATCTTCTCCACGGTCGGCGCCTTCGGCGGCATCATGGCCGGTGTGGGGCACATCACGGTTTTCGGCCTGGCCGACTACGCCAAGAGCTTTGGCCGGGGCAGCCCGGTCAACAAGCTGATCACCGACTCCATCCGGGTCTCCAACCAGTGGCTGGTCGGATTGAGCGGCTTGATCTCATCCATCAACTACTACCGCATGGGCCGGCTGGTCGCCCCCCTGGGCGTCTGCCTGGCCATCGGTGGCGTGGCCGGCTCCTGGCTGGTTCCTGACCTGACGGCTGGCAAAATATCCCTGAGAGCCTACCTGGGCTATTTCGGCATCATCGTCTGGGTCCTGGGCATCTTCCTCATCTACGAGCTCACCCCCAAGGGCGCGGCCCGGAAGAAAGAGGCCAAGGCGGCCGCGGCGGCTTTTGAGAAGGCCGTCAAGGAGAAGGCCGACACCGCCGAGCAGGGCGTGAAGGTCGTCTCGGGTTCCCGGGGGCTGATGTGGCTGGCCCTGGCCCTGGTCGTGGCCAGCGCCCTGTGGGCCAACCTGATAGACTCGGCCAAGTGGCTGGCCTATATCCTGGCCCTGGTCGGTCTGGTCCTCACCTTCTTCCTGGGCGAGATCCGCTTCACCTTCTTCGGCGTAGAGTTCAAGTTCAAGGCCTTTATCCCCATGCTGGGCGGCATCTTCATCGCCGCCATCGCCTCGTTCCTGGGCGTCGGGGGCGGCTTCCTCTACGTGCCCTTCCTGACCTCGGTGGCCGGGCTGCCCATGTTCCTGGTGGCCGGCACCAGCGCCCTGTGCGTCCTGGTGGGCATGGTCGTGTCCATCTTCTCGTACATGGTCGGCCACGCCGTGGTCGTCTCCTGGGGACTGATCGGCGGCGAGCTGATCGGCATCTTCATCGGCTCCATGATCGGCCCGCGGACTTCCAAGTACATCCCGGACAAGGTCCTGAAGATCATCTTCATCATCCTGGCCTTCTACGTCGGTCTGCGCTACACGACCAAGGGCTTCCTCGGCTACAGCGTTGTGCCGCCGTTCTAAGCGGTCGGAAAAACCGTAACCCCCGGCCCGGTCAACCGGGCCGGGGGCTTTATCCCGGCAAGTGAGCATGAGCTACCTCGACTGGTTCGTCCAGAGCATCGACCCATTCCTGATCGCGCCCTACCGCTGGCTCTCGAATCCCCTTCTGGGCTGGCTGTGGGGCACCTTTGTTCTGTCCATGTGGGCGACGATCCTGGGCGAGCTGACCCTGGCCCTGGCCTATCGGGTCAACCGGTCAAAGGTCAAGGAGGTGGCCGAGGAGACCGAGGACCTGCTCGAGAAGTCACTGGCCGCCCACCGGGCCGGGGACAAGCGGTCCTACAAGGCCATCAACAGGCTGGCCAACGAGGCCTACGGCAAGACCTTCTTCCTGCAGATGGCCATGGGCATGTCCGCGTTATGGCCGGCCTTTCTGGGCGCGGCCTGGCTGCAGGAGCGCTTCGGGAAGATCACCTGGCCCCTGCCCTGGGTGGGGTATGAGCTGAACTTCGTCGGCCCCTACCTCGTCCTGTACATTTTGGCCCGGGTGATTTTCGCCAGGACCAGGCGACGCCTGCCCTACTTCAGGAGACTCATGACCGGAGGCGGTTGACTGACCGAGAGACGGTAAACCGGCCTCGCCGGGTCGAGGCGGCCAGATGACACTGGCCCGGCCGACATTGCGAAAGGGAGGCAAGAAATTGATAGACACGGCCAAGTATCTCAATGACGTGGAACTCGCCAAGGAGCTGCTGGCGGGCAAGGAGAAGCTGAGCCCCTCGGACATCGTCTTCGCCCTGAGGAACCTCCTCAAGATGAAGTACTATCCGGTGGCGGTCAAATACTTCTACTCCGAGAAGGAACTGCAGGCCTTCAAGGACGCCGTCGAGTACCGGGTGCCGCTCCACCCCCTGACCATGTGCCACTTCGTGGCCGCCTCGCGCCAGCGCGGCGACATCCTCCTGGGCACCCCGGAGGGAACCGGCTGCACCAACGCCAAGTACGTTATGGGCTGGAAGGATCTGGACGAGGGCGAGATCAAGAGCCACCTCAAGTACACCAAGGATCGGGCCCAGGCCGAGCGGTTCCTGCTGACCAAGAAGCGGATGCCGCCGGGCCTCCTGGCCTACGCCACCGCCCCCTTGCACAAGGCGCCCTTTGAGCCGGACCTGGTCCACGGCATGTGCGACACGCTCCAGGCCTACCATCTGGGCAACGACTGGTGCGCCGCCATGGACACGCACCCCTTCAACATGGTCATGACCATGAACAGCTCGGTCTGCCACGGCTGCGTCCAGTGCTACGTCACCCGCAAGCCCAACATCACGCCCATGTGCTCCAGCTCCAAGACGGCCGGCAAGACCGAACAGTCAGAGATCAACTGGATCTGGCCGGGCGACCAGCTCGAGCCCACGGTTCACTGGCTCCTGGAGCGGACCATCCGCGACGGCGGGCCGTCGTTCCCCCGGACCGGGGAGACCTACCCCGGCTTCGACATCTGCAAGCTCTGCGCTTACATATCCTTCACCAAACCCAAGGATTAGACTCAGCCGGCCGCGTCGGGCCAGCCAGGACCCGGCGCGGCCGCCGCCATTAGGCAACGAGGAGAGAGGCTCTCCGGCCCCGAGGGGCCGGAGAGCCTCTCCTCTTGACGACCGGGCGTTTCCCTGCTCTTCTGGTCCGGCCGGCCCTTGAACGGGACCGAGAGAGGCTTGCCCCGAAGAACCGATTCAGGAGTGGAAAATGAGCGCCGAGATGACCGGAGTCAGCCGCGATCTGGCCGCCTGGTTGAGTCAGGTGCGCCGGGACCTGCACCGTCACCCCGAGACCGCCCTGGAGGAGGTCCGGACCACCGAGAGGATCAGGACCATCCTGACCGAACTGGGCGTGGAGAACCAGGGCTTCGACGACTTGACCGGGGCGGTGGGCCTCATCAGGGGCGGCCAGCCGGGCAGGACCATCGCCCTGAGGGCCGACATCGACGCCCTGCCGGTCCAGGAGATGAACCAGGCGCCCTACCGGTCTGAGTACGAGGGCCGGATGCACGCCTGCGGCCACGACGCCCACACGACCATCATGCTCGGCGTGGCCAGGCACCTGATCGAGTCCGGCCTGGCCCGGGACCTGAAAGGCAACGTCAAGTTCCTCTTCCAGCCGGCCGAGGAAGGCGGCGGCGGGGCCAAGAAAATGATCGAGCGCGGCGTTCTGGAGAACCCCCGGGTCGATCGGGTTCTGGCCTGCCACATGCTGCCCGAACTGGAGGCGGGCCGGGCCGGCCTGTTCCATGGTCAGAGCCACGCCTCGGCCGACCGCTTCAAGCTGGTCGTCAAGGGCCGGGGCGCCCACGGCGGGCGGCCCCACCAGGGCCTTGATCCCATCGTGGCCGGAGCCCATTTCGTCACCGCCCTGCAATCGGTGGTCGGCCGCAACATCGATCCCCTCCAGGCAGCCGTGATCACGGTCGGCCGGTTTTGGGCCGGCCAGGCGGTCAATGTCATCCCCGAAGAGGCAGAACTGGGCGGGACCATCCGCGCCCTCAAACAGCCGGTCAGGGAGCGGCTCTGGCAAAGGATCGGCGAGATCGCCCGGGGCATCGAGCAGACCTTCCAGGTCAGCTGCGAGCTGACCATGGTGGAGGGCTACCCGCCCTGCGTCAACGACGAGGAGGTCTCGAGCTTCCTCTACGAGGTCTCGGCCGAGGTCCTGGGGCCGGACAAGGTCGAATACATGCCCCCTTCAACCGGGGCCGAGGACTTCGCCTACTTCGCCCTGGAGAGGCCCGGCGCCATGATGCGCCTGGGCTGCGGCAACGAGGCCAGGGGGCTTACCCACCCCCTCCACTCGCCCTACTTCGACCTGGACGAGGAGGTCCTTTCCATCGGGGTCCAGATCTTCAGCCGGGCGGTGCAGCGCTTCCTGGCCTGAGTCAGGATGGTTGAGGCCAACCAGACCGGCCCTCCCGCCGGCGACAGCCGGCGCCGCCTGGGCTGGGCCCTGCTCCTGACCGGCGGCTTCATGGTCGCCGAGGCGGCCGGGGGGCTGGTCTCCGGGTCCCTGGCCCTCCTGGCCGACGCCGGCCACATGCTGGCCGACGCGGCCGCCCTGGCCCTGGCCTGGCTGGCCGCCCGTCTGAGCGCCCGGCCGGCCGACGCCAGGCGGACCTACGGCTACCACCGGGTCCAGGTCCTGGCCGCCTTTCTCAACGGGCTGACCCTCCTGGCCATCACCGGCTGGATCGTCTTCGAGGCCGTCCGCCGTATTGTCCGGCCGGTCGAGGTCATGGGCGGGCTGATGCTGGCCGTGGCCGGGCTGGGGCTGCTGGTCAACCTGGCCGTCCTGCTGATCCTGAGGGGCGGCGACCGGGCCAACCTCAATCTCCGGGGAGCGCTGCTGCACGTGCTGGGGGACCTGCTGGGTTCCCTGGCGGCCATGACTGCGGCCGGGGTCATTCTCCAGACCGGCTGGCGGCCCATCGACCCCCTCCTCTCCATCCTGGTGGCCCTGCTCATCCTCCACAGCGCCTGGTACCTGGTCAGGCGCTCCGGGCACATCCTGGTCGAGGGCGCGCCCGAGGATCTGGACCTGGCCGGGCTGGAGGCCGCCCTGGTCGCGGCCGTGCCCGAGGTCCGCCAGGTCCACCACGTCCACGCCTGGTCCCTGACTCCCCAGCAGCCGCTCCTGACCCTGCACGCCCTCATCGACGACCGGGCCGATGACGAGGCCGTGCTGCGGCGGATGCAGGCCTTCCTGGCCCAGCGGTTCGGCCTCGATCACGTCACCATCCAGCTGGAGCGGAGCGGCTGCGCCGATCAAGAGGGCCGGTGCCAGCTCTGAGCGCCCGGTCCGCGGGCCATTGCCGGCCGCACCGCGTCCGAGACGACTGAGCAGCCGTTCAGATCATTCCACGTCCTGGACGGCCCGAGGCCGGCCGCGGCCGGACCGGGACTGGCGTGAACCGGGGCGGCCGACAGGCTCCCCCGCGGCAATAAGAACACCCTGCGATCAGCAGTTCGGGCGCGACAGCCTAATTGAGGCCGGCCGTCACTTTCTTGTTGACTGAGACGGGCCGGGGATGCTATTGGATGAAACGTCTTTTTCATTCACCACTAACTCTGTAACAGATGTTGCCACCCGAGTCTCAAGAAGATTTGCTTGAGCGCTTGCGCAAGCTGGAAGGCCTGACCCCAGGTCAGGCCAAGATCGCTGATTTTTTCCAGCGCTTCTACCCGCAGCTAGTCTTTGAAAGCGTCACCTCCATCAGTCACAAGACCGGCCTCAGCAAGGCCACGGTGGTCCGGTTCATCTCCCGGCTGGGCTACGGCAGCTTCGCCGAATTCAGGGACCAGCTTCGCCAGGAGACGGTTTGCCGGCTGGATTCCCCCCGGGATCGTTATTCCCTGAGCAAGGCCGAGCTAGTGGAGGGCCCATCCGGGTGTCTGGGGCAGAACATCACCGCGGTGATGAGGAACCTCCAGGAGGCCCATGCCCGAATCGGGCCGGAGCGGTTCCTGGAAGCGGCCCGGCTGCTGGCCTTGGGCGAGGGCGCTCTCTATGTCATGGGCCAAATGAACTCCTACGGGATGGCCCACCTCTTCTGGTCCATGGCCAGTTACCTCCGGGAGCGCGTCTATCTGCTCGACAACCAGGCCTCGGCCCTGCCCAACCGCCTGGTTGACGTCACCGCCAAGGACGTCCTCTTGGCCATCACCCGCCGCCGCTACGCCCTGCAGACCTCGTTGACCGTCAACCACTTCGCCCAGCGCGGGGGCAAGGTGGTCCTGCTCTGTGACGGCGAGGTGACCCCCATCTCTCACCTGGCCGACCTCATCCTGGTCGCCCCGACGGGCGGAATCCTGATGTTCGACAGCGCCTGCGCCCCCCTGGCCGTGATCGAGGCCCTGGTCGCGGCCATGGCCAACCTGCTGGAGGACAAGATTTACGACCGCCTGGCCTCCTTGGACGGTCTCTTAAACGAGTTCGGGACCTTCTCCTCCAGCCCGCCGGCCCCGTCGCGCAAGGGAGAGGTCCAGCCGGAAAAGAGCAAGCTCTTCACCGGGCCCAAAAAGGGGGCTTGGCCATGAAAACCTACATCATCAGGCGTCTGGTCCAGGCGGTGGGGGTCTGCCTGGTTATCTCGATGATTTCCTTTTTCCTGCTCTTCCTCAACACCGACCCGGCCCTGGTCCTCCTGCCCCCGGAGGCGGAGGTGGAGGACATTGCCCTGTTCAAGAAGCAGATGGGGCTGGACCGGCCGGTCATCGTCCAGTACTTCGATTTTCTTAAGAAAGCAGTCTTACACGGCGACTTCGGCGAGTCATTCGTGGCCAAGATTCCCGCGGTCAGGCTGCTGGGCGAGCGCTTTCCGGCCACCCTGAGATTGACCGTGGCCGCCCTGATCTTCGTCAACCTGGTGGCCATTCCGGTCGGCGTCATCGCGGCCATCAGGCGATACTCCCTGCTGGACAACCTGGCCACCTTCGCCGCCCTGATGGGCCAAGCCATGCCCCTCTACTGGCTGGGCATCATGCTCATCATCATCTTTGGCGTCTGGCTGGGCTGGCTGCCCATCTCCGGAAGCGACTCCCTGGCCCACCTGGTCCTGCCGGCCGTGACCCTGGGGGCCTGGATCCTGCCGATCAACATGCGCCTGGTGCGCTCGGGCATGCTCGAAGTGCTCACCCAGGACTACATCCGGACCGCCCGGGCCAAGGGCCTGGCCGAGAGGAGGGTTCTGGTCAAGCACGCCTTCAAGAACGCGGCCATCCCCCTGGTCACGGTCCTGGGCATGCAGTTCGGCCTTCTGCTCGGCGGAGCGGTGGTCACCGAGACGGTTTTCGCCTGGCCCGGTCTGGGCCGCCTGGCCGTGGAATCAATCCGCATGGGCGACTACCCGGTGGTCCAGGCCATCGTGGTCGTCTTTGCCATGTGCGTCGTCCTGGGCAATCTGGCGGCAGACATCCTGGCCGCCTTCATCGACCCCCGCATCAGACTGGACTGAAAGGCAGGACGGACTTGGCTCAGGCGGCTCTAAAGGGACTCCCCCGCGCCTCCGTGGATCTCGAGGCCAAACCCTCGCTCCTCAAGCTCATCCTGCGCAAGATGTGGCACCTCAGGCTGGGCGTGCTGGGCGGGGTGGTCATCTTCTGCCTGATTATAACCGGCGTCTTTACGCCCCTTCTGGCCCCGGCGGATCCTATCCAGCAGAACATCATGAAGCGACTCCTGCCTCCCGCCTGGATGGACGGCGGCAGCGGAGCTCATCCCCTGGGCACGGACCACCTGGGCCGCGACCTGCTCACCAGAATCATGTACGGCACCCGGGTCTCCCTGGCGGTGGGGCTCTCGGCGGTGGTTCTGCAGGTCATCATCGGGGTTGGGCTGGGCCTCCTGGCCGGCTTCTACGGGGGCAAGGTCGATTCCCTCATCTCCTTCATGGTCAACGTCATGCTCGGCTTCCCCTTCATTCTCCTGGCCATGAGCCTGGTGGCCGTTCTGGGCCCCTCCCTCCAGAACATCATCATCGCCCTGGGGGTGACCGGCTGGCCGGTCTTCACCCGGGTGACCCGGATCGAGACCATCAAGCTCCGGGAGCAGGAGTTCGTCCTGGCGGCCAGGTCGCTGGCCTTCCAGACGAACCGGATTCTGGTCCACCACATCCTGCCCAACCTCCTGCCCACCATTCTGGTCATCGCCACGGTGGAGGTGGCCCGGGCGATCATCCGCGAGTCCCTGCTGAGCTTCCTGGGCTTAGGGATCCAGCCGCCCACGCCCTCGTGGGGCATGATGCTGGCCGAAGGGCGGGATTACATGCTCATGCAGTGGTGGCTGGCCGCTTTCCCCGGGCTGGCCATCTTCTTAAGCGCCCTGGGCATAAACCTCCTGGGAGACGCCCTCAGGGACGTGCTCGATCCTCACCTGAGAAAGAGCTGACCATGGCCCGACCTTCTTCGGCCCAGATGAGCCCCCCGGAATCAGGCCCGATCCTGCTCCGGGTCCAGGGCCTCAGGAAGCACTTTCCCATCCGCAAGGGCGTTCTGGGCAAGACGGTCGGCTACGTCTACGCCGTGGACGGGGTCAGCTTCTCCATCCGGGCCGGCGAGACGCTGGGCCTGGTCGGCGAGTCGGGCTGCGGCAAGTCAACGGTCGGCCGCTGCCTGGTCCGGCTCTACGAACCCACGGCCGGGACCATTGCCTTTGAAGGGCAGGACATCACCAGGCTCAACCGTCGCGAGCTGATCAGGTTTCGGACCCAGATCCAGATGATCTTCCAGGATCCATACTCCTCGTTGAACCCGCGCCTGAGAGTCCGCGAGATCATCGGCGAGGCTCTCCGGGTGCACGGCCTGGTCGAGACCGGGACCTGGCAGGACCGGGTCCAGGAGCTCCTCAAGGAGGTCGGGCTTCAGCCCGATCACTCCCACCGCTATCCCCACGAGTTCTCCGGCGGCCAGCGACAGCGCATAGGCGTGGCCAGGGCCCTGGCCATGTCGCCCAAGCTCATCGTCGCCGACGAGCCTGTCTCGGCCCTGGACGTGTCCATCCAGGCCCAGGTCATCAATCTGTTGGACTCGCTCAAGGAGAGGTTTGACTTGAGCTATCTGGTCATCGCCCACGATCTGGCCGTGGTGGAGCACATCTCGGACCGGATCGCGGTCATGTACCTGGGCAAGCTGGTGGAAATGGCCTCGGACCGGGAGCTGTACCTGAACCCCAAGCATCCCTACACCGAGGCCCTGCTCTCGGCCGTGCCCGTGGCCGAGGTCGGGGCCAGGCAGCGGCGCCGCGAGCGCAAACTGCTCAGCGGCGACGTGCCCAGCCCCATCAATCCGCCGCCGGGCTGCACCTTTCACACCCGCTGCCCCAGGGTGACGGCTCGCTGCCGCCGAGACGAGCCGGCTCTGCGCGAGATCGAGCCGGGGCACTGGGCGGCCTGTCATCTCCTCGGCTGAGGCGAGACGATGAGAGCCCCAGAGACGGAACATCTGCTCTCAATTCAGGACCTCCAGACCTGCTTCTTCACCCCCGAGGGGGTGGTTCGGGCCGTGGACGGAGTGGGGCTCGAGATTCCCAGGGGCGGGACCCTGGGCGTCCTGGGCGAGTCCGGCTGCGGCAAGAGCGTGACCGCCCTGACGATCATGCGCCTGATCCCCGATCCTCCGGGCAGGATTCTCGCCGGGAGCATAGATTTCGAAGGTCAGGACCTCCTCAGGCTGCCCGAGTCCAGGATGCGCCAGATCAGGGGCAACAAGATATCCATGATCTTTCAGGAGCCCATGACCTCGCTCAACCCGGTCTACACCATCGGCGACCAGATCGCCGAGCCGTACCTGACCCACCAGGGCCTGAACCGGAAGGAGGCCCTGGAGCGGGCCACCGGGATGCTCAAGCTGGTGGGCATCCCGGCTCCGGACAAGCGGGTCCATGAATACCCCCATCAGCTCTCGGGCGGGATGCGCCAGAGGGCCATGATCGCCATGGCCATGGCCTGCCGGCCCAAGCTCCTGATCGCCGACGAGCCGACCACCGCCCTGGACGTGACCATCCAGGCTCAGACTCTTGATCTGATGCTCGATCTCCAGGAAGAGACGGGCATGGCCATCATGATCATCACCCACGACCTGGGGGTCATCGCCGAGGTTTCGGATCAGGTGGTCGTCATGTACGCCGGCGAGGTGGTTGAGCGGGCGCCCATCGACGCGCTCTTCACCGAGCCAGGCCACCCCTACACCATCGGCCTGATGGCCTCCATCCCCAGGCTGGGCTCCAAATTCAAGACCGGCAAGCAGCCCCTCAAGGAGATTCCCGGTCTGGTGCCCAACCTTATCCGCCTGCCTCCGGGTTGCCTCTTCGCGCCCCGCTGCGGCCGGGCCGAGGAGCGCTGCCGTCATGAAAGACCACCCGTTTTCCAGCGCGGCGCCGGACACGGCGTCAAGTGCTGGCTCCTGGAGAAGGAGGGCTCTGACTGACCTCCGGTTGGGGACAACAGGGACCGGCCGGCCGGCTTGGCTGATCGGCCTCTGGGATAAGGATTGGACAAGTCCGAAGAAAAGGGAGGGAAGAATGAGAATTGGGAAGCTGTTGGCTCTCATCGTCGTCAGCCTGACCGCGATCCTGCTGATCGTGGTGCCGGCTCAGGCCGCCAAGAAGGACACCCTGGTGGCGGCTTTCCCGACCAAGTTTGGCAGCATGGACCAGTACAAGTCCACCCAGAGGATCAGCCTCAACATCGGCTACCTGATGTGGGATCCCCTGGTCCTGCGCGATCCAGCCACCGGCCAGATCCAGCCTCACCTGGCCAAGTCCTGGAAGGTAATCGACCCGACCACCTGGGAGTTCAACCTCGTCTCCGGAGTCAAGTTCCACAACGGCAATCCCTTCAACGCCGAATGCGTTCGCTTCACCATTGAGGACCGCATTCTGGCTCCGGAGCAGAAATCACCCCAGGCGGGCAACTTCAAGTGGGTCAAGAAGATCGAAGTGATAGATGATGTCACTTTGAGGATCATCACCGAAAAACCCTATCCCCTGGTGGTTGAGAGGCTCAACACCCTCTTTATTTACGACCCCGTGGAGACCAAGGCCAAGGGCGACGCCTGGGTGGCCGAGCACGCCATGGGCACCGGCCCCTACAAGTTCGTCAGATGGGACCGGGGCTCCCAACTTGTCATGACCGCCAATCCCGACTACTGGATAAAGGGCCTGCCCAAGATCAAGAACCTCACCATGAAGGTCATCCCCGAGACCTCCACCCGCGTGGCCGAAATGATCTCCGGCAACATTGACGTGGCCGCCGAGCTGGAGCCGGACCAGTGGGACCTCATCGCCAAGGCCAAGGGGGTCAAGCCCCTGGACATTCCCATTCTGAGGGTCAACTTCTGGCAGTTCGACGGCACGGGCAAGGCCTCCAAGAGCCCGCTCATGGACAAACGGGTCCGCCAGGCCATCTGCTACGCCGTTGACCGCAAGGCCATCCTCAAGACGGTCATGAAGGGCCTGGCCGATCCCATTGACGCCCCGATGCACCCGCTCCAGTTCGGTTACGATCCCTCGGTCAAGGGCTACGACTACAACCCGGAAAAGGCCAAGGCTCTCCTGAAGGAAGCCGGCTACGAGAAAGGCTTCGACCTTGACCTCTGGCAGTACTACGGCTACCAGAACTATCCCAACCAGGCGGCCATGGGCTACCTCAACGAGGTGGGCATCAACGTCAACCTCAAGGACTACCGGGGCAACGTGGCCCAGGTGATCAAGCTCCGCAACGCCGGGAAGATGACCGGCATCGGCAACATGACCTGGGGCTCCTACAACATCTTCGACGCGGACGCCATCCTGCCGGCCTGGTTCCTGAGCAAGGAGTCCAAGTGCTACAACAACGATCCGGACCTGGACACCTGGCTGACCGAGGCCCGCTTCTCGGTCGATCAGGACAAGCGCAAGGAGCTCTATTCCAAGGCCCAGAAGAAGATCGTCGAGGAAGCCTACTGGATGCCCTTCTTCGTGGTTCACAACATCTACGGCATCAACAATAAGCTGGACCTGGTGGTCGGCCGCGACGAGGTGCCTCGCTTCACCACGGCGACCTGGAAGTAACCGCATCGCCCGGGGCGCCCCGCCCTGGGGCGCCCCCCGACCGGCCGGTCCTCTGTCCGGGCCGGCCCATCGAACCCGAGCGAGGACGGAAGCCATGAAGATAGAACGGGTTGACCTGATTCAGCTCCAGCTCCCCATCGTCGGCCACTTCGAGACCAGCTACGGCCGCAAGTACTCCTCCGATAAACTGATTCTCAAGTTCTACACCCCGGATTTCGTGACCTACACCGAGTGCGTGGCCGGCACGGTCCTGGGCTACTCCTACGAGACCATCGGCACCGCCCTGGTGGTGCTCAAGGAGCTTCTCCTGCCCGCGGTCATGGGCCAGCCCCTGGACGGGCCAGAGGACTTCTGGAAGCTGTGCGGGCGCTTCCGGGGCCATCCCATGGCCAAGGCGGCCGTGGAGAACGCCTTCTGGATCCTCAAGGCCCTGGAGGAGGGCCGGCCCCTGGCCAGATTGCTGGGCCACGACCGGGATCGGGTCACCGCGGGAGTCTCGGTGGGCATCCAGGACTCGGCCGAGGAGCTGATCGACCTGATCGGCGGCTACCTGGCCGAGGGCTATCCCAAGATCAAGATGAAGATCAAGCCGGGCCTGGACGTGGCCAGGGTGGAGGCGGTCCGCCGGGCTTACCCGGACATCACCCTCATGGTCGACGCCAACAACGCCTACAGTCTCGCTGACCTGGACGTCCTGAAGGCCCTGGACCAGTTCGATCTGCTGATGATCGAACAGCCCCTGGCCTACGACGACATCTTCGACCACGCCAAGCTCCAGCCCCAGCTCAAGACCCCCATCTGCCTGGACGAATCCATCCACGGGCCCTACTTCGCCCGGGTGGCCATCGAGATGAAGGCCTGCCGGATCATCAACATCAAGCAGGGCCGGGTGTCCGGCCTGGCCAGGGCCAAGAAGGTCCACGACATCTGCCAGCGGGGCGGCCTGGGCGTCTGGTGCGGGGGCATGTTCGAAACCGGAGTAGGCCGGGCGGTCCTCGTCGCTCTGGCCGGGCTGCCCAACTTCATTTACCCCAGCGACATCTCCGCCTCCCGGCGCTATTACCCGCGGGACATAGTCGATCCCGAGTTCAGCCTCAATCCCGACGGGACCATCAGCGTGCCCCAGGGACCGGGGCTGGGCGTCGAGGTCAACGAGAAGGTTCTGGACGGCTACACCACGGCCCGAGAAGTGATTCGAGTCTGAGAGGAGGAGAGTTGTCCCAGATACAGATCATCGAGCTTGACCAGGCCGAGCCGCTGGCTCGGGGGCGGGCCTACGGCGAGGCGGCCCGCGAGAGAATCCGGGACATCCTGGAGGTCTACGCCGAGCAGTTCGCCCTGGTCACCGGCGAGAGCTGGGCGGAGATCGTGGACCGGGGCCGGGTTCACCTGGCCCCGGCCCGCCAGTACGCTCCCGATCTGATCGAGGAGGTGATTGGCATTGCCCAGGGCTCGAAGCGGAGCTTTGAGGAGATATTTCTCCTCAACGCCCGCTCGGAGATAGTTTTCGGAGCCAAGGCCCTGGGGCTGGAGTGCACCACCCTCCTGGCCCTGCCCCCGGCCACGATCGGGGGCGAAACCCTGCTGGCCCAGAACTGGGACTGGCTCAGTACGGTCAAGGGCCTTCAGGTCATGCTCAAGATCGCCGGCCGGGGCGAGACGCCGCCCCTGGTGACCTTCACCGAGGCCGGACAGGTGGCCAAGATCGGCCTGAACGGGGCCGGCCTGGGGCTGGTGGTCAACAACCTGACCTCGGACCAGCCCCGGCCGGGCGTGCCCTGGATTTTCATCGCCCGCCGGGTTCTGGAGTCCACCCACCTAGCCCAGGCCCTGGGCCGGGTTCTGAGCGCCCCCAGGGCCCACTCCATCAACTTCATGCTGGCCCTGGCCGCCGGCGAAGGGGTCGACCTGGAGACCTCGCCGGTGGAGGAGCATGTGCTCTGGCCCGAGGACGGCCTGCTGGCCCACACCAACCATTTCCTCCAGGCCGGCCAGCGCTTTCGCGATCTCAAGCCGCTGCGCGACGCCTGGCCCAGCACCTACCTCCGCCTCCGCCGGGTCAGCCAGGGCCTGGCCGCCCGAAGGGGCCGCCTGGATGAGGCCGGCCTCAGGGAGGTCCTGAGCGATCACTTTGACCGGCCCTTTTCGGTCTGCGCCCACCCCAACCCGGCCCAGGAGCCGGTCCGGCGCATGGAGACCTGCCTGTCGATCATTCTCAACCTGAGCGCCAGGCGGATACTCTTCTGCCCGGACAATCCCTGCCAGGACGAGTGGGAACAGCTGGATCTGAAAGACGTCTGGGGGGGTTGAGTGTTAAGCTAGGGCCGCGGCCCTGACCCGGGCCTGGAGGGAAGAGACATGGATTCTCACTGCGTCTACGCCGTCGAGTTCGCCACCAGGCAGGCCCAGGCCTATGAGCTGTTCCTGCGCTCGGCCAGCCAGGAGCGGATGACCGTGAGCTACTGCTTCTGGGTCATCACCGGACCCAGCGGGCCGGTGCTGGTGGACCTGGGCTTCCGGCGGGAGACGGCTCGCTCTCACGGGCGGGAGCTAAAGCGCAGCCTCGAGGAGGGCCTGGCGCTCATCGGCATCGAGCCGGCCTCGGTCGAGCACGTCATTCCGACCCACTTCCACTGGGATCACGCCGGCAACGCGGCCCTCTTCCCCAGGGCGACCTTCTACGCCCAGCAGAGGGAGATGGCCTTCTGGGCCGGGCCTTACGCCCGGTACCCCATCTTCCGGGAGCTGATCGAGGCCGAGGACCTGGCCGCCCTGGTCCAACTCAACCTGGAGGGCCGCCTGGTTCTGGTGGACGGCAGCCGGGAAATCCTGCCCGGGATCAGGCTCCACCTGGCCGGGGGGCACACCCCGGGCACCCAGATCGTGGAGGTGGCCACGGCCACGGGCCCGGCGGTGATCGCCTCGGACGCGGTCAAGAGCTACCGGCACCTGGCCGAGAACAGGCCCGACACCTTCCTCCACGACGTCCCCTCGATCCTGGACAGCTACGAACTGGTCCGCCGCCTGGCCGGGGACGAATCGCGCCTCCTGCCCGGCCACGATCCCGAGGTCCTCAAGCGGTTCAAGCCGGTCGCGCCGGGAGTGGTGGTCCTGGAGTAGGCGGGCGGGAAGAGCCGGCCCGGTCGAGCCCGATCTCAGCCGCCGCCGAGGCAGTCGGCGGCCTGGTCGAACTGGTCGTTCTTGACCCGGTCGTACTTCTCCTCGAAGAGCTGGTCACTGAAGTAGAGCGTCCCCTTTTCCAGGCGCTTCAGGAACTTGTCGAACTGGCTCGGGCCGCCGTTGTACATGGCGTAGACCGCCCGGGCCAGGACGTCGGCCTCGAGGGGCCGGCCCGGGTCGACCTTGGGCAGGGCGTAGCGCCTCAGGTAGAGCTCCAGGATCTCGCTGCCGGCCCGGGCGTTGTAGCGGATGTTCCAGCGCAGGCTCTGGGGCTGGTACATGCCCCGCCAGACCCGTTCGTTGACCTGCATCAGGCCGACCGAGGTGTTGTTGTAGGAGCGGAGGTAGCGCAGCCGGCCGCCCTTCTTGAAGAACTGCCGCCAGCAGCTCTCCTGCCAGGCCGTGGCCGGGAGGAGGAGGCGGAAGAGTTCCCGGTGGTCGTCCTTTAGCTCGCTCCTGGCCAGGACGCCCTCCCCGGCCTCGGCCAGGACCCCCCTGATCCGCTCCAGGTAGGGGCCGAAGTCCTGCTCGGGCGGGACGAAGGGCAGGAGCTGGCCGAGGTCGGCCCCCGGGGCCTGGGCGGCCCAGGCCGGGCGGCCGAACAGGTTGAGCCAGGAAACGGTTGCTTCCGGGTCGGGCTGGTCGGGCTCCGGGCCGGGCAGGTCGAGCTGGTCGGTCTCAAAGGCCGGGCCGGCCTCGTCCAGGGGCGAGCCCAGGCCCAGGATCAGGCGCAGGTCGGCGTTGACGGCGTAAGTGTAGTCCAGAACGGGCGCGGCCTGGCCCGCGGCCAGGAGCCTGGCCAGGCGGACCAGCCCCTCCCGGCTGATATCCAGGCCCAGGGTCGGGCCCAGGGAGTCCAGGGCGGCCAGGGCGTCGGCGGCGGTGAAGAAGGCCAGGTAGCTGAGCAGGGCGCGGGAGGGCTCCCTTTCCAGGTACCGCCTCAGTATGGGCGCCAGGCGCTGCCAGGCGCTGAGGAACTGCCCCCGGACCAGGTCCGGCCCCGGCGCCTCCTGGCCCAGGACCCGGACGAACTGGTAGCGAGTCTCCAGGAGCACGGCCAGGATGATCTCCTTGTCCTTCTCGGTCAGGGGCTGCCCGCCCAGGGACAGGATCTGCTGGACCAGAAAGGCGTCCCAGGCCTCCCAGCCGCTGGCGAAACGGGCCAGCTCCAGCTCGGACAGGGCCGCCTCCGGCTCCCCGGAGGGCTCGGCCGGGGCCGGGGGCTCCACGTCCATCAGGATGTCCACCCTGACCCGGTCCGGCTCGACCTGGATCTGCCCCGGCCGCAGGGTGTTGAGCCAGAGCCTGACCCGGGCCTGGTCCTCGGCCCGGAAGAGGAGGGGCAGCAGGTTCTCCACCTCGGCCACCGGCGGGGCCAGGTTGATGGTCACCTGGTCCAGGTAGGCGTGGACGTACGTCTTGATCAGGTTCCAGAGCAGCTTGGACACGGTCGTCCGCTCCCGCTGCTGGTTGTAGAGCCGCGAGTCCACGGTCTCGAAGCCCAGCCGCCAGGCGCCCCGGTCCAGCCTGAGCCGCTGGAGGACCTCGATGTAGCCCTGCCAGTCCACCGGGTCCAGGCACTTGCCCAGAACCACTACTCCGGCCCGGACCTTGATCCTGGTCCGGACGCGGATCAGGGAGCCCTCGCGGTCCACCTCCGGCTCCCAGAGCTCGATCCGGGTGCAGCCCTCGTCCTTGTCCACGGCCACGGCCCGCTGGCCCGGCTCGGTGAAGGCCTGGTAGATCAGGACCGAGCGGACAAAGGGGTAGTCCAGGCTGATGGGCAGGGGGAGGGTCCGGGTCGCGGCCGGGGCGGCGGCCGGCCAGCCAAGGGCCAGGCCCAGGCCCAGGAGGGCCAGCCCCCAGACCAGCCTCAACCCAGCCTTGCCCGGCCTCAATCTCGCCATTGCGCTTCTCCACCGGGCCCGAACAGGCCCAGGTGAATATTAAACCCTTTTCCCGGCTCCCGAGCAAGGGGCGGCCCGGCCGGGCCGCCGGCCGGCCGGGGCGATTTGCCGAACCGGCCTCCAGGGCATAAAATATTGATTCATCAGCCGACCCAATCAGACACAGGAGGACGAGATGCCGCACAGCGCCGCGGAGCTGGCCCAGAGGCTCAGGGAGATGTACCCCGGGATCGCCGAGCACGGCCTTGACCTGGAGCTGGAGTACAAGCCGGACAAGGAATACTGGATCGTCAAGCTGGAGCAGGGCGACTTCAAACTCCACACCTTCCTGGACAAGAAGGACGCCGATGCCTGCCTGGAGGGCGTCCAGTGCGTCTACCTGGGGGTCCAGATCGGCCAGTTCGTGGAGAACTTCAAGCTCCTGGAGAAGTAGCCCCCCGGGGGTCACCTCGCGGGCGCCAGGACCCTGGCGCTCGACCGCTGTTCAGGCCGGCCCAACTATCCGGGCGGCCGGGCGGGTCCGCCCGCCGGCTCTGGGCCCGCGGCCGCCCCTTCGGTCCGGTCTTCCCAAAAACCTGTTGACAAGCCGATTGGCCATAGTTAAACTTATTGTTAACAATGTAGTTGCGGCTAATTTATTCCTGCTTTCAACTAATTACCCTGGGTCTCTTGTCCGGTGGGGGCCGAACGGTCGGGGTCCAGGCTAGCTGAGACCGTTGCAAGGCTGCACCAGGAGCAGCCTTTGTCTGCCTTCCTAGAACCCATGTCTTGAGAGGAGAAAACCGTGGACCTCGAAAGACTCTTCAGTCCCGTCTCCATCAGCCGACTGAGCCTGCCCAACCGAATCGTCATGCCGCCCATGGCCACCGAGTTCGCCACCCCGGAAGGGTACGCCACCCAGCGCCAGATCGACTACTACCTGGCCCGGGCCAGGGGCGGGGTGGGTTACATCACCGTCGAGCACACCGGCATTCTGCAGCAGGGCGCGGCCAGCCCCAGGATGCTCCGGATCAGCACCGAGGAGCACGCCGCCAGGATCCAGAAGCTGATCGAGGCCGTCCACGGGGCCGGGAACAGGATCGTGGTCCAGATCAACCACGCCGGCCGGCAGACCTCCTCGGCGGTCACCGGCCAGCCCATCGTCGGTCCCTCGCCCCTGCCCTGCCCGACCAGAAAGGAAGTCCCCCACGAGCTGTCCGTGGCTGAGATCCAGGAGATCATCGAAGCCTTCGTCACCGCGGCCAAGCGGGTCAAGGCGGCCGGGGCCGACGGGGTCGAGCTGCACATGGCCCACGGCTACCTGCTCTGCGCCTTTCTCTCGCCCTTCTCCAACAAGAGAACCGACGGCTACGGCGGCGACGTCGAGGGCCGGGCCAGGCTGCCCCGGGAGGTCCTGGCCGCGGTGCGCCGGCAGGTCGGCCCGGACTTCCCCATAATCTGCCGGCTGAGCGGGGACGAGTACGTCAGCGGCGGGCTGGTCATAGAGGAGACTCGGCGGATCGCCCGGATCCTGGAGAGCCACGGCGCCGACGCCCTCCACGTCTCGGCCTGCAACGCCGCCTCGGGCTACCTGAATCATCCGCCCTACTACGTCGAGGAGGGCGTCTTCGTCCACCTGGCCGAGGCGATCAAGTCCGAGGTGAGCATCCCGGTCATCTCCGTCGGCCGGATCAGGAACCCGGTCATGGCCGATCAGGTGATCGCCGAGGGCAAGGCCGACCTGATCTCCATGGGCCGGGCCCTGATCGCCGACCCCAACCTGCCGGAAAAGGCCAGGCAGGGCCTTCTCCAGGAGATCAGGCCCTGTATCTCCTGCAACCGCTGCATCCAGACCCTGCGGCAGGGCTCGGTTCGCTGCGCCGTCAACCCGGAGGCGGGCAACGAGGGCCGCTTCCAGCCGGCCAGGGCCGCCCGGCCCAGGAAGGTCTTCGTCATCGGCGGCGGGCCCGGCGGCCTCAAGGCCGCCGAGATCGCGGCCCGGCGGGGGCATCGGGTGACCCTCTTCGAGAAGGCCCAGCGCCTGGGCGGCCGGATGAGGCTGGCCGCCGTCCCTCCCGGGAAGGAACTCATCGACGAGTACCTGGACTGGTCGGAGAGAACGGTCAGGGATCTGGGCGTGACCGTAAAGTTGGGCCAGGAGTTCGGGCCCGAAGCCCTGGCGGCGGACAAGCCCGAGGCGGTCATCGTGGCCAGCGGAGCCGTGCCCCAGCTGCCCGACTGGCCGGGCCTGGCCGAAAGCGGCGCCCTGACCGTGGACGAGGTCCTGGCCTCCAGGGGGGCCGGGCTGGGGCGGAAGATCCTGATCATCGGCGGCGGCGGCGTGGGCGCGGAGACGGCCGACTTCCTCTCGGAGATGGGCAAGGAGGTCACCCTTGTAGAGATGCTGGAGGAGATCGCCGCGGATCTGGTCAACCACCTCAAGCACTACCTGACCCTGAGGCTGGCCCAAAAGGGGGTCAAGATCCTGACCTCCACCCGGGTCAAGGAGCTGGGCCGGGGCGAGGTGGTCGTCGAGGACGCCTCCGGGTCCAGGCGCTTGACCGGCTTTGAGGCCGTAATCCTGGCCGTGGGCGCCAGGCCCGACGACCGGGTGGCCAGGAGCCTCGAGGGCAAGGTGGCCGAGCTCCGGGTCATCGGCGACGCCGTCCGGGCCAGGGAGGCCCTGGAGGCTGTCTACGAGGCCGAGGAGGCGGCCTGCGAGATCTAGCCCTTGACCGGAGATACTCAAAAGTCGAATTCCAGGAGGTGCTGATCGAGAAGCCTGATTTTACGGCCGGAGTCATTTGTTCTCTATGATTGGGGATTAGAGTAATAAATCTGACTCGTTGAGCCAAATCAACGAAAGGGGGTAGGGGTATGAGCTTTGCCGGAAACAAGAAACTCAGCCTGGTCGTCGGATTGGCCCTGCTCGTGGTCATGGCCCTGGCCGGCACCGCCCTGGCCGAAAAGAAGGTCATCCACGTCTGGCACACCGAGACCAACCCGGCCTCGCGCACGGCCGTGGCCAACATCGTGGCCCGGTTCGAGGCCAAGCATCCGGACATCAAGGTCGAGGCCGAGGCCCTGGCCTGGGGAGACCTGGAGGGCAAGATCATGGCCGCCCTGGCCGCCGGCTCGCCGCCCGAGCTCTCCCACGGCCAGCCCATCACCTGCGCCGCCCTCCAGGCCAAGGGCATCCTCATGCCCCTTGACGAGGTGGTCCAGGCCATCGGCGAGGACAACATCTGGGATCAGATCAAGAAGGTCGGCAAGTTCGGGGATCACTACTACGGCCTGGTCCACGCCGCCGGCACTTCGCTGCTGATCTACCGCAAGGACCTGGCCAAGCAGAAGGGCCTCGAGGGCCCCAAGACCTGGGATGATTTCCTCAAGATCGCCAAGGCCCTGACCCTGGACACCAACGGCGACGGCAAGATCGACGTCTACGGCCTGACCATCCCCGGCGACAACCTGTTCATCAACATCCTCATGGGCGAGCTGACCAAAGCCAACGGCGGTATCCTCTTCGACGACCAGAACCGGCCCCACTTCACCGACAAGACCATGATCGAGACCCTGGAATTCCTCAAGGAACTGACCAAGTACCTGCCCCCGGGCTGGGAGGGGCACGGCTACCGGGAGACCTTCGCCAACATGTACGGCCAGAAGGCGGCCATGATGTTCCAGGGCTACGGCCGGGGCGCCTCGCTGATCGAGGAGTACGCGCCCAAGGACATGGCCAACACCGACTACTTCGACGTCTGGATCAAGCCCCACGGGCCCAGCGGCAAAACGCCGGCCGCCCAGGTGGACGAGGAGCCCTGGATGATGTTCAAGGGCTGCAAGTACCCGGCCGAGGCCAAGGAGTTCCTCAAGTTCTTCTACACGGACGAGAACTACCTGGAGTACATCCAGAGCGTGCCCATCCACTTCTTCCCCATCACCAAGTCCCTGCGCAAGAACCAGGCCTACCTGGACACGCCCATGATCAAGAAGTGGAAGGGCTGGCTGGACGTCCAGGAGGCCTATCTGGACAGCGACCAGGTCAAGCCGACCCTGGTCATCGACTGGAAGGACATGACCGGCAAGCCTTACCTGATGGAGATCCTGGGCTCCGGCATCCTCAAGGACATGGTCATGGAGGTGACCAAGGAGGGCGTGGCCCCGGACAAGGCCGCGGCCAAGGCCCAGAAGAGGGCCGAGGAGCTGATGAAGCAGAAGGGCTACGCCAAGTGGTAGCCTAGGGCGAGAAAAGGAAGTGCCGGGGGCGCCTGGCCGGCCCCGGCACTTTTCCTTTATCCGGACCGGGAGGGGACGTCCGCGTGAGACTGAGCCCTCAGAAGACGGGAATTCTGCTCATCCTGCCGGCGGTGGTCCTGATCTGCGGCCTGCTGGTCTACCCGGTCCTCTACGGGGCCTGGCTGAGCCTCTTCAGCAAGCACTCCTTCTTTCCCGAGCAGAAGTTCGTCGGCCTGTACAACTACATCTACCTGGCCGGGGACGCCGATTTCTGGCGGAGCCTCTGGTACGGGATCGTCTACTCGGTCAGCACCATCGTCCTCCAGATCGTCGTCGGCCTGATCGCCGCCCTGCTGGTCAACGAGACCTTCCGGGGCCGCAACCTGGTCCGGGGCATCCTCCTCTTCCCCTACGTCATCCCCACGGTGGTGGCCATCATCCTCTGGAAGTGGCTCCTCAACAACCAGTTCGGCCTGGTCAACTACTTCCTCCTGGCCATAGGCGTCGTCGATGATCCGCTCAACTGGATGGGCAAGGACCACATCATGTTCTCCCTGATCATCATCAGCGTCTGGGAGTTCTTCCCCTTCGTGGTCCTGAGCGTCCTGGCCCGGCTCCAGACCATTCCCCCGGTCCTCTACGAGGCGGCCAAGGTTGACGGCAGCGGCGCCTGGGGCCGCTTCTTCCACGTCACCCTGCCCCAGCTCAGGAACGTTCTCTTCGTGGTCATCCTCCTGCGCAGCATCTGGATGTTCACCAAGTTCGACACGGTCTGGCTCCTGACCCAGGGCGGCGGCGCGGAGAAGTACATCCGGACCCTGCCCGTCTACGCCTACATGCGCACTTTCATGTACTACCAGGCCGGTCTGGGCTCGGCCCTGGCCGTGATCATGTTCGGCTTCCTGATCGCCTCCACGGCGATCTATTTCAAGATGTTCAGAAGGGAAGAAGAGATTTGAAGCCGAGCAACAGCTTCTTCTCCTGGCGCGGGCAAGCCATCTACTGGTGCGCGGCCGTCCTCCTGGTCCTGACGGCCTTCCCCTTCATCTGGATGGTCTCCACCTCCTTCAAGCCCCTCCGGGAGATCTTCGTCTATCCCCCCTACCTGATCCCCAAGCAGTTCACCCTGGCCAACCTGGCCCGGCTCTTCGAGCAGACCCGCTTTCTGACCTATTTCAGGAACAGCCTTTTCGTCTCTTTTTCGGCCGTCGTTTTCACCATGATCCTGGCCACGGCCGGGGCCTACAGCCTGACCCGCTTCAAGTACTTCGGGCGGGAGAAGATCGCCAGCCTGATTCTTTTCACCTACATGTTCGCCCCGATCATGATCGTCATCCCCTTCTACGTCCTGATCAAGAAGATCGGCCTGGCCAACACCCATCTGGCCCTGATCATGGCCTACACCGCCTTCTGCCTGCCCTTTGCCCTGTGGCTGATGAAGACCTTCTTCCAGAGCATTCCCCTGGCCCTGGAGGAGGCGGCCCTGACCGACGGGGCGGGGAGGATAAGGGCGGTCATCTACGTCATCTTCCCCCTGGCCCTGCCGGGCATCATCGCCACCAGCATCTTCACCTTCATCCTGGCCTGGAACGACTATATCTTCGTCAGGATCCTGATCACCTCGGACGAGCTGAAGACTCTCTCGGTGGGCATCGCCGACCTCTACAACGCCACGGTCATCGACTGGGGCATGATCATGTCCGGGAGCATGTTGATCACCATCCCTGTTTTAATATTCTTCGTTTTTATCCAGCGCTACCTGATCGCCGGCTGGGGCGCCGGCGCCATAAAGGGCTGAGAGCCAGCCAGAGGAGAGCGAGCATGAGACTCAAGGACAAGACGGCCCTGATCACCGGCGGGGCCAGGGGCATCGGCGCGGCCACGGCCTTTGTCTTCGCCCAGGAGGGCGCTAAGGTAGGGGTGGCCGATCTGCGCCAGGAGGGGCTCAAGGAAATCGCCGCTCGGGCGGGCGAGAAGGGCTTCGAGTTCAAGACCTTTGCCGGGGACGTCTCCAAAAAGGACCAGGTCGACCGGATCATGGACGAGTTCATCCGGGCCTTCGGCCGGATCGACATCCTGGTCAACAACGCTGGCATCAACATCCCCCGGCCCTTCCTGGACAAGACGGCCGAGGACTGGATCAGGACCTTGGAGGTCAACCTGATAGGCCCCTTCCTCTGCTCCCAGGCCGCGGCCAGGCACATGCTCGAGCGGAAGTCGGGCAAGATCGTCAACATCTCCTCCATCCGGGGCATCGACTACTGCGGCCGGGAGGGGATCATGGACTACAACGCCTCCAAGATCGGGGTCATCAGCCTGACCAAGACCCTGGCCAAGGAGCTGGCCCCCCACATCAACGTCAACACGGTCGCCCCGGGCCACACCAGGACCGAGATGACCGAATCGCTCCCGGCCGAGGTCAAGCGCAACATGGTCGAGGGCTCCTATCTCAAGCGCCTGGCCGAGCCGGAGGAGATCGCCCGGGCCATTCTCTTCCTGGCCTCCGGCGAGGCCGACTTCATCACCGGCCAGGTCTTGTTGGTCGACGGCGGGTTCAGCCTCAAGCGGACCTGAGACTCGGGCCGAACGAGGCGGGGGCCGGATATTCAGGGAGTCGCCAGGTGGCCAAGATCGTATTAGACAAACTGACCAAGAGCTTCGGCAAGGTCCAGGCGGTCAAGGAATTCTCCCTCGAGGTGGACCACGGCGAGTTCCTGGTCCTGGTCGGCCCTTCGGGCTGCGGCAAGTCGACCACCCTGCGCATGATCGCCGGCCTGGAGGAGGTCACCTCGGGCCAGATCTTCATCGGCGAGAGGATGGTCAACAAGCTCGCGCCCAAGGAGCGCGACATCGCCATGGTCTTCCAGGAGTACGCCCTCTACCCCCACATGACCGTCCGCAGGAACCTGGCCTTCGGCCTGAAGATGAGGGGCTTCCCCAGGACCGAGATCGACCGGAGGGTCGAGGAGGTGGCCGAGGTCCTGGGGATCACCGCCCTGCTGAACCGCAAGCCCCGGGAGCTCTCCGGGGGCCAGAGGCAGCGGGTCGCCCTGGGGCGGGCCATCGTGCGCAAGCCCGAGGTCTTCCTCTTTGACGAGCCCCTGAGCAACCTGGACGCCAAGCTGAGGGTCCAGATGCGGGCCGAGCTGAGCAAGCTGCACCGCCGCCTGGGAACCACGGTCGTCTACGTGACCCACGACCAGGTCGAGGCCATGACCATGGGCACCCGCATCGTCATCATGAAGGACGGCGAGGTCCAGCAGGTCGGCCGGCCCATGGAGATCTACCGGAGCCCCCGCAACCTCTTCGTGGCCGGGTTCATCGGCAGCCCGGCCATGAACTGCTTCCCGGCCCGCCTGGTCCCGGGCCAGGCCGGGCTGGTGGTCCAGACCGACTGCTTCTCCCTGCCGGTCCCTGAAGCCCGGCAGGCCCGGCTGGGTGAGTTCCTGGACCGGGAGGTCGTCTTCGGGATCCGGCCCGAGGACATCCAGAGCCTCGACAACCTGAACGTCTGCCGGGAAGGGGTGGTCGTCGGGGGCGAGGTCGAGGTCATCGAGCCCCTGGGTCCGGAGATCATCCTGAACGTCAGGTGCGGCCAGACCAGCTTCGTCGCCCGCCTGGAGCCGAGGCTGGAGACGGAGGTGGGCCAGGAGATCAAGCTGATCTTCGACATGGACAAGATGCACCTCTTCGAGGCCGAGGCGCCTCAGAAGAGGATCGGGGATTGACCGGCCCGAGGTCCTGAGCCCGGCCCTAGTCCTTCAGGCGCCAGCCCGCCGCCTGACTGCCCTCGAGCTCGTAGCCCATGGCCCGGACGGCCTCCAGGTCGCCGGGCTGGCCGCGTCGGGCCAGGCGCTCGGCGATGAAGCGCCTGTAGCCGCGCTGGGGTTCGCTCTGGGCCAGATCGGACTTGGCGGTCATCCGCTCGGGCCTGACCTCGATCACGCAGCACCTCCTGTAGCCGGACGACTCCGGGCCGACCAGGTTCAGCCCCTCCCGGCCCTCGTGCTTGGCCAGGAGGGCGTTCAGGACGGCCGTCTTGAGCGGGCCTTCCGGGACCAGCCTGGCCCGGCCCCTGATGATGACGCAGCGGTAGAGCTGGTGGGCCCGGCAGGGGTTTTTCTCGGGGTTGAAGTCAATCTCCAGATAGGCCAGGGGCGCGTCCACCTCGAAGCAGACCCGGGAATCGCGGGCCAGGTTGTCCAGCTTCTCGCCCCTGAGGGCGGAGTGGAAGTAGACGCAGCCCTGGTGAAAGACGAAGTTGACCGGGGTGACGTAGGGGTAGCCTTCTGCGTCCAGCGTGGCCAGGCGGCCGATGCTGGTCGAGTTGAGCAGCCTGACCATTTCGCCGCGGTCGGTGATCTGGCACAAGGACCGGCGCATTGACTTCATCCTCCCCAGGACTGCCGGGCTCAGGGGACTGATTCGCTCCCCCGGGGCCGGGTTTAGCTCCCCCGCCTCACCCGGGAGAGCTGATCCTGTTGTGGAGCCAGCTCAGCCACAGGGCGCCGGCCAGGATGACCAGGCCGCCCAGGGCCTCGCGGCCGTGGGGGACCTGGCCCAGGAAGACGTAGGCCAGCCCGAAGACGAAGAGGGGCTGCACGGTCTGAATGACGCTGGAGCGGGAGAGCTCCCAGTGCTGGTAGGACTTGAAGTAGAGCAGGTAGCCCAGGAAGGGGCCCAGAAAGGAGCCCAGGCCGAGACTCAGCCAGTGGCTCCAGTCGGCCCGGCAGCAGGAACCGACGCTCAGCCAGGCCAAGAGCCCCACCACCGCGGCCAGGGCCGACCGGTAGAAGACCAGAATCAGGGGGTCGACCGCCCCGACGTTCACCTTGCCCAGGAACATCTGCAGGCCGACGCAGAGGCAGGCCAGCAGGGTCAGGATCGTGCCGCTGCCCACGGCCTGCCACCGGCCGGCCACGCAGATGAAGCTGCCGCCGATCATGATGGCCACCGGCACCAGCTCTCGTGCCTCGAACCTCTCCTTGAGGAACATGAACCCCAGGCCCAGGGTGAGGACGGGCGTGAAGCGCCACAGAAAGGCCTGAAAGGTCGGGTCCAGCCGGGCCAGACCGGCCCAGCCGAGGAGCATCCCCGCTCCGGTGGCCACGCCCATTACGGTCACTTGGCCGACGGCCCGGCGGGGCAGCTTCAACTCCCGGCCCTGGCCCTTGACTAGGATCAGCCCCAGGGTCCAGGCCGCGGCCCAGGTCGGCCAGAGGAAGCTGAAGGTGATCACGTCGAAGCCGGCCAGGGCGTGCTTGGCCGTGACGAAATTGGTCGAGACCGAGAAACACCCGGCCAGGGCGTACCAGAAGCCCAGGCGCCGGTGGTCGGCCGCCGAAGGGGCGGCGGGGCTCAGCTCTCCCGGAGGAGTTTCACAAGGCAGGACCGGTTTCATCCAGGGTTTACTCGACGGCCTGCTCGGACTTCATCATTTTTTCGACCTCTTCGTCCAGGCTGTCCAGGATGTCCTTCTGGAGCTGGACGAAGCGGGGGTCGGTTATGTCGCGGGGCCGGGGCAGATCGATGCGGAAGACCTGCTTGATCTTCGAGGGCCGGAAGGAGAAGAGGAAGATGGTGTCGGCCAGCATCAGCGCCTCCTCGACGCTGTGGGTGACAAAGACGACCGTCTTGCGCAGCCCCTCCCAGATGCGGACGAAGTCGTCGACCATGCGGCGCTTGGTCTGGGCGTCCAGGGCCCCGAAAGGCTCGTCCATGAGCAGAACCTTGGGGTCATAGGCCAGGGCCCGGGCGATGGCCACCCGCTGCTGCATGCCCCCGGAGAGCATGTGGGGGTAGGATTTCTCGAAGCCGGTCAGGCCGGTCACCTCCAGGAGCTGGCGGCAGCGCTGGGAGCACTCCTTTTTGCTCTTCTTCTGGATTTCCAGGCCGAAGCTGATGTTCTGCTCCACGGTCAGCCAGGGGAAGAGGACGTACTCCTGGAAGACGATGCCCCGGTCCGGCCCGGGCTTGGTGACCTGCTGGCCGTCCAGGTAGATCTCGCCGCTGGTGGCCTTCTCAAAGGCGGCGACGATGTAGAGGAAGGTCGATTTGCCGCAGCCGGAAGGGCCGATCAGGGCCGCGAATTCGCCCTCGTGGATCTCCAGGTTGATCTCCTCCAGGGCGGTCACCCCCGGGGAGAAGGGCGTTGAGGCGAAGTGCTTGTGGATCTTGTGGGCGCGAATCTTGACCGGGCCGAAGTGCTCCATTACAGACTCCTGGACATGCCCCATTTCTCGACGGTCAGGCGCTCCAGCTTGCTGAAGGCGATCTTCTCGATGAGCAGGCCCAGGAGCGCGATCATGGCGATGCCGCCGTACATGGTCTCGGTGTCCATGAAGGTCCGGGCCTCGAAGATGAGATAGCCCAGGCCGTAGCCTGTGGCCACGACCATCTCGGTGGCCACCAGGGCGCGCCAGGCCCGGCCCAGGGCCAGCTTGTGGCCGGCGATGATGTAGGGCATGGCCCCGGGCAGGAGGACCTTAAGGAAGATGGTCACCCGGCCGGCGCCCATGGTCTGGGCCGCCCAGATGTGCTTGATGGTCATGGAGCGCACGCCGGCGGCGCTGTTGTAGATGACCGGGAAGATCGAGGCGATCATGGTCACGAAGACGATGGTTTTGTTGCCCAGGCCCAGCCAGAGGATGACCACCGGCACCCAGGCCAGGCTGGGGATGGGCATGATCAGGGTGATCAGGGGATTGAAGAAGTTGTAGGCCGCCCGGTTGACGCCCATGAGCAGGCCCAGCACGGTGCAGGTGCTGGCGGCGATGAGGTAGCCGGCCATGATCCGGAAGAAGCTGATGGCCACGTGCCTCTCGAGAAAGAAGCTGACCCCGCCGTTGCCCCCCGGGCTGAGCAGGTTGATGGTGTGGACCAGGATTCTGGTCGGCGGCGGGAGGAGGATGGGATTGGCCAGCTCCAGCCGGGAGACGACCTCCCAGCCAACCAGGACCACGAAGATCGGAAACACAAAGCCCAGAACGTCCTTGAACTGTTTGGCTGACTTCTTCATTGCGGTCCCCTTGTTCCCGAGCCGGTCGTCTGAAGGCGGTCTCGGCTTCCGGCGCGAAAGGGTCTTCTGAGGCTCTCGGGGGCCGACTCGTCCGGCGAGCCATCCCGGTGAAGGGCCGATGAAGAGGGGCGGGGCGGCCCGATCAGGAGAGCCCCGGCCCCTCCTTGAGTCGAGAGGCTACTTCTTTCTAAGCTTCAAAGCCTCCTCGGCGATGTCGGGCTTGAGCACGGACTTCCAATCCGGCTCAGCGCCCTTGATCTTGCCCTTCTCCTGGAGGGTCCGCCAGTTCTCCTTGAGGTCCTCCTGGAGCATGGGCAGCAAGGGCAGGCTGTAGGTCGAGTGGCTCAGGGCCCGCTCGTAGACCTCGGCCCCCACGCCCTTCTGGCCGTGGGAGGCCAGGATGTCCACGACCATCTGGGCCGCCTTCTTCCTGTCGGTCATGATCAGGTCCTGGGCGTCGGCAAAGGCGGCCAGGGTCTTGAGGAGCACTTCCTTGTTGTTCTCGGCGAATTCCCGCTGGGTGACCATGAAGACCGGGTTGCGGACCACGTCGGCGAAGTTGGCCAGCTCCCGGGCCAGGCCCTTGGCCTCCAGAACCGAGGGTATGGGCTCCCAGTAGATCACCGCGTCCACCGAGCCCTCCTCCATGGCCGCGATCGATTCGGTGTCGCCGGCGTTGAGGATCTGGAACTGCTTCTCAGCGAGGCCGTGCTTGTCCAGGAAGAGCAGGAAGGCGACGTAGCAGCCCGAGCCGATCTTGATGGCCACCTTCTTGCCGACCAGGTCCTGGATCGTCTTGTAGGGTGAGCTGTTCTTGACCATGATCCGGTACTTGCCGCCGCCGTACTCGCCCACGCCGACGACGTAGAGGTCCTTGCCGGCCTTGGTCAGGGCCACCGAGGTGGGGGTGATCCCGACCTCGCCCAGGTTGACCTTGTTGGTGATGATGCCCTCGCGCATCTCGATGCCGGTGCTGAAGAGCTTGGCCTCGAAGTCGAGGCCGTACTTCTCCCAGTACTTGCCCTGCATCAGGACCATGCTGGTCATGGTCAGGCGGTAGCCGAAACTCATCTTCTTGGCCTCGGCGTTGGCCAAAGAAGCGCCGGCCAGGAAAAGGCCGACCAGAACCAGCGCCAGGACCCACAGATACTTACGGCCGCGCATGCCACCCTCCTTCATCTCCCTGGGTTTAAACTCTTCCGCCAGGGGCCGGCCGCGGAGCGGGAACACCTCTTGCCGGCTTCTCGGGCTCGGGCTGGCCTCACTGGAGGACAAACAAGTGCTCCCCTCCCGGCCTCGGGCTGAGCAGGGGACGGACGCCCCGGCCGGCGGACTGCAAAACTCAAGGGCCATAATGGGACAGACTCGGCCTTTATTTCAAGAGAAAACGACTCCCGGCCGCTCCGGGGGGCGTCACTCACCCTGGTAAAACGCTTGCGCCGGGGGGTGGTGCTGGGATAGTCTGAGCCCTGATTCGCCCTCAGGGACAGCCACTAGGGATCTAGGGACAAGGACGGGAGAACATGGAGACGAGACTTCTCGAGGCCGACCTGCTGGTCATCGGCGGCGGCAGCGCCGGCTGCCTGGCCGCCAACCGGGCCCTGGAGCTCAAACCGGATCTGAAGGTGGTCGTCTTTGAGAAGGGCGACATCAAGTACAGCGGCTCCATCGCCCGGGGCATGGACGCCCTCAACATCGTGGCCATTCCCAACTTCACCACGCCCGAGCTCTACGTCGAGGCGGTCAGCCTGACCTGCGACGGCGTCCTGGACGCGCCGCCGAGCTATGAGATGGCCCGCCGCTCCTTTGACCTGCTCAAGAAGCTGGAGGGCTGGGGCGTCTACTTCCCCCTGGACAAGGACGGCCGCTACCGGACCCTGCAGTACCACCCCAAGGGCGAGTTCCTGACGGCCATGGAGGAGCCGGAGCTCAAGGTCATCATCGCCCGCAAGGCCCAGGAGAAGGGCGCCCTGGCCGTCAACCGGGTCATGGGCCTGAGCCTGCTCCTGGACGGTGGCCGGGCGGCCGGGGCCATCGGCCTGGAGGTCCGCTCGGGCGAGCTGGTCGCCTGCCGGGCCAAGGCGGTCATCCTCTCCGCCGGGGGCACGGCCCGCTTCTCCCTGCCCAACTCGGGCTACCTCTACGGCACCTTCGACTATCCCGGCAACACCGGCGACGGCTACGTCATGGCCTACCGGGCCGGGGCCGGGCTGACCGGCATGGAGTACTCCCGCCGGACCATGCTCATCAAGGACGCCAACATCCCCCTCCTGGCCATCACCCTGACCAGGGGCGGCCGGCTCCTGGACATCTACGACGAGATCCTCATGGAGGGCCAGTGCCACTCCCTGGGCCGGATGGAGGAGGCCTTCAACCAGGGCCGCGGCCCGCTCAGGATCAGCCTGAAACATCTAAAGCCCGAGGTCATCGAGGAGATCGAGCACATCCTCTTCAGCACCGAGCGGCCGGTCCAGGAGCGCTTCTTCCAGGGCCGGGGCATCAACTTCCGCCAGCGGGACATCGAGCTCTGGCCGACCGAGTGCCAGCTCTGCGGCGGGCACGGCATGGCCGGGATACTGGTCAACGACAAGGCCGAGACCGAAGTGCCCGGACTCTACGCCGCCGGGGACTCCTCCTGCGTGCCCAAGCAGCACCTGACCGGGGCCTTCGTCTTCGGCGAGGTGGCCGCCGAGCGGGCCGTGGAGTTCATCGCGGCCAACCCCAAGGTCGGCCTCGACCGGGGCCGGCTGGAGGCGGCCGAGCGGGAGCGCGACCGGCGCTTCGTCTCCGCCGGCCGAGACATAGACGTCCGGGAGCTGGAGTACAAGGCCAGGCGGCTGATCGGCGACTACGTCATCTCGCCCAAGAACGAGTACAAGCTCAAGCGCTGGGCCGAGTGGGCCGAGCGCTTCCGCGGGGAGATCGAGGGCCAGGCGGTCGTCAGGAACGGCCACGAGCTGGCCAAGCTCTACGAGGTCGAGCACATCGTCGAGTGCGCCAGCCTCTCGGCCCGGGCTTCGCTGGAGCGCCGGGAGAGCCGCTGGGGCGGGGCCCACCGGAGGACCGACTACCCGGAGAAGGACGACCGGAACTGGCTCCGCCACATCGTGCTCAGGCCCGGCCAGGCGCCCGAAGACATTGAGGTCAGCACCAGGCCGGTCCAGGGTCTGGCCGGCCGGGAGGTGGGGCGATGATCTCGAACATCAACATCCAGGTCGACCGCGACCTCTGCTTTGCCTGCGGCCTGTGCGTCGAGCGCTGCATCATGGACAACCTCCGCCTCTCCCTGGCCCCCTGCCGGACGGCCTGCCCCCTGGATCTGAACTGCCAGGGCTACGTCAGGCTCATCGCCCAGGGCCGGGAGCGCGAGGCGGCCGAGGAGATGCGGCTCAGGACCCCCTTCGGGGCCATCCTGGGCCGGGTCTGCTCCCAGCCCTGCGAGGCGGCCTGCGAGCGGGCCAAGGACGACGGCGCGGTCCACATCCGGGCCCTCAAGCGCTACCTGGCCGAGGCCTGCCCGGACATCGCCGCCCGGCCGCCGCTGCCGGCCGGCCAGACCGGCCTGCGGGCGGCCGTGGTCGGCTCCGGGCCGGCCGGGCTCTGCGCGGCCTACGAGCTGCGGGCCCTGGGCCACCAGGTCACCGTCTTCGAGGCGGCCGGCCAGCCGGGCGGACTGCTCCGTTACGGCATCCCTTCCTTCCGCCTGCCCCTGGAGGTGGTGGACGAGGCCATCGGGTTCCTGGAGGAGATGGGCGTGGTCTTCCAGGCCGGCCAGGCCCTGGGGGCCCAGGTCGAGCTGGACCGGCTCCGGGCCGAGTACGGGGCGGTCATCCTGGCCCTGGGCGCGGGGCGGCCCCTGGACCTGGACATCCCCGGCCAGGAGCTGAGGGGCGTGGTCAGCGGCCTGGACCTGCTCCGCCAGGTCAAGGAAGGTCGACTGCCCTGGCTGGGCCGCTCGGCGGCCGTCATCGGCGGCGGCAACGCCGCCCTGGACGCGGCCCTGACCTGCCGCAAGATGGGCCTGCCCGAGGTCCGGATCGTCTGCCTCGAAGCCCGGGACCAGATGCCGGCCTTTGAACTGGAGATAAGGGAGGCCCTGGAAGAGGGCGTGACCATTGACAACGGCTGGGGGCCGAAAAGGATCGTCCAGCTGGACAATGACGGCCTCAGGGTCGAGCTGGCCCGCTGCCTGGCCCTCTTCGACGGCCAGGGTGCCTTCAGGCCGGTCCTGGAGGAGAGCTGCGGCCTCAGCCTGGAGGTCGACTCGGTGGTCGTGGCCATCGGCCAGGGGGTCAGGACCGAGGGCCTGCCGGCCGAGCTGCTCGACCCGGCCACCGGGCGCCTGGCCGCCGATCCCCTGACCCGCCAGTCCCCGGCCGAGTCCAAGGTCTTTGCCTGCGGCGACGCCGCCAGCGGCCCCGCTTCAGTGGTCGAGGCCATGGCCTCGGGCCGGGCCGCGGCCGTCTCGGCCGACCGGCTCCTCCGGGGCGAGGGCCTCAGGTGGGGGCGGGACTTCTGGAGCGGCCCCTTTGTCCGGGACTTCGAGAGCGATCACGCCCGGGCCAAGGGTGGCCCGCGCCGGGAGCTGGAGCGCCTGGCCGTGGGCCAGCGCACCCTGACGGATGAGGTGGAGCGGGTTCTCCCGGCCGGGGCGGCCCGGGAGGAGGCCGAGCGCTGCCTCAGCTGCGGCCGGGCCTTCGAGGCCAACCAAACTTGCTGGTACTGCCTGCCCTGCGAGATCGAGTGCCCGGTTGAGGCCCTCAGGGTCAGGCTGCCCTACCAGATCCGCTAGCCGCCGCTCCGGCTGGGCTTATCAGAAGTCTTCCAGGCTCAGCCACTCCCCCAGGGGCGGCCGGATCAGCCCGGGCAGGTCGGCCAGGGCCTCCAGGTCGCTGTCCTTCATCTCCCAGTGACTGAAGGCGGTCAGGTGGACCGGGATGATCCTCCTGGGTCGGAGGCGGCCGGCCATGTCCCGGAGCATGGCCGGGGACATGGTAACCGGCCCGCCCGGCCGGGAGGCGTAGGCGCTGCCCAGGTTGGCGATGAGCAGGTCGATGGCCTGGCCGGCCAGGGCCTGGTCGATCCGGGGATCGGGCAGGGAGTCGGAGGTGACGTAGACGCTCAGGCTTTCACCATCCCCGGCCAGCCGGAGCAGGTAGCCGTTGACCGGGCCCAGGGCCTGGATTATCTCCTGGCTGGCGCCGTGGAAGCCGGGCACGGCCCTGACCGTTAAGGACAGCCCGGCCAGGCTGACCTGGGCCTCCTGGCCCCAGTCCAGATAGGTCACCTCACTGAAGCGGCCGGCCAGGAGCGGGGCCAGGCCGGGCTGGGCGATGATCCGGGCCGCCGGAGAGATGAAGTCCAGGCCCTCGGGGTCGATGTGGTCCTTGTGGTTGTGGGTCAGCAGCCAGCAGCCGATCTGGTCCCGCTCCCGGACCGGGGGCCGGGGCTGGCTGAGCCTCCGGCCGAAGGGGTAGGTCGTCCCGGCCGGGGCCAGGGCCGGGTCGCTGCCGATGAGGGCCTCATCGACCTTCAGGACCCAGGCCGCCGCGCCCATCCAGTAGAAGGATAACCTCATCGTCAACCCTCCCGGCCGATCAGGCCCGGCCGCCCGGCCCTTAGCGGACCTTGGACACCACCTCTTTGACCACCGAGTTGAAGCTGGCGCTGATTAGGGCGATGTCCGTGCCGAACAACTGGAACTTGACCCCCAGGTCGCTCAGTTTTTTCGATTGCTCGACCGTGCACGGGTTCACGGCCGCCAGGACGGGCAGATTCCTCTTCCTGGCCCCCTGGACGATCGCCTCGAAGGCGCTGGCGATCCGCTCGTTGTTGAAGTCGTAGAGGAGGTTGAGGCCGAGGCTGAGGGCGTAGTCGGTCGGCCCGAAGCAGACGGCGTCGATCCCCTCGACCGAGAGGATGTCCTCCAGGTTGGGCAGGAATTCCTTGTCCTCCAGCAGGGGGATGACCATGGCCTCCTCGTTGCTGACCCGGATGAACTCCTCCCAGTTGAAGTCGCCGCAACGGTACCTGGCCGACCGCACGGTCGGGTCCGCCCCCCGGACGCCCCGGAGGGGGAAGCGGGCGTAGGCGGCCGCTTTCTCGGCGTCCTCCCGGGTGGCCACGTGGGGAACGACCACTCCCAGGGCCCCGGCTTCCAGGGCGTTGCGGATGTAGTGCTCCCGGTTCTCCTTGACCCTGACGATGGGCCTCAGGCCGCTGACCTCGGCGGCCCGGATCAGGTTCTCCAGGGTGGCGTCGCTGGAAATAGGCGCGTGTTCGGTGTCGATGAAAGCCCAGTCAAAGCCGCTGTAGCCCAGCATCTCGACGATGAGCGGGCTCCGGCTCATGACTGCGCAGCCACAGCAGAGCTTGCCCGCGGCCAGGTCCCTTTTCAGAGTGTTCCGTTGAAACAACTTCAACCTCCCAGTTCTACGCGGCCTTGATCGGGTTGCGCAGCCGGCCCAGGCCCTCGATCTCGACCTCGACCAGGTCGCCCGGCTTCATGGGGGCGATGCCCTTGGGCGTGCCGGTGATGACCACGTCCCCGGGGTTGAGGGTCATTCGGGCCGAGACGTAGTGGAGGATTTTCTCCAGGCTGAAGACGCAGTTGCGGGTGTTGTCCTCCTGCACGACCCGGCCGTTGAGGTATGTCTTGATCTCCAGATTGCCCGGATCTACGTCTGTGACCACGAAGGGCCCGCAGGGGCCGAAGGTGTCAAGCCCCTTGCCCAGAGTGAGGAGGAGGGGATCCTTCATGACCAGGGCCCGCTCGGTCACGTCGTTGAAGCAGGTGTAGCCCAGGACGTACTTGAGGGCCTCGGCCTCGGGCACCTTGGTCATGGTCCGGCCGATCACCGCGGCCAGCTCGCCCTCGTAGTCGACCCGCTTGGCCCCGGCCGGGTAGATGATGGCCTCCTCGGGTCCGATCAGGCAGGAGGGCGGCTTGAGAAAGATGACCGGCTCCTGGGGGACCGGGACGCCCAGTTCCTGGATGTGGCCCAGGTAGTTCTGGCCGACGCAGACGATCTTGCTCGGCGTCACCGGGCAGAGCAGCCTGACCGCGGCCAGGGGGAAGATGGCCGCCGTCTCCCGGGGCTGCTCGAAGAGGGAGCCCTCCAGGGCCGTGACGGCCTGGTCCTTGACCGAGCCTAAGTAGACCCGGCCCTGGTGTTCGAAGCGCGCGATTTTCATGACTCCTCCAGATCAGGCCGCCGAAGTTCAGTCGGTCAGCCAGGCCGGCAGGTCCTCGACCTTGGTCCCGGCGTACTTGCACTTGTAGGGGCACTTGGCGCAGGTGCCCTTGAAGCCCGGCAGGGGCGGCTCGCCCTTGATTGATTCAATGATCGAGATGGCCTTCTTGACCTTGGTCTTGTCCCCCTGGACGACCAGGACCACTGACCCGGCCGACTCGCCCACGCCGCCCGAGGCGACGTGCCTGGCCTCCACCCCGGCCAGAATCCTGAGGGCCTCGATCTCGGTGACGACCAGGGCGTTGGGGATGCGGAACATCCCGAAATCGGCCCCGATGGTGTAGTCGATGGTCTTGGCCCCGGTCCAGGCCGTGGCCTCGGCCACCGAGGGGACCAGCTTCTCCAGGCCCACCGGGACCAGGTACTTGAGCCCCTGGGAGACGACCGTGCCCAGGGTGGCGCCCATGGTGCCGCCGTCGAAACCGGCGGCGATGACGGCCACGTTGCCCTGGCCGTCGATGGCGTTGGCCCCCTTGATGACGATGGTCTCCAGGTGGAAGTCCTTGAGGGCCTCGGGCAGGGTCTTGGATGACTTCTTGCCCTTGTAGAGGATGATCGGGAAGGGCGTCCGCTTGTCGGCGTCGGTGACGCAGAGGAGGCGGTGGGTGTTGGTCCCGGCGGTGTACTTCTGGGGCTCCAGCTTCTTCAGGCCGGCCAGCTCCTGGGCGATGTAGCCGTTGGTCGTGCCGCCGTTGATGATGACGTAGGCCTTTTCCAGGGCCTTCTTGATCTCGTCCATCTGGACCACCGCCTTGGCGATCAGTCGCCTGGACTCGGCGGGGATGAGCGTAAACGCGGCTTTCATGGCTGGTCCTCCGCTCCTGTTGGTTTGCTTCTCCCGCGGCCGGGAGAGACTCGGAAATGACTCCTCCAGGACCATGATTAGCCGCCCGGCCGGCCGGTTGTCAAGGCGCTCACTCCGGCCCGGTGGCCGGGCCGGGGTTGTTGACAAGCCGGCCGCTCAAATCTAACATTTTTAGCCCCAGGGCGTCTGAGCCGACCCTTCGGGCGGCCGGCCCCGGCGGGGTGACAGTTGATGAACCTGAGGCGAGATCTGACCTTTTCCGAGCTGAACATGCGCCCCAGGCAGAGCCTGGTGGCCAATCCGGAAGCCTGCACCGGCTGCCGGACCTGCGAGACGGTCTGCTCCCTGGTCAAGGTCGGGCGCATCCAGCCCGAGTCGGCCAGGCTCCGGGTCGAACGGGAGCCCTTTGAGGGGCTCTTCCGGCCCCACGTCTGCCGTCAGTGCTCCACCCCCCACTGCCTGAGGGCCTGTCCGGAAAAGGCCATCGGCATTTCGCCCAAGACCGGCGCGGTAATCATCGACCGCTCCAAATGCCAGGGCTGCGGCAGCTGCGCCGAGGCCTGCCCCTTCGGGATGATCGTCTTCCAGGCCGAGGAGGGCCAGGCGGCCAAGTGCGACCTCTGCGGCGGCCAGCCCAATTGCCTCAGGGTCTGTCCGACCAGCGCCCTGGGCCTGGTCTTCTTCGGCCCGAGGAGTGAGGGATGAGGCCCGAATCCGGCGGCTGGGCCGGCGGCATCCTCAGGGTCGACCTGAGCGGCCGGTCCAGCCGGGTCAGCCCGAGTGAACCGTACGTCGAACGCTTTGTCGGCGGCCTGGGCCTGGCGGCCAAGATCGCCTGGGACGAGATCAGCCCCGGCTGCTCCGCCCTGGGGGCCGAGAACAAGCTCATTTTCGCCGCCGGCCCCCTGACCGGGACCCTGGCCCCTGGCTCCGGCCGGCTGGAGGTGGTGGCCAAGTCGCCCCGGACCTATCCCCAGGAGACGGTCACCCGCTCCGGTCTGGGCGGCCACTGGGGCCGGGAGCTGAAGCTGGCCGGCTATGACGCCCTGGTCCTGGAGGGCCGGGCCGAACGGCCGGTCTACCTCCTCATCCGGCGGGACGGGGTCGAGTTTCACCCGGCCGAGGATCTCTGGGGCCAGGACACCTTTGCCACCCAGAAGCTCCTGCGGCGGCGCCACGGCCCGCGCAGCCAGGCCGTCTGCATCGGACCGGCCGGCGAAAACCAGGTCCTCTCGGCCACGATCATGTCCGAGACCAGCTTCTGCGCGGGCAAGTCCGGCTTCGGCGCGGTCATGGGCGCCAAGAAGGTCAAGGCCGTCGTCGTGGACGGCTCGGGCGGCAGCATCGGGGTGGCCCATCCCGGCCGCCTGATCCAGCTCCAGGCCCATTACCGGGAACTCCTGGGGGTGAGCCCGATGAGGGAGTGGACGGTCGGCTACGTGCCGCCGGCCCACCACCTGGAATTCTTCAACAATTACCGCAGCGGCAACGCCAGCTGCTTCGGCTGTCCCCTGCAGTGCATGGCCTTTGTCCGGGTGCCGGGCCTGGAGCCCAGCCAGATAAGCTGCGTCAACTGGTTCTACCTCAACCCGGCCCACGACTACTACGGCCCGGGCCTGGAAGCGGACCAGGCCTTCTGGTCGGCCAACCTCCTCAGCAACAAGCTCGGCCTGGACACCTTCGAGCTGGCCGGGGTCGCCCCCTGGCTCAAGGATCTTTACCAGGCCGGCCTGATCGACGAGAAGAGCGCCGGCCTGCCCCTGAGCCGGTTCGGCAGCCGGGAGTACATCAGCCAGCTCATCGAGTCCATCGCCTTTCGCCGGGGGCTGGGCGACGTCCTGGCCCTGGGCGCGGCCAGGGCGGCCGAGAAGCTGCCCGGAGCCTGGCCCATCTACGAGAGGTATTATCCGGCCCACGGCCAGACCGAGCACGACTCGGTCCGCAACTTCCCGGGCATCGCCCTGCTCTGGGCCCTGGACAGCCGCGACCCGATGATCGACCATCACGCCTACCGGCACCTCTCGGTCACCCGGCTGAGGTGGCCCCAGCCGCACGGTCTGACCCGGGAGCAGGCCGAGGCCGCGGCCGAGAAAATCTTCGGGGACAAAACGGCCATAGATCACTCCACCTACCAGGCCAAGGCCAGGGCCGTGGCTTACTGCCAGAACCGCTCCTGCGTCATGAACGCCCTGGTTCTCTGCGATCTGCTCTACCCCATCTTCATCAGCCAATCCCGGAGCGACCGCCTGGGCGACACCGCCGCCGAGAGCCGGCTCTTCTCGGCCGTGACCGGCCGGGAGACGACCGAGCCGGAGCTGGACCTGATCGGCGAACGGATCTTCACCCTGGAGCGGGCGATCATGGTCCGCGAGGGCCGGACAAGGGCGGAAGACACCCTGCACCAGGGCCACTTCCAGGACCTGGCCCAGGACAGCCCGGCGGCCAGGGCCGGGGGCACCGGCTACGGGCTGGCCGCCGACGATTCCAGGGCCGTGCCCAGGGCGGACTTCGAGCGGGCCAAGACCGAGTACTACAATATCCGGGGCTACGATCCGGAGACGGGCGTCCCCACCCGCCAGACCCTCCTGGATCTGGGCCTTGAAGAGGTGGCGGCCGAGCTGTGGCCCCAGGGAAGCGCCGGTCCGGCCGCTGGGCCGGCCGGGGAGAGAGGAGACCCTTGAGCATGGAACCGCCTGAAACCAGAGAGTTGGAAATCCTCGAAGAGATCTCCACCGACCGGCTGATGGCCGACGCGGCCCGCATCGCCGCCCAGGACCGCCTCTCCGGCTCCCCCGGCGAGGCCCGGGCGGTGGACTACTTCCGGGAGGTCATGACCGGCCTGGGCTTCGAGGTCGAGATTCTCAGGACCGAGGGCCTGATCAGCCTGCCCCGCAGCGCCTCCCTGACCGTTCTCTCGCCCGAGCGAGTCGAGCTGCCCTGCCTGACCCACTCCGCCGCCGCCTCCACCCCGCCTGAGGGCCTGGAGGCCGAGCTGGTCTACCTGGGCGGCGGGGGCGAGGCGCCGGTGGAGGGCCGGATCGTCATGCGCGACGGCCTGGCCTCGCCGGCTCCGACCTGGGAGATGGAGCAGCGGGGCGCGGCCGGCCAGATCTGGGTCAACGCCGGGAACCTGCCCCACAACATGTGCCTCTCCACGGTCTGGGGCCAGCCCACCCCGGAGACGGCCCACCGCTTCCTCCGCACGCCCGTGGTCTCCCTGGCCCGGCCGGCCGGGGAGCGCCTCAAGTCCCTGCTGGCCGCCGGCCCGGTCAGGCTTCGCCTCAAGACCGAGGTCTGGACCGGTTTCGCCGACCTGCCCCTGGCCCTGGCCACGCTCCGGGGGCAGGTCGAGCCGGACAAGTACGTCCTGGTCAACGGCCACGTCGACTCCTGGCACAGGGGCGCCTACGACAACGCCACCGGCAACGCCTGCATGCTCGAGCTGGCCCGCCTCGCCGCCGGGCACCGGGCCGAGCTGAGGCGGGGGCTCAGGGTGGCCTGGTGGTCGGGCCACTCCCACGGCCGCTACGCCGGGTCGACCTGGTACGCCGACCATCACTGGGCCGATCTGGAGCGCAACGCCATCGTCCACTTCAACGTGGACTGCCCCGGCGGCCGGGGGGCGACGGAGTATCCCATCGTCGAGTGCTCGGCCGAGTGCTTTGCCCTGGGACGCGGCGCCGTGGAGGCCGGCGCTGGCCGGTCGCCGCGATACAAGCGCATCGGCCGCAGCGGCGACAACTCCTTCTGGGGGATCGGGCTGCCGACCCTTTTCCAGATCCCCTCCCGCCCGCCCCAGGAGCAGGTCAAGCGGGACACCCTGATCCCGGGTCTGACCTGGTTCTGGCACACCGAGGCCGACACCATTGACCAGGTCGACCCGGCGGTCCTGACCAAGGACGCCCGGATCTACCTGGCCGCCCTGTGGCGGCTGTGCACGGCCCCGGTCCTGCCCCTGGACTTCAGGGCCACGGCCGAGGAGTTCCTGAGCCTTCTCAGTGACCTGCAGAACAAGGCCGGCTCGGCCTTCGACCTCTCCCCGGCCCTGGAGCAGGCCGGTCGCTTCCAGGCCCGGGCGGCCGAGCTCGAGCGGGCCGGCCGGGCTGTGGCGGCCCGGTTTTCAGGCCCCGGCCGGCCGGGGGAGGAGCTGGAGCGGGCGGCCCGTTGCCTGGACGGCTGCCTGATGAAGCTGAGCCGGATCCTGATCCCGGTCGGCTATTCGGCCGTGGACAGGTTCGGCATGGACCTGGCCGTGCCCATTCCGCCCCTGCCCCGGCTCCAGCCGGCGGCCGGGCTGGCCGGCCTGGAGCGGACCGGCCGGGCCTTCAAGTTCCTGGAGCGGCAGATGGTCCGGGAGCGCAACCGGGTCGAGCAGGCCCTGGCCCGGGCGGCCGAGCTCATCGAGGAGACCCTGGCCCGGCTGGAGGCTTGAAGGGCCGAGAACCTTAACCCTTGGACGTTCTGAGGCTTTTCCGGCCCGCCGCTCCGGCCGGGGCGAACCTTTCTCTTGCGGGCCGCCGCCCGGAGCCGGTAGAATGGGGTCCTCTCAGACTTGTTGAGGGCCCCCTGGCCAGCGGCCGGTAATTTTCAAGGAGTGAGTGATGGAGAAGCGCCTGGAAGCTCTGACCAGTCCGGAGGTTAAGGACAGGATCCAGCGGGGCGTGGAGACGGCCGTCTGGCCCATCGGCTCCATCGAGCAGCACGGCCGCCACTGCCCCCTGGGCACCGACGGCCTCATCGCCGGGGCCATTGCCGGCGGGGTGGCCGGGAATCTGGAGGCCCTCTGCCTGCCGCCGCTCTGGTACGGCGTCTCGCCCCACCACATGAAGTTCGCCGGCTCCCTGACCGTCAGGCCGGAAGTGCTCAGCCAGATGGTCGAGGACGTCCTGGAGTCGCTCATCCACCACGGGATCAAGGAAGTACTCATCCTCAACGGCCACGGCGGCAACACGGCCGCCATCGCCAGCGCCTGCGTCATGGTCCGGCAGCGCCACCCCAAGGTCTTCCTGGCCCAGTCGAGCGTCTGGCTGGCCCTCCACGACGTCTATGACCAGCTTCCGGCCGAGGTCCGCCAGTCGGACTGGCGGACCATGGTCGGCCACGCCGGCCTTCTGGAGACCTCGGTGGTCATGGCCCTGGACGAGGGCCTGGTCAGGCTCGACCGGGCCGTGGCCACGCCCGTGGATCGCTTTGTCCTGGCCACTGATCCGGCCCTGAGCGTCACCTTCCGCATGGAGGAGCTGACCGAGTCCGGCTCCGGCGGCGACCCGACCACGGCCAGCGCCGAGAAAGGGCGGCTGTTCATCGACAAGTCGGTCGAGAGGATCGTGGCCAAGTACCGACAGGCCAGGCAAGCATTTCGTCCGGAAGCCTGACCGAGCCGCCCGGGACCCTTCTCCCGGGCGCCCGGCCGAAAACGACATCTTTCTTGACCAAGGAGGTTAGGGAATGAGAAATCGTTTCGTCTTTCTTCTGGTGGCGGGACTGGTCCTCGTCCTGGCCGCGCCGTCCCTGAGCCTGGCCGTCAAGCCGGGCGGCAAGCTGGTCATCGGGCGGCCCTCGGACGCCATTTCCCTGGACTCCAACACCGAGACCACGGCCCCGGGAGCCATCGTCTACGGCAACCTGATCGAGCCCCTGCTGAGCGTGGACAAGGAAGGCAACCTCCACCCCCTCCTGGCCGAGAAGTACGAGGTCGTCTCGCCGGACAGGATCCGCTTCTTCCTGCGCAAGGGGGTCAAGTTCCACGACGGGACCCCCTTTGACGCCAAGGCGGTCAAGTACACCTTTGACCGGGCCATCAGCCAGCCGGCCCGCTGGAAGGCCCTCTTCGGCCCGCTCAAGGCCTGCGACATCGTCAACGACTTCACCGTGGACATCGTCACCGAGGTGCCCTACGGCCCCCTGCTGGCCTCGGTGGCCATGTGCTACTGCGGCATCATCAGCCCCGCGGCCGGGGAGAAGTACGGCAAGGACTACGGCCGCAACCCCTGCGGCACCGGCCCCTTCAAGTTCAAGGAGTGGAAGACCAAGGACCAGATCACCATCGTCAGGAACGACGACTACTGGGGTGAAAAGGCCCTTCTGGACGAGGTCGTCTTCAAGGTCATCCCCGAGGCCGGCGCCCGGATGATGGCCGTGCGCACCGGCGACATCGACATGGCCATGCAGCCCACCCCGGCCGAGCTGGCCGCCTTTGCCAAGGACGCCAACTTCACCGTGGCCGAGACCATGGGCATGCGCATCATCTACGTCGGCTTCAACAACGAGATGGGCCCCACCGACGACGTCAAGGTCCGCCAGGCCCTGAACATGGCCGTCAACGTCCAGGGCATCCTGGACAACCTCATGGAGGGCTCGGCGGTCAAGCCCAAGGGCTACCTGGCCCCGGCCGTCTTCGGCTTCAAGGACATGGAGCTGGACAAGCGCTTCCCCTATGATCCCAAGAAGGCCAAGGCCCTCCTGGCCGAAGCCGGCTGGAAGGACAGCGACGGCGACGGCCTCCTGGACAAGGGCGGCCAGAAGCTGACCGTCAAGTTCCTGGGGACCAAGGGCCGCTACCCCATGGACGCCGAGATCTGCGAGGCGATCCAGGCCATGTGGAAGGAGATCGGCGTGGACGCCCAGCTGGAGTTCTTCGAGTGGGCGGCCACCTTCACCATGCTGCGCGCCCCGGAGCTCAAGTACAACGTCTACTGCCTGGGCTGGGTGACCACCAACCGGGACGCCGACTACTCCCTCTACGCCATGTTCCACTCCGGCCAGTTCTCGCCCAAGGGCTGGAACCGCAACCGCTACAAGAACACCGAGGTGGACCAGCTCCTGGACGAGGCCCGCTCCTCCCAGGACAGGGCCAAGCGCAAGGAGCTCTACGACAAGGCCCAGGACATCCTGGCCGAGTCCGCGTCCTGGATTCCCATTTACAACACCAAGGAGATCTTCGTCCTGAACAAGGCGGTCAAGGGCTTCGAGCCCGATCCGCTGGAGTACCTGCTGCCCCTCAAGAGCGTCTGGCTGGATAGGTAGCCGACCTCCGCCGGCCGGGAGGCTTGGGCCTCCCGGCCCGGCGTCCGCCCGGGGCCGGCCCCGGGTCAAACCGGAGCGATGCTAGTCTATCTGATCAAGAGAATCCTGGCCTCGCTGGGAGTGGTCCTGAGCATGATCTTCCTGGTCATGCTCATCCTGGACATCGTGCCCGGCGATCCGGCCGCCCTGTTCCTGGGCGAGAGCGCCACCCAGGAGATGGTCGCCGAGATCCGCCAGCAGTGGGGCCTGGACCAGCCCCTGATGACCCGCTACCTGAGCTACATCTGGAGGGTCGTCCACGGCGACCTGGGCCGCTCGGTCCGGGAGATGGCCCCCATCAGCCAGCTCATCGGCGATGCCCTGCCCAAGACCCTGGAGCTGACCGCGGCCGGGATGATCCTGACCCTGTTCCTGGGCGTGCCCCTGGGGCTCTTCTCCGGGGCCAAGCCGGGCTCCTGGCTCGACCACGGCTCCAGGATCCTGTCCCTCCTGGGGCTGTGCCTGCCGGTCTTCTGGATCGGCCTGATCCTGATGTACTTCTTCAGCCTCAAGCTGGGCTGGTTTCCGGTGGGCGGGACCGGCACCTGGCGCCATCTGATCCTGCCGGCGGTGACCCTGGCCTCCTACACCGTGGCCACACTGGCCCGGATGACCCGCTCCAGCCTGCTGGAGGTGATGGGCGAGGACTACATCCGTACCGCCCGGGCCAAGGGCCTGGCCTACTCGGTGGTGGTGGTCCGCCACGCCTTCGGCAACGCCCTCATCCCCATCGTCACCGTTTTCGGCATGCAGGTCGGCCAGCTCATGGGCGGGGCCATCCTGACCGAAACCGTCTTTTCCTGGCCGGGCATGGGCCGGCTGATGGTCGGGGCCATCATGGACCGGGACTACCTCCTCCTCCAGGGCACCATCCTGGTCTTTGCCAGCGCCTACATCCTGATCAATCTCCTGGTCGATCTGTCCTACGGCCTGATCGACCCCCAGGTCTCGGGCCGATGAGAGAGCGGCCGGGCAGCCAGGCGGCCAGGCAGGGCAAGGCCCTCCTCCGCAGCCGGGCCCTGCGTCGCTTTCTGCGCAATCCCCTCTCGGTCACCGGCCTGATCGTGGTCCTGGTCCTGGTCACGGTGGCCGTCCTGGCGCCCCTGATCGCGCCCTACGATCCGGGCCGGCAGCACCTCCTGGACAAGCGATCCAAGCCCTTCGGCAAGTACATCTTAGGGGCCGACCAGTTCGGCCGGGACATTCTCTCCCGGCTCATCTACGGGGCCAGGGTCAGCCTGGTGGTGGCCATCTTCTCGGTCCTGATCGCCCTGTGCGGCGGCATCGTGGTCGGAACTCTCTGCGGCTACCTGGGCGGGCTGGTGGACGCGGTCCTGATGCGCTTCATGGACCTGCTTCTCTCCTTCCCCTACCTCCTCCTGGCCATCGTCCTGGTCTCGGCCCTGGGTTCGGGCAGCGGCAACACCCTGGTGGCCATCGGCATCTGGGCCCTGCCCACCTTCGCCCGCATGGTCCGGGCGGCCGTGCTGGGGATCAAGAAGCAGGAGTTCATCACCGCCTCCCGGGCCATCGGCGCGCCGGCCTGGCGGATCATCCTGGCCCACGTTCTGCCCAACTTCGTCTCGCCGGTGGTCGTCTACGCCACCCTGTTCATGGCCAACGCCATCATGATGGAGGCGGCCCTGTCCTTCCTGGGCCTGGGCGTCCAGCCGCCGACGCCCTCCTGGGGCGAGATGATCTCCTCCGGCCGGAACCTGCTCATGGTCGCCCCCCACGTGGCCACCATCCCCGGCCTGGCCATCATGCTGGCCGTGCTCGGCTTCAACCTCATGGGCGACGGGCTGCGCGACGCCCTGGACCCCAAGATGAAGGTGCCCTGAGGCGAAAGCCCGGGGCGAGGCCCATGGAAGACGTTCTGCTCCAGGTCAAGGACCTGCACACCTACTTCAGGACCGACGAGGGCCTGGCCAAGGCGGTCGACGGGGTCGACTTCGAGATCCGCCGGGGCGAAACCGTGGGCCTGGTGGGTGAATCGGGCTGCGGCAAGAGCGTCACCGCCCTGTCCATCATGCGCCTCATCCCCGAGCCGCCCGGCCGCATCGTCGCCGGCCGGATCCTCCTGGAGGACCTGGACCTGGTCCGGCTCTCCGAGACCGAGATGCGCCGGGTCCGCGGCAACGCCATCTCCATGATCTTCCAGGAGCCGATGACCTCCCTGAATCCGATTCACCGGGTCGGCAACCAGATCGCCGAGGCCATCCGGCTCCACCAGGACCTGGGCTGGGGCCGGGCCCGGCAGAGGGCTGTGGAGATGCTGGTCAAGGTGGGCATCCCCGACCCGGAGCGACGGGCCAGGGAGTACCCCTACCAGCTCAGCGGGGGCATGCGCCAGCGGGTCATGATCGCCATGGCCCTCTCCTGCAACCCCAAGCTGATCATCGCCGACGAGCCGACCACGGCCCTGGACGTGACCATCCAGGCCCAGATCCTGAGGCTGATGAACCAGCTCAAGGAGGATTCCGGGGCCTCGGTCCTGCTCATCACCCACGACCTGGGCGTCATCGCCGAGACGGCCGCCCGGGTGGCGGTCATGTACGCCGGCCGCATCGTCGAGTGGGCCGAGGCGGCGGACCTGTTCATCGAACCCAAGCACCCCTACACCCTGGCCCTGCTGGCCTCGATCCCCAAGATGGATCGGCCCGTGCCCCAGGACAAGATGCTCAAGGCCATCCCGGGCATCGTGCCCAGCCTCTACGGCCTGCCGCCGGGCTGCTCCTTCCAGGACCGCTGCGAGCGGGTCTTCGAGCGCTGCTCCATCGAGGAGCCCCCCCTCTTCGAGGCCGGCGCGGGCCATCTGGTGAGGTGCTGGCTCCATGCCTGAGCCGCTGCTGGTCGTCGAGGACCTCAAGAAGTACTTCCGGGTGGTCGAGGGCGGCCTTCTGGGCCGCCGCAAGGCCGAGGTCAAGGCCGTGGACGGGGTCAGCCTGGCCATCGACCCGGGCGAGACCTTCGGCCTGGTCGGCGAGTCAGGCTGCGGCAAGACGACCCTGGGCCGCTGCATCCTCCGCCTCGAGCAGCCCACGGCCGGCCGGGTCTTCTTCCAGGGCCGGGACGTGCTGGCCTCTGACCTCAAGTCCCTCAGGGCCCTCAGGCAGGAGATGCAGATCGTCTTCCAGGACCCCTACTCCTCCCTGGACCCCCGGCAGACCATCGGCCAGATCATCGGCGAGCCCTTCAAGGTCCACCGGAGCCTCTCCCGGGGCCAGCTCACGGCCCGGCTGGAGGAGCTCATGAACGTGGTCGGCCTGCTGCCCGAGCACCTCTACCGCTACCCCCACGAGTTCTCCGGGGGGCAGCGCCAGCGCATCTGCGTCGCCCGGGCCCTGGCCCTCAACCCCAAGCTGATCATCGCCGACGAGCCGGTCTCGGCCCTGGACGTGTCCATCCAGGCCCAGATCCTCAACCTCCTGGTCGAGCTGCAGCGCCACTTCGGCCTGACCTACATCTTCATCTCCCACGATCTCAGCGTGGTCCGCCACATCTGCGACCGGGTGGCGGTCATGTACCTGGGCCGGATCGTGGAGCTGGCCCCCAGCCGCGACCTCTACGCCCGGCCGCTCCATCCCTACACCCAGGCCATCCTCTCGGCCGTGCCCGTGGCCAACCCGCTCCTCCACAAGCAGCCCGTCGCCCTGGAGGGCGACGTGCCCAGCCCGATCAACCCACCCCCGGGCTGCGCTTTTCACCCGCGCTGCCCCTGCCGCCAGGAGGTCTGCCGCCTGAGCCGGCCGGACCTGGAGGAGGTGGAGCCGGGGCACTTCGCGGCCTGCCACTGGCCCCTGATCGGCGGGACGACCTGAAATCGACAAGGAGAAGAACATGTTCACCCTGATTCGCGGCGCCCGGGTCCTGGCCCCGGCCGAGATGGGCCGGCGGGACGTCCTCCTGGCCGGCGGCCTGATCGCCAGGCTGGCCGAGAAGATCGAGCCGCCCCCCGGCCTGGAGGTGGAGGTGGTCGAGGCCGAGGACAAGATCCTGACCCCTGGCTTCATCGACCTGCACGTCCACCTCATCGGCGGCGGCGGCGAGGGCGGCCCGGCCACCCGGGTGCCGGAGATCCAGCTGGGCCAGATCACCGGGGCCGGGGTGACCACGGTCCTGGGCCTCCTGGGCACCGACGACGTCACCCGTCAGCCCGAGACCCTCCTGGCCAAGGCCCAGGCCCTGGAGCAGGAGGGCCTCAGCGCCTACATAATGGTCGGGTCCTACGCCTTCCCGCCGGTCAGGACCATCACCGGCTCGCTCAAGAAGGACATCGCCCTGATCCCCCAGGTGGTCGGGGTCGGGGAGGTGGCCCTCTCCGACCACCGCTCGGCCCAGCCCAGCTACGAGGACCTGGTCAAGCTGGCCGCCGAGGCCAGGGTGGGCGGGCTCCTGGGCGGCAAGGCCGGCCTGGTCCAGATCCACATGGGCTCGGGCAAGACGGGGCTGAGCTACCTCTTCCGGCTGGTCGAGGAGACCGAGATCCCCATCGGGCAGTTCCTGCCCACCCACGTCACCCGGGAGGCCGAGCTCTTCCGGCAGGCCGTCCGCTTCGCCCGGCAGGGCGGCAACCTGGACATCACCGCGGCCATCGAGGGACTGGACATGGCCCTCAGCCCGGCCGAGGCCCTGGACCAGCTCCGGGCGGCCGGCGTGCCCCTGGAGCGGGTGACCATCAGCTCCGACTCCAACGGCAGCCTGCCCCGCTTCGACGAAAAGGGCAATCTCCTGGGCCTGGCCGTGGGCCGGATCGACAGTCTGACCGCCGAGTTCAGGCGGCTTATCCTGGAGCACGGCCTGGCCCCGGACGAGGTCCTCAAGGTCTTCACCCTCAACCCGGCCCGGAGGATCAAGATCGACTCGCGCAAGGGTTCGCTCACAGAGGGCAAGGACGCGGACCTGATCCTCTTCGACCGGGACTGGTCCATCGACCGGGTCTGGGCCAGGGGCCGGCTGATGGTCGCCGGCGGCCGGCCGCAGGTCCGGGGGGCCTTCGAGGCGGACTAGCTTGACTCAGGCCGGATTCTCCTGAAGAAGGCCCTCTTGGCCAGCTCCATGGCCGCCAGGCAGGCGGCGACGATGGCGGCCAGGGCGGCCAGGAATGAGATCGGCAGGCGGCCGAAGCCGAAGAGCGAGCCCAGGGGCGTGAAGGGGATCAGGACCGCCGCGGCGGCAATAAGCAGGCTGGCCGCCAGGAGCTGCCGGCCGGGCCGGCTTCTGGGGAAGGGCTTGCGGCTCCTGAGGACCAGGGCGATCAGGCAGGCCGAGACGACCGACTCAACAAACCAGCCCGCCCTGAACTGGGCGGGGTCGGCCCGCAGGATCAGGAGGAGCACGCCGAAGGTGGCGTAGTCGAACACCGAGCTCAGGGCCCCGAAGAGCATCATGAAGTTCCTGATGAACCTGATGTTCCAGCGCCGGGGCCGCTCGATCATCTCGGGGTCGACCCTGTCCGCGGCGATGGCCATCTCCGGGAAGTCGGTCATCAGGTTGGTCAGCAGGATCTGCTTGGGCAGCAGGGGCAGGAAGGGCAGGAAGAGCGAGGCCCCGGCCATGCTGAACATGTTGCCGAAGTTGGCGCTGGTGGCCATGAAGACGTACTTTAGAGTGTTGGCGAAGGTTCTTCTGCCCTCCAGGACGCCCTGGGCCAGGACCCCCAGGTCCTTGTGCAGGAGGACGATGTCGGCCGCGGCCTTGGCCACGTCCACGGCCTGGTCCACGGAGATGCCCACGTCGGCGGCGTGGAGGGCCGGGGCGTCGTTGATGCCGTCGCCCAGGTAGCCGACCACGCAGCCCGATTTCTTCAGGGCCAGGATGATCCGCTCCTTCTGGTTGGGTTCGACCTCGGCAAAGATCTCGATCTCGCGGACGAGCCGGATGAGGGCCTCGTCGCTCATGCGGCCCAGTTCGGCCCCGCTGAGGATGCGCCGGCCGGACAGGCCCACCGCCTGGCCGACGTGCGCCGCCACCAGCCGGTTGTCGCCGGTGACGATCTTCAGGTCCAGGCCCAGCCCCCGGAGCCGCTGGATGGTCTCGGCGACGCCGGGCTTGGCCGGATCGTCCAGGACCACGATTCCGGCGAAGGTCATCTCGGCTTCGTCCTGCTTGCTCATGGAGGCCTGGGAGCCCAGGTCCTTGAAGGCGACGCCGATGGTCCGCCAGCCCTTCTGGCTGAGCTGATCGTAAAGGGCCTCGATCCGCCCCCTCACCGCGGCCAGGGGCGCGACTCCGCCGGCCGGGTCCTCGGCCCGGGAGCAGACGGCCAGCACGCTGGCCAGGGCGCCCTTGGTGACCATCAGATTGGCCCCGGCCCGGGCGGCCAGGATGCTCAGCCTCTTGCGGACGAAATCGTAGGGCACCTCGTCCAGCTTGACCCAGCCCGTCAGATCGAACTCCCGGCTGGCCCGGATGGCCTCGTCAATGGGGCCGGGAAAGCCCATCTCGAAAAAGGCGTTCAGATAGGCCAGGAAGAGGACCCTTTCCTTGTCCGCTCCGGCGGCGTCCACGGCGGAGTGGACCCTGACCAGGCCCTCGGTCAGGGTGCCGGTCTTGTCGGAGCAGAGCACCTCCATGCTGCCGAAGTTCTCGATGGAGGCCAGCCGCTTGACGATGACCTTCTCCCCGGCCATGCGCCTGGCCCCGTGGGACAGGTTGACGCTGATGATGGCGGGCAGGAGCTGGGGCGTCAGGCCCACGGCCAGGGCCAGGGAGAAGAGAAACGAGTCCAGGACGGGCTTTTTCTGGACGACGTTGAAGGCGAATATGGCCAGGACCATGACCAGGGTCACTTCCATGAGGAAGTAGCCGAAGCGCCTCACCCCCCGCTCGAATTCGGTCTCCGGGGCCCGGAGCCTGAGCCGCTCCGAGACCTGGCCGAAGGCGGTCTCCCGGCCGGTCCGGCTGACCAGGGCCCTGGCCGTGCCGCTGACCACGTCGCTGCCCAGGAAGAGCGAGTTGGTCCGCTGGCCCAGGGGGGCCTCCGGTTTGAGGATTCCGGCGGCCTTTTCCACCGGAAACGTCTCGCCGGTCAGGGCCGCCTCGCTGACGAAGAGGTCCTTGGACTCCAGGATCAGGCAGTCCCCGGGCACGCCGGCGCCGGCCGAGAGCGAGACCACGTCTCCGGGCACGACCTCATCGAAGGGCAGCTCCGCCTCCCGGCCGTCGCGCAGGACCCGGGCCTTTCTCTTGACCAGACTGACCAGTCCCTTGACCGCGCTGGCGGCGCTGCGTTCCTGCCAGAAGCCCAGGAGGCCGCTGAGCAGGACGATGGCCAGGATGATTAGGGCGTCGGTCGGATCGTGGAGAAAGAGTGACAGCCCGGCGGCGCCCAGGAGGATTAAGATGATCGGGCTCTTGAATTGAGCGGCCAGGAGATAGACCGGGTCGGTCCGCTTCTCCGGGCGCAGGAGATTGGGTCCCGAGCGGGCCAGGCGGCGCTCGGCCTCTTCCCGGGCCAGGCCCCGCTCACTGGTCCCCAGCCGCTCCAGCGCTTCATGGGCCGAAAGGCTCCAGAAAGGTTCCCCGGTGTAGGCCATGCTCGACGTCTCTCTCCGGGGCCGTTCGGTTAGACCGGCCGTCTCCTTCGGCGGCGGAGGAGGTAGACCACCCAGACAACGGCTCCGCCGGCGGCCACGACTGCCAGCGCCTCCACCTCGTAGCGCTTGAAATTGCCAATGAACGTCTCCAGGGCGCTGCCGAAAAGATAGCCCCCAACCCCGATGACCACGGCCCAGACCAGGGCCCCGAGGATGTTGAGCGGGATGAACTTTTTGGCCGGGACCGCGCTCATGCCGATGGCGAAGGGCGTCACCGTCCGCAGGCCGTACAGAAAGCGGAATCCCAGGATCAGGGGCGTCCGGAAACGTCGCAGGAGTTTGTCGGCCCGGTCGACCTGCTTCCTCCAAGCCGGCCGTTTGGCCAGGAGCCTCTGGCTGTGGCGGCGGCCCAGGTAGAAGAATAGCTGATCGCCGCAGAGGGTGCCCACAAAGGCCGCCCCGATCACTCCGGGCAGGGCCAGGTAGCCCCGCTGGGCGGCCAGGCCGCCCAGGACCAGGATGGTCTCCCCCTCGAGGAAGGTGCCCACCAGAACGGCCAGGTAGCCGTAGGTGTCGATGATGGCTTCCAGGAGCATCCGGACGGCTTCCCCCGAGGCCGATACTAACACAGGAATTCCCGCCCGGCTCGCGGTCCCGTCCGGGGCGCCGAGGCCTTCTAGGCGGTCTGACCGCCGCCGGTGAGAGCTTCCTGATAGATTTAGGAGCCTGGGAAAGGCTTGAGGTGGGGACTGACTCCGATCTTCGGCCAGCCGCCGTGTGACGGACTGCCGGCCCGTTCAGCCGCCGGCCGCGGCCAGCTCCCGGTAGCGCCGCTGCATGGCCTTCTCCACCGGCGGCGGGACCAGCCCGGCCAGGGAGCCGCCCAGCTTGGCCGCCTCCTTGACGATGGTCGAGGAGATGTAGAACCAGCGGTAGCCGGTCATCATGAAGACGGTCTGGACCTCCCGGTTCAGCCGCCGGTTCATCAGGGCCAGCTGGAACTCGTACTCGAAGTCGGACATGGCCCTCAGGCCCCGGACGATGACCTTGGCCCCCTTGGCCGCGGCGTAGTCGACCAGGAGTCCCTCGAAGCTGTCGACCTCGATCCGCGAGTGATTGTTGACGGACTGGCCGATGAGCTCCAGGCGCTCGGGAATGGTGAACAGGGTCGTCTTGGCCGGGTTGACGGCCACGGCGATGATGATCCGGTCGAATATCTCCAGGCCGCGGTTGATGATGTCCAGGTGGCCGTAAGTGATCGGGTCAAAGGAGCCGGGGTAGATGGCCAGCCGGGCTTGTTCGGCGGGAATCATAAGGCCTCCGGGTTGAGAATGCTGATGGCGCCCCGGCCGTAGCGGCGCTGGTCCGCCAGGCTCCAGCCGGCTCCGGCGCCGGGGGCCTCGGCCAGGGACGACTCGACGACCAGCCGGCCCCGGGGGGTGAATAACTCCGGCCCCAGCCCGGCCAGGAGCCGCTCTACCCAGCCCCGGTCGTAGGGCGGGTCGGCCAGGATAAGGTCAAAGGGCCCTTCCGGGCCGAGAAAGCCGAAGCCCCGCCTCAGGTCCCGCCGGATGATCCTGACCTCGGCCGCCGGGCCGAGGCGCTTGAGATTGGTCCGGACCGCCTCCAGGGCCGGGTGGGCCTGCTCGACCAGGACCAGCCTGGCCGCGCCGCGGCTGAGGGCTTCCAGGCCCAGGGCGCCGCTCCCGGCGAAGAGATCGGCCACGGCCGCCCCCTCGACGTCGCCCAGGATATCGAAGAGGGCCTGCCGCGTCTTGTCGGCCGTCGGCCGGGTGGCCCGGCCGGCCGGCGTCAGCAGGCGCCGGCCCCGCCAGATTCCAGCGACGATGCGCAGCGTGCCCATGTCGAACGGTCACTGCCGGCCCGCCGGGGAGCGGTCCCGGCGGAGAAGCCCCTCCCGGTTCAGCGGCCCAGGTAATCGGCCGCCAGCTGCTCGGCGATCTGGACGGCGTTGGTGGCCGCGCCCTTGCGGACGTTGTCGGCCACGATCCACATGTCCAGGCCGTTGGGCTGGGAGATGTCCCGCCTGATCCGGCCCACCAGGGTCAGGTCCTGGCCGGCCGCCACCGAAGCCAGGGGGTAGATGTTGTTGGCCGGGTCGTCGACGACCTTGACCCCCGGCGCCTGGGAAAGAAGACGGCGGGCCTCCTCGGCCGAAAGAGGGGCCTTCAGGGTCAGGTTGACCGCCTCGCTGTGGCTGTAGAAGACCGGGACCCGGACCGCGGTGGCGCTGACCATGATCGAGTCGTCACCCATGATCTTGCGGGTCTCGTTGACCATCTTCATCTCTTCCTTGGTGTAGCCGTTGTCCTGGAAGACGTCGATGTGGGGCAGGACGTTGAAGGCGATCCGGTGCGGGTAGACCTTGGTCTCGGCCTCCTGGAAGTTCATCAGGGCCCGGATCTGGGTCTCCAGCTCGACGATGCCCTTCTGGCCCGTGCCCGAGACGGCCTGGTAGGTGGCCACCACCACCCGCTCGATGCCCACCGCGTCGTGGATGGGCTTGAGCACCACGACCATCTGGATGGTCGAGCAGTTGGGGTTGGCGATGATGCCCTTTTTCTTGTAGCCGGCGATGGCCCCGGCGTTGACCTCGGGCACGACCAGGGGCACGTCCGGGTCCATGCGCCAGGCCGAGGAGTTGTCCACCACCACCGCCCCGGCCGCGGCGGCCAGGGGGGCGAACTCCTTGGACACCCCGGCCCCGGCCGAGAAGAGGGCGATGTCTATCCCCTGGAAAGACCGGGGCGTCAGCAGGCCGACCTCGATCTCGGCCGGGCCGTAGCTGACCGTGCTCCCCGCCGAGCGCTCGGAAGCCAGGGGCCGCAGGCTCTGGGGCGGAAAGTCCCGCTCGGACAGGCACTCGAGCATCTGCCTGCCCACCGCGCCCGTGGCCCCGACCACAGCAACTTTCAGCCGGTGCATTCTGCCTCCTCGGAAACGGTATTCGCTAACTTCTGCCCTTCCGGCCTTCTCCTGTCAACCTGTTTTTGGGCCCGCCGGCCAGGTCCCCGTCTCAGAGATTGGCCGAGCGCCTGATCGGGCTGCGCTTGAGCTGCTCCAGCCGGTTGAGGCCGTTGACCAGGGCCTTGGCCGAGGCGGTCAGGATGTCCTGGTCCGCGGCCCGGCCCAGGGCGACCTGCTCGCCTTCCCTGAGGCGGACGGTCACCTCGCCCTGGGCGTCCATGCCGCCGGTGGTGGCGCTGATGGAGAAGCGGACCAGCTCCGCCCTGGTACCGGTCATGGCCATGATCGTCTTGTAGACCGCGTCCACCGGCCCCACCCCGAAGCCGGCCGACTTGAGCGTCTGGCCGTCGGCGCTCAGCTCCACCGTGGCCACCGGGTGGACGTGGGTCCCGGACATGACGTTGAGGTAGCTGAGCTGGTAGGTCTCGGGCAGGCGCAGGAGGCGGTCGGCGATGAGGACCTCGATGTCTTCGTTGTAAACGGCCTTCTTCTTGTCGGCCAGTTCCTTGAAGGCGGCGAAGAGGGTCTCCACCTCCCCGTCCGAGAACTCGTAGCCCAGGCTGACCAGGCGCTTCTTGAAGGCGTGGCGGCCGGAGTGCTTGCCCAGGACCAGCTGCGAGGAGGGCCAGCCGACCGTCTCCGGCCGCATGATCTCGTAGGTCGAGCTGTTCTTGAGCACGCCGTCCTGGTGAATCCCGGCCTCGTGGGCAAAGGCGTTGGCCCCGACCACGGCCTTGTTGGGCTGGGTCTGGATGCCGGTGATGAGCGAGACCAGGCGGCTGGCCGGGTAGATCTGGCTGGTGTCCAGCCCGGTGGTCAGCTTGAGGAGGTCGCGCCGGGTGGCCAGGCACATGGCCACTTCCTCCAGGGCGGCGTTGCCGGCCCTCTCGCCGATGCCGTTGATGGTCACTTCGACCTGGCGGGCGCCGGCCTCGAGGGCGGCCAGGGTGTTGGACACGGCCAGGCCCAGGTCGTCGTGGCAGTGGACCGAGATGACGGCCCGGTCGATGCTGGGGATGTTCCCCTTGAGGTAGCGGATCAGCTCGGCGAATTCCTGGGGCAGAGCGTAGCCGACCGTGTCCGGGACGTTGACCGTGGTCGCCCCGGCCTGGATGGCCGTCTCAAAGACCCGGGCCAGGAATTCGGGCTCGGAGCGCGAGGCGTCCTCGGCCGAGAACTCCACGTCGGGGGTGTAATTCTTGGCCCGGGCCACCCCCCGGGCCACGGCCTCGAGAACCTGGTCCGGGGTCATCCTGAGCTTGTGCTCCATGTGAATGGGCGAGGTGGCCAGAAAGACGTGGATCCGGGGCCGCTCGGCCAGGGCCAGGGCCTGCCAGGCCGCGTCGATGTCCTTGTCCTGGCACCTGGCCAGGCCGGCCAGGCTGACGCCCCTGACCTGGGCCGAGATGGCCTTGACCGCCTCGAAATCGCCGGGCGAGGCGATGGGGAAGCCGGCCTCGATGACGTCCACGCCCAGGCTCTTGAGCTTCTGAGCCACCCTCAGCTTCTCGGCCGTGTTCATCGAGGCGCCGGGCGACTGCTCGCCGTCGCGCAGGGTGGTGTCAAAGATGACGACTCGTTCTGCCATGTTTCTTCCTCCTAAAAAAAGGCCCGCCCCCATCGAGGGGCGGGCCTGAAAGAGTGACTGAAGAGATTGGCCTGGCTTTATCCCGCCGCCTCGACCTCCTGGTCCTCCTTTAGGCCGGCCCGCCTGGAGCTTCTAAGTCGCTTTAGGGCCAGAACCGGTCCGGAGATCAGATAAACGCCCAACAAGACCAGGGCCATCAAGCCCGGCCGGTAGGCGACGACGCTGAAGATGAGCACCCCGGCCACGATCAGGTTGAAGGACTTGAAGCGGCGCAGCTCCAGGACCTTGGCCGAGCGGTAGGGCAGGGTGGAGACCATGAGGAAGGAGAGGACGTAGAGAAGGACCAGGATCAGAACCGAAAGCGGGTCCACGGTCGGCTGGAGGCGCTCTATGACCAGGACCGCGGCCGCCAGTATCGAGGCCGCGGCCGGAATGGGCAGGCCGACGAAGTAGCGGGGGTCGGTCTGGCCGGACTGGATGTTGAACCGGGCCAGGCGCAGGGCCCCGCAGACGACGAAGAGAAAGGCGGCGATCCAGCCCAGCCGGCCGAAGCCGGTCAGGGCCCACTGGTGGATCAGAAAGGCCGGGGCCACCCCGAAGGCCACCAGGTCGGCCAGGGAATCGTACTCGACCCCGAAGGTCGAGGTCGTCCGGGTCAGCCGGGCCACCTTGCCGTCCAGCCCGTCCAGGAGCAGAGAGACGAATATGGCCACGGCCGCTTCCTGCCAGTGGCCCTGGACGGTGGCGATCAGGGCGTAGAAGCCGCAGAAGAGCGAGCCGGTGGTGAACAGGCTGGGCAGGACGTAGAAGCCCTTGCGGGCCGCGCCCGATCGCCTGGTTCTCTTGTCTCGACGCCGGCGGCTCATGAGGGCAGTCTTCCCAGGATGCTCTGGCCGGCCTTGACCCTTTGGCCTTGTTTGACCTCAAGCCGGCTCTCCAGCGGCAGGTAGACGTCCAGCCGGGAGCCGAACCTGATCAGGCCGAAGCGCTGCCCGGCCTGGAGCCGGTCGCCCCGCTCGGTCCAGCAGACGATCCGCCGGGCGACCAGACCGGCAATCTGAACGGTCTCGACCCGGTGGCCGCCGTCCGTGGTCAGGGCCAGAGCCAGCCGCTCGTTCCGGGTCGAGGCCTTGTCGAGCGAGGCGTTGAAAAATGCGCCGGGAATGTACTTGACTCCTTCCACCCGTCCGCTCACCGGAGACCGGTTGACGTGAACGTCCAGGAGGTTCATGAACACCGAAACTTTCAGGGCCGGCCGCCCGCTCAGGGCCGCGGCCTCGACCTGGCCCAGAAAGACTATTTTACCATCGGCCGGCGAAACCACCAGCGACTCGCCCTCGGGGATGACCCGCTCCGGATCGCGAAAGAAGTAGGTCACGAAGCAGGCCAGCCCAAAAGCCAGCAGAGCCGCCCACAGAGCGCCGCCCAGGGCCAGGATCTCGGCCAGCAGGGCCGGGGCCAGAATGAACGGCCAGCCCTCCAGGGCGATGGGCAGGCGAGGCTGACTCATGGCCTCTCGAGCTTACAGTTCCCCGGACCGATACTGGGCCAGTATGGCCTCGATTCTATCCCGGCCAGCCAGCTTGACCTTCTTGAGGCGTTTGATCTCCACCTCCTCCTCGGGGGTGAGATAGAGATGCTGGCCGTACTCCTCGAGCCTCTGCTCCAGGTCCAGGTGCTCCCGCCACAGTCGAGCCAGCTCTTCGTTCCCGGGGGCGAGCCTGACTATCAGATCCAGATCGTGTTCTTCCATGCCTCTGGCGTTTTCCCTATTGCCAGGTCAGGTTAACGTAGGGTGGCAACCAAGTCAAGCCGAGGGGAGTCGCGCCTCAAAAAGAACCCCGCCCCGGGGGGTGGGGTTTAAAGACGGGTTTGGGCCAAACTCTCAGTTGCGCCGGTCTCCGGGGTCGATCCGAGGCCGGGGTTCGGGCTCGCACTTGCCGAACTCCACGGTCTCGATCCACTTGTCTATCTCGGCCCAGGGAATGTTGATCCTGGATTTTTTCTCCTCCGGCTCAACGATGCTGAGCAGCTCCGGCTCCGGGTAGGCGTTCATCTCATCCACCTCCTTCATGGAGGTAAGCTAACCACTGCCGGAACCGGAATCAACCCCCCCTGCCTCAGAGGGTCTTGAAGACCCTCTTGGCCGCCTCGACGACGTAATCGACATCGTTGAGGGTGTGGGCCGTGGACAGAAAGGCGACCTCGAACTGGGACGGGGCCAGCCAGACCCCGGCCTCGAGCATGCCGCGCCAGTACCTGGCGTAGCGGTCGGTGTCGGAGTTCTTGGCCGACTGGTAATCACAGACCGGTTTGTCGGTGAAGAAGAGCCCGAACATGGAGCCGACCCGGCCGCCGAAGACCGGCACCCCGGCCTCCCGGGCCGCCTCTGAAAGCCCGGCCAGCAGGTTCTCGGTCTTGCGGTCCAGCTCCTCGTAGACCTGGGGGTTGGAGAGAATCTCCAGGGTGGCCAGGCCGGCCGCCGTGGCCAGGGGGTTGCCCGAGAGGGTGCCGGCCTGATAGACCTCGCCCTCCGGGGCCAGCCGGCTCATGTACTCGGCCTTGCCCCCGAAGGCCCCCACGGGCAGGCCGCCGCCGATGATCTTGCCCAGGGTGGTCAGGTCCGGTTCGAGGTCGAAAAGCCCCTGGGCTCCGCCCAGGCCCACCCTGAAGCCGGTGATGACCTCGTCGAAGATGACCAGGGCGCCGTGTTTCCTGGCCACCTGGACGAGACCCTTGAGGAAGCCCTCCCTGGGCTTGACCAGGCCCATGTTGCCGGCGATGGGCTCGACGATGACGCAGGCGATGTCCTGGCCCAGGGTGGCGAAGGCCTCTTCCACCGCGCCCAGGTCGTTGTAGGGCAGGGAGAGGGTCTCCTGGGCCATGGCCTCCGGCACGCCGGGCGAGCCGGGAATGCCCAGGGTGGCCACCCCGGAGCCGGCCGCCACCAGCAGGGTGTCGGCGTGGCCGTGATAGCAGCCGTCGAACTTGATGACCTTGGACCGGCCGGTCACCGCCCGGGCCAGGCGGACGGCCGACATGCAGGCCTCGGTGCCCGAGTTGACCAGGCGGATCATGTCCATGGCCGGCAGGCAGTCGATGATCTTCCTGGCCAGCTTGAACTCCAGCTCCGTGGGCGCTCCGAAGGAGAAGCCGTTGGCCGCGGCCTCGCCGACCGCCTTGACCACGGCCGGGTGGGCGTGGCCCAGGATGAGCGGCCCCCAGGAGCAGACCAGGTCGATGTACTGGTCGCCGTCAACGTCGAAAATCCGGCCCCCGTGGCCGTGGGAGACTATCCGGGGGCTGGCCCCGACCGACTTGCAGGCCCTCACCGGTGAGTTGACCCCGCCGGGAATGATCCGGCAGGCCGCCGTGAAGATTTCTTCTGATCTGGTCATGCGAAATACCTCATGCTGGTCTTCTTGAACTCCTGGCGGGAAAAGAGGAGCTGGTAGTCACTCAGCCCGGCCCGTTCGGCCATGCGGGCCACCCGCCTGGAGCAGTCGGCCTCGCTCTGGCCGTGGACCATGGAGTAGAGGTTGTAGGGCCAGCCCTCCACCGGCCGGCGCTGGTAGCAGTGGGTCACCCGGCGAAAGGAGGACAGGACCCGGCCGACCTCCTCGAGCCTCTCCTGGGGCACCCGCCAGGCGACCATGACGTTGGCCGGGTAGCCGGAGCGCTGGTGGTAGAGGGTCGCCCCGAAGCGGCGGATGATCCCGGCCTCCTTGAGCTGGCGGATGCGCTCGACGATCTCGGCCTCGCCCAGGGAAACCTGCCCGGCCAACCAGGCAAAGGGGCGCTCCACAACCGGCAGGTCGCCCTGGAGGAGATGGACGATGCGCTTATCGGTCTGGCTCAGCTTCACCAGGCCCCGAACTCGACCCGACCTTCCCGCCGAGGATCTCCCGGCTCAGCCGCTCGATGGCCGCGCCGGCCTCGGCCTCGAAGCGGTCGAAGCGCTCGACCAGGTCGCGGCCCTCTTTGGTCAGCCTGAGCCCCCGGCCGCCAGGCAGCCGCTCGACTAGGCTGAGGCCCAGCCTCTCCTCCGAGGCCCTGATCCGGCCCCAGGCGGCCCGGTAGCTCATTTCCAGGGTCTTGGCCGCGGCCGAGAGCGAGCCCAGCCGGGCCACCTCCTTGAGCAGTTCCAATCTACCCTGGCCGAAGAGGAGCCCGGACTCGTCCTCCAGCCAGATCTTGTGGCGGACTCTCATGAGCTCAGCCTAACCGATGGCGAGGCGGGGTGTCAATTGCGGCCCCCAAGAGCCTTGTCACTTCCCCTAGGCTAGCCCGGGCCAGCGCCTCCGGACGGATTCAAGGCTGAAGGGGCCGCCGTGGGCGGCGTGGACCAGGCTCGGCTGCAGGGCCAGGACGTCTTTAAGGCTGGCCTCGGCCTGGCCCAGGTCCGTGGCGAAGAAGGGCCGGCCCGGCCGGGAGCGGCGGAGCAGGCCGCCCATGATCAGGTCGCCGACCACGACCGGCCCGCCGGGAATCCAGGCCGAGACCGAGCCTTCGGTGTGGCCGGGCGTGGGGATGACCTCGGCCCGGACCCCGAAGCGGTCCAGGCTGATCCGGCCCTCCAGGATCAGGTCCGGCTCCAGGGGTTTGGCCTGGCCGCGCTGGGTCAGGGCGATGAGGCGGTGGAGCCAGCGGCCGGTGGGCCCGGTGGGGATGACCGGGGCGTGCCCGCCCCGGCGGAGGGCCTCGGCCTCGATCCGGTGGACGGCCACCGGCGCCTTGGTCAGCCGCCTGAGGGCCTCGGCCGAGCCGGCGTGGTCCGGGTGGCCGTGGCTGATGAGGATGAGCGAGACGTCGGACCCGGCCAAACCCTGGCCGGCCAGCCCGGCCATTATCCGCCTCTCGCTGCCGGGGTAGCCGGTGTCGAAGAGGACCACCCGCTCGCCCCGCAGGGCAAAGGCGCTGACCAGGCCCAGGGGCAGTGGAATCACGCGGGTTTCGACCGGATTCATCGGCTCGCCTCTCGCCGCCGTCTCCCCGGGCGCCGGGCCCCGGCCGGCGGATTCCCGGGGTTTACCTTGACACGGAGCGGCCCTTGGGGCTCAATTTATGATGGATCTGTGTTCACGTCCAGTCGCGGAGGAGCTGATGAGATTTCCTGTCTTCGTCAAGAAGCTTTGGCCGCTGACAGTGGTCCTGCTGGTTCTGGCCACCCCTGCCCGGGCCGATTTCGCCTCTGACTTCCGGCTCGATTTCTCCCAGACCCAGACCAGTTACACGATTCCCATCGACGCCCCCAATAACGGACCCCAGTTCAAGTTCAAGGGGACCAACCAGGGCCGGATCACCTACCGGCCCCACCTCAACGCCGCCTCCTCCGGCCGGAGCCTGCTGATCCAGCCCCAGGGCGACCCCGACGTGGCTCCGGGCCAGGCCATCTGGTTCAAGGTCCTGGTCGAGGGCAGCCGCGTCGGCCGGCCCTTCAATCCGGGCGGGACCTACACGCTGCCGGTTCAGGTGAGCATCAGCGACAACCTCCACCCGGGCGGCACCCAGATCAGCCGGAGCGTCAACATCACCGTCCGGGTCCTGGATCAGAACATGAGCGGTCCGGTCCACTTGAGCGGCCAGGTCCGCCAGTCCGGGGACGGCGGCCTGTCCGGGGCCGATGTCTACCTGGGCACCTGCTGCGGCCAGACCCGCACCCGCTCGGGCGCGAGCGGCAGCTTCTCCTTCAACGTCGCCCAGGCCTCCTCTTACTGGCTGAGCGCCCACAAGAACGCCTATCGCTCGGCCTACCGCCGCCTCAGCGGAGCCGGGGCCGGCTCTCTCCACCAGCTCGACCTCAGGCCCGAGCGCTGGACCGTTCAGACCACTCCCCTGACCCGGCTCTATGGCCAGATCGGCTTCTGGCGCTCGGCGGCCTCGGCCGATGAGTCGAAGCTGCTCCTCTGCAACGGCATGGAGAACTGGCCCAATCCGTCCCTGAAGCGGTCCAGCAAGCTCTACCTCTATAACCTGGCTCGGGGAACCCAGCTCTGGAGCCACAACATGGGCTGGGAGTCCTGGTCTTGCGATCTGACCGACGACGGGGCCTGGGCCGTCTTCGCCACCGACCTGGCCGGGTCGGGCGGACCCCAGTCTTTTGTCCGGCTCCTGGACGGCCAGACCGGCCGGACCATCTGGACCAAACCCTGCACTGACGCCGAGTTTCCGGGCAGCACGGGACCCCAGGTCTACTCCCGGGGAGTCAAGTTCTCCCACTCGGGCAACGCCATTTTAGTGGGCGTGGAACAGGAGTACGTCTACCTCCTCAACCGGGCCGACGGCTCGGTCCGCTGGCGCCGGCGAGTCTCCCAGAACGTGCGGGAGATCATCTTCAGCCGGGACGACCGCTTCGTCTACGTGCCCGCGGGCAGCGGCTGGCTCCACAAGCTCCGGGTCAGCGACGGGGGCGAGGTCTGGCGGAAGTGGATCGGCTCCTGGGCCTATCTGAACGGCTTTAATCTCTCGCCGGACGGCCGCTGGCTGGCCGTGGGGACCAAGTCGGGGGACCTGACCGTCCTGAACGCCACCAGCGGGGCCATTCGTTTCCGCAAGGAATACCAGGGCCTGGGCGTCTGCTGCCGCTTTTCGCCCGACAGCCAGAGCCTGATCGTGAGCGGCAGCCACTGCGGCCTGTATCTGCTGGACCTCAACGGCAATGTCAGGTGGATGTACTACGCCTGCGCCCACGACGTCCGCTTCGGGCCGGGCGGCCGCTGGCTGGCGGCCAACATCAGGCGGGGCGCCTTCTTCGACGCCCAGGGCACGTTGCTGTCTTCCCTGAGCAGCCAGGACTCCAGCTCCCTGGTCGGCTGGATGAACAGCACCGGAACCCGCTACGTCCTGGCCATGAAGGACGTGGCCGGCCGGCAGGAAGTCCTGAGCATCCACAGCCTGGCCGTGAGCGGACCCCGCTGAGGACCGGGAGTATTCCGGCGGCGGGCCGGCCCTGATAATCGATCAGGAGAACCGCCCCCGGACTAAAAAGCCGGGCCTCCCGTCAGGGAGGCCCGGCTTGTCTTCGGTTATGGAGGGCTCCCTAGGGAGCGCCTCGTTTCAGCCCATCAGCCCCAGAAGCGCACCAGGAGCGGGGCGATGACCAGACTGACCACGCTCATCAGCTTGATCAGGATGTTCATGGTCGGGCCGGAGGTGTCCTTGAAGGGGTCGCCGACCGTGTCGCCGATGACCGCGGCCTTGTGGTTGTTGGAGCCCTTGCCGCCGTACTGGCCGCTCTCGATGTACTTCTTGGCGTTGTCCCAGGCGCCGCCGGCGTTGGCCATGAACAGGGCCAGCATCACTCCGGACAGGGTCGCGCCCAGGAGCGTGCCGCCCAGGGCCTCGGGGCCGATGATGAAGCCGACCAGGACCGGGGTGAGCACCCCGACCAGACCCGGGGCGATCATCTCCTTGAGGGCCGAGCCGGTGGCGATGGAGACGCAGGTGGCCGGGTCGGGCTTGACCCCGGGCTTGCCCTCCAGGAGGCCGGGGATCTCGCGGAACTGGCGCCGGATCTCCTCGACCATGGCGAAGGCCGCCCGGCCGACGGCGGTCATGGTCAGGGCCGCCACCAGGAAGGGCACCAGGGCGCCGATGAAGCAGCCGATGACCGTTTTGGGGTTGGTGATGTCGATGGTCTGAAGACCGGCCGCCTGGGCGTAGGCCACGAAGAAGGCCAGGGCGGTCAGGGCGGCCGAGCCGATGGCGAAGCCCTTGCCGATGGCCGCAGTGGTGTTGCCCAGGGCGTCCAGGGAGTCGGTGATCTTGCGGGTCTCAGGCCCCAGGCCGGCCATCTCCGAGATGCCGCCGGCGTTGTCGGCGATGGGTCCGTAGGCGTCCACGGTCATGGTCGCGCCCACGGTGGCCAGCATGCCCACGGCCGAGATGCCCACGCCGTAGACCCCGGCCTGCCAGTAGGCGATGCCGGTGGCCACGCAGATGCCCAGCACCGGCAGGGCGACCGACTCCATGCCCACGGCCAGGCCGGAGATGATTACCGTGGCCGCGCCGGTTTCGGAGCTCTTGGCGATCTTCCTGACCGGAGCGGCCGAGGTGTAGTACTCGGCCAGGAGGCCGATGATGATGCCGACCACCAGGCCGGAGACCACGGCCCAGAAGGCGTTGTTGGGCACGGCCAGGGCGGTGACGGCGAAGTAGGTCAGGATGATGAGGATGCCGGCGGCCACAAAGGTGGTGTAGCGCAGGGCCCCGGCCGGGTTGCCCTTCTCGAAGATCTTGATGGAGAAGACGCCGACGAAGGAGGACACCAGCCCGGCCATGGCCACCAGGATCGGCAGGGCCATGTAGGCCAGGCGGAGATCCTTTGTCCCGCCTTCCAGGGTCATGGTCGCGCCGATGGCGATGGTGGCGATGATGGAGCCGACGTAGGATTCGAAGATGTCGGCGCCCATGCCGGCGATGTCGCCGACGTTGTCGCCGACGTTGTCGGCGATGACGCCCGGGTTGCGGGGATCGTCCTCAGGGATGCCGGCCTCGACCTTGCCCACCAGGTCGGCCCCGACGTCGGCCGCCTTGGTGTAGATGCCGCCGCCCATGCGGGCGAAGAGGGCGATGGACGAGGCGCCCATGGCAAAGCCGTTGATGATGGCCGCCGTGGTGGGATCGCCGCCGGCGAGGCTGAACCAGATGCCCACCCCTAGCAGGCCCAGGGAGGCCACGGCCAGACCCATGACTGAGCCCGAGAAATAGGAGACCCTCAAGGCCGCGGCCTGGCCGTGCTTGTTGGCCGCCTCGGCCGTGCGGGAGTTGCCCCGGGTGGCCGAGCTCATGCCCGAGTAGCCGGCAATGATGGAGCAGGCCGCGCCGGTCAGGAAGGCCACGGCCGTCAGCCAATCGATGCCCACTCCGAGGAGGAGGAAGACGCAGGCGATGAAGATTATCAGGATGGAGTACTCGCGCTTGAGGAAGGCCATGGCGCCCTTGTGGATCATGTCCTCCAGGTCGCGCATGGTCTCGTTGCCATTGGGCTGTTTCTTGACGTATAAAAAGATCAAGAAGGCGACGATCAACCCGATGACCCCCAGATAGGGTGCGTAGGCGGTCAGACTGGCCATTTTCCCCTTTCCCTCCCTGACTAGCGGTTAAAGTTACTCAGGCGGCTGTTATATCTTTCACGAATGCCGCCGTATCAGATCGCTTCCTGGGGCGGCTCAACGGCGCGGTTGAACTCGTCCTGAGCCCGGCTCAGGCCCCTGGTCAGCAGCATCTCCAAGGCCAGAACAGCCCTTTCAATCGAGGCCGTCACGGTCGCGACCTCGCCCGGCTCGAACTCCCGGAGGACGTGATCTTCGACCTGTCCTTCATCGGGCCAGGGGCGGCCGATGCCCAGCCTGAGGCGGATGAAGTCCCGGGTCTCCAGGGCGGCCATGATCGAGGCGACGCCCTTGTGGCCGCCGCTGCCGCCACCGGCCGCCAACCTGCCCCGGCCCAGGGGCAGGTCCACGTCATCATGGGCCACCACCAGCGAGTCCGGGCCCGTCTTAAACCAGTCCAACAACTCGGCCACGCTCAAGCCGCTCAGGTTCATGTAAGTCTGTGGCTCGGCCAGAACCACCCTGTGTCCCAGCCAGGAGCCTTGACCCACCAGGGCCCGGCCTCGCGGCTTGGAAACCTTGATTCCAGCCTCGGCCGCCACCCTGTCGATCAGCATGAAGCCCAGGTTGTGTCGGGTGGCCCGGTACCTGGGGCCGGGGTTGCCCAGCCCGACGATCAACCACATGGGAGTTCCTACTCGGCCGGGGCTTTGCCCTCCGCCGGGGTTTCGGCCCCGCCCTCAGCCTCTTCAGCCGCCTCGGCTTTGGCCTCGACCAACATTTCCGAAGGCGCGGCCACGGCGCAAATCGTCATCTCTAGATCGGTCTCGGCGGTCACGCCCTGAGGCAGAGCCAGGTCGGCCACCTTCAGGGAGTCGCCGATCTGAAGCTGGCTGACGTCCAGCTTGACCACCTCGGGCAGGTCCCTGGGCAGGCCGGTCAGCTCCAGAGCCCGGATCTGGGTCTCCAGGATGCCGCCCTGGGCCAGGCCGGCCGGCTCGCCGACCAGCTCGATGGACACCTCCATGGAAACCGGTTTGTCCTCCTGGATGCGCATGAAGTCGGCGTGCAGGAGCAAGCGGCTGACCGGGTGAACCTGGAAGTCCTTGAGCATGACCGGCTGAGTCTCTTCGCCGATCTTGAGGTTCAGGAGAAAGCTGCGACCTGAGGCCGTCAGGATGATCTTCCTCAGGGCCAGCGGGTCGAGGCTGACCGGCTGGGGTTCCAGGCCGGGGCCGTAGTAGACGCCCGGAATGCGGCCCTTGGCCCTGAGCTGGCGGGCGGCCCCCTTGCCGGTCTGATCTCTGAGCTCGGCGCTCAGCTCCAGAAGTTCCATTTCTTATGATCCTCCGCTCCCGAAAAGAATCAGGGCATAATAAGGCATCTTGTAGTCCAGGGCAAGTCCTTTTTCCTGGCCCGGATCAGCTTTCCCGGAATGGTCCGGCCCGGGGTGAGGCGGCCATCCCGGGTCATGCTCCGGGGCCGAGACGATAGGCCCGCCTTAGTGTCGTTTTTTCGGGAGGTCGAGCGGCCCCAGACCCTTGAAGCCCTCCCCGGCCGAGGGCCCCTGGCCGTAAACCGGAAACTCGATCCCGCTCCCCCCGAAGCTCTTGAGGACCTGGCAGAGGCCCAGGGTGCCCTTCTCGCGGACCCTTTTGACCAGGTCCAGATCCAGCCTCTCGACCAGGATCGCCTCCTCCTCCCCGGCCTGCTTGAGGGTCCGGCCCTCGGGATCGACGATCAGGGAGCGGCCGTTGCCGCCCCGGCCCAGGCCGTTGGCGCTGACGAAGTAGACCTGGTTGGCGATGGCGTGGGCCTGGCTCAGGATCAGCTCCAGAGGCCGGTCGGGCGTGGTGGTCATGACCGGGTGGAGGATGACCTCGGCCCCGAGCCAGACCAGCTGGCGGACGACCTCGGGGAACCACTGGTCGTAGCAGATGCACAGCCCCAGGCGGGCCCGGCCGGGGATGTCGAAGACGCGGAATTCCCGGCCGGCCAGGCAGGTCTCGTGGGGCCGCCAGGGAAAAACCTTGCGGTAGCGGGCGACCATCTCGCCCTGGGGATTGATGACCAGGGCCGTGTTGTAGACCCCCTCCGGGGTCTGCTCGTGCAGAGAGCCCGGCACCAGCCACTTGCCCAGGCGCCGGGCCAGGCCGCAGAGCCTCTCCGTGGCCGGGCCGGGCACTGGCTGGGCCCACTTCATGTCCGGGCCGAAGAGGCAGAGTTCGCTGCCCAGAATCAGATCCAGCCCGGGGAAGTCCCGGCCGACCGCCTCCAGGCGGTCGGCCAGCCTGTCCAGGCCGTCCGGGCCGGGGAGGACCTCCATCTGGATCGCGGCCAGGGAAAGCTGTCTGGGCATGGCTTAGGCCCTCCTCGGGGCTCAGGCCGGATCAGGGCCCGGCCGGCTATTCCTCTGGCGGGGAAAAGGCCAGGTTGTGACGGCGCATCTTGCGGGCGATCGTGGACTGGTTCACCCCCAGAGCCCGGGCGACCTCCTCCTGGGTCCGGTGCCGGCGGATGGCCTCGACCAGGAGGGCCTTCTCGAAGAGGGCCATGGTTTCCCTGAGGCCGGCGGCCTGGTCGATCTCCGGGCTCGAGGCGGCCACGGGCAGGGCCAGGGAGAGGGGCAGGTCCTCCGGGCCGATCCGGTCGCCCTGGCTCATGACCACCAGGCGCTCGCAGATGTTGACCAGCTCGCGGACGTTGCCCGGGAAGTCATGGGCCAGGAGCCGGTCCAGGGCCTGGGGGGAGAGGCTCCTCTCCAGGTCGAAATCCCGGCAGAAGCGCCGGACGTAGTGCTCGATCAGGGCCGGGATGTCCTCGCGGCGCTCCTTGAGCGGCGGCACGTGGATGGGGATGACCCGGAGGCGGTAGTAGAGGTCCTCGCGGAATCTCCTGGCCCTGACCATCTCCTCCAGGTCCTGGTTGGTCGCGGCGATGACGCGCACGTCGGCCTGGCGGTCCCTGGTCGAGCCGACGCGAAAGACCAGGCCGTCGTCCAGGAACCTGAGCAGCTTGACCTGGGAGGCCAGCGGAATCTCGGCCACCTCGTCCAGGAAGAGGGTGCCCTGGTCGGCCAGCTCGACCAGGCCGGGCTTGCCCTGCTTCTGGGCCCCGGTGAAGGCGCCCGGCTCGTAGCCGAACAGCTCCGACTCGAAGAGGGTCTCGGGCACGGCCCCGCAGTTGACCTTGACCATGAACCCCTCGGCCCGGGGCGAGCGCCGGTGGATCAGCTCGGCGATCTTCTCCTTGCCCGAGCCCGAGGGGCCGGTGATGAGCACCGTGGAGTCGACCCGGGCCACCCGGATGGCCGTTTCGACGACGCGGCTCATGGCCGCGCTGCGGAAGATGATGTCCTCCTGGACCAGGCTCTCCACCTGCCGGTCGATCAGCTCGTCCTGGTAGCGCTGGGACAGGGCCGTCTTGGTCAGGATCTCCTCCCTGAGCCGGTCCAGCTCGCTCAGGTCCCGGTCGTTGGTCACGACCATGATGATGTTGCCGTTCTCGTCAAAGACCGGGTTGCCCGTGGACAGCAGCCGCCGGCCGGTTCGGGTGCTCTGGACCCGGGTCACCGGCGCCCGCCTCTCCAGGACCTCCAGGGTGATGGAGTGGTCGAAGTAGCCCTCGGCCACCAGGTCCTTCATGTTGCGGCCGATGACCTCGGCCGCGGTGTAGTTGTTCAGGCGCTCGGAGGCCCGGTTGATCTGCAGGACGTTGGCCTCGCTGTCGCAGATCCACAGGCCGTCGTAGGACGACTCGATGATGGTCCGCAGGTCCTCGCTCAGGCGCTTGAAGCCCAAGAGCTCCTCGCGGTCCTCGGGGCCGTGGAGGAGGCAGACCACGCCCTTGGGCTGGTCCGGGTGGCGCATGGGGTGGACGTCGAGCATCAGCTCGCCCCGGTCTGACTCCAGCCGCATGCCCAGGCGGGACCGGCCGGTGAGCATTACCTCCTGGAAGAGGGCCTGGGCCTCGGGATAGGCCCGGCTGATCTCCTGGCCCAGGCTGAGGCGGCTGTTCTTGAGGGCGCGGGGGTGTCCGTAGACCAGCCGGCCGAACAGGTCGAAGATGAGGACCCGCTCGCCGATGGTGTTCACCAGAAGATCCGGCCAGGTTTGAGCGGCCATGGTTTATGCAAAATGGCATAGCGACTGCGGCAAGTCAAGGGACCGGGCCGGCCGCCTAGAAGTAGACCTTGACCTCCAGGTAGTAGAAGTGGGGGGCGGAGCCGAACTCGCTCCTGGGCTCGACCAGGCCGGCCTCCTCCCGGGGCGGCCGGCCCAGGTTCCAGGTGGCCCCCAGGAGCAGCTCGCTGTTGTCACTCAGGGAGACGGTCAGCCCGGGCTGGACCTGGGCCGAGCCGTCCGAGAGGGACTGGATGAAGACGGCCCGGCCCACGGTCAGGGGGCTCAGCTCGTAGCTGGCCATGAGGCCGACCAGGTGGCGGCCCCAGTGGAGGCTGAACCCGTCGGCCGTCCGGATCATGGCCGCCTCGAGGTGATCCGGGTCGCCGGCCCCGTTGTAAAGGTACTCCGCCTCCAGGGTCAGGGAGTTGTCGAAGCGGTGGCCCAGGCCCAGGACCGCGGTCAGGTGGTCCTCGACCAGGTCGCCTTCCAGGGGCCAGGGCAGGGGCTGGCCGTCCTGGGCCTCCAGCCAGGCCGCCTCGGCCCGGACCTCCAGCCAGCCCAATTCGCCGGTGGCCCCGGCCCCGACCTGCCAGCCGCCGTAGACCTTGCCGGCCAGGAAGCTCAGGTCCCAGCCCGAGAGGTTGGTGAAGAGCCGGGCCAGCAGGGCCGAGCCGGCCCAGGAGGCGTCCAGGACGCCCTCGTCGTCGGCGAAGCGCCCCCCGGCCGTGAGCCGGCGGCCGGGGGCGTAGACCAGGTTGAGGCCGGAGAACTGGCCCAGGGAGATATCCAGTCTGAGGGCGTCCACGCCGGCCTTGTAGTCCCGGTCGAACTGGCTGGGGTCAAAGGGCAGGAAGACGTCCAGGGGGTTCCAGAAGTAGGCCTGGCCGAAGGTGATGGCCTGCCGGCCCAGGGTCAGGTCGACCCGGGGCAGGGAGATCTTCAGGTTGAAGCGGTCCAGCCAGAGGCTGGCCAGGGCGTCGTCCTCCTCCAGCCAGGTCCACTTGTCGTCCAGGGCCCGGTAGGCCAGGTCGCGCGCCTGGTCGGCCAGGCCGGCCCCCTGGGTCCGGCTGGGGGACAGGGTCAGGCTCTGGACCAGGTGGACCTCGTACTTGAGCCACTCGGCCGGCCGGCCGGCCGCGGTCAGGCGGAGGAGGGTCTGGGAGAGGACGTCCCGGGAGTCGCCCCAGGCCTCGGGCAGGGCCGAGGAGTCGCTGAGGCCGATTATGGTCCTCAGGCTGCCGTCCAGGCCGAAGCCGGCCCGGCTGTCCCCCACCAGGGCCCCGGCCGGCCCGGGCAGGGCGGCCAGGAGCCAGAGGGCCAGGCCGGCCAGGAGGGCTGTTCCGCCCGGGCTCGGGCGGCCCATCATCCGCCCGCTGGGGTGGCCAGGAGATAGAGGCTCAGCCCGGCCTGGAGGAGCGAGACGATCAGGGTGGCCCCGAGCAGGCCCAGAGACGGCCAGGTCCTGAACTCGGGCCGGCCTCGGGCGATGAAGAAGGTGTGGAGGCCGAAGGCGGTCAGGCCGGTCAGGCTCAGGCCCAGGGAGAAGAACAGGCCGGCTGCGCTCCCCCGGGACACCTCCAGCAGCCCCCACAGGGCCAGGAAGACCAGGGGCAGGTGGAGGAGGATGAAGCCGGCCGGCCCGCCGGGGAGATCGAAGAGCTTCCACTCCTGCCAGTAGGCCGAGTCGATCTCGTGGCTGACCAGCAGGGTGGCGTTGAGCAGGTAGAGCCAGAGGAGCCAGTCGGACACGGTCTCGCCCTCCTAATCCTCTATTCTCTGGGCCGCGGGCGGGCCGTCCCCGGCGATGCGGCCGTCCCGGAGGACGATGAGCCGCCGGGCCTGCTTCATCACCGCCGGGTCGTGGGTCGAGAAGAAGAAGGTCACCCCTTTCTCTTCGTTGAGCCGGCGCATCAGGCCCAGCAGGGCCGCCCCGGTCTTGGAGTCGACGTTGGCCGTGGGCTCGTCGGCCAGGACCAGGGCCGGCTCGGCGGCGATGGCCCGGGCGATGGCCACCCGCTGCTGCTGGCCGCCGGAGAGCTCCCGGGGGAAGCGGTTCTCCAGCCCCTCCAGCCCGACCTCGCGGAGGATGGCCCTGACCCGCTCCCGCCGGGCCGCCTGGGCCTGGCCCTGGAGCATGAGGACGTACTCGGCGTTCTCCAGGGCGGTCAGGACCGGGATGAGGTTGAAGTTCTGGAAGATGAAGCCCAGGCGGTCGCGCCTCAGCCGGCTCAACTCCCCGCCGGAGAGGTCCACCAGGGACCGGCCGTCCACCTCGACCCGGCCCTCGGTCGGCCGGTCCAGGCCGCCGATGATGTTCAGGAGGGTCGACTTGCCCGAGCCCGAGGGGCCGGCCATGGCCGCGAACTCGCCGCCGCCAAGGTTAAGGTCCACGCCGCGCAGGGCCCGGGTGACCACGTTGTCGCGGCCGTAGTCCTTGGTCACGCCCTTGAGACTGACGATCGTTGCCACGCTTCAACCCCTCAGTTGATCCACCACCGAGACGCGCACCGCCCGCCGGGTGGGGATCAGGCCCAGCAGGACCGTCGCCCCGAAGACCAGGCCGCCCGACCAGGCCAGGATCGGCCAGGTGAGCTTGGCGTGGAAGACCGGCGAGACGGCGAAGCCGGAGATGGTCACGCCCTCGGGCATGAGGGCGCTCATGTTGATGCCCCAGACCTGGGCCGCCCCGGAGGCCAGCCCGCCGACCAGGAGGCCGGCCCCGCAGCCGATCAGGCCCAGGTAGATGGTTTCCGTGATGATCTGCCGCCTGACCTGGCCGGCGGCCGTGCCCAGGGCCAGGAGCACGGCGAACTCGCGGCTCCGCTCCAGGACCGACATGAGGATGGTGTTGAAGATGGTGAACATGATCAGGAAGAGGAGGATGGCCTGCATGATCCAGTTGGAGCCCCGGTCCATCCTGATGTAGGCGGCCAGCTCGGGCATGACCTCCTGCCAGGGCAGGACGGCCAGGTCCCGGCCCCCGGTCAGGCCCCTGACCGCCTTGATGACCCGGCTTTGGTCAGCGGGATCCTTGAGGATCAGGCCCACCTGGGTGGCGCTGTCCGGGGGCAGGCCGAAGAGCCGGCCCAGGAACTTGAGGGGCGCCTGGACCAGGTAGCCGTCCACCTCGGGCGAGCCGGTGGCGAAGACGCCCTTGACCCGGCAGAGCTCCTCCTTGAGCTGCCCGGAGACGTCGTTGGTGGTCAGGACCAGCTTGCGGCCCAGGTCCAGCTTGAGCCGCTCGGCCAGCTCCCGGCCGATGACCACCAGGGCGTCGTCCTCGGGGGCCAGGTACTGGCCGGCGACCAGGTTGCGGCTCAGGGGCGAGGTTTTGGCCTCACCGGCCGGCTCGACGCCCATCAGACTGACCCCCACCGCGCCGGCCCCGGAGCGGGCCACGCCCTGGCCCAGGATGAGGAGCTTGGTCGATTCCACCTGGTCAAGCCGCTCGATCTCGGCCCTGAGCCGGCCGACGCCGTCCACCCGGAGGTCGATGGCCGGGGCGTCGCGGTAGGCCGGGTTCTCGATGGTCACGTGGCCGGCCTGCATCCTGACCACCTGCTCGACGAGCTGGCTGTAGGCCCCCTCGGCCACGGCGATGAAGAAGACGGCCAGGGCCAGGCCGAAACCGATGGAGACGACGGTGATGAGGGTCCGGCGCTTCTGCCGCCAGATGCTCCGCCAGGCCAGGCGCAGGATCATCGCCCCTCCTCAGACCCGGTTGAGGGCCCTGACCGGGTCCAGCCGGGCGGCCACCGCGGCCGGGTAAAGGGCGGCCAGGAGGCAGATGGCCCACATGGTCGCCACCGAGCTGACCACGGCCCTGAGGCTGAACTGGGCCCGCCAGATGGGGTCGAAGGCCACGCCGGCGATGGTCGTTTCCCCGGCCAGCCGGCTGATGTCCAGCCCGATTGCCTGGAGGTACCAGGTCCCGGCCAGGCCGATGAGCGTGCCCGCGGCCGTGGCGGCCAGGCCCAGGAGGAGGGCCTCGATGCAGACGTCCCGGACGATCCGCCAGGGCGTCGTACCCAGGGCCTTGAGCAGGCCGAACTCGTGAATCCGCTCGTAGGTGGACATGAGCATGGTGTTCATGACCCCCAGCCCGGCGGCCAGGAAGAAGATGGCCCCGAAGAGGGCCATGGAGACGTCGAAGAGGTTGACCATGTCCGCCAGGGCCGGCATCAGGTCCCGCCAGGTCTTGACCTCCTCCCCGGGCGCGGCCCGGCCGGCCAGGGCGGCGACCTGGTCCAGGGGCAGCCGGCCCCGGGAGTTGAGGGCCACCTCGTGGATCCGGCCGCCGGAGACGAAGAGCTGCTGGAAGTCGGCGGCGTGGATGAAGGCGGCGCTGCGGTCCAGGCCCTCGCCGGCCGCCTTGAGGATCCCGGTCACGGTGTAGAGGTCGTTGCCCAGGGAGCCGTCGGCGGCCTGGACCACCACGACCACCTCGGCGCCCAGGTCCAGGCCCAGGGACTTGGCCAGTTTGCGGCCCACGACCAGGCCCCGGTCCGGCTTCTCGGCCAGGAAGCTGCCCCGCTCCAGGTGTTTGGCCAGGTCGAAGGCTTGCCGTTCCGCGGCCGGATCCACGCCCCAGAAGAGGGCCCCGGCCGACTTGGTCCCCTGGGAGACCAGGCCGTAGCCGAAGCTCCGGGCCGCCGCCCCGAGACCGGCCTTTTGGGCCGCGGCCAGGAGGGCCGCCGGGTCGGCCAGGGCCTGGTAGAGGGAGCGTTCGGCCAGAAAGCCCTTGGCGTGGACCTGGACCTCGCCCGTGACCAGGTTGGTGGCGTTGTCCACGGTGTGCCTGAAGAGGCCGTCCATGAGGGCGTAGCTGGCCATGAGCACGGCCGTGCTCAGGGTCACTGCGGCCAGGGTGATCAGGCTCCGCCTGGAGTTCCGCCACAGGTTGCGCCAGGCGTAGCGCCAGATGGCCAAGCCGGCCTCCTTCAGCGCTGCAGGTTGCGCAGAGAGAAGACGTCCGGAGCCAACTCAGGCTCGAACTCGATGGTCTGGTACTCGACCACGGTCTTCTCCTCGGGCTTGTCCGTGGGCACGATGGTCATTTGGGCCGGCAGGAGCCGGCCGCCCAAGGTCCTGTACTCGGCGAAGGTCATGGTTCGGGCCGGTTTCATGACCTCGTCGAAGTAGTTCAGGAGCAGGGGCTGGTAGTCGCTCCGGCGGACCTCGACCAGGACCTTGCCCCAGACCACGGCCGCCTCGGGCTTGGGCAGGCAGGTCACCTCGATCAGGTCCTCCCCCCGGCGGAGGCCCTGGAAGCTGACCTCGAAGGTGTAGTCCTCGGCCATGCGGCTCTCCTTGACCAGGTCGTTGTTAGTGAAGTGGGAGCCCATCCAGGAGGCCGACATCATCGACGAGGGCAGCTTGATGACCCGCTTGACCTTGGGCAGGTAATTCCACAGGTCGCTGCCGACCCGCAAGGTGGCCGTGCCCTTCTCCTTGGTCGGGGCCAGGATGCGGACCAGGGACTTGTCCTTGCCCTGGCTCCAGAACTCCAGGTCCAGGGTCCTGGTCCAGTGGGCCGTGGTGATGGCCATGCTCATCCGGCCGTGGCTGGCCTGGCCGCGGTAGAGATCGTCGACCTTGTCCAGGATATCCCGGGCCGAAAGCTTGATCTCCTCGGCCCGGACCGGCCCGGCCGGGAGGGTCAGGGCCAGGCCCAGGAGCAGGATCAGGCCGAGTCTTTCAAGCTTCATATTTACCCCCCGGCGGACGCAGCATGCCCCGGATGAGGCAGGCGGTGAAGTGCCGGCCCACGGGCAGGGGGTCGAACTTATCGTCCAGCCAGGCCCAGGTGAAGAGGCCGTCCACGGCCCCGCCCAGGGCCAGGACCAGGGAAGCGGGCTCCAGGTCCGGACGGAACTCGCCCTGGGCCACGCCCTCGCCGATCAGGCCGCCGACCAGCCGGCTGAACTCGCCGTAGAATCCCTGGAAGAGCTTCTCGGTCCGCTGGCGGAGCTCCTCGGGCCGCAAGAGGGACCAGAACTCCATCACCACCGGGTAGAAGGGCAGGAACTCCCGGTGGGCGGCCAGAACCGCCTCCATGGCCGCGGCCAGGCGCTTTGAGGGCGGGCCGCCCAGGGCGGCCGTCTCGACCCGGGCGGCCTGGCCGATCCGACTGGAGAGCCACTCGAAGACGCTGAAGAAGAGGTCCTGCTTGGAGGCGAAGTACTCGTAGAGAGTCCCCTTGCCCACCCCGGCCTCTTGGGCAATCTCGGCCATGCTGGCCGCGCTGTAGCCCCGCCGGGCGAAGACCAGGGCCGCGGCCTCGAGCAGGGCCGTTCGCTTCTCCGATCGCTTTGCTTTCCTGGGCATATCCCCGACCTCGATAACTGACTGACCGGTCGGTCGATCACGATAGTATATATTTAATAAACCAAATTATGATAATATGCTTAAAACCGACCGGTCAGTCAGATAATGCCACTGGCCTGGCCCTGAGTCAAGAATTTTTTTATGGGGGACGCGGTCCGGCCGGATTCGGAGGCGGTTAGCCTCCGGGAGGCGGTTCAGAGGACGAGGTGGGTCAGGCCCGGCCAGGAGGGGCGGCCGGGCTCCTCCGCCTGGCCGCCCCAATCATCCGCCCGGGGCCGTGAAAAGCCTCGGGCTCTGGCGATGTTCAACGTCCGATGGCGTAGGCCTCGCGCCGGGGGTCGGCCCCGCCCGCGAGAACGCCCCGCTCCCGGTCGATCAGGATGGCCTGGGAGCTGCCCATGATCATGTCCCAGTCGTCCAGGACCTTCAGGTCGTGGCCCCTGGCCCTCAGGTGGGCGACGGTCTCGGCCGGGAAGCGGCCCTCGAGAAGGAGGCTCCCGTCCGGGTTGCTCCGCCAGCGGGGCGCCTCGTTGGTCTCCTGGACGTCGGCCCCGAAGTCCAGGAGGTTGGCCGTGAGCTGCATGACCGTCTGGGTCTGGCCGTCGGCCCCGGGCGAGCCCAGGACGATGCGGGGCCGGCCGTCCTTGAGGATCATGGCCGGGTGGAGGGTGTGGTAGGGCCTCTTGCCCGGCTCGATCCGGTTGACGTGCTCCGGGTCGAGGCTGAAGCCCCGGCCCCGGTTGTGGAGGATCATGCCCGTCTCCGGGACCATGACGCCGCTGCCGAAGTACTCGTAGAGGCTCTGGATCAGGGAGACGGCGTTGCCCTGGGCGTCGACCACGGCCAGGTAGATGGTGTCCTCGCCCCCGCCGAGCTGGCTGGGGGCCGGGGACTTGGCCGCGGCCTGGGGGTCGATCAGGCCGGCCCGCTTCTTGGCCTGGTCCTTGGAGAGCATCGGCCCCACCGGTACGGGGTGGAAGTCCGGATCGCAGACGTACCTGTCCCGGTCGGCGAAGGCCAGTTTCTTGGCCTCGACCATGAGGTGGACCAGCTCGCCGCTGGTCGGGCCCAGGCCGGCCAGGTCGAAGTTTTCCAGGATGTTGGCCTGCATGAGCAGGGCGATGCCCTGGGAGTTGGGCGGCTGGGTGCAGACTTCGTAGCCCCGGTAGCCGGTCCTGAGGGGCTCGACCCAGTTGACCGTGTGGCCGGCCAGGTCCTCCGGGCCGAAGAGGCCGCCCGAGGCCTCGGACAAGGCCACCAGGGCCCGGCCCAGGTCGCCCCGGTAGAAGGCGTCCGGCCCCTGGTCGGCCAGCTTCCGGAGCGACCGGGCCAGCCTGGGCTGGACCAGCCGCCGGCCCACCTCGGGGATCCGCCCTCCCGGCAAAAAGGTCTCGGCCGCGGCCGGGGAGCGGGCCAGGAGGTCCCGCCGCTGCTCCAGGGCGACCCTGAGCTCCTGGTACATGGGGAAGCCGCCCTCGGCGTAGTCGATGGCCCGGGCCAGGAGCCTGTCCAGGCCCAGGGTCCCGTACCTCTCCAGGGCGGCCTGCCAGCCGGCTATGGCCCCGGGCACGGTGGCGGTCAGGATGCCGTTCTCGGGCATGACCGTGTGGCCCCGGCTGCGGTAGAACTCCAGGCTGGCCCGGGCTGGAGCCCGGCCGCTGGCGTTGAGGGCTTTGAAGCGGCCGGCCTTGGCGGCATAGATCAGGGCGAAGAGATCGCCGCCCAGGCCGCACATGTGGGGCCGGACCACGCCCAGGACCAGGTTGGCGGCCACGGCCGCGTCCACGGCGTTGCCGCCGGCCTCCAGAACGGCCGCCCCGGCCTGGGCGGCCAGGGGGTGGTCGGCGGTGATCATCCACTCGGTCCCCATGACCAGGGGGCGGTGGCGGCTGAAGCGGAAGGTCATGGTCTCTACTCCTTGTCTGGGGCTTGGCTTGGCCGGCTCCCGGCGCCCTGGTTGAGGACCAGCTCCTCGATGACTCTGAGGTGCCTGTCCATGGCCTCCCAGGCCCCCTCGGCGTCCCGGGCCCTGAGCGCCTCGACGATCCGGGCGTGGCCCTCCAGGGAGCGCTGGAGCCGCTCCTCGCTCTGGTAGATCTCGGCCCGGCACTGGCTCAGGATGCCGTTGATCCGTTCGACTATTTTCAAGAGAACGCTGTTCCCGGCCGCCCGGGCCAGGCCCAGGTGGAAGGAGTTGTCCAGCTTGATCAGCTTCCGGCTCTTGGGCTTCTCCCGGCTCTGGCGGTCCAGGATCGCCTCGAACTCGGCGAGGTCCTCCTCCCCGGCGTTGAGCGCGGCCAGGGCGGCGATGTCCGGTTCGATCATCCGCCGGAACTGGAAGATCTCGGCCAGCTTGTCCCTCTCCCGGCCGATGGCCCGGGCCAGGAAGTCGATCACCGAGCGGGCGTCGCCCAGGATGACGAAGGTGCCGCTGCCCGGCCGGCTCCTGAGGACCTCCTGCTGCTCCAGACTCCGGATGGCCTCCCGGACCGAATGGCGGGAGACCTGGAAGATCCTGGCCAGCTCCCGCTCCGGGGGCAGCTGATCGCCGGCCTTGAGCCTCCCTTCCTCGATGAGGCCCTGGATCTGGGCCACGATCTCCTGGTAGACCTTCCTCTTCTGCACGGCCCGCAGCTCCCGGCCGCTTCCGGGGTTGTCCGGCCTCGATCCGCTCCGGCCCACGGCCCTCAGCCCACCTTCATGACCAGGAGCATGAGCAGCCCCATCAGGCCCAGGCCGACCCAGGTCAGGCCCGGCCGGCCGCCGGTGGCCGCGGCGTAGAGGAGAAAGGGCACGGCCAGGAGGCCGACCAGGGACAGGCCGGCCAGCCTGGCCGAGTGTTTCTTGAAGAAGTCCGCCATGGCTCCTCTCCTCCCTCAGCGGGTCAGGATCGCGGCCAGGGTCGTGGCCAGGCCGATCAGGCCGGTGATGATGAGGCCGTACTTGATGGTGGCCCTGAGCACCGGCCCCTCCTGTCCGGCCAGCCCGACCGTGGAGCAGCCGACGATGATCTTGGCCGGGGCGATCATGCTGCCCAGGGCCCCGCCGGTGGTCTGGGCGGCCAGGATGACCGCCACGCTCAGCCCGGCCAGGTCGGCCGTCCGCTGCTGCAGGACGCCGAAGACCACGTTGGAGTTGGTGTTGCTGCCGGTCATGAAGGCGCCCAGGAGGCCGATCCAGGGGGAGAAGAAGGGGTAGGTCGCCCCGAAGATCCGGCTGATGCCCTCGGCCAGAAGATAGGTCATGCCGCACTGGTCCATGATCATGGCGAAGCAGACCATGGAGACGATGCCCAGGCTGGTGGGCACGCCGCTCTTGATGGTCTTGGCCACGATCCGCCCGGCCGCCCCGGGGGAGTAGTAGCCCTTGGCCCGGTAGACCAGGAAGCTGATCAGGGAGGCGTAGGCCAGCAGGGCCCCGCCGTGGCCGAAGACGCTGATCCTGGCGCCGTAGCCGGCCGGGGTGACCCAGCCGGCCGCGGACCTGATCTCGGGGAAGTGGAGGGAGAGCTTGACTTGGCCGAGGAACTGCCGGACCGGGCCGCAGAGCACGCCCAGGGAGACGACCACGATCAGGATCAGGTAGGCTGACAGGGCCCAGCCCAGACCCATTCTGGAGTCGGCCGCTTCGGCCCGCTGGCGGCGGTAGAAGGGCGCCCGGGCCACCAGGAGGCAGGCGGCCAGCCCGGCCAGGCTGGCCCCGAAGCCGCCCAGGGTCCACATGCCCGAGACGGCCAGGAAGTACTGGGTCCCGGCCATGGCCGTGCCGATGGCCAGGACGGCCGGGCCGCCGTGGCCGACCAGGCGCCAGCCGCCGTAGACGTGGAGGGCGGCCAGGCCGCAGAGGTAGGCGGCCAGTCCCAGCAGGCCCGCCGACCAGGGGGCCAGAAAGTCGGCGCCCAGGCCGGTGACGGCCATCATGGCCTGGAAGGAGGCGCCCATGGAGCCGAAGGTGACCGACCAGGAGTGGCCGATGGCCGGCACGGCCACGGCCACCATGGGCGAGAAGCCCAGGCCGACCAGGAGCGGGGCGACCACGGCGATGGGCACGCCGTAGCCGGCCACGCCCTGGAGAAAGGAGCCGAAGATCCAGCCGAAGATGAGGAGCTGGATGGACTTGTCGCCGCTGAACCTCTGGATGCCCGCCCCGATGGCCTCGATGGCCCCGGTCTCGCTGACCACGTTGTAGAGGACCAGGGCCATCCAGATGATGTAGAGGACGTTGAGGGAGAGAAGAATCCCCTTGGTCTGGGCCAGGGCCAGCAGCTCGGGCGTGGCCCCGAACAGGGCCGCCGAGACGATCAGGGCCGTGAACCAGCCGGCCGCGCCGGCCCGGCCGCCCCCCCAGTCGAACCAGATCATCAGGACCAGGACCACGGCGATGGGCGAGAAGGCGAAGAACCACTTGAGCAGGGAGAACTCGGTCATCTGGACGATCCAGCCGGCAGAGGTCAGACCTTCAACCAGAGATCAACTGGTTGTACCAATTATCGGCAAGTCTCCGGGCCTGTCAAGCCCGGGGCGGCCCGGGGGAGCCTTTTCCTGGCCAGGGCCGGCCCGGGTTGCTAAGATGGATCGAGCCGATCGGGCCGGCCCGGGCAAGCCTCATTTTTCCCGAGGGCCCGGCCGGCCGAGAGGGATTCCGGTCGTGTTTCGCCGCCGTCTCATCCTCATCGCCCTGGCCGTCCTGGTCCTCCTCTCCGGCTGCGGCCGGTCCGGGGACAAGGTCCTCAGCCTGGCCGTGGGCGGGGCGCCCGGGGAGATCGAGGTCTGGGAGGCGGTCCTGGCCAACTTCGAGGCCGAGACCGGGATCAAGGTCAGCCTCATCCGCCAGCCCACGGACACGGCCCAGCGCCGCCAGGGCCTGGTCGTCCCCCTCCAGGCCGGCCAGGCCGACCCCGACGTCTTTCTCATGGACGTGGCCTGGCTGGCCCAGTTCGCCGCCTCAGGCTGGCTGGCCCCCCTGGACGAGTTCATGGCCCAGGGCGGGCCGGACCGGAGCGTTTTCTTCGAGCGGGTCCTGGCCCTGGCCGACGTCCTTCAGGGCCGCCTGGTCGCCCTGCCCATGAACCTGGACGGCGGCCTGCTCTACTACCGGGCCGACCTCCTGGAGAGGTTCGGCCTGCCCGGCCCGCCCCGGACCTGGGCCGAGCTGGTCCGCCAGGCCCAGCTGGTCCAGGAGAAGCTCCGCCCCGAGCGCCCGGGCTTCTGCGGCTTTGTCTGGCCGGGGGCCCAGTACGAGGGCCTGGTCTGCGTCTTCCTGGAGTTCGCCGCCTCCAATCAGGCCGCCGAGCTCATCGAGGGCGGCCGGGTCCGCCTCAACACCCCGGCCAACCTGGCCGCCCTGGCCTTGATGCGCGACCTGATCGGCAAGTTCAAGGTCTCGCCGCCCAACACCTGCAGCGCCATGAAGGAGGAGGAGGTCCGGCTCCAGTTCCAGCGGGGCGAGGCCCTGTTCGAGCGCAACTGGCCCTACGCCTGGGGGCTTCACCAGGCCCCGGACTCCCCGGTCAGGGGCCGGGTCGGCCTGGCCAGGCTGCCCCACTTCCAGGGCGGACAAAGCGCCGCCACCCTGGGCGGCTGGCACCTGGGCCTGTCCCGGTTCTCCGAGTCCCAGCCCCGGGCCTGGCGGTTGATCGAGTTCCTGGTCTCGGCCGGGACCCAGAAGAGGTTCGCCCTGGAGCTGGGCTGGGCCCCGGGCCGGCGGGACGTCTACGCCGATCCTGAAGTATTAGGCCGGCTGCCCCACTTCAGGGAGCTGCAGGACGTCTTCGAGAACCTCCAGCCCAGGCCGATCGTGCCCTACTGGTCGCAGGTCTCCACGGTCCTCCAGCGCCGCCTCAACGCCGCCCTGGGCGGGGGCTGCTCGCCCGAGGAGGCCCTGCGCCGGGCCGAGGCCGAGGCCGGGGCCGTGGTCGAGCGCTACGCCGGCCGGTGAGGCCGGCCCGGGGGGTCTGAAGATGAGGGCTCACTCAGCCAGGGAACTAGCCGGCGCCTACGTCTATCTCCTGCCGGTCCTGGCCTTTGTCCTGATCTTCATCCTGGCCCCGGTCCTGGGCGCCTTCCGGACCAGCCTCTTCCAGGACGTCACCTTCCTGCCCCGGAAGTTCATCGGCCTGGACAACTACCTCCGGCTGGCCGAGGCGCCGGTCTTCTGGAGTTCCCTGAGGTTCACCTGCCTCTTCGTCCTGGTCTCGGTGCCTCTGGAGATGATCCTGGGGCTCCTGATCGCCCTGGTCCTGGACCAGCCCCTGCCCTGCCGAGCGGCCCTGAGGGCCTGCGTCCTCATCCCCTGGGCCGTGCCGGCGGCCGTCTCGGGCCGTATCTGGGAGCTGATCTACGACTACAATCTGGGCCTGGCCAACGCCCTCCTGGGCTGGCTCCACCTGGGCCAGGGCCCGGTCAACTGGCTGGGCTCCAATTGGGGCGCCTTCTTCTCCCTGGTCCTGGCCGACGCCTGGAAGACGACCCCCTTCGTGGCCCTCATCCTCCTGGCCGGGCTGGCCGCCGTCCCGGACGAACTCCACCGCCAGGGCCAGGTGGACGGGGCCTCCTTTGTCCAGCGCTTCTTCCGGATCACCCTGCCCCTGCTCAGGCCCATCCTGGTGGTGGCCCTGCTCTTCAGGACCATCGACGCCCTCAGGGTCTTCGACCTGATCTTTGTCCTGACCGGCGGCGGTCCGGGCGGGGCGACGACCTCGCTGTCCCTCTACGGGGCCAACCAGTTCCTGGCCGGGGACTTCGGCTTCGGCTCGGCCGTCTCGGTGGTCCTCTTCCTGCTGGCCCTGGGCCTGGCCCTGGTCTACGTCAGGGCCGGCCGCTTCCGGGAGGGGCTGGGATGAGGGAGGAGGCCCTCAAGAGAGCCCTGGTCTGGCTGGGCGCGGCCGGGACGCTCCTCTTCTGCCTGGGCCCCGTCGTTTACATGGCCCTCATCGCCCTGGCCCAGAGCCCCGACTTTCTGGGCCCGGGCCGGGGCTTCGAGCCGACGCTCCAGCACCTGGCCGCGGTCGCGCTCAGGCCCTCGCTCCACTTCTGGGACTACCTGGGCAACAGCCTGATCGTCTCGGCCGCCAGCGCCGGGCTCTGCCTCCTGGTGGCCGGGCCGGCCGCCTTCGCCCTGACCCGGCTGGACCTGCCGGGCCGGCTGGTCATCCTCCTGGCCATCCTGGCCGTGAGCATGTTCCCGCCGGTCAGCCTGGTCAGCCTTCTCTTCAAGATGATGACCGCCCTGGGCTGGATCAACACCTACCCGGCCCTGGTCCTGCCCTACGTGGCCTGGGTCCTGCCCCTGTCCCTCTGGATCCTGGCCAGCTACTTCGGCCAGATCCCCCGGGACCTGGACCGGGCCGCCCTGATCGACGGCTGCTCCTCCTGGCAGATCCTCCGCCGGGTCATCCTCCCCCTGGCCGGACCCGGCCTCTTCTCCACGGGCCTGCTGGCCTTCATCTTCGCCTTCAACGAGTTCCTCCTGGCCCTGCTGCTGACCACGGATCACCAGGCCCGGACCATCCCGGTCGGGGCGGCCCTCTTCCAGGGGCTCCACGGCGAGACGCCCTGGGGCGAGATCATGGCCTTCGCCTGCCTGGCCGTGCTGCCGGCCATCGGCCTGACCGTGGCCTTCCAGCGCCGGGTCATCCACGGCCTGACCAGGGGAGCGGTCCGGGGATGAGGCTCAGGCTGGAGAATCTGTCCAAGGGGTTCGCCTCGCTCCGGGGCCGGGTTCAGGCCGTCCAGGGGGTCAGCCTGGAGATCGAGGCCGGGGAGTTCTTCGTCCTGCTGGGGCCCAGCGGGAGCGGCAAGTCGACCCTCCTCAACCTCATCGCCGGGCTGGAGCGGCCCACCGGCGGCCGGATCTGGTTCGGGGAGCGGCCAATGGCCGACGCCGCGGCCGGCCTCTTCGTGCCGCCCCGGCCCAGGAACGTGGCCATGGTCTTCCAGACCTACGCCCTCTACCCCCACCTGAGCGTCTTCGAGAACATCGCCTTTCCCCTCCGGGTCGACCGGGTCAGGGCCGGGGACATCGAGGCCCGGGTCAGGGCCGCGGCCGAGTCGGTGGAGATCTCGGATCTCCTCCCAGCCAGGCCGGCTGAGCTGAGCGGCGGCCAGCGCCAGAGGACGGCCATCGCCCGGGCCATCGTCCGCCGGCCCGGCGTGCTGCTCCTGGACGAGCCCCTCTCCAACCTCGACGCCAGGCTGCGGGCCTCGACCCGGGTCGAGCTCAAGAGGCTCCAGCGCCGCCTGAACCTGACCACGGTCTACGTCACCCATGACCAGGTCGAGGCCATGACCCTGGGCGACCGGATCGGCCTCCTCAACAAAGGCCGGCTGGAGCAGGTCGGCCGGCCCGAGGAGCTCTACCGGCGGCCGGCCAGTCCCTTCGCGGCCACCTTCATCGGCAGCCCGGCCATGAACCTTGTTGAGGCCCGGGTGGAGGAGCGGGGCGACGGCCCGGTCCTCCGCCTGGCCGGGCAGGCCGTCAGCCTGGTTAAAGGCTGCGTCCTTCCTGAAAGACTGGACCGGGGCCGCCTCCTGGTCGGTCTGAGGCCCGAGGACATCGGCCTGATCCCCGGTCCGGCCCAGGCGGCTCAAGGACAGGTGCTCCGGGGCCGGGTCGCCTCGCTGGAGCCGCTGGGCCGGGAGACCCTGGTCCGGGTCTCGGTCGGGGACGAGGAGATCGCCGCCCTGACCTCGACCAAGGATCTCGAAGTCGGGGCTCCAGTGACCCTCGAAGTGGACCCGGCCAGGCTCCACTTCTTCAGGCCCTGACCCCGCCCGGGCGGCCTTGACAGGCCTGAGGGACTGTGGTTTAATCTTATTCGAGAAAGACGCGGAGTTATGGACTACGCCTGGGGGGGCGCGAGTCCGACTGGCGGGCTGGCAATGGAGCCGTCCAGGCGTGGAACGCCCCCGAACCAGGTTATCTAACGGGGGCGGCGGGCGCGGCCCCCATTTTCGTCGGTCGAGGGAGTTCGGCGGACTGGACATAACCGGGAGCGGCGGGACCTGAGAGTAATGTCTCGACTCAAGCCTTGCCTGGCGCTGCTGACTCTCCTCCTGGTCCTGGGTTGGGCCGGGGATGGCGTTGCCTCGCCCAGACCGGGCGGCTTCAACGGTCTGGCCGAGGGCCCGTCCTACCAATCGACCGCCGGATTCCTCAATAACGCCGATCTCGAAATTGAAGGGCTCGGCCAGGGCGCGAAGACCTCGGCCGGCTACCCGGGCGGGGGGACCTCCACGCCCTCGGCCCGAGCGGCCAACGTCCCTCTCTCCTACGCCACCAATCCCACCAACCTGGTCCGCTACCTGACCTTCGGCATCAGCGACGGACTGACCAAGGCCAAGACCCTGCACGACTGGATCGTGCTCAACATCTCCTACGACGTCCGGGCCTACTTCACCCGCAACCTGCCGCCCATGGACGCCAGCAGCGTCTTTGCCAGGCGCTCGGCGGTCTGCGCCGGCTACGCCAACCTCTACGCCGAGTTCTGCCGGCTGGCCGGATTGCAGTGCCAGGTCATCATTGGCGTGGCCAAGGGCTACACCTTCGTCAGCCGCGGCGAGATGGAGTCGCACGCCTGGAACGCGGTGGGCATAAACAACCGCTGGCTGCTCGTGGACACGACCTGGGACGCCGGCTACGTCAACACTCAGGGCGCCTTTGTCCGCAGCTACGGGAGCAGCTATTTCTTCCTCGCCCCCAGCGTCTTCATCTACACCCACTACCCCAACGACTCCCGCTGGCAGCTCCTGGGCCAGCCCGTTTCGCGGTCCCGTTTCGACAATCTGGCCCTGCTCTACGGCAGCGCTTCGACCTACGGCCTGACCCTGCTGAATCCGGTGACCTACCGCAACACGGTCAGCCGCCAGTTCACGGCCAACCTGCGGGTGACCGGCGCCACCTCGCTGCTGGCCACGGTCAACCGGACCAACGGCGCCTACTGCAACCAGTACGGCCTGGCCCAGAGGGAGGGGACCGCCGGACAGGCCATGGGCCACTTCCCCGCAGCCGGCGACTACCTGTTTTATGTCTTTGCCCGCCGGGGCGGGGGGCAGTACTCCTGCGTCCTGATCTACCGGGTCCACGCCAACTCGGGCTCACCGCCCTTCCCTACCACTTACACTAATTTCGGCACGCTCAACGGCTACATCTACTCGCCCCTGGACGGCCAGCTGGCCGGAGGGTCGCGGGTCCACTTCAGGATTCGCCTGGACAACGTCCGGGAGGTGATGGTCATGGCCGGCTCCAGCCGGACCACCCTGACGCCCGTGGGCGGCAACATCTACGATGGCTACGCCGTCATGCCCAGGGCCGGCGTCTGCTACGTCTACGCCCTGCCCAACGGGGCCTCCATGTACAGCGGAGTGGTCGGCTACACCATCCGCTAGTCCGGATCGGATTCTCTGAAAAAGCGGTGAAGGGCTTACGGCTCGGGAGAGTCGGGCCGGGGCTTTACCTGGCCTGGCCGGCCGCGGCCTGGTCCAGGAACCAGATCAGGCGGGCCGGGCTGATCAGGGCGGCCGGGTAGCCGTGGTCGGCGGCCTGGCCGGCCAGGATCTGGCCGACCACCTCGGTCTTCTCGGCCCCGGCGGCCAGGAAGGCCACGGTCCGGGCCCGGTTGATGACCGGCAGGGTCAGGCTGATCCGGTCCACGGCCGGTCGGGCCTGCGGGGCGTCGACGCCGACCACCCAGCGCCGGCGGCCCCACAGGGCCGGGTGGCCGGGAAAGAGCGAGAGGACGTGGCCGTCCGGACCGAGGCCCAGGAGGATCAGGTCGAACTCTGGCAGCCCCCCCCGGCCGAAGAAGCGGGCCAGATCCCGCTCGTAGGCCTGGGCCGCGGCCTGGGGGCCCAGTTCGGCCGGCGGCCGGTGGACGTTGGCCGGCGGCAGGTCGAGCCTGTCCAGGAGAACCTCCCGGGCCAGGCGAAAGTTGCTGTAGAGGTGCTCCGGCTCCACGCAGCGCTCGTCGCCCCAGAAGAGGTGGATCTTGGGCCAGGGCATCTCGGAGAGGAAGGGCTCGTCGGCCAGGATTTCATAGAGCCGCCGGGGCGTGGCCCCGCCGGCCAGGGCCAGGCTGAACTGGCCCCGCTCGCTGACGCTCTGGCGGGCCAGCTGCTGGACCAGCTCCGCCGCCGAGCGGCTCAGGGCCTCCAGGTCGGCCAGGACGCGGATCTCGGGGGAGGACATCAACCGAACCTGCTCAGGGGTTGCCGCCAGGTCCGGTCCTCCCGGGCCAGCAGCCCCTCGGCTCCGGCCGGCCCCCAGGTCCCGGCCGGGTAGGCCTCCAGGGGGCAGCGGTCCGGCTCCTCGGCCCAGCGCTCCAGGACCGGGGTGATCAGGGACCAGGCCGCCTCGACGCCGTCGCGCCGCCAGAAGAGGGTCTGGTCGCCGAGCATGCAGTCCAGGAGAAGGCGCTCGTAAGCCTCGGGCGGCTCCAGGCCGAAGACCTGGCGGTAGTTGAAGGACAGGGCCAGGCTGCTCATGCAGGACTTGGGGCCGGGCTGCTTGGCCTGGATGAGCAGACTGACCCCCTCCTCTGGCTGGACGTTAAGCACCAGGGCGTTGACCGGAACCTGATCCGGAGAGAGCAGCCCGAACATGGAATGAGGCACGTGCTTGAAGATGATGGCTATCTCGCTCACCTTGGCCGCCAGGCGTTTGCCCGAGCGCAGGTAGAATGGTACCCCCTGCCAGCGCCAGTTGTCCACCATCAGTTTGGCGGCGACAAAAGTTTCCACCCTCGAGTCCTGGGCCACCCCGGGCTCCTGCCTGTAGCCGGGCAGATCCGCCCCGTCCAGCCGGCCCGGCCCGTACTGGCCGCGGACGAGCCAGTATTCCAGCTCGCCCGGGGGCCAGGGCCTGATGGAGCGGAGGAGCTTGACCTTCTCGTCCCTGACCCGCTCGGACTCGAAGGAGGTCGGCGGCTCCATGGCCACCAGGGAGAGGAGCTGGAGCATGTGGTTCTGGAACATGTCCCGGAGCAGGCCGGCCCCCTCGTAGTAGGCGCCCCGGTTCTCCACGCCCAGGCTCTCGGCCACGGTGATCTGGACGTGGTCGATGTAGCGCCTGTTCCAGATGGGCTCGAAGATGAGGTTGGCGAAGCGGAACATCAGGATCGACTGGACCGTCTCCTTGCCCAGGTAGTGGTCCATGCGGTAGATCTGGCCGGGCTTGAGCACCCGGCCCAGGCGGTCGTCCAGCTCCAGGGCCGAGGTGAGGTCGCGGCCGAAGGGCTTCTCGATGACCACCCGGCTCCAGGGGGAGCCGCCAGGTCCCTCGCCGGTCAAACCGGCTTCGGCCAGGCGGTCGACCACGGTGGCGTGGAGCTGGGGCGGCAGGGCCAGGTAGAAGAGGCGGTTGCCGCCCGAGTCGAAGTCTTGGTCGCACTCGCTGCAACCGGAGCTGAGCAGCTCGTAGGCCTCGGGGTCGTCGTAGTCGCCGGCCACGTAGCGGCAGAGCTCCAGGAAGCCCCTGACCTCCCCGGGGTCGGCGGCCGGGTGGCTGCGGCCCAGGGCCCGGCCGACCCGCTCCTGGAAGCCGCCCGGGCCCAGGTCCGAGCGGGCGAAGCCGAGCATGTAGAAGCGGTCCGGGAGCAGCCGGCGCAAGTAGAGGCCGAACAGGGCGGGGATGAGCTTACGCTGGGCCAGGTCGCCAGAGGCGCCGAAGATGATCAGGCCGCAGGTGTCGGGCCTGGTCTCGATGCAGAAGTCTTCCCTGACCGAGACGAAGGCGTCCAGCTTGGGCACTCGACATCCCCCTGCCCGGCCCCGGGTCAGGCCGGCCGGTCCGGCTTGACCGGGTGGCCGCCGAACTCCTTTCTCAGGGCGGCCAGGACCTTGTTGGAGAAGGTCTCGGCCTGGCGCGACTCGAAGCGCTTGAAGAGCGACTGGGCGATGACCTCGGCGCCCACGCCCAGGTCCACCGCCTCCTGGACACTCCAGCGGCCCTCGCCCGAGTCCTCGACAAAGCCCCGGATCGAGGCCAGGTCCGGGTCCCTGGCCAGGGCCGAGGCCAGCAAGTCCAGGAGCCAGGAGCGGACCACGCTGCCCCGGCCCCACAGCCGGGCCACGGCGGCCAGGTCCAGGCCGAAGGGCGAGGCCTTGAGCAGCTCGAAGCCCTCGCCGTAGGCCTCCATGAGGGCGTACTCGACGCCGTTGTGGACCATCTTGACGAAATGGCCCGCCCCGGCCGGCCCGCAGAGGTGGTAGCCCCCCGGCGGGGCCAGGGTTTTGAGGGCCGGCTCCAATAATTCGAAGTCGGCCGCCTCGCCGCCGACCATGATGCAGTAGCCCTCCTTGAGGCCCCAGATTCCGCCCGAGACGCCGGCGTCCAGGAAGCGCAGCCCCCTGGCCCTGAGCCTCTCGGCCCGGGCCCGGGCCTCGCGGTAGCGGCCGTTGGCCCCGTCCACGATCAGGTCGCCCGGCTCCAGGAGCTCGGCCAGCCGATCCAGGTGCTGGTCGGTGACCGGACCGGCCGGCAGCATCAGCCAGGCCACCCGGGGCGGGCTGAGCCTGTGGACCAGATCCTCCAGGGAGGCGGCCCCGACGGCCCCTTCCCGGACCATCTGGTCGACTTTGTCCCGGCCGCGGTTGTAGACCACGACCCCGTGGCCGCCCTCAAGCAGCCGCCGGGCCATGTTCAGACCCATCCGCCCCAGGCCGATGATGGCCAGTCGCATCCTTATCCCTCCGGAGGCCTCAGGCCGGGCCCTTGAGGCGGCTCAGGCCGTCCCGGCCGGCGACGATGACCTCGTCGGCCAGGCCCAGGAAGAGGCCGTGTTCGACCAGGCCGGCCCGCTCCTGGAGCCGGGCGGCCAGGCCGGCCGGGTCGGCCAGGGGCCCGAAGTGAGCGTCGAGAATGTAGTTGCCGCCGTCGGTGACGAAAGGCTGGTCCCGGTCCCCCCGCCTGAGCTTGACCCTGGCCCCCAAGGACTCCAGAAAGGCGGCCTGGCCGGGCCAGCCGAAGGGGACCACCTCCACGGGCAGGGGCCACCTGGTCCCCAGCTTGGGCGAGAGCTTGGACTCGTCGACGACGATGATCTCCCGGCGGCTGGCCTGGGCCACGATCTTCTCCCTGAGGAGGGCCCCGCCGCCGCCCTTGATCAGGTTGAGCTGGGGATCGACCTCGTCGGCGCCGTCGATGGTCAGGTCCAGGCTGGGCCGCTCCTCCAGGCTGGTCAGGCTGATCCCGGCCGCCCGGGCCTGGGCCGCGACCTGCTCGGAGCAGGGCACGCCCAGGATGTTATCGAGCCGGCCCTGGGCGATGAGCTGGCCCAGGCGCTGGATGGCCAGGAGGGCGGTTGAGCCGGCCCCCAGGCCCAGGACCATGCCCGACTCGACCGCCTCCACGGCCTGCCAGGCGGCCAGCCGCTTGAACTCGGCCCGGTCAGGGCTCATGGGAGAGCCTCCTTGAACCGCCGCAGGCCCCGGTCCACCTCGGCCCCCAGGTGGAGGCGGATGACCCGGCGGCCGGCCTGGGCCAGGGCCTGGCCGTCGCCCAGGACTTGGGCCGTCTCCAGGACCCCGAAGCTGACCGAGGAGGCGCTCGAGCCTATCTCGTCGGGGATGGGGGCGTCGCGGGGCTGGTCGGCGGTGAGCTGGATGAAAAGACCCCGGCCGGCGTCGCCCTTGTGGAGCTGGCCGGTGGAGTGGAGGAAGCGCGGCCCGAAGCCCAGGGTCGTGGCCAGCTTGAGGCGGTCGCGCAGCCTGAGTCTGATGGCCTGGAGGGCCGCCTCGGTCTCGGGCCGGGGCGGCAGGTAGGCCTGGAGGGCCAGGTAGGCGCCCAGCTCGGCCTGGGCCAGGAAGGCCTGGAGGGCCTCCCGGAGCGAGGCGCCGGCCGCCTGGCCGAAGAGGCTCAGGCCGGACTCGACCAGGACCGGCTTCTGCTCGGGGAGCCGGCCCTTCTGGGCGTACTCGGCCAGGCTCTGCCGGGCCAGGACCTTGGCCGCCTCGACGTCGGGCTGGTCAAAGGGGTTGATGGCCAGCAGGCGGCCGGCCACGGCCGTGGCCATTTCCCAGAGGAAGAACTGGCCGCCCAGGTCGTAGGCGTCCCTGAGCTCCAGGCGGACGACCGGCTGGCCGGCCTCTTCCAGCCCGGCCAGGGCCCGGCCCCCGGCCTCCTGGCCGGTCAGCTTGAGCTGGATAAAGAGGCGGTCAGGGCCGTAGGTCTTGGCCGGGCCCAGGGGCTCGCCGACCACGGGCAGGATCCCCTTGGACTCCTTGCCCGTGCTCTCGGCGATGAGCTGCTCCAGCCAGTCGCCGAAAGGGGCCAGCCTGTCCGAGGCGACCAGGGTCAGCTTGTCCCGGCCGTTCAGGGCGGCCTGGCCCATGATCGCCCCCAGGTAGAGGCCGGGGTTGTCGGCCCCGGTCCGCTCGGGCCCGCAGGCCGCGGCCGTGGCCTCGGCCCGATCCACCAGCCGCTCGACCGTCAGGCCCATCAGGGCCGCCGGGGCCAGGCCGAAGCAGGACAGGACCGAGTAGCGGCCGCCGATGTTGGGGTCGTTGAGCAGGGCGGCCCGGAAGCCGTGCTCCTGGGCCTGGCCGGCCAGGAGGCTGCCCGGGTCGGTGACGGCCAGGAAGTGGGCCCCGGCCGCCCCGGCCCCCAGGGCCTCGGCGGTCCGGTTGTAGAAGAACTTGAAGAAGCTGAGCGGCTCGACCGTGGTCCCGGACTTGGAGGCGACGATGAAGAGGGTCCGGCCCAGGTCCAGCCCCTCGGCCAGGGCGAGCACGGCGCCCGGGTCGGTGGAGTCCAGGACGGCCAGGTCCAGCCAGCCGGGCGCGGATCCGAAGATGCGGCTGAGCACCTCCGGGGCCAGGCTGGAGCCGCCCATGCCCAGGAGCACGGCCCGGTCGTAGCCCTCTGAGCGGACCCGCTCGGCCAGCTCCCTCAGGCCGGCCAGCCTGGGCCGCATGTCCCGGGCCGAGGTCAGCCAGCCCAGGCGGTTGCTGATCTCCTTGGGCTCGGGCTTCCAGAGGGTGTGATCGCCCGACCAGATCCGCTGGGCCGCCCGGTCCCGCTCCAGGCCGGCCAGGGCGGCCTCGACCGGGCCCTGGAGGGCGCCCAGCTTGGCCGTGATCTTAAGCCCCGTCTCGCTCATCTCTTTTACCCCCCACCAGGGCCAGCCCCCTGGCCACCACGCTGGCCAGGCTGAAGCCCAGTTCGTCCATGACCTTCCGGCCCGGCGCCGAAGCGCCGAAGCGGTCCAGGCCGACGACGTCGCCGCCGTCGCCGACGAAGCGCCACCAGCCCAGGCTGGCCCCGGCCTCGATGGCCAGCCTGGCCTTCACTTCAGGCGGCAGGACCAGGTCCCGGTAGTCCCGGGGCTGCTCCTGGAAGAGCTCCCAGCTGGGTATGGAGACCACCCTGACCCTCAGTCCCCGCCGCTGGAGCTCCTCCCGGGCGGCCAGGGCCAGGTGGACCTCGGAGCCGGTGGCGATGAGGATCAGCTCGGGCCGGCCCTGGGAGTCGGCCAGGACGTAAGCCCCCCTGGCCACGCCCTGGCGGACCGGGTACTCGTCCGGGTCCAGGACCGGCAGGTTCTGGCGGCTCAGGATCAGGACCGCGGGCCGGCGGCGCTCCAGGGCGGCCGCCCAGGCGGCGGCGGTCTCGTTGGCCTCGGCCGGCCGGAGCACGGTCAGGTTGGGCACGGCCCGGAGGGACATTAGCTGCTCGACCGGCTGGTGGGTCGGCCCATCCTCGCCCAGGCCGATGGAGTCGTGGCTGAAGACGAACACGGCCGGCGCGTTCATCAGGGCGGCCAGGCGCAGGCTCGGCCTCAGGTAGTCGGAGAAGGCCAGGAAGGTGGCCCCGTAGGGGATGATCCCGCCGTGGAGGGCCAGCCCGACGACCGCCGCGGCCATGGCGTGCTCGCGGACGCCGAAGTGGATGTTGCGGGGGCAGGCCTGGCCGAAGCCGAAGTCGCCGTAACCGTGGAGCAGGGTCTTGGTCGAGGGGGCCAGGTCGGCCGAGCCGCCCAGCAGGTTGGGCAGGCCGGCGCTGAGGGACTGCATCACCTTGCCCGAGGCAACCCGGGTGGCCAGGGGGCCGTCCTGGGGCTTGAAGACCGGCAGCCCCTCGGCCCAGCCCTCCGGCAGCTCCCCGGCCGTCTCCCGCTCGAAGCGTTGGGCCAGCTCCGGGAAGCGGAGGCGGTAGTCGGCCAGCCTGGCCCGCCAGGCTTCCTCCCGCTCCCGGCCGCGCTCCAGGGCTAGGCGCATGTGCTTAAGGACCTCCTCAGGCACGAAGAAGGGCTCCTCGGGCCAGCCGAAGAAGCGCCTGGTCGCCGCCGCGGCCTCGGGCCCCAGGGGCTCGCCGTGGGCCGAGGCGTCGTCCTGCTTGGGCGAGCCGAAGCCGATGTGGGTCCGGACGACGATCAGCGACGGCCGGGCCGCCTCGGCCCTGGCCTGGTCGATGGCCGCCTCGATGGCCGCCAGGTCGTTGCCGTCGGCGACCCTGAGGACCTGCCAGCCGTAAGCCTGGAAGCGTCGGCTGACGTCTTCGGTGAAGGCCAGGTCGGTCCCGCCCTCGATGGAGATGTGGTTGTCGTCGTAAAGGTAGATCAGCTTGCCCAGGCCCAGCCGGCCGGCCAGGGAGGCCGCCTCCGAGGTCACCCCCTCCATCAGGTCGCCGTCCGAGACCAGGGCGTAGGTGTAGTGGTCGATCAGCTCGCTCCCGGGCGAGTTGAAGCAGCCGGCCCGGAAGCTCTCGGCCAGGGCCAGGCCCAGGCCCAGGCCGAAGCCCTGGCCCAGCGGGCCGGTGGTCGCCTCCACGCCCGGGGTCAGGCCCCGCTCCGGGTGGCCGGGCGTCAGGGAGCCCCACTGGCGGAAGCGCTTCAGCTCCTCCAGGGGCAGGTCGTAGCCGGTCAGGTGGAGCAGGGCGTAGAGCAGGGCGCAGCCGTGGCCGGCCGAGAGGACGAAGCGGTCCCGGTCGGGCCAGGCCGGGTTGGCCGGGTTGTGGCTGAGGAACCGGTCGAAGAGGACGTAGGCCATGGGCGCCGCGCCCAGGGGCAGGCCGGGGTGGCCCGATCGGGCCGCCTCGACCATGTCCACGGCCAGGAGGCGGACGGCGTTGACCGAGAGCTGATCCAGGGCCCGGCGGTCCATCTCTTAGGCCCGGACCTCAGTCCTCGGCCCGGTCCAGCCGGCCCTTGATCTCCTCCACGCTCTCCACCTTCTGCTCCAGGAAGGTCTTGACCTTGGCCAGGCAGGCCTGGGCCTCCTCCGGGCCGGCGCCCTCGCGGCAGACCTTGATCAGATACCTGAGATCCTGACCGAGCAGGTCGAGCTGGTCGGAAACGGCGCCCAGGACTTCCTTCTTGGCCATGGAGCCCCCTTTTCCTGTGAGTCGAAGCCGGTCACATCAGTTTAGCCGCAAACCGGGAAAATTCAAAGCCGGCCGGCCGGGCGGCCCGGCCGGGAATTGAATCGGGCCGGGGGGTTGTAGTAGGCTGGGGCTCTCCTTTAAACAGTCTGGCCGGGAGGAAACCTTGAAGCCGCTCTCCGCCATCACCGAGCTGTTCACCGAGTCGGTCATCCGGGAGATGACCCGGGTCTGTGACGAGGTCAAGGGCTACAACCTGGCCCAGGGCTTTCCCGACTTCGAGGCCCCGGCCCAGGTCAAGCGGGCCGCCCTGGCGGCCATCGAGCGGAACTTGAACCAGTACCCGGTCACCTTCGGCCAGCCGGCCCTGCGCCAGGCCATCGCCAGGCGGGTCAAGGCCTACAACGCCATCGAGGCCGATCCGGCCACCGACGTCACCGTCACCTGCGGGGCCACCGAGGCCATGATCGCCAGCCTCAAGGCCATCTTGAACCCCGGCGACGAGATCATCGTCTTCGAGCCCTTCTACGAGAACTACGGCCCGGACGCCATACTCTCCGGGGCCCGGCCGCGCTACGTCACCCTCCGCCCGCCCGAGTGGAGCTTCGACCCTGACGAACTGGCCGCCGCCTTCAACGACAGGACCAAGGCCGTCATCCTCAACACGCCCCACAACCCCACGGGCAAGGTCTTCAGCCGCCAGGAGCTGAGCCTCATCGCCGGGCTCTGCCAGAAGTGGGACGCCTACACCGTCTCGGACGAGGTCTACGAGCACATCCTCTACGACGGGGCCGAGCACGTCTCCATCGCCTCCCTGCCGGGCATGGCCGAGCGGGCCGTGACCATCAACTCCATGTCCAAGACCTACTCGGTCACCGGCTGGCGGGTCGGCTGGGCCGTGGCCTGCCCGGCCATCACCGCCCGCATCCGCAAGGTCCACGACTTCCTGACCGTGGGCGCGCCCACGCCCTTCCAGGAGGCCGGGGTGGTCGCCCTGGGCCTGCCCGAGGCCTACTACCAGGAGCTGGGCCGGCGCTACGCCCACTGCCGGGAGATGTTCTACGCTCTCCTGGAGCGGACCGGTTTCAGGCCCTACAAGCCCAGGGGGGCCTACTACATCATGACCGAGGTGGCCCAGCTCATGGACCGGCTGGGCGCGGCCGACGACGACGCCTTCGCCCGGAACCTGGTCAGAATGACCGGCGTGGCCGTGGTGCCGGGCACCTCCTTCTACGCCACGCCCGGCCTGGGCCGGGAGCAGGTCCGCTTCTGCTTTGCCAAGAGCCAGGCCACCCTGGACGCCGTGGCCGAGAGGTTGACCAGGCTGGCCGGCTGAGCCGCCGTCGCCCTTGACCCGTCCGCCTCGATCTGCCAGGATTGGGCCGTTTTAAGGATTAAGACAAGGAAGAAACTCATGCGCGTCCTGGTCTGCCTCAAGCGGGTCCCTGAGCTGGCCGAGGCCGAGCTCCGGCCGGCCGCGGACGGCCTCTCGGTCGACGGCCAGGGGCTGGTTTGGGAGCTGAACGAGTGGGACGCCTTTGCCCTGGAGTGGGCCCTGCGGCTGATTGAGCAGGCCGGCGGCGAGCTGAGCGTGGTCAGCCTGGGCGGCGAGGAGGACGAGGAGGTCCTCTTCCGGGCCCTGGCCATGGGCGCCGGCCAGGCCGTCAGGCTCCACCGGGCCGAGCGGACCTGGCTCGATCCGGCCGCCCTGGCCGCGGCCCTGGCCGAGCTGGCCGGCCGGATCGGGCCCGACCTGATCCTGACCGGGGTCCAGTCGGCCGACCTGGGCCAGGCCCAGGTCGGGGTCAGGCTGGCCTCAATTCTGGGCTGGCCCTATGCCACGGCCGTCATCGGCCTGGAGGAGGTCCGGGAGGGGGGCCTGACGGTCAGGCGGGAGCTGGAGGGCGGCCTGGAGGAGCGCCTGGAGATCGACCTGCCGGCCGTGCTGACCATCCAGTCCAACCCCAACCCGCCGCGCTACGTCTCGGTCCTGGGCATCCGCAAGGCCAAAACGAGGCCCCTGGAGATCAGGCCGGCCCAGACGGCCGGCCCGGCCGGACTGAGCCGCCTGGCCGGATTCCGCCCGGTGGTCAAGGAGCGGGCCGTGTCCTGGCTGGATCAGGACACGGACGAGGCCGCCCGGCAGCTGGCCGACCTGATCCGGGAGCGGGGCTGATGGCCCGGGCCCTGGTCATCGTCGAGCATTGCCAGGGCCGCCTGGCCGAGATCAACGCCCAGGTCTTCGCCCTGGCCCGCCGGCTCTGCGGCCGGGATTATGCCGGGCTGCTCCTGGCCGGCCGGCCGGACGAACTGGCCCCGGAAGCCGCCGTTTACTGCCCCCGGCTCTACACCCTGGCCTCGCCGGCCCTGGAGCCCTACAACGCCGCCGCCTGGCTGCCGGCCCTGGAGTCGGCCCTGGCCCGGCTGGAACCGGACCTCATCCTCCTGGGCCAGACCGCCTTCGGTCTGGACCTGGCCCCGGCCCTGGCCCAGCGCCTGGGCGCCCCCCTGGCCACGGACGTCACCGCGGCCGACCTGGACGGCCAGGTTCTCCAGGTCAGCCGGCCGGTCTTCGGCGGCAAGCTGGCCGCCGACCTGGTTCTGCCCCTGGAGCCCTGGGCCGCCCTGACCTTGAGGCCGGGCCTCATCGAGCCCCTCCAGCCGGGCCCGGCCGGAGAGGTCAGCCCCCTGGAGCCGCCCCCGCCGCCCGAACACCTGGCCCGGCGGGTGGCCGGCCTGATCCGGGCCGCGGCCGGGGTGGACCTGACCCGGGCCCGGATCATCGTCGCCGTGGGCCGGGGCATCGACGGGCCGGAGAACATCGGCCTGGCCAGGGACCTGGCCGGCCGGCTGGGGGCCGAGCTGGCCTGCTCGCGGCCGGTGGCCGACCTGGGCTGGCTGGACAAGGAGCGCCAGGTCGGCGTCTCGGGCCAGACGGTCAAGCCCAAGATCTACCTGGCCCTGGGCATCAGCGGCGCTTTCCAGCACCAGATGGGCATGTCCGGCTCGGAGACCATCATCGCCGTCAACCGTGACCCCGAGGCGCCCATCTTTGACATCGCCCACTTCGGCCTGGTCGGCGACCTGTTCGAGGTCGTGCCCAGCCTGATCGAGGTCCTGGAAGAATGATTCCCCTGAGCCGCGAGGAGAAGGAGGTCCGCCAAGCCGCCCGGGACTTCGCCCGGGGCGAATTCCCGGGCCGGGCCCTGGAGGCCGATCGGAGCGAGAGCTTTGACCAGTCCCTCTGGCGGGCGGCCGCCGAGCTAGGTTTCGTGGGCATCCATCTGCCCGAGGAGTACGGCGGGGGCGGCTTCGGCTTCACCGGGCTCTGCCTGGTCTCCGAGGAGTTCTGGCGGGTCGACCCCGGCCTGGGCCAGGCCGTCCTCTCGACCACCTTCGGCGCGGAGATGATCTGGCTCTACGGGAGCGAGGAGCAGCGCCGGACCTTTTTGCCGCCGCTCTGCCGGGGCGAGGCCGTCATCGCCTGCGCCATCACCGAGCCCGAGGCCGGCTCCGACGCGGCCGCGGCCAGGACCAGGGCCGTCCTGGACGGCGGCGAGTGGGTCATCAACGGGGCCAAGATCTTCACCACCAACGGCACCCTGGCCCGCTGGATCCTGACCGTCTGCCTGACCGAGCCCGAGGTGGAGGACCGCCACGCCCGCCACTCGATCATCCTGGTCCCGGCCGAGACCCCCGGCTTCGCCGCCGCCAAGCTCAAGGGCAAGCTGGGCATCCGGGCCTCGGACACGGCCGAGCTGAGCTTCAAGGACGTCCGCCTGCCGGCCGGGAACCTGATCGGCCAGCGGGGCCAGGGCTTCAACCAGGTCATGGGCTTCCTCAACCACACCCGCATCCACATCGGCGCCCAGGGCGTCGGCCTGGCCCAGGGCTGTCTGGACCGCAGCCTGGCCCACGTCAAGAGCCGCAAGCAATTCTCCCGCCGCCTGGCCCAGTTCCAGGCCATCCAGTTCAAGCTGGCCGAGATGGCCACCCGCCTCGAGGCGGCCCGGAGCCTGGTCTACGGAGTCGCCCGGGACATCGACGCCGGCCGGATGGACCACTGCCGGGTGGCCATGGCCAAGTGGTTCGCCGCCCGGACGGCCGTGGAGGCGGCCGACCAGGCCCTCCAGATGCACGGCGGCTACGGCTACATGGACGAGTACGACGTCCAGCGCTTCTACCGCGACGCCAAGATCCTGGAGATCTACGAGGGCACCACCGAGATCGAGAAGAACATCATCGCCCAGGGGCTGATCAGCGGCCGGATCAGGGACTGGGCGGGTTAGACCCACCCTTGACCGGCGCGCCCGGAGCGGGCCGGAGACAGCGAGCCGGACCGTGATCACCCTGCGCCACTTCATCGGCATCATCGACCGCCAGACCATCATCGTCACCCTGCTGGCCCTGGCCTCGACCTGGCTCTGCCGCCGGCTGGGCCTGGCCGCGGACATGCCCACCGGCCTGATCGGGGTGGCCATCGTCTTCCCCATCGTCTTTTCCATCAACGCCGCCTACCGCCGCCGGGAGGAGGCTCTCCGGCACTTCGCCTCGCTCAAGGCCCACGCCGCGGCCCTCTACTTCGCCCACCGCGACTGGGTTCCGGACCCGGAAGATCCTCCGGCGGCCGGCCACCCGGAGCGGGCTCGGGAGCTGATCGAGGGGCTGCTGGAGGCGGCCAGGGCTTTCCTCCTGGCCGCCCGGGCCGAGCGGGAGGAGCGCCTGGACCGGATCTTCGGGATCTTCTCCAGCTTCTCCCGGTCCCACGAGGCCCTCCGCCGGGCCGGAGTGCCGGCCAACGAGATCTCCCGGGCCAACCAGTACCTCAGGGCGATGATGATCGACTTCGAGCGGATGCGGAACATCCGCCTCTACCGGACCCCGGTCAGCCTGAGGGCCTACAGCCGGGTCTTCCTCAACGCCTTTCCGGTGGTCTTCGGGCCCTACTTCGCCCATCTGGCCGGCAAGTTCTACCCGGCGGTCGGTTACGGCCTGGCCGCGGTCTACGCCCTGGTCCTGGTCAGCCTGGACAACATCCAGGAGGACCTGGAGAACCCCTTCGACGCCGTGGGCGAGGACGACGTCAGGCTGGACGCGGCCGGAGAATACCGGCGACTGCTCGGAGATTGAGGCGGATCAGGCCCTTCCGGCTTTCCAAACCCGGGCCGACGGTCTAAACTGACTGACGTGTCCAACAGGGCGGACGAGTTTCTGGCCGGGGCGGCCGTGGTGCTGGTCAAGCCCCGGCTGCCCGAGAACATCGGCGCCGTGGCCCGGGTGGTCAGCAACATGGGCCTGGGCCAGCTCATCCTGGTCCGGCCCGAGCGCTGGGATCTGGAGCGGATGCTGGCCCTGGCCGTGCGCCTGGGCCGGCCGATCATCCTGGACGAGGTCAGACTGACCACCAGCCTGGCCGAGGCGGTCAGCGACTTCCAGTTCGTCATCGGCGCCTCGGCCCGCCTGGGCCGCTTCAGGCGGCCGACCGGCTGGCCCAGGGAGGTCATGGAGGAGGCGGCCGGTCTGCTGCCGGCCAACCGGGTGGCCCTGGTCTTCGGCCCGGAGAAGGACGGCCTGACCAACGAGGAGCTGGGTCTCTGCCACCGCCTGGTCCAGATCCCGACCAGCCCGCGGGCCAGCTCGCTCAACCTGGCCCAGGCGGTCGCGGTCCTGGCCTACGAGCTGAGGACGGCCGTGCTCATGGCCGCCCAGGCCCGGACGGCCCCGGCGCCCGACCTGGCCTCCAGCCTGGAGATCCAGGGTCTCCTGGGCCACCTCCGGGCGACCATGGACCTGGTCGATCCGGGCGAACACCTCAACCGCCGGGTCTGGCTGGACGCCTTCCGGCGCTTCTTCGCCCGGGCCCGTCTCCTGCCCCACGAGGTCAGGCTGTTCCGGGGCGTGCTGCGCAAGATCGCCTGGGCCGTCGGCCGGCCCGGCCCGGGCCGCGGGTCAGTCCGGGATGACGCGGCCGGCGGCTTGGGTTATGATGCCCGCAGCCAGGAGGACTCCCCGACGGCTCTAGGAGGACAGCGATGAGCAAGCGACTCGGTCTGATGACGGCCCTTGGGCTGGCCGCGGTTCTGGTTCTGACCGGCTGCTTCGGCCTGTGGGGGGACAAGAAGAAGGAGGAGGCCCAGCCCACCGGGCCCACGGCCCAGCAGATCTTCGAGGAGAAGTGCACCTTCTGCCACGCCCTCAACACTGTCCTGGAGCAGCGTCACACCAAGGCCGGCTGGGCGGCCATCGTCGAGCGCTGCTCCGACCGCAAGAAATGGCACGTCTCCTCGTCCAAGCGCAAGATCATCACCGACTACCTCTTCGAGATCCGCCCGGCCGACAAGGAGCCGCCGGCCAAGCCCGGGAAGGACAAGTGGTTTGAGGAGAAGTGGAACTTCAAGGGCGGCAAGTAAGGCGGCGGTTCTAGATCCTGGGCCCCGGTCAGGGCCCGGATACGTGCTCAGCCAACTGAAGAAGCGGGGTCGGATGGCCCCGCTTCCGTGTTTTTTCAGAGAGTCCTTCGGGCCGGGCGGGCACCCGACCGCGGGCTAGTGGTCGTACTTCTTGGCGTAGGCGGCGTCGTTGTACTGGGCCTCGCCGAACTTCTGAGCCCCGAATTCCCTGATCAGCTTCTGACCCGACTCCGAGGCGACGAAGTCGATGAACCTGGCGCCCAGCTCCGCTCCGGGCGTGGCTCCGGCGGGCTGGCAGAGGGCGTGGTAGGTGTTGATCAGGAAGGGATCACCCCTGAAAAGAATCTTCAGGCGATCGAGACCCGACTTGCCCTCGACCCAGGTGCTGCTGTCGGTCATGAAGTAGGCCCCCTCCTGGTTGGCCTTCTTGAGGGAGGCCATCATGAAGTCCTTGGTCACGATGTACCACTCGCCCGCGGGCTTGATCCCGGCCTTCTCCCAGACGGCCATTTCCTTCTTGTGGGTGCCGGAGTTGTCGCCTCGGGAGATGAACTTGGCCTTGGCCGCGGCGATGAGGGAGTAGGCCTCGGCCGCGCTCTTGGCCCCGGCGATCTTGGCCGGGTCAGCGGCCGGGCCGACGATGTAGAACTCGTTGGAGCCGATCAGGGTCCGCTTGGTCGCCCAGCCTTCGGTCACGGCCTTCTTCTCGGCCGCCGGGGCGTGGACCATGATCATGTCCACCTTCTTGTCCTTGAGCAGCTTCAGGGAAGCCCCGGAGCCGGCCTTGACCCAGCAGAGCGAGGCCTTGGCCCCGGGGTTGAAGGCGGCGGCCAGGACCTCCAGGAGACCCAGCTCGCCCGGGCTCCCGGTGGCCAGGGAATACTTGTTGGGTCCGTCTCCGTAAACGGCCGCGCAGCCGCCGGCGGCCAATGAGGCCGAGGCGGCGGCCAGGAGGGCCAGGATCAGGACAGCCAGAAAGGCAAATTTTTTCACGTCCACCTCCCTTGGTTAATCGAATAGATTGGCCCTGTCCGGGCCTTGATCGGACCGGGGCCATGCTTGACAAAATACATTTTTGTGGCCTGTTCTCCGGATTGTCCGCGCCGGGCGCCCGGCGCCTTCCAACCGTTTGGAGGATAACCCGCCAAGATATTTATGTCAAGATTGACACATCAAGGCATTGGCTGCGGCGGAGGGTGAAATGGGTTGTACTATCCAGGATATAGCCCGCCCCTGAAAACCTGTTTTGCATCGGCCGGCCGGTATGCTATTTTTAGCACATGATCCCTTCCGGACGGCTGGAGGGCCGATGTCGAGTTCTTTCAGTGAGCTTCTGTCCTCTTCGGTGACCGCTCACGGCCACTTCTGCCCCGGCCAAGTGGTCGGGGTCAGGATGGCCCGGCTGGGCCTGAGCCTGCTCGGTTTCGAGACGCCCTGCACCAGGGAGCAGATCAAGAGGCTTCTGGTCTACCTGGAGATGGACCGCTGCGCCGCCGACGCCGTGGCCCACGCCAGCGGGGCCAGCCTGGGCCGGCGCTCCCTCAAGTTCGTGGACTACGGCATCATGGCCGCCACCTTCGTCGACCTCCAGACCGGCCGGGCCTTCAGGGTCGTCTCCACCGAGGAATCCCGCGAGCTGGCCCCGGACTATGCCCCCGGGGTGCAGGGCAAGGTCCGGCAGCAGATCGAGGCCTACCTGAGAATGCCCGACAGCGTCCTCTTCCGGGTCCAGGCCGTCGAGGTGGACTACACCGACTTCGACCTGCCCGGACCGACCAGGTCCAAGGCCACCTGCGAGCGCTGCGGCCAGGTGGTCAGGGACAAGCGGGAGCTGATCGTGGACGGAAAGGTGCTCTGCCGGCCCTGCGCCGGGGGGGCCTACTTCCGGGAGGCCCGGGAGGTGGCCTGGCCGGAGAAGGACTGGCGGCCGGGCCAGGAGGAGGACGAGGCCAGGCCGGTGGAGGAGATCGTCGGGTAGAGCGCCGTAACATGATCTATCTGGATCGCCATGAACCATCCCTGGGCCCCAAATGGCTTTTTCTGACCCTGATGACCGTCGCCATGGTCCTGGCCGGCTGGATGATGTTCGCCCGGCCGGAATACGCGCCGAGCCGTTTCGACCGCTACCTCCTCGAGGGCGACCTCTTCCGTCGAATCCTGGTTTTCGCCTGTTTGTTCATCTACTTCATAAGAGTAGCCGGCACGATCCTGGTCTTTGTAAAACGTAAGCTCCTCTGGACCGAATCCCTGATTATCTCCTCGATCATGCCCTTGGTGTTGCTGGTTTTTAGCCGCCAGGGCGGTTCCAATCCGTTGTCCGTGGGCCTGGTCGAGGTTGTGGGAATTCTAATCTATCTGCTGGGATCTTATTTCAACACCTGTTCGGAGTATCAGAGGCAGCGGTTCAAGTCCGACCCGGCCAACAGGGGCAGGCTGTTCACCTCAGGGCTTTTCAGCCTGGCCAGGCACATCAATTACTTCGGCGATGTTCTGCTGTTCTCCGGTCTGGCTTTGGTCACCGGCCGACCGGGCACGCTGATGATTCCCCTGGTCATGACCCTGAACTTCATCTTTGTTCTGATCCCACGCAAAGAGGCCTACCTAAAAGGGAAATACGGCGGGCAGTTTCTCGATTACTCTGGCCGGACCAAAAAAATCATCCCGTATGTGTATTAAAATCATCTTCGTATAAAACAGCCGTATCCGCTCCTCCACCTGCATCGAAGATTCGCGCCACCTTGGTGTCATTACCACGGCAACAGCCACCCAAGCTAGTCTGGCTAAGGATTTTCGAAATCTCATCCATCCCGGTCGCGAGATACGAAGGAACCAAAAATGCAAACGCGCTGAGGCGCTGTCAGCAGTGGCGGCAGTTGAGCACGTGATCGGTGATTTGCGGTCTTCGCCTGCTCAAGCTACAAGTTGACACCCCCTCCCCCCTGACCTAAGATCATCCTCCGTGCTGCCCTATCCCAACATCGACCCGGTCATTGTTCGCTTCGGCCCCCTGGCCCTGCGCTGGTACGGCCTGATGTACCTCCTGGGCTTTGCCGGCGGCTACCTGGTCATCAGGAAGCGCCTCCTGGGCCGGGGCTTCAGCGCGGCCCAGATCGAGAACCTAGTCCTCTGGGCCATCGCCGGGCTGATCGTCGGCGCCCGCCTGGGCGAGGTCCTCTTCTACCAGTGGCCCAACTGGGTCTATTACTTCAGGCACCCCCTGGAGATCATCGCCCTCTGGCACGGGGGCATGTCCTTTCACGGCGGCCTCCTGGGGGCCATCGTCATGGGGGTGGGCTATCTCAGACGCAGCCGCCTGCCCGTGCTCCGGGCGGCCGACGCCGTCTTCCTGGCCGTGCCCATCGGCCTGGGCCTGGGCCGGCTGGGCAACTTCATCAACGGCGAGCTCTTCGGCCGGGTGAGCAGCCTGCCCTGGGCCATGGTCTTTCCCGGCGGCGGACCGCTGCCCCGCCACCCCTCCCAGCTCTACGAGTTCCTCCTGGAAGGCCCCCTGTTCTTCACCTTTCTCTGGCTCTGCCGGGATCGGGTCAGGCCCGGCGGGCTGACGGCCCTGTTCCTGATGGGCTATTCTGTGCTAAGATTTAGCGTCGAGTTCGTGCGCCAGCCTGACCCGCAGCTCGGCTTCGTCCTGGGTTGGCTGACCATGGGACAGCTTCTCTGCCTGGCGCAAGCCGCGGCCGGCTTGGCCTGGTGGCTCTATCTGGCTCGGAGGCGCGATGAGACGGGTGCCGGTGGCTGAACTCGAACCGGGCATGAAGCTGGCCCAGGACATCCGCCGGAGCGACGGCATGCTCCTGGCCGGCCAGGGAACGGAGCTGAGCCCCGGCGTGATCGGCATGGTCCGGCGGATGGTCGAGATCGAGGCCATCCTGGTCGAAGGCGCTTCCTTTGCCTCGGAGGAGGAGCTCCAGGCCTGGCGGAGGGAGGAGCTCAGGAAGCTGGTCCACCGCTTCTCCAAGGTGGCCGGCGACCCGTTCATGGACAGGCTCAGGAAGCTGGAAGCCAAGAGAATCATGGACACCCAGTGACGAGGGGAGGGCATGGCCGGTCAGAACCAGGACGATGAGAGACGCCGCTACAAGCGCCTCTCGGTTTACCTGCCCGCGGAAGCCCGCTTCATGGAGGCAGCGGAGGCCGGCTCGGGTCTGCCCTGCCGGACCGAGAACATAGGCGCGGTCGGGCTCAAGCTCAAGATCCAGGGCCGGCCCAAGGTCAATCTGGAGGATCTCATCTTCGTCCGGCTGGACGCCCTGGACGAGGAGGGCCACATCAACCTCCAGGGCCGGGTCAAGTGGATCAAGCTCCTGGAAGATGAGCCGGAGGGCCTGGAGGTCGGCGTCCAGCTGACCGGCATGGAGCTCAAGGATTGGGATCGCTGGCTCAGCCTCCTCTCCTGGCACAGCGACTGAGCTGACCGCCGCCGGCCCCGGCCCGGCCCCTCCCCCCCGATAAACAGACCCAGAGCCGGCTTTTCCCGGCGGGCGGGGTCCAGAGAAGGCGCCTGAGCCTGATCCCGCCCTTTACCGGACCCGCCTGGGGGACGCCCGGGACTCCATCGAACGCCCGGAGGGAAATACATCCCCGATCCGGGTCCGTTTTCCGGGTTGGTCCTTGCCTCGGCCCGGGGCTTGGTTTAGGCTGAAGGCCCGATCAGGGCGAGTGGGGAATGGATCAGGACAGAATAAGGGCCCGCAAAAAGGTCCAGCTCATCAAGAATCTGCCCACCCTGCCGGGCATGATCGAGAAGATCAGCCGCATGGTCGAGTCCAAGCAGCACTCGGCCGAGGACGTCTCTCGTCTGATCTCCCAGGACCAGGTCCTCTCGGCCAAGGTGCTCAAGCTGGCCAACGCCGCCTTCTACGGCTTTTCCCGGCGCGTCTCCTCCATCACCCAGGCCCTGGTCATGCTGGGCTTCAACGTCATCAAGGGCCTCATCCTGACCAGCTCGGTCTTTGACCTGCTCCAGAGCCGGGCCAATGATCTCTGGATCCACTCCCTGGCCGCGGCCACCGCGGCCGGGGTGCTGGCCAGTCGGCTGGACCTGGCCGAGGCCGAGGAGGTCAACCTGGCCGGCCTGCTCCACGACCTGGGCAAGGTCGTCCTGGCGGTCAACATGAGCCGGGATCTGGAGGCGGTTCAGGAGCTGACCGCCCAAGGCGAATTCCAGCTCGAGGCCGAGAGCAAGGTCCTGGGCTTCACCCACCCCGAGGCCGGAGCCTGGCTGGCCGAGTCCTGGAAGCTCCCCCCCAGCCTGACCGAGCCGATCATGTTCCACCACCAGCCGTCCAGGGCCAGACAGGCGGCCCGGACCACGGCCGTGGTCCACCTGGCCGACATCCTGGTCAAGGCCAGGGGGCTGGGCTTCGGCCAGGACGTCTGGGTCCCGCCCCTGGAGCCGGGCGCGCTGAAGCTGCTGGGTCTGAAAATAGATGACCTGGACGAGATCGTGCCCCAGGTTCACCTGGCCCTGAGCCGGGCCGTGGATCTGGAAGGGGTCTGAGCGGCCGGACTAGCCCTGGTCCGGGCCGGACTTGGGCGGCCTGGCGCTGTCGCAGATCCTGAGCTCCTGGTGCTTGATGCTCCGTCCTTCGACCAGGTAGACTACCTCTTCGGCCACGTTGGTCGCCTCGTCGCCGATCCGCTCCAGGTGGCGGCCGATGAGAATCAGCTCCACCGCCCGCCGAGCCAGGGCTTTCTCGTTGGTCAGCTGGCCCATCATCTCTTCCAGAAGGCTGCGGTTGAGGTCGTCCACTTCATCGTCGCTGCAGCAGACGTCGTAGGCCAGCCGGGCCTGGCGCTGGACAAAGGCGTTCAGGGAGCGGTGGACCATGTCCTGGGCCAGGACGGCCATCTTCTTGATGGTCGGGGGCACGGGAATGGGGTCCAGCTCGGTCAGGGTCAGGGTCCGGAAGGCCAGGTTGACCGCCTGGTCGCCCATCCGCTCCAGATAGGCGCTGATCTTCATCACCGCGGTGAGGAACCTCAGGTCAACGGCCACCGGCTGCTGGGTGGCCAGGAGGAGAATGGTCTGGTCGTTGACCATGTTCTCCATGTCGTCGATGCGGCGGTCGCCGGCGATTATCCGCCGGGCCGCCTCGCGGTCGCGCTGGCCCAGGGCTCGCATGACCTCGTCGATGGTCTTCTCGACCAGGCCGGCCATCTTGAGCAGGAGCTCCTTGAGCTGCTCCATTTGCCTGATGAAGTGAGTTTCGGGCAAGCTTGCTCCCCCTGGCGGCTCAGCCGAAGCGGCCGGTGATGTACTGTTCCGTCTGCTCGAGCCTGGGCCGGGTGAAGATCACCTCGGTCGGACCCATCTCGATCAGCTGGCCGAGATAGAAGAAGGCCGTCTCGTCGGACACTCTGGCCGCCTGCTGCATGTTGTGGGTGACGATGACAACAGTATAGGTCCTCTTGAGGTCCTTAACCAGTTCCTCGATCCGGGCCGTGGCGATGGGGTCCAGGGCCGAGGTCGGCTCGTCCATGAGCAGGACCTCGGGCTTCATGGCCAGGGCCCGGGCGATGCACAGCCGCTGCTGCTGGCCGCCGGAGAGCTCCAGGGCCGAACGGTCCAGGATGTCCTTGACCTCGTCCCAGAGGGCCGAGGCCTGGAGGGCGTTGTAGACCAGTTCGTCGAGCTGCTGGCGGTCGAGGAGCCCGTGGAGGCGGGGCCCGTAGGCGATGTTGTTGTAGATGGACTTGGGAAAGGGATTGGGCTTCTGGAAGACCATGCCCACCCGCCGCCGGACGTCCACCGGGTCGACGCCGGGGGCGTAGAGATCCTGGCCGTCGAAGAGGAGCCGGCCCTCGACCCTGGTGCCGGAGATGAGGTCGTTCATCCGGTTGAGCAGCCGGAGGAAGGTCGACTTGCCGCAGCCCGAGGGGCCAATGAGGGCGGTCACCTGGTTGGGCTGGATCTGCATGTCGATGTCGTGGAGGGCCTTGAAGTCGCCGTAGTAGAAACTGAGGCCCTCGGTCACGATGACGGGAGCGGTCTGGGTCACCATTTCTTCTGCCTTCTCAGCCTCGTCCTGATGATGATCGCCGCCAGGTTCAGGCCCAGCACCAGGGCGATGAGGACCAGGACCGTGCCGTACTGCAGGGGGCGGGTCTGCTCGATGTGGGTCCCGGCCGTGGCCAGGACAAAGACGTGATAGGGCAGGGCCATGACCTCGTCCAGGACCGAGTCGGGCAGGTGGAGGGTGTAGAAGGTCGCCGCGGTGAACATGATCGGCGCCGTCTCCCCGGCGGCTCGACCCAGCCCCAGGATGCTGCCGGTCAGGATGCCGGGCAGGGCGGCCGGCAGGATGACCTTGCGGACCGTCTGCCACTTGGTCGCGCCCAGGGCCAGCGAGGCCTCCCGGAAGGTGTCCGGGACCTGCCGGAGCGCCTCCTCGGCCGCGCCGATGACCGTGGGCAGGATGAGCAGGCCCAGGGTCAGCGAGCCGGCCAGGATGCTGACGCCGAAGCCGAAAAAGACCACGAAGAGGGCCAGCCCGAAGAGCCCGAAGACCACGGAGGGCACGCCGGCCAGGTTCTGAATGCCCAGCCGGACCAAGGTCAGGACCTTGCCCGGTCGGGCGTACTCGCTCAGGTAGATGGCCGCGCAGACCCCCAGGGGCAGGGCGACGAGCATGGCCCCCAGGGTCAGGCAGAGGGTGCCGATGATGGCCGGGAAGATGCCGCCCCTGGTCATGGAATCCCGGGGCGCCTCGGTCAGGAACTCCCAGCTGATCGCCCCGGCGCCCTGGATGAAGAGGAAGAGCAGGATGCCGAAGAGGCTGGCCGCGACCAGGCCGACGGCCACCCTCAGGCACCAGAAGGCGATGGCCTCCTTGAGGCGGCGGGCTTCCCTGGAGGCGCCGGTCCGGTTCACAGGGTGGCCGCTCCTTTCTGCTGGAAGCGCCGGGAGAAGTAGAAGGCGACCAGGTTGAAGGCCAGGGTCATCAGGAAGAGGACCACGCCGATGGCGAAGAGAGCGTGGTAGTGCTCGCTGCCCACCGGGGCCTCGCCCATCTCGGCGGCGATGGAGGCGGGCATGGGCCTGGCCGAGTCGAAGATCGAGGTCGGGATCATGGCCGCTCCGCCGGCGATCATGAGCACGACCATGGTCTCGCCCATGGCCCGGGACATGCCCAGGATGACGGCCGTGCCGATGCCGGACAGGGCCCCCGGGACGAGCACCCGGGTGAGGGTCTCCCACTTGGTCGCGCCCAGGGCGTAGGAGGCCTCCAGCAGCTCCTTGGGTACGGAGTAGAGGGCGTCCTCCGAAATCGAGGCGATGGTCGGGATGGCCATCAGAGCCAGCATCAGGGAGGCGTTGAGGACGTTGAGTCCGGTGGGGATGTCCCACCACTCCTGGAGCAGCGGGGCGATGACGACCATGCCCACGAAGCCCAGGACCACCGAGGGCAGGCTGGCCAGCAGCTCCACGGCCGGCTTGAGCCACTCCCGGACCCGGTGATGGGCCACCGCGGCCAGGTAGACGGCCGCGGCCACGCCCAGGGGCACGGCCACGGCCGAAGCCATCACCGTGACCGCCACCGAGCCCAGTATCAGGGGCAGGATCCCGAAGTCGGGATTCTCGTCCGTGGGGTACCACTCCGTGCTGAAGAGGAAGTCGCTGACCGAGACCTGGGAGAAGAGGCTCAGCCCTTCCCGGAAGAGGAAGAGGACGATGAGGGCCATGACCAGGACCGAGAAGAGGCCGGTCAGGACAAAGACGCCCCGGGCCAGGCCGTCCAGGAGTTCCCGCTTCCGCCCGCCCAGGTTTTTGGCCCGGCCGATCGCGGCCGCCTGACCGGCGGGCGCTGGCAGAGCTTCATCTTGAACCAGATAAGACATCGTCGTCTCGTCCCCTGTCGTCTGTTCCGCTGAACACAAGCTAAAGCCTGATCAGGACGCGCTGGTCACAACTGTGTGACAAACGGGTGACGAGAAGCCCCCGCCCGGCCCGGGGTTGGCCGGAGCGGGGGCGCGGGGGAGAGCTAGTAGGCCTTGACGAAGCCCTCGGCCTCGGCGATCTGCTGGCCTTCGGCCGACTTGACGAAGTCGATGAAGGCCTTGACCGGGCCGCCGGGCTGGCCCTTGGTGAACATATACAGCTCCCGGGCAATGGGGTACTGGCCGTTCTTGGCCGTCTCGGCCGAGGCTTGCACGCCGCCCACCTTGACGCCCTTCAGGTTCTGGTTGACGTAGCCGATGCCGACGTAGCCTATGGCGTACTTGTTGCCGGCCACGGCCTGGGCCACGGCGCCGTTGGAGGCCTGGAGCTGGGCGTCGGGCCGGACGCGCTTCTTGTCGAGGACCTTGTGGTTCCAGACCTCGAAGGTGCCCGAGGAGGAGTCGCGGGAGATGACGACGATGACCTTGTCAGTGCCGCCGACCTCTTTCCAGTTCTTGATCTTGCCGGTGTAGATGTCCTTGAGCTGGTCCAGGGTCAGGTCGCCGACCGGGTTGGAGGGATGGACCACGGGCACGATGCAGTCCAGGGCCACGGTGTGGCGGACGGGCGAGACCCCCTTGGACTTGGCTAGCTCGACCTCCTTGTCCTTCATGTCCCGGGAGGCGTTGCCGATGTCGGCCGTGCCGTCGATGATGGCCTTGATGCCGTCGCCCGAACCGGTGCCGGCCACCGAGATTTCGACATCGGGGTTCTTCTTCATGAACACCTCGGCCGCCTTCTGGGCGATGGGCAGCACCGTGGTCGAGCCGGTGATGGTCACCTTGCCGGCCGCCGAAGCCGCGCCCAGGTGGCCAAGGCAGAGCGCCGCGGCCAGGGCCAGGAAAAGGGTCAATCTGCCGAAACTCGTCTTCATTCTCTCGCTCCTTCTAAAAGGGTCTCGTTTCTAAAACCGGCTCAACGAGCCTTGGGATGGCTCTAAGTTGGGCCGGCCAGGTGACAGCTCGATGACGATCGGAAGGATTCTTGGCGAAGTCGAGGGGCTGTGCTCTAGCCCGGGACGCCCGCGGGAATGATCAGGCGGAAGGTGGAGCCCTGGCCCGGGACGGAGGCCACCTCCACCCGGCCGCCGTGGGCCTGGGCCGCGTGCTTGACGATGGCCAGGCCCAGGCCGGTGCCGCCCAGCTCCCGCGAGCGGACCCGGTCGACCCGGTAGAAGCGCTCGAAGATGCGGGGCAGGTGTTCCGCCTCTATGCCCACGCCCGTGTCGCTGACGACGAAGACGACCTCGGCGCCCGATTCCTCCACGGACAGGCTGGCCCGGCCGCCGGGCTCGGTGTACTTGACCGCGTTGTCCAGGAGGTTGGTCAGGGCCTGCTCTAGCTGGGACCGGTCGCCCCAGAAGACCAGCCCGTCAGGCGGCGGCTGGTTGACCAGCTCTATTCCCCTGGCCTGGGCCGCCTCGGCCACGGCGCCCAGGGCGGCCTCCATCAGCTCGGCCGGGTCGATCCGGGCCCGCTCCGGCGCGCCCGCCCCCGCCTCCAGTCTGGCCAGGTCCAGCAGATCCTCGGCCAGGTTCTGGAGGCGCCCGGCCTGGCGCTGGATCATCTCGGCGAAGCGGCGGGCCGAGTCAGGCTGGTCGATGGCCCCGTCCAGGAGGGTCTCGGCCGAGGCCCTGATGGCGGTCAGGGGCGTGCGCAGCTCGTGGGAGACGTTGGCCACGAAGTCACGCCGGATCTGCTCGGTCCGCTGGCGCTCGCTGACGTCGTGAAAGACGGCCACCGCCCCGACCCGTCCGCCCTGGCCGGGCAGGGGGACTACGTGGACCTCCAGGGCCCGGGCCGCCTGGCCAAGGGTGAGCGTCTCAAAGGAGACGTGGTCCTCGCCCTGGAGGACCCGTTCCAGGGCTTCCAGCAACTCGGGCAGGCGGAGCACCTCGGCCGGGGTGCGGCCCAGGGGGTCGGCCTCCAGCTTGAACATCTCGGCCAGGGCCTGGTTGGCCAGGACGATCCGGCCCCGGGCGATGACCAGCACACCCTCGTCCATGGCCCTCAGGATGGCCTCCAGCCGGTCGCGGCGGCGGCTGGCCCGGTCGACCTCGTGAGCCAGATGGTCGGCCATCCGGTCAAAGGCCTGGCCCAGCTCGCCGACCTCGTTGGCCGGGTAGGCCATGAGCCGGACGGAGCGCTGGCCGGCGGCGATCCGCCGGGCGGTTTGGGTCAGGCTCTTAATGGGCCGGGAGACCCGCCGGGCGACCAGGTAGGCCAGGCCCAGGGCGAGGAAGCCGCCCAGGAGCGAGGCGGCGATGATCAGCCGCCGCACCCCGGCCAGGGCGGCCTCGACCTCGGCCAGGGGTTTGGCCAGCCTGATGACCAGGCGCTGGTCGCCCTGTTCGACCAGGCCGGTCAGGTAGAGCAGGTCCAGGCCCAGGGTGGTTGAATAGCGCAGGCTGGCCCCCTGGCTCTGGGCCAGGGCCTCGACCACCTCGGGCCGGCCAGCGTGGTTCTCCAGCATGGGCAGTTCCTGGGCCGGCACCTCCGAGTCCCCCAGGACCACGCCGCCCGGGGTGATGAAGGTCACCCTCAGCCCCAGCCGCCGGCCCAGGTAATCGGCCAGCTCATCGCTCTGGGCCAGGGTCCAGTCCGGCCGCCAGCGGTCGGCCACGACCTCCTCCAGGACGATGACCTGCTGGGAGAGGCTCGCCTGGTACTGGGCGATCATCTGGGTCCTGAGCGAGCGCTGCAGGAAGACGGACACGAAGACCAGGCTGCCCAGGACGACAACCAGGCAGCCGCCGAAGATCCAGCTCTGGAAGGAGAGCCTGAGCCTCATTCCTCTTCCCGGAAGCGGTAGCCCAGGCCCCGGACCGTCTCGATGAGGTCCCGCCGCGAGCCCAGCTTCTGGCGGAGCCGGCGGACGTGGGTGTCCACGGTCCGGCCGTAGCCCTCGAAGCTGAAGCCCCAGACCCCGTCCAGCAGGGCGTCGCGGGTCTGCACCCGGCCCGGCCGGGAGGCCAGGTGCTGGAGGAGCTTGAACTCGGTCGCGGTCAGCTCGACCTCGCGGCCGTCGACCTCGACCCGGTGGCGATCCGGATCGATGACCAGGCCGGGCAGCTGGAGCCGGCCCTGGCCCTGGGGTCGTTCCTCGGTCCGGCGCAGGACGGCCCTGACCCTCAGGACCAGCTCCCGGGGCGAGAAGGGCTTGGTCACGTAGTCGTCGGCCCCCAGCTCGAAGCCGACCACCCGATCCACCTCGTCGCTCAGGGCGGTCAGCATCAGGATTGGCGTGGCCTCCAGTTCCTTGTCGGAGCGGACGCGGCGGCAGAGCTCCTTGCCGTCCAGACCGGGCAGCATCAGGTCCAGGACAACCAGGTCCGGCCGTTCCCGGCGGAGCGCGGCCAGTCCGGTCAGGCCGTCCTGGGCCCTCAGGACCCTGAAGCCGGCCTGGGTCAGATTGTAGTCGATCAGGTCAAGTATGTCGGGCTCGTCTTCGATGACCAGTACAGTTTGCTGGGCCATGGGTCCTCACCTGCCAGAAGGATGGGGCTTTGTCCCGCCCCGAATTAATCCCTCCTATCCCGGCCGGGTGACAGAATGGTGAACAACGAATGACAGCTTGGTGAACCCGCCGCCACAAAGGGTAAAAAAGAGCGCTACTTAGATATGCTAATCCAGCTCCGTCCGGCACGTCAACCAAAGCTATCCGGCCGGGCCGCCCTCGGGCTTGACAAGGACCGGACTCCGTAGTTGGTTAGGCTCCACTCTCTGGGGGAGGGCGCCACGGGTCGGAGAGGGTCTCCCGTCCGAAGCGGCGCCCGGTGGGAGGGATCTTGGATCTCGGGCTGAAAGATCAGTCCGGCCGGGCGGCCCTGGGCCTCCTGGCCGGGGCGACCATGATCAGCTTCTCGGCCGTCTTCGTCAAGGTGGCCCAGGTCGGGCCCAGCACGGCCGGCTTCTACCGCCTTCTCTTCGGCGGCCTGGTCCTGGCCGCCCTGACGGTCAGGGAGAGGCACTGGTTCGGGCCGGCCCTGCTCTGGACGGCCGCCGCGGCCGGGGCCCTCTTCGCCCTGGACCTGTTTCTGTGGCACCGCTGCATCCACGCCGTCGGCCCGGGCCTGGCCACCATCCTGTCCAGCTTCCAGGTCTTCTTCATGACCGGCGCGGCCGTGGCCTGGCTCAAGGAGCGGCCGGCGCCCAGGTTCTATCTGTCCATCCCCCTGTCCATCCTGGGGCTGGTCCTCCTGGTCGGCCTGGACTGGCCCCGGCTGGAGACTGGCTACCAGCAGGGCGTCATCCTGGGCCTGCTCACGGCCCTGACCTACGCCTGCCTGCTCCTGTTCCTGCGCCGGCTCTACGGCCGCTGGCCCGGGGTCAGCCCGATGTGGATAATGGCCCAGGTCTCGCTGGTCGCGGCCTTCCTGATGGGCCTGGAGACCGGCTTCAGCGGGGTCTCGCTGGCCATCCCCGACCCGGTCAGCCTGGCCGCCCTGGTCGGCTACGGCCTGTTCAGCCAGGTCATCGGCTGGGTCCTCATCTCCCGCTCCCTGCCCCGGGTGGAGGCCTCCCGGGCCGGGCTGATCCTGCTCCTCCAGCCGACCCTGGCCTTTGTCTGGGACATGCTCTTCTTTGCCCGCCCCACCGGCCTGAGGGACCTCATCGGTGCCGGCCTGGCCCTGGGAGCCATCTACCTGGGCACCACCACCCGGCGGACCTGAGCCGGGCCGGGTGGTTGAACTCCGGGCCGGTTGGAGTAACCTGGACTGAAGCCCCCCGGGAGTTCCGGCCCGGGGCCGAAGCGGAAGATTCAGGCGGAATCGGGCGCGATGTGGACTAGATACTTGAGCTGCGGCCGGGAGTTCTGGTTCCCGGAGCTGCCCCGGGAAGAGCAAGAGCCGGCCGGCCGGGCCCTGACCCGGGCCAACCTCTTCCGGGAGAAGATCGGGGCCGTCTGCCTGGCCGCGCTCACGCTTCCGGCCGCCGGGTTGGACCTGTGGCGGGCGCTGGCCGGGGCCGAGCCGCTCCGGCAGGCCGCCCTGGAGAGCCTGGTCCTGCGCCTGATCCTCCTGGCCGCCCTGGCCGGCTTCGCCGTTCTGGCCCGCCGGATCGGCTCCGGTGACGGGGACTGGCCCAGGCAGCGCGCCCTGGACTTGGGCCTGATCGTCTTTCTGGCCGCCTGGAGCGCCGTCCTGACCGGGGTCGGGCAGCGGGCCGGCTCGGGCCTGACCGTCTTCCTGATCGTCGTCTTCAGCCTGGCCGCCCTGGTCTACCAGGACTGGCCCAGGAGTCTCCTGGTCTACGGCCTCTCCCTGGCCCTCCTGGCCCTGGGCCTGTTCCGCTACCAGCCCGAGGCCCGGCTGGCCTGGGCCCACCTGGCCAATGGAACCCTGGCCGTCCTCCTGGCCCTGGTCATCACCCGCCTCCTCTACGTCACCCGGCTGCGCGGCTTCACCGCCGGCGGGTTCAGCGAGCGGCAGCAGCGGGAGTTGGAGGAGGCCAACCAGCGCCTGGGCGAGGCCAACGTCATGCTCAAGCGCCTCTCCTTCATCGACGCCCTGACCGAGATCCCCAACCGGCGCTACTTCGATGAGTTCCTGGCCCAGGAGTGGGGCCGGGCCGCCCGGGACGACCAGCCCCTGAGCCTGATCCTGATCGACATCGACCACTTCAAGAAGTTCAACGACACTTACGGCCACCAGGCCGGCGACGAGTGCCTGAGGTGGGTGGCCGCCTTCCTGACCACCGTGGCCCGGCGGCCCGGCGACCTGGTCGCCCGCTACGGCGGCGAGGAGTTCGCCGTGGTTCTGCCCGGGGCCGGGCTGAGGGGGGCGGTCAAGATGGCCGAGAAGATGCGCCTGGCCGTGGCCGGGGTGAAGATCGAGCACGCCGCCTCGCCCCTGGGCCGGGTGACGATCAGCCTGGGCCTGGCCAGCCGTCCCCGGGGGATCAGGGGCGAGCCGGAGCAGCTCATCGAGGCGGCCGACAAGGCCCTCTACCGGGCCAAGGCCGGGGGCCGCAACCGGGTCTGCTGGCCGGAGACCGGCCTCCGGGATCTGGAACGGGCCCAGCGCTGAGCCCGCTCCCGGGCCGGCCATTTCCCCCCTTGCGCCCGGGGCCGCCGGGCTGCTAAACTGATCGAACCAGCCTGCTCCAGCCAGACAGGACCCCGATCACCGGCCGATTGAGAGCTCGGGTTCGGCCCGTCTGGCAACGGGTCAAGGCCGATTCCCCGGTCAGGAATCGGCTTCAGTGAGCCGGGCTGGGTCGGTCAAAAAAACCCACAGGCGCCAGGAGGGAGAGAATGAAACTTTCCAGGATCTTTTTTGCGTTGGCGACGGCCGTGATCCTGACTCTCGGCTTGACCGCGGGGGCGGCGGGGGCGGACAAGCTGAGACTCAAGGCCTCGCACCAGTTCGCCGAGGGGGACGTCCGGGACGAGATGATCAAGGTCTTCGGCCAGAAGGTCAGCCAGAAGCTGGGCGGCGATTTCGAGCTGAGGGTCTACCCGGCCCAGTCCCTCTACAAGGCCAAGCCCCAGTGGGACGCCATGAAACAGGGCGCCCTGGACTTGAGCCTCTTCCCCCTGGACTACGCCTCGGGCAAGGTGCCCCAGCTCTCCATCACCCTGATGCCCTGCGCCGTGACCGACATGCAGGGCGCCCAGGACTGGCGCAAGAAGGAGATCGGCCAGCGCATCGAGAAGCTCTGCGAGGCCGACGGGGTCAAGGTCCTGATCTGGGCCTGGCTGGCCGGCGGTCCGGGCGGCACGGTGCGGCAGATCAAGCTGCCCGAGGACGTCAAGGGCCTCAAGATGAGGGCGGCCGGCAAGAAGTTCGAGTTAATGCTCAAGGAGGCCGGCTCCTCGATCACCTCCATGCCCTCCTCGGAGATCTACCACGCCATGGCCACCGGCGTGCTCAACTCCTGCCTGACCTCGACCGCCTCGTTCGTCTCCTACCGCCTGTACGAGCAGCTCAAGTTCATCAACATCCCCCGGGACTACTCCATCTGGTTCATGGGCGAGCCGGTCTGCATGTCCCTCAAGACCTGGAACCGGCTGACCCCGGAGCAGCAGAAGGTCTTCGCCGAGGTGGCCGAGGAGATGAACCAGAACTGGGTCGTGCCCAACATGGCCAAGACGACCCAGACCATGATCGACGCCTTTACCAAGGCCAAGGTGGACATCCACTACATGACCAAGGACGAGTTCAAGGAGTGGCTGGAGCTGGCCAAGAAGACCGCCTGGAAGGACTTCGCCCAGACGGTCGAGGGCGGCCAGGAACTGCTCGACCTGGCTCTCAAGGCCATGGACTAGCCCCAACTTGACCTGAGCGGCTCCAGCCGGCTCAACCCAGGCGGCGGGCGGACGGGTGTCCGTCCGCCGCCTGACAACCAGGGAGACTCAAATGCCTGACCCAAACGGCGCCTGGCGGCGGATCGGCCGGCTCATCGACCGGATCAGCGGCCTGACCGGCTTCATCGGCGCCCTGTCCATCCTGGCCGCGGCCCTGATCGTGACCGAGGGGGTCGTGGTCCGCAAGATTCTGGGGCAATCGACCATCTGGCAGATCGAGTTCTCGGTCTTCCTGCTCATCTACGCCTGCTTCGTCGGCGCGGCCCTGGCCCAGCGGGGCGAGCACCACCTCAACGTCGACCTGATCATCATCCACCTCAAGCCCAAGGCCAGGGAGGTGGTCCTGGTCATCGCCAGCGGGATAGGCTGCCTGATCTGCGCCGTGGTGGCCGTCTACGCCTGGCCGATGTGGTGGCAGGCCCTGGTGGCCAACGAGCACTCCGAATCCCTCTGGGGACCGCCGATGTGGATCCCCTACCTCTTCCTGCCCCTGGGCATGACGCTGGTCTTTCTCCAGTACCTGGGCCAGATCGTCCTCAAGATCAGGGACATCAGGCGGGGACGGATCGAGAGCGAGGTGGTCCGGACCGAGCTCAAGGAGATCGAGCTGCCAGCCGGCCCGGGGGATCAGGAGGGAGGCCCCCATGAGTGAGCAGATCCTGGGCCTTGTGGTCTTTGGCAGCGCCCTCATTGTTCTGCTCTCGGGCATTCCCATCTGGGCCGGCCTGAGCGGCATCTCCCTGCTCTACATCGTCATCTTCGCGCCCTATCTCCTGAGCACCGTGCCCCACGTGCTCTACGACTCCATGGACAGCTTCGCCCTGCTGGCCATTCCGCTCTTCATTCTCCTGAGCGCCCCCATCGCCGTCTCCCGGGCGGCCAGCGACCTCTACGAGGCCCTCCACCGCTGGCTCTACAAGCTGCCCGGCGGCCTGGGGATTAGCTCCATGCTGGCCTGCGGCATCTTCGCCGCCCTGTGCGGCTCCTCCCCGGCCACGGCCGCGGCCATCGGCGGCATCGGCATCCCGGAGATGCTCAAGCGGGGCTACCCGCCCCGGCTGGCCTGCGGGCTGATCGCCCACGCCGGCACCTTCGGCATCCTCATCCCGCCCTCGATCACCATGATCCTCTACGGCGTGGCCACCGAGACCTCCATCGGCAAGTGCTTCATCGCCGGAATCCTGCCCGGTATCCTGGAGATCCTGCTCAGCTGCATCTGGGTCGTCTTCTACTTCACCCGCCTGGCCGGAGGGCGGGCCATCCGGGTAAAGGAGAGGGAGATCAGCCGGGCGGCCCGCACGCTGAGCGGCAAGCCCGGGGCCTGGGGCGACGAGTACACCCTCAAGGAGCAGCTGGCCTATCTGCCCCGGGTGGCCCCCTTCATGCTGATCATCTTCGGCATCATGGGCTCGCTCTACGGCGGCTGGGCCACCCCCTCAGAGGCGGCCGGGGTGGGCGCGGTCCTGTCCTTCCTCTTCGTCATGGTCATCTACCGGGTCCGCCACCCCAGCCAGATCAAGGCCATCCTGGTCAAGGCCCTCAACGAGTCGAGCATGATCCTGCTGATCATGGCCTCGGCCCTGCTCTTCAGCTTCGTCTGCTCCGACCTCTACGTCACCCAGTCCCTGGCCGAGCTCATCCTCAAGGTTCCCCTGGGCCGCTGGGGGATCATCGTTCTCATCAACATCCTCCTCCTGATCCTGGGCTTCTTCATCCCGCCGGCCGCGGTCATCCTCATGGTCGCCCCGCTCCTGATGCCGGTCATCCAGGGACTTAACTTCGACCCGGTCTGGTTCGCGGTGATCATGACCGTCAACCTGGAGATCGGCCTGGTCACGCCGCCGGTGGGGCTGAACCTCTACATCGTCAAGAGCATCGCCCCGGACGTGCCCCTGAGCGAGGTCCTCTGGGGCGTGGTCCCCTTCGTCATCATCGAACTGATCGTCATCGCCGCGGTCTGCGCCTTCCCCGGGCTGGCCCTCTGGCTGCCCAACAAGATGATCGGCTGAGTGATGAGCGCCGGCCGCCCCGGGGCGGCCGGCTCAGTCGATGACGCCCTCCTTGAGGGCTCTCAGGGAGGGGACGGGCAGGGAGCGGCAGCGGTCGCGGATGGGGTCGTAGGCCAGGCGGCAGGAGAAGCCGATGTTGCCCTGCCGGTTCATGGCCTCGAAGCCCCGGATAACGAAGTCGCACTCGTCGTTGAAGCAGACGTAGAGGTACTCGTTGTCCCAGGAGGTGAAGGGCGTCTGGGGCACGGCCCACTTGCTCAGCCGCCGCCCGCAGTAGGGGCAGGCCAGGGTTTCCCTGATCCGGGCCTTGCGCCGCCGGATGGCCTCAGGGTCAGGGGGGCGCTCCGCCTCTGGCTCGGGCGCGGGCCTGGGCCGCCGCCCGGGGCCGGCCCCGGCCCGGTCGGCGTAGACGGCGTAGATCGGGTCCGAGGGCAGGCCCAGGCCGGCGTACTTGTCCCCGGCCGGCCGGGGCTTGCCCTTGGAGATGAAGACCCGGGGCGGCTCGAAGGCGCCGCTGGATTTGAACAGGTCCTCGACCAGGATGAGCCGCTCCGTCTCCGAGGACTCCTTCCAGATCTTGACCGCCTTCTGGGGGAACATCCGGTTGGAGAAGATGACCAGGAAGAGGCCGCCCGGCTTGAGGACCCGGCCGGCTTCCCTGAAGACCTCCAGGGGCCGGGTCAGGTAGTCCACCGAGACCGTGATCAGGACCGCGTCAAAGCTCCTCTCCGGGAAGGGCAGCCGGGGCTCCTGGTTCAGGTCGTGGAGGATCGCCTCGCCGAGGGCCCGGTTCCGCTCCAGCTCGTGGGCGTTGAGCCCCAGGCCGACCACCCGCCCGGGCTTCAGCTCCGGGGGCAGGTGGGAGTCCCAGCCGGCCATGAGGTCCAGGATGGCCGGCCTCTCCTCGATCACCAGCCGGCCGATGAGCCGCTCCACCGTGGCCAGGGCCGTTGAATCCAGGTGGCTGACGAAGCGGTCCCGGCCGTAGAACCGGGCGTCGTCCGAGTCGTCGGACCGGGTGAAGGCGTCCGGCGGCAGCCTGTCGTAGAAGCCCTGTCCGGGCTCTTGCCGGGTGTTTGCCTGGGCCAACTTGTCGGGCCTCCTTTTCTCTCCTGGTGGATTCCGTCCATGACAATGATACAGCCTTCCGGCCGGCCCGCCAGAAACGAGCGCCTTTTTGATCTAGATTTTGACCTGAATTACGACCTCATTCCGGGGACGGCCTGAAGCTGCGTCCGGCCGGTCCGTGTTTCGCGGCCGGACAAAAGTTGTATTTTTTAGTTGACAACTATTCCCCTGATGTTGTCCACTTGAGAAGACAAATTTTTCAGGGTCCGTTCAACAATATCCCTCTTGCCTGGAGCAGGAACTTGACCTGGAAGCCCGAGGTTGACGAGATCGCTCGCCGGCGCAAGCTGGCCGAGAAGATGGGCGGCCCGGAGAACGTGGACCGCCACCACCGCGCCGGCAAGCTGACCGCCCGGGAGCGGATCGAACAGCTCCTGGACAGGGAGAGCTTCCAGGAGATCGGGGCCCTGACCGGGGCGGCCAAGTACGACGACCAGGGCAGCCTGATCGACTTCACCCCGGCCAACGTGGTCATCGGCCAGGGCCGGATCGAGGGCCGGCGGGTGGTCGCCTCGGCCGAGGACTTCACCGTCCGGGGCGGCTCCTCCGAGGCGACCAACTCGGAGAAGTGGATCTGGGCCGAGCGCCTGGCTCTGGAGATGAAGCTGCCCTTGTTGCGGCTGGTGGACACGGCCGGGGGCAGCGTCAAGCTCCTGGAGAAGATGGGCGCCACCAAGCTGCCCGGCTACCCCAACTGGCCCTTCACCGAACTCCTGGGCTTTGTCCCGGTGGTCGGCCTGGCCCTGGGCTCGGTGGCCGGGCTGGGAGCCTTCCGGGTGGTCTGCGCCCACTTCTCGGTCATGGTCAAGGGGACCAGCCAGGTCTTCGCCGCCGGCCCGCCGGTGGTCGTGCCGGCCACCGGCCAGAAGGTGACCAAGGAGGAGCTGGGCGGCTACCTCCTTCACGCCCGGGGCAGCGGCGTGGTCGACAACGAGGCCCGGGACGAGGCCGACGCCTTTGACCAGGCCAGGCGCTTCCTCTCCTTTCTGCCCGCCAACGTCTTCCAGCTGCCGCCCCGCCGGGAGCCCGAGGACGACCCCGGGCGCCGGGAGGAAGAGCTCCTGTCCATCGTGCCCAGGAACAAGAAGAAGACCTACGACGCCCGCCGGCTCCTGGAGCTGGTCTTTGACCGGGGCTCCCTCTTCGAGATCGGCCGCCACCAGGGCCGCTCCATCGTCTCCATGCTGGGCCGGCTGGCCGGCTGGCCGGTCGGGGTGGTCATCAATGACACCCGCTTCTTCGGCGGCGGCATGGACGCCGGAGCGGCCGAGAAGATGATCCGCTTCGTCGATCTGTGCGATTCCTTCCACCTGCCCATCGTCAACTTCGTCGATCAGCCCGGCGTGGTCGTGGGCACGGCGGCCGAGAAGGCCGGCACCATCCGCCTGGCCGTCAGGGCCCTCCAGACCATTGACCAGAGCCGGGTCCCCTGGCTGGCCGTGATCGTCCGCCGGTCCTTTGGCGTGGCCGGGGCCAGCTACGGCCGGCAGCCCGACCTCAACTGGCGCTACGCCTGGCCCTCGGGCATGTGGGGCTCGATACCCATCGAGGGCGGAGTGGACGCCGCCTTCAAGCGGCAGATCGAGGCGGCCGAGGACCCCGAGGCGCGGCGGCGCGAGCTGGAGGAATATTACGGCCGCTTCCAGTCGCCCTTCAGGACGGCCGAGCGCTTCGGCGTCCAGGACATCATCGATCCCCGCGACACCCGGCCGTTGCTCTGCGACTGGGTGGAGCAGGCCTACCAGATCCTGCCGAACCAACTGGGCCCGACCCGCCGGCTGATGCGGGTCTAAGTCGAGCCCGGAGGGAGGAAGGGCGAGTGAGCCAACCCCCGGCCAGCCAGAAGCAGACCCGGCCGGTCAAGCTGACCGATTCGCCGCTGCCGCTCTACTATCAATTGGCCACCCGCCTGCGCGGCCGGATCCTGGACGGGGAGTGGCCGGCCGGGACCAAGCTGCCCACCGAGGCCGATCTGGCCCGGAGCTTCGGCGTCAGCCGGCTGACCATCCGCAAGGCCAAGGCCCGGCTGGCCCTGGAGGGCTTGATTCGCAGCGTCCAGGGTTCGGGCTGCTTCGTCAACTCGCCCGAGGAGTGGCGCTCCCAGCCGCCCACGGTGGACAGCCTGGGGGACGTGTTCCGCTTCGGCGGCCAGATGGCCTTCAAGATCATGGATTTCAGAATGCGGGCCAATGAGAGGGCCGTGGCCCTGAGGCTGAAGAACGAGGGCGACCGCTTCATCTTCCAGATCAAGGGCGTGCGCTACCAGTACGGCGAGCCGATCTCCTACGTCGTCTACTACCTGCCCCATGAACTGGGCTCCCGGATCGCCCTCAAGGACCTGGACGAAGGGCCGATGATCCCCCAGTTCGAAAGACTGGCCGGCATCAGGGCCGTTGAAGGCGTCAAGACCGTTTCGATCAGCCGCTTGGGCAAGGAAGCCGCCCGCGGCCTGGGCCTGCGGGCCGGGATGGCGGCCCTGCTGGAGGAGACCGTTTACGTCGACCAGGACGGCCGGCCCATCGAGTACCTCCAGACCTGGTACCGGGAGAGGCTGCCCTACAACATCCGGGTCAAGCGCAACGGAGGCGCCCGGCCGGCCGACGAGGAGACCTCATGAACAGAATCATCGACTTCCGGGTCCGCCCGCCCCTGCCCCAGTCCCTGGAGCAGATCCCCCAGTTCGAGCGCTACTGGGACCTCTACCGCCACAGCACCCGTCTGGGCGACCTCGACCTGGAGCGAGGCTGGGACGAGCTCCTGTCCGAGATGGACGGGGCCGGCGTGGAGCGGGCCCTGCTGGTGGCCGAGGACATGACCTGGACCATCGGCAAGAAGGTGCCCAACGACTTCATCGCCGCCGGCCTGAAGCTCTACCCCGATCGCTTCCTGGGCCTGGCCAGCGTCGACCCCCACGACGGCCCTAAGGCCGTGGCCGAGCTGGAGCGGGCCGTCAAGGAGCTGGGTTTTTCCGGCCTGACCCTCTGGCCGCCCTTCCACGGCCTGCCGGCCAGCCACCGCCTCTACTACCCGCTCTACTCCAAGGCCCTGGAGCTGGGCATCTTCGTGGTCCTCCACTCCTCGGTCAACTTCTCCCGGACCAGCCCCCTGGAGCTGGCCCGGCCCCTCTATCTGGACCAGGTGGCCGTGGACTTTCCCGAGCTGAGGCTGGTGGCCAGCCACGCCGGCTGGCCCTGGGTTCTGGAGCTGATGGCCGTGGCCTGGCGCCACCCCAACGTCTACATGGAGATCTCGGCCATGCGGCCCAAGTACCTGGCCCGGCCCGGCTCGGGCTGGGAGCCGCTCCTGAACTACGGCAACACCATCCTCCAGGACCGGGTCATGTTCGCCACCTCCTGGCCCCTCCTGCCCCTGAAGAGGAGCGTCGAGGAGGTCAAGGCCCTGCCCCTGGACGAGAAGGTCAAGGACAAGTGGCTCTACCACAACGCGGCCCGCTTCCTGGGCCTTGAGGGCGAGAGGCGATGAAGCTCAGGCCGGGCGTCCTCTACACCTGGCCCCTGACCCGCTACCGGGACCGAACGGCCGTGGTTTTCGGTGAAACCAGGCTCACCTTCGGCCAGATGGACGGCCGCATCAACCGGCTCAGCCACGGGCTCCTCTCCCTGGGACTCAGGACCGGCCACAAGGTGGCCGTGCTTCTCAACAACGGCCTGGAGGCCGCCGCGTCCATCTTCGCCATACCCCGGGCCGGCCTGGCCTATGTCGCCCTCAACGCCCGCCACTCCCCCGGCGAGCAGGCCGACGTGCTCAACGACGCCGAGGCCGACGCCCTCCTGATCGGCCAGGAGTTCCTGGAGGAGGTGGAGCCGGCCCTGGCCTCGGTCAAGAGCCTCAAGCGGATCATCGTCGTCGGCCCGCCCCGGCCGGGCCGGCTGACCTACGACGAGCTGGTCGCCGGCCAGCCGGAGAGCCTGCCGGACGTGGCCGTCGAGGAAGACCGGGACATCGAGCGCCTCCACTACACCTCCGGGACCACGGGCCGGCCCAAGGGCGCGGTCTGGAGCTATCGCGTCGGCTACAACGCCGTGACCAGCATCCTGTCCAACATGGATCAGCCCATCGGCGCCGGGGACGTCAACCTCAACACCGGCCCCCTGACCCACGCCGCCGGGTTGATGCTCATGGTCTACTACTCCCGGGGCGCGACCAACATCATCCTGCCCCGCTTCGACGAGAGGGAGGTCCTGAAGACCATCGAGCGGGAACGGGTCACCTCGGTCCTGCTCATCCCGACCATGTTCTACCGGGTCCTCATGGTCCCCGATCTGTCCGGGTACGACCTCTCCAGCGTCAGGCGGATCTGGTACGGCACCGCGCCCATGGCTGCGGACAGGCTCAGGCAGGGCCTGGAGGTCTTTGGCCCGGTCTTCCGCCAGAACTACGGCATGACCGAGATTCCCCAGCCCATCACCTTCCTGGGACCGGAGGACCACCTGGCCGCGGCCCAGGAGCCCGATTCGAAGCGGCTCTCCTCGGCCGGCCGGCCGGCCATGGGGGTCGAGGTCAGGATCCTGGACCAGGACGGCCGGGAGGTCAAACCCGGTCAGGTCGGGGAGATCTGCGTCCGCTCCAACAAGCTCATGAAAGAGTACTGGAAGATGCCCCAGGAGACAGCCGAGGCCTTCCGGGACGGCTGGTTCCACACCCGCGACCTGGGCCAGGTGGACGAGGACGGCTTCATCTACATCGTGGACCGCAAGTCGGACATGATCATCTCCGGCGGCTTCAACATCTATCCCCGGGAGGTGGAGGAGGTTCTCATGTCCCATCCCGGGGTGGCCGAGGCGGTGGTCATCGGCGTGCCCGACAACCTCTGGGGCGAAGCGGTCAAGGCCCTGGTCGTGCCCCGGCCGGGGTCCGCCCCGACCGAGGCGGAGCTGATCCAGCACTGCAAGGACAATCTGGCCAGCTACAAGAAGCCGCGCAGCGTGGGCTTCATCGAGGAAGCCCCCAAGAATCTATACGGCAAGCTGGACCGCCGGTCGGCCAGGGAGCCTTTCTGGGAGGGTTTGAACCGCCGGGTCCACTGAGGGGGTGGGGCCGGCCGGCCCGCGGGCCGGAGAAAAGGGGGGACGTCGTGGACGGATTCAGGGTCTTCCGCCGCTCGATCATCTGCCTCTGTCTTGTTCTGATTCTATCCCTGCTGGCGGCCGTCGCGGCCGCGGCGCCGCGCCTGACCGGTCTGGAGGGGACCACCGAGGCTCGGGATGACGCCCGCAGCCAGGCCCTCCGCTCCTGGCTCAAGCAGGTCGTCGCCAAGCCGGAGATACCCGGTGCCTCGCTCCTGGTGGCCCAGCGGGGTCAGGTGGTCTTCCGGGAGGGTTACGGTCTGGCCGACGAGAAGGCCGGCCGGCCCTTCACTGCGGAGACGCCGGTCCTGACCGCCTCGGTCTGCAAGCCCCTCTCGGCCACGGTGGTCATGAGCGAGGTGGAGCGGGGCCGGATCGGCTTGGATGATCCGGCGGTCAAGTATCTGCCGGCCTTCGGCCAGCTCAAGCTGGAAGGCTCGGACCAGCCAGCCCCTTCGCCGACGCTCCGCCAGTTGCTCTCTCACACCTCGGGCCTCTTCGGCCTTAAGGGAGCCAGCAAGACCGGCATGCGAGCCGTGCGCGACTTCTCGCTGAGCCTGGAGGAATCGGTGACCATAATCGCCGGGGAGAAGCTGGTCGCCCGGCCCGGCGAGCGCTTCAACTACGGCGGGGCCAACTACCAGGCCGCCGCCCTGATCGTCCAGCGGGTCAGCGGCCGGTCATTTGACCGGGTCATGGCCGAGCGAATGACCGGGCCCCTGGGCCTCAAGGGAACCTACTTCCGGCCGGCCCCGGGTCAGGAAACCTCCCTGACGGCCTTGCCTTACACCTACAACAAGGACAAGGGCCTCATCCCCATCGCGGCCTACCTGCCCGATCCCAAGCGGAAGCTCATCCTGGCCAGCGGCGGGCTCTACTCCTCCCTCAACGACCTGGCCGTCTTCCTCCAGACCCACCTCAACGGCGGGTCTTACGGCGAGGTGAAAGTAATCGGCCCGGAGGCGGCGGCCGAGATGCGCCGGCGCCAGACCGGCGCGGCCGAGGCGCCCTACGGCCTGGGCTGGTTCGTCGATCGCAGCGGCGGCGACGGCCGGACCGAGGCGGTCAGCCATCCCGGCCTGTTCGGCTCGCTGATCTGGCTGGACCTGAAGCGGGAGCTGGTCGGAGTTTTCCTGACCTCCTCCCTCTGGCCGGGGCGAGAGGCCCTGAACCGGGAGGTCAAGGAGAAGGTCGCCGCCCTCTTCCCGGCCGACTGAACTTTAATCGTCAACGGGTTTGAAGAAACCTTCATTTGTCAATCGGGGAATCAAGGAGGGGCAAGATGAAAAAGAGGTCGCTCAAGGCAACTTCACTGGCGGGTCTGATCATAATTTTGCTGCTGGCCGTCTTCGCGGCCGGCCCGGTCCTGGCGGCCGACCAGGTCTACAGCGCCCGATTGTCTTACCACTGGGGGGCGGGTCACTACTCGGCCATCATGGCCAGCAAGTACGCCGACGAGTGCAACAAGGCGGCCGGCGGCCGGCTCAAGATCGAGGTCTTCCCCCAAGGCCAGCTCTACTCCATCGCCCAGATCGTCCCGGCCCTGAGCCAGAACCAGGTGGACCTGGGCGGAGTGCTGGACGTGCTCTTCATGCAGGTGGATAAGAACTTCTACCTGACCGGCCTGCAGCGCTTCTTCGACAGCTTCCAGCAGAAGCGCGACTTCTGGGAGAAGACCGATATCGGCCGCAAGTACTGGGACGGCCTCCAGAAGAAGCTGGGCATCAAGATTCTCTGCTACATCCCGGTGGGCCCGACCTGCTACTTGTCCAGCGCCAGGCCCCTGGACACCCTGGACGCCTTCAAGGGCCTCAAGGCCCGGACCCTGATCGCCACCGAGCGCTACAGCTTCAAGCCCATGGGGGTCAACTTCGTCAAGGTCTCCACGGCCGAGGTTTACTCGGCCCTCAAGAGCGGCATGATCGACACCCTCAACACCGTCCCCTCGGCCATCAAGGCTTACAGCTGGTGGGACTTCCTCAAGTACGCCCAGCAGCCCTACTGCTTTTACGCCGACGCCTACGTGGCCGCCAACCTCAACTGGTGGAACAAACTGCCCCAGGACCTGCAGGACCTGATGCTCAACCAGGTCGGGCCCAAGATCAGCCAGGAGGCCACGGCCGGGGTGATGGGCTACTCCAACGACGTGCTCAAGGAGTTCAAGGCCGATCACGGCGGCCTGATCTCGGTCTGGCCGGCTGAGGAAGTGGCCAAGGCCAAGGAGATGGACAAGACCCAGGTCTGGCCCGAGATCGCCAAGAACATCGATCCCGAACTCTACGCCGCGGCCAAGAAGTTCGTCGGCGCCGAATGACCCAGCCCGGCGATCAAGGCCTTCTTAGGCCTTGATCGCCGGCGGCCGGCCAGAGGATCGAGCCCATGGCGAAGGCGTTGGCCATCTACCAGAAGCTGACCGGGGTCCTGGCCAAGGTGGTCCTGGGCGTGGCCGCGACCTTGATCGGGCTGGACGTCCTGTCCCTCTTCGCCGAGGCGGTGGGCCGCTACCTGCTCGGCGAGAGCCGGGCCTTCATGGAGGAACTGCCCCGGCTGGCCTTGCCCCTGGTGGTCTTCCCCATGATGGGCGTCCTGCTCAAGGCCAAGCGGCACATCGCCGTGGACCTGCTGCCCGAGCGGCTGCCGCCCCGGTACCGCTCGCTCTGCCTGATCGCCGTCTACACCGTGATCCTGGCGGTGGCCATCCAGTTCCTGTCCGCCGGGATCGTGGCCGTCACCTATTACCGGGCCATGGGCTTCGAGACCCAGAGCGAGATCATCTTCAAGGTCTGGGTGACCTATCTGCCCTTCCCGATCGGCTTCGGACTGCTGGCCCTCTTCACCATCGAGATGCTCTGGCAGGAGCTGATCGACCTCCACCGGCTGATCAAGGAGGGCTCATGATCTTCCTGGCCGTCGCCCTGGGGATCGTCACCCTGGGCCTCTCGGTGCCGGTGTTCCTGGTCTTCGGTCTCTCCGGGAGCATGGTCATCGTCAACGCCCTGCAGCTGCCGGTGACCATCCTGACCCAGATCACCTTTGACTCCATCACTAAGTACATCCTCCTGGCCATCCCCCTGTTCATCTTCTCGGGCATGGTCATGGTCGAGGGCGGCATGGCCCGCCGGCTGGTGGATGTCTTCGCCAACGCCGTGGGACACTGGCGGGGCGGGCTGGGCATCGCCATGGTCCTGACCATGGGCTTTTTCGGGGCCCTGTGCGGCTCCATCCTGGCGGCCATCGTGGCCGTGGGCACGATCATGATCCCGGTGATGGTGGAGCAGGGCTACAAGAAATCCTTCGTCGCCGCCCTGGCCGCCTGTTCCGGCTTCCTGGACACCCTCATCCCGCCCTCTAACGGGGCGATAATCTACTGCGCCATCACCGGCGAGAACGTGGCCAAGGCCTTTGCCGCGGGTATAATACCGGCCTTTGTCTTCGGCGGACTGCTCATCCTGGTGGTGATGGTCAAGTGCCGCTACATGCCCCGCGGCCGCCGGGCCCCCTTCCGCCGTCTCCTGGCCAGCATTTACTCGGCCACGCCGGCTCTGCTGACCCCGCTGCTGATCCTGGGCGGCATCTACAGCGGCCTGCTCACCCCGACCGAGTCGGCCGCGGTGGCCGGCGTCTGGGCGGTCCTGGTCGGCTTCCTCTTCTACCGGGAGCTGACCTTCCGGGGCCTCTGGAAGGCCCTCAAGGCCACGGCCGTGACCACCTCGATGATCTTCGCCATCATCGCCATGGCCTCCTTCATGTCCGTGGCCCTGACCTACACCCGCTTCCCCCACCACCTCATCGAGACGGTCATCAGCCTGGGCGTCACCCCCTTCCTCTTCCTCTGCTTCAGCGCCCTGATCATCCTCATCCTGGGCACCTTCATCGAGGTCGTGCCGATCATGTACCTGACCCTGCCCATCCTGGCCCCCATGGCCGTGGCCCTGGAAATCGACCTGCTCCATCTGATGGTCGTCTTCGTGGCCTACGTCGGGCTGGGCATGCTCACCCCGCCGGTCTGCGTCGGGACCTACACCGCCGCGGCCATCGCCCGGGAGCCGGCCCACCGGGTCATCCAGGCCATCTTCCCCCTCTTCTTCCTGGTGGGCGTGATCTACGGCCTGATCATCATGCTCTGTCCCTGGCTGGTCACCTGGCTGCCCCAGTTCGTCTAGCCGGCTTGCCCCCGAAGCATATTATTTGGTAAGATGGCCTCGCTTCGACAAGCCCGTGTCTCTTGAAGGCCGGGCTGTGCTATAGTCGAGGCGTTTGATGGGTCATGAGCCCCTTGCCCCGCCGGTCGCGGGCCTTTCATTGGCTTGGTAAAAACTGAGTTCGAATCATAGGGCCCGGGGCTTCGGGCCGGGGCTGCCTTCTTCTGGCCGGGGAAATTCCGGACGCCGGTCCTGGGTCAGGCCGGGAGGTCCGGGGGCTTGGGGCTCCGTCCCGAGCCGACCTGGCGGCGGGGCGCCCTTCGGGTTACTGACTGCAAAAAGGGAGGGAACCATGTCAAGGATTCTGTGGGGGTTTTTGCTGAGCGGCCTGCTGGTCGCGGCCCTGGCCCTGGGAGGCGCCTCCCCGGCCGCGGCGGCTGATCCGGTCAAATTGACCTATTCCAACTTCTTCCCGCCGACCCACATCCAGTCCAAGCTGGCCGAGGCCTGGAGCCAGGAGGTGGAGAAGCGGACCAACGGCCGGGTCAAGATCGAGTACTACCCCGGCCAGACCCTGACCAAGGCGACCCAGATTTACGACGGCGTGGTCAAGGGCCTCTCGGACATCGGCCTCTGCCTCTTCGGCTATTCCCGGGGCCGCTTCCCCTTGATGGAAGTGGTCGACCTGCCCCTGGGCTACCCCAACGGCAAGGCCGCGACCAAGGTGGTCAACGCCGTGGCCGAGAAGTTCAAGCCCAAGGAGCTGAGCGACGTGGCGGTCATGTACCTCCACGCCCACGGGCCGGGCCTGCTCCACACCCGGGGCAAGGCGGTCAAGGTCATGGCCGACCTCAAGGGCCTGAAGATCCGGGCCCACGGCTTCTCCTCCAAGGTGGTCGAGGCCCTGGGCGGCACGCCGGTGGCCATGCCCATGCCCGAGAGCTACCAGGCCCTCCAGAAGGGCGTTGTCGACGGCGCCCTCTACCCCCTGGAGGCCAACAAGGGCTGGAAGCTGGCCGAGGTGGTCAACTACTGCACCCTCAACTTCTCCATGGCTTACACCAGCTCGTTCTACGTGGTCCTGAACAAGGACAAGTGGGCCGCCCTGCCCGACGACGTCAAGAAGATCATCGAGGAGCTGAACCAGGAGTGGATCCCCAAGCACGGCGAGGCCTGGGACGCCAGCGACGAGGAAGGCCGCAAGTATCTCGAGTCCAAGGGCGGCAAGTGCCTGGCCCTGGCGGACGACGAGGCGGCCAAGTGGAAGAAGGCGGCCGAGCCGGTCCTGGGCGAGTACGCCAAGGCGGCCGAGGCCAAGGGGCTGCCGGGCAAAGAGGCCTTGGCCTTCGCCCAGAAGGTCCTGGCCGAGGCCAGCAAGTAGGACCACGGCCCGCCGGAGGCGGCCAACCGCCTCCGGCGGGCGACGGGGGGTAAGAAGTGGCCTGGCGCGGCCTGGTGGACCGGCTGGTCTCCCTGCTCAAGCGGATCGGCGGGGCGGCCCTGGTGGGCATGGTCGTCATGACCTGCTTTGACGTGGTCACCCGCTACTTCGGCCACCCCATCTTCGGGGCCGTGGAGATCGTCAGCTTCATGGCCACCATCCTCCTGGCCTGCGCCATGCCCCTGACCGAGGTGGAGAAGGGCCACGTCGGGGTGGACCTGTTCGTGCGCAAGCTCTCGCCCCGGGCCCAGGCCATAACGGACGCCCTGACCGGGCTTGTCAGCACTCTGCTCTTCGCCGTGGTCTCCTGGCGGATGTTCCTCTACGCGGCCACGATCAGGAAGAGCGGCGAAGTCTCCATGAGCCTCCAGTGGCCGACCCACATCTTCGTCTACCTGGTGGCCGTGGCCTTCGCCGTCCTGAGTCTGGTCATCCTGAGCCAGTTCCTGGACAACGCCCGCAAGGCGATCCGGCCATGAACCAGACTCTCGTCGGCGTCATCGGCATCGTTGTCCTGGTCCTGGTCTTCTTCACCCGCATGCCCGTCGCCTACGTCATGACCCTGATCGGCTACCTGGGCTTCAGCTACCTGCGCAGCGGCTCGGCCGGCTTGAGCCTGCTGGCCCGCGACTTCTACGACGTCTACTCCTCCTACGGCCTGACCATCATTCCCCTCTTCATCTTCATGGGCCAGATCGCCTTCAACGCCGGCATCAGCCGGCGGCTCTACGATTCGGCCTACAAGTTCGTCGGCGCCTACCGGGGCGGCCTGGCCATGGCCACGGTCTGCGCCTGCACCGCCTTCGGCGCGGTCTGCGGCTCCTCGCCGGCCACGGCCGCGACCATGGCCACGGTCGGCCTGCCCGAGATGAAGCGCTACGGCTACGGGCAGGAGCTGGCCGCCGGCTCGGTGGCCTCGGGCGGCGGATTGGGTATGCTCATGCCGCCCAGCGTGGTCCTGATCGTCTACGGCATCCTGACCGAGCAGTCCATCGGCGAGCTCTTCGTGGCCGGAATAGTCCCGGCCGTGGTCATGACCTTCTGGTTCGTCCTGGCCGTGGTGGCCTACTGCGCTCTCTACCCCGGCCAGGGCCCGGCCGGCCAGAAGTTCAGCTGGTCGATCAAGCTCAAGTCCCTGATCGAGACCAGCGAGACCGTGGCCGTCTTCGTCCTGGTCATGGGCGGCCTTTTCACCGGGGTCTTCACCCCGACCGAGGCCGGCGGGGTGGGTGCGGCCAGCGTCATCCTGGTCGCCCTGCTCAGGCGGCAGCTGTCCTGGCCGGGCTTTGTCAAGTCCATCTACGAGACCCTGCGGACCTCGTGCATGGTCCTGCTCCTGGTGGCCGGGGCGGTGGTCTTCGGCCACTTCCTGGCCGTGACCCGCATCCCCTTCAACGTGGCCACCTGGGTGGGCCACCTCAACCTGCCCGGCTACGGCGTCATCGCCCTGATCGTCCTGATCTACCTCATCGGCGGCTGCTTCATCGACGCCCTGGCCCTGATCATGCTGACCATCCCCATTTTCTACCCCATCGTCCTGGATCTGGGTTACGATCCCATCTGGTTCGGGGTGATCATCGTCCTGGTCACCCAGATGGGAGTAATCACGCCGCCGGTGGGCATCAACGTCTACGTGGTCAACGGCATCGACAAGGACATCGCCCTGGAGACGATCTTCAAGGGGGTCATGCCCTTCCTGCTGGCCCTCATCGTGGGCACCGGCTTCATGGTCGCTTTTCCCTGGATCATCACCTGGCTGCCGCGGCTGATGTACTGACCGCCGGGGCTAGAGGCCGCTCATGAGGGACAGCCCCTACTGGAACCCCTACCTGGAGACCCTCGAGCCCGAGGCGCTGCGGGCCCTGCAGTTCAGGAAGTTCAAGGCCATCCTGACCTGGGCCTACGAGCACTCGCCCTTCTACCGGGAAATCTACCGGGCCGCCGGGCTGGAGCCGGGAGACGTCCGCACCCCGGAGGACGTGGCCCGGGTGCCCAAGGTGGACAAGTCCCTGCTCCGCTCCGCCCAGCAGGGCGAGCCCTTCCCCTACGGCCGTCTCCTGGCCGTGCCCCCGGAAGAGGTGGTCGAGTTCCGCCAGACCTCGGGGACCACCGGACAGCCGGTCTATCAGGCCGACTCCTGGTCGGACTGGGAGTGGTGGTCCGAGGCCTGGTCCTACATCCTCTGGTCCCAGGGCTACCGACCCCGCGACCGGGTCTTCTTCCCCTTTGGCTACAACGTCTTCGTGGCCTTCTGGGCCGGCCACTACGCCGCCGAGAAGATCGGCTGCGAGGTGGTGCCGGGCGGCGTTCTGGACACGGCCGCCCGGGTGCTCAAGATCCGGGAGATCAGGGCCACGGCCATGATGGGCACCCCGACCTACCTGCTCAACATGGCCCAGGTGGCCAGGAACCGCCTCGACCTCGATCCGGCCGGGCTGACCATCGAGAAGATCACCTGCGCCGGGGAGCCGGGCGCCTCGATCCCCTCGACCAAGCGGCGGCTGGAGGAGGCCTGGGGAGCCAAGGTCTTCGACCACGCCGGGGCGACCGAGATCGGGGCCTGGGGCTTCGAGTGCGGCCGCCAGCCCGGCGGACTGCACGTCAACGAGGCCTTTTTCCTGGCCGAGATCGAGGATCTGGAAACGGGCGGGCTCATCACCGGGCCGGGCCGGCGGGGCAAGCTCATCATCACCGCCTTTGACCGGCTGGCCCAGCCCTGCGTCAGGTTCGACTCCAAGGACATCATCGAGTGGGCCGCCGAGCCCTGCCCCTGCGGCCGGACCTTCAGGCTGGTCAAGGGCGGGGTTCTGGGCCGGGCCGACGACATCACCAAGGTCAAGGGCGTCCTCCTGGCCCCTTCGGCCATAGGGGAGGTCGTCCACGGCTTCGTGGAGCTGTCCGACGAGTACGAGGTCGTGGTCGAGAGGGCCGGGGAGGGCGACCGGATCACCCTCAAGGTCGAGCTTCGACCCGGCGCCGAGGGGGCCCGGGAGGAGCTGCTGGCCCGGCTCAAGGACGAGCTCAGGCTCAAGACCAACCTGGGCTACGCCATCGAGGTCCACCCCTTCGGGGCCCTGCCCCGCTACGAGGTCAAGGCCAGGCGGTTCAAGGACCTGAGGTCGCGGCACTGAGCCGGGAGGGGGATGTGGACGAGTCCAGGATTTCGGAACTGGCCCAGCTCCTGAGCGCCTTGAGGCGGTCAGCCGAGTCGCTGGCCCGGGCCGCGGAGGACTTTCCGGCCCTGAGGCGCAACGCCGCCCGGGTGAAGGCCTGCCTCAGGATGATGGAATTGAACCTCGGCCAGGCCGGTCCGGCCGCCCAAGAGGACCAGGGCCGGCCGGACTAGATCAGGGCCGGGGTTCCGGAGCCGCTAGACGGCGGCTCTCCCGGATCCGGCAGGCGGGCCACGCGGTTGCGCCCCGCCTCCTTGGCCTTGTACAGGGCACTGTCGGCCCGCTGCAGAACCGCTTCGAACGAGGCGTCTTCCTTCTCCAGCGTGGTCAGGCCGATGCTGACCGTGAACCGGACCGGGCCCTGCTCGGAATCGACGGTCAGGTCGGCCAGTCCGGCCCGCAGCCTCTCGGCCACCGCGGCCGCCTCCTCGCTGACCGTCTCCACCAGAATGGCCGCGAATTCCTCGCCGCCGACCCGGCCGAAGATGTCCGTGGCCCGGAGGATGGTTTGGCAGACCCTGACCGCGGCCTGGAGCACCCTGTCGCCGACGTGATGCCCGAAGGTGTCGTTGATCCGTTTGAAGTGGTCGAGGTCCAGCATCAGGACCGCCATCTGGCCCTGGTAGCGCCGGCAGCGGCGCAGCTCCATCTCCGCTTTCTCCAGGAAGCGGTAACGGTTGTCGGCCCCGGTCAGGGAGTCGGTGGTGGCCAGGGCGATCAGATTCTCCTCCATCTGCTTGCGGGTGGAAATGTCGGTCACGAAAGCGATCAAAGCCGGCAGGCCGTCCCAAATCGTCGGCACGTCGCGGGTTTCGACCCACTTCATCCCGCCCTTGGCGTCGATGATCCGGTGTTCGATGACCTCCTCAACCGACTCGCCGGCCAGTCGCTTCTGAATCCTCTTCAGGATCAGGTCCTGGTCATCGGGGTGGATGAACTCGAGAATCGGCCGGGAGAGCATCTTGACCCGTGAGGTCCCGAACAGCCGAAGCCCGTAGTCGTTGACGAACTTGCAACGCTCTTGCTGAAGGACGAGAATGCCCTCATTGGCGCTTTCCACGACCAGGCGGAACTTCTCCTCGCTCTCCCTGAGCGCCTCTTCGACCAGCTTGCGCGCGGTGATGTCCCGAACGATGGACAGGACCAGGCCCTCTCCGGCCGAGGATATCAGGGCCGAGCCGACCTCCACCGAAATCCTGGTTCCGTCCCGGCGCACGTCCACCGACTCCAGGGGCAGATTGGTCGGTCGGGCGAGTTCGCTCCGGATCACCGAGCCCTCCTCGCCCCTCACCTCCGGCGCCTGGAGATCAGGCACCTTCAGGGCCAGCATTTCCTGGTGGGAGTATCCCAGGAGCTGGCAGGCCTGGCGGTTTGCGTCGATAATCCGATCGTTCAGGTCGGTCAGGAAGATGGCGTCGTTGGCTTTTTCGAACAGAGTTCGATAGCGCAGTTCGCTCTCCCGAAGAGCCGCCTCCACCCTCTTGGCCTCAGTGATGTCGCGCAGGACAATCAGCCTGCCCAGGGAGTTGCCCTTCCGGTCGGCCAGGGGCGTAACCCGGTGGTCGTAAGTCCTTTCCTCCTCGCCCCGCCGGAGGCTGATCTCGCCCGGTCCTTTCGCGGCCAGGGCTTTAGCCCATGACGGATCCCCGGAGATACTTTCAACCTCCTGGCCGATGGCCGAACCGCGGCTCAGGCCCAGGATGCCTTCCGCCGCCGGATTGAGGTCGATGACCCGGCCGGGGGCGTCAACCACCAGGATGCCGTCCTCCAGGCTGGTGTACACCTGGGCCCTGGCCACGGGCAGGATGTCCAGGAGCCCGTACTTGAAGAAACCGTAGGCCATCACGCCGGCGACGAGGCTGAATCCGAGCGGGGTCGGGTCCATTCCGGGCACCGGGCTGTGGCCCGAGACGTAAACGCCGTTGGCCAGCCAGACGACGATCATGGCCAGCAACACCGATCCGGCCTGGGCCCGGTAGAGGCTGGCCGCGGTAATCAGTTGGTGGACCAGAACAAAGGTGATGGCGGCGAAGATGAGGTAGAAGTAACTGACCATGAGCCAGAACATGAGACCGTATTCCAGCCCCATGGTGGTCAGGTACCCGGTCTCGATCATGTAGTGACGGGTCCAGATGAGGTGGTGGAAGTCGTTGGTCCAGGCCAGGCTGACGGTCAGGACCGGGATGACGAACAGGAGGAAAGTCCGGGCGGGAGTGACCCAGCTCTGCAGGCCGAAAAGGGTCAGGACGAAGAGAAGGGTCAGCGGCGCCGCGGCCTGGATGCCCAGATACTGGCCCTGGGTCAGGATCATTCTGGTGGGGGCGGAAAAACCTAGCTGGATCAGCCCCTCAAAGACGGACCAGTAGGCCCCGGCCAGGCTGAGCCCGAAGAGGTACCAGCCCCCTCGCACCCGCCTCTTGGGCCAGGTCAGAATGGCCAGACCGAGGATCATGGCCGCGGCGACGAAATAGGAGAGTCTCAGGAAAAAGGCAACCGGCACCCAGTCCATCCCCGTTCAATGAACATAATAATGCAAGGTTAACATGAGGTCATTGCTGAAATAATAACATAGGCAATTTTTTAGAGGAGTTTTTTCTTGAGACGGTTCCCCCTGGCCGATCCGGCCGATAAATTTATACGACGCCCGCGATGGCAGCCCCGGTCGCTCCCGTCGGCCAAGTGCCCGACCGATCACCGGGCTGGAGCCCATTCCGGCGCGGATGACATCTTTAATACCATATTGCTCTATCTGGAATCAGTAAAAATCGGCCAGCCTGTCGGGCTGATGAACGGACCGGCTGGTTGCGTCCCTCCCGGCTAGCCCCAGGCGGGTTACCCGGCCCTCGACCCCGAGCAGAGCCGCGCCCGCTCCTGACTTGCCTGTCCGTGTGTCCGTCCCGGGCCTGTTTACCCGCGGCACTTCACCGATTGCCCGGCCGGCCTGGCCTTTACGGAGGCTTGATCGGCCTAGCTTTCCTCGGCGGTCCCGACGAGGGGCAGGATCTTTTCCACCTTGAAAAAGACTAGATAGCGAGGCTCCCCGTCGGCCTTGGGGTAAGTCCGGCGCCGGAGCGAGCGGAGCAGATCGCTGTCTTTCTCCTCCCTGGTTCTGGTCAGGGAGAGCCGCCGGCCTCGGGCCCTGCCCCCCACCTCGATGAACAGGTAGGCGGCATGGCCGTTCTGCTGGAGGTTGGCGTGGGTCAGACGGTCGGGCATGATGAAGGCGACCTCGTCGTTTTCCAGAACGTGCGGCCGCGCGTAAATCGCGGCGTTGACCCGTCCCTGGGCGTCGGCCGTGGCCAGCACGCCGGTGCCTTTGGTGCTGGCGAAGTAATCCTTGAGATCCATTCCCCCCTCCCCGGTTTCGAGTTGATTGACCAGATCTTACCAGCCGCCGGGCCGGCCCGCCAGGCGCGGGCCGGCCGGCTTCGGCCGGGTTTCGGGTTGGCGGCTCCCTTCCGTCTCCAGCCTGCCGTTTGACTGGCCGGCCCGGTTTCTGTTATTTATATAATTACATCCGGCGGGTCGTCTTGGGCCGGAAGACCCTCTTAGGGGTGCTGAGCGATTTAAATCTCGGGCTGAAGCGCTGGCGCGATCAGCCGGGGGGGCGGATAAACCCGGACCCTTTCGGTTACAACCAGCAAGGAGGCAAAGATGACAGGCAGGCGGACGATTCTTGGCCTGGCCATGGCCCTGACTCTGCTCTTGGTTGGCGGCAGCGCTCATGCAGTCCTGGTTGGCAACGCACCGGCCATCACGGCCAAGCTCATTTTCATCCACCACTCCTGTGGCGCTAACTGGCTGAGCAACAGCAACGGCCAGCTGGGCATCGCCCTCAGGGACAACAACTACTTTGTCAGCGATACCGACACCGACTGGGGGCCAGACAGCATCGGCACTTACACCGATATCGGTCACTGGTGGAACTGGTTCCGCGGCCCCCGGAGGGCCGCCTACATGACCGCTCTTTTCAACAAAAGTGATCGCACCGGCGAGTACTATGCCCGCCGGGCCGTGGATCCGGGCGGCGAGAACAGCGTCATCATGTTCAATTCCTCCTTCCCCAACTCCTTCTTGCGCGGCAATGCCGATGACCGGCCGACCGTCGGCGCCAACCCCCTCCGGGGCCAGTCGTCTGGGTCGGCCCACCACACCGTGGCCAACGCCAAGGGGATCTACAACGACATCCTGACCTACTTCGCCACCCGCCGGGACAAGCTCTTCATCCTGATCACCCCTCCGCCCCAGGTGGTCAACAACACCGACGACCATGAAGCGGGCAACGCCCGGGCGGTCAACAACTGGCTCGTCCACGACTGGCTGCGCAACTACCGCTACCGCAACGTGGCCGTCTTCGATTTCTTCAACGTCCTGACCAGCAACAACGGCAGCGCCCAGCGTAGCGACCTGGGCGGCACTTACGGCAACCACCACCGCTACCGCAACGGAGCTATCCAGCATCTCCACACCGTTGACAGCGACGTGGCCGCCTACGCCAGCGGCGACTGGGACGATCACCCCAACCGGGTCGGCAACACCAAGGCCAGGGTCGAGTTCATCAAGCTGCTCAACGTCTACTACCGCTGCTGGCGGGGCGCGGGCGGCTGCCCGCCCCGCTGAGCCGAGCGGCAATAGAGCGGCCTCCGAGCTGGAGACGAGTCGGGGCCGGGCGGAGAGTGCCCGGCCCCGTTATTATTTTCTCCGACTCGCCTCGAAGCCGGCGGGGCTCGCTCTAGTCCTTGGCCTCCTTGGCCCGGAGGAGCTTGACCATCTCGGCCGTGCCCAGGTTGGCCGCCTTGAACAGCATCGGCGCGCCGTAGACCCCGGCGTTGACGTTGAGCCTGGTCCAGCAGGGCCTTGACCCTGGCCAGGTCAGGACCTCCGTTTGCAGTTCCTTGGGAATCTGGGGCGGCGGACTGGCCTCCCCGGCCCGGGCCGGGTTTCGGGTTGGTGGCTCCCTTCCGTCTCCAGCCTGCCGTTTGACTGGCCAGCCCGGGTTCTGTTATTTATGTACTTACATCCGGTGGGTCGTCTTGGGCCGGTAGACCCTTTTAGGGGTGCTGAGCGATTTAAATCTCGGGCTGAAGCGCTGGCGCGATCAGCCGGGGGGGCGGATAAACCCGGACCCTTTCGGTTACAACCAGCAAGGAGGCGAAGATGACAGGCAGGCGGACGATTCTTGGCCTGGCCATGGCCCTGACCCTGCTCCTGGCTAGCGGCAGCGCTCAGGCAGTCCTGGTTCCCAACGCGCCGGCCATCACGGCTAAACTCGTTTTCATCCATCATTCCTGCGGTGAGAACTGGCTGAGCAACAGCAGCGGCCGGCTGGGCATCGCCCTCAGGGACAACAACTACTTTGTCAGCGACACCAACTACGGCTGGGGGCCTGACTCCATCGGCGATACGACCGACATCGGCCACTGGTGGACCTGGTTTCGCGGCCCCCGGAGAGACGTCTACATGCGCGCTCTTTTCACCAATTACCTGCGAGCCGGCGACTATTATTCCCGCCGGGCCGTGGATCCGGGCGGCGAGAACAGCGTCATCATGTTCAAGTCCTGCTATCCCAACTCCTTCCTTGACGGCAACCCCAACGCCCCGGCGACCACCGGAGCCAACCCCCTGAGGGGTCAGTCGTGCGATTCGGCCCACCACACCGTGGCCAACGCCAAGGGGATCTACAACGATATCCTGACCTACTTCGCCACCCGCCGGGACAAGCTCTTCATCATGGTCACCGCTCCACCCCAGGTGGCCAACAACACCGACGACCATGAAGCGGCCAACGCCCGGGCGCTCAACAACTGGCTCGTCCGCAACTGGCTGCGCAACTACCGCTACCGCAACGTGGCCGTCTTCGATTTCTTTAACGTCCTGACCAGCAACAACGGCAGTCCCCAAAGCAGCGACCTGGGCAGCGCCTCCGGCAACCACCACCGCTTCCTCAACGGGGCCATCCAGCACATCCAGACCGTGAACCGCAACGTGGCAGCCTACGCCAGCGACGAGGCGGACGATCACCCCAACCAGACCGGCAACACCAAGGCCAGGGTCGAGTTCATCAAGCTGCTCAACATCTATTACCGCTGCTGGCGGGGCTCGGGCGGCTGCCCGCAACGCTGAGACGATTGGCCTAGAGCGGCCTCTGGGCTGGAGACGAGTCGGGGCCGGGCGGAGAGCGCCCGGCCCCGTAATTTATGCTCGCCGGCCGGCCTCGAATTAGCCGGCGGGGCTGGCTCTAGTTCTTGGCTCCCTTGGCTTTGAGGAGCTTTACGATCTCCTGGTGGCCTTTCTCCTGGGCCAGGCTCAGGGCGGTCTGGCCGCCGGTGGTCTTGGCGTTCAGGTCTGCCCCGCGGTCCAGGAAGAACTTGAGGGGCTCGGGCCAGCCCTGCTTGGCGAAGTACATGAGCGGCGTGGTCCCGTCCCGGCCCATCGAGCAGTCCACGCTGGCCCCCTTGGCCAGGAGGAGCTCGATTGTCTCCTTCGCGCCGGGCAGGAACTGGCCCTTCCTGGCCTTGAGGACCACCTTCCAGAGCGAGGTCCGGGCGTCGACCTCGATGCCGGCCTCGACCAGGACCGGAACCACCTCCCGCCAGTGCTTGCTGTTGCTCATGGCCACGTCCAGGGCGTTGCTTCCGCTCCTGAGCCTGTATGTAAGGTCCGCGCCCCGCTCCAGGAGGAGCTTGACCATCTCGGGCGTGCCCAGGTTGGCCGCCTTGAACAGGATCGGCGCGCCGTAAACCCCGGCGTTGACGTCGAGCCCCCGGTCCAGAAGGTCCTTGAGCGCGGCCAGGTCGTTGTGGTTGATGGCCGAGATGACCGCCGTCTGCAGCTCCTTGGGAATCTGGGGCGGCGGCGGGCTGGCCTCCCCGGGCCGGGCCGGTCGGGCAGTGGCCGGCTGGATCGGCTTGGTGTAGACGATCTTGGGCTCTTTCTTCTGGGGTTTGGCCGGCTTGGCCTTCCTGGGCTCGGGGGGCTTGATCAGGCTGGGGTCGGGTATCAGCTCCAGGCTGATCACCACCCCGCCCTGGTCCAAGTCCACGTCCAGGTTGCGTTCCTCCTCGGTGGCCGGGAATTCCCAGGTTTTTGATTCACCGTTCTTGATGTCGAAGCCTTCCTCCTGGTAGGTCTCCTTGCGGCTCTTGTTCAAAACCTTGACCTTGCCCTGGGAGCCCGGCTTATCCTGGCTGTCGCTGGCGACCTTGAGCACCGCCTTGTGGCCGGAACTGAAGATAAAGCCCCGGGCCGTCCTGTCGAGGAGGTAATATTCCCTGACCTTGGGCTCTCTGAAGGCGGATTCTCTGGCACTCACCCAGACCATGACCAGGCCCTTTTCGACCTTGACGGCCACCTCTTCGGCCTGGTTCTGCACGCCCAGCAGGAGCTCCCGGTCGTCCATCCGGTCCTTGAGAGTGTAGATAGCGGGCTTGTCAATGGTGATCGGCTGGCCCTTCCGGAAGGCGCTGAGCCGGCAGACGGATTCCTCGCGGATCAGATTGTCCAGCTTGATCCGAACCGATTCCTTGGGATTCACCGCCACCCTGATCTCCCCCCCGGCCGAGATCCGCCGGGCCCAGGGCGCCTTGCCGCTGACCGAGGTCGAGACCGAAGGCAGCTGGGTGACGTCAACCCTGGGCTTTCTCTTGGGCTCCTCCATTTTGGCGTAGTCGGTTGGGATCTTGAAGAGGGCCGCGTCAACCGGACCCTCCTGAACCTGGCTCAGTTCGATGAAGGAGCCCTTGTCGTCGTGAAAAACGATCTTGAGGGGGAAGTCCAGTTTTTTGGCTCGCCAGAGGGTCATGACGGTCTTGAATCCCTGGCCGTGCGGCATGGTGAAGGAGTACTTGTCGCACTCGTAGCCGCTCAGGACTTCCGTCCCCTCGGCCTTCTTCTCGGCGACGGTGTGGACGTAGATCGCGCTCTGGAAGGGGTCGTTCATCAGGCTGATCAGCCCCTGGCTCTCCATTTCCGAGTACTTCTTCTCGGCCGGCATCAGGGCCCGGGTCAGGCCCGCGGCCTGGTCGACCAGGATCACCACCTCGTGCCCCTGGGTGTCCCTAATCTCCATGCGGTAGTCCTGGCCCTTGACCAGGATCCGGCCGGTCGTGTCCGTGCCGCTGACTTTCTGTTTAAGCTGGGCGCTGAACTCGGCGCCAATGGCCGGGCCAGTAAAACCAAACAAAATCATCAGGCCGGCCAGCCAGGCCAACCGGGCCGCGTTCAATGGAAATCGCACTTTAACCTCCCGAAGGTCTACTCCTTTTCTGATGTTTAACTCCGCTCTCCCTACCAGACTCGCCCGTCCCTCGGCCGGCCTGCCGCCCTGGACTCAGTTGCCCGACGGCAGCTCGACCCTCTTCTCCACCGTGGCCCCGGAGGCCAGATCTATGCCCGGGACGTCCACCACCGGCTTGCCGGCCGCTTTGGCGTCCTGGACCTTGAGGTCATACTTACCGGGCACAAGCCTGAAGATCACCGGCCGGCCCGGGTTGGTCCAGCCCGAGGTGACCCGCTCGTCCTTGCCGGCCTCGTAGAGACCCACCCAGGCGTTGTACTCCTGGCCGCCCTTGATGGCCTGGACCTTGAGGACGGCCTCGACCCCGAACTCGACCTTCTTCTCCACCGTGGCTCCGGAGGCCAGCTCGATGCCGGTCACTTCCACGATTGGCTTCTGGATGACGTGGGCGTCCTGGATCTTGAGGTCATAAGTCCCTGGCTTGAGCTTGAAGACCACCGGCCGGCCCGGGTTGGTCCAGCCCGAGGTGACCCGCTCGTCCTTGCCGGCCTCGTAGAGACCCACCCAGGCGTTGTACTCCTTACCCCCTTTGATGGCCTGGACCTTGAGGACGGCCTCGACCTCGAACTCGACCTTCTTCTCCACCGTGGCTCCGGAGGCCAGCTCGATGCCGGTGACGCTTATCACCGGCTTGTGGATTACGTGGGCGTCCTGGACCTTGAGGTCGTAGACACCCGGCTTGAGCTTGAAGACCACCGGCCGGCCCGGATTGGTCCAGCCGGAGTTGACCCGCTCGTCCTTGCCGGCTTCGTAGAGACCCACCCAGGCGTTGTACTCCTGGCCGCCCTTGATGGCCTGGACCTTGAGGACGGCCTCGACCCCGAACTCGATCTTCTTCTCCACCGTGGCCCCGGAGGCCAGCTCGATGCCGGTCACTTCGATTACCGGCTTGTGGGTGACGTGGGTGTCCTGGACCTTGAGGTCATAGGCGCCCGGCTTGAGCCTGAAGACCACCGGCTGGTCCGGGTTGGTCCAGCCGGAGTTGACCGCCTCGTCCTGGCCGGCCGGAAAGACCCTCACGTAGGCGTTGTACTCCTTGCCACCCTTGATGGCCTGGACCTTGAGAACGGCCTCGACCCCGAACTCGATCTTCTTCTCCACCGTGGCCCCGGAGGCCAGCTCAAGGCCGGTCACTTCCACGATGGGCTTCTCGGTGACGTGGGTGTCCTGGACCTTGAGATCATAGGCGCCCGGCTTGAGCCTGAAGACCACCGGCTGGTCCGGGTTGGTCCAGCCGGAGTTGACCGCCTCGTCCTGGCCGGCCTCGAAGACTCTCACGTAGGCGTTGTACTCCTTGCCACCCTTGATGGCCTGGACCTTGAGAACGGCCTCGACCCCGAACTCGATCTTCTTCTCCACCGTGGCCCCGGAGGCCAGCTCGATGCCGTTCACCTCCACGATGGGCTTGTCGGTGACGTGGGTGTCCTGGACCTTGAGGTCATAGGCGCCCGGCTTGAGCCTGAAGATCACCGGCTCGCCCGGGTTGGTCCAGCCGGAGTTGACCGCCTCGTCCTGGCCGGCCGGAAAGACCCTCACGTAGGCGTTGTACTCCTTGCCACCCTTGATGGCCTGGACCTTGAGGATGGCCTCGACCCCGAACTCGATCTTCTTCTCCACCGTGGCCCCGGAGGCCAGCTCGATGCCGTTCACCTCCACGATGGGCTTGTCGGTGACGTGGGTGTCCTGGACCTTGAGGTCATAGGCGCCCGGCTTGAGCCTGAAGATCACCGGCTCACCCGGGTTGGTCCAGGCCGAGTCCAGTTCTTCCTCCTGGCCGGCCTCAAAGACCTTCACGTAAGCGTTGTACTCCTTGCCACCCTTGATGGCCTGGACCTTGAGGACGGCCTCGACCCCGAACTCGACCTTCTTCTCCACCGTGTCCCCGGAGGCCAGTTCGATGCCGTTGACGGCAATGATCGGCTTCTGGGTGACGTGGGTGTCCTGGACCTTGAGATCATAGGCGCCCGGCTTGAGCCTGAAGATCACCGGCTCGCCCGGGTTGGTCCAAGCTGAGTCGACCTCTTCCTCCTGGCCGGCCGGAAAGACCTTCACGTAGGCGTTGTACTCCTTACCACCCTTGAGGGCCTGGACCTTGAGAACCCCTTCGGTGGCCAGCTCGACCACCTTCTCCACCGTGGTCCCGGAGGCCAGCTCGATACCGGTCACTTCCACGATGGGCTTGTGGGTGACGTGGGTGTCCTGGACCTTGAGGTCATAAGTGCCCGGCTTGAGCTTGAAGACGACCGGCTCGCCCGGGTTGGTCCAGGCCGAGTCCAGTTCTTCCTCCTGGCCCGCGGCAAAGACCTTGACGTAGGCGTTGTACTCCTTACCGCCCTTGAGGGCCTGGACCTTGAGAGTGCCGCCCGAGAAGTCGGCCGTCTTCTCCACGGTCTTGCCGACCTCGATCACCAGATCCGGAAAGGTGACCGACGGCTTCTCGGCGACCTGGGAGTCGGTGAAGGTGACCGCGTACTTGCCTGGCTTGAGCCTGATCGTGGTCGGCTTGTCCGGGTCAGTGGAGGTGGTGGCCGTGGCGACGCTCTTCTCCTCTTCAGGGATGAAGACGTCGACCAGGGCCGCGATGGGCTGCCCGTCCCTGAGGGCCCTGACCTTGAGGAAGCCCAGGGGCTTGGTCTCCTCGACGACCTTCTGGGCGGCCATCTGGAAGTCCTTGGCCGTCTTGGCCGTGAAGTACTCGCCCCCGCCGGCCTGGGCCATGCACTCCAGCTGTTTCTTCTCCTCGTCGGTGACGTCGAAGCCGATGACGTGCATGACGAACTTGACGCCGCTCTCCTTGAGCTCCTTGACCAGGGCGCAGGGGTCGCCCTCGCAGGTCTCCTGCCCGTCCGAGACCAGGACTATGGTCGTCTCGTCCTCCAGGGCCTTGAGCTTCTGGGCAGTCATCCTGACCGAGAGGGTGATGGGCGTCTTGCCCTTGGGGTTGATGGCCTGGATTAACTTGATCAGCCCGTCCTTGTTCATCGGGCCGAGGGGGACGAGTTCCTCGACGTCGTTGCAGTCACCCTTGCGCCGGTGGCCGTAGGCGACCAGCCCGACTTTCAGGCCCTGGGGGAGGTCCTTGATGAGCCCGATCATGACCTCCTTGGCGATGGCGATCTTGGCCTGGCCTTCTACCTGGCCCCACATCGAGCCCGAGGCGTCGAGGATGAGGACCAGATTTCCCGCCTGACCGGCCGCCCCGCTCACGGTTGGCAGCCCGATCAAGGCGACCAAGAGAGCGACCACTGCCAGCAGTACCGAACACGCTCTTTTGGCCGTTAGATTCATGACTTACCTCCATCAGCTGCGATCTTCATGAGATCAATGAAGGTTGCCGCGGGCCGTCCGGCCCGTTCATTTCTTGGCCGGCGCCTCTCCCGCCGGCTCGGCCGCCTTGGCCGGACCGACCGAAATCAGCTCCACCTCGAAGATGAGAACCGCGTTGGGGCCGATCCGCGAACCCGCGCCACTCTCGCCGTAGGCCAGGTCAGAGGGCACGAACAGTTCCCACTTCCCGCCCTCCTTCATCAGGGGCAGGGCCTCCTGCCAGGCCGGGATGACCTGGTTCAGGGGAAAGGTGGCCGGCTCGCCCCGGGCGTAGGAGCTGTCGAACTCATGGCCCCCGAGCAAGGTTCCCCGGTAGTGGGCCGTGACCTGGTCGGTTGGCCGGGGACTCTTGCCCGAACCGGGCTTGATGACCCGATATTGCAGCCCGCTGGGCAGGGTCTTGACCTCGGGCCTTTTCAGGTTGGCGGCCAGAAAGGCCTCGCCCTCGGCTTTGTTCCGGGCGGCCAGCTCATCCCGGGCCGCCTCCTGCCGGGCGGTTATTTCCTGGCGTAAGTCATCCAGGACCTGTCCGATCTCTTCATCGGAGAGCAGGGGTTGGTTGCCCGAGAGACCGTCGACGAGACCCCGCAGGAAGGTATCGGGCTCGATCTCGACCTGATCCCTCTTCATGGTCTCGCCGATGTTCAAGCCAATGGCGTAGCTGAGTTTCTCTTTTTGGGTCTTGAGTTCAGTCGGTTCGGCCGCTCCGGCCGGTCCGGCGGCCAGGACAAGGCCCAGAAGCGCGATCAGGCAGGCTCTCATGCTCGCTCCAGGACAGAGGTAACTAATGACTTCACATTTAGCACGGTCAGGTCCCGGGAGCAATCAAGGCGCAAGCCCCGGCCAAAACGCTTCTCCCGCTCACGGCCATGGGGTTGACACGCTGGCCCGGAGCAGCCATACTGACCCACCGGGAATCTGGCTGGGCGGCCCGGGTTTTTCAGACCCGGGGCCCGTTCGCTCCTGAGATCAAACCCCGGGCCGGCCGGGCGCGGGGCGCGGGATTTGCGGCTGGAAATTCCCAATATCTTCGCCTGATCGAGAGGGGACGAGACACCCGCCGCCATGACTGAGGAGGGGAGAATTTTGGTGGCCACCGAACAAGCCAAGGCCGAAGAGAAGCCGGCCTGGACGGTCGATTACGGATATCTGGAAGAGGTCCAGGAGGGCTCCGGCGTCAATCTGGCCGCCTGCTACCAGTGCCGCAAATGCTCCAACGGCTGCCCGGTCGCCTTTGCCATGGACCTCAGGCCGGAGCAGGTCGTCAAGCTGATCCTGATGGGCGACCGGCCGCGGGTGGAGAAGAGCCGGACCATCTGGATCTGCGCTTCCTGCCAGACCTGCCTGACCCGCTGCCCCAACGACGTGGACATCCCCCGGCTGATGGATTTTCTCAAGGAAGAGTCGGTCCGGCGGGGCGAGAAGGCTCCGGAATGGGCCACCCAGGTCTTCCACCAGACCTTTCTCAAGGAAGTGGCCAAGCGGGGCCGGGTCTTTGAGGGCGGTCTGATGCGCGACTACTTCATCAAGACCGGGGCCATGACCAACATGGACATGATGATGAAGAACGCCAAGCTGGGCTGGAACATGTTCAAGCGGGGCCGGCTGGCCCTGCTGCCCAAGGGGATAAAGGCCAAGGCCGAAGTTAAAGACCTTTTCAAGAAGTCGGGAATCCTCAAATGAGCGCCGTGTCGTACTATCCGGGCTGTTCTCTCCACGCCTCGGCCAGGGACTACCGGGAGGCCATCGCCGGGGTGGCCGAACTCCTCGGCCTGGACCTCAAGGAGATCGAGGACTGGAGCTGCTGCGGGGCCACGGCGGCCCACGCCCTGGACCACGAGCTGGCCCTGGGTCTGGCCGCCCGCAATCTCCACCTGGCCGAGAAGACCGGCCTGGACCTGGTCATCCCCTGCGCCCTGTGCTTCCACGAGCTGAAGGCCGGCGAGAAGGCCCTGGTCAAGGACGGCTGGCAGGGCGCGCCCCAGTTTCCCTTCCAGGGCAAGATAAAGATCTGGGACCTGGTCACCTACCTGGCCCAGGAGGAGTGGCTCAACCGGTTCAAGGAAAAGGTGGTCCGGCCGCTCAAGGGCCTGACCACGGTCTGCTACTACGGCTGCCAGGTGGCCCGCCCCCCGGAGGTGACCGGCCACCCCCAGCCGGAGAACCCGACCGAGATGGAGAAGATTGTCGCCGCCTGCGGAGCCAAGGCCCTTGACTGGTCCCACAAGACCGACTGCTGCGGCGCCTCGGCTTCCATCCCCCGCCAGGATATCCTCTTCAAGCTGGTCGGCGACCTCTACGACCGGGCCCTGGCCTGCCAGGCCCAGGCGATCATCGTCTCCTGCCAGATGTGTCAGGCCAACCTGGACATGTACCAGGCCGAGATCGGCCGGGCCAGGGGCCGGGAGTACAACATACCCATCGTCTACTTCGTCGAGCTGATGGGCCTGGCGGCCGGCCTGAGCCAGACCGATACCTGGCTGGCCCGGCACTTTGTCGACCCCAGGCCCCTGTTCAAGGAGCTGAAGTGAGCGCGGACGAGAAATCTTCTGGCGCGGTGCTGGTCGTCGGCGGCGGCATCGCCGGGATGCAGGCGGCCCTGGACCTGGCCGATTCGGGCTACTACGTCTACCTGATCGAGCGCGACGAGGCCATCGGCGGGGTCATGGCCCAGCTGGACAAGACCTTCCCGACCAACGACTGCTCGACCTGCATGATCTCCCCCAAGCTGGTCGAGGTCGGCCGCCACAGCAACATCGAGCTCCTGACCCTGACCGAGGTTCTCGACCTCAAGGGTCAGCCGGGCGACTTCACGGTCAAGGTCCTCCAGAAGCCGCGCTACGTGGACATGGACAAGTGCATCGCCTGCGGCGCCTGCGCCGAGAAGTGCCCCAAGAAGGTGGACAGCGAGTACAACGAGGGCACGAACCAGCGCAAGGCCATCTACCTCCGCTTCCCCCAGGCCGTGCCCCTCAAGTACGCCATCGACCCCGAGACCTGCATCTACCTCCAGAAGGGGCGCTGCGGCGCCTGCGAAAAGGTCTGCCCGGCCGGGGCGATCAAGTTCGACGACCAGCCCCGCGAGCTGGAGCTTCAGGTCGGGGCGGTCATCGTCGCCCCGGGCTTCAAGATCTTTGACGCCGACCTCAAGCCCGAGCTGGGCCACGGCCGCTACCCCAACGTCCTGACCAGCCTCGAGTTCGAGCGCTACCTGTCCGCCTCGGGCCCCAGCGGCGGCCACGTCATCCGGCCCTCCAACCACGAGGCGCCCAGGAGGGTGGCCTGGATCCAGTGCGTCGGCTCCCGCGACCCCTCCATCGGCCAGGACTACTGCTCCTACGTCTGCTGCATGTACGCCACCAAGCAGGCCATCCTGGCCAAGGAGCACGTCAAGGGCCTGGAGCCGACCATCTTCTTCATGGACATCCGGGCCCAGGGCAAGGGCTTTGACCGCTACTACGAGCGGGCCAAGGGCGAGCACGGCGTCCGCTACGTCCGCTCCATGATCTCCCGGGTGGCCCACGATCCCATCAGCAACGAGGTCCAGGTTCGCTACTTCGACGAGGCCGGCGAGCTTCAGGAAGAGGCCTTTGACCTGATCGTCCTCTCCTGCGGCCTCAAGCCCAACGCGGCCGCGGATGAGCTGGCCGGGATCATGGGCCTGGAGAGGGACGCCTTCGGCTTCGCCCGGCCCCAGAGCCTCAACCCGCTCCTGACCAGCCGGCCCGGCGTCTACACCTGCGGCGTCTTCTCCGGCCCCAAGGACATCCCCGAGACGGTCACCCAGGCCTCGGGCGCGGCCGGCCAGGCCGCCGAGCTCCTGGCCTCGGCCAGGGGCAGCCAGGTCAAGGAGACGATCTTCCCGCCCGAGATCGACGTCGGCGACGACGAGCCCAGGGTGGGCGTCTTCATCTGCCACTGCGGCATCAACATCGCCGGCGTGGTCGACGTGCCGGCCGTGGTCGAGTACGCCCGGAGCCTGCCCAACGTGGCCCACGCCGAGAACCTGCTCTTCTCCTGCTCGACCGACTCCCTGGAGCACCTGAGCGAACAGATCAAGGAGAAGCGGCTCAACCGGGTCATCGTCGCCTCCTGCTCGCCCAGGACCCACGAGCCCCTCTTCCGCGAGACCCTGCGCCAGGCCGGGCTGAACCCCTATCTCTTCGAGATGGCCAACATCCGCGACCAGTGCTCCTGGGTCCACCAGGGCGACCCGGACGCGGCCACGACCAAGGCCAAGGACCTGGTCCGCATGTCCCTGGCCCGGGCGGTCATGCTCCAGCCCCTCAAGCAGATCAAGGTCAAGGTCGACCAGCACGCCCTGGTCATCGGCGGCGGCGTGGCCGGGTTGACCTCGGCCCTCAGCCTGGCCGACCAGGGCTTCGAGACGACCCTGGTCGAGCGCTCCGAGGCCCTGGGCGGCCTGGCCAGGCAGATCGGCCGGACGGTCGAGGGCTTCGAGGTCAAGCCCTACCTGGACGAGTTGATCCAGAAAGCCCAGAGTCACCCCAAGCTCAAGGTCTGGACCGAGAGCCAGGTCGAGACCATCTCCGGCTCGGTCGGCGCCTTCAAGGTGACGGTCAACCACGCCGGCGAGCAGGAGAAGCTCGGCTGCGGGGCGGTCATCCTGGCCGTGGGCGGCAGCGAGTACCGGCCCGAGGAGTACCTCTGCGGCCAGGACGAGCGGATCATGACCCAGCTCGACTTCGACCAAATCCTGGCCCAGGGCCGGGACCTGCCCGAAGAAGTGGTCATGATCCAGTGCGTCGGCTCCCGGGAGGAGGCCCACAGCTACTGCTCCCGGGTCTGCTGCACCAAGGCCTGCCAGAACGCCCTGGCCCTCAAGGAGCTCAACCCCAAGGCCCGGGTGACCATCCTCTACCGGGACATCCGGACCTATTCGACCAAGGAGACCGTCTACCGGGCCGCCAGGGAGGCAGGGGTCAGGTTCGTCCGCTTCGAGCCGGAGCAGAAGCCCGAGGTCAGGCAGGAAGGCGGCGGCCTGGTGGTCGAGGTCTTCGACCAGGGCCTCCGGGAGACCCTCCGCTTCGCGCCCCAGGCCCTGGTCCTCTCCGCGGCGGTCAGGCCCAACCCCGAGGCCCGCAAGCTGGCCTCCCGGCTCAAGCTTCCCCTGGACAGCGACGGCTTCTTCATGGAAGCCCATCTCAAGCTCAGGCCGGTGGACTTCGCCGCCCAGGGTTACTTCCTGGCCGGCCTGGCTCACGGCCCCAAGTTCATCGAGGAGTCCATCGCCCAGGCCAAGGGCGCGGCCGGACGGGCCGCGGCCGTGCTGGCCGCTGAGGAGAGGCTGGTCAGCAGCGAGGTCTCGACCATCGACGAGACCAAGTGCGTCCGCTGCCTGACCTGCCTGCGCTCCTGTCCCTACGGTGTGCCGGCCACGGTCGGCCTGGGCAAGGCGCTCTACATCGACCCGGCCGCCTGTCAGGGCTGCGGCGTCTGCGCCTCGGTCTGCCCGCGCAAGGCCATCACCCTTCAGCACCACACCGACGCCCAGATCATGGCCAAGGAGGCCGCCCTTTAAGAGGAGCTATGGACGAGACAAGCTTTGAACCTAAGATTCTGGCTCTGGTGTGCACCTACTGCACCTACACCGCCGCCGACATGGCCGGCTCGATGAGGCTCCAGTACCCGGCCAACGTCAGGGTGGTCAAGCTCCTCTGCACCGGCCGGGTGGACATCAGCCATCTCCTCAAGGCTTTTCAGGAGGGCTGGGACGGGGTCATGGTCTCCGGCTGCGAGATCGGGGACTGCCACTTCCTGGAGGGCAACCTCAGGGCCAAGGAGAGGGTGGAGTACGCCAAGACCCTCCTGGCCGAGGCCGGCCTGGAGCCCGAGCGGCTGGAGATGTTCCACATCGGCGCCTCTGACGCGCCCAAATGGGCCGAGGCCGTGGCCGAGGTCAGGGATCGGATCAAGGGGCTGGGACCCAACCCGGTGGCGGCTCTGAAGACGGGCGAGCCGCAGCCGGTCGTGCCCGAGTAGACTCCCCCGGCCCGGGTGAACCCCCGGCCGGGTTGAAGGGCTCGGCCCCGGAGCCGGGCCAGGCTCCGCCCGTATTTTGGGCCAGGACGAACGGGCCGAGCCGAAAAAATTAAGAAACAATAGCAGTATATATTTTTTTAAGCTCTTGTGCTTTATTGCACTTGACACTCCTCTCTCCCGAGGTCATACTTGACCGAATTAATATAGATTCAGCTGGTCAGGAATGGACGGTCCGGCGGAGGCAGGGTGAGGCTCTCTACCAGAACGCGATACGGGGTCAGGCTGCTCTTTGATCTGGCCCGCCACGCCGGGCAGGGCCCGGTTCAGATCGGCGACATCGCCGAGCGGCAGGGCATCTCGGTCAAGTACCTGGAGCAGATCGTCCGCCCGCTCAAGAAGGCCAAGCTGGTCAACAGCTTCCGCGGCGCCAGGGGCGGCCACCTTCTGGCCAGACCGGCCGAGGAGATCAGCCTGGGCCAGATCGTCCGCCTCCTGGAAAGCGGGCTGAGCCTGGCCGACTGCGTGGACAGGCCCAGCGAGTGCCGGCTCTCCGGGGACTGCCTCTTCCGGCTGGCCTGGGCCGAGGCGGCCGCGGCCCTGTTCGCCAAGCTGGACTCCATCACTCTGGCCCAGCTGCTGATCCGCGAGAACGAGGCCTGCGAGCTGGCCGGCGGCCAGCCCGCCGGACGGAGCGGCCCCAAGGGCCGGAGAAGCCGCCGGGACAGGGAGTGACTTCTGGCCGCGGCCAGCCGGGCCGCGGTTGAACGGACGAGTCGTCAGTCAAGGGGGAAGTATGGAAGCAATTTCGGGTTTCGTGGAGGGCCCTCTGCTCTGGGCGGCCTGGATCGTCTTCATCGGCGGGAGCATCATTCGCCTGATCAGCTTCTTCAGGCGGGCCAAGCAGCGGGACAAGATCGTTTTCCAGAACTTCCGCTGGAAGTACGTGCTCCTGACTTGGCTCCGCTTCCTCCTGCCCTTCAACCAGACCGTGGCCAAGAACCCGGTCTTCTCCATTCTGGGCTACGTCTTCCATCTCTGCCTGATCGTGGTGCCCCTGTTCATCGTGGCCCACATCATGTACTGGGAGGAGTCGGTCTGGGGCTGGAGCTGGTACTCCCTGGCCCTGCCCGACTCCTGGACCCCGGTCCTGACCTGGATCGTCATCGGCATCGGGGCGGTCTTCTTCATCCGGCGCCTGGTCCGGCCCGAAGTTCGCATTCTCTCCAAGCCCGGCGACTACCTCCTGGTCATCGTCACTATCCTGCCCTTCCTGACCGGATTCCTGGCCTCCCACACAAGCTTCCTGTCCGACTACATGCGAACGATCCACATTCTCTGCGGCGAGCTGATGCTGGTTCTGATTCCCCTGACCAAGCTGTCCCACTACATGCTCTTCTTCCCGTCACGCATGGTCATCGGCGTCGAGTGGGGCCGGCGCGGCTACGTGGCCTGAGCCAGTCATGACCGGACGTTTGCCTGAGGAAAGGATATTCGCATGGGACAGATAGACACCGCCCTGATCAAGAAAACTCTCGACGAGAAGCTCAACGCCCGGGTCAAGACCGGGCTGGACATCTGCGCCCGCTGCGCTCTCTGCGCCGACACCTGCCATTTCTACCGGGCCTCGGGCAATGACCCCCAGCAGGTGCCCTCCTACAAGATCAGATGGCTGAGGGAGCTGATCAAGCGCAAGGGCAAGGTGGACGAGGATTTCCTGAAGGAGATGTACGAGACGGTCTACGGCCAGTGCACCATGTGCCGGCGCTGCTCCCTTTTCTGCCCCTTCGGCATCGACATCGCCTCCATCATCGGCTTCAGCCGCACCCTCCTGGCCCAGCAAGGGATCATGCCCGAGGGCCTGGCCAAGGCCGTGGAGAACTACCTGGCCTCCGGCAACCAGATGGCCATCACCGACGAGGACTGGATCGAGACCGTCAAGTGGATGGAGGAGGAGCTCCAGGAGGAGCTGCCCGGAGCGAGCATACCCATCGACAAGCAGGGGGCCGACCTGCTCTACACGGTCAACGCCCGGGAGCCCAAGTTCTACCCCATGGACATCCAGCTGGCCGCCAAGATCTTCTACCTGGCCGGCGAGGACTGGACCGTCTCCTCCAAGCCGGGCTGGGACGACACCAACCTGGCCATGTTCGCCGGCCACGTCCAGGCCGCGACCCACGTGGTCGATCTGACCAGGCAGCGGGCTCTGGAGCTGGGGGTCAAGCGGGTGGCCATCACCGAGTGCGGCCACGCCTTCCGCTCCCTCAAGTTCGAGGCCCCGGTCTGGCTGGGCGGCCCCCTGCCCTTCGAGGTGGTCCACTCGGTGGATCTGTTCGCCGGTTACATTCGCTCCGGCCGGATCAAGATCAGGGAGCAGTGCTTCACCGAGCCGGTCACCTACCAGGACCCCTGCAACGTCTCGCGCAACGGCGGCCTGGCCGAGCAGGGCCGCTACCTGATGAAAAAGCTCTGCGCCGACTTCCGGGACATGATGCCCGACCACAACGGCAACTACAACTACTGCTGCTGCGGCGGCGGCGGCTTCATCCCCATGGCCGGCCCCTTCCGGGAGAGGCGGCTCACCGGGGGCAAGGTCAAGGCCGACCAGATCAAGGCCACCGGGGCCAAGTTCGTGGTTACCCCCTGCCACAACTGCTACGACCAGATCAGGGACCTGTCCGAGAAGTACGAACTGGGCGTCAAGGTGGTCCAGTTCAAGGAGATCATCAACGACTGCCTGATCATCCCGGATGAGCTGAAGGCCGAGGAATAGTCCGGCCGGAGATGGTTGGCCGAGGGGGCTTCAGCCGAGGCCCCCCTCTTCTTTTTCAGGCGGATCGGACGCCGTTGATCCCGGCCGCCTCCAGAATGGCCGGGACCGTCTCCTCCCTGCCGATGGCCATGATGTGGACGCCGTGGCAGATCTTCTCCGCCTTGATCTGGCGGATCATTCGCCCGGCGATGGCGATGCCGGCCTCCAGGGCCTTGCCCTTGGGCGCGGCGGCCATCTCGTCGATGAGCGACTGGGGCACCCTCACCCCGGGCACGTTCTTGTTCATGAAGCGGGCCATGGGGGCCGAGGTGAGGAGGATGATCCCGGCCAGGATCTTGACCTTGAACTGGCCGGCGTAGTCCATGAAGCTCTTGAAGCCCTCCAGGTCGTAGACGGCCTGGGTCTGGATGAACTCGGCCCCGGCCTCGATCTTTTTCTCGAACTTGATCAGCTGCGGCTCCAGGGGGTTGGCCTCGGGGGTGACGATGGCCCCGGCGCAGAACTCCACCCCGCCGATGAGGTTGTTGCCGGCCAGGTCCTGGCCCTTTTCCAGGGTTCTGACGGTCCGCAGGAGCTGGCAGGAGTCCAGGTCGAAGACGCCCTTGGCCTCCTTGTGATCGCCGACCACGATCGAGTCGCCGGTCAGGCAGAGGACGTTTCTGACGCCCCTGGAGTAGGCCAGGAGAAGGTCGGCCTGGAGGGCCAGCCGGTTGCGGTCGCGGCAGGTCATCTGCAGGATCGGCTCGCCGCCCAGTTCCCGGATGATGAGGGTGCCGCCCAGGGAGGGGAACCTCATCACCGAGGACTGGTGGTCGGTCACGTTCAGGCCGTGAACCCGGTCCTTGAGCAGCTCGACGTGGTGCCTGAAGTTCTCCAGGTCGGTCCCCTTGGGCGGGGCCACCTCGGCGGTGACGACGAACTGGCCCGAGTCCAGGACCTCTTTGAAACTGGCCGCCATTGCCCTAACCCCTTTCGACCCGACCTCCACCGGTCCCGTTATTTTTCACCGGCCCTGGCTCAGGGCAGGCTGAACCTGCCCGGCCTGGGCTCGACGTTGTAGTTCTTGGGCGACTGGTAGCGCCTCATCAGGTCCAGCTTGCCCAGTTCGCTGAGCCGGTTGTAGATCAGGGTCCAGGCGCAGTCCTTGTTCTCGTCGATCTCGCACTTGCCGTTCTTGGTCCCGCCGCAGGGGCCGTTGACCAGACCCTTGTGGCAGGAGGTCACCGGGCAGATGCCCCCGGTCTCGCCCAGGACGCACTCGCCGCACTGGGTGCAGACCTCCTGGAAGAGGCCGGGGCCGGCCTCCTTGCCGATGAAGAGGGTGTCCAGGGCCGGGATGACCAGCTTGCCCAACTGGCGGGCGATGGTCTGGACCCCGAAGGCGCAGGTCATGATCACCAGGGCCTCGGCCGGCTCGATGGCCTGGCCGTGCTCCTCCAGGATCTCGTGGCTCAGCTCGTCGCAGGCCACGGGCACCACCGTCGAGCCTGTGACCAGCTTGCCCTGGGAGAGGAGCCTCTCCCGCAGGGCCGCCACCTCCTCCAGGCCGCCGGTGTGGGTCAGGGTGACGCAGGTGCCGCAGCCGACGATGAACAGGCTGGTCAGGCCCTTAAGGAGCCTGGCCAGCTCCTCCTCGGTCTTGGGCTGGGTGATGGAGCGGATCATGGGGAGTCTCCCTCTTTGTTCGGCCTAGTGCCCCTCCAGGTCGCACCTCAGGCAGCGGCGGGCCTCTTCCCAGGCCTGGGCCTCGCTGTAGCCGCCCTCGACCTCCCGGAAGTCCCTGACCCGGTCCTGGGGCCGCTCCTGGGGCAGCTCGACCCGGCCGGTCAGGGGCACGGTCTCCTCCTCCTGGGACAGCCTGGCCGGCTCCACGCCCAGGGCGGTCTTCTCGTCCGGGATGAGCACCCGGGAGGAATCGCCGCGGACGTACTTGTCAATGGCCACCGCGGCCCGTTGGCCCGAGGAGACGGCCCGGATGAGGAAGGTCGGCCCGGTGGTGAAGTCCCCGCCGGCGAAGATGCCCGGGATGTTGGTGGCCAGGCTGTTCTCGTCCACCCGGAGGGTGCCCCAGACGGCCCGCTCCAGGCCCTCTTCCTCGGTGATGAAGCTCAGGTCCGGGGCCTGGCCGATGGCGACGATCAGGGTGTCGCAGTCGAAGACCTGGCGGACGGAGTCGTCGTAGACCGGCCGGAAGCGGCCCTCCAGGTCGAAGACCGAGGTGCAGCGGACGAACTCCAGGCCCTTGACCCGGCCCGCTTCGGCGAGGACCTCCTTGGGCCCCCAGGAGTTCTCGATGAGCACGCCCTCGGCCGTGGCCTCCTCGATGTCCTTGGCCCAGGCCGGCATCTCTTCGCGCTTCTCCAGGCAGACGGCCCGGACCTGCCGGCCGCCCAGGCGGCGGGCCGTCCGGGCCACGTCCATGGCCACGTTGCCGCCGCCCACGACCAGGACCCTGGCCCCGACCTGGACCGGCTCCTGCCGCTTGACCCGATTCAGAAACTCCAGGCCGTACATCAGCCCCTCGGGCTTGAGCTCCTCGCCGGGGATGCCGATGGACTTGGCCGCCTGGGCCCCGGCGGCGATGAAGACGGCCGAGAAACCCTCCTTGAGCAGCTCCAGGACGGTGTGGCGGCGGTCGATGGGCGAGTTGTACCTGATCTCCACCCCGGTGCTGACGATGTATTCCACGTCCTGCTGGATGATCCGCCGGGGCAGGCGGAACTCGGGCACGGTCACGGCCAGCATGCCCCCGGCCGCGTCCTTGGCCTCGAAGACCGTGACCGGGTAGCCCATCCGGCGCAGGAAGTAGGCGCAGGTCAGGCCGGCCGGGCCGCCGCCGACCACGGCCACCCTCTCCGGGCGGGTCAGGGGGAAGGGCTCGGCCCGCATGGTGATCTGCTCGAAGTACTTGTCCGCGGCGAAGCGCTTGAGGGCCCGGATGGAGACCGGGTCGTCCAGCTCGCCCCGGCGGCACTTCATCTCGCAGGGGTGGACGCAGATCCGGCCGCACACGGCCGGGAAGGGATTGCGCTCGCGGATGATCCGGATGGCCTTGACGTAGTCGCCCTCGGCCACGGCGGCGACGTAGTTGGGCACGTCCACCCCGGCCGGGCAGGCGTGCTGGCAGGCCGAGATGACCATGGCATCGCAGGTGGCCGCCGGGCAGCGGTGCTCGTTGATGTGGGCCTCGTACTCGTCGCGGAAGTAGTTGATGGTCGACAGGACCGGGTTGGCGCAGCTCTGGCCCAGGCCGCAGAGGGAGGACTCCTTGACCGTGGTCCCGATGTCGATCAGCTTCTCGATGTCCCCGGGCCGGCCCCGGCCCTGGGTGATGCGGGTCAGGATGGAGAGCATCTGCTTGGTGCCCAGGCGGCAGGGGAAGCACTCGCCGCAGGACTCGCTCTGGGTGAAGGTCAGGAAGAAGCGGGCCAGGTCGACCATGCAGGTGTTCTCGTCCAGGATGATCATCCCGCCCGAGCCCATCATGGAGCCGACGCTCTTGAGGGACTCGTAGTCCACGGGCAGGTCCTGGAAGCGGGCCGGGATGCAGCCGCCCGAGGGGCCGCCCATCTGGGCCGCCTTGAACTTGCGGCCCTTGGGAATGCCGCCGCCGATGTCGTTGATGACCTCCCGCAGGGTGATGCCCATGGGCACCTCCACCAGGCCGGTGGAGTTGATGCGGCCGGTCAGGGAGAAGACCTTGGTCCCCTTGGAGGACTCGGTGCCGATGGCGGCGTACCACTCCGGGCCGTTGAGGATGATGGCCCGGACGTTGGCCCAGGTCTCGACGTTGTTGATGTTGGTCGGATAGCCCCACAGGCCGGACTGGGCCGGGTAGGGCGGCCTGAGCCGGGGCATGCCCCGCTTGCCCTCGATGGACTGCATCAGGGCCGTCTCTTCGCCGCAGACAAAGGCCCCGGCCCCGATCTTGAGCTCGATGTCGAAGTCGAAGCCCGAGCCCAGGATGTTCTCACCCAGGAGGCCCAGGCCGCGGCTGGCCTCCAGGGCCGTCTGGAGGCGGCGGATGGCCGTGGGGTACTCGGCCCGGACGTAGATGAAGCCCCGGCTGGCCTGCATGGCGTAACCGCCGATGACCATGCCCTCCAGGACCAGGTGGGGGTTGCCCTCGAGAACGGTCCGGTCCATGAAGGCGCCCGGATCGCCCTCGTCGGCGTTGCAGATGATGAAGCGCTTCTCGGCCCGGCTGGCCGCGCAGAAGCGCCACTTGGTCCCGGTGGGGAAGCCGGCCCCGCCCCGGCCCCTCAGCCCGGCTCGCTCGACCAGGTCGACGACCTCGGCCGGCTGCATCTCGTTGAGGACCCTGGCCAGGGCGGCGTACCCGCCCCGGGCCAGGTAGTCCTCGATCCTGGTCGGGTCGATCAGGCCGTTGTCAGCCAGGACGATCCGCACCTGCCTCTGGTAGAAGGGCACCTCCCGGCTGTAGACGTAGCGCCGGCCGTTGGACGGATCGGGGAAGAGGAGGCGGCCCAGGATGTTGTACTTGAGCAGGGTTTCGTCGATGATCTCGGCCACGTCGCCGTCGTCGACCTGCTGGTAGAAGATGTCGTAGGGCTGGATGCTGACCACCGGCCCGCGCTGGCAGAAGCCGGGGCAGCCGGTCGGCTTGAGCTCGATCTGTTCACTGAGACGGCGCTCTTCAAGCTCCTTCCGGAAGGTCTCGAAGAGCTGCTCCGCGCCCAGGGCGCTGCAGCCGGTGTCCACGCAGACGTTGACCACGATCCTCTTGGGGTCCTTGTAGAGGACCAGAGACTGGCGGTACTGCTCCAGCTCCTGGGCCGAGCCGATTCTGTCCATGCCTAGCCGTCCTTGTCGCTGAAGATGGCCAGCACGTTCTCGATCCGCTTGGGGTTCATCCGGCCGTAGACCTTGCCGTTGACCACCATCACCGGGGACAGGGCGCAGGCCCCCAGGCAGGCGATGGTCTCCAGGGTGAACTCGTAGTCCTCCGAGGTCTGCCCGTCCTTGAGGCCCAGGATCTTCTGGACGACCCTGAGCACGCCCCGGCCGCCCCGGACGTGGCAGGCCGTGCCCCGGCAGACGGTGACCACGTTGCGGCCCCGGGGCTCGGTGTAGAACTGGGAGTAGAAGGAGATCACGCCCTGGACCTTGCTGGGGGAGATCTTCAGCTTCCGGGCGATGGGGGCCATGGTCTGGGGCGGGATGTAGCCGTACTCCTCCTGGACCTGCTGCAGGAGCGGGATCAGGTCGGACTCGCCCGCGGCCCCGGCCAGGAGAGGATTCAGCCTGTTCAGTTCCACCGCCGGAGCTTCCATGATCTCCTCCAGGCCTAGATCTTCTCGAGCCTGACCCGGCAGTGCTTCAGACCGGCCGCCTCGGCTCCGAAGAGAACCCCCGGTCGCCAGCCGGGGAAGGAGGCCGGGGCGAAGACGATCCCCTGGGGCAGCCGGGCGTCGGGCCGGGCCGGCCCTTCCAGTTGGCCGTGGGCCGAGCTGACCCTGACCCCGTCCCCCTGGACCAGGCCCAGGGCCTCCAGGTCGGCCGGGGCCAGGCCGATGAAGCCGGCCGGGGCCAGCTGGCTGAGCCGCGGCGAGTGGGAGGTCCGGGCCCCGCCGCCCAGGTGCTCCAGCAGGTGTCCCTGCACCAGGACAAAGGGATAGCCGCCGCCGGCCTCCCCGGCCGGGCCGGGGTCGGGGACGACGGCTTGCCCCCCACCGCCGCCGGCCCCGGCCCCCTTTGGCCCGGGCAGCGGCCAGAAGACGGCCTGGCCCTCCAGGTCCGCCCCGGCTGGCCCGCTGTAGAGGGGCACCAGCCGCCCGATCTCGGCCAGAACGTCGCCGGCCGATTCGTAGTTCCAGTCCTGGCCCAGCCGGCGGGCCAGTTCGGTCAGGACCCGCCACTCGGGCGGGAAGTCGCCCGGCGGCGGGACGGCCCGCTCGAAGCGCTGGAGCCGCCGCTCCAGGCTGGTCAGGCTGCCTTCCTTCTCGGCCAGGCCGGCTGCGGGCAGGATCAGATGGGCCAGTTCGGCCGTCTCGGTCGGGAACATGTCCTGGACCACCAAAAAGTTCAGCCCGGCCAGGGCCGCCCCGGCCGCCTGGGGATCGGGCAGGACGCCCAGGGGGTTCTCGGCCAGGACGTAGAGCCCCTTGAGCCGCCCCTGGGCCGCGGCCGAGATCATCTGGCGGACGTCCAGCCCGGTCTCGGCGGCCAGGCGGTGGCCGGGCAGCAGATCCGGGGCCAGGCCCATATCGATCGCGCCCTGGGCGTTGCAGTCCTTGAGCAGGGGCAGGAGCCCGGCCCCCGGCTTACCCAGCCAGCCGGTCAGCCGGGCCAGGCTGATCAGGAGGCCGGTCAGGGCGGCCGCCTCGGGCTGCTGCAGGAGACCGCCGCCGAAGACGATGAAGCCCCGCTCGGCCTCGGCCAGCAGGCCGGCCGCCCTTCTCAGGTCCTCCTCGGCCAGGCCGGCCCGGGCGGCGCACTCGGCCACCGAGATCGACTCGAACCCGGACCCGAACTCCCGGCCCGGCCGGGCCTTGCTCTCCAGGACGGCCTTGACCAGGCCGGCCAGGGCCGGGCCGTCGGCGGCCGGGCCGGGCCTGAGCCAGACCTCGGCCAGAGGGGCCAGCTTGGTCTCCAGGGGATCAATGAGGATCAGCTTCTTGCCGCCGAACCTGACCGCCCGCTTGAGGTGGTAGCCCAGAACCGGCGCGGTCCTGGTCGGATCGGCCCCCACGACCAGGACAACGTCGCCGGCCTCCAGGTCCTTGAACGAGCCGGTCCCGGCGGCCGGGCCGGCGGCCTCCCGGAGGACCCGGGCGGCCGGCCCCCAGTAGAGGCTTGACTGGCTGTCCAGGTTGGGGCTGCCCAGGACCTCCCGGGCCAGCTTCTGGAAGAGATAGGCCTCCTCGTTGCTCGAGCGCGAGCCGCCCAGGAAGCCCAGGGCCTCGGGACCGGCCGTGGCGGCGATGTCCCTGAGCCGGGCCGAGATCAGGTCCAGGGCCTCTTCCCAGCCGATGGGCTTGAAGCCGTCGTCGGTCTTGAGGAGCGGCGAGCGGAGCCGGTCCGGGCTGCTCAGGTAGTCGTGGCCGAAGTGGCCCTTGACGCAGAGGCTGATCCCGTTGGCCGTGTGCGGCCGGGCCGTGGGCGAGACGCCCGTGACGGCCAGGTGGTCGTGCTCCAGAAAGATCGAGCAGCCGCAGGCGCACAGGGAGCAGACCGAGGCCGTCCTGGCCCCGGCGTGATCCAGCCGGAGCCGGCCCTTTTCCTGGAGGGCGCCGGTGGGGCAGACGCTCAGGCAGGTGCCGCACAGGGTGCACTCGGCCCGCTCCAGGGGCTCCAGAAACAGGGTGGCCGGATGGGCGTCGAAGCCGCGCTTGTTGTAGTCGATCACGCCCTCGACCACGACCTCCTGGTCGGCCCGGATGCACTTGCCGCAGAGAATGCACTTGCTCAGGTCCCGGGAGATGATCGGGTTGAGGTCGATGACCGTGGGGTGATAGGGCATCCGGTCCAGGTCCGGCTCGCCCACGCCCATCTTGGCGGCCAGCTTCCTCAGCTCGCAGCGGTTGCCCTTCTCGCAGACCAGGCAGGATTCGGGGTGGGAGGCCAGGAGCATCCGGATGATGTTGGTCCGGTTGCGGATCACCCGGGGCGAGTGGGTGTTGATGACCATCCCGGCCTGGACCGTGGTCACGCAGGCCGGGACGACCAGGCCTCTCTTCTCGTCCTCGACCTGGCAGAGGCGGCAGGCCCCGATGGGCCTCAGGAACTCGTGGTGGCAGAGGGTCGGAATATCCAGGCCGTGCTCCCGGGCCACCTCCAGGATGGTCTTGCCCGCCCTGGCGCTGACAGCAGTTCCGTTCAAGGTGAAGGTGACCGCCTCCAAACCATCACCCCCAGACCCGCGGAGAGCCGTAACCGAGACCGCGCGGCAGAGCTCTATTCAAAGACCTCTCGGGCTGACGCTCTGAAAATCCTTTCTGCCACCAAGATCGCCCCCCGACGACAGGGCAAAAAAAATAATCACGCGAGAAGAACAGCCTTTCTCAGTCTTTTCTGGGCCAAGAGCGCAGGAAGTGACTAGGAATCGCAATTAAATGCTGACCCTGGCAAAGATATTAGTTAGGCGCGAGGCCGACGTCAAGGATGATTTTGGCCGCGCCCCTTCCGTGAGCGCGGCCAGGGTTTTACGGCTCGAAGCAGATTAAGGAGATTTGATGGACAGGAAGGTCTCGGTCAGCTTGAGCAGCAGGGGCGCGGTGACCAGGACGAAGACGACCCGGAAGAAGTGGAAGGCCAGGACCACCGGCGGGCTGGCCTGGCTCTCCACGGCCAGGGGGATCATGGCCGTCATTGCCCCCGGGCTGGTGCTCAGGTAGGCCGTGGCCGCGTCGAGCAGGCCGATGCGGGTCAGAACCAGGGCCGTGGCCAAGCCCGTGGCCACCAGGATGAGGGTTGACGAGACGACCGGGATGGCCACCCCGTGCAGGGTCTTGAGCATCTGGGGCTGAAAGGTGAGGCCGACCATGACCCCGATCAGGATCTGGACGACGAAGACATAGCCCCGGGGGATGTCCCAGTGGCGCTGGGTCAGGAGTTGGAGGGCGATCACGGCCAGCATCGCCCCGATGATGGTCCCGCCGGGCAGGCGAGCCTGCGAGCCCAAATAGCCGCCGATAGCGCCCACGGCCAGGTAGATGGCCAAGCTGGTCCAAGCGTTCATCTCAAGTCTCCTCAAGCCGGGGGCGAATCAGACCCCAGCCCAATCACGGCCGGCCCGATTCATCAAAGATGGTCGATTATGGCCTGGCCGAACTGGGAGCAGCGGACCTGCCTGGCCCCCTCAAGCTGCCGGGCCAGGTCGTAGGTGACCGTCTTCTCCTGGATGGTCCGCTCCAGAGCGGTCCGGATCATTTCGGCCGCCTCAATCCAGCCCAGGTGCTCGAACATGAACACCCCGGAGAGGATGAGGGAGCCGGGGTTGACCAGGTCCTGGCCGGCGTACTTGGGCGCCGAGCCGTGGGTCGCTTCGAAGATGGCCACCTCGTCGCTGAAGTTGCTGCCCGGGGCCATGCCCAGCCCGCCCACCTGGGCGGCCAGGGCGTCGGACATGTAGTCCCCGTTAAGGTTGGGCATGGCCAGGACGTCGTACTCCTGGGGCCGGAGAAGGACCTGCTGGAACATGTTGTCGGCGATGCGGTCCTTGATGACCACCCGGCCGTCGGAGGGGCCCCCGGCCGGCAGGTCGGCCTCGGCCACGGTCCGCTGGCCGAACTCCTCCCGGGCGACCTGGTAGCCCCAGTCCCGGAAGGCGCCCTCGGTGAACTTCATGATGTTGCCCTTGTGGACCAGGGTGACGCTCTTGCGGCCGTGGTCCAGGGCCCATTGGATGGCCATGCGGATCAGCCGCTTGGAGCCGAAGGCGCTCATGACCTTGAGGCCCAGGGCCGCGTCGGGCCGGACGTCCTGCCCCAGCTCGGCCTTCAGGAAGTCGATTATCTTCCTGGCCTGGGCGCTGTTGGCCGGCCATTCGATGCCGGCGTAGACGTCCTCGACGTTCTCCCGGAAGACGATCAGGTCCACGTTCTCGGGCCGCCGGACGGGCGAGGGCACGCCCGGGACGTATCTGACCGGCCGGATGCAGGCGTAGAGGTCCAGCTCCAGTCGGAGGGCCACGTTCAGGCTGCGGAAGCCGCCGCCCACGGGCGTGGTCAGCGGACCCTTGATGCCGATCTTGTGGCGGCGGAACTGGGCCAGGGTCTCCTCGGGCAGCCACTGGCCGGTCCGGTCGAGGGCCTTCTGGCCGGCCAGGACCTCCAGCCAGGTGACCGACCGGCCGCCGCCGTAGGCCTTGGCCACGGCCGCGTCAAAGACGGCCGAGGCCGCCCGCCAGATGTCGGGGCCGACGCCGTCGCCTTCGATGTAGGGAATGACCGGACGGTCGGGCCCGGCCGCCTGGGGGCGGGTCTCGTTCTTCTGGGGCATGACGACTCCTCTGGGTGAAAAGTCCTCCCCAGCCGCCGCAATCGCCGAGTCAAGGCCCTGAACCTAGACCCGGCCATAGCCTCTCGGGGGTGGGGAGGCTCGATCCGGTCGACAATAATACTCCTCGTCCGGGAAATGGCCAACCGATATGTCGGGCGGGGAAAAAGCTGAGGCCGGCTCAGGGGATCGCCGCCCCCATTCCCGGCCGCTCGGACTGGCGGGGCCGGCCGTGGCCAGGGTTGACCCCGTGGCTATCGCCGGCCAGACGGACCGGGGGCGGCTGGAGACACTAAGGGGCTACATCCGCCCGGGGAGCCTGTTAAGGGACAACGTACTAGGGCGACCGGGGCTCTGGTTTTTTTTCCGGGTCACGGGACGAGCAGGTGGAAAAGCCGGGCTTGCATGATTTTTCAAGAACAAAGCATAATGGCCCTGGTTGGGTTACGATGACCGGACCGTGGTATCTTTATTTGGATGAAAGCGGGGACTTGGGGTTTGATCCCGAGAAGAAGGGCCGTTCTAACTACTTCACGATTTGTGTCTTGGCCATCAGCACCGTAACCAGAAACCAGAGCATCGCTTCAGCGGTTCGCAAGACAGTCAGGCGCAAATTGACTCCAAGAAGAAAGCGCAAACGCTCGGTCGCGGAGTTCAAGGGCAGCTCCACATCTCTTGAGATCAAAGAATATTTCTTTCGACAGGTTACCGGTGCGCACTTTGGCATCTATGCGGTAACTTTAAATAAAGAGCGCCTGTATCCCCAATTGCAGGGCCGAAAAGAGAGGACTTACAATTATTTGGCGCGGCTCCTCTTGGATCAGATTCCTTTTCCCGACGCCACCGAGACGGTCCACCTTGTCCTTGACAAACGCAAAAGCAGACCAGAAATACGAGAGTTTAACACCTACATTTCAAGAGAGCTTGAGGAATGCCTTCAACCCAACGTCCGGCTCAGGATTACTCACGAAGACTCACGAGCCAACCCGTGTCTTCAAGCCGTAGATGCTTTTTGTTACGGATTCTTCCGGAAGTACGAGAGGCAGGACGAGGCGTGGTACAACGTTTTCCGCGGAAAAATCAGGTACGAGACCCTTTATCTGCCCCCTAAAAAGAGTTGAGCGTGCCTTGCGGGCCATCGTCCCAGGGTTTGTCCAACCGATGGAAGGACCTTGCCTCAGGGACCCGCAGAGGTCTCACCGCTCAGTGACTAGGCTAACAGGATCACCGGACCTGTCAAGGAATATCTTGAGTTCCAGCGCACATCCGCCTATTCAAGATCCTTCTAAGCACTTATTTTTTCATCAAAAGAAAAGCCCAGCCGATCATGTCGGCGTAAGGGTTTGTCGTCGTAATGGGGGGTGCTGGTCTGGAAACTTAACCACCTCTTTCCGGCGCCATCTCTGACTCCGAAATACCGAAATCGACAATCTTCTCGCTATGGAAGTTCCTGAAGCGCCATCACCGGCTGTTTGAGTCTTTGCTTTCATATTGTCAAACAGGTCGCCGTGGACCATCTATTCATTTTCAATTCGCATCTAAGGCCAGGCCATAACCCGCCGGGCTTTTCCCTTACCAGGGGGCCGGGCAGGGCTGCTCTAGGGCCGCTGGCGCAACGCAAGCAGAAGCGGCCGCTTCCGGCCCCTTTAGTCCGGCTCCAGGGATGAGGGTTGACGCTGGCAAGAGCCAGTGATAAAAGGGATTCCTGCCCTTGAGCCGGCGTAGCTCAGTGGTAGAGCAGCTGATTCGTAATCAGCAGGTCGCGGGTTCAAATCCCATCGCCGGCTCCAGTAATGTCTAAGGCTCAGGAGAAGTCTCCTGAGCCTTTTTACTCTACCGGTTAAAAGCCCGTCCCATCAACACCCGGCCGCTTAACCCGGAGCGCGGGGGCTGCGGCCTGATCTCGGCCGTTTTCTCGATGGCGCGGGACGGAAGGGGCGGGCAGAGCCCCGGCCGCCGGTCCCGGAAAGATCATTGGGCCAGGGCCTTCTATCTAGTGCCCGACGCCGAGGAAAGCGGGGCCGGGCTGAAGGGAGCCCTGGACACGGCGGCCAGGCTGGAAGAGATGGGCCGGGAGGCCTTCATTGTCCAGTTGCCCCGGCCGGAGGGCCTCGAGAAAGTGGACGCGGCCGACTTCCTCCGGGACCAGGAGGCGGCCGAATTCAAGGAGCTGGTCGCCGGGGCCAAGACACCCCTTCAACTGGAGATCGATGCCCTGGCCGAGGAGCGGCCGAGCCTCCAGCAACTGCCAGGCAAGCTGGAGCCACTAATTGAGCGCATCCGGCTCCAATCGCCGACCGGGCGCGAAGTCAGCCTCCAGTACCTGGGAGGGGCCCTGAACCTTGACTGAAAGATGGTGGGGGCCATCCGCCGCGAGCTCAAGGCCAGGGACAAGCAGGCGGGTCCCACAGGAGAGGAGGCCAGGCCGGAGCTCTCGGCCCGGTTCCAAGGGCTGGTGGACCTGGTCTTGGATGACGGGCAGGTCAAATACCTGGTCAAGAGAGGGGATGAGGTCGAGGTCGAGGCGGAATGGGCCGACGAGGAGACGGGGGCCATTCTGCAAACGCCGCCCCTGGAGGCGATCCCTTATCCCTTGGCCAGGGCGGAAGAGGTTCTGCAGCGGAAGGCGGCGACCGCGGGCGAGACCTACGGACAGGTGCTGGCTCTCCTGCACAGGGCGGCCGTTCTGCCAGAGGAAGGCTGGTACCACCCCTGCGTCGTCTTCGTCTTCTTCTCCCATTTGACCGAGATGGCGGACTACTTCCCCTACCTCTGGTTCTTCGGCCTGCCTGAGCGGGGCAAGGCAAGGGTCGTCAAGGCCATGTGCCGCCTCTGCTGGCGCGGCTTCTACACGGAGACCCTGAACGAGGCCAATCTGTTCCGCTTCGCCGAGCTGTTCGGCGGGACCATCGCCTTGGATCTCTACGAGATCTCCCAGCGGGCCCAAAAGAAGGGGGGCCAGGACCTCCTGCTCGGCCGCTTCGAGAAGGGGATGAAGGTGGCCCGGGTGATCGCCCCGGATCAGAGGAGGTTCAAGGACACCGTCTACTACCGGGTGGACGGGCCGACCCTCCTGGCGACGAACAAAGAGATACTGGCCAGCGACCCACTCCGGTCGAAATGCCTCAAGATCACCATGCCCGAGGCCAGGGGCATCTATAGCAATCTGGACCCCGAGGAGCTGGAAAGGGTTCGCCTCAAACTCCTCGCCTGCAGGGCGGCTTACCTTAACCAGGATCTCCCCTGGGTGGAGAAGCCCAGCCCAGGGCGCCTGGGCGACCTGATGCAGCCCCTGTTCAGGGTGGCCAGGCTGCTGCCGCCCGAAGCTGAGGCGAACCTAGGCGGCCTGATCGAGTTAATCGAGGCGGAGCGGGGGGAGGCCGAGGCCGAAACCATGGCCGGGCGGATAGGCCAGGCCCTGGCCAGCTTGAAGGGCAAGGTCAAAAACGGTCTGCTTCCGGTGGACAAGTCGCGCTCGGTTCTGAACGAGGGCCTCGACGAGTGCTGGCGGCTGTCGGCCCAGAGGCTGGGCCGGGAGTTGAACGAGATGGGGATAAGGAGAAGGAAATCCCAGGGCCGGATGCACATCGAATGGACGGCCAATCTGGACAGGGTCCTGGATCGTTTCGGCCCGGGTCAGGAAACCTCCCCTTCCTCCCCAGTCTCCCTGAAAGCCGGTCACCTGGCCGAGGCGGCTTGAAATGAGCGGGGAAGCCGGAACCAAGCCCAAGGGAGATGTCGGAGGGGTCAACCTAAACTTCCCCGGCTTCCTCTCCGCCAAAACCCGGACGGGGCAAGGTACGGGGAGGATGGGGAAGAAAGGGAGGTTCTCAGGAGCCCATGAGCAGAGGAAATAATGAGGACGGAGGCATGATCCTATCAGTGGGGAACATCCTCACCGCGCCCCATGGATGACTACCTGCTTAAGGCCGGCCGCCTCGCCCGACCTCATTCCCTATCGCAAGGATGCAACTCTCCAGATTTTTCAGCAAATTTAAGACTTCATCGCGGTATTTACTGGATCCAGCTTGATCAGATCTGCCGGCCTATCTCTGCTCCTTCTGCGATCGCTTCCAGGGCCCGACGAGGTTTCTTGGCGTCGCCTATGACAAAAAGTGGAATTGATAGCCCTTCAAGGGCCTGGCTCAAGCCAGTCTCGGGCCTCGTCCCCATGGCCATGATGATAGTGTCCATGTCTCTTATCTCCTCTTCCCGGCCGTTGCGCAGGTAACGGGCTCCATCAGGCAGGAGACAAGCGAGCCGAGCAGAGGTAATGAACTTCACCCCCTTGGCCGCTATCCGCTGAATGAGCAGACTCCTGGCGGCGCCGCGCTCTTCAACAGCCAGATGAGGTAGTAATTCCATAATCGTCACCTGATTTCCCCCAGGCCTGAAGTCGTTAACCGGATTGGCCAAAAAATCAGCGGTTTCACATCCAGTTTGGCCGCCGCCAACGATAAGGATCCTTGGCCCAGCCAGCGCCCTGCCCCTGAGAGCGTCCCAGGCGGTGATTACGTTTTTTCCACCGACTCCCGGGATTGTTTCGGGGACAAATGGTCGAGCGCCCGTGGCGACGATGGCGACATCGGGGTTTAACTTTTTTACGGTCTCCATGGTCGCCTCCGTGTTCAGAATCACCTCAACCCCGGTTCTATCCACCTGGGCGGCCAGGTATTGAACCACCCTGACTATTTCCTGTTTCAGCGGCGGAAAGGCGGCCGTCAGAAGTTGGCCCCCCAAACAGGAGGTCTTTTCAATCAAAGTAACCTTGTGACCGCGACACGCCGCCACCCGGGCTGCCTCGAGTCCGGCGGGACCGCCGCCTACCACAAGGACATTCTTGGGCCTGGAGGAAGGGGTCAGGGCCATCTCCTCCTCCCGGCCGACACAGGGATTGATAAGGCAAGTTACGGCCCTATCCGACATCACAGAGCTCAGGCAAGCCGAGTCGCCCACGCATGGAACAATCTCTGCCGAGCGGTCGGCGGCCGCCTTCAGGGGCCAGTCTGGATCGGCGACGAGAGCCCTCCCCATGGCCACCATGTCTGCTTGACCGCAGGCCAGCACCTTCTCTGCCGCGTAAGGGTTGGTAATACGACCCACTACGATCACCGGAACATTCACCACCTGCTTCACCTCTGCGGCCAGAGGCGCGTTGGGTGCCTGGGGAGTCCCCATGGGTGGAATGGTCAGCCAGGGCGAGTTGGTCGTACCGGCTGAAATATGGAAGGCGTCCGCCCCGGCTTGGGCCATGCGCTTGGCGACGTATTGACTTTCCTGAATCCCTCGACCTCCGGATTCGCCTTCATCAGCGGAGATGCGTACTATGATGGGGAAATCATCTCCCACGAACCATCTGATTCTTTGAATAACTTCCAGCGGCAATTTCAGCCGTCCTTCGATGTCCCCTCCATAAGCATCAGCTCGTTTGTTGTAGAGAGCCGAGATAAAGCTGCCGAGCAAATGATGACAGTGGGCGCAGTGGACCTGAACACCGTCACAGCCGGCCTCCTGAGCCCTCCTGGCTGACTGCCCAAAGTAGTCGATAATGGCCTCAATCTCTTTGATGGTTAACTCCCTGGGGATTTCCCTGGAAGCGCGAGAGGGAATGGGTGAGGCCGCCACTGGCTGGACCCCGGTCAGGGAAAACCGTGAATTGAAGCTGGGGTGAATCAATTGGGGCATGATCTTGGCGCCGGAAGCGTGGACTTTGTGGCAAAGAGAACTCCAGCCCTCTATGAAGCGATCCTCGAAAAAGCCGAGAGTGTTCTTTATATAACTTGTCTTGGGGGCGACGGTCACGTCCTCGCTGATGATCAGAGCCACCCCACCTCTGGCGCGTTGGTTTAAATATCCGATCAGTCTGTCACTCACCGAACCGTCTGGAAGAGCGAGGTTGGTTCCTATCGGTGCCATGACTATTCGGTTCTTGAATTCTCGTGATCCTATGGTGATCGGCCTGAACAGCTCCTTTAGAGGCACCATGATTTCCCCTCCCTGCCTTAGCTTGAGTCACTCTCTGATAAGTATCTGTTATTACGACGGTATCTATCTTGGTTATTGCCGATGGTTTTAATTGTAATTAATACAATATGTTCTCCGCTTGCCGTTAAGTCCAGTTAAAGTGAGCCAGCTTCAATTCTTTTACGAGACAGGTTGCGGACTCACTACGATTCAGGTGGCCTGGGAATTTCTTCCGATAATTAAGATAGAACTCGGCGTTCGATGTACCCATAATATCTCTATTAGTGATCGATTGCCTTTTTCAAGAGATTGATTTATTTGCGAAATACCAACCACTATCCCATATGAACCTACCAGTACTCATGTATGGTACATATTGCCCCCATGTGTCAAGAAAAAGCTCTGGGGGCGGTTCGCCATGGTTGCAACCGACGATGTCCTCAGTAAATAATGGTAGTCGAGATCGGTTTGGCAGCGTTGACCCAAGCCGTCCCTTCGGATCCCTTACCCCCGTATCGCGGCCTATCGAGGGTAAATCTGTATGAGGGTACAACAGAATAAAACGTAATTAATTTATATAGTTGCCTATAATAGATCAATGGAAACACTGGCCTAGGGCCCTGCCAAATAATGTGCTTAGGCTGGCTCCAGGGGGCAACCCCAAAAACGGCATTAAGGGATGTCCTCCTACCTGGGGTACCTGCATCGGACTCTTGAGGGAGCCCAATTCGCTCTCCATCTAATATGACATACTAATGATATATTATATGACATCTTCCATCTATGGGTCCGGCACAAAGCTCGCCAATTCAGAGGGTCTCATTTTTTCCCTTGACAAATGCTATAGCCATGTACTTACATAGGTACATATGATAGGGTCCGGGGGGATAGGGATTACACAAATATATTAATAATATCTATCGAATAGCCTCTTGCGCAGGCGCCGCGGCCTTGAGGAAGTAGGGAGCTATCATGGCTTACAGTGAGTTGATTTATGAGAAAAATGGGGCCGTGAGCGTCGTAACTCTGAACCGCCCCCAGAGGCTCAATGCTCTGAGCATGAGGCTAAAAGCCGAATTGTTAGAGGTATTTTATGAAATGGAGGAGGATGAGGAAGTAAGGGCGGTGGTCCTAACAGGCGGTAAAAACGCGTTTTGCGCCGGCACTGATATAAAAGAGCGACTCACAACCAACATGGATCCACCCGCCTTTCATCATGCCCAGCAACAATCCCGCCGAATGTTCCGTCGGATTGAAAGGTTTGAGAAACCGGTCATCGCGGCCGTGAGCGGTGTGGCCGCTGGGGGAGGTTGTGAACTGACCCTGGTCTGCGATCTTCGACTGGCTTCCGAGACAGCTCGATTTGGACTTCCAGAGGTCAAGGTCGGCGCAATTCCGGGAGGGGGAGGCACTCAGAGGCTGCCTCGTCTGATTGGAGTCGCTAAAGCCAAGGAACTCATCTTCACTGGCGAAATGATCGACGCCCAAGAAGCATTACGGATAGGAATGGTTAGCAAGGTAGTCCCCCAGGATCAGCTCATGGCCGAGGCATTGAGCTTGGCTGAAAAATTATCCGCCCAACCACCTTTGGCCATCAGGTTCGCCAAGAAAGCGGTGAACACAGGCATGGAGCTAGATTTAGATTCCGCTCTTGACTATGAGATTGCTTGTGCCGCGGTGGTGGCAGGGACTGAGGATCGCCAGGAAGGGTTCAGGGCCTTCGCTGAGAAAAGGAAGCCAGTCTTCAAAGGGCGTTGACAACACAGTCAATTCTAGCGCGGCCAAACTGAAAGGAACAAGCGGTGGATTTGGGAATCAAGGGTAAGGTAGCTCTGGTGACCGGCGCTGGTCAGGGCATAGGACGAGAAATTTCCAAGGTATTGGCCGCGGAAGGGACCAGAGTAGCCGTCAACGACCTTTATACGGACAGGGCCGAGGAGGTGGTCAAGGACATCACTTCTTCCGGCGGCTCGGCCATAGCGGTCGCCGCCGACATTACTGATCTTGGCCAGGTCAAGGCAATGGTCGCTCGTATAACCGATGCCCTCGGCCCGGTGGATATCCTCATCAACAACGCTGGGGTACCGGTTGAGGTGCGGAGCAAGGAGTTGGTCAGGAAGTTATTCGTGGAAACCACCCCCGAATCCTGGCCCAAAGATGTCAACCTGTCCTACTACGGTTGCCTGAATTGCGTCAGCGCGGTTCTGCCAGGGATGATTGAAAACAGGTCCGGTCGAATCGTAAGTATCATCTCCGAAGCTGGGCGGATGGGCGAATTAAGACTGGCCGTCTATTCTGGAGCCAAGGCCGCAGTTCTTGGCTTTAGCAAGGCCTTGGCAAGAGAAGTAGGGCGCTATGCCATCAACGTCAACTGTATCGCCATAGGCGCTACCGCTCACGAAGGGACCAAGCCATATTTAGACCCCGACGCCACTCCCGAGACAGATCAGACATTAGACAAAATGCTGAAATTATATCCGGTTGGTAGAGGATTGGGTCGGATCGGCCGGCCCTCTGACGTTGCGGCGGCTGCGGCTTTTTTGGCCTCGAGCAAGGCTTGTTTTATCACCGGGCAGTGCCTCAGCGTTAGCGGAGGTTTTTCCATGGCCGGTTAATTTGAACCTATCATAACATATAGATAATAATATAATTCTCATATTGTTTACCGCCTAGTTGATGCACAAACTAACTCGCCGCCCACTTCGGGTCAGGCACGGTCGGTGAGGAGGTACAAGGGTTGGAACTGGAACTGGCAGGAAACAGGCTAAAGAAGCTTGAGAAAGACAAGAACCAGGCCTCGAGTCGATCTCCCTTATTAGAACTGTCTTCAATAACTCGCTATTTCGGTGGGTTGGGCGCGGTTATTGACCTAGACATGGTTGTTTATCCAGGGGAAATCCTGGCTCTGATTGGACCCAACGGAGCCGGCAAGACCACCACCTTCAACCTCTGTACTGGCTTTTTGCGTCCGAGTAAGGGAAGGCTTTTTTTTCAGGGCCAGGACGTTACTAATTTGAAACCGCACGTCAGGGCCAGGATGGGTTTAGTGCGATCATTTCAGTCCAATATACTGTTCATGGACAAAACTGTCACGGAAAATGTAATGCTTGGATTTCACACTAAATATCACAGTGGATTTTTACAAGAGATAATCTATTCGCGAAAATTTCGAAAAGAAAGAGACGTGATTGAAAATAATGCAAGAAAGATTTTAGACATTTTTAACTTAACCGCCCTTAAGAATGAGTTAGCTAAAAACCTTCCCCACGGATTTCAAAGAACTCTTGGCGTTGCTGTGGCCTTGGCGACCGAACCTAGCTTGCTTCTTTTGGATGAGCCGGTAACCGGCATGAACGATGAAGAAACGGCGACCATGATGCGTTTCATCAGGCACATCCGCGATAAGGGGGTGACAATCCTTTTGGTGGAGCATGATATGAAAGCGGTCATGGAAAACTGTGAACGGATCGTGGTCATGGATCACGGAATAAAAATCGCTGAAGGATCACCTCGGGTAATAGCCAATAATGAGCAAGTGATCGAGGCTTATCTGGGAACTGGAGGCGTTAATGCTCGAAATAATTGACCTGAGAGTCCACTATAACAAAGTTGAAGCTGTCAAGGGCATATCCCTCCGATTAGAACATAGCGATTTCATTTGTCTTATTGGGGCAAATGGCGCGGGCAAGACCACGACTATGAGGACTATATCCGGGCTGAAGAAGCCAACTACGGGGAAAATAAACTTTTTGGGTGAGCATATAGACGGCCTGCCCCCGGAGAGGATCGCACGGCGGGGCCTCATTCTGGTCCCAGAGGGACGGCGCATATTCCCCTTCATTACAGTCCAAGAAAACCTCATGGTTGGAGCCTATCTTATAAATGACAAAAAGGCCAAAACCCGGCGTTTAGAGCAGATATACGAGCGTTTCCCTCGGCTAGCCGAGAGGAAAAATCAACAAGGTGGAACACTGAGTGGCGGCGAACAACAAATGTTGGCTTTCGGGCGGGCCCTGATGGCCAATCCCAAACTGTTGATGTTAGACGAGCCAACCCTTGGCCTGGCACCGATCATGGTTGAGGAGTGCATGGAGTTTGCTGTGGACACCAACAAAGATGGCATTCCCATCATACTGGTTGAGCAAAACGCCCGATTGGCGCTCTCTGTTTCTCAACGAGCCTACGTTATGGAAACTGGCTCGATCACTCTGGAAGGTGATTCCCATGAGTTGGTCGAGTCAGAACATGTCAAAAAAGCATATTTAGGCCTTTGAAGTCGTATGTAAAATAAACTTTCAAAAGTTATAAGATAGCAACCGGTATTTTTAGATTATATCTTGCTTAATTTTATAGTATTGATGACTAAAATTATAGTAGAATGAAAGGAGGTTGGAGATTAGTCGGGAGGGTCGGCGAAAAATAGCGATAAGCCGTGTACTTGACCAGCTTAACAGAGCGTTTCGGGGTTGAGCAAGGGAGGACAAGAGATGGATAACAGGCTGCTCAAGATATTACTTGCCTTGGCCTTAAGCTTGCCTGTTTTAATGGCGGTTCAAGTCCAGGGAGCTCAACAGAAGACGGAGACTCTCAGGGTCGCGGTCCTGACACCGCTGTCGGGCGGGGGCTCGCAATGGGGAATGTGCACCCTCAGATCCTATGAATTAATGGCGGAAAAGATCAACCGCGAGGGTGGAATCAAGGCCAACGACAAAATTTACATGGTTGAACTGGTCAAGGCCGACACTAAAACCAACGCCACCGAGGCGCTCAATCAAGCTAACCGGTTGGTCTTTGAGGAAAAGGTTCAATACATCTTCGGACCGATCATCACATCTTGCACACTTGCGATTCAACCCGTCACCGAGAAGAACAAGGTCATTATCATGAACCAGTCCTACAGCCCTAAGGTTCTGGGTCCTGATAAGCCTTATACTTTCAGGCTATACGCTTCAGGCCACGAGAGAATCGGAGCCATCTATGACTTTTTAAACAAGCGCTATCCCAAGGTTAAGACCATCGGTTTGATCGGTCCCAATGACGAAAGCGCTTGGGGAACCTCGAAGGTGGCCAAAGACAAGGCCCCTTCTTACGGGCTAGAAGTCACATTCGAGGACTATGTCCAGCGCGGCACGAACGATTTCTTCCCGGTCTTGACCAAAATGGTAGCCAAGAAACCGGATGCTCTCATACCTCATTCCGCCACGCCCGGGGCGACGGCTCTTCTGCTGCAGCAAAGCTACCAGTTGGGATACAAGGGACTGCTGATCTCGCCCAGCCATTACGATCCGAAAATGCTGGTCGAGAAGGCCGGCGCCGAAGCGGTGGAAGGATTCATCTTCCAGACTCCGGACGAGGACTACCCGCAAAATCCACCTGGTGTCAAGGAAATGATTGACAACTATGTTGCCAAATATAAGGAGACGTTCAACCCAATCACCGCCGCGACCTATCCCATGCTGCAAGTTCTCAAGATGGCAATTGAAAAGGCCGGAACACTGGAGACCACGGCCGTGGTCAAGGCCATGGAATCATTGGAAGGCGATTACGCATTCGGCCACTTCTCCATGGGCGGGCTCAAGACTTACGGTATTAACCACCAGATCAATGAACCCATTTTCATGTCGATGTTAACAAAAGGCAAGCTGAAGGGTCTGGGCTCCTTCACTGCCTTAGCTCCTTAACATAACTGCAAATAACTTAGCGGGGCGGACCGAGAATGCGCTCGGGCGATCCCAGATCAAACGGGCGCATTCTCTCAGACCGATAGCTCTGGAGCTAGGAGACACTGAAGGTATTTTAAGACTGCACAGCTGGAGTCACAGGGAGAAGACATGGATTCAACATTGTTTGTGCAGATGGTGCTCAATGCGCTCCAGCTTTCATCTTGCTATATATTAGTTACTTTAGGCTTCACTTTAATTTTCGGTATCTTGCACATTGTCAACATTGCCCACGGCGCCATCTACATGCTTGGCGGATACGCCGTTTGGCTCCTCTTTGCCGTAGCAAAAATCAATTATTTCATTTCACTGCTGCTGACGAGCGTCATTGTTGCCTTGATCGGAGTATTTTTCGAAAGAGTCATTTTCAGAAGACTTCAAGGGCTGGTCATGCCCACGGTCATCGCCTCCATCGGATTGATGCAGATTCTGGAACAGTCGGCTATGGTTGGATTCGGGATAAACGAAAAGATCGTGCCCACTCCCTTCCCGGGGATACTTCATGTATTTGGAGCCGTCTTTCCAACCCAGCGGCTGGCCGTCATGCTCATCGCTTCCGCGCTGACCGTGGTTCTTGTTTGGTGGGTCCAAAAGAGCCGGATCGGTCTGGCCATGCGGGCCGTCGCCTTGGACTCTGAGACAGCCTCGCTTCACGGCATATCGTTCAGTCGATACGGCTCCTTGGCCTTTGCCCTAGGCTGCGGCCTGGCTGGGGTAGCGGGTGGACTAGTGGCCCCCATGTTCTTTGTCGATCCTTACATAGGCGGACAGCCGCTCCTAAAAATGTTTATTATTATCATCTTAGGTGGCTTGGGCAGCGTCCCGGGGACCATTGTGGCCGGACTGATCTTGGGCTTCATCGACAGTTTCGTGGCCACACTCTTTGATGGCGTTATCGCGGCCATTGTCGGTTTTGCATTGATCATTGTGGTGTTGACGTTCAAACCCACGGGATTTTTTGGGCATGCCTAAATTAGTCAACCGGACAGGTTTTTGGCTGATAGTCGTGGCCGTGACGGCTCTAGCCGTTCCATCGGTAATCAGGAGCCCATACCATATCCACATTCTGACCATGATCGCCATCAATGTCCTCATCGCATCAGGAATGAGGACTATTATGACCACTGGCTTGGTGTCTTTTGCCCACGCGGCTTTCGTAGCCATAGGGGGTTACGCCTCGGCCTTGACCGTGATGAGGCTGGGATTGAATTCATGGGTTGGTTTGGTGGCTGCCCTTCTGGCGGCCGCGGTGGTCGCGGTGATTTTTGGCTTAATCCTCTTGAGACTCAAGGGGACTTACTTCTTCATCGCCACAACAGCTTTTGGCGAACTGGTAACACTCATTTTCATCAGATTTACCAACCCGTTCGGCGGGGCAGCTGGCCTAGCCAACATCCCGGTGCCTACCTCGATCACAATTCCCTGGGGATTCACCATCGTCTTTGAATCAAAAATTGCTTTTTATTATCTGATTGTAGCGTTCAATCTGGTTTTGCTCTCCATCGCCTACCGGCTCGAGAAGGGTCGAATGGGCACTATATGGACCGGAATCGCCCAGGCCAGTGATTTGTGTGGATCGATCGGGATTAACGTCATGTTGTATAAAATGATCGCCTTCCTGGTCGGCTCGATGATGGCCGCAGCGGCTGGAGCTTTCCAGACCCATTACCTGTCTCATATCAGCCCAGATTCCTTCGGCTTTTTAACCCTGGTTAACTACCTGGTATTCGTTATGGTTGGCGGGAGCAAGAAATTCGTCGGGCCTCTCATCGGTGCTTTCCTTTTGACCCTCTTCTCTGAGGCCCTGAGAATGTACGAGCAATTAGCCCTTTATGAGACCATTATTTACGGCGTGGCCTTGATCCTTTCGGTCATGTTCTTCCCCGACGGTCTGGTCAGCCTACCGGGTAAGATTTTTGGCTGGTACCGGGAGCTTAACAAGAGGGGAGGCGTCTCCGTACCCTCAGCCAGTCCTAACCAATCAGCGGACATAGAACTCAGTCAACCCTAAGCCTTCTGAATCCGTTTCGGGCCGGGGGGAGGAGGATTGTAATTTGACAAAAATGTACCATTCATGTATTAATATAGGTATGATTGACGCGAATCAGCCGAGGGGAAAAGAGAATGTCGAGCAAAAGGGAAGTATTCGACCAGACTAGCCGATTACCGATCCGACCTGGCCTTTTCATCGAGCACCCTGATCCCAGTAAAGGGGCCAGTCTGATTGGTTGTCGCTGCCGGGAATGCGGTAACACCTTCTTTCCCAAGGAGGAGATCTGCCCTGTCTGCATCAAGGAAGGGACTCTTGACGAGATCCTGTTAGATGGCAAAGGGAAACTGGTCTCGTTCACTCGGGTCTTGAGGCCTATTCCAGGCTTTGATTCACCTTACGCCTTGGGTTGTATCGAACTGGAAGCGGGCCCGGTCCTCATCGCCCAACTAGAAGACTGGCAGGGATTGGACCTGGAGATGGACATGCCCGTGGAATTGGTAATCGGCGAAATCAAGAGGGACAAGGACGGGAATACGATCATCGGTCCTAAGTTCAGGCCGCTGACGAATTGATAGGGGATTCAGCGATGTCAGCCAAGGTCTACGTTATCGGGGCGGGAATGACCACCTTCGGCGCTTTTCCGGAAACAGAGGTCCACGCGCTGGCCCAGCAAGCTGTTTGGGAGGCCATAAACTCAGCGGGCGTAGATCCTCGTCGCCTGGAGGTCTGTTACGCTGGTCATGCCTACCAGGGTCCGTGTTTCGGCCAGAAGACACTCTGCCGGCTGGGCTTGACCGGCATGCCGGTCGTAAACGTAGAGAACGCCTGCGCTAGCGGGGGGTCAGCCATTCTGGGCGTCAGTTCCATGATCAAGTCAGGCCAGGCCGATTTGGGGATTGCCCTGGGGGGCGAGAAACTGACCAGCCCTTCGGGTGGATTTCTACCCTTGGTGTCGGACGACCTGGATAGCAGCATGGGGCGGGTCATGCCGGCCGCCTTTGCCATGATGGCCCGCCGGCACATGGAAATGTTCGGCACAACCATCGAACAAATAGCCATGGTGTCGATAAAAAACTATAATAATGGCTTGCTCAACCCTCGATGCCACATGAAAAGGAAGATTACGGTCGAGGAGGTCCTCAATTCACCCATCATAGCCGATCCGCTCACCCGTCTTTGCTGCTGCCCCATTTCCGACGGCGCAGCCGCGGTCATTCTCGCCTCGGAGAAGGTGGCCAGGCAGTACACCAGCAAGCCGGTGGAACTGGTCGCCTCGGTCCTCAATTCTGGAAAGCGAGTCAGATACAACATCATTAACGAGTCTTCGGAGATGAGCATAAGGGCGGCCAAAGCAGCTTACGAAATTGCTGGCCTGGGACCGCGTGACATCGACGTCTGCGAATTGCACGATCCATTTAGTATCGCGGAGATAGTCCATTGTGAGGATCTCGGCTTTTGCGGGCTGGGCGAAGGCGGTCCTTTTGTGGCCGAGGGTCGAAGCGCCCTGGACGGTGAAGTGGCGGTCAGCCCCTCCGGGGGGCTTATGGCCAAAGGTCATCCTCTCGGTGCCACAGGCGTTGCTCAGGTGGCGGAAATTTTCTGGCAGCTCAGAGGCGAAGCCGGGTCCCGCCAGGTGCCTGGCGCCAAGGTCGGTCTAGCCCACACCATAGGTGGAGGGGTGAGTAGGATTGAAAGCGGGGCGTGTTCTGTCCAGATTCTGAAAATATAGATTAGTTAGAGAAAAGGAGCCCTGGAATGGACTTTGAACTGACCGAAGAGCAGAAATTGCTCAAAGATATGGCTCATAAACTGGCCGAGAATGTTTTCCGGCCTCTGGCGGCTAGTTGGGATGAAAATTCTGAGCCGCCATTACCCAATCTCAAGGTACTGGCCGAGCACGGTCTGTGCGGCATAACCCTGCCAGAGGAATACGGCGGCAGCAGCGGAAGCCTTTTGGACGTCGTCTTGGTCATGGAGGAAATCGCCCGTGTTTGCCCGGTGACCGCGGGCATGGTACTGGGCAATTGCGCCAATCCGGAGATCATTCTGAAGTTTGGTACCGAGGAACAGAAGAGGAAGTACCTGCCCCGCTATGCTCGGGGGGAAGATATCCTGGCCTGGGGTATGACTGAACCCGGGGCTGGCTCAGCCGCCACAGAACTCAAGACCAAGGCCGTCCCCGATGGTGACTATTACCTTCTCACAGGGAGCAAGATTTTTATCACTCGGGCTCAAATAGCCAATACTTTTCTCATTTTTTCACGTATCGGTGACGATCCCGGGTCCAAGGGCATCTGCTCCTTCCTGGTAGAAAGGGGCATGCCGGGATTCACCATTGGCCCGCCTGAAAAGACCATGGGTTTCAAGGGAGCTGGCTCCTGCCCTCTCTACCTGGAGGACTGCCGGGTGCCTAAAGAAAATATGGTCACCCAGCCGGGTTCTTTTCGCCAGGTCATGACCGGCCTGAACATTGCCAGGGTCCTGAATCCTTGCTTCTGCCTGGGTATCGCTCAGGGCGCGCTTGAACTGGCCATGGAATACTCCCAACAAAGAAAGCAGTTCGGCAAGGAACTGTGCGAGTTTCAGGGGATCCAATGGATGTTGGCCGACATGGCCGTAAAAGTGGAGGCCATGCGCTTGCTGATCTATCGAGCCGCTATCTCGGTGGGCTCGGGTTCATCCGATGGTCCCTTGCACGCTGCCATCGGCAAAATATTTGCCAATGAAGAGGCTTTTGCCGTTGCCAACGCCGCCTTGCAGATTCACGGGGGCTACGGTTACTCTCGGGACTTCCCCTTAGAGAGGATGGTTCGTGACGTCAGAGCCTTCCAGATCGCGGGTGGTTCGACTCAAATACTGAGAGTCGTCGTCGCCTCCCGGATGCTTAAAAGGAACTTCAGTCAGCGTTAGTCGTCGGAAAGGTAAGAAGCGGGAGGGGAGGCGGCGGAAGAGAGGAAAAGTTGCCGATCAATGGTCAGACCGCGATCTGTTTCACCTGTTCGCGGCCTCCTGTTTTACCTCCAGGAATAAAGAGGTGGACATGGGACGTTTTGGTCCATTCAGGCCAGAACGTCCCATTCAGTTACAGCGCCCAATCGTGTCTCTACGGAGCCTGTTGTTGCCGGTTTGCAGACCCGTGCTCGGTTAGGTCTGTAGAGGTCTGGACCTTGAAAGGTACGTCTTGAAATGGGGCTTGACCCTTCCAGTTTTATTGGTATTGTTCCTAGCAAGAAATATTTATTCCAGGCTGACGGAAGTGGACGGGTCGACTTGCCGCCGGCCGGAAGGCGGGTGAATATAAAGCCTCTTGGGAAGTTGTTTCGGCTTCCTAATAAGTGGAGATAAGATGATGGATATTTCACCAGACAATCCACTGCCCCTCTATTACCAGGTGGCCAAGGACCTCCTCGATAAGATCAAGTCAGGAGAGCTTCCATCTGACGCCATGCTCACCCCCGAGGTGGAGATGGCCCAGAAGTTTGGGGTGAGCCGCAACACCATAAGGCATGCCGTTGGTCTTCTTGTGAAGGATGGCTATTTAGTCAGGATTCCAGGCCGGGGTACCTTTGTCGTCAACCACGGCAGTTACATGGTTCGCGAAGAGTGGGTCGTGACCTCCACCGACCATCTGATCGATACCACTAGGCGGACCCGGGTGGACTTTGGCCCGATGGAGTTATTGGATAATCCCCCGGATTTCGTGCTCGAGGGCCTGGGCCTGATGAAATGGAACAAGGTGTGTTTGTTCAAAGGCTGCAAGTACATGAACAAACGGGTGGCCAGTTATCTATGGGTCTTTGTGCCTTACGAGATCGGGGTTCAGATTGATAAAATCGACCGAGGCCAGAGAACCATCCTGTTGTGCATGGAGGAGCACCTGGGGATCAACCTCACCCAGATCGATGAGTACATTTCAGTGGAAAAGCTCACCGCTGAGGATTGCGAAGTGCTCAAGGGCCGGGTGGGCGATCCCAAGATCGTTATCAAGCGGGTTTATTACAGTGAGGGCCATCCAGTTGAGATGACCCTTAACTATTATCAAGCCAGTAATTTCTCGTTCTTTCATCGGATTACAAAAAGGACCCAGTAGCACCAACCCAATCTGTAACCTACCCGGCGCGAGTGGATGAAGTTGGCTGTCCTGACCTCGCCAAATTGACCGTAAGGTCAAAAAAACCTGACCGACCGCCCTGGGACCGTGCTTTTCCCTTGACAAATTGTACCATTCATGTATCTATATGCCTATCTGTCTGGTCCAAGTGTTCTGGGATGGCGTTGAACTGACAGTTGAAGCTTTCAGGGGAGGTGGCCGTGCCGTCTCCGGTGAATCAGCTAAGCCGAAGGAAGCTGAGCCTGTCAGGGATTGGCGCCGGACTGGACAACATCAGCCAGACCTGCCGGATCGTGGGTTACAGCCGGCAGCCGTTTTATGAGATCAGGCGCTACTACCAGATTTCAGAGACCGAGGTCCTGATCGGCCGGATCCCAGGCCCCAATGGGCCGCGTCCCAACCGGATGTCCGGGGAGACCGAGAAGGCCACGTTGGAATAAAGATTCAAGCCTCCGGCTAACGCCAGCCTGCGTCTGGCCGAAGAGACGGCCTTCAAGGGCCTGCAGGTCAGCTCCGGAGGGGTCAGAGACTTGAGCCGGTACGGCCTGTTGATCCGTCGGGAACGGCTGTCGCGGCCGGAAGGCCATATTCAGGGAGAAGGTCGAACTGAGCGGGGAGCAGATCAGACTGCCAGAGCGTTTCAGACAGACCAGACGAGTGGGCGGGTTGGTGGCCAGGGGTCGGTTCTTTTTACGTCAGACCGTTGAAAATAATTTGCATCGAAACCGCAGGGGCGGTTTAGAGGATTTTGGAAACAAAATAAGGACGTCGAGTCAGGAGAGGAACAATGGAAAAGATGACCGTGGCTCAGGCAATTGCTCGCTTCTTGAAGAAAATGGGTACAGAACAGTATTTCTTTTACAACGGTCACGCCAACTGGGGCTTACTTGACGCTTTAGAGCACGTAGCCCAGATCAAGGGCATCCGGACCCGGCACGAATGCCACGCCATCCACATGGCGGACAACTGTTGGCGCATGAAGCGTCGGCTCCCCATCCCGGTTACCTGCACGACCACGGGGCCGGGCAACTACAACACCGTTGCCGCTATCGCCCAGGCATTTTTCGACTCCACGCCCATGCTCTGTCTCATGGGCGGCGGTCCTACGAAGTGGTTTGAGCGGGGAGGCATTCAGGAGACGTATCGATACGGTCCCGATGAATTCGTCAACATCCTCAAACCAATCACCAAGAAAGCGGTGATGACCATTCGGCCGGACACCGCTCTTTCAACACTCATTCTGGCCTACAAGGCCGCCGTGACCGGCCGGCCTGGCCCGGTTGCCGTTCACATACCCATGGATGTCCAGAACACCGAAATCGAGTGCGAGATTCCCGAGGCCGGGCCCTGGATCGATATCCACCCACCCGCCCCTTCTCCCGCTGGCATAGCCCAGGCCATTGAACTGATCAAAAACGCAGAGCGGCCCTTCTGCTATGTCTCCACCGGGGTCGCCAACTCCCGCGCCTGGTCGGAACTCAAGGAATTCGCCGAAAAGATCCAGATTCCGGTGGCGACTTCATTCGGTGCCAAAGGCGTTTTGTCTGAGGATCACCCTCTGTGCCTCGGAGTCTGCGATCGGGCCGGCACCGGGCACTCCGTCGAAGCGGCGGTGAACTGCGACCTCCTGATTGGCATCGGAGCCAGATTCAACGATCTCCAGACGGCCGGCTGGTCCTTTTACGATATTCCAGCTAAGCAAAAGCTGATCCACATTGACATAGATCCTCTTGAGATCAGCCGTGTTTACCCTACCGAAGTCGGCATTCAGGCCGACGCCAAGCTGGGGCTGAGGGCCCTGATCGACGCCTGGCAGGCCTCCGGCTACCAACGGCGCGGCGTCAAGGAGTGGTTGGACAGGATAGCCAAGGCCAAGGCTGATTGGATCAACGAAAACAAGTCCATGCTCAACTCTGACCTGGCCCCTCTGCACTACGCCAGGATTGTCAGCGACGCCTCCCAGGTCATCAACGAGTTTGATCCGGAGACGGCCGTCATTTGCGACACCGGCCTGGTCATGAACTTCGTGCCGGCCTTCTTCAAGACCACCAATCCCTGTTTCGTCACCAACAACCAGCACTGGGGTCAGATGGGGTTCTCACCGCCGGCTCTCGTGGGCTGCAAGCTGGCTCGGCCCGATCATCCAGTGGTGGCGTTTTGTGGCGACCAGTCGTTCGTTCACACCGGCATGGCCCTGGCTACGGCCACGGAATACGGACTCTCCGGAGTGCTGATCGTACTCAATAACCGGACAATCCAGGCCGAGATAGAAGGGGCCATGGCCAAATTCGGCCGGTCTGTCGGCGACGTGTACAAGATCGAAAAAACCGGCGAGCGTTGGAACCCGGACATCTCCCTCATCGGACGGGCCTTGGGAGCCGAAGTCTTCAAGGTGGAAAAGCCAGAGGAGCTTAAGCCGGCCCTCAAACAGGCCCTGGAATCCAACAAGCTCTGCCTCCTGGATGTCGATACCGATACCACCCAGAAACGTTACGGCGTCCCCCTCATCGCCAAACTGGGGACCATGCCCTTCCCTTACACCTGGAACATGTGAGGACCGTTCATTCGGTCGGAGTCTAGTAAGTGACGCACTGACTGATCGGCGGGCTAGCCCTCAGGGCTAGCTGCGCCGATCTGAAATACAGGATTGAATGACATGCTTGACGCCATGTTTCATCCTCGTTCCGTGGCCATAATTGGTGCTTCCAAAGGCGTTACCGCCACAGGCACGGTCAAGACGGGTACGGCCGCTTTGATGTACCTTATCCGGCATCACTTCCCGGGAAAGATCTACCCGATCAATCCAAAGGAAAAGGAGCTGATGGGGTTCAAGTGCTATCCCCGCATCAGCGATGTGCCTGACAATGTCGACCTGGCTGGCATCGTTGTGCCGTCAGCCGCCTCTGTTCAGGTCATGGAGGAGTGCGTCCAGAAAGGGGTCAAGACCGCCGTCATCTTCACCTCCGGGTTCGCCGAAGCTGGAAACCAGAAGCTGCAGGATGAACTGCTTGCCGCAGCCAGGGCGGGCAATATCAGGTTTTGCGGCCCCAATACGGCTGGCATGATCAATGTCGGGGGCGACTTGGCGGTCAGCATCTCCATGTCCTGCGAGATAGAATCCTTCAAACAGGGCGAGATAGCTTTCATCACCCAGAGCGGCGCCCTGGGTGGATCCATGCTCAGCCGGGCCATGGACGAAGGCGTCGGTTTCAGCTATTGGATCTCCTCTGGCAACGAGGCTGACCTGGATACTGCCGATTACATCGACTACCTGGTCGACGAAGACAATGTCAGGGTTTTCACCCTTTTCACCGAAGGCATCCGCAGCGGCCAGAAATTTCTGAACGCCTGTCGCAAGGCGGCCCGCGCCAGAAAGCCGATCGCTATTTACAAGACCGGTCTCTCCGAGGTCGGCGCGGCCGCGGCCAAATCCCACACCGGCGCCCTGGCCGGATCTGATCAGGTTTTTGATAAAATATGTAAGCAATATGGCCTCATAAGAGTGGACGACGTAGCCGAGCTCTTCCACGTCGCTTTGGCCTTGAATTGGCTGTCCGACAAGCTGCCACGGGGCAACAGGATGGGCATCATCTCCGGTTCGGGTGGCATCGGTGGCGTCGGGGCCGATGAGTGCTACCGCTTTGGCCTTGAGGTTCCGGAGTTGACTCAGGAATGCAAAGATGTCATTTCCAAGTATATTCCACCATTTGGCGCAATTCGCAACCCGGTGGACACAACCGGCCAGATCAGAGCCTTCACCGAAGGCTATCAGGAGACGGTCAGGTGTATATTGAACCAGGACTACATTGACGGCCTCCTCCTTTTAGTGACAATGGCCTCGGAGCCGCGGGCGGAGTTTTATGGCCGCGAGATTTCCAAGATCGCCCGCGAATCGTCCAAGCCAGTAATCGTGGCCTGGACCGGGGCGCTCTCTTTGGCACCTGTGGGATATCCGCTTCTGTCCCAAAACCGGGTGCCCAACTTCCTGAGCGTCCACAGCGCCGTCAAGGCCATGCGAGCCCTGGTCGACTACCGAAATTTTCTCGATCGCTTTGAGTCATCCGGATGAAATATAGATACAGAGGCCTGGAGATCTATTAGCCGAAAGACAAGTCTTAAATGACCGAGGAATCTCTTGCTGGCTATAATGGTCGTCTGTTGCGGGTCAACTTGACCGATCACTGTCTTTCGGTTGAAGAGCCGGCCATCGATTACTACCAGCGTTATCTGGGTGGTCGGGGTTTTATCTCCCAAATACTGCTCTCCGAGGTGGCCGGCGGGATTGATCCCCTGGGACCGGAGAATAAGCTCGTCATTGCCCTGGGTCCTCTGACCGGCATGCCCATGCCCGGCTCGGGCAGGAACAGCTTTGGCGCCAAGTCACCGCTGTCAGGGGCTTTCGGCGAGTCGGAGGCCGGCGGCTTTTTCGGGGCGGAGCTGAAGAGGGCCGGCTTCGACGCGGTTATTGTTGAAGGGGCCTCAGAGAGGCCAGTCTATCTTTGGATAAACAATGGCCAGGCTGAATTACGTGAAGCTGACCACCTGTGGGGCCTGGAGGTTGCTGATACCCAAGAGGCCATCCGGCAGGAGTTGGGTGATAATAAAATTCGCACCAGCGTCATCGGACCCGCCGGGGAGCGGCTGGTCCGTTTCGCTTGCATCCTGAACGATGTCAGCCACGCCGCCGGTCGGACCGGCCTCGGCGCCGTCATGGGCTCCAAGGGGCTGAAAGCTCTGGCCGTTCGCGGCCGGGTCTTGCCCCGGATATCCGATCCCCAGTCCATTCGCCAGTTGGCCCGCTGGATGAGCGAAAATTACAAGGAAAACTGCGGGGTGTGGCGATATGGCACCGGCGCACTTGTGGAAGCCTACTCCCAGACCGGCAATCTGCCGACGTTTAACTTCCGGGAGGGCAGTTTCGATCAAGCGGCCAAGATCACCGCGGTGAGAGTCTGTGAAGACTACGGACAGGGCATGTACGGCTGCTACTCCTGCCCTATCAGGTGCAAGAAGCGGATCAAGATCGAGGGCCGGTGGTCGGTCAACCCGGTTTACGGCGGTCCCGAGTATGAAACCCTGGCCGCCTTTGGCTCCAACTGCGGCGTTTCCGATCTGGAAGCCATCTGCAAGGCCCATGAAATATCCAACAGGCAGGGCATGGACACCATATCCGCCGGGGCAACCATCGCCTTTGCCATGGATTGCTTCGAACAGGGCATCCTGACCAGCCAGGACACAGGGGGGCTGGAGCTTCGCTTTGGAAACGCCGAGGCCATGCTGAGCCTGCTGGAACAGATCGGCCGTCGCCAGGGCCTGGGCGAGTTGCTAGGTGAGGGGTCCAGGCGGGCGGCCAGGGAGATAGGACGGGGAGCCGAAGACTGCTCCATCCAGGTCAAGGGCGTGGAACTGCCCATGCACGATCCCCGCCTCAAACAGGGCCTGGGTCTCAATTATTCTATCAATCCGGCCGGGGCGGATCACTGTACGGGGGTTCACGACACTGCTCTGGTCAAGGGAGCTCAGTTCGAAGAGTGGTCCAGGATAGATATCAACGAGTCCATTCCCAGCACCGAACTGAGTCCGCGAAAGGCCCGGATGATCTATCAGGTCGGCCTTTGGGGACATTTAGTAAATTACCTGGGCCTTTGCCTGCTGGTCCCCTACACCAAGAACCAGATCTGCCAGGCCGTGGAAGCGGCGACTGGCTGGCCAATGAGCTACTGGCGGTTGATGAAGACCGCCGAACGGGGCCTGACCCTGGCCAAGCTGTTTAACCTCCGCGAAGGGCTGACCGAGGTGGACGATAGTCTGCCCCGCCGGATGGCTACTTCACACTCAACCGGAAATTTAAAGGGCGTTGCCGTGGATCCGGAGGCGCTTGAGGAGGCCCGGCAGCTCTATTACGGGATGATGGGCTGGGACGAGCGAGGAATGCCTACCCTGGCCAGGCTGGTGGAGCTGGACCTGCTCTGGGCGGCCCAATACACAGACTCTGGGAAGAAAAAGCGTGACCGAGTCCGCCACCATTAGGATCAAGCTCGTTTCTTTTATTCTTCCTTGTGAGGAGTTGGCCGATTTCGATCTGGGACGGCCAGTGACCCTGGATCTGCCCCCCCAGACCCGGCTTGGAGATTTAACCGGTAGGTTCTTCAAGGACAGATTGAATGAAATCGGACTCATGGTTCTCAACGACAGCCAAGCCCCATCCGAGGCGACTCTTTCGGACGGAGATGAGGTGGTCATCTACCCGCTGATTGATGGTGGTTGAAAATTGGGCCTGAGCGATGAGCCTGGGACTAGTCGAAGGGCGGTTTTCGCTTCGGTGACAGGGTTTCTGAAAGTGAGGACTGAGCTTATCCAAGTCGAAAGGGGATTGTTTGGTCATGGAGCTTATTGAACGGGCGCTGGGCAGAGGTCAGAAGAATCTCTCGGAATACGAAAGCAAGCTGCTGCTCAAGGCTTATGAGATACCAGTAGCCAGGGAGAAGCTGGTTCAGGATCAGGTGGCGGTTTTGGCCGCGGCCCGGGAAATCGGTTATCCGGTGGTTTTAAAGTTCTGTTCCCCCTGGCTGCCCCATAAGACCGAGAAATCTTTAATAGAACTAGATATCCGCGATGAAGCGACGCTGAAAGAAGCCCTTAGGCGACTCAGGGAGAGAGCAGAGGACAGCCAGGGTGGTTTCCTGGTCCAGGAGATGGTCAAGGGCAGCCGGGAATTGGTCATGGGCATGATCCGGGACGCCCAGTTCGGGCCGTGCGTCATGTTTGGGCTGGGCGGTATTTTCACGGAAGTGCTCAATGATGTCTCATTCCGGGCGGCGCCGTTAACCAGGCAAGATGCCTCGGAAATGATGGCCGAGATCCAAGGCCGCAAGATTCTTGAGGCCATCCGCGGCCTGGAGGCGGTTGATCGGGAGGCGATCCTGCGGAGCCTGATCTCGCTGGGTCGACTCGGGCTGGAAAACGAGACCATTCAGGAGGTGGATGTCAACCCCCTGATCGTACGCGGAAGCCAGCCTCTGGCGGTGGATGCTCTGGTGGTCTTGGTCGATCCGCCTCAGAAAGTGGCCCTGGCGGCGGCGTAAAATATTCATACGCAAATGCATTTAAATTACTATATTTAAATTAAGCTATGTAATTAATTTAATTCTTGCTCACAATCAACAAAGGCTGAGGAGGTAAATGATGAAAGAGCCGATAATCATCCGCACCGCAAATGTTGAAGCCAGACGTCTGCCCACCGAGACGGACATGAAGGGTGGGTGGATAAAGAGGGTCATCTATCCTCCTGAGGTAACAACAAAGGGCATTTTTTTCGGCGTCTCTGAATTCAACCCCGGCTACTCGGGGCATCGGTGGCACACTCACACCAGCGACCGCGGCCCGGGTTATGAGGTTGATTATCCGGAGACCTTTGAGGAAATCTATTACCTGGCCTCCGGTCGAGGCGTGGTTCAGTGGAAGGACGAGAATGGCGCCGTCAAGGAGGTCAAGGTGGGCCCGGGGGACGCCATTTTCTTCCCGATGGGCATAGCTCAGCACCAGCTTCTCAACGACGGCGATGAAAAAATCAGCCTGATCTTTTGCGGCACACCAACAGCCAAAGTCACATTGAAGTAACCATTATCATCTCCGGGCGAACAGCTCTTGCGGGTTCGCTCGGAGAAGAGGGTTCAATTTTGTCCAGGATCAGGAATGCATTTCCCAAGTTGTTTGAGCCGGCCTTTATCGGCCGGCTGAAGATCACGAACCGGTTGATCATGGCCCCCATGGGAACGCGGATGGGCAGTGAGACCGGCGGGGTGACGAAGCAACTGATCGACTATTACGCCAGACGAGCCTTGGGCGGAGTCGGGGCAATTATTACCGAAATCACCGGGGTTGATTATACCCTGGGCGTAGGGAGCGCCAACAACCTGACCTTGCACGACAACCGCTATCTTCCCGGCCACAACGAACTGGTTGAAGCGGTCCAGACTCAGGGGGCCAGAATTATTTGTCAGCTGGGCCACGTCGGTCGCAACCGGCGGGTATTTGACAAACTCCAGCCAGTGGCGCCTTCGGCCATTCCCTGCCCGTTCTTCAATGTCGTACCGAGGGAACTGACCGTCGCCGAGATCGAGGAAGTGGTCAGACGGTTCGTTGAAGCCGCCGTTCGGGCCAAGACGGCCGGCTACGACGGCCTGGAGCTTCACGGCGCCCACGGCTATCTCATAGCCGAATTCATGTCGGCCATGAGCAATCACCGTCAAGATCGCTACGGGGGTGATCTGGCCGGCCGGATGACCTTCCCGGTGGAGATCGTCCAGGGAATTCGCCGGGCAGTGGGGCCGGACTACCCGATCATCATCCGGATAAGCGGTGATGAGTTCCTCGAGGGCGGCATGAGCCTGGAGGAATCGAAACAGGCGGCCCAAATATTGGAGCGGGCGGGTGTCGACGCCCTGGACGTGAGCGCTGGTACTTACGACTCCATGCGCACCTCCATAGAGTCAATGCCCTACGCTCAGGGATGGAGAATCTACCTCGCCGAGGCGATCAAGAAAGTAGTCGATATCCCGGTCATCGGCGTTGGCGTGATCCGCTTCCCGGATTTCGCGGAAAGCATCCTCGAGGCCGGCCAGGTTGATTTCATCGCCCTGGGCAGGGCTCTCCTGGCTGATCCCTTCTGGCCCGCCAAGGCCAAAGAGGGCCGGGAGAAGGAAATCGCCCCTTGTATCTCCTGCAATACCGGTTGCATAGGCGGCAGGATTTTCAAAGGCCTCTCGATCCGTTGCGCTGTTAACCCCCTGACCGGCCGGGAGAAATTGGCTGATCAGGTGCGTCCCACCGGCCGAAAGAAGAAGGTCCTCGTCGTCGGCGGAGGTCCGGCCGGCATGATGGCCGCGTTGACGGCCAAGAAAAGGGGCCACGAAGTCGTCCTTTATGAAAAAGAACCCGAGCTGGGCGGGCAGCTTCGCTTGGCCATAAAGCCGCCGGGCAAGGAAAAGATCGGCTGGCTGCTCGGCTATCTGAAGACACAGATCGAAGAATCGAGCATCGATCTTTGCCTGGCCCAACAGGTGGGCCCGGAGGCGATCAACAGGGAAAAGCCGGATGCGGTCATATTGGCCACCGGGGCCCGGCCCTCAATCCCCGGCCTGCCCGGGGTGGAGACCGGTCCGGTCTCGACGGCTTGGGGAGTCCTGGCTGGCCAGAAGATTATTGAAAATAAAGACGTTGTAGTAGTCGGTGGTGGAATGGTCGGCTGCGAAACCGCCCTTTATCTGGCCCCGGCCAATCGAAAGGTCGCCATCGTCGAGATGCTGGACAGTCTGGCCTCAGATGTGGAACCGATCAACCGTCTTGACCTGCTCAACCGGATCGAGGAAGCGGGTATTCGGACGGCTTTGGGCCTCACTCTGGAAAAAATAGAACCCGATAGCCTTGTCGTCTCCAGGCCTGACGGCCAAAAGGAAAGGCTGGCCGCCGAGGCCGTGGTCCTGGCCCTGGGCGCCATTCCGGTCGATGACCTGTCCCGGGAGATTGAAGACCAGGTAAATGAGGTATTCTCGGTTGGCGATTGTTCCAGTCCCGGCAAGATAATCAACGCCATCTACCAGGGATTCATAACCGCGTTGAGGATCTGACGGTTTTGGGCCGATTAGCTTGCCCGCCGGCCCTGATTCAGTCTGAATCACCGGCCGGCCATTGTTATTCTGAAAATTCCTCTTGAGGGTCAAGTTCGGACAAGCGGCCGAGGGTCTGACGAATATGCGCGGGCAGGGCCTGCCTGGGGCTCAACCACTGTGCCAGGTGACCACGGCCTGATTGCGGGGAGGTACACGCTTGTACCTTAACTTGGGGTGGCCCAGGGCCATGGCCCCGAAGGGCTGCTCATCTTCGCCCAGGCCCAGCGCCTCGAGGGCCGACGCATAATTGCTCACCGCCCAGTAGAGATAACCCAGCCAACAGGCGCCCAAGCCGAATCCGTGGGCGGCCAGCTCCAGATGGGCCAGGGCGATGGAACAGGCCACCGGTACGGTGGCTTCGCTCCTGGAGCCGTAGACAATCACCAGGCAGGGCGCGGCGCGGCAGATGCGATCAACGCCGGACTCCCAGCCCTTGATGGTCCAATCAAGGTGGAGTGAGGCGGCCAGCTGGGGTTGATCGACCGTTAACCGGCGGAGCATGTCCACGGTCATATCGGCCAGACGGTGAATGGATTTGGGACGGTCGATGACCAGCCACCTGGCCGGCTGGCGGTTGTGCCCGGAAGGAGCGTAGCGGACGATGTCCAGGAGTTCCAAAAGGACCTGGCGGGAGACCGGCTTTTTCTTGAAAACCCTTGTGGAGCGCCTGGTCTTGAAGAAGTGCTCCACTTGAGCCCGGCTAGGGGCGGAACGGGGGTCAACAGCCGGGCAGTCCTCCGGGCTGACATCCAGCAGCTTGATGGCTCCGTGGGGACAGGCGGCCAGGCAAGCGCCGCACCTCTGGCAATACACTCCGGCCTGGTCGATGAGGCGCGGGTAATCCTCCCGGGAAGGCTGAACAATGATCCTGACCGGACAGACCTCGGTGCAGACGCCGTCCCGCCGGCACCTCTCCAGGTTGAACTGAATCGGTCCCGAGCCCATCTTCTCCTCCTCGCCGTAATTGTTCTAATAAATGGCACATGGATAGGATATTTGTCAATTTAATCCTTGCCTTTTGCCCAGGATTCGGTCAGATATAGATCAGATAAATGAAGAGATATCATCTTCATGGCCTTCGTCAGAGGGGTCGGACCAAGGCCTGGTGAATGAACATATAAGGTATAATGTGAACATACCCGGAACTTGAGTGCTCAACGCGGCCGAGGGCAGGCTGATCCCCGATCCGTCGCCTGACCCAGCCCGGTCCTGACCCCAAGGCTGGAGGACTTATTTTAGGAGGAACGCCATGAGACCGCTTCCGCCCCGGATGCAGGAGAGCCTGTTCCACGACATGATACTGCCCGAGGAGACTCGAG